>Ga0209751_10000036_pt1 | contig 127150 bp, 106 predicted proteins | sample RifCSP13_1_FD_184019 | JGI IMG/M metagenome (GOLD analysis project Ga0209751, IMG submission 184019) | Soil microbial communities from Rifle, Colorado - Rifle CSP2_sed 13_1 (SPAdes) (version 2) | ecosystem: Environmental > Terrestrial > Deep subsurface > Rock core/Sediment | place: Rifle...
CGCGCGCGACGTTGCCATAGAGCTTGCCTCCTATCCTAGTATTACCACCTTACTAGGATACATCTCCGCTCTATGTTAATTCAACTCCTTTGTAACTTTCATGGCGCGCGCCCGTCTGCAACTGGCTAGCAGTGTTGGTTACTCATCAGAAGATCGTTTGTTAGTTTGGACTCAATTGACGAAGCCGTCCGAAATCAACTCCTCTTCTCTTGGACTCCACGCGTCGAGATGATGATGCTCATGCAGGTCAGACCCGCCTCTGTTTTCTGTAGTTCCGAGACGTCGAGCGTGCTCACTGGAAAGCCTTCCTTCTCCAGAAGACTGTGGGTTCGCGGAAAACAATCCGGTAGAAGCACGACGCCTCCAATAGCCAGTGTGTTCGCGGCTAATGACTCACTCTTGTCGACTGCAATCACATCACGTCCATCGAAGACGTTCGTATCTACCAATGCCGGGTTCGCCAATATCGTGTTGCGGCCTATATAGGAGCATCCTGTCTTTAGGTGAAGGCAGCCGCTGGTCGCAACACTTCGGACTTCGTACCCGTACGGGCCGAGGATGCGCTTTAGTTGATCTACACCCTCCGCGTTAGTCCTCGATGATCGTCCAACGAACAAAGTGCGGCCTACCTTTAGGACATCTCCTCCGTCCAGAGTCGCCGGTGCACGAATAGACCCTAATGGACGAAATGACTCGATAACCGCTCTGACACTATCGGCCTCTTGCCTTCGACTCTCCGCACCCATCCTTGAGATTACAGCGATTTCATCTAGCACAACAGCCACGTCCTCGACGAATACTGAGTCGGGCAACTCCGGCTCTCCCGGCAAAGACATGACAGTCAGTCCCAACCTCGTTAGGCACTGCTCATACGCCAGATGCTGCTTGCGTGCCTTTTCGACGTCGATCTCTCGACGGACGAAGTGCGTTAGCTCACATTGATCAAGCCGGGGCCCAACCTCGCGCGTAATCGCAATGACCTGATCAGCCACCGTCGTCTCCTGCAATCGCGTCATTTTCCACTTCGGTATCTGTCAAGACCGTCACCTCTATCGGTTGCCAGCGTCCTCCCTGGCTCCGGTATTGCTCCAGGAGATGTTGATTGTCTTAAGGTCCACTTCGCGCTCCTCGCGGAGCCTAGCTCTTAAGAAACAACCTCCGCTTGGTCGAGCGGCACAAGTTGGAAACCGAGGGCCCGCGCTTTCGCGTGGAGTTTTGTCACTAGCCGCTTTTGGTAACGAACCTGAGCGGCAGCGAACCGGCTTTCATCAAACCTCTGCCGGGTGGTTATCAAGTGGTAAATAATGCGCGCGAGTTTATGGGCAGCCGCGGTGATGGCTTTGGGGGCGCCAAGCTTGGCCCGCATGCGGCGATAGAAATCACCGAGAGCACTCTTGCTGTGGGCCAGGGACTGAGCGGCCAACCGTAATGCCTTGGCGGCTCGGCTCTTGACTTTGCGAGTTCCGGTCCACAAAACCTTGCCCCCGCTGATTTCATTGTCCGGACAGAGAGCCATCCAGGAAGCAAATGCTGAGGCGCTCTTGAACTTATTGAAGTCCGGGCCAATCTCGCCAAACAGAGTCTGAGCAATGCCCACATGAATACCGGGAACCTTCGTCAGATCCACTCCAAAGACGCGCTTGAGTTGAGCGCCGAGACCTTGATCGCTTTGCTTGCTTGGCGCTGTTTTGACTGCCGTTTCGCTGACAGAGGCTGGGTGATTGCTCGCCTCCCCCTGGTCATCGGGTGTAGGCGACTTGCTCGCGGCCTCAAAGTCCTTAAGCCACTGGTGAATCTCCCGGTCGCAATCCGCGATCATCACTTGATAGCTGCGGTAAGCATTTACTGATTGGCGCAGCGTGAAGATGTGCTCCGGCCGATAATCACCAACCAGCGACTTGGCGATCACTTCGGCACTGGCTTTGATACGCGTGTGCCGCAGTTGGGCCAATACTTGCGGATCCCGTTCATCGGCCAGAATCGCATCGATGATCGCCATCCCCGTCAATCCGGTAATGTCACTGATCACGTGATGCAGTTGCAAATTCATCTGGTCCAGCGCCTTCTGCATGTGATGCACATGAGTGGCCGCCATTTGTACCAGACTCTCGCGATGCCGCAGCAGAGAGCGCACGGCACAAACTTCTTGGGCGGGACGATATGAAGCTTTCAGTATCCCCACCGAATGCAAGAATTGCAGCCATTGGCAATCGCTCACATCGGTTCGCCGACCCGGCACATTCTTCACGTGACGAGCATTCACCAGATAGACCGCAAAACCACGCTCCTCCAGGATCTGAAACAACGGAATCCAGTACACTCCGGTCGATTCCATGGCCACGGTTTCGATCCCGCACTGCTCCAACCAATCTGCCAGCGCGTAAAGATCCTGCGTGAAAGTGGGAAAGGACCGCACGTACTCTGGATCGCGATCTGCCGGCACCGCCACAAAGGTCTCAGTGGCCCCGATATCGATCCCTGCCGCGTTCGGTCGCATTACTGGTAACATTGCCTGGTCACTCTGCTTTTGCTGCTTGCGTTTTTTCGCCATCGTCTCCTCCTCAATTGGACGACGGCCCGAATCGCACAAAACGGGCATTCTCTTAATCGGGATCGCCGCGGACTCCGCAACCGCTGAGTCCCCGCACGTCACCACTGTATTGAGCGCGAGACTCGGAACCATGCTAGCTACCGGGCTTGATAGCTCCATTGCTCGGCCGGTCTTAACTGCCGCCGTCTGGCGCGATTATAACCGCTCAAGCTCCCACTCCGTTTCTTGCCTGCAATGACTTCCATCGGAAGTCTCCCCGCTAGCTAGGGTTGAGGTTATTTATTCTCAGGCATACTTCCACATTTATACACGCCCGCTCAAAAGGCGTCCATGGATTTTGCTGATTCACGCAGAATAGTGATCTGTTAAGAGGTTGCCTAAGGTCGAGAAGTCAGACGGGTATCTATCCAATCCAAGATCCTCGTGAGCAAGTCGCGCTGATTTTCTGGACGTGTGACCAGGTGTCCCTCGCCCTTATATATAGCGAGTTGCGTGTCGACTCCCTGTTTTTTCAAGGCCGTATACATAAACTCGTGATGATAGAGGTTCTCGACCCCGCTGCCGCAACTATAGTCCCCGCTGATAAAGAGCGTTGGCGTCGTGACTCCCTTCACATACTCCGTGGCGGAATTCTTCCGGTAGTTCCCGGGTACCTCCCACGGCTTCCCTTTGAACAACCACTCCTCGATGCTATTGCCTCCGACCCTCAGTCCTGTCGCATAAGACATGGACAAGTCGGCCATCCCTTCGTAGGAGACGGCAACCTTGAAGCGCTTCGTGTGCGTGATGATCCAGTTGGTCATAAGCGAACCATAACTATGACCGATCACACCAAGCTGCTCCGGGTCCGCTATTCCCAGATTAATGACATGGTCAACACCGGACATAATATCGTCCATATCGCGGTCGTTATAATCCTGCTTCTCTCTGGCCTTTAGAAATGGTTCCCAACCAGACACTTCGCTGCTGCGGTAGTCCGGCAGGAACACCGCGAAACCTCGCGCTGCCCACATCTGCCATTCCAATGGTGAAGAATAAAAGATCTCTCCACGAAGACTAACACCGCCTACGGGCCCGCCGTGTATGCTGACCAGCAATGGGTACTTTTTGCCTCGTTGATATCCAAGAGGCTTAACAAGGAGCCCGGCAATCGCAAGTCCGTCGAGGCTCTTCCAGCGGATTTCCTCCACTTTGCTGAGCGCGAGCGTTTTCAAGTCCGGACCCAGATCAACCAGTACACGTTCACCAGTGCCATCCGCATTTGCCACTCTTACCTCTGCTTTTCCATAGGTGTCCTCTGTGGTCCAAAGCAAACGTTTGCCATCCGGGGAAAGCGTTACGTCGGAGGCATTGCGCAGCGCAGATGTTAACCGCTTCATCTCGCCCGTAACACTTACAGAACAGATCTGCGTAAAGACCCCTTCTTTGCAACTGAAGTAGATCTTTCCGCTATCCGGCGACCAGATGGGCCCGGATGCGACAAAGATATTCCTGGTCAATTGATGAACAGATCCGCCGTCGACAGGAATGGTTGCGATGTTCCAGTAATGAGGGTAGACGACGTTGGTGGGATCGTAGGTGAACGCGATCTGTTTACCATCCGGAGAGATAACCGGCCGCAGGTTCGTCACTCCGCTGTCTTTTATTAATGTGCGTACCTCGCCCGACGGCACGGAAACAGCAAGCACCTTGCCAGTCACGTCGTCGTTCTTGTATTCAAAACTGCCGACTGAAGTAAAGAGAAAAGAGTTCCCATCAGGAAACCAACCTGGACCTGCAAACCGATAAGGCCCGGAGGTCAATTTCCGTTGAGAGCCTACTATAGTATCCACGACCCACACTTCCGAATCGGGCGGCACGTCCTCCGGGCCGCCTACGACAAGCACTGAAACGGATTCGCGATCTGCCGGACAGTTCTTTTTCGAAGGCGTGGCGGGCCGATATCCGTAGGCGATACGCTGCGAATCAGGCGACCAACTGAAACCAATACTAGAGCCTTCTCTGCTAGGAGGAAGAGAGACGAGATTTTTGATTTTCCGTCCTTCAAAGTAATAGACAGAAAGTGCCCCCTCTCCTGAGACGTAAGCGATGGCCGATCCATCGGGAGAGGGTCTGGGGTTCGAACCCTGGACCAGTCGTTCACACTTTCCCGTGCCGACATCCATTATTTGGATCCACGTGGTCCTTTTAGATCCCGGTTGCCCCGGCTCCGGCATTGCGAAGACCGCTTGCCGTGAATTCGGCAGCCAGCGTAGTGAAGGAACCTGTGGCCTTGAAGAATAGTCGGCGAACAGTTTTTCAGGAGTGACAATTACTCTGTTTGATTCAAGCCCTCCAGTGCTTGCTCCTTCAGCAAGCGGCGAGGTTGTTTGTCCCGCCACCGGAAGTGAAAGGGACAACAAGAAAAAGATCAAATTGATCAGTCGTCTCAATGTTGGACACGACCGCCATCCGTGCTTCGTGCACCGGACCGGCAAACTATTCATATTTACGCTTCCCCTGAAAATATTCTTGATGCCAGCACCTCGGATCAGAACACGAATTTCAACGCAAACTGCATTGAGCGTGGTCCACCAATTTGATAGCGAGGATTGAAGCCGGCAGTACCGCCGCCTGCAAGGGCAGTTGCCAATGTCTGGGTTGACTCTCCGAACTGTGCACTTGTAAGGGTCCTCTGAGGATTCCCAAAGTTCGGATGGTTGAAAAGATTGAAGGACTCACCGCGGAACTGGAGCTTCACTCTATCAGTCAATCTGAACTGACGATGCAGCGCCAGATCCACTTGATTAAAGGGAAAGGCTCTGAGCGCATTACGTCCTAAACTCCCCTGTCGAAGGACAGTCGCCGGTGGCGCGCAGAACGGACCTTTGCACCCCACGCCACCTTGATTCGGAGTGTTATTAAGAACCTTCCCACCAGGATATTGCGGCCCTGTCAGGTAAAGCGGAATTCCAGGAATTAGGTCGGGACGAATGCTTGCAGTGAGCACTTGGCCGTTGACAGTGGTACTGGTCCTTGCAACCAGATCTACTGGAAACGCCGATCGGGCTCCGAAGATTGTGTCGACCGACCAACTGCCCAGGATAGCTTTGCCAGCCTTGCTCTGAGAAGGAGACGGAATGTTGTATGTGATTGCGGCATTAAAGATATGGTGAACGTCGAAGTCAGACGATCCACGGTTGGCATTCGGATCAAACTGCCGGACGGTTGTCGCCGAGATGTCAGTCGAGGCAGTGTCAATAGAGTGGGACCAGGTATATGACACTAACGCCTGGAGTCCATCTGATAACCTCTGCTGAAATTGCATCTGAAGGGCGTGATAATCCGAAGTGTCACCATTACTGATAGAGCTGACAAAGCCTCGGAAAGTGGGATTCACATTATTGGTACTTAGCTGTAGCAAAAGACGTCGGCCGGCCGCTGCGACATATGCCGCTGACAATGCACGCTTCGAGCCCAATGAGTGTTCGACTGCCACATTCCACTGATAGATTCGCGGCAGTTTGAGTTGCGGATCAAAGGCCGTGATCCTGGAAACAGGAGGAGTAGACACTATTGGCGCCGCTGCTGCGTTGGCGGCGCCCAGCGGATATGGCACAGAGGTCATGGTCACTACACTTCCAAAAGGAAATGTTTGTACGGAGACCATATTTCCGGCGGAAGCTGTTCCAGTATCGTAAAAGATGCCGAAGCCCCCTCTCACCACGGTATCGTGGCCCGGCTTGTCTGATAGTCGATAAGCCAGACCAAAGCGAGGCGCCAGGTTGTCGTAGGTTGTTTTGTACAAAGCAGTCCCGCGCGGCGCCAAGGCCATGGCTGCGAAATTGTCAAACCCGATGACGGCAAACGGTTCATGTCCATTTTTTCCTGTAGGAGCAGGGTTAACATCCCATCGGAAGCCATAGGTCAACGTCAACCGCCGATTGATCTTCCAAGTGTCCTGTCCGTACGCAGAGAAGTTACCGAAAAACAGATCAACACTTAGATTGCTTGAGACTGTCGCAGATGAAGCAATTCCCGCGTTGATGGCATTGAAATCATTGAATCGTACCAACTGGTCATAGGGACGAGGGCCGAAGCTTGGCGCTAGTCTGCGGTAGTCGACGCCGAACTTCATTGAGTGCGCGCCTCGAATTATCGAATGATTATCCAGAACATTAATTTGGCATTGGGGATTGTCAACGTTGTACCCTGCACTGAAAATGAGGGAATTAGGGAGAATACCCGTAATCAGCGCATTTTGAAGGGAAAAGGGCGAAGGAAAGAAAAATGAATCTGGTGGTAAGACGGCACCGCCAAAGGTATCCAAAGTAATAATGCTCTTGCCGGCCGTTTTACTGTAGTTGAACCGGAACTCATTGCTGCTGTCTGGAGAGATGGCCCACGTGGTACCAAAAGTCAACGTGTCCGTTTTGACCTTCGTCTGCAAGACGCTGTTTATGCCACCACCCGAGCCAGCGCGCGCGTTAAGCTCAGACGGTCCATGGTTGTATCTCCCGAAGAGAGTCAGCTTTGAACTCAGGTTATGATCGACTCGGATGCTGGTGGCATCCAAGCTGGAAGGGTCGGCGAAGTTTGCATTGAACTCAGCCAGGCCATTTCCGAAATCTCTTCCGTTGGGCAATGGATACGCGTTCAAAAGAGGACGCAATGAGGCTGATGCGTTCAGACGTGAAAGCAGCGTTGGAACGTTGGAGCTCAACACTCGCGGCTGGCGCAAACGCAGGCCTTCATATGAGAAGAAGAAGAAAGTCTTGTTCTTGATGATGGGACCGCCGAACACTCCGCCGAAGTCATTCTGGCGAATTGGCGGTTTGCGAAGACCTCTCCTGTTGGCAAACCAATCATTTGCATCGAACACCTCGTTGCGAAAGTATTCAAAGAGGTTACCGCTGAACCTGTTCGTCCCCGAGCGCGTAAGGATTTGCACCTGCGCGCCTGGCTGGCGTCCGAATTCAGGAGCGTAGGTTGAGGTCTGGATGCGAAACTCCTGGAGTGCATCAACCGAGACGAGGTTGTTCGTGCCGCCCAGTGCGCTTGTGGCCGGTACAGAGCCTCCAGCGGCTTGCCCCAGACCGTTGCCAATGCTGACAGAGACGTTTGCGCTGACGCCGTCAACAGTAAAATAATTGGTGTCAGGGCGCTGGCCGTTTACACTAAATTCCCCTTTTTCACCGAACGAGGATGGCGTAGTAATTACTCCAGGCGTGAGCGCTATCAACGCGTTGAAACTCCTGCCGTTTAGCGGAAGGTTTTCTACAAACTGCCGATCCACAACTGTGCCCACCGCTGGTGATTCGTTAATCAACCCAGCTTCGTTGGTAACCTGCACAGTCGCGTTGATATTGCCAGCCTTCAACTGAATCTGCAGCGCCTTCTGATCGCCAACGTTGAGCACGACGTCTTTGATCTCGATCGGAGCAAAGCCCTGGTGGGTCACGGTCACGACGTAGGTCGCAGGCGGCAACGACGGGAAGAGGTAAGTGCCCTGGTCGTTACTGGCCGTCTGCCGCTGCAGTCCCGTCAGAGAATTTAGGATTCGCACGTCGGCTCCCGGCACGACCGCGCCATTCTGATCTACTACGAGGCCGCTGAGTCTAGCGGAGTTTGATTGCGCGCGGGCTGTTGATGCGCAGATAATCCACAAAGCGATACAAATGACTGCGATCAACGTTCCGAAGGAACTATTGCGAACGAGAAGTCTTGGCGATTTCATTCTGTACTCCTTTTGCCGCTTTGCGGTTTTTGAGATTCGACAAACGCAAGCTTGTCGGACTTAACGGGCCTTAACTGCCTCGTGTTATTCGTGGACAGTTTTCAATTTCTGAACTGCCCTATCAATCTTCGCGGCCAGGCTCTCGGCCCGCGCCAACGAGCGCCAAAAGTCTGGGCTATTAACCGCGACCGAACTGGCTCCAGAAGAGATCGAAAACGATGATCTGATCGTCTCGTCGTTCGCCGATACCAGTTGAGCAAGCGTCGTCGCGGCCCGGCTGAGGCCAGCCTCGTCGGTAATGTCGAATGAGTCAGCCTCCACGAGCGGCGCGCGAATATTGAACAGAGCCTCCAAATCCTGTCTCACTGTCGCGCTTTGACGCTGAAAGCTTTCAGCGTGCGCGCCGAGCATTTCCAGCCACTTGGTTCGCGATTCGCCGCTCAACGTGCGTAGGTCGTCAGGCGAGAGCCGGTTCGCGAGACTTTTGAGAGCCAGCACGCGCAGCAGTGCTTGATTGGATCGGTTGAGCGTACGCGTCGCCAAAGCGTTGATCTCTTCTGCGACTCGCGAATCCGGCACACCTCGGGACAACAAGTAACGGCGCACGTCAGCATGCGCGGGAATTACCTCAGCCGTGTTTATCGTCAGCGACTGTGACGGAACAATTTCCTCAGTGCCGCTCTGTGATGGCGTCCTGGAGATGCGCCGCTGCGTTTCGGTCGCAGTCTCAATCTGGATTACTACTGCCAAGTTATTCGCAACGGGCGCCAGTGAATGGAGAATCTCTTGTTTGCGTTGGTCAGTATTTACAACTGCCTGGACCAACAGCTTTCCCTCTGCAGTGCGCGTGACCGTTGCCTCCTGCCCAACGTCCGCCCCAATCTGGTGAAGGAATCCAATTACCTGCACCTCCAGCTCGGTCGTTGCCATCACACTCGCCGCTCCAGGCGGTTGAGACAACGACGTCTCGGACGACTTTGGACTGGTTTCGTTGACGTTGGCAGTCAAGCCGAGCAACTCAGCATCGAGCTCGAACATTGCAGGCGCCACCGCATTCACTGGTCGCTGCTCGAAGCTGATCTCAGAGAAGGTGTATTTGCGAGCGTCGTTACCGGACTGCACAACGAGTGTCTGCTTAACTGGCCTCAGGTCGGCACGACGGAGCTCGAGCGCCGCCGATGACAGGCCTCGGACGTTTCCAGTGGCTTCAGCACCTCCCGTGATGACGTAGGAGTCCACTCTTTCTTCGACGCGTGCTCTTTCAATGTTCGTGATGAACGACCTGAAAGCCTCCGCTGACAGTCCGAGTTGCCACGCATTGTCTGGACCGATCGTGGGATGGGCTCCGGAATCCGACTGCGATTGAGGACGCGCGCCGCGCCGGTAGATTGTTTGCGAACCGCCCTCGCGGTCCCACTGTCCTGAAATTAGAAATCCTTTTTCGTCGTAAACGCGCAGCGTTTTGATCTTCCTTTGCGCACTTTGCCAGATCTCAATCCTCCGCTTCGCAATCAGTTCGTCACCTGCAACCCGGCGCTCCTCGAAGTTGACTGTTCGGTGCAGGACTGCATCAGTCTTGCCTGCAATCGCCCGCTCGGCTTCAATGGAGCTTTCCAGCAATTCAGCTGCGGAGACTTCTGTTGGGGCCGATGACCAGAACAACAGGAATCCTGCAATCAGAGCGACCGCGATTAGCGCAGTCACGGTTGCCGGCCGCAGCCAAAAATGCGAACCCACGACCTTTCTCCACGACGCCGATTGACCGCGCAGAAACCCGAGCTCTTGAAAGGCGCCTTTTGATTGATCGGCAACCAACACTTCCGATGAGCCGGATTCAGCCCGCTCTGCGGTATCGGCCTTCATTAGGGGGTCCAAATAAACGGCGTGCAGAGCGGGCCAGGAATTAGAAAAGTTCAGACTCAAATCAAGCTGGCGTCCATCACTGAGACTAACGTGCGCTTCCTGAACCAGTGGGCGATCGGGTGGCGGCTCTACATCCAGAAACAACAGCCTGACACCCTGCTCGCTGAAGACCTCAACAAAACTGATCTTTTCGTCCAGTTGCACCGATTGACTTTGCTCGCTGCGCTCGGAGCCTATCTTCAACGAACTAAGGACGAAGCCGTTGATCGAGAAAAGCAATTCGGTGGGCCGATGCTCGAAAGTCTCTCGGGCGCGACGCTGAACGGTTTTCGCAATGTTTTCCATAACTCTAACTTTGCCCCTTCTCTCGGGCATCGGAGGCGACACTCCTCGCTGCGGGTCCGAGCATGTCCAGAGGAAATCGTTCTGCTAGCTGGGGCAGCGCCAGCACCTGATTGACCAGATCCAGACATTGGGGGCAACTGACGATTTGCTCGAGTAGGGAGCTGTCCAACGCGGACGATTTTCGAGATCCGTAGATGGTTTTGATCTGTTCCCGGGGAAGGCAGACGCGATGCCGTGTTTCAAAGATCTGCCGGCGTGATGCATTCATCACACTGTCTATCGTTTGCCCGAAGGTGACTTGCGGCTCCGCTGCCGTGCCCTCATCCATGAAGTTCAAAGAATGGGGATCTTCGATATAGAGTTTTGCCTCTCGTCGCGCTATTCGTAGCCAGTCATCCACGGCGCTGCGTGGTCCGATCAAGATCTGTGCGATCTCACTCGGGTAATAACCATGAAAGAAGCGCAACAAGAGGACGCTGCCTGCTTTTGAGCTGTGCTTGCGAATGCAGGCGTACCGGCAGATCAAACGCAATTCGTCCTGGACGCGAATCTGCGCGCCGAGGTCAATTGCACGGAGGCCAATCTCCAGCGAGTCATAATCCACCAGAAACGAAGAGCAGTACTGCAGGCGGGTAGCACGCCGGAGTTGGGACATGTGCAGCTTGCGCACCATTCCATATAAATAAGCGTCGACATTACCGATGCTGCGCAGGTCGGGGCGGGCGACAGTGAATTGAATGTAGGCGTCGTGAACTACATCTTCAGCAAGTTCTTTGTTGCGACCGGTGAGTTGCAGAGCCTGGCGCAGCAGTCGCTCATAGCGCTGCATGAATAGATCTTCATGCCTTTCTTCTTGCGCGGCTGTGGCTCTGAGGAACTTTAGCAACATAGAACACGGACGCTGCGGGCTCTATACATATGTTGCGCGAGATGGTGCCGATCTGGAATGGTGTTCGGGAATTATTTGCAGTGGAGAGTGAATTTTTCGTGGGTGAGCTTGGGGTGCGGTGGCAAGGAGCGCCAGCGACGTGCCGCCGCTTTGCATAGAGTTGTATACGCCGAAGGGTATGGTCCGCTTACCCCCCTCCTTAAATCTACTCAAGACACCACACGCTTCAGCGTCGTGGAGCTTCACTTTCGGCCTAACTGTCTCTCACGAGGCCGAAAACGTTACTGACCACGTGGTGCCTTGGGATTCCCGCTCCTGGTCATACGGTGATTGGATCTACGTTACGGTTGGTTAGGTCGAAGTTGAAGGCTCCACAACGCTGAAGCTATCGATCGGAGTGAGGTGCATAGCTTGTAACGTATCGTTTGAACAACCTCACAGGCAAGCGAACGGTGGTGAAGGGCCAGGTTGTGGTGGCTGCAAGAATTCTTGCTGCGCTGTCTAGAAGGCTTGCTTGAATCAATGGCCGCGCTGATACGCTCTCATGGACCAACAGGATCCTACACACGGGCAGTGTGTAGTGCCTTTCAGATCCGACCTATAACAGCTGCGACCCTCCCCCTTGGTCTTTCAATGGTACCAACTCAGAACGTGGGTGGGATTTTTCGATGGGTCCGCTGGGGCTCGTCTGTAGGTGGGATCTGAACAATCGACCCACTCCCGTGGGTGGGATTTCTGTGGCCTCTGAAGTGCTTTGCTGGGGCGGGTCCGCCGCCAAAAAAAGCGGAAGCCGGTTTCGGCTTCTGCCGAGTTCACTGGTTTAGGAGTAGGTCCTATTTTACGGTACGCGTTGTTCTCGCACCTCTCTTACCGCCGTAGCTAAGCACCGTCAACTTCACCGTGCGCCTACCAAACCTGAGCGCTTCTCGACTCGATGGGGTCCAGATATCAATTCTCTTACCTCGCACCAAACCTCCGGTGTCGGCAACCAGGTATTCACCACTGTAACTACCAGCCTCGATCCGAACACGAGACCCTAGTGGCAACACGCGTGGGTCTGCTGCGATGATTCCCTTGCTCACGTATCTACCGCTAGCTGTTCGACCCCGCAGGCTGTAGGCCGTTGCAAGATAGTTTGCCGGCGCAGAAGCAGGAAGCGGTGATGGCTCGTCGGATTCTGGTTTCGTTTCAGCTGGCTCTGTCAGTTTGTTTGCCGACTCATCGGTAGTGCTCAGATTATCGGTGGCCGGCTTTGTCAGGGGTTGTGGGTCCTGGAAGAAAACCTCGGCTGCGGAAGACTGCTCCGAAATGGCCAAGGTGCCGAGGAGGATCGCGGCCGCAACAATTGCGATGCCGCCAAATGTGTTTTTCATCTAGTCGGGTCTCCTGCCGAGTTGATTGACTTCTCTGTCAGCGCGGTGCGCGAGTCCGTTCTTTCCTAAGACTCGACCTTCGGCCCAAGGAGTCTGTCGGTCGGCCGAAGTTGGGGGCTTGCATCCTTGATGCAGGCGCTGAAGAGGTACGTATTGAGCAAAAGTAAAATCAAGCCGAAAATCCCGTTTTGAACGTCTGATTCCTGCTTGATTTGCTCGACGAGGCTAGCATCGGCTTTTTACCGATGTCCAGCTCGGAAACCGAGCATAATTTCGAGCCAACAGTGTTGTGCAAGATAAATCTTGAAATGCTGGGGTTTAGCGGTCTCGTTGTAATTGTGTTGCAAAGGGCCGGGACTGTTAAATTGCGAGAAAATTCGCAACAATTTCGCGACCGTGCGGGTGTTCTGAGTCGAAGAGTTCCGGGTGAAACTGGACGCCGAAAAGGGGGCGTTCACAATGTTGCATGGCCTGTATCGCGCAGGTGTCATTCCAGGCTGTGCGTTTGAAACCCGGAGGCAGTTCCTTTACTTCGTCGCAGTGTGAGTGCCAGACAGTTATCTGGTTAGGTAAACCGCTGAAGATTCCGTTCCCAAGGGTTTCCACCGGTAAAAAGCCGCGCTCGCGCTTTGCTCCCTCGTAGCCCTCTCCGGGAGCAATGCGCTCCATCAAATCGACCTTCGCACCGAAAGCCAGAGCCATCTGCTGATGACCCCCGCAGACCCCAAGAATCGGCACGTCTGCCGTTTGGATCACACCGAAGATGCCCTGCAGGGATTCGTCCGAGTACAAATGCCAGGGGTGACTTTGTCCGCTGAGAATGATGTGCGAAGGTTGCAACTCGTGCACTCGCGCTGGAGAGACGTTCCGGAATGGCTCCATGACAACCTCAGACTCCGGAGCGATTGACTTGAGGGATCTTTGCAGTTCCCGAGGGCTAGGCCCCTCCCCGTCGATAGTGTTATCAATCAGATAGATCAACTTTGAGTACCCAGGCAAAACAGCTTACCGTTAAATGCTCCTATATAAATCTGTCCATCAAGGACCGCCGGTGTGGCGTTGATATTCTCGCCTATCTTTAACTCAGACAGCCGCTCCCCGCTGCTGGCGGAAAGCAAATACATCCAGCCCGTTTTGTCGCCGAACACCAGGCGCCCATCGACTAGTGGGGCAGTGCCCCAAATGGGTCCGCGAACCAGGTGTTGCCAGATCACCTGTCCCGATTCGGTGGACAGGCAGTACATGTATCCATTGCTTGAGCCAATATATAGACGACCGTCGGACACGATCGGGCTTGCCCAAAAGCCGCTCCGTTCTTTAAACCGTCGGCTAAAGCCACCTTCGGCGCGGAATTTCCATAGTAATTGCCCGTCAGTCTGGCGAAAGCCGTAGACATAACCGTCTTCAGCCGCCGTGTACACGCGTCCATCGGCCACAGCGGGAGTTGAGTCTGAGTCGGCGCCGACCCGGGCTTTCCAAACAACACTTCCATCTGAAAGTTCTAAGCAATAGAGGTCACCCTGCTCGGTGCCGATGAAAATCTTTCCATCCACAATCGAAAGGCTGCCTTCCATCGACCCTAATCGTTCTGTTTTGTAAATTAAAGACCCGTCATTCAGACTGAGGCAATAGAAAAAACCGTCCTCACCACCAAAGTAAACTCGGTCGTCTACTACCGCGACGGAGCAGTCAACTTCAAACCCCGTCTTGAACTTCCAGATCAGCTGGCCGTTCTCGGCATCCAGACAGTAGACGTAGTGATCGAGGCCGCTTGCGATCACGCGATTGCCGATGAGGGTTGGCGCGGCTTTCAGGCTATCAAGTGTTTTGAACTTCCAAACAAGCGAGCCATCTTTTCGATTGAGACAGTAGAGATAGCTGTCCGCAGAACCAAAATAGACGTAGTCCTTTGCCACCGAAGGCTGTCCCGGCCAACTCGAACCACCCCAACCGTCCTTGTGTAACCGTCCCGAAGTGAGTTTGGTTTCGAACTCCCAAATTACTTTTAACTCGCCATCATTCCACGGCCCCGTTCCGTAGAAGTTCCTGGAGGAGTTACCCAACCACATGGGTAATGTTTGAGGTGGCTCGACGGCAGCTGGCTGTGGTTTGACCTCCGTGCCGGAAACTTCTGTTCGGGTGCACGAAGAAAAGACCGCGGGGGTTAACAGCGCCAACGCCAGCAGCCAACCATGCTTCAGTCTGTGGTGCGTGTCGGGGTCAGACATGGGAAGAAATACCGTTTCAAAGCGTTAGGAGTTAGTCTTCCAATCGCCCTCATAAACTACCTGAGCAGTGCCGGTGATTACAACTTCTCCGTCGGCCCGCCAGCCTATTCGAGCTTCGCCACCAACCATGACTGCGGTGACGAGACGGTCGGTTTTGCCATTGATCATGGCGGCAACGGCAGCTGCGCACGAACACGTCCCCGAAGCCGTTGTTTCTCCAACACCCCGCTCCCAGATCCGCAATTCGATGCGTTCGCGGTCGAGAACTTTGATAAAGACGACGTTCGTGCGATCCGGAAACTGCTGGTGCGTCTCGATCGCCTTGCCGATACCTCGCCAGTCGAGGGACGAAAAGTCGTCGGTAAAGATGCAGCAATTGGGGTTGCCCACTTGTAACGCGGTCACGTTGTAGACTGCACCATTTACCGTCAGGGGATAGTCAATCACGCTCGGCAACGATGACTCGGTCAGCATCGGGATCTCGCTGCTTTTAAATCGCGGCACACCCAGTTCAGAATCGAAAACGTAATGCCCATCCGATTTTTCCCGCAAGAAATAACGCTTCACACCAGATCGCGTGCTCAAACGCAACTCTTCTTTGTCCCAAAGCCCCTGATAGTACAAGTAGGCGACTGCGCAACGCGTGCCGTTTCCGGAAAGGCTCGCTTCGCTCCCATCAGGGTTGAAAATCCTGACATTGAAATCTGCATCTTCCCCATTCGCCCGAGCCACAATCGCAATCCCATCGGCTCCCGCACCTGTGTGGCGATTGCAGATCTGAGTCGCAAATCTCCCTAGGTCGGCTACACCCGCCAACTCCTGTGCCTCGATCACGATGTAATCGTTTCCAAATCCGTGGAACTTGATAAAGCGTGGCGGCATTACGATTTGCTTCCCGATTGCGCGAAGAGTTTTTTGAATTTTTGCGTCAGCGCCGGCTCGATATTCAGGAGTCGTGCAAAGACCGTGAACTGCCCACGGTGATACATCTCGTGTCCCACCGCAAAACGAATGAAGTCGAGCCTGCTGATCTCCTTGCCGTCAAACCTGCGCATCGTCTTCTCGAGCCTTTCCGCGTTAGTGCGGATATTCGCCTCTGTTACATCCATGCTGCTTCTCAAAAGCTCCAACAGCCCATTCTTGTCTGTGACACTTTCTACTTCAGGGGCGTACTCTTTGTTGTGATCGGCGAATGACTGCCGCATCAGATTTGGTTCATCTCGACACGCCTCGCCCGCGATCATCTTCTGAGACTGCACTACGTGCTGCAGAAGTTCAGTGATACTGCGAGTTTCGGGCGTCGCCCTGAAACCAAACTGCTCCGCAGGAATCTGGTTAACCTCATCAATGAACCCGTCGCGTACCTCTTTCCAACTGGTGATCAAATAATCCGTTGACATAGGTCATTTCTCCTGTTGTGAAAACTCTGCTGCTTCGAGTTTGGTCACGTGCAAATCGAGTCATCCCTCAGGGCCGGCGCTGAGGGGTCTTAGCTTCTTCCAGCGAATGACGCCAGTAGAACCACTATCGGGTCAATACAAAGTGAACGAGGTTCAACACCTTCCGGATAATTGTTAACTATCACAGAAAATACGAGCCGTTCGCCCGCAACGCTCGTTAAATAACCGGAAAGGCTGGCCGCAGAACTGAGTGAGCCGGTCTTTGCTCGAACATTGTTCTCTGCAACCGTGCCTTTGAGTCGATTCCGCAGCGTCCCATCGACACCCCCGACAGGCAATGCATCACGGAATACGTCAGCGTGCGTGTGCCGGTTCATGTAAGTTAGCAATTCCAGGGTGGCGGCCGGTGTGATCATGTCGTTTCTAGACAATCCAGAGCCGTCTGATAACACCAGAGACGCCGGGTCGACTCCGGCTCTTTTGAGAAAGGCTTTCAAAACTTCCAGGCCAGCCGCCTCGCTGGTTCGGATCGAGTTTGAACCGTTCCCAGTGGGTTCATATGCGACTTTGCCTAACGTCCGCAGTATTAATTCGGTGTAGAGGTTCTGACTGGGCTTCAAAGTTTGCGCAGCTATCAAGCTAAACGGTGCAGACTGCATCGCTGCAAGTTCAATCAAAGAAGTCGCGGGAGCAACCGCGGAACTGTTTCCGAGCGCCGACGCGGGTATGTTTCGCGAGCGCCCCGTGATCACAACTCCACGCTTCGCCAGGGACGATCGCAATAGGTAAATAAACAGAAGCCCGGGATGCGATATGCCGACTGAGGCGGAGTACCCGCGATCTTCTATCGGGATGGCGCCCGCAATCTCCATCACGTGGGCACCCAAACCGCGATGAATTCTGACCTCACGCCGCGTGCCTGATGGAACAGTGACTACATTGTTAACAATACTTAACAGGGGGTCCGGAGGTCCGGTAGTGATCAATGCGGGGGCGCCCACCCTTGGGCCCGGTTTCACTGATAGGTCGAGCGCGTTGTCATTTACTGAAAGCGCACTGATTTCTGCTCCATACCACCACTGCAGATCTTCCCACTCCCAGCCCGCTCCATACTGTGGCCCAACAAACCAGGTTTCGTCGCCAATTAGATCGCCCTCAACTCGCTTTACTCCGGCCGCAGCAATCCGCGTCGCAAGCTCGTCGATTCCTTTGAAGTAATCACCACTATTAAACCGTGCGGCAATGGACGGATCCCCACGTCCATAAATAGTGAGGTCTCCATGGACAATTCCAGCGGCGTCTGGTCGCGAACGTGAATACATCGAAGTAGTAAAACGGAAATCAGGCCCCAGCCGATCCAACGCCGCCGCGACTGTATACAGCTTCATGTTGGACGCTGGTCGCAACAGCTTATTGGCATTCTCCTCAAACAACACCCTTCCTGTTTCGAGTGACGCTACCTTCAACCCGATCACTGCAGCTGAAAGTTCGGGCTTTCGTAGAACCTCAATCAGGCGACTTTGGAGTTCAGCTAAACTAGTAGTGCTGCTAGCCGTTTTGGCTGTGGTTTGTTGAGGCGCAGGGGATTGTGTTACTGCTTCGGCTCGCGGTGTAGGACTCGCCACGGGCCTCGCTTCTTGAGCTTGAGTGGCCGGTCTGCCTGGCGATGGTTGAGTTGAAGGATTCTGGCTATGAGTGTCGGAGACACTCGCCAACAGGAGCGTCAGAACAAGCCCCAGAGCGACGTTAGAAGTCTTCTTCATCACTAATCGATTGCGAAAGGGTTGCTCGAACTGGGTGTTCAATCGATTGCAGTTATTCTGATCGCGTCGTTTGAGGTACATCGGTTCGCCTTAGTTTTCGCTCCGCCTGCACGCTGTCCACGAGCTGAATAAATCTTGGGTCGTCGCGCAACGAGTTCCAGTTTGGATCTGCTAAGAAGCACGGCAGGTTTTCATTGCCAAGAGCAATGGCTCGAGTCAGCCACTCTAAGGCTTCGGTAGGACGGCCTTCCAGGGCGTACACCGACCCTATCAAGTACGAAACGTCAGGATCAACTGACCCATTACGTTTCACATCATCGGTTAGTTGCGCCATCGCCTCTTTGTGTTTTCCCTGGGCACTTAAAAACATGGCCATGAACGGTCGCACCCCGTGAATGTTAGGGTGTTGGGTGATCACTTGCTGCATGAGCTTGGTTGCTGCATCAGTCTGAGCTGTGTAGTACAGGTTCAACGCGCGAAACGTCTTAACCAACGGATTGTCAGGCTCTCCAGCGTTGTCCAACTGCCTCAACGCCTCATCGAAATGGCCCATGTACATGTGAACTAACGCTCGATTGTAACTGGCCACTACGTGTGCGGCTGGATCGAGTCGTACTAACCTATCGTAACTACGCAATGCTCGTCCGTACTCACCGTCCAGCCGATGCAGCGTCCCTCTAACGAAATGGACCACTGCCTCGTTTGGCATCTCCCTTCGCGCCAGGGCAACTTCATCTCGAGCTTTTTGCTTCTCGCCCCGCCACAGATAGACAAACACCATTAGCATGCGCGCTTCTATCAGTTGCGGGTCGATTGAAAGCGCGCGTTCAAATGCCGCCTCGGCCCGTTCGTAATCCTCTGCTCCCCCGAACCCCTTAAAAACACGATTCACAAAGGCAGCGCCCAAGCCGTCGTAGGCAAGCGCAAAGTTCGGATCGAGTTCAATAGCTCGTTGGAAATGCTCGATTGCAGCACCACAGTCCTCCGGAGCGATCGAACGAAAGATGAAGCGGGCAAATAGGTCTCGTCCCCGAAGATACTGCTCATAAGCAACAGCGTTTTGAGTTGAGGGTTTAGCGATCCCGACCTGCTCGGCTGGCGTTAATTCCAGACGGAGACCCTCAACAATGCGTTGAGCAATGGTGTCCTGCACGGCAATAATGTCTTCTGCAGACGTATCAATGCGGTCGCTCCAAAGAATCTCGCCGGTAACAACATCCAGAAGTTGAGCAGTCACGCGAAAGCGGCCTCCGGCATTCATGAAACCCGCTGTCAGTACAGCACTGACACCAAGTTCCTGTCCGACCTCGCGCGGATCCTGGGAGCTTCCCTGATATCGCGCGATGACTGAGGACGGTCGCACGACTAATGATCGGACCCTTGCCAATTCGGTGATTACCGCATCTGCAAGCGAAAACTCATAGAAGCTGGAGGCGGGATCATTGTTGAGATTTCGGAAACAGAGAACCGCGAGGCTCTTCTTCTCCTGGTCGGCCATGGTCGTGAATGGCGTATCGTGGACCACAGTGCGCATTGCACCGGAGTGCGGACTGGTCGTCGGCGAATCACTCTTTGTAATCATGCGCAGCCAGCGTACCGCTCTCGTAACGGGACTGCGCCCACCGGCGTAGCGCGGCGGCTCGTGACTTCCTGTCACGAATTGCTTTCCGCCATTTTCACGAATTTCCATCAAGGCCTGCCGCAAGTCCTCTCGCATATCTTCGATTCTCTGATACCGGTCGCGCGGTTCCTTAGCTAAAGCCCGATCCAGAATGCGCTGCACGCGCTCTGGAACTGCATCGTTGCGAGATTCGCTGACAGGTCGTGGTGCGTCATGCAATACCGCATGCCTGACATCGATGGTTGTTTTTCCTCTGAATGGCCAGGTGCCGGCGAGCATTTCGTATAGCAATACGCCTGTCGAGAAAATGTCCGCCCGTTTGTCGACTCGATCCCCACGAGCCTGTTCCGGGGCAGCATAAGTTGCGGTGCCGTAGGGCACACCGACTTCAGTCAACTCCGTGTGGTGAATTCCGCTGGAGCTCGCCATCTCGGGGTCCAGCAGCTTGGCCAACCCAAAGTCCAACACCTTCACCTGGCCGGAGGCGCTGACCATAACGTTTCCTGACTTGATGTCGCGATGAATAATTCCGCGCGAATGAGCGGCAGCCAGCGCGTCAGCAACCTGCAAGGCAATCTGAAGAGCGCTCTTCAATTCAAGTGGCCGCCCAGCAACCAACTGGCGGACATTTCGCCCTTCAACGTACTGCATTGCTATAAAGTGCACGCCTTCCACTTCATCAAGGTCAAAGATGGTGCAGATGTTCGGGTGGTCCAGGGAAGAAGCAAGTCGTGCCTCCCTTTCAAAGCGCTTGAGGTTCGCCTCCTTGACAGTGAGTTCGGGGGGCAAAACCTTGATCACAACAGTACGGCCAAGCTTCAGATCAGTGGCCTTGTAAACGGCCCCCTGGCCTCCGGCGCCAAGCTTCTCCAGAATCTGATAATTGCGTAGAGTCTTGCCAACCATTGCTTTAGATGTTACTCGAATGAAGCTTGTAACTCGTCGCGACTTGCCGTGGCTGTACCCACTTTGCCTACGACTATTCCGGCAGCGTGATTAGCGAGATGCGCCGCCTCCAAATATGAGGCTCCAGCGGACAACGCTGAAGCAAGGGCGGCAATTACAGTGTCACCCGCTCCTGTCACGTCATAAACTTCTCGGGCTGCGGTCTCAACGTACACTGGTCCACCGCTCTGGTCCAGCAGCAGCATGCCGCGGTCACCGCGTGTGATAAGCACTGCGTCGCAACCCAGTGCGTCGTGAATCCGTTGCGCCGCCAGGTGCAACCCTGTGTCTGAATCCTCTTCAAGATTGCTCATACGCAGCGCCTCGAGGTGATTTGGGGTGACCAATGTTGCAGGACGATATGAAGCGAAGTTGCGAATCTTTGGATCGATCAATACGGGAATTCGGCCATACGCCATTGGTAGCACTCTAGCGAGTATCTGCGGGGTAACAACCCCCTTATCGTAGTCCGAGATAACTAGCGCATCCGCATTCTCGAGAGCCTCTTCTAAAGCGACTATGATACCTTCCTGAACTTGTCCGTTCACCAGCTGTCGATGCTCACGGTCGGCCCTAACTACTAGTTGACTGTGCGCGATGATTCGGGTCTTCACCGTTGTTGGCCTGTTCGCATCAACCAAAAGAAAGTGTGAAGGCTGTTCCGGATTGCAATCAACTAACTCGGCGCTGATTCGTCTGCCAGCAGCATCACTGCCAATAACTCCGACGACCGATCCCTTTGCGCCAAGAGCCACCAGATTCGCAAGTACGTTTGCCGCGCCGCCAAGATGAACTGACTCACGGGTCACGTCGACCACAGGAACCGGAGCCTCAGGCGAGATTCTGCTCACGTTGCCCCAGACAAACTCGTCGAGCATCAGATCTCCGAGCACGACAATACGTCGCTCGGGCAGTAGCCGGAGGATCTCTTCGACTCGAGCTCTTGTTAACTGGGGGTTCATGCCGGGATTCTCAACTGTCACTATGTGCTTTCTCGAAGCACACGTTGGACTGCGCTTAAGACTTTTTCAACGGGTACGCGCAAGATGCACTCGGGCTGCTGGAACTTCTCACAAAAATACCCGTGACAGGGTTGGCATTCCAACTCCTCACGAACAATTTGAGCGGGCACCTTAGCCCAGGGCTGCCAATGGTCAACATTCGACGAGCCAAAGATGACCACTGAGGGTACGCCCACGGCTGATGCGATATGCGCGACACCGCTATCGTTTCCCACAAATAACCTGGCTTGAGAGGCGAGTGACGTTAACTCAGGTAATGACAGATCATCGAACACAACAAGAGGGGCCCTCGAACTCCTCTTTAGTACGGCGGCGAGTTCTATTTCCCTCCTGGTAGTAATCGCAACTGACGTGAGCCCACACTCGAACAGCACATCCACCACTTTGGCAAAACGCTCGACTGGCCATTGCTTGGTGGCAAACGCGGCCGCCGGGTGAATCAAAGCAAAATCGCTGTTCTCTTTGACGCCTAGTTGTGAAAGGCGGGTGCAAACACTCGCGGAGGCTTCTGCTGTGACAGCTAATTCCGTGGCAGGTCGATCGCTCACCGGTACACCGGTCCAGCCAGCGAGTGCCAGTTGCTGTTCCACTGAATGGGTTTTTCTTTTTCCCCACAAAGTGGCTGCTGAGGGCGCACGATGTTGATGCAATCGAGCGTACCGGTATTGAGCATAACCAACTCGATGTTTCGCTCCGGTTGCTCTCGACAAAAATGTGGCTGTTGTTCCGCCGTGCAAATTGTAAACAACATCATAGCGATTGGACCGAAGTTGTCGCGCAACACGAGCACGCGATGTAGCGCTCCGGGGAGCAACTTTAATGATGTGATCCACGTGCGGGTATCCTTCAAGAACTGGCGCGACCCAGTCCTCCAACAGAATGTCCAATTGTACGTTTGGCAGAAACCTCCTCAGCGCGTACAGAGTGGGAGTTGTCAGGACGGTATCGCCAATCGAGCGTAGGCGCACGACGAGGACTCGCTTGACCTGCGACCAGTCCCAACGAGCTGGTGCTAGCGGTTCAGCCACGTCTTCATTAGGCAGACCTTGCGCCGCCAGACGCCGCAATTGTGGCGAGGTCTCAACTATTTCCCTCAGACTGTTCATTACTCACCGCTGTTCGTTTTCCTCAACTACGGCCTCATCGATCAACATCACCGGAATATCATCGCGCACCGGGTATACGCGTTTACATTGAATGCATTTCAGGCCACTCCCGTCCGGCTTAAGTTCGACTTTGGCTTTGCATGCCGGGCAGGCAAGTATCTCTAGAAGTTCCTGACTAAGTGCCATGGCTTACCTCTTACATGGGCTGGATCCTAGATGAAGCGGGAAACAGATCGAATGGTAAATGGAAGAGGGGAAAAGGGGAAGAGGGGAAAAGGGAAAAAGGAGAAAAGGGAAAAAGGAGAACCCTTTCCCCCTTCCTCTTCCCCTCTTTCCCCTCTTCCCCTCTTCCTCTCTTCCATTTACCATCAATCACTCATGTCAATCGAATTTGCAGTTCAGCATCCATGTGTCCTCAGGGTGCGACACTCAGAGAGACACTTGCGAAATTGGGGACGTATCGGCAACTTACACGCGCGTTTGACCACAGGCGACACTAGTGCCCCTTCGGAAGAGAAACTGGAGTGGGTGGAAAATGCGCGGCCGCAAATTGAAACTATGCAAGCTGAAACTGTTGTATGCCCGAGTTGCCCCGCTTGCTTACCAATTGAGCTTGCCGGTGAAGGGGAGGCAGTCGGCTGTCTCGGGCGGATCACGTATCCAATCGAGGCGAGTTTTGAGAAGTTCCTTGCCGACCGAGTCCAAGTTGCTCTGGACACATTGGATCCGCAAGACCAGCCCAGACTCCTTCGCATACTAATCGACCGAGACTCCCCCTTTGACGGTGAAGCAACAAAAGAGTTGCGTCGGGTGACAACCACGGATGGTCTGCGGTTTTTCGAACTACGGCTGCCGATAAATCTCAGCCGTGCAGCAGCCAAGCTGACCACTGACAATGTTTTTGACCTGCTTGCTGGGTTTCGTTCAGAGGATGTGGAGCTAACGAGCTACACGCGCGAACTGCCTACGGGAGCTACTGCGGACTATTATGATTTTCTCGATTTGATCTTGAGGAATGATTTGAGCGAGTCAGAGACGAACCGGCTCAAAACTCGAAGCAGGAACTACTCACAATTTCGTCGTCTCCTGGCTGCAATCGAAACCGCAGAAGCGCTTAACACCAGATTACTGATCGACTGATCGTCTAATACTTACGACCGCACTCCTCAAGCAACTTCAACAACTACGCCTTACTTTCATCCAATTGCCGCAGTGTGTCCAGGAGAAGGTTGGTATTGCTCGAGGCCCGAATCGTCACGGGAAACTCGTCCGGCCGCTTCTGGAACTCAAAGACCCCGCGCGTAATTTCAACGACCTGCCCAAAGGCAGCTTCCGCAGTGGTGCCACCAGACTCGGCGCCAACAATCCGGCCGTCATTGAAGAACACTTCTCCGGTATTCGCATCACCCGTCAGGATCAGCACCCCCGTGAGCTTCGCATTTTCGATGACCTGAACGGCGTCAAAAACACTAATGTCGGATAGGTCTCCGGCGAGAGTTGCGATGGTGGTAGTTACAATGGCCTCGGGAGATGGTGCAGCCGCGGATTGTGGACGCCTGGCGCGCCGGATCGCCTCAAGTCCACTCGCTATGTTGATTCGGGGGTCGAGTTGTTTTGCTTCCAGCAGACGTTCATAGGCACTGTCAAAATCGTCTCGCTCGATGTAAAGGCTTGCGAGGGCGAGGCACTGACGCGCCGCTTCCTCAGTGTGCTTATGCGAGGCCGAGATTTCACGCATCCGCTCGCGCAGAGGTATGGAGCGGCCATTTTGCTCGAGGGCTGTGCGCAACCGCTTCAGCGCCCGTTCCGGAGCCTTATACTTGAGGAAGAGCTCAGCATCGAGCAGCGCTGCGTCCACCTCGCCAATGTGTTCGCCTTCAGCCTTGGTGTCGATCATCAGGATTCAGACCGGGTGCAGGTCTCGACCAAAACTCTGGCAGTTTACCTCAGAACAGGAATCGCGTGCACAGGAGATAATGGAAGGTAATGCCGACATCAGAACTGGGTGGCTTCAGGGCCCATGGTTCAGGCTTGGGGGCTGTTTGAGTGGTCAAACAGCGCTCCGCCGTTCTCTTGCGGGTTCACAAACCGCGGGTTTCTAGGGTTATTACTAACGGCGGAAGGGGAGTTCCGCGCAGGTGGGGTAGACAAACTAGGCCAACTGGTTCTAGTTACTTTTGGTGGCCAACGCTATCCTGGTAGCCTGCGCCGAATCCGCTGATGACCGCAGTGAGCGAGATTCGGCCCGTTTCGCAGTACTGTGTTCGATTTCCTCCCGCTCGCAGCGGGCCCGCGATCGTTCGATTCGTCTCTTCATCCATCGGGACATTGGTTTTTCCTTCATTTTTCAGCCGAGTTTTTTCTCCTAAATTCCTTACGTTTCAAAGCCTCTTCAGGTTCAATTTTGCATAGCCGGACCACCTCGGAAAACGGCTCCCTACCGGCGGAGTTGAGTGTTCTATTCAAACTCGTCCCTTTTTTGCTCGGCATTCCCCGTGCCACGCTGTTTGTCCAAACAGTTTCAGCAAGAACGTTTTATAGATTGAACAAAAGCCCATTGCAGTTGCCGTCTTCGGAACCAAAAAATCAGGGCTTTTAAGCCATTCACCGAACGGCCTTTTGCCTTTCACAAAGCTCCAGATTGGGGGCCCACCGGTGGTAAGGGGTACGAATTGTCGATTTCGGATCGAAACTTCACGATATCGGATGGTAGGAAATTACTCCCTTCTGCCTCAGCCGGACTGGCTTGGACTGGTGGCTTGGGGGTCACGGGTCGAGCCCTGGAAAATGTGGTTGGATGCTTGTCCTGAACTGAGTTTTGTGTTCGTCCAGCCCTTTGGGTTTCCGAGACTCAGAAGCTGATTCGGAGCCCTAAGCGTAACTGACGCGGACGCATCGTCCGGGTGGGCACCAGAAAAGTGTCCATGAACGCCTGACGTTGTGCCGGGGAGGCGGTGGGCGACAGGGCATTGAAGTTTATGAACTCACTGCCGAAACTGAACACGGTTTTGTTCAGTACGTTGTCGAACTCCATCAAGGCTCGGAACCGAACACGATCATTGAATCCAAAGTCCCGCGATAGACTCAGATCAAACAGGAAGAGTCCGGGCCCGTGACCGGCATTCCGCGGTAAGTCACCCGATGTTCCAATAGTTGGAAGTGACAGCGAATCTAGTATTCGCTGATCCAATGGCACGCCTGGAGTTCGCCAACGCAAGAGAGAGGGGGCGCCAACATACACAGGACGATCATTACTGACGTCATCTAGATTTCTATCAACTCCTCCAAGCGAGATGTTGAAGGGCGCACCTGATGCCAACCGGAACACGGGAGCTACTCGAAACCTGCCCAACACAGACGGCAAGTCGAACGTTCCGGCGAATACGAATCGATGTCTCCGATCGAGAAGACTGCGTGCCCTCTCTCGTTTGAAGGCGCCTGGTAACAGCGCGTCTGAAGTGTTCACGATCCCGTCATCTTCTAAGCGAGACAAGGTGTACCCAGCACGGAAGTTGAACTCGCTGCCTGCAAGGCTCAGCCCACGTTGACGCAACTCCAGTCTCAACGCGTGATAGAAGCTGTTGCCTGCAGCAATCAACTCCTCGACCTCAATGCTGTTGGGATCTGGCCGAAGATGTCTGAGGGCTGCAAGCGCCACATCCACTATCGACGTTGAAGTTGTGCTGTTTAAGTTAAAGTGTGAGATCGACACTCCGAACTCGTGTGAGTTTCCGACTGAGTTCGGATTTGCAACATCTGTCGGCTCAAGATTGAACCTGACCAACTCGCCGGCTGTCGTCGCATTGAAAATCCTTCGCAGACCACTAGAGCTATCACGAAAGTTCGCAAAATCTCGTGACGTAAGGTATTCAGCAAAGCTATTGTAGCCCGACGGCAAGACGGGAGCGTTCGCGTTATATTCGCGCCAGAGATGAAGACCGCGATTGAACGTGTAGTTTGCCTCAACGACCAGCCCTGGGCCGAGTGCTCGCTCAAGACCCGCATTTAGCTGATAACTCTCGGGAATGCGCAGCTCTGGATCCAAACGTCGGGAGAAACTCCGGTCGGTAATCGCAAAATCGCGGACCAGATCTGAATCAGGTCTCAGAACATTCGGGAACTGTAGATTTGCAGCAATAAACTCGCGTCGCTCAGCCGCCGCCATCTGTAAACCAGTGGATGGATTCCGCAAGCCATTTGTATCGAACGAAAGATGCTGTGTACCCAACGTAAAATCATCGATTGTTCGCAGTAGAGCACGGTGATAGAAGATGCCTCCACCAAACCGAATTACAGTGTTCCCGTCGTTGAATGGATCGACAGCAAGGGAGAAACGAGGCGCTAGATTGTCTCGATCTCCGATGATGCTTTCTCTTTCGTAGCGCAATCCAAAACTTAGCGTTACGTTGTTTCGCATCCGCCAGTCGTCCTGGACAAACAAGCCCAGGTAGGTGTTTCGCTGTGTTGAAGTCGTGTGAAACGTCTGCCGAAAACGGCTGGGCGTGTTGGCTAGAAAGTCCCCCGCACTGGCAAAGTTGTAGGTTCCGGAAACGTCAGTGAGGTCAGTGAACGTTGATTCTATTTTCTGGAAGTCGATGCCAAATTTAATTGCGTGTTGTTTCCGGGAAAGGGTCGAAACGTTCTGCAGCTGAATTCGACGTTCGCTTCGTTGTGTGTTACCAGCCGTAGAGCCACCGGCAATGAGGGTTCCGGACCTCCTGGCTGGATCACCCGCCATCAATGGGTCGTTGATTGCAATCAGTACGACCGGACCGAGATTTCCGGATGCTCTAACCCCAGGCCTCAGCCGCGAGAGTTGCCCGCGAAACTGGTTTATCGAACTCGCGTCGAAGACAAAATCATCCGAATATGAAATCGCATACGAGTCACGCGCTTGTGGTTGCAGTGAATGCTCAAGCCGATTTCCACCACCAAACTGCCTCAGATTCCTCAGCTTACCCATGTGGAAGGCGACAGTCCCGTTGTGTGTATCACTAAATCGGTGATCCAAGCGCCCGCTGAACTTCTGATTCCTTAATGGCGTGCTAACTGATACGACGTAGGGGGCAACAACTGTATTGAGCGACGGAAGCGTGGCGTCTTCTAATCTTTCACCGGCAGGGCGGTTGGGTGAAGGAAGTTCGAAAAGGCTGTTTTGCTCAACCGGAAGGAGGGTGTCGATCAGCGCGTGGTCCAATAATGTGTCGTATTCGTATGAAGAAAAGAAAAATGTCTGCGGATTGCGTATCAGGCCAGGCAGCTTCAGTGGTCCCCCAATCGCGAAACCGGGATTGTGCTCCTGCAGCGGAAGTCGTTTTAGGCCAAGCTCATTATTCCTGAACGTATTGGCGTTGAGAGCTTCGTCGCGGAAAAAGTAGTACGTTCGGCCGTGAAACTTTTGAGAGCCACTGCGCGTGCGAATGTTCACTCGACCACCTGAAGCACGTCCGTACTCGGCAGCAAACTGGTTCGTGATTATCTGAACCTCTTCAACCGCTTCGATAGAGGGTTCGAACCGTTCGCGAGCGCTGCGATCATCGTTGTTGTCGAGGCCGTCAATGGTGATGTTATTCGAGTAAGCTAAACCCCCAGCCAGAGCAAATACCCCGGCCTCTTCAGGCGTGCGTGCAGGCGAAGAGTTGCGGTCCTCCGCGAGATCGCGCGTCGAAAACGGCTCCTCTGTCACACCGGGCAAAATGAAGACGAGATCCAGCACCCCTCGACCAGGTATCGGCAACGCCTCGATCATGTTTCTCTCCAACGTGCCACCCACAACCGTGCGTGTCGTGTCGATAACGGCCTCGTTGTCTGACGAAACTGTCACCACGTCGACTATGCTTTCGGGCAGAAGAACAAAGTCGAGTTGAACGTTGCGTCCAGCCTCCAGCTGCAGTGTTGTTGTTGTGATGGCAAAACCAGGGCTTGATACCTGAACAGTGTAGAAACCGGGGTGAAGTTGAATCAGTTGGTAACGACCATCGGAAGCTGATTCGGTCTTACGGGTTGCGCCAGTGGCGGCCGTCAATTGTGCTGTGACTACTGAGCCAAGGATCACAGCGCCTGTTTGATCCTTTACGCGGCCCGTGATGCTTACACTGTCGAGGTCCTGGGCGGCGGCGGGCGAAATGATGCTGAGCAGCAGAAGCGATAACCAAGAATGCGATCTGGGGCTAATACGTGAGGCAATGAAGTACATCGTCTTCTCCGGTGAGGGGAGTTGTAGAGCGATGCGGACTCTACCATTAAGGGGCGCCAATTAAACAGCCCGCGGCGGAATTCCGTCGATCAATTTCGATGCCGAGTCTCTGGCATAAGCAAACCAACTTTCACCCTGCTCGGACTTCGGTCTCACTGCGGGCACGAAGCGTTGGATCGAGTCACCACTGGGCTGAAGCGCTGCTGATACTCCGTCGAGGTAATGAATGAGCACACCATCGCGTGCTGAATAAATGTCGAGCGCAAGGGGAATGAGTTGACTTGGCCCAACCAGAACAGGAACCCCGCGATATCTGAATCACGACGCAAATAACCCGCATACTCCGTAAAAACAAAAGAACGGTTATATTCGTTGTCGATGAATACAGCGTTGTTGATCGGATTCGTCAAACTGTCATCCGCCAACCGGTAGAGTACCGCCCCGCGCCCTCCTTGATTGAACACATTCTCAAGTGCGGTCTGCTGAGATGTCAGGTTGCTTCCGGTAGCCAAAATAGTATTCAGAATCGCGGTCACAAATTGAGAACCATTCATTGACAACGGATACCGTGCAATGAATTCTGGACGGTTAACCATCAAGTTCGCCAGCGCCAACTGGGAATCCGCAATATTCACACCTTCCACAATGCGTGCTCGGTCCGGAACAAAGGCCGCATAACTGGGAATCTTCTGCGCCTCTGTCGGATTCAGTGGATCGGGATTCGGAGAGGGCTGATTATTACCGTAAGCAGCACGATATAGACGGAACACGTAGGAGCCAGTCCGTTGATACTCCTGTTCAAAGAAGAACGCGTTTGAAACCGTTATCCGACGATTGTGTATGCACAATGCGTCCGACCCACAGGAAGTTATCTCGTTCGTCCAAAAAGCGAGCCCACCGGGATCAGGCAGACGGCTGAGAAAGTCTGTGTAGGCCTGCCGCACAAATGTCTGCGCGTCGTCAATGTTGTTAGTGGTTGGGGCTCCTGTGTCATTATCAATGATCCTGACAGTGGCGTTATTTGTGCCCAATGATGTGCCTACCGGATTGCTCAACATTACGCTAATCGACTCGTCACCCTCGTCGTAAAGGTCATCGTTAATGAGAATGGCGATGGTTTTCTGTGTTTCGCCGGCGGCAAAATTGACTGTGCCCGCTCCGACAGCGTAGTCGCAGTTCTGGGCTGCAACACCATTGTTTACATTGCATGGAACATAGTTTGGGGCGGCGGTGGCGTACTCAAGTGACGCTGACGTCGTCGTATCCCCAGATCGGGTTATTGTCAGGTTGACGCTCGCGCCATTCTCGTTGACGTCATATGTTCCGGCGCTGAACTGAGACGTGCTGGTCGGTCCAGCGGTCGAGTTTATGGTTAAATTGTAGGTTCCGGTCGCTCCAGAAGTGAAAGCCGTAACCTCAATTGTGTAAGTACCCGCTACACCTAGCCGCAGAGTGCTTGTTCCGCCAGGGATGCGCGAGTTGGTTCCTCCGCCGCTATCGTCATCATTAAGCAGGACTGCCCCATCTGGCCCTATCAATGTCAGGAACGCGTCAAACGTGGCCGTGAGTGAGATCGATATCTCCTGTCCAAAGACTCCTGCAAAACTATGACGAGCCGCATAAAAATTATTCCCGCGGATGGGTGACTGGCAGTTGCTTGTGGTCAAGGTTCCGTTCACGGTTTGCCCGCCGGATATTGGAGTGGCCGTGCAGTCCGGACCCGTGCCGGACTGATGCACGGGCACCCGCAGACCGCCAAAGTTACCCACCCCTCCTACTATCAAGAAACCAACGCGCCCGGCAGAATTACTGTTTGGGCTTACCGTGTAGTTCAGAGTCTGGTTTCCCGAGCCTCCGGTGATCTGATGAACGAGCCACGAACTTGTGTGCGCATAACTTGTAAAGTCGTAGCTGGGACAATTTCCCGTAACAGAAATCCCACCAGTCCCTCCAGCCGCAGAGATCTGAACGCTGGTAGGGCTGACAGCCATCGTACAAGTGCCGAACGTCAATCCGAGTGAATAACCGTCAGTTTCTTCCGCAAAGAAAGATGTGGCTTCAATTATGTATTTTCCGGTTTGCGATAACGTCACAGGATTTGAACCGCCGATCGACGAATTGACACCTCCGTTGCCATCGTCGTCCTGAACCATCACGAAACCGTCCGGACCGATCAAATAGAGGTAAGGATCAAGTGTGGTGCCTGTCCTGTTCATAGTGATTCGCACCTGCTGGCCGGCAACCGCGTTGAAAGAGTAACGATCCGCGAAGAACCGAACGCCTCGGGAAGGCGACCGGCAATCAGTATTTGAAAGGTTCCCCCCGATCGATTGTGTCGTTGCGCTAAGTGAAGTCTCCGAGCAAGCAGGCGCCGGCGGTGGCGGTGCGCCAGTATTGGTGAGGCAACTGGAATTAGCGGTCGCGAAGCCGATTATTTGCGAGCGTGAGTACTGGCAAAAGCTGCCGCCGGGTCCAATGTTGCCCTCCATGATGGTCTGCACACAGGAACGTTCCATCTCTCGCGGGACTTCTGAGGTTGCAGTGTTCGTATGGCGCGCGGCAAAGTTGTGACCTATCTCATGTGAGGTCAGGTTGATGGTTTGGATCGTAATCGAGTTACTGCTCGTGGGAAACCGCTGCGACAGGCCATACGAGAACGTGGAGGATTGGCAGACCACACTCAAATAAGCGATACCTATTGTAAACCCATCCAGTTCTTTACCGGTCCAAAGATGTGCGAGACTCCGGTTCACGCCTCCTAAAGTGTTACTGGTCCGAAACTGAGTTAATAGCATCGAAGCATCGGTGCTCGTATATGGTTGAGTTGCCATGTCAGTAAATGCATTCTGAAAGACAACCTCAAACCCGATCCCCATCTCCACCTGATAGACGCCGTCCACCTGGTTCATGATGTTCATGATGTGATTGCTGGCGGCGGCGGCACCACCAAGCGCGTTGACATACTCAGCGTCGGCATCCGTCGCGAGCCTGACTCTTCTCAGTGGGCTGACGGGCGAGATGAGGTCAGCCGTGTTCATTAGTTTGGTCGACGTGCGAGTCTCCTCGGCGGCGATCTCGTCGGCCAGCGTGACGCCGCAACTTCCCTCGCCGGGCACCACGTCCGCAGCTGAATAAAAGACAAACTCATCCTTCGCCGCCTTGTCAGAAAGCGAACTCGCTGGCTGAAGAAACAGACGCTCCTTGCCCGTTATGATCGTGCCCTCGACGCTGTCTTCCTTAATGGTCAGTCGCGCCTGCCCAGTTGCCACACCGGAAACTGTTCCTTTGTACGTCTGAAGTGGAAGCTTTGGCAGTTGGTGAGCCTTTCCTTCACTATCAATCCACTGCGAGATGTAACCGGGGGCTCGCAAGTCGTAAGGGGCAACTTCGATCTGGACATCACCGCGTGAGGTCCGGAGCCGCAGTCTTCCGGTTGAGCGAAGCTGATTTGCCGCTGACCCCGGATCAAGTCTCAGTCTGTCGAAGCTGCGAAGTTTCTGCGAGAGTTCCGGGTCCTGTGGGTTGGCTTGGACGAGTTCCGCAGTAACGGTTCCTAAACGCTGGGGCTCGAGCGAGGTGAGGGTCCTTTGCGAATTTGCAGTAAGCGACTGTCGCTCAGCCGCAGCCGATAACATAAGTCCAAAGCACGCGATGATGAAGGCAAACAGATAAGGTAGGAATCGGAGGAATCTATTCAAGCTGTACTCCAGAGCAGAATTTTAAAAGGAGAGGCTTCCGTGGTCGAGCACTTTGTCTCGTTAACGGTTTCGGGGCGACGCATCTGCAAGCAACCGTTGCAGGCTCTTGGAGTATAGATGAAGACCGTTCCACAGATCCATAGGTGGACGGCCGAAAACCTGCAGAGCGTTAGTTTCTGGAAGAAGCGCCTCGGGAATGGGCCTGAGTTCTACCGAGTGGCTCGGCGGCGTAACGCAGCGGCCCTTGTGAGAGGAACAAGAGCGTCTGTTGGACCCTCGCTAGGTGTTTCGACAAAGTTGGTCAACTCTTCCGCGTGAGTCTGCAGGTACACAAAGAACCGCTCGAACTCTCGTTGCATTGCATCCATCTTTTCGCGCATGTTGAGGATGATCTCCACCCCGGCGAGGTTTACACCGAGATCGCGGGTCAAGGACAGGATCAGTTCGAGACGTTCCAGATCGGTATCCGTGTAAAGGCGCGTGTTTCCTTCAGACCGCGAAGGCTTAAGTAAACCCTCTCGCTCGTAAAGGCGCAGAGTCTGTGGATGAATACCGTATTGATCCGCGACTGCGCTGATGGTGTAGGTTTTCGCCTTTCGTTTCATAAAAAGCTTTCGCTATAGGGTCTATTCCAACCCCATTTCAATCCGAGGGTTCTCGGAGTTAATCTTGGAGTATTGACGCAACAGCTCCTTAGTCTCCTCGGAGATCACTTTGGGTAGCGTCACCTGCACTACAACAAACTGATCGCCTCGAGCGCCCGGGTTCCGAAGCGACGGCGCCCCCCGCTGTCGCAGTCGAAACTTTTGTCCCGATTGAGTGCCGGGCGGGATCCGCAGTTGCGCCTTCCCTTCTACCGTGGGTACTTCTATCTTCGCGCCCAATGCCGCCTCAGGGATAGTGATCGGGACCGTGGCGTAGATGTTGTCTCCCTTGCGAGTGAAGTATCTATGTGGCCCAACGTTGGTGATTATGTGAAGATCACCCGAAGGCGCTCCCAAGCGACCGCCCTCACCCTTTCCGGGAATACGAACACGTGAGCCCGTTTCTACGCCGGCTGGAATCCTGACCTTTACATTCTCTGTCTTTGGCAGTGTGCCTTTGCCCTTGCATAGTGAGCACGGCGAGCGACGCCGTCCTGTCCCCTCACAGTCGTGGCACTCCTGGGAGAACCTCAGCCGGCCGCCTGCCCTCTGCACTTGTCCTGAGCCCTTACAAGTGCTGCAGACCATTACCGGGCCACCTATGTCACCAGCACCATTGCAGCGCGAACACTGCTCAGATCGATTCACAGTGATGTTCGTGGTAAGCCCCTTGATAGACTCCTCGAATGTAAGGGAAAGAGGCATCTCAATATCCGCACCTTTCCGGGGCTGAGGTCGTGGTGGCTCGCGTTCCTTCGCTGCGCCACCGCCGAAGAGTTCGGAAAAGATGTCTCTGAAACTTGTGCCGCCACCGGAAGTAGTCGTCGAACCCCAGTCAAATCCGCTGAAGTCGAATCCGGGCGCCGTGCGACCGCCGGCTGTTGGACCAGCACCGCGAGCTGCTGCATCAGCCAGATTATCTGAGTACTGTCCAAAGCGGTCATACACGGCACGCTTCTTGGGATCAGAGAGGACGTCGTGAGCTTCGGACGTAAGCTTAAAGCGTTCCTCAGCTGCCTTATCACCCGGATTCACGTCAGGGTGATACTTTCGCGCCAACCGTCTATAAGCCTTTTTGATCTCTTCCGGTTTCGCGTCCCGCTTTACGCCAAGTAACTCGTAATAATCCTGCTTCGCCATCTGTTGTTACTAAAAGGCAAATGCCGATTGCCAATTGGCACTCTTCCATCACCGTTGCATTCCAGGTAGATTTGGTGTCCGCCAATCGACAATCGGCACTCGTCAATCTCAACCGCCAGTTTATTTGTTCTCGTCGACGTCTACATATTCGGCGTCAATAACGTTATCCTCGGCACTGCCACCCGAGGAAGCACCAGCTGCGGAGGCCTGATCGGTCGAACCGGTTTCACTTGGTCCCGCGCCAGTCTGCTGATAGAGCGCCTCTGCCAACTTATGAGACGCGGCCTGCAGTTGATTGAACGCTTCGTTCAATCGATCGGCACCACCTTCGGCGAGGGCTTTCTTTGCCTCAGCAATGGCAGATTCTACTTCGCCGGCTACGGCTCCAGCCTTTTCGCGATTGTCATTTAGCGTTTTCTCCATCTGGTAAGTTAAGCCGTCCAGCCGGTTACGCGCTTCTATCTCTTCGCGCTTTTTGACATCGTCTGCAGCATGCGACTCAGCATCGCGCATCATCTTGTCGATCTCTTCTTTCGACAGACCGGACGACGCGGTAATCGTAATCTTCTGTTCTCGACCGGTGCCCATGTCCTTTGCTGACACATTCACGATGCCATTGGCGTCGATGTCAAAAGCGACTTCCACCTGCGGCATTCCTCGAGGTGCGGGCGGAATTCCCACAAGGTGAAACTTTCCGAGGGTGCGGTTGTCACCCGCCATCGGACGCTCACCCTGCAAAACATGGACTTCGACAGAAGTTTGATTGTCCGACGCCGTCGAGAAGATTTCAGATTTGCGAGTCGGAATAGTTGTGTTGCGTTCGATCAACTTGGTGAAGACACCACCAAGTGTCTCGATACCGAGGCTTAATGGCGTGACGTCCAACAAGAGAATGTCAGTCTTCTCACCCGACAAGACGCCTGCTTGTACGGCAGCTCCAATGGCAACGACCTCGTCCGGGTTTACGCTCTTGTTTGGCTCTTTCCCAAAGATGGCGCGAACCATCTGCTGTACTTTTGGAATTCGTGTGGAACCGCCGACCAGTACTACTTCATCAATCTTCTTGGCATCTATGCCCGCGTCCTTGATCGCCTGCTCCACTGGAGACTTTAACCGTTGAAGAATTGGATCCACTAACTGCTCAAAGCGCGCACGCGTGAGCTTCATGGCAAGGTGCTTTGGTCCCGACTGGTCGGCAGTCACGAAGGGCAGATTGATTTCCGTCTCCATTGCAGTCGAAAGCTCAATCTTCGCTTTCTCTGCTGCCTCTTTTAGTCGCTGCAGTGCCATCTTGTCATTCGACAGATCGATGCCCTGGTCTTTCTTAAACTCATCGATAATCCACTCGATCAACTTTTCGTCAATGTCGTCGCCGCCGAGGTGAGTATCACCATTTGTTGACTTAACCTCGACAACACCCTCGCCGACTTCAAGAATGGAGATATCAAAGGTGCCACCGCCAAAATCAAAGACCGCAATCGTCTCGTCCTTCTTCTTGTCCAAACCGTAAGCCAGCGCCGCTGCTGTTGGTTCGTTGACGATACGCATGACTTCCAGGCCAGCGATTCTTCCGGCGTCTTTGGTGGCCTGACGCTGGGCGTCGTTGAAGTACGCGGGAACTGTAATTACAGCCTTCTCAACTTTCTGACCGAGGTAATCCTCCGCAGACTGCTTCATCTTCTGAAGGATGATCGCCGAGATCTCAGGTGGACTCCATTCCTTTCCGCCCGCCACAATGCGGACATCGCCATTTCCAGATCCCTGCACCTTATAGGGAACCTGCTTGATCTCTTCAGTGACTTCGTTATAGCGGCGTCCCATGAAGCGCTTGATTGAATAGACAGTGTTTTCCGGGTTGGTCACAGCCTGCCGTTTTGCAACCTGACCGACCAGACGGCTCCCGTCCTTTGTGAACGCCACCACGGAGGGGGTAGTTCGGCCACCCTCTGAATTGGTGATGACGGTAGGCTCGCCGCCTTCCATGACGGCTACGACAGAGTTAGTCGTGCCCAAATCGATACCAATTATCTTGCTCATTTGTCCTCTTCTCCAAAGATTTCTGCGACCGCGTTGACTTCCCGCACTTTCAATTCACACACCCCTCTATCTGCGTTTAGAACCCGCAATCCAAGCCTCTTTAAGCGACCCTCAATATAATATCTGAGTGACTTGTTGTCAACTTTATTGCCTAGCATTCGATGCGTGGGGATAAGTGAGGGTTTACTTGAACTTACAGAGTCTAGCCAGAGCGATCTTGGGAGGTATGTCTGCGGTCTTCGTTGAGGAGTTTTGAGGCGAAGAAGATGTAATGGGCTCCCGAAAGAACAGCAAGCGCAAACACGGTCGCGTAAACGGTAGGAAGGTAATAGCCGGTACCCACCGGAAAGCTCGCAGCAAACATTACGGCGGCAATCCCAACTATTTGTACGGTGGTACTGAGCTTTCCGAGGAAGGACGGTCTGAAGCCCCGAAATCCCGTCATGATGTTAATCGCTGCGGCACCCACAATGATAAAAACATCGCGGCTAATCACTGCAACAGTTACCCAAAATGGAATGGGTAGGTGCCGAACCGGCTGTGGAAAGACACTCTTTAGCGACAACACCACGAAAGCCGTGACGAGCATAAGCTTGTCAGCAATAGGGTCGAGAATGGTGCCTAATTGGGAGCGCTGGTCAAAGCGCCTTGCAAGAAGGCCGTCCAAACCGTCGGTGACCCCGGCAATCACGAAAACAGCCAGGGCCCAAACAAATCTCTGGTAGAAGACGAGTGTGACAAATACGGGAATGAGCACCATCCGGAAGACGGTGAGCATATTCGGCACTGTCACAATCCGGGAAGACATCTCTTGGTCAGGAGCTAAAGACGTGAAGATCCGAGAACGACGGGCGCAAGAAATGGCGTGACCTTACCAGCGAAGGATGGTCATTTGGCGGAGCGAAGTTCCAGTACTGAAACCTCCGGCGGACAACCGTACCGGATCGGCAACACAACCGTCCCAATTCCACGGGTTACGTAGATCTGTGTGCCTCCCTGTCTTGAGAGCCCGCGGAGCAGGCGGCGGCGCGGTCTTCCGGATGGGCCGCTCTCACCCCGAAGCGCCACCTGCCCTCCGTGTGTATGGCCACTGAGCACCAAATCGACTCCAGCACGAGCTGCACGTCGGAGGACGATTGGGTTATGGGCTAACAGCAACTTCATCTCCTGTGCCTTTGAACCGGCAAGAGCGAGTGACAGATCCTCGAGCCCTACCATCGTATCGTCCACGCCTGCGAGCCAGAGGCCAGCGCCGTGTCGCTCGAACCGCATGCCCTGGTTGATCAGGACCGTTATCCCCTCAGCTCGAAACAGGTCGGTGATGAGTGCAGCGTCGGTCCAGTGATCGTGATTTCCCAGAACCGCAAACACGCCGTTGCGTGCGCGTAATTTCCCCAGCATCTCGGCGCATGGAGCTGCGTACATCCGCTCTTTTGAGATGTAATCACCAGTCAACGCCACAATATCGGGGTCCAGGCTGTTGGCCGTCTCGACCGCACGTTCGATTTGATCGCGACTTGTGAAGGCGCTGTGATGAATGTCGGAAAGGTGGACAATACGGAACCGCTCAAACTCAGTCGGTAGCCGCCGCAGGTAGATTTGTCGGTGCTCGACTGACAGGAGGTATGGTTCCGTCAGTGCGGCCCGTGCGGCTTGTGTCAAATTCAACGCCAATGCCCGCAAAGGTGTCTGGGGTCGACCGTTGCTGTTCAACGCAGCCACACGACTACGTTGTTTCCATCGAATTGGAGCTGACATTCTCTTCGGTGCTTGCTGCTTGTGGCGTCCTTCTTTCCTGCCAGACTAAAGGGGCGCCGGGAATTTGGCGCATTATAGAGGCCAAGTCTTGGACAGGCAACCTCTGCAACTCAATTAGGACAACTCCTTTCGGCACCTTAGGGCAAAAGTTCTGTATTGCGAACGTTTGTGAACGATTTTGGCAAGACGATATGCCATAATCCGGGGCCTAATGACAATGAAAACCACATACTCTGCCGCAGCGGTTGTAGTCTGTCTTTTGTTGCCTCGCACTATATTTGCTGCCCCTGTTGAAGGTGGACCAGGTCACGGTCTCGACCCACTGGTGCTTATTGGATTGGCAGTCATGCTCCTGGTTGCAAAGCTGGGAGGGGAGATTTTCGAACGATTGAAGCAACCGGCGGTGCTCGGTGAACTTATCGGCGGCATGGTAATAGGGAATCTTGCTCTGGTTGGACTCACTGCCGTAGATGCGCTAAAGACGGATACGATCATCGCAGCGATTGCTGAGATCGGCGTCATTATTCTCTTGTTCGAAGTTGGGCTCGAATCGGACCTGAAGGAGATGATGGAAGTTGGCTGGTCTTCGCTTTTGGTCGCGGCGTTAGGGGTGATAGCGCCTTTCTTTCTCGGATGGGGAGTGTCAGCATACTTCTTGCCGGACGAATCGCGACTGGTTCATATTTTCATAGGGGCCACGCTGTGCGCGACAAGCGTAGGGATCACGGCTCGGGTATTCAAAGACATTGGTAAGCTCAGTACGCGAGAAGCGCGGATAATTCTCGGCGCTGCCGTGATCGATGACGTTCTTGGCCTGCTGATTCTGGCTGTGGTAGCTGGCGCTATACGGGCGGCGGCGGCGGGAACTGTGCTCTCGATGATGGAAGTGATCGTAATTGCGGCAAAGGCAGTCGGCTTTCTTTTCGGCGCAATAATTATTGGCCATTTTTTGGTACCTCGGATCTTGCGGGGAGCCGGGCGCCTGGAGACTCGCGGTGTCCTGCTCACACTGGCGATATCAATCTGCTTCATTCTTTCATGGGCCGCGGCCGCAGTTGGACTTGCTCCAATCGTTGGAGCATTCGCCGCGGGTCTGGTACTGGACGAAGTGCATTTCAAACCCAGACGTGCACGCAAAGAGCGAAACCTCGAAGAACTTCTGCAGCCGGTCAGCACATTTCTGGTTCCCATTTTCTTTGTGCTCATGGGATTGAAGGTAGATCTGACAACTTTCGGGCGACTTGATATTCTTGGGTTCGCTATGACGCTCACTCTGATGGCTATAATTGGTAAGCAGATTTGCTCTTTGGGCGTTCTCGAACGCGGCGTAAATCGAGTTGCGGTAGGCATCGGCATGGTACCGAGAGGGGAGGTGGGATTAATCTTTGCCGGAATAGGTGCCGCATTGATGCTTCCTAACGCGGCCGGTGTTGCCGAACCAGTTATCGACTCTGGAACCTTCAGCGCTGTGGTCATAATGGTAATCATCACCACGTTGCTCACTCCCCCTGCCTTGAAATGGTCTATGGCAAAATCGGCGCGTCGAAAAACTTCAGAGAGCATGGCGGCCGACTAAGAAGAAACATCAAACCTACCGATATCGAACAAGGGAGGGCTTATGGCACCTAAGAAAGATCAACACAAAGCAGGTATCCCCACAAAACCACGAGGACAGCAGACCGGTTTTGCCGGCAATCCAGATCAGAATCGGCAGTCGATGGATGAGACTCCGGCACTCTCCGGCAGGCGCAAACTTGCAAACAAGTTCTTCAGCGACAAATCGCGTCAAAACGAAACCGGTGATTCAGTGACGAGGCGAAGCAATCACCCGTCCACGCCAGCGATGAACTCTGCAATCAAAAAAGGGGAGAGCGGTGGCGAGAGAGTATTCAAGCGACGCCTGGCTCAAAAACGGCAGTCATAAATGTGAAAACTACCCTTTGCGGAAAAGGGAAACAGCGCCTTGCCTGTAAGACATATTGCGTTCATGGCCTCAGGTTTACGGCACTTCCGCCGGCTATTAGGATTTGGGGATGAAGCAATGTGGCTATCTCGGATATGGCTCTGTTCCTTAGTTACTCCACGACCCAGGTGTCGCCGCTGTTGATCAGTTTCTCTAAGCTTCCCGGTCCAGACTTGGTGATGGCCGCCTCAATCTGGTCCTCCATCATCTCCTCGTACGTAGGACGTTCGACTGCACGGAAGATGCCGACTGGCTGTGGGAAATCCGGCTGCTCCATGCGCGCCAGCATGAATGCCACAGAAGGATCTTTCAAGTAGATGTCATGTACTAATAGGTCGTTTTCGGTTACGCCATTCTCTCCTATCGTAACCACTTCGGGCAGAGCTCCGTTCATGCGGATGCCCTTTTCCCGATTCTTGCCGAACACCATCGGTTTTCCGTGTTCGAGGTAGAGCACGCGCTCGGGACGAACAGTTCGCTCGGCGAATGAGTCAAATGCGCCGTCATTGAAGATATTGCAGTTCTGGTAAACCTCAATGAATGAAATGCCTCGGTGCTTGGCGGCGGCTTCAACCACACTCCCAAGGTGTTTCACGTCGATATCTATCGAGCGCGCCACAAATGTGGATTCACTTGCAATAGCTAGCGAGAGGGGATTGACCGGATAATCAATCGTACCAGCGGGCGTTGATTTGGTCCTCTTTCCAAACTCGGAGGTTGGACTGTACTGCCCCTTCGTCAAGCCGTAGATGCGGTTGTTGAAGAGGATGTAGTTGATGTCCAGGTTCCGTCGTATGGCGTGCATGAAGTGGTTGCCGCCGATTGAAAGTGCGTCACCATCGCCGGTTATCACCCAAACGCTGAGTTCGGGATTTGCACATTTGATTCCGGTCGCTATGGCAGGGGCACGACCGTGAATTCCGTGAAAGCCATAGGTATTCATGTAATACGGGAATCTCGACGAGCAACCGATGCCAGAGACGAAAACTATCTTCTCACGCGGGATGCCGAGTTCTGGCATTACCTTCTGAACATTGTTCAGGATTGCATAGTCACCGCAGCCCGGACACCAGCGGACTTCCTGGTCAGAGACAAAGTCTTTCTTGGTTAACTGCCCGGGGGGTGGGGCAATCTTGTAATTGGCAGTCCCGCCTTCGCTTTCAGCCGAGACCGACCGATCAACGACGGGTCTGTTTCCGTTTCCGCCACCATTCATATTTGTGCTCATTAGTGCTCCCTCAACAAATCTATTCCACAAAGCTCTCTTCAACCATTTGAAATCCAGGTATGAGGTCGCCGCCACTAAGAATATCCTGACCGGTTATTACCGAGAAGTTCGTTAACGATGAATGGGCGGTTACTGTCTGCGACTTCGGGTTTACAACCCAAACCAGTCTGGCTAGTAGCTCGTCAGCTGTAACAGGATTTGTAACGGTGAGCCTCACAGGTACTCTTCGACCTTTCTTACAATCTCTCGAATCTGGAACGGTCGCCCCTTCACCTTTGAGAACGGAATTGCATCAACGAGGTACTTCGCTCTGATCATTGTGCAGAGCTGGCCAAGGTTCATCTCGGGCACGACCACGGTCTCAAATCCCGCCAATACCTCGCCAAGGTTCTTCGGGAAAGGATTGAGATACCGCAGGTGCGCTGAAGAAACATTCTTGCCTTCCCGCTGCAGTCTCTCAACCGCCGAACTAATCGACCCGTAAGTTGAGCCCCAGCCAAGCACCAACACCTTTCCAGTGGGATCGCCCGAAACCTCAACCAAAGGAATATCGTTGGCCGCGCGATCGATCTTCTCCTGACGCAATTTCACCATCAGGTGATGGTTCTCTGGATCATAGTTAACGTTCCCCGTAATGTGCTGTTTTTCGATACCACCGATCCGGTGCTCCAAACCCGGCGTTCCCGGAATGGCATAAGGTCTTGCCAGGGTTTCCGGATCGCGCGCATACGGCATGAAGGTGCTCGGGTCGTTAGCGAACTGCACATTTATCCGCGGCAGTTGATCCACTTGAGGAATGGCCCAGGGCTCTGCTCCATTGGCAAGATAACCGTCTGACAGGTAGAACACCGGGCACATGTACTTAAACGCGAGTCGGACGGCCTCAATTGCCATCTGGAAACAATCAGCCGGGGTGGCGGGGGCCAAAACAATAGCTGGACACTCACCGTTTCGTCCCCAGACTGCCTGGAAAAGGTCGGCTTGCTCAGTCTTCGTAGGCAAGCCTGTCGATGGGCCACCGCGCTGAACATTTACGATGACGAGCGGCAATTCCGTCATGACCGCTAAACCAATCGCTTCCTGTTTGAGCGCAACGCCCGGACCGGATGTGCCGGTCAATCCAATCTGTCCTGCGAAACTTGCGCCTATCGCAGCGCAGACAGCGGCAATTTCGTCCTCGGCCTGAAACGTCTTAACGCCAAAGCTTTTGTGCACCGCAAGCTCGTGCAAGATGTCGGAAGCAGGCGTGATGGGATATGAACCGTAAAAGAGTGGCCGGCCAGCCAGTTGCGATGCTGCGACAAACCCAATTGCAGTCGCCTCGTTACCAGTGATCTTGCGATACTTCCCGGGGGCGATTTGTGCCTTCTTAATTGTGAAGTGTGTGGTGAAAACTTCGGTTGTATCCGCGAAGTTGTAACCGGTCTTCAGCGCAATCTCGTTCGCTTTTGCGACTTCTGGCTTATTCTTGAACTTGTCATGAATCCAATTGAGAGTGTTCTCCAGCGGCCGGTCATACAGCCAGTACAGCACTCCGAGCGCGAAAAAGTTTTTGCACCGATCAATCTCTTTGCGAGTCAGCTCAACGTTCCCCTTTAAGGCATTCATGTTGAGTGTGGTAATCGGCAGCTTGTGCACGCGATACCCTGCGAGCGAACCATCTTCCAACGGATTGGTCTGGTAATTCGCGTACTTCAGGTTCTCAGGAGTAAAGCTGTCGGTGTTCACAATGATCGTACCGCCTTCATCGAGGTCGGCAAGATTGACCTTCAAGGCAGCTGGATTCATCGCCACAAGCACATTTGGCTGATCGCCTGGGGTCTTGATGTCCTGACTGGAAAAGTTCAGCTGAAACCCACTGACCCCCGGCAAGCTGCCCGCCGGGGCCCGGATTTCGGCAGGAAAATCCGGCAAAGTTGAAATATCGTTACCAACGACTGCCGAGGTGTTGGTGAACTGAGTCCCAGTTAACTGCATTCCGTCACCGGAGTCACCGGCAAAACGAATGGTAACGGTCTCGACTTCCTGGAGGTTCTTTTCGACCAACCCAATGGGCGTTTCAATAACAGTGCTCATGGATATTTACTCTTAAACCCTTTCCGAGTTTTTGGGGATTCGAAGATTAGAGTTGCGATCTCGTGTTGCAGGTTGTTCGGTTCGAGTTCGTTTTGACATTTAGAACAGCGTTTTAAGCAACCGCTAATGAGTCGCCAGGCAACGCAGAACTTTCAATTCTAACAGCAAAGGGAAACGCTTCAAAAGCTAAACGCCGAGTTTATGCCTCCGCCGCAGTCACGCAATAGTTCGACGGAGCCACACTCGCGAAAGATAGGTGTTGGCAAGACTTATGCCCGAAGAATGTTATGGTTTTTCAGGCGCTCAAAGTTGAGTTGGGGACTTTGGCCAAGCGCGTGCGGACGTTTACGCAGCTACTTATCACGATGTTTGCTTGAGTTCTTCCGAATACGGTGACATCCGGACGAGCTTGGCAATGATCGGCGGGAGTGCCTGTAGTGTTCGATCGATTTCAGCTTCTGTGTTGTAACGGCCCAATGAGAAGCGGATCGATCCCTGAGCGGCCGTGTACGGGACATTCATAGCCTTCAAAGTGGGTGAAGACTCGTGGGTTGATGAATGACAGGCCGATCCGGTCGAGACGCAAATACCTTCTGCGTCCAGCATTCTGAGGATGTTCTCGCCCTCCACATACTGGAACGAGATGTTAGCCGTGTTGGGGAGACGCTTATCACGATCGGCTACTCCGTTTAAGACGGCATTTGGCACCGTACTTAACAAATGGTCCTCTAGTTCGTCACGTAAACGTCGGATCCGCTCATGCGATCCATCATTCGCTTGCGCCAGTCTTGCCGCCGCGCCTAAGCCTACGATATTTGCTACTGCAGAAGTGCCGGCGCGTCGTCCACGCTCTTGACTGCCACCGATTAGGTAAGGGGCCAGCTTAAGGCCTTTACGTATGTACAATGCACCCACGCCCTGGGGCGCATGGAACTTGTGTCCTGAAAGCGCAAACAGATCGACCTCCAATCGGCCGAGATCGATCGGAACTTTACCCACTGCTTGTACACCGTCCACGTGAAATACTGCTTCAGAGTGTTCGCGAACGATCTTACCCAAGGCTTCAATTGGAAACAGAACTCCGGTCTCGTTGTTCGCAAGCATGATTGAGACGAGCGCCGTGTCGGGACGAAGCGACTGGCCCAACTCCTCGGGGTTCAGTTCTCCATCACGATTAACGCCAAGCCACGTCACCTCATAGCCCTGCTCTTCAAGTCGCCGGCAGAGATTGCGAACCGCTTCATGTTCGACTTGTGTTGTGACTATATGTCGCTTTTTCGAATCCGCTTCCAGCACGCCGCGAATGGCCCAATTGTCGGATTCTGAACCACATGACGTAAATACAACCTCTTCTGGGTACTTCGCGGCAATAAGTTGGGCTACTTCCTCGCGCGCTTTATCAACCGCCGACTTCATCTGCTGGCCCAGTGAGTGCGCGGAGGAGGGATTACCGTACTGCTCGTTAAAGTAAGGTTTCATCGCGTCGAACACTTCGGGTGCGACGCGTGTGGTTGCATTGTTATCAAGGTAGATCATGGTGAATAGTGAATAGTTAATCGTGAAAGCGAAATGTTGAATGGCGCTAACGATTCAACGTGCGCCACTCCGCATTTCATCCAGAATATCTTGGACCAGAGGGATACACGAACCACAGCCGCCGCCAGCCCCACATTTGTGCGCTACCTCCTCGGGTGAGTTTAGATTTCTGACCCGAATCTCCTCTTCGATTGTGTGTTCCGAAACCCCAAAACAGGCACAAATCAACGCATCCTCGCCAGCCCATTCTGCGCGAAGTGAATCGCTGTAGTTTCGAATGGCGATCAGCAGGGCCTCGCCAGCTATCGATGCACAATGCTCTCGGCCTTCCGGCGGAAGGCCAAATGCTTGAACTGTTATGGCCGATAAGAGCCGCGCACGTTCTGCGGCTTCCGCAGTCGACCGACCCCGAATTTTTTCTGTCAAGAGCGAGGCGCTAACGATCAGTGAAGTGCATCCAGCCACCTTGAATTTTGCTTCTCTGATCACCTTTTGTTCGTTAACTCGCAAGGAGATGCGCATCACTGCACCGCAGATCAGTGAACCATTCTGACCACACGCATCGGGCGCCTGGAGGTCACCGACGTTTCGAGGAGAGTAGAAATGCTCGCTGGTAACTGCAACTGCCACACGCTTCTTATACCCTCATACCTACCCTTCCGCATAACGCTGATTTGGAGTGCGGCGGCAAGGAGCGCTCCAAATCTCCATTCGACAACCCCCGAAGCCTGCGGCATAATTACTGTTTGCAAAACAACCGGTACAGAGACTCACATATCTAAACAAACGAGCAGGCACATACGCGTTGGGAAGTAAACACCAGAATCTATGTCAGTAGTCACAGAACAACTTGTATTGGAAGCGCTCAGGCAGATTAACGACCCTGACCTTCATAAAGACATCGTCACACTCGGTTTCATCAAAGATCTCAAGATCGAAGGGGGAGACGTCGCGTTCCGTATTGTGCTCACTACGCCTGCCTGTCCAGTTAAAGAACAGATGGAGGACGCGGCCAAACAACTCGTATCAGCCATCCCTGGCGTCATGACCGTAAAGGTCAAGATGGACGCAGAGGTTCCTAGGGGTAGGGGTTTCGGCGAAAAAGTTTCTGTCGAGGGCGTACGAAACATCATCGCCGTTTCGTCAGGGAAGGGCGGTGTCGGCAAATCAACTGTCGCCGTCAACGTTGCCGTCGCCCTGGCTCAAGATGGAGCACGCGTCGGGCTAATGGACGCAGACGTGTATGGACCAAACGTGCCCATCATGTTGGGCGTGAGTGATCGCCAGCCTGCAGTTGACGTCAACAAGCTCATTCCTATTGAGGCCCACGGCGTGCGCGTGATGTCCATGGCATTCCTGCAACCAGGCGATAAGCCAATGATTGTTCGTGGTCCGATTCTTCACGGACTGGTCAAACAATTTCTGTCAGACGTTAAGTGGGGTGAACTGGATTATTTAATAGTAGACATGCCGCCGGGAACCGGGGACGTGCAACTATCCCTCGCTCAACTCGTTCCCGTCCAGGGCGCGGTTTTGGTTACCACGCCTCAGAACGTGGCAGTAGCAGATGTGCGGCGAGCCTTGCGAATGTTCGAAACCGTGGCCGTGCCCGTCCTTGGGATTGTTGAGAACATGAGCTACTTTGTCGCGCCCGATACAGGCATTCGCTATAACATCTTTGGCGAGGGTGGCGGTCAAAGGCTCGCCGACATGTACGGAGTGCCGTTTCTCGGGGCCGTGCCGCTGGGAATAGAAGTTCGCGAGGGGGGTGATTCGGGAGTTCCGGTTGTCGTCAGCCAGCCTGACTCTCCACAGTCGCTTGCGTTCCGGCATGTTGCAGAAGAGGTGGCCAGACAGGTTTCAATCGAGGCGATGAAGCCTGAACTTGTTGTTTTGGGGAAAGGTCAATAGAATTAGACAGCGCTTGGGGCTTTGGTCTTTGGTCTGAGACCGGGCAATTTTTGATATAAGACCCAAGACCAAAGTGCCAAGATTAGAAACGATTTATAAGGAGTTAGATCAAATGTCAGCAACAACTGCTCCTCCGGTAACACTTAACGTGACGGAAAATGCAGCTAACGAAATCAAAAAGTTTATGTCGGGAGAGGAAGGGCTGCCCGAGTCAGCTGGGCTTCGCGTACGCGTGGTGCCGGGTGGGTGCTCTGGATTCCAGTACAGCTTGAACATCGAGGAAGAATCACGTCAGGGAGACTTTGTGCTGAATGAGCACGGCGTCCGCCTCTTCCTGGATATGTTCAGCGCACAGTATTTGAATGGAGTCGAGATCGACTACGTCACTGGGGTTATGGGCTCGGGATTTACTTTCAACAATCCCAATGCCACGGGAAGCTGCGGTTGCGGCTCTTCTTTCACGGCGTAAGTCTCCAGACCCAGACCGACAGAATGGTCGGTAAACATAACAGGCTCGGCAATCCGTAGGGGTGCCGAGCCTTACCTGTGTTCAAGACTCTGCAAAGGCCAAGCCCGCAACGTCCAAAACCGCTTTTATGATTGCTCAAGCCCATTCACCCAGCGAGATAGAGACTGCACGCCAGCTATTTCGTGAGTACTCGGATTGGCTGCAGGTAGATCTCTGTTTTCAGAACTTTGAGAAAGAACTTGCGGGATTGCCCGGCGACTACGCGCCGCCAGAGGGCAGACTGTGGCTGGCCTGGATCAATCAGGACATAGCTGGATGTATTGCCCTGCGGTCGCTTGGTGAAGGCATTTGTGAGATGAAACGGCTGTACGTGCGCCCTGAATTCCGTGGCCAAGGCCTTGGCCGGCTATTAGCTGAGAAACTAATTCAAGAGGCGCGAAACATTGGTTATCAAAAAATGCGCTTGGACACATTGCCGGGGCGTATGGACCAGGCCATTGCTATGTACCGGGATCTGGGCTTTCAGGAAATCGAACGCTACTACAACAACCCTGACGAGACAGCTCTATTCATGGAACTCGATTTGTAATGCGAAGGCTCACGTCGCCTGAGGTTAATTCGAAACATCGCGAAGAAGTCGGCAAGTCAAACACCCGGCGATTTTGCGGTTGACTGACCACAGCGCAAGGCGGTGGCATCTTCGGATCTTCTGTCCAAAGCCCATCATCCCAGACTCCAACATCCCTCGTTCTTGCATTACCGAACCTCCTTGTGACAGAGTCGTAGTTCGAAATTCACAAAACAATAGCTCGGAGTTACAAGTATGCCTCAAATCACTGCTGAGACGGCGAATGGAACTGTAAACGTCGATGCCCCTGCTGGTAAGAAACTAGTCCTGGCCTTGGAGGATTCTGGTATTGACATTCTTCATCGCTGCGGTGGAAACGCACGTTGCACTACTTGTCGCGTTGAAATCTTGCAAGGTGACCCGGGACCAATGGGCGAGGTTGAGCGAAATCGCCTGGCCGTTGAAGTGGAACTTGCCGACAACATACGCCTTTCCTGCCAGATTCGAGTGCAGTCAGACCTGGGCGTGCGGGTAGTAAACCAGGCAAGTGTCAGGGGTATGGATGCAGGACCAAGACCGCTGGATGAGTAAAGGGCAGGAACTCGTAATTGCATCTGACTGAGCCTCGGGTGTAATCTTCGCTCGCAATATCACACAAATTACCCATCGCGAGACAGGCATGTTTGGCTGTCCGACACTTACCACGGAGGTCTGTATGCTTCTTGAGTCAACTGCTCATCTCCCCATCAGTCTGGCTATGCTTCAAGAGATCTTTCACCCGCCTGACAGTGCAGCGCTGATGCGGATAATTTTCCGCTGGTTCCACTTTGTGGCCGGCATCACGTGGATCGGCTTGCTCTACTTTTTCAATCTAATAAACGTGCCGCTTCAGAAAGGTCTGGACGCGGACACCAAGAAGAAGGTTAACCCAGATCTGCTTTCGAGGGCCTTGTGGTGGTTTCGCTGGGGAGCAGTGGTCACCGTAGTCGCCGGCTTGGCTTACTTTGCGATGTACATTCTGAAGACGGATGTGAACAACGCAAATGTACTGGCTGACGGGGACTTGAATCTCTGGTGGATCCTGGGGGCCTGGTTGACGTATCCGATCGTTCTCTTCCTGCTTGAGTTCCTGATCATTAAGCGAGTGCCAGCATTGATCAAGGATGGACGAGTTTTCGCTATTGTGTTTTTTGTGCTGGTGGCGATTGTCACGTACGGCCTGGTCAGGTTTTTCACCTCTGAAATGACAATAAGTGGGCAGAACTTTGCAAGTAATAAAACTTACTCGATTGGTATTGGTGGCGCGTACGGTATCCTAATGATGTTGAACGTTTGGGGAATCATCTGGCCGAATAATAAGCGAATCATCGCCGCTACTGCCGGCACTGGTCCCGCTGCGGCCCCCGAACTTGCCCGACAAGCGTTCATCGCGTCGCGTACAAATGCCTGGTTATCACTCCCGATGCTCCTGTTTATGGGAACCTCTCACGGTGACTGGGTAATCTTCGGCAGTTAGTTTTTGGAGTGCGGTGGCAAGGCGCTCTGCGCCGCGCCACCGCTTTTCTTTTTCGTTCCCCTTATCCCGGGATCTTTCTACCTCGCCCATGTCCAGAGTTCAGCAAGACTTCGATCGCCTGGCCCTGCTGGACGCCGAAGGTTGGACTCACAACAACCATTACCATGACTTTCTGATCCGTTCTGTTCCGAAGAACTGCCGAAATGCACTGGAGATCGGCTGTGGTACCGGCGCCTTTGCCCGCAGTTTGGCCGAGTGCACAGACCACGTCTTCGCTATCGATCTTTCTACTGAAATGATTCGCGTTGCGCGATCTCGCTCGGCTAATGTGACTAATGTCGAGTTCGAAATGGCCGACGCGAACTCCTGGTCCTTTCCGCTCGATCATTTCGATTGCATAGCTTCAATTGCAACGCTCCATCACCTTAACACGGTAGAAATGTTGAAGCGGATGAAAGGATCGCTAACCGTTGGAGGAATTCTGATCTTATTAGACTTGTTTGAGCCCGAACGTAATCTGATCAAACTTACGGGCATAAGAGATTCCTTCTTAAATATTCTGGCGATGTCGGTGAGTGGGGGCTTAAGACTCCTTCACAACGGCAGGTTGAATCCGCCTAGAGAAGTGCAGGAGGCCTGGGAGGCTCACGGCAAGCACGATCACTACCTTTCAATGAAGGAGGTCCGCAAGCTCTGCAAAGAGATATTGCCCGACGCGCGAGTCACAGAACACCTTCTCTGGCGATACTCGATCGTTTGGCAAAAGCCCGCATCACGCCCTGGACAATTATGAACATTCTGGGCAGGCTAGTTTGGAGTATCGCACTGCTTATCTCAGTCGGAGCCTGTGCGAAAGAAAATCTGCCAACAGTTACACCTTCGGTTGGCTTGTCCCCGGCATTCAGTCAGGTTTCACGACTCTAGTTTGCAGCTCGATTTGCCGCGGCCGACACGACTTCGCGTACCGCCTCCGAGTTCAAAAACGTGTTGCGCAAGTCCTCATCCGTCACATTTGCCGCGATCTCCTGAACTAACTCCGCCGCACGAACAAATGACTCTTGCGCCGCCGCGCTGTCACCCATCGTCGACTGCAACCGAGCAAGATCAGCGTAAGTTCGCCAAGCCGTTAATGGCGCTGGATACTGATCCAACTGTGCCAGCGCAGCCGCAAACTCAGGGGCCGCGGCTGCGGAATCATTTGCGGCAATGGAAATGCGAGCCTTTACTCGGTGCGCCTCTGCCAGGTACTTGTGACACTCATAATCCTCGGCGGTTTTGAGGAGTCGTTCAGCATACTCCGTTGCCTTCTCGAGATCCCCTTGTCGTAACCAGTGCCACGCGGTAGCTGCCTCGAGTCTGATACTGTAGCGCCACCGAAACCACGCGTCGCGTTCGAAAATCCGGCGCGTTTCGCCGAACGCGGCCACCGTTTGTTCTGGCTTACCTTCGTAAGTGTGGTCTATACCGAGATTGATGAGCGAGTTCGCCTCTGCCTCAAGCACGTGATATTGACGCGCAACTTGCAAGCCCTCCTGATCATATTTGAAAGCACCTTCGTAATCCTCGAGCTCGCGATGCATCCAGCCAATGCAGTTTGGCATTCGAGGAAACCAAAACTGATCGCCGTTTCGGCCAGCCATCGTGATGGCCTCCTCAAGCGTCGCTTTGCCTTCCGACATTCGCCCGAGATTTGCTTGCGAAAGGCCAAGAAAAAACATCGACGTTAGCAGCAAGAAGCCATCCCGCAACTGCGACGCAAGTTGTCTTGCTTCCTGCTCAATCTGGATGGTGCGTTCATACTCTGTTTGGAAAAAGTAGAGACACCCTCGCCACGTCAAACCTGAGAGCAACGCCGGTTTATGACTGATTGCACGGGCACTTTTGATTACGTCGTCGAGGATGGGCTTCGCTTGGGCCAATTCACCATAACAGAGATGCTTCAGCGCCATCAGACACATCGTATCCAGCCTTAGAGTTTCGCTTCCGGCCCGCTCAGCTTCCCTGAGTGCTTCATCGGCACGCATCTCCATCTCTTCAAGTCGGTGCGCGAAAAACAGCGTCGTCGCCAGCGCGTTAAGAGCTGTCGCTTTCTGCTCCGCTGAGTCAGAGCTCTCAAGATGTTTGAGCATGCTTCTGTAATCTTCAGCGGATTCCGTAAAACGACTGAGTGCCATATTGGTCGCGCCACGTTTGCGGAAAAGCGTGACCATGGTCTCTGCCTGCGCTTCCTCGGGTAGCTTAGTAGCCAGATCTAAGGCACGGGTGTAATGATCGGTGGCTTCAGCATTACCATAAAGTCTGGTCGCGTTGTCGCCTGCATGAACCAGAAACTCCACGGCCCGTGCAAAGTCCCGGCCACGCTCAAAATGCAAGGCCAGTTGCGTGGCGATGTGCGAGGCTCGCTTTCCATAGTGTTGAGTCAGTCGCTCGCCAGCCTGCCTGTGGAGCATCACCCTGCGCTTGGCGACCAGATCGTCGTAAAGGAAGTTCTGATAGAGGGCGTGGGCAAAATGGTATCGAGTCGCCAACGATCTGTCCGGCAGTTCCTCCTCACCACAAGTGACGATTAGGCGATGGGTTTTCTCTATTCGCGCCAGCATTTCTTCCACATCAACCTCATCCATGCCTAGTAAACTCGCTACGACAGTTGAAAGAAAGTCTTGTCCCTCCACACTGGCATACTGCAGGGCTCTGCGCTCATGCTCCTCAAGCACGTCCATCTGCTTGCTGATCATGCTGCGCACGCTTTCCGGCGCTTCCAACTCCATTTCTGGGAGGGGTCGGCTGAGAGACCAGTGCTCATTCGTTTTAACAATGTCTCCCCGTTCGTGCAGGTACTGCAGCAAACTAGTAGCAAAGAGTGGGTGCCCCTCCGTACGGTCGTGGATGTGTTCGGCAAATTCAGGTGGGAAAGTATGCGGCGAATGAGTGACATTCAAATATTCCTGAATATGGAACGGACTAAGCGAATCCAGCGCAATCTCTTCGCAGAGCTTGTGCGCCATCATTTCTGCCTTGTAGCTTTTGAGGGGGTGATTGCTCCGTTCAATGTCCTCAGGCCTGTAGGTGCCGACGATCAAGAGACGCTGAATGGTGATGCGTTGACATAGGTGTCGGAGCAAATCCACGCTGGACGGATCGGCCCAATGTAAGTCTTCGAGTAGCAGAACTACGGGGGATGTACTGGCAAAAACACCGAGCGCGTCTCCCATTTCGCGCATCATGCGTTCTTTGGTTGCTCCGATAGTCTCCTGCTGCAAGCTCTCGATTGCGCCGGTCGAAGAAAAGGCCGCCGGTAATTGAGAGCACCAGGTGGGTGCTGAAGTGCGCATGATCGCTGCCAGCCGATCACGTGCTGGTCCATCCAATAACCCGGCCATCGCGTCCAGAAAGGGCAGGTAGGCTTCTCCGGTACCGTACTGTTCGACACACCGACCACGAGCAACCGACATACTCGTGTAATGAGAGCGCGCGCGTCGGAGAAACTCATCCGAGAGTGAGGTTTTACCGATACCGGGTTCCCCAGTGATGAACACCACGCGACCGGTTCCGTCAATTGCCTGGTTCAGGAATGTCTCCAGCTTGTTTAACTCAGGAACTCTGCCGACAAAGGGCACAGCCGCAGTGTCAATCAAGTCTCTGTCATAAACGATAGGACCACCGCGCCAATCTGCTGTGAGCGTTGCACGTAAACTCCTCAACGCATCACCCATTTCAGCGGCTGAGGAGTATCGTCTCTCGCGGTTCTTGGCCAACGCTCGCTCGAGGATCAGATCCAATTCACGTGGCAGTTCTGGTCTTACGCGGCTAGGGCCAGGAGGATCGATCGTCGAAATGTTGTGCATGATCGACAGGATGCTTGGCCCGGAAAAGGGCAGTGAGCGCGTGGCAGCTTCATACAAGACGCAACCAAGCGAAAAAATGTCCGAGCGCTGATCCAGTGGTTCTCCCCGGGTCTGCTCAGGAGACATGTAGGCGGCCGTACCAAGAACTGTTCCTTCGTCAGTCAGATTTGCCAGAGTCAGTGCCTCCTGATCGACACTGTCCGCAATCGTGCGAATCGTTTTCGCCAACCCAAAGTCAAGCACCTTGGCCTGGCCGCGCGGTGTGAGAAGAATGTTCGCCGATTTGATATCACGATGAATAATTTTTAATTCGTGAGCAGCTTCAAGAGCATCAGTCACCTGAATCGCGATATCGAGAAGCCGTGCGAGGGCGAGGGCGCCATCGCGTTCAATAAGGCTTTTGAGATTCTGACCCTCAACAAATTCCATAACTATGAAATCGAAACCATCGGCCTCTTCAATGGCGTAGATGGTAACGATATGGGGATGATTGAGAGCTGAAGCAGATTGAGCTTCCTGAAGAAACCGGCGTCGCGCTAAAGAGTCTTGATTAATCTTGGCGAGCAGGAGTTTGATTGCGACGGTCCGGCCGAGTTTTGTGTCTTCTGCCTTATAGATCTCTCCCATGCCCCCACCGTCAATCCGGTTGAGCAGTCGGTAGTGCAAGAGCATGCGATGTGGCTCGGAAGTGTTCAATGGGGCCTCCTGATAGCTTGGACTAATCTGGATTGCGTTGGCTAGGAGCGCCGGCGACGCGCCATTTGGATCTGATTTTAGAGCTACTTGGGGGAACACACTCTAATAAATCTGCCTGCTAAGTGCAATTTCCCCACAGATTCGCTCGCAAGAAACGAAGCCCTGGTCGCTGGCGCTACTTGCCCGTCGCAAAGCGAACACCGCCACATTAAATCATTAGTACCTCAACGCGTTCGCCACAGTCACAAACTACTCTGTCAGTTTGATTACCCTGTTAATTTCCTGATTAATCACCGAACCTATAGGAGGTATTTCAAGTGAGCTTTGCAAGTTATAAAGCGCGGCAATTTAACCTCAGCGGTTTGAAAGGCATATCTGATGAGACCCTGGAAATGCACTTCAAACTCTACGAAGGTTATGTGAAAGAAACCAACAATCTCACTGAACGAATTGCTAAGTTTATTCAAGATGGCACGGTTGACCAGGAAGAGATGCCTGCCTACTCCGAATTAACCAGACGTCTGGGGTTTGAGTACAACGGCATGGTCCTGCACGAGTATTACTTCGACAACCTGCAGAGTGGTGGTGGCGTGGACGCTGAACGCAACTCAAGGTTCATCCGGGCGGCCGAGGCGAGTTTCGGAACGTACGACATCTGGAAGGCTGACTTTGTGGGGATCGGCAAGATGCGCGGAGTCGGCTGGGCCATCTGCTACGAAAATCCGACCACAGGCCGGCTCTCGAATCATTGGATTACTTTACATGAGACAGGCAACGTGGCTGGTTACAATCCGATTCTTGTCATGGACGTCTGGGAACACGCGTTCTTGCTGGACTACAAACCCGCGGAGCGGCCAAAGTACATTGAGGCGTTCTTCTCAAACATAAATTGGGCTACAGTCGACAAGCGTCTGAAAGTAGATACAGAGCGCAAAACCGCCGGCGCATAGGCCAGCGGCAGAGTCGGAAGTCAGAAGTCATTGCTCATTGGTCACCCGCCCCTCTGATCTTCTGTCTTCTGTCTTCCGACTTCTGTCTTCCGACTTCTACTGCTGCGGTAGTTCGGGTTTCCTAAGATTGCAATCGACATTCAAAGCACGCAGAAAATCGAGCAGCGCTTGCCGCTGATCGGGAAGAATGTTCCGCGGCTCCAAATTCTTTCGATCGAGGTGTTCGTTCTGAACACCTCCCTTCAGCATGATGTCCACGGCGTCTTCCAATGTTTGTGCGCTGCCATCATGAAAGTAGGGTGCTGACCGAGCAACATCGCGCAGTGTAGGTGTTTTAAAGGCGCCCGTATCCTCGGGCTTGTTCGTGACCTTAAATCTGCCGACGTCGGGTTCTTTCTGGTCCATGCCGATTCCAACGTTGTGATACTGCTGGTCAGTCAACAGAACCCCATCATGACAGTTGTTACATTTAATGTGCTGGAAGATGTTCCACCCTCGCCAGGCGCTTTCGCTTAATGCGCTGCGATCACCGGCCTGAAAACGATCCCAGGCAGTGTCGCCACTAATGATCGTGCGCTCATAGGCTGCGATAGCTTTCACGATATTGTCTGGTGTGGCATCGCTGCTAAATACTTCCTGAAACTGCCCGCGGTAGCCCTGAATCGTATTCAGTTTTGACGCAATCTCGTCCGCCTTGGCGCCCATGTTCGCCCCGGTCCATGCCGCCATCGCCTGGTGCTCCAACGAAGGGCTGCGACCGTCCCAGTAAAACTCTTTGTGATAGCCGATATTCCAGAGAGTTGGACTGCTTCTCGGCAGCTGTTTGTTGAAGGCCCCGATTGCTTTGCCAAGGCCATCAGTCAAGCCCTTTTCACACACGTGGCACGAATAGCAAGACCTTGTCCCATCACCACTTAATCGCTCATCAAAGAATAGTTGGCGTCCGAGTGCCACCTTGGCCGGAGTCATTGGATTGTCGGGCGGGATCGCCATGGCCTCGTATGTCGTTAGCTGTTTAGGTAGCGGAAGGATTTCTGGTTCATACCCAGCGGTCGTACTACTCCTCCTACAGCCTATGATGAGTGCCACCGCGAACACACAAAGAGAGATTGCAATGACATTAAGGTAACGTCGTCTTCTGTTCATCTGTAATTGGTGCAGAACCGCACCCTCCGTTCAGGTGTTGAAAAGCCACGGCTGGTCGCGCGGATTCTTACACTTGGAAAGAGAAAAAGTCTAGGCCAGAGGTCAGAAGTCAGATTTCGACCCTTTCGCAGCATTCTCGGTTAACATTTGTAATAAGCATCTCTTAGCCTAATGAAAAATTCTTCGAGGGGGAACAATGAAAGACGGGATCATCCATCTGTTTGTAGCAATTTTCGTATTAGTGAGCACCAACGCCTGCACAGGCAATGGCAGTGGAAATGCCAACACCACTGCCACTAGTACTGTAACGCCGCCTACCGTACAACGACTCGATCAGGTGCCGCGGCCACAAAAATTGGTGGATGAAATGCGAGCGCGTGGTGAACAGGACCAGGCGCAGCCCGTGTTACGCATCATCTCGCCAGCGGAAGGCGCACAAGTTAGCGGACCAAGTGTCCAGGTACGTTTGGCTCTCAGCGGCGACCTGAAAGGTTACCAACCACAACAGGATCCTGAAACGGAAACAGGGAACCACATCCATGTAATTCTCGATGACAACCCATACGAGGCGTACTACGACCTGAGCCAGCCATTCGAACTCAGAAACGTCGCGACGGGTCCGCACGTATTGCGCGTATTTGCCTCAAGGCCCTGGCACGAAAGCTATAAGAATGAGGACTCGTTTCAGATGGTCACATTCACCGTGCGTGGCGATGGCGAGACTTTTCGGGCCGGCACGAACACTAATGCGAGCGCTGAAACTCAAGTGGTTTCGGTCGATCCGGAGAAACCAATCTTGACCTATAGCCGTCCTAAGGGAGAGTACAAAGGCGAGGATGCAAACGCGATCATGATCGATTTTTGGCTTGCAAATGCCAAGTTAAGAGGCGACGGAGGCGAATATCGTGTGCGCTATATCATTGATGACGATGAGCCGCTGTTCATCGACAAGTGGGAGCCTATTTGGTTGGCAAACTGGATCAACGGTAAACATACTGTCAGATTGGAATTATTAGGACCAGAACAAAAACCGGTTAGGAACGGCAGTTTTAATGTGACGACGCGAGAAATTACGGTCGTGAAATAGACGTCGGGAAGCAAGAGGTCAGGGGTCAGAAGTCAGAGGCTAGCCCAAATGAGAAATGAAAATAGAAAATTGGTCATTGCTCATTGGTCATTGCTCATTGGTCATTGGTCATGAAATTTCTCATTTCTCATTTCTCATTTTTCATTTATCTCCGTGTCTCCGTTCTTCTCTGCGTCTCCGTGGTTCCCGTGTTCTGCTTCGCGAGATTCACCAAGAAATGGAAAATAATAAGACCCAAGACCAACGATTGATAATATCTGCCTTCTGCGTTCTGACCTCTGACTTCTTTTCCCCGCTTTCCCGAACTCCCTGATTGTGGTGCAATACACGCGTGGTCAAATCAACGGCTTCCGTGCAAACCCATGCAAGCCAGCTTTTCCGTGACGCCGCTGCCTGCATACGCTGCCCGCAAATGTGTGGCCGTACTGCCGTGCTGAGCTCGCTCAATGGACCGCTGCCGGCACCCGTGATGTTCATTGGCGAGGCTCCGGGACGAAAGGGCGCCGATCGCACGCGAGTTCCTTTTTCAGGTGATCAATCCGGCCACAATTTCGATCGCTTTCTCGCGTCGATTAAGCTCGCTCGCCAGCACATTTTCATCACGAGTGCAGCGCTTTGTAATTCAAGGACTGCCTCAGGAGCTAACCGGAGGCCAAGTGGAACGGAACTGGCCAACTGCTCCGATTTCCTGAGGCGCACCGTGAAGCTCGTTGACCCAGCCGTCGTGGTTACCCTTGGCTCAGTCGCACTCGACGCAATCCGAAAGATCGCTGATCACAATCTCAATCTGCGAACCGCCGTAGGCAGTATTCATTCCTGGGACAATCGGCTGTTGGTTCCAATCTACCACCCTAGTCCGCAAGTCTTAGCTTCGCATAGACGTGAAGCGCAACAGTTACAAGACTACGAGCTGGTCGCTGAGGCATTGGACCGAGCGCAGATTGCCTTTAGACTCTAGCCATAAACATGTCGGAAGCAGTCGAACAGCAACAGTCAACTCCTGATGATGTTGGTAGAAAGTTACCCTCATCGTATGGAAATCCAGGAGCAGAGTACGCCGCGGTAAGGAGTGGTGGCGCCGGATTACTCGATCTCTCGGATCGCGGAAGAGTTCGCGTCAGCGGCTCGGAAGCCATCTCTTTCCTCAATGGGCTGATCACCAATGATATGAAGACCCTGGACGAAGGTGGATGGATGCCCGCTATCTTTCCGAATGTCCAAGGTCGGTTTATTGCAAGCGTTAGAGTGATGCGGCTCCGAAATGAAAAAGGAGACAAAGGCGACGTTCCCAGCTTCTTATTGGATACTGAACCAGAGACACATCATCAGCTGTTAAAGAGCATCGAGAGATTCACGCTTGCTGGTGACTTTCACGTGTCAGACTTAACCACTGACACGGCCCATTTCTCTGTACAAGGACGGAATTCAACTGAATGCTTGCGAGCGTTAGAAGTGCCCGACGAGATCCGCCAGGGCCGGAGCGTTGCGACCGTTACGCTGAACGGAAGTAGCCTTACTCTGGTCCACAGCACTCATACTGGCGAAGATGGTTATGACCTGATCATTGACAAATCTCAGGGAACATCTGTTTGGGAGATGCTGGTTGCACTTAGCGCGAAGCCGGTCGGGTCTGACGCACTTGAAACACTTCGGATTGAAGCGGGCATTCCAAGATACAGTGTGGATATTGACGAATCGATGGTGGTTTCCGAGACCAACCTTGATGAAGCAGTCAGCTTTACGAAGGGATGCTATGTCGGTCAGGAGATCATTGCCCGCATCAAGTACCGCGGACACGTGGCGAAGAAGCTAACCGGACTGGTGTTAGACGAACGCACGGAAATTCCACGCGGTACGAGACTCACATCTCCGGACGGTAAAGAGGTTGGGAACGTGACATCTTCAACATTCTCGCCGGCGCTTGAGCGAACGATCGGGTTAGCGTTGATCCGCTACCAATTCATGAGTCCTGGTACGCGGTTGACCGTAGACACGGGCGACAACAAAGTGCACAGCACAGTGGCAGCGCTGCCGTTTGTTTCGGGTAGTTGGCAGATCGCCACTTAATCCTAACTTTCGGTATGCCGCAAGAACCACACAACGACCTTAACCCTGAGCAGGCGCGACTTGCCTACAACATTATCCAGGCGCTGCTCGAACACACACGCGTCGTCAGCGATCTGATCGCTGTAATGGCCCAGGCGCTGGACCAGGACACTTCAAAAGCCCTCACGCAAACGCCCGTTTGGACCGCCTACCTGGACAGTCGACGTAGTCTGGATCGCACCAAAGCCGACGTGGAGAAATTTGCTGAGGTGATGAAAGACCTCACCCGCGACTAACTTTGGCGTCTCCATTCTCTTCAACAATTCACTAATTGCGGCTTTCGGCGCTTCATCAATTTCAAATACCGTTGAGCCGCGTCAGTATCAATCCTGTCACCCAGTAGACTTTCATGCTGCCGCACCCTGTAACTTACATGTGATGAAGTTGATGATGCCCAGGTAACGACTCTCCACGCCTATTACTTCAAACCCGCAGGCCCGAATCTGCTCCGCAGGCCGGCGATTAAGGTGATCCTCAAATAGCCAGGACGTTATCAGGTTCATCAAATCAAACAGGTATCCAAGCAACCCTGGAGGACGCACATGCTCCAGCAGTACAACCGTCCCTCCAGGCTTCACTACACGCTTCAGTTCCAAAAAGCCCTGCTTCGGAGACTCTACAGAACAGAAAACGAGCGTAGCAAAGGCTGCGTCAAACGAGGCGTCAGCAAAAGGAATCTGCTCAGCACAGCTTTGGATCAGCACGAGGCTTCGCGGCCGCTCCTTTGTGCGTGCGACCCTGAGCATTTCGGCACTCGGTTCCGTAGCCACGCCATGCGCGGACGTCGAATAGTGTTGGAAGTTCAAACCGGTTCCAGCACCGAGTTCCAGAATATGCGCGTCCTGCGGCAATGCCTGCAGCACCTTCCGTCGCATATCGTTCAAGAACCAGCGTTGAAACGGACTGATTCCACGATCATAATGCGGCGCAATCTGGTCGTAAGTTTTCACTTCCTCACACCAGCCCTTTGACAATCGCGAAAGCTCCAGCTATCGCCAGGATTAATACGCTCAACAGGAATGCCAGCATAACGATCGGAATTGCTCGGTCTACCCAGGACGGATTGTATGTCTTGATCTTGATATCCTCGGTACGCTCGAAGTAATCAAATTGCACATCGGAGTCTTCCTGAATCAAGTAATCCAGGTCGACGTCGATAGAGTACGGCCGGCGACTCGCCACTCTTTCGGCATTGACGTACGGTGTTAACCCGGCCTTAAGGAATTCCACTCCCAAACGCAAGTATCCGTTTTCGGTTGCTACTATAAACGCCTCATCGAGATCGCCCCCGTACTTCTGCATGCTGACTCGCGCATTCTCTTTGGAAATGACTTTATCGAGATCTTTGACGATGTTTAAGCTCTTCGCGATTCATAATCTAACCTTCGAAGCGAATGACGGTCATTACCACTTGACGTTCTCTTCCTCCGTCAAATTCACAAAGGAATATTCCCTGCCAGCGTCCGAGTTGCAGTTTCCCATTTTGAATCGGAACGGTCACGGATGAGCCTACAAGGCTGGCTTTAATGTGCGCGTCGGAATTCTCTTCGCCGTGGCGAAAGCCCATACCGTGCTGTGGGACGAGCTTTCGTAGGGCCAGCAGCATGTCGCGCGGTACATCAGGATCTGCGTTCTCGTTCACAGTGAGACCTGCGGTCGTGTGTTGAACGTACAGGTGGACGAAGCCCTCCTTTACGCTTGTTTGTCCGAGCTTTTGCCGCACGTCTTGCGTAAACTCAACCAACTCTTCTCGTTGATGCGATCTGATTCTTAGGGTTTCCATGTGATACCTCCTGAAACCGTGGTGTGCAAAATACCAGAACCAGGAACAATCCACTAAACCAGGCCCACAAACAAAAGAAAAGCCCTTGATCCTTCGACCAAGGGCTTGGACCAGGCTGCCTTAGAGCTTTTACTGCTTCACATTGCGCCGGAGTAGTCGCCATCCTGCCGGCAACATCAGGGCAGCGAGCACGACCTTCACTACGTCGCCGATAAGAAATGGCTTCACCGCAACCTCAAACGCGGCGAAGGCCGGCGTGTTTGTGACCAAAGCAAACCAAGCCCATCCAGAGGCGAGAATGACTATCGAGCCAATGCCCATCGCTGCAGCCGCCGTAGCAAATCGTTTATCCCAACCGTGTTCAGAAAATGCTCCAGTAACAAATGCAGCGGCCGGAAACGCCACGAGGTAACCGCCGGTTGGTCCGAGGAGGTGCGCGAGTCCGCCTCCACCCCCCGCAAAAAAGGGCAAGCCCATGGCTCCTTCCACAAGGTAAACAATCATTGCTGCGGCGCCCAAACGCGAGCCCAGCAGAGCGCCCGTCAACAGAGCCACAAATGTCTGCCCGGTTATCGGCACTGGTCCAACATAGACTTTTAACTGCGCCGCCAATGCCATTAGTAGGCTGAAAGCAAAGACCAGTCCGACGGAACGAGGCCAGTCTACAGGCGCCAACGCTGCGCCCAGCAAAGTGTCCTTAGCGTACGTGTCAGCGTATGTGTTGTAGGTAGTGTTCATGGCGTTTCAAAACTTTCAGATGCTGGCTGTTCCGCCAGTTTGCCAATGCGCATACCGTAGAACGAGCGCCAAATGAAAACAACTGAGATAAGAAAGAACACAGCCGCCAGAATGTGACTGATCAGCAAGCCATTTTCTCCAAAACGGCCTTCTCGGCTGGCAATCGAGACGGCAAGCTCGACTGCTAACAGCCCAAACAGTGTCGTGAACTTGATAACAGGGTTCATCGCAACAGACGAGGTATCTTTGAATGGATCCCCCACGGTATCGCCGACGACGGTCGCATCATGAAGCAAAGTGCCTTTTTGTTTTAGTTCGACCTCGACCACCTTCTTCGCGTTGTCCCAGGCCCCACCGGCGTTTGCCATAAAGATTGCCTGGTACAAGCCAGAGATCGCGATCGACATCAGGTACCCAATGAAAAAGAAGGGCTCGACGAATGCAAAAGCAAGCGTTGAGAAGAACACCGTTAGAAAGATATTGAACATTCCTTTCTGCGCGTACTGAGTACAGATCTGCACAACCTTCTTGCTGTCTTCGACTGAAGCCTTCTCTACTCCTTCTAATCGAATGTTTGCTTTGATGAATTCAACCGCACGATATGCTCCCGTCGTCACAGCCTGGATAGAGGCCCCGGTGAACCAGTAGATCACTGCGCCCCCAGTGATCAAGCCCAGCATGAACGGTGCATGCAGGAGCGAGAGATTCTCGGTGTTGGTCGTAAGCCCATTCGTGAGCGCCATCATGATTGAGAAGATCATGGTAGTAGCGCCCACCACTGCAGTACCAATCAAGACGGGCTTTGCGGTCGCCTTAAACGTATTTCCTGCCCCGTCGTTCTCTTCCAACAGGTGCTTAGCTCGAGAAAAATCGACCGCGATATTGAAGTCGCGCTTCACTTCCTCTTCGACGTTTGGTACCTGTTCAATGAGAGACAATTCGTATACCGACTGGGCGTTGTCCGTCACCGGGCCGTAGGAGTCAACGGCAATCGTTACTGGTCCCATGCCTAGAAAACCAAACGCGACAAGGCCAAAAGCAAAAACAGGCGCTGCAACCATTAAAGGATCTAAACCAAGAGTGCTGAAGTAATAGGCAATCGACATTAGAACGACGATGCTGACGCCTAACCAGTATGCCGAGAAGTTACCGGCCACTAACCCCGAAAGGATGTTTAGCGATGGTCCACCTTCGCGTGAAGAGGTCACTACCTCACGAACGTGTGCGGATTCAACTGAAGTAAAGACCTTCACCAACTCGGGAATAATCGCACCCGCCAGAGTTCCACAGGAGATAATACTCGAGAGCTTCCACCATAATGTAGGATCCCCACCGAGCGTTGGGATTGTTAACCAGGAGATCACGAATGTGACAATCACCGAAACAATCGAGGTAATCCACACCAGTGAGGTCAACGGAGCCTCAAAATTCATTTTATCGGCCCTACCATATCGAGCTTTTGCAATGGCATCGTTAATAAAGTAGGAACCGGCACTGGCCAAAATCATCATGATGCGCATGACGAAGATCCAGACCAGCAATTGCACCTGGACCGTCGTGTCGCTCACACCCAGCAAAATGAAGGTAATTAGTGCCACGCCGGTAACACCGTAGGTCTCAAATCCGTCAGCGCTCGGGCCTACCGAATCGCCGGCATTGTCACCCGTACAGTCTGCAATCACGCCAGGGTTCCGCGCGTCGTCCTCTTTGATCTTGAAGACAATCTTCATCAAATCCGAGCCGATGTCCGCGATCTTTGTGAAGATGCCGCCAGCGATACGCAGAGCAGCAGCGCCCAGTGACTCGCCAATGGCAAAACCAATAAAGCACGGACCGGCATACTCACCGGGAATGAAAAGCAGGATGCAGAGCATGATCAGAAGTTCAACACTAATCAGCATCATGCCAATGCTCATACCTGCTCGCAGTGGAATTGAGTAAAGTGGAAAGGGCTTCCCTTCGAGACTGGCAAACGCCGTCCGAGAGTTAGCAAACGTATTCACCCGAATACCAAACCACGCAACCCCGTAACTACCACCAATCCCCACCAAGCTAAAAAATAGAATGATCAAAACCCGGCGTAGCTCGAACCCCAATAAGACCCCGAAGTAAAGAACAATGATCGCTCCGATGAAGATCTCCAAAATCAGGATGAATTTTCCTTGAGTGATCAGATAGGTCTTGCAGGTCTCATAGATCAGTTCCGAGATTTCTCGCATTGCGCGATGGACCGGCAACTTTTTGAGATTCACGTACATCGCGAGCCCGAACAGTAGTCCGAGCATGCAAATAACGATTCCAGCCAACAACAAATTGTGTCCATTAATGCCACCAAAGAAGTTGACGGAGGACAGATCTGGAAGCTGCAAGTTGGCCTCTCCGCCGTGCGCCTGTGCTGACGCAGGGATGGCGCCGACTGCTAACCACACGAGAGTTGCGGCTAGGCTTAATGCTGAGCGCCGCGCCGCAGAGATCAAGACATGTCGAATATTTAAGTTTGTTTGCATAAGTTGATTGTTTGCACTATCGGACAAAGCGACAGTGTGCTGATCTGCTCCCAGCGTCTTCCTTATGGGAAGAGTCCTTTCTATCTTCGAATAATGGCGAGAAATCGAATGTGTGGACTGGCTGCACACTCACTCGTGGCCGAAGTCAAGAACAGCACCCTCAGCCCCCTACAATCAGCAGCGGACATTCCGGAATTGCGTATTATTCCTGAAGAAAGCCAAAACTGTCCAGAAGGCAAGGCCCCCAAACGGAACTATGGCGGCGCAGAGGACACCGAGAACGCACTTGAGGGTTCACTCTAGACTCGCGGCTGGGTGTGTAGTTAAGAGAGTATCGCTGCGACGATCACTCCTCACCCGAATCGCCGCAAGAACGGCCAAGTACAAGGCAAGAAAAATCAACGCGCTGGCGGCGATTGCGTTCACCAGCTCGATGTCTATTTGACCTGTGCCAATTCTCGTCAACCGCAAATTACCCAGGACCAGCGCGCCCAATGCCCAAAGCGTGATTACCAGCACAAAAATCATAGGCACGAGCGTGAACGCGATACGCTCTCTTGCTTGATAAAGCCAGACCGTAATTGCCAACAGAGTCAAGGCGGCAAGGAGTTGGTTTGAGGCCCCGAATAGCGTCCAGAACTTGCTCCAGGAGTTCGCGGGAGCAAAGGTAATGAAGTAGAACGGCAAGGCTATTGTCAGAAGAGTTCCGACAAGCGCTCCAATCCGGCCCTTCCAACCGAATAATTCCTGCACTATGTAGCGACCCAGTCTGGTGCAAACATCCAACGTGTCAAAAACGAAAGTCGAGAACGCCATCGCACCGAACGTAACGGCAAACATCAACTTGTCTTGTCCGATGAGAAGCGTCAGAAACTGCCCGATACCATTTCCGTAGATTGTGCCGGGCGCACGCCCGCGCAAGGCCTCTTGGCTAACAATCATCACCGTCACGAGGGCGATCAGGGCGACGAACCCTTCCGCTAACATCCCACCGTATCCCACCGGACGAATGTGGGACTCACGGTCCACCTGCTTGGAAGTAGTTCCGGAACAGACCAATCCGTGAAATCCGGAACAAGCACCGCACGCAATCGTCACAAACAAGAATGGAAAGAGAGTGCCCGTCAGGCCGCCGACGTCGAACGACTTGAACGCAGGTTGCTGGATTTCGAAGCCACCAAAGAAAATGCCGATTATGCCGAGCGCCAATGCAGAATAGAGTATGAAGCCGCCAAGGTAACCTCGCGGCTGAAGCAATGCCCAAACAGGCACCATTGAAGCTACACAGCAGTAAAGAAGAATCAGCACACCCCATGTCTTATGGTTCAACACAAAAAGAGTTGAAGCGTAAGTCCCCAACCAGGACATTCCGAACGCTGCCGGTACAAAGATAAGTGAGGCCAACCAAAGCGGAGGCCTCAGGTATCGCTGGACCAGTCCAAGTACAACGGCCAGGCAGAGGTAAAAGATGCTTGCCGCAGCAACAGCTCCTCCTGGATTAAACGCGACGGTTGCCGCCCGAAGCTCCTCAGATCCTCCCACGAACGTTCCGGCAGTAATATCGGCAAATGCAACAATGACGTAGAGGAGTGCAATCCATATAAACGCCATCATTGCGCGACCGGCTCGAGTACCCAGGTGTTCGCGAGTTATTTCTGCGATCGAAGTGGCGCCGTGTCTTACAGAGGCAGCGAGGCTGGCAAAATCGTGGACTGCGCCTATCAAAACCACCCCCAGTCCTATCCAAAGAAGGCATGGCAACCAGCCGAACGCCTGACACGCCAGAATCGGTCCGGCTATTGGACCTGCAGCGGCGATTGCTGAGAAGTGTTGTCCGAAGAGGTAAAAGGGTCGGGTGGGAACGAAATCGACGCCGTCGTTTACCTGATTTGCGGGCGTTGGCCGCGCATCATCTAACCTGAACTGTCGCGCAACCCACCCGCCGTAAAGGTGGTAAGCGATCGCCAACAGGACCAGAAATCCAACTGCCAGTACTGCCAGACTCACAAACGCGCTCCTCAACTCCAGTATTCGGAAAACCTTATCCGTGCCGCTTCATTTAGAAGCCGGTGGTCCAGTTGCGCGAGATGCGAGCGTGCTGGCAACTCCCAGGATCAGACCAACCACGATCAATGCAAGACCGCTGAATGCCAAAGCGTGCCTGTCTGCGTCATGTGTGAATGCAGCGCGAACAACCTCAGCCAGACGTAGGTCATGAGGAATAATAAATAGACCAACTGCCACAAGGAGAAACCCGATCGCGGCTAGTTTTAGCGTTAGTGGTGTCAAAGCAGGTCTTCCGAGCCTCATTCCTACTGCACTGCGCGTGTACCCATATGCCAGATAGATGGCGAGACCTAACACCAGCCAACCTACAAACCGCCACCAGGAAGCAGGCGGTAAGTAAAACATCAGAAAGACGCAAGACACCGCGCCCAGCAATGGCAACGGCCAAGCGCCAAACGGTACCTTAAAAGGTCGATGCCGTGCCGGCTCTTTGTAGCGCAAGATAATGATTCCAATGCACACCAGGGTAAATGCGAAGAGAGTCCCGATGTTAGTGAGATCTACCATCTCGTCGATACTCATGACTGCAGCGAATCCACCCACCAGTATCCCGGTTACGATAGTAGTGATGTGTGGGGTTTTGAACTTTGGGTGAACGGTGGCGAAAACCGATGGCAACAGGCCATCACGAGCCATCGAGAAGAAAATTCGCGGTTGGCCCAGTTGAAAGACCAATAAAACTGCCGTGTGCGCAACGACAGATCCGAACGCCACAATCCCACTGGCCCAATTTGCCTGCGGCGCGACGTGCTCCAATGCCATGGTTAGTGGCTCGGCTTGCTCAGTTGAGAGTCTGGTAACCAGCTCTTGATAAGGGATCATGCCGGTGAACACCGCGGCGACTACTACGTAAAAGGCGGTACAGATCACAAGAGAGGCGATGATTCCAATGGGTAGGTCGCGAGCGGGGTTCTTGGTCTCTTCCGCAACGGTCGAGACCGCATCAAATCCAATATAGGCAAAGAAGACTATGGCCGCCCCGGTGAGTGTCCCCGACCATCCTCGCGGTTGAAACGGTTGCCAGTTTGTTGCCATCGTTGATGGTGAAACGAAGTAAAGAGCAGTAACGATGAAGAACAGCAGCACCAGGATCTTAATGCCGACCATGACGGCGTTGAAACCCGCTGATTCGCGGATGCCCCAAACCAACACAATTGTGATTAGCGCAACGATTCCGAATGCCAGGAGATTGAAAACTATGGGGACGCCAAATATTTGCGGAGCGCTTTCGTACAGGCCCGGAATTTTTGCAGCCGTTCGATAGTCGACGGCCAACCATTGCGGAAAGTCTATGCCGATGCTCAATAGGAAAGAGCGAAAGTAGTTTGCCCAACTGATCGCCACTGCAACGTTACCGACAGCGTATTCAATGATCAGGTCCCAGCCGATAATCCAGGCCACCAACTCCCCCAAGGTTGCGTAGGAGTAGGTGTACGCCGAACCTGAGATGGGAACCATCGACGCAAACTCGGCGTAGCAGAGAGCCGTAAATGCGCAAACCAATGCCGTGATGACAAACGAGAGCATCAGAGATGGGCCAGCTCCGGGTCGCGCGGCATCACCGGCGGCCGCGGTGCCGACCGTCGCAAAGATACCCGCACCGATAATTGCGCCAATTCCTAAAAGCGTTACATTGAATGCACCGAGTGATCGTTTCAGGGAGAATTGAGGGCCACCAGCGGCGGCGAGAATGTCGTCCAGTTTCTTGGTGCGGAAGATCCCTTTAAGCAAAGTCTTTGCCTCCGATTTTGGTGTTGGAGCTTTGTTTCTGCTGCCCGGGATTAGTAGGAATGCGTGCGGAGTTTGGCACGGAACGCCGACGAAATGAAAGCAAAATTATTGCAGATGTTCGACGAACTCCAATTTGTCGTTTTTGGCTCACGTGTCTCCTATGGAACTCGATCCTCAGCACTACAGCGCTCAACTCGCACAACCTCCGATTGAAGCACGCACCCCGGACCGACCAAAGTGAAGTTCGTCGCACATGCTCTTCGCTTCGCCCTTTTCGCGTTTTGCCGTTTCTTGTAGACTCCGAGTAGCTCCCAAAGCACCCGGACATGTACCCCTTTAGAAACATTCTTCTGCCAACAGACTTCTCTCCACGAGCTCGTTCAGCTCACAAGTACGCGGCTGCGTTTGCGCGCAGTGGTGGGGGGCGCATCGTGCTGTTAAGTGTGCAAAGCGCCAGCGTCCCGGCGAACCTACTCACACTGCCTGAGCGAATCTTCGAAGAACAGGAAAACCGTTGGTTGTTGCAACTACGAACTGATATCCGGCAGCTATTGTCAGATCCGATTTTTGAGGGTTTGGAAGTTGAGCCACTAATCGTAGAAGGGGAGCCAGCGCCGGAAATTGCCAAGGCAGTGCGCCGGTACGAAATTGATCTCGTGACCGTCGCCACCCACGGACGCAAGGGTCTGTCACGCGCCTTATGGGGCTCAACCGCCGAAGAGATCATTGCTGAAGCGCCCTGCCCGGTTCTGACAATCCGTCCGCCACAACACGATTTTGTGGAGCATCGCGGGGCACATAGCGAGTTGAGGGTGAACCGGGTGTTGTTGGCGACGAACTTCAGCAGTTCCTCGGCGGCAGCAACGCTGGTCGCCAGGAAACTCGCCAAACAGGTCGGCGCCGAACTTCATGCCATTTACGTGATTGGGGATTACTTCGAACAGATCTCGATGATTTTCCCGGAGGGAGGACTTACTGCACTTTCGCGGATGAGGAGCTATGTTCGTGAGCGCATGGCCCAGTTAGCTCGCGAAGAAGGTAATGGCGCGATCACTCATGTTGCTGAAGGTCGCCCATATGCCGAGATCCTGCAGACGGCTGCTGACATGGATGCTGACCTGATCGTGATTGGCACGAATGTACACGCCTCGCTCTTTGGAGGTACACCCGTATTGGGGTCTGTGATTGAGCGCGTTGTCCGGAACGCTCCCTGTCCCGTGTTGTGCGTGCCTGAGACCCGAGCAGTCACACCTCTTCCGGCCCTCGTTGCACAACCAGCGAGCTAGCTTTAGGTGCATTGGAAAGTACAAAGGCGACTCCTATGAGTCGCCTTTTCTAACTTTAAGTCGTCTGTAAGACCGTCTATTGACTGACCAACTGAAGCCGGCCATCCGGAAGTCTTACTGCTGATACTGTTCGTTCGTAGATAGTCAATGGCTTGGATTCGGCTTCCTGCACTTTAGAGAGTTGTTTGCCGGAGACTGGGTTTGCCAACCGCGCCGCCATGGGGTCGCGAATCAAGGAGTAACGACGCCCGATCCTCCTGACATATTCCTGCGTCTCTGCATATGGTGGAACACGATAGCCGTATTTCACGACCGCTCCTTCACCAGCGTTGTATCCCGCAAGGGCGAGCGCGACATCACCTTCGAAATAATCCAGCAGGAACCTCATGTACCGCGTGCCGCCTTCAATGTTCTGCTTGGGGTCCCAAATGTTGCTCACGCCGAAGCGACGGGCAGTTGGCGGCATTAGTTGCATTAGACCGCTTGCTCCTTTATGCGAACGTGCTCGTCTTTTAAATGACGACTCCTGATGCATGATTGAGTAGAGCAATAATGGATCGACTGAATGGCGCTTGCCGGACTCCAGAATGTAATTGTCAAACTCGGCGCTTCCTGTAGTGAACCCCTCGAGAGATTGTGCGGGTGAAGATGCGAGTTGGGAGAGAGCGGCGCGGTTTGGCGAGAACGAAAGGCTCGTCTGAAGGATAAGCCTTCTTGGCCGTTTTCTGCGAGCCGAACTCTCCGTGATTGGAGGCTTTTCAATCCTAATGCCGTTGGAGAAATCGAAGTTGTCGACCCGGTAGCTTGGATTCTGGCCCCAGACTGATATGCCAGCCAAAAGCATTATCGTGATTGTGAGACAGGTTTTCAGCATCTACCGCGATCTCCAAGTGGCTGGGGGCAAACTTTGAATCTTCAGGGTGGGGCGGGGGCCTTCAAAACCCGAAGCATCATAACATGCGATTAAACATATGCCAACGTTGGTTAACAGCGGACAAGCATCGGCGATAAATGGGGTTTCGGGCCGGGTCGGCGATACAAGGGACCGAGTATCTCAGTGAGATCGACCGTTAAGACATCGCCCTTGCCAAAAGGGTCCGCAGGTGGAATATCATGGCAGCGCTTTACCAAACCTCATTTCCGAAACCGCGCGCACCAGCGCGCCTCACAGCAGAGGAAAACAAAATGAAAAAACTTACGGCAGTAGCCCTGTCTCTTCTCTTCATGTCCTTTACCGGACTAGCCCAAAAACCAACTTCCTCAACCAGTGGTCAAGCTCCGAGTGTGTCAGCAAAGAAACGCGGGCCGGTGTTCCGTGCCACGAAAGAACAGATCAACCAGGCACAATCCATTCTGAAGGACCGCGGGTTCTATGCAGGCGATCAGACTGGAAAACTCGATGACGCCACTCGAGAGGGTTTACGTCGATATCAGACGGCGGAGAACATCAAGGTTACGGGAACTCTCAATCGCCTGACTCTCGAAAGAATGGGAATTCAACTCACCGAAAAGCAGAAGGTGATGTGAAAGGTTTCTCGGCGACACGTGTGAGGGGTGACGCCTTGAAAGCGACAGGCGCGAGCGTGATTCAAGCACACTCGCGCCTTTCGTTCGTGTTTTTGAACGCACTATACGGTCAGAATTCTCTCGACTACTGCATAACTCGCCTGCAACGCTTCCGCGAGTTTCTCTGGCTGTGGACCACCGCCTTCAGCCATATCAGGCTTTCCTCCACCCTTACCACCAACCAGTGGCGCCAGCTCCTTGATTACCTGGCCGGCGGGAACGCGCTTGGTCAAATCTGCCGAGGTACGCACGATCAATGAAGCCTTACCTTCGCTGCTTCGCCCTAGAACAACGACCCCCGATTTCAGCCGTGCCAGCAAAGTGTCGGATAGTTGGCGCATACCTGCCGCGTCAAGACCGCTGGCCTCTCGCGCTAAAACACGTACACCGGAAATCTCTCGCGCTTCATCACCATTGGAAGAACTGCCCACGGCGCCGCTGGCAATCTTCATTCGTAGCTCATCGACTTCGCGCCGAGCCTTCTTCAGGTCCTCCTGTAACCGCGTGACGACGGCCGGGAGCTCGGCGCGGGAACTTCGTAAATCCCCGGAAAGCTTGTCTACGATCGCTTCGGTCTCTCTAAATCGTTCGAAGGCGCCCACTCCCGTAACGGCACGAATGCGGCGTACTCCCGAGGCGATCGATTCGTCGCTCACGATCTTAAAGAGCCCGATATTTCCGGTAGCGCGGACGTGTGTGCCCCCGCACAGTTCTTTGGAAAAGATCCCTTCAGTGCCTTCAATCGAGAGCACGCGAACACTCTCACCATACTTCTCGCCGAACAGCGCCATCGCGCCGGAACGCATGGCTTCTTCGACCGCCGTCTCGTTCGTTTGCACCGGTTCGTTCCGGAGAATGTGATAGTTCACCAGGTTTTCAATTTCATGGATCTCGTCACGCGTCAGTGGCTGATAGTGCGTAAAGTCGAACCGGAGATATGTTGGCGCAACGACTGAGCCAGCCTGTTTCACATGTGTACCAACTACTTCACGCAGGGCTGCGTGCATGAGGTGCGTCGCCGTGTGATTGCGTCGTGTCGCATCGCGTTTTTCAACATCCACTTCGGCGGTGACTGTGTCGCCTACTCCGACTGAGCCCTTTTCAACGCGGACCTTGTGCACGACCAACCCCAAAACTGGCGAATAGGTATCATCAACTGACGCGACTGCGTCGGTCGTGATATTGACGAGCCGTCCAACGTCTCCTACCTGTCCGCCACTCTCTGCGTAGAACGGTGTTTCATTCAACACCACCTCCGCTTCTTCACCGGCGTTCACTTTCTCAACTTCACCCTCAGCCTTGATGAGAGCAACGACTTGCGCATCGCAACGCGTGGTCTCATAACCCCGAAAGGCATTTTTACCTGTTCGACCAGCGACCTGCGAATAAACAGGCCGGGCTTTCCCTTGTGTTTCAACAGCTGTTCGGACTCCAGCTTGCTGCAACTGGCGCAACGCCTCGTCGAACATTTCGTTGAAACTCTCCTCCTCCGCAAAACGATGGCCTCGTTCGAGCAAACTTATTCGAATCAAGTCCCTGGGAACTCCAAAGGTGTCGTAGACCTTGGCCAGATCTCCGGCAGACGGTCTTTCACCGCCCAACGTGCCGAGAAGTGCTTCGAGCTTCTGCAGACCAACCGTTAACGTCGAACCAAAACGCTCCTCCTCCAACCGTACCATTCGCTTAATAAAGTCTCGTGATTGTTCGAGTTCGGGGAAGGCCTCGCGCATCATATCGACCACACGATCCGTTACTCGGTAGAAAAATGGCTCGGAAAAACCAAGTGCGTGCCTACCGTGGTAAATGGCCCGCCGCATGATCTTTCGCAGCACATAATTCCGGCCTTCATTTCCAGGAAGAATGCTGTCAGCGATCGAGAATGCTGTTGCCCGGGCGTGGTCGGCAATAACTCTCATTGCAAATCCTTCTTGAGACTCCGGCTCGTACTCTCTACGGGCCAGTTCGGAGACCGTCGTGATCAGGTCGCGAATAAGATCTGTATCGTAGTTCGACCTGACTCCTTGTAACAGTACAGCGAGCCGTTCCAATCCCGCTCCAGTATCAACCGAGGGTGCTGGGAGGGATTCCAACTTATACCTGCCAGGTTCTACCTCAATACGGTTGTACTGCATGAACACCAGATTCCATATCTCCATCGTGTCATCACCTGGCCCATTCACCAGATCTGCACGGTTGAAGTTCGGATCCTCGGGATGCTCGCCCAGGTAGTAGTTAATCTCAGAATTTGGACCACACGGACCTGTCTCAGCCATCTGCCAGAAATTGTCTTCGCGACCAAACCGCAATACCCGTTCAGGTTTTGCGCCGACCTCAATCCACAAACGTTCGGCCTCTTCGTCAGCGGGTACTTCGTCGTCGCCCCCAAAAACAGTGAACCAAAGCCGCTCTGGTTCGAGGCCAAGTTTCCCTTCTTCCCTTGGACCTGTTAGAAAGTCCCAGGCATATTCAATGGCACCTCGTTTGAAGTAATCGCCGAATGAAAAATTGCCCAACATTTCAAAGAATGTGTGATGTCGTGCGGTACGGCCCACCTCCTCCAGATCGTTATGTTTTCCGCCTGCTCGGATACACTTCTGCGAGGAACAGGCTCGTACATATTCGCGCTTTTCCAACCCCAGGAAAACATCCTTAAATTGGTTCATACCCGCGTTTGTGAACAGCAGCGTCGGGTCGTTGGCAGGAAGTAACGGCGACGACCTCACGCGGGTGTGTCCCCGTGATTCGAAGTACTTCAGAAAGATTTCTCGGATCTCATTACCAGTCATAATAATTAGGCTTGTGGCCAAGCGGTCGAGTTTAGCACGCACCTTGAAGGCCGACGAAATACGCCGAGGATGCCGTCATTCGTTGTCGTTGGGATCGTCTGAGCTCATGGTGGCCGCAACTTTCTCGGCCACAAGCTCGAACCCAAAGCCGAGCCTGAGCAGGTGATTGGACAAACCCTTCGCCTCTAGTCTGGTTTTCGGCCGACCCCGCAAACGTATTCGCTTCTCAATCGCACGATCTATCAACTGTTCTTCCGACGTCTCGCTGAAGACCAGGTCTAGCGCTTCGTCCGCTACACTTCGCTCGACCTTCTTTAGCTCCAGATCTCTCTTTAGCCGATGGCGCCCGAGGGGCCTCTGACGCACACGTAGGGAGGCATAACCGAATGCGAACCGTTCATCGTCCAGGTACCCGTACACCTTCAGGCGTTCGATGGCCGTCTCCACTTCCGCGTTATTACTTCGAAAACGCCCCTGTAACAGTCGTTCGCGGAGTTCGGCCTCTGAACGGGGCCTCGCCGCCAGCAGCTTGATGGCACGCGCAAAAACGCGTCGGCGAATCTGATCTGGGGTCAGATTGGTTGCATCGAGCTTTGCGGACCGCGTTCGCATGGAGCAATTTAAGCACAGGCTTGAGTGTTCGACGAACTTTCAGTTTGTCGCGTAATCACACTCCTATTTTGTAGGCAACACTGAGTCCCTGCCTTTTATCTGTTGGCTATGTTTTGCCGTCAGTGCTCCGAAAACTTAGAATTCTGTCATGGATGGATTGTTAGTAATCGATAAGCCGCCACGCGTAACTTCCCATCACGTCGTCGCACAGGCACGTCGCATCCTCGGCGAGCGCCGCATCGGACACACCGGAACGCTCGATCCCTTCGCCACGGGAGTACTCGTCCTCCTCGTCGGGCGAGCCACGCGCCTGGCGCAGTTCCTTGCCTCTGCTGAAAAAGAGTATGACGCTGTGATTCGCTTCGGCTTCGCCACGGACACCGGAGACGTGGAGGGAACTCCCCTTGGATCCGCCGTTGAGACGAACTTCGGCAACGAGCAACTCAATAACGCACTGCGGCAGTTAACGGGTGAGATCAGGCAGATACCGCCGATGTATTCAGCGAAGAAGCGTCGCGGAAAAAAACTCTATCAACTGGCCAGACGCGGAGAAACGGTAGAAAGAGAGCCTGTACTCATTTCGGTCCGACGTTTCGAGCCAGTTCTGACCAGTGAAGTTCTTTTAAAAAGTAACGCTGACGGCACACAGGATTTGAAGGTACACGTCATCTGTTCGGCTGGATGTTATGTGCGAACGCTGGCTGAGGACCTCGGAAAGTTGCTTGGAGTCGGCGCTCACCTTGCTGAGTTGCGACGCACGCATGCCGGCGACTTTGGGGTGGCAGGTGCCATCAGCTTAGGACAATTGAAACAGTTTGTTAACGAAAGCTCCCTAGGGACCATTTTGCTTCCGATGAAGGCAGCGCTCTCGCAGATGCATTTCGTGCATCTAAGCACAGAAGACGCTCGGAGAGCGCGCAATGGAATGGCCCTTAGAACCCGCAACGATGCGTGGGCTGAAGGCGAAAATATTGCACTATGCGATCGCGACGAGGTGATAGGAGTGGCTCGTTACAAAAAAACCGATGAACTGCTGCAGCCACGCATTGTGTTGACATAAGAAAAAGCGACGCAGTTTCGCTCTTTACGGCTGTGCTATACTGCGAACACCAAAGGGAAGCGCGTTGGTCGGTTCGCTTCCGCGCAAGATTCTCCTCCCGACGCCTCCCACTTGAATAGTTCATTGAAAGACATAGGGGCCTTGAGCGAGCGGGTCACGCTTACGCGCGCGCTGAGCCTATGCTCATCAAGGCAACTTAAAGCGATCTAGTTCTCACCGGCAAGTTGTGATCGCTTCAGTAGGGCGTGCTTTATCCCCGACACGCTATCCACGCGCGAAAGGCCGATGAGGTTGTAAAGGCTATGGAAGAGCAGGATGGCAACAAAGAATTCAATATTAGTGAACGCTTGGAAGATCTGCGCCGTCAACACGAAGCGCTTCGTTGGGAAGGTACGTTTCGAGACTACTTTGAATTAGTCAGTCAGAACCCACGCTTGGCGCAACTTTCGCATGCGCGCATCAACGACATGATCCATGCCGCCGGAATTGAGCGGCTGAACGAAGGCACTCATCACGAACTAATTTCATACAACTTTTTTTCCAAAGAGCTTTTTGGAATAGAGGAGCCGATCGCGCGACTGGTCGAGTATTTCAAGTCAGCAGCTCAGCGATTGGAAGTCCGGAAACGAATCCTGCTGCTGATGGGACCCGTCGGCGGTGGCAAGTCAACGATTGTCAGCATGCTTAAACGGGGGCTCGAAGTTTGGACGAATACTGATCGCGGAGCGGTATACGCGATCAAGGACTGTCCCATGCACGAGGAGCCACTGCATCTTGTCCCCCATGCCCTAAGACCCGAGATTGAGAAGCACTACGGTATCTACATAGAAGGCGATCTGTGTCCGCAGTGCCGTTACGCGCTCGACCATACCTATCTCGGACGACACGAAGACGTTAAGGTTCACCGGGTACTGTTTTCTGAAAAAGACCGCGTCGGCATCGGGACTTTTTCTCCGAGCGATCCTAAATCACAGGATATCACTGAGCTCACCGGGTCGATTGACCTTTCAACCATCGGCGAGGTCGGCGTCGAGTCAGATCCTCGCGCTTATCGTTTCGATGGGGAGCTCAACATCGCGAATCGGGGCCTGATGGAATTCGTCGAAATGCTGAAGGTCGACGAGAAGTTCCTCTACAGTCTGCTCACGCTCTCACAGGAGCAGAGTATTAAGACTGGACGCTTTGCGATGATCTACGCTGATGAGGTAATCCTCTCGCACTCAAATGAAAACGAGTACATAGCTTTTGCCGGTAACCGCAAATCTGAGGCGTTGCAGGATCGCATCATCCTTGTTCGTGTGCCTTACAACCTGCGAGTGTCACAGGAAGAAAGAATTTACTACAAGCTACTGCACCAGTCCGAGGTGCTCCGAAAAGTTCACCTGGCGCCCAATACTCTCAGAGTTGCGGCCATGTTCGCGGTCATGACGCGTCTTGAGGAGCCGAAGCGTCAGAACGTCGACATCGTAAAGAAGATGAAACTGTACGATGGTGAAGACGTTGAGGGTTACAAATCCAAGGACGTGCGGGAATTGAAGGAAGAGACTGTTCGCGAGGGCATGGACGGGATTTCACCTCGCTACATCATTAACCGCCTCTCGAGCGCGTTGGTGAGGGATGGTGTTACCTGCATTAACCCGATCGATGCACTGCGTGCTATCAAAGACGGCTTTGAGCAGCACACGGGGATCAGTGGAGAACAGCGCGATCGTTACCTGAACCTTATCTCGTTTGCTCGGAAGGAATACGATGAGCTGGCCAAGATCGAAGTGCAGCGAGCCTTTGTCTACTCGTTTGAAGAGATGGCCCGCACGATGTGCAATAACTACCTGGACAACGTTGAGGCATACTGCAATAAGGAGCGCATGAAGGATCCCATAACTGAAGAGGAGATGGATCCTGATGAACAGCTGATGCGCTCAATTGAGGAACAAATCGGGATTTCTGACAACGCGAAGAATACTTTCAGACAGGAGATCTTGATTCGCATATCTTCGTATGCTCGAAAAGGTAAGCAATTTGAGTATAACTCGCATGAGCGACTCAAAGAGGCTATTGAGAAAAAGATCTTTGCCGATCTAAAGGACGTCGTGAAGATCACAACCTCGGCCAAGACTCCCGATCCCGATCAGTTGCGAAAGATCAACGAGGTGGTCGATAGGCTCGTCCGAGATCATGGCTATTGCCCGGTGTGCGCCAACGAGTTGCTTACTTACGTCGGTACTTTGCTCTCTCGCTGATTGTTTACGTCAGTTCACGACGGTGGTTTAGGATTCCGTTAGGTAAGGGCGGATAACCGGCAAGGTTAAATTCACCAGGACTCGAGCGGCGAGAAGCCCCACACCCAAGACGCCCGCGCTCTTCACCACTGAGTCGCGGGCGTTCGAATTACGAAGCCGTATTTGGTGAGTCACAAGCCCGGCAGTGAGTGTGAAGAACAGAATCTGGTGTTCTCAAATAAGGATCGATGAAGAAACGTTACTGGATGATTGGGGCTGGCGTGGGATTTGTAGCTGCGAAGCTGCTGTTACGTCCGCGCGACGTCGACTGGGAGACTAACCGTTCCAACGTTTTTCACGCTGACTATTCACGTTTTGCACGGATCGAGGGTATTCGCGTTCATTATCAGGAAGCCGGCAACCCCCAGGATCCCGCTGTGCTGCTGATTCATGGATTTGCTTCCTCGACGCTTGTCTGGAGCAAAATGTTATTAGAGTTAGCGTCACAAGGCTTTCGAGTTATCGCACCTGATTTAGTAGGTTTTGGCTACTCTGGCAAACCGCGAAATTTGGATTACACGATTGCTTCGCAAGCGCGAATGTTGATTGGGTTGTCGGACCATTTAAAAATCGACCGAGCCATCCTGGTAGGTAGTTCTTATGGAGCCGCAGTGGCTGCCACAATTGCACTTGACCATGTCGCGAGGGTCGAGAAGCTTGTGCTCATAGGAGCGGTAACGAACAATCAACCCACCAGGTACATGGTGATGCGCTTGTTCAGTTCGCCGGTGATTGGCGACATCGTGTCACCGTTTCTGCTGGGATCCCGGCGTCTGCTGCGACGTCGGATGAAACGCGTATATGACCGGCATTCCTGGACACTGGACGAACGAAGGGTAGACGCCCGACATCTACCACTGCAGGCGGCACGCACTCAGCGCGCTATCATTCGTACCGTGCGGCAGTGGGATGCGGACCGCGTTCGTCGTGAAGCGCATCTAATCAGCCATCCCACACTCATTGTGTGGGGCGACAAGGATCGCGATGTGCCACTTAGAGACGGTGAACAGTTACAGCAAGAAATACCTGGCGCTCGATTGATCGTTTTTCGCGATTGCGGACACTTACCACAGGAAGAGTATCCGGTGGAGTTTACAAAGATTGTCGCTAGCTTCAGCGCAGGCCCTCTCGAGGACCAGGCTCTGGGACGCGCTGTAGGTTAATTTTCTTTCACGCATTTTGGGTTTTGCTATGTCAATTCAACGCAATGACTGGTCCCTTCAGCGCAAGGGAATAATCGACCAGGAACGACACAAAGAGCGGGTGAAGGAAGCGATCCGCAAGAACCTCGGTTCTATCGTTTCCAACGAAGCAATCATTCTTTCTGACGGGAAGCGTACCGTGAAGGTGCCGATTCGTGCCTTGGACGAATACAAGTTTCGGTTTGACCACCGAAAAAAGAAGCATGTCGGGCAAGGTGACGGTAAGACGCGCGTCGGCGATGTAATTGGGAAAGAGAATCAATCGGGGCAGGGTGCAGGTAGTGGTCAGGCGGGACATGATGGCGGCGCCGAATACTACGAAGCGGAAGTAAACATCGACGAGATTGCTGCACTTATCTTTGAAGATTTGCACCTACCTTTTCTGGAAGAGAAGGCCAAGAAGGCCGTGCAATCAAGGAAGACCCAATTCAACGAGATTCGCCGGACGGGTGCAATAGCGAACCTTGATAAACGGCGTATGATTCTGGAGAACATTCGTCGCAACGCGCGCGAAGGGCAGGGCGCCCGCTTTGGTGACATCAAGAAAGAAGACCTCCGCTTCAAGACCTGGGAAGAGGTAATGCGCTATGAGTCAAACGCAGTTGTTATTGCGATGATTGACGTAAGCGGTTCCATGGGCGAGTTCAAAAAATATGTGGCTCGTTCGTTCTATTTCTGGATGGTCAGGTTTCTGCGCACACGCTACGACAACGTCGACATCGTTTTTATCTCCCATCACACCGAAGCGAAGGAGGTTACCGAAGAGCAATTCTTCACGCAGGGCGAGTCTGGCGGAACGGTAGTGTCCTCAGCCTATCAACTGGCGTTGGAGATTATTCAGCAACGCTATCCTCCAAATGATTGGAACATCTATCCCTTCCATTTCTCCGACGGCGATAACTACTATTCGGATAATGAAGAAGCGGTGCGTCTGGCGGAAGAACTGATCAGTACCTGCAATCTGTTTGGTTACGGTGAGATCGGAGAAGAAGGATCCACAAGCTATCGTCGTTCGTCCGGGGCCCTCCTTTCTATTTTCAATGATCGCATCCACAACAAGGAACGATTCGTAGGGGTGCGAATCGATGACAAGGAGGACGTCTACCCGGCGTTGAAGCAGTTCTTTGGTCGCCGAGGTATCGAGACGCCCGCCTAGTCCCTTCGACTGGTTCAGGAAACGCCCATTATGGAAGACCGCGAGATCAAAGAGTTAGAGAAAGCAGTCGAGCAAATTTGGGAGATCGCTCGTGGCTTTGGTTTGGATCCGTTTCCGACCAACTTCGAAATTGTTCCGGCATCCGTGATGTACGAAATAGGCTCCTATGCTCTGCCTGGCCGGTACTCACATTGGACTTTCGGCAAGGCCTACCATCGGATGAAAACTATGTACGACTTTGGATTGTCCAGGATCTACGAAGTGGTTATCAACACCAATCCGGCCTATGGTTTTCTACTGGAAACAAACAGTCCTGTCCAGAACAAGATGGTCATAGCGCACGTGCTGGGCCATGTCGATTTCTTCAAGAACAATGTCTATTTTTCAAAGACAAATCGTCGCATGGTCGAAAGTGTTTCGACTCATACACGCCGGATCATGGAGTACGAGTTCAAATACGGTCGTAAGACGGTCGAGAAGTTTTTGGACGCTGTGTTGTCGATCGAAGAACATATTGATCCGAATTTCTTTATCAGACGCGATATCACACCAGAAGAGGAAAAGCGCCGATCAGAGACAAGGCGAAGGGAAGGGCGGTATGACGACATCTGGAATCTAGATAGACAGGCTAATTCTGAGCGAAACGCACAGCTCCAACCTGACTCGTCCCGAGAACGGCCACGTGAGCGACTGCCGGAGAAAGATGTTCTTCTCTACATCATGAAGAACTCACCGACGCTCGAACCCTGGCAGAGGGATCTTATCGCAATGGTGCATGACGAGATGGAGTACTTCGTACCACAGATGCAGACCAAGATCATGAATGAGGGTTGGGCTAGCTATTGGCATGCGCGGATCATGCGTGAGCTCGATCTGGGCGACCAGGAACATCTTGAGTTTGCAGAGCTACACTCAGGTGTCGTATCGCCACAGAAGGGTCAGCTCAACCCGTACTACCTTGGGTACAAAATCTACGAAAGTATCGAGGAACTCTGGAACAACCCCTCCGACGAAGACAGGCTGAAGCTCGGTCGTGCCGGGGGAGCAGGTCGAGAGAAGATCTTTGAAGTACGTGAGATTGAGAACGATGTCTCCTTCCTTCGAAACAACCTCACTGAAGAGCTATGCGAAGAGCTTGACCTGTTTGTTTACGAGTTGATTGAAGAAGAAGATTGGACCATCACCGACAAGCGTTGGGAGAAGGTGCGCGATCAGTTGGTCTCAAACATGACCAACTTTGGCTTTCCCTATCTGCAAGTTGAAGACGGAGATTACAGCCGGAATCGCGAGTTGTACCTGAAGCACTGCTACGAGGGTACAGAACTCGATCTGCGGTACGGGCGGAAAGCGCTGGAACATGTTCACACGCTCTGGGGTCGCACGGTTCACCTGGAAACTGTCATCGACGGCGAGACCGCTGTGCTTCGCTACGACGGACAGGAACATCACGAAAACTGACGCATCTCAATTCATCTTAAGCGCCTCACCAACCGAAGGATCCCGTCGTACTCGCCAGATCTTGGAATCAAGATAATAGTGAATGAACGCATATCCCCAGAGGAATGAGATTCCAAGCTGCGTAAGGATAGATACCTGCTGGCCAGGACTGTCCTGCAAATTTACGTAGCCCAGATACTGTCTGGGCCCCTGGTAGATCAAACCAAACAATACGCCAAACGCTACATAAAACAGCAGGCGTCGGCTGATGAGCTCTGCCGCACCGTACCTTCTGCGAAGATCAACACTTTCCCTCTGGCTGAGGTTTTCAGTTCCCGTGCCTGAAAGAGGTGTAGCTACATACTTCTTGTTGTGAAACCAAATCAGCCGGTGGTACTGGAAATTATGAAAGATGGTCAAAATGGCCACTATCGCAATTGGCTTGTGAGGCATCGGGGTCAACAGCACGATCCAATGCATTGGAATTGCGGCGGCCAACAACAAATACTTCGGAACGTTCAGCGGTTGCCCGGTCAATAGTCGTTGTATCTGACGGATGCCCCACGCAAGACCAAGAACGATCGTGCCGACCAGCAGCACGGTCGCGAGTCCTTCCACACTGCTTTGCAGTAGCGAAGGAACGCGAGCTATAGCCTCAGGATCACTTGCGATGAACGCAATGAATGGGTAGTTGAAAGCAAAAAGCAGCAACAGCCTGTCGAGGGCGTTGTCGAGAGTCGCCAGATCTGCGTTCTTCTTCTTGTACAAAACCATGAAACCGTAGTGTTGCTTAACCAGATGGTAGTAGGCCCACAGCGCCGCGATGAAAAAGAAGACAAACGCAGCTCCGGACACCACAAACAGTGGCCCGACGGCGAAGAAGGCGAGCGATCCCCAAAGTAAACGGGGACGGTTCTGGCGCTCGGTTCGGTCAAAGTAGGTGCGCGAGAAGGTGCCAAACACATGCGGCGCGTCAATTAGGATGGCCCACGCGGCGACCATTGGGACCAGAGGTACAATGCCCTTGACGTATAGAACCAGCAGTGCGTAACTCGAGATAACTGAGCCAATGAACCACACTAGATCCTCACGCGCGCTGATGATCCAGCGAAGTGAGATCGCCCGAGCGTGGGTCTGATCTAAAGTCGTGGCTGAAGCGGCCATATGTTCGGCTGGTTGATTATTGATTGAAAAGGAACAGATCCGAGACTAGGATTCTACCACTGGGCAAAATTCAGTAGAAACCGCACCAATGGGCAATAACGAAACCGATCAACGTCACACCCGGTTCCTTTTCCAGGCACATCCGTGGCATGGAGTTTCGCCCGGCGAGGATGCACCCGTTTTGGTGAACACCTATATCGAGATCGTACCCACTGATGTAGTCAAGTATGAACTTGATAAGACTTCAGGTCACCTTCGAGTTGATAGGCCGCAGCGGTACTCTTCATTGTGCCCCACACTCTATGGTTTCATCCCGCAGACCTTTTGTGGTGAGGAGACGGCCCAGCTTTGCGAAATGCGTAGCGGCCGAAGCAATATAGAAGGTGACGGAGATCCGCTGGACGTCTGCGTCCTCACTGAACGTCCCTTCGCCCATGGAAATGTTTTTCTCAGGGCGGCCCCATTAGGAGGCTTGCGAATGATTGACGGCCACCAAGCGGATGACAAGATTGTGGCAGTGCTGAAAGATGACGTCGTCTATGGCAACATCAGAGACATCGGGAGTTGTCCCAGCGGGCTGATTGACCGTCTGAAACACTATTTCCTTAGTTACAAACAGCTGCCGGGTGATGCTCCTCGTCGCGTTGAGATCGTCGACATTTACGACCGCCCCGAGGCATTGGAGGTCATTCGGCGAAGCATACGTGACTACCTGCACACTTACGGCAATCCCCATGCGGGGTCGTCAGCCTAATCTACCTAAGACACTACGTGGCTAGGTTTTACTTACCATTTCTTCAATTCCACAGCGCGGACATTGGAGGGTTAGCCGGGAGGCGTCAGTCCAACGAGCCAGCGGAATGTCACGCGCCGGTTCCGTCCGAGAATGTCGAGTATGATCATTGAGGTGCTGCCTGGCCTCAGCGTCCTCTGCGCTGCAATGCTTACAGAGCCATCCATAGCCGAGGTTGATAAAGTGGTTGGTCTGATTCACGGAGAGCCATATCGGGCACCTAACTAACATCTCTGGCCAGGCACCCGAGCCAAAGCATTATGCCACTGCTACCCTATTCTGTTCGGCGGAAGGTGCCTCTTCGCGTGTCAGGCGCCTCTTGTAGTCTGACCGGAACGGACAGCTTTCTGCTGTTGCGATAGATTTCCACAGCGACTGTTTCACCGACTTGGTGCTTGTCTAAGACCCTGTAAAGGTCATCTGTATTTCGAACTTGCTCGCCCGCAATGCTGACAATGATGTCACCAAGTTCAACGTCGCCGTCCTCGGTTTGGGTCAAGCCCCTGAGGCCAGCACTTGCAGCGGCTCCACCTTGGGCGATCTGCCAGATAATCACGCCCTCTGACACCGGCAACTCAATCTGGGAACGAAGGGTTGCCACGTCTCGAGTACTGATTCCGAGTTTGGGCCTGCTTACGACACCACTACGAACTAATTGCGGTACGATCCGCTTGGCAATGTTCACCGGGACGGCAAAACCAACTCCTGCGGACGCACCCGATGGCGAGAGAATCTGCGAATTGATCCCGATCATCCTACCTCTTGAGTCAAGGAGTGGACCTCCTGAGTTACCTGGGTTGATCGAGGCATCGGTTTGAATGGCACCCTCTATAGGACGACCATTCCGGGCTCGAATAGGTCGCTGCAATCCGCTGATTACCCCAGTTGTCAATGTACGGAAAAAACCGAATGGGTTCCCTATCGCCAATACTTTCTGGCCAACTGCCAGTTGGTCGGAGTCTCCGAGCGGTATTACGGTCAAGGGCTCACGGGGCTTTTCAACGAGTCGAATGACTGCCAGATCCGTATCCGGATCACCGCCAATCACTCGAGCGGCATATACCTTCTGCCCTCCCAGGCTGACGGCCACCTTTTGTGCCCTTTCGATCACGTGGTAGTTCGTGAGAATGTTCCCGTCCTGATCGAGGATCGATCCAGAGCCCGAGCCCTCCTGAGGCTCAACGAACCCAAAGAAGTCTCGCGAATATGACGTAGAGTGGACGTTGACGACTCCCGGAGAAAGAGATCGATAGATCTCGATGTTGTTCTGTTCATCGGTGGTAACCGTGGGATCCGCAATACTGGCGGGAGCGTTTTCCGTAAAAGCTACCGTTGAAGGTTGCACTCGATTGCTGACCCGTTCAAACACCGCAACGGCGACAGCAGCGCATAAACCGGAAATCAAAGCTATCAAAAGTATTTGTCGTGCGGTCAATCTATACATGGCAGTAGTCTCTGTTCAATAGTTGTTGTTAACGGTCGAAATAGTTTGTATGAGATGCAATCGGTACCAGTCCGGGTTTGTTGGGCGCTGGTGCAGCCCATCCACAGCCTAGAATTTAGGCCAACGAGCAAACAGACTGCAAGCCAGTTTGAAGAACCCGTTTTCTTTACTTACGTGGGTTAATTGGATTTGGTTTCCTTAGTTCGGGGCATTCAGCCGCGCCGGAGGAAGTTTGGCAAATTGCCGAGGAAGGTTATAGCGGCCTCAGGACCATTCCACCCAGCTGCAGTCAAAGCGGTCGCAAGGTGAATGACCATAATCGCGCCGTAGATTGCGAGTACTAAGAACATCCCCCGACGGGCGAGCGGAATGTGCGCAAAACGGTATAGTACGCAAGCAGCGAATGCGCCAACCCCAACCTTAACCAGGAGGAATGCGAGTTCTCCATGAGTTAGCACTCCGGCCATAAGGGCGTTCCCCTCGGTTGCGACGTTCAACCTCACCCACAATACCGTGAGTTGGGCATCCAACCAGTTCATCGCGAACAGTAGAACGCTTTTATAGAGTGTTCCCATTTAGTATCCTGGAATGCCAAACCCTGTTGAACACTTCTCCTGAAACGACTGAACCCCCGAAGCTGAAGCTGCGGGGGTTCTGCCGTACACGGGAGGAACGAGACTCGGTCCGTTGTGCTAGGAAGAAATAGTCAATTGCCAATCCCTTCCCAAAAAGGTTTTTTAGGATCCTGAAAACCCTCGGTGTACGCTTGGACGATAGTTGCGCATTATATGCGATTGCCGATTGGAGGAGGGCAGTTGTAACCGGTGAAATCGATAGGAACATTAATTTCTGAAGCCAGTCAGGTGTTGCGCAGTTCTGGCGTGCCGAATTCGCGTCAAGATGCGGGATTGTTGCTGGCTGACATTCTGGATGCTGACCGAACGTTTATTATCAGCCACCCTGAGACGGTGGTAGCAAACTCTGCTGTGATTCAGTTTGAGGAAGTTATTAGACGGCGTGCGGCTGGAGAACCTGTTCAATACATTACCGGCAAGCAAGAGTTCTTCAAGCTTCTGTTTCGAGTAACCCGTGACGTTCTAATTCCAAGACCGGAAACGGAAGTACTTGTTGAGCAGGCTCTATCCTTCTTGCCAATTTCCGGGTCGTCGCCACTCATCTGTGACGTTGGAACCGGTTCGGGCTGCATCCTCATAAGTCTTCTTCACGAGAGGCGACTGGCGACCGGTATCGGCATCGACATCTCGGAGCGAGCTCTAATTGTCGCTCGAGAAAACGCCGATAGACATCAGGTCCTCGGTCGTGGAGCTTTTTTAGTCGGCGATTGCTTCGACGCTGTGGTCCAGCAACCAGTTTTTGATCTTGTGGTTTCGAATCCCCCGTACGTTGCCGCAGATTCGTTATCAGGCTTACAACGCGAGGTTCGTGACTATGAACCACAAATCGCTTTGTCACCCGGGGGCGCCGGTCTTTCAGTCATTTTCAAGCTCCTGATGCAGACTGCCCGGGTTCTGAAGACGGGAGGACATCTGCTCATTGAAATCGGATTCGACCAGCAGGAAGTGGTAGTTCGAGAGATCAATTCGCGTGTTTGGAAGCTATTGGACGTCCACGAAGATCTGCAGGGCATTCCACGAACCGTAGTCTTGCAGAAACTCTGACGCTGGTTTAGGTCCCGATTTTGTGACCACACTCGTTACAGAACTTTGCCCCCGCAGCTAGTTCAGTCTGACAGTTGGGGCAACGCTGCTTTTGTTGCGACACGCCGCACTCAAAACAGAACTTGGAACCCGCCTGAATTTTTGCTCCGCAGCTAAAGCACGCAAGCTCATTTGGATTAGTCGCCACCGGACCGCCACATTCATGACAGAACTTCACACCGGCCGGATTAGCTGCTCCGCATTTTGGGCAGTTTACCTTTGTATCACTTGCCTCTTCGTTCTTTTGGCTTAGCGAGTTTGTGATTGCCCCAGCCATGGCGTTTCCAATTGCAAAGCCGGCTCCCAAACCCGCACCCGTGCCGGCTCCCCCGCCAGGGTTTTGTGCTGCATCCCGCAAGGCATCCGCAGCTTGAAATTGAGAGTAGCGACCCACGTCTCCAATAACACCCATCGACGTACGCCGGTCCATTGCAGCTTCGACTTCAGGAGGCAGCGATATGTTCTCTATAACAAACTTTGTTAACTCGATACCGTAGGCAGTGAACTCTTCATTGATCTTGTTGCGGAGAAACTTGCTCAGTTCTTCGTAATTTGAGGCGAGATCCAAAGCCGGGATCTTTGATTCCCCCAATGCGTCGCTCAAACCACTAACCAACATTCGCTTAAGTTGACCTTCGATATCTTCTGTAACGAAGTGGGCATTTGTCCCAGCCACCTCTTTGATCAAGGCCCGGGGATCCGTGATGCGGATTGAGTAAATACCGAACGCTCGAAGCCGCACCATTCCAAAGTCGGTGTCCCGCATCATCACGGGGTTAGACGTTCCCCATTTCAAATCGGTGAACTGACGCGTGCTTACAAAGTAGACTTCGCTTTTGAATGGCGAGTTAAACCCATGCATCCAAGCGCCCAGTTTCGTTAGGATCGGAGTGTTTCCCCCGTCAATCGTGTACAGGCCTGGGCTGAAAACATCTGCAACTTCCCCCTGATACACAAAGACCGCGGCCTGTGACTCACGCACAGTGAGTTGTGCTCCGTTCTTGATCTCCTGCCCCTTTACCGGGAACCGATAAACCAGTGTGTTCTTTGAGTCATCCAGCCACTCAATAACCTCAATGAATTGCGATCGCAGAGAATCGAGAATACCCATGTTGTTCTACTCCTTAGAGCATGATGCATTGGGACCTATCGCGGCGCACTATTGCACAAAACTACTGCGCGCGGAAGCGCCCAGCCGCTGGTCAAGCTTCAAGGCGCGAAAGAGGACGAGGGCCGCCAAACCTCCCGTTATGTCGATAAGCGTGTCAACCGGAGAACCTGTGCGCGTGGGTATAAAACTTTGGTGATATTCATCGATCATCGCGTAGGCAATGATTAGAACCACAGACCAAATGTACCATCGGCTCCGCAGCCAGCGCTGGGATGATGAACAAAAGGCACGGGCCGCCAAAACCCCCAGTACCGCGTAACCACCAAAGTGTGCGGTCTTTCGTACGATCATGTGCACCAACTCCATTTTTTGCGCACTAATGTTAGGAAAGAGCCAACGCATCAGGGGACCTATGAACCGTGAGGTGTTCTCGGCTGAGAAATCACCTGTCGAAGCATAAAAAATGAAAACTAACCAGAAGATTAGCGGGAGATAACGGAACAAGCGGCCGGTGAGGGTCTGAGATGCATTTACATTATGTCGTGCGCCCACAGTTCGCATTAAATTATCGCCTCAATGAGGCGCTGCGCGGGTCTACTAAAGGGCGGCGGCGCCGGAAACCACTTCTATGATTTCGTTCGTGATAGATGCTTGCCTTACTCGATTCATATTGAGCGTGAGGGAATCGATCAACTCGCGCGCGTTCTTAGAAGCGGAATCCATAGCAGTCATGCGAGCCCCATGCTCAGACGCCACCGACTCCAACAACGCGCGAAATATCTGAGTCTCTACCAAGCGAGGTAACAGCTTGCTCAAGATCTCGGTGGCTAACTGCTCGTAAATGTAATCGACCAGATTTACTGGTTGACCGGATGAGTCTGAATCTGAACTTGCCCGAGAGACTGGCAATAGCTGTTCAACCACTACTCGCTGCTGCAGCACCGATTTGAACTCGTTATAGATCACAAAGGCTTTGTCGATCTCACGGTCTTCTGTAAACCTGTTGATTACATCACGAGCGATCTCCAAAGCCTCAGAAAACTCAATTCTCCCTTTTCCAGTCAGTCCAATATACTCGTTGGCAATTGTCGACCGCGTTCGCCTTAGAAAGTCGCGGCCTTTTCGTCCGACTGACACGATCTCGATCTGTTTGTCAGAGTTCTCGCGGATGAAAGACTGCGCGGCCTTGATGAGATTCGTGTTGAAAGCACCGCAGAGACCCTTATCAGCTGTAATCAGTACTAAGAGATAACGATCGTCTCCGCGCGCGTCGAGCAACGGGTGATGGAAGTTCTCACCTGTTCGTCTTGCAAGCTCCCCTAGAACCTCCGTCATCTTTGTTGCGAAGGGCCGGGCAGTGACAACGCGGTCCTGAGCACGCTTAAGCTTCGCAGCGGAAACCATCTTCATGGCTTTCGTTATCTGCTGCGTGTTCTTTACCGACTTAATACGCCGTCGTATATCTAATAGATTAGGCATTGCTCAGCGGATGACTTGCGTCCAGCTTCGCCGCGGCTTTACTTGCGCGCTTTTCTTCCCAGGAGTACTTGAAGTCCTTTAATGCCTGATGAAGCTCAGAAACGATCTCATCGGTTAAACTCTTCTTCTCCCGAATGCTCTGCAGCAATCCTGGCTGAGAATTTTCGACGAATTGCAACAGCTCGGCTTCAAACGCACGCACATCTTCCACGTCAACATCATCGGTGTAGCCATTACTGGCCGCCCAAATAACGAGCACCTGATTCTCCACATTCATCGGTCGATATTGTGGTTGCTTCAGGATCTCGACCAGCCGCTGGCCGCGTGCGAGCTGAGCCTGTGTAGCTTTGTCCAGATCCGACCCAAATTGTGCGAAGGCCTGCAACTCACGAAATTGGGCCAACTCGATTCGTAGCGTCCCGGCAACCTGCTTCATCGCCTTGATTTGAGCCGAGCCTCCGACGCGGGAAACACTATTGCCCACATTGATTGCCGGCCGAATACCGCTGTTGAAGAGGTCGGCTTCCAGGAAGATCTGACCGTCGGTAATCGAGATTACGTTTGTTGGAATGTAAGCAGAGATGTCACCTGCCTGCGTTTCGATGATTGGCAGACTGGTCAATGAACCCCCACCCTTCGCATCAGACAGCTTGGCGGCGCGCTCCAACAAGCGCGAGTGCAGATAGAAGACGTCGCCCGGGTAGGCTTCTCGACCCGGAGGTCTACGAAGCAGGAGTGAAATTTCACGATAGGCCGCCGCTTGTTTTGAGAGGTCGTCGTAGATCGTCAATGCGTGACGCCCGTTGTCACGGAAGTACTCACCCATTGCTGCCCCAGCATAAGGGGCAAGAAACTGCATGGCTGCGGGATCGGAGGCAGTAGCTTTGACGACTATGGTGTATTCCATTGCGCCAAAGTCCTGAAGTGTCTTCACAACCTGGGCCACGGTCGAGGCCTTTTGACCGATCGCGACGTAGATACAGATAACGTCCTTACCCTTTTGATTGATGATCGTATCGACCGCAACGGCAGTCTTACCGGTTTGTCTGTCACCAATGATCAATTCGCGTTGACCACGGCCGATCGGGACCATCGCGTCAATCGCCTTGAGACCTGTTTGTAATGGCTCTTTAACAGGCTGGCGATCGACCACGCCGGGCGCGATTCTTTCAATTGGATTGAAGGTCTCGGTCACAATCGGACCACCGTCATCGATCGCATTACCAAGCGCATCGACGACGCGAGCAATCAGCGCATCGCCCACAGGCACTTCCATGATGCGACCAGTGCGCTTCACGATGTCGCCCTCACAGATCTTTTGAAAGTCGCCAAAAAGTACTGTGCCGACTTTCTCCTCCTCAAGGTTGAGGGCTAGGCCCCTTACTTTGTGCGGAAACTCGAGCAGTTCGCCAGCCATCACCTTTTCCAGACCGTGAATCTCAGCGATGCCGTCGCCGACCTTAATGACGGTGCCCACTTCCATTACCGTGATACCGACCTCGAAGTTTTCGATCTGCCGGCGAAGTATTTCGTTGATTTCGTCTGCTTTAAGGATTTCCATATTCTTTCCGATCCTGGGCTACATGCCTGAAAGCCTCTTACCCAACTCTTTAAGCTGTGTTCGGATTGAGCCGTCATAAACGGTAGAGCCGATCCTTGTAACAATCCCACCGATCAGATTCTCGTCGATGTCAAAATTCACACGCACCTGACGACCTGTAATTCCGCGCAGGTTTTCCTCGATTAGATCTTTAGACGAATCGGCCAACACTCTCGCCGAGGTGACGTCGGCACTCACTACGCCCGCGCGTTCGTCCAGAACTAGAGCGAGTTTTCTGTTAATCTGCGGCAATTGAGCGAGGCGTTGGTTCCTTAAGAGGACCTGGAGGAAATTCGCTGTGGTCAGCCGAACGTTGCTGCGCTGAATCAGCTCCTTCAATGCACGCTGTTTCTGCTCCTGAGCAATAGTGGGATTGCTGAGAACTTCCTGAAAGAGCGCACTCGCACCGATCATCCCTTCCCAACGACGCAACTCCTCTTGAACTTCCCCGGCCTCCTTGTTCGCGATTACCACGTCTGCAAGTGCGCCGGCATACCGGCGGGCAACAGCTTCTGAACTCAAGATGCTGTACCTCCGAGCCTAGCCGCTCGCTCCCTGGTGAGACGTGCGTCATCTTCGGGACGTATCTCTTTTCGAATAATCTGCTCGGCCAATCTAATGCTTTCGTCTGAGGCAAACCTCCGCAGCTCTGCCGCAGCGGCCCTGCTCGCCGCCTCAATTTCGCGTTGCGCATTCTGCTTGAGTTTTGCTATCTCGTCTTCTGTCGCCCGTTGAATTCGCTGTGACTCCATCTCCGCTTCGACTTTCGACTTCTGCCGAATTGCTTCGATCTCTCCATCCAGGCCCTCCAGCGTTCTCTCAACCTCGGCCAGTTGCGCGAGCGCCTCGTCCCGCTCCCGCCGGGCCTCAGCTAGAGACCTCGCAATCATCTCCTTGCGTGTTTGCAAACCTTGGAAAACTCCGAGCCAGCGCAGAAAATAGAGGAATGCAATTATGAAGATCCCCAGGTTTACAAACTTCCAGAGCTCCAATCCGGGATAGTTCCACCACGGCGGATCTCCTTCCGCAAAAAGAACCACAAGAAGGGCTATTGTCGTAGAGCCGATCACAGAAATGTTTCTCTCCGCACTGGTCGCTCTAGAACTCGCGACGCGATGTCAAATCCTAGCCCTTGAGTCTTTTGATTCAGATCCCGCCGCGCGATTTCAGCTTGAGCCTGTAGCTCAGCCTTCTGCCCTGCCACCCAAGCGCCCATTTCATTCCGCAGTCCCTGCACCTTCCGTTCGCGATCACGTAGGACTTGAACCTTCTCTTGCTCCAGCAGCTGATACCCTGCAGCACGTGCTTCTCGCAATCGCCGCTCATAGTCCCGTACCTTGTCCTTAACGCGACTGACCACCGAAGCTGCCTCAGCGACACTCCCCTCGGTTGCCATCTCTCGGTCTGCGAGTATCCGGTTGACGGGTTTGAAAAGGGTTCTATTGAGGATGGCGATCATCGCCACCACGATCAGGACATGAATCACAAGCGTGCCGTCAGGCACAAGTTGGATCGAGTTATCAGCTAGCGCAACGATAACAGGCATTCAGTCGACTGTCTGATGAGAGTATTGCCGAATCAAATGTAATGAAAAGCCAGAGACTCTAGCATGCAGCATCAAAAGGGGTCAAGGTGACTGCCCTTTAGGTAGTGCTCCGTTAGTGTGTTGGTCGCTACGAATCGCCCCACAAGTCGATTAGCTTCTGCGTTGGGTAGTAGTAGTCGTTGTTGCTAAAGCCGTACCTGTCCCTGCGTTCCGCGCTCTCATGGTATGTAAGGTATCCATCCTTATATAGCTTATGTGTGACCCGCCGAACGACTAGCGTACTCCGAGGAAGTAGGTCATCGTCCCTAAAATCATGCCATGACGCACCGTCTATTGAACTGAACTTGCGCGCCTTGGACACCATCACCGCTCGTATTACGGACAAGGCTGTCCGGTTCATCTGGTCAAGCGTTTTTGCTGCTTCCTGCTTCTTGCTTTTGGTCGCTGCCGCCTTCTTTCGTTGCTTTATGTCTTGTCTATTGTTTGCCTTACGAACACGAACACCGTGCTTGTCACACGCCTTTTTCCGAGACGTTCCAGCCCAAAAGAGATTGCTACAAACCGGACAATAGCGGATACGCTCGATCAGTTCTGGCGGATCAATGTCTGCGAGGGCATCCGCTAATTCGTTGCGTATGTGAAAGGAATAGTCCGTGAGGCTAATCGTGATCTTGCTCTGTAGATTTACAACGTAGGTTTCCTGTCCCTTTCCCTGCCGCCTTTTCTCAACTTCGGACAGGATTAGCCTCAACACGCGCGCCTCATCACCTAATTCTCTGTTAAGGCGCTCAATTAGTTTCCGCAATCGTTCAGGGCACGGGGTAGGCGGCATGTCACCTTTTTACAGGCTAAGAAAGTTAGATTTGCCTTATTTTCGAGAAAATAAACGTGACAATCCGGGGACAATATAGGTATGCGCGGGGCGTTGTCTAGGAAACGTGAGGCGCACGGCGTATAAGCAGCCGCCGCGATAATATGGACGTGACTCGCTCAGCGAGAAACACCGAACAGTCGATTACCCAGAGCTGCTTACTGGGAATCGGCTGTTTTGGTTTTTGACGGGACAATTAGAACAAAGGAAGGTGCAAAGAAAAAGGCCAAGATTCGTGGTCTCGGCCTGATTCAAAACTAAACTTATGGATTGTCAAAAGAGGTTCGGAGACACCCGAACCATCCGCATACTATCTCACCTGCCCGTGCTGGTGCAAGCCAAGACTGCGCCAGTCCGAAAAGGCAGGAAAAAGACCCAAAGGGTCTATCTACCTACAATAACGATAATCATTCGCTATTCAGAATCGGGCGACGTGATTATCGAGACCGAACCGCCATGACTCGCTTGCGAGCTTTAGACGGTTTCGGCGTTTGTCGCGGTGTGTTCCAATAAGGGCTTTTGCAGTTCGGGCCGGGGCATCTCTTGGGTTCTCCGGCTTCCGAATTACGCGGTAGCCATTCGTATCCGCATCTCTCACACTTCCAAAGCCAAACCGTTTTTTGAATCCTAGCCATGTCCGTATACTATCCCAAATAGTATGCTATTTCAAGTAGTTATTTACTTGACTAGCTATACTATCTCAGATAGTATACCAGCATTGGAAAAGCAAAAGGCCCCGAGAGCGTCAACTCCCAGAGCCTTAATTGAAAACCTAAAGCGATTGCTCACTTCGGGCCTTCTACCAAAACCGATTTTGAGGCAGTCGCCAACGAAAGGCAAGGCTCAAGATGACGTGTCATAACTGCAAAATCGAAGCTAAGAAATTCGGCAAGGATCGTAAAGGCAATCAGCGGTATCGTTGCAATCAATGCCGCAAGACGTTTCAGGAAATGAAAGAGAACGTGCTTGGCAATATGCGGATCTCTTTAGATAAAGCTGAGATGTGCTTAAGGCTCATGCTTGAAGGGATGTCTATCCGCTCCATTCAACGGATTACCGGATTGCATCAGGAAACGATTCTTGACCTGTTAGTGCTCGCCGGACAAAAGGCCGAACGGATTATGAATGAGAAGATCAAGGGCGTTCCGGTTAAGGACGTAGAAGCAGATGAGATTTGGGGATTCGTGAAAATGAAAAGAAACACCTGCATCCGAAAAGGCATTGGCAATCCCGAAGTCGGCGATGCCTTTACTTTTGTCGGAATCGAACGAAATACAAAGCTTGTGCTTGCTTGGCATCTGGGCCAACGCGATACGGTCAACACAGAGGCGTTCACCGAAAAGCTAAACTACGCGACAAGCGGACGCTTTCAAATGACTACCGATGGTCTCGCTACCTATCCTGATGCGGTCTCTTATTCCCTTGGAACCCGTGTTGACTACGCCCAACTAATCAAAGTCTATGGCAAACTGGACGTTGAAGGTGAGCGGAAGTATTCGCCACCCGAAGTGGTGGAAACAATAACGAAGTACATCATTGGCCATGCCGACCCCAGAAGAATATGCACGAGCATTGTTGAGCGCGGAAACCTCAGCATCCGTACTAGTGTACGCAGACTAACAAGATTGACGAATGCCTTTTCTAAGAAGTGGGAAAACCTTTACGCGATGATGAGTTTGTATTTTTGCTGGTATAACTTCTGCCGCATTCACTCATCGATCCGTTGCACTCCGGCAATGGAATCAGGAATCACTGGACATGTTTGGACGTTGAGAGAGCTGCTGGCGACCTAAATCAGTTCAAAGCCGTTTTTTAGTCGCCGACGTGTAACGCGCCTGAATTGAAGTCGTGCGGGCATGGCCTCACCCGACGGCGAATTACCTCTTAATGTGATATGGAGATCGCCAAAGTCATAAACGCCCTGACCGCGCATCGCGGTTTCTAACTCGGCAAGTTTAGCTATGTCACTGCTCTTTAGTTCCTGCCGTATCTCCAGGTCATCTACACATCCGTGCGGTAGATTGCGAGGCGCAGAAGATACGACCCTCTCCCCCCGTAATGGCGTATTGTTAAGACTGATAAATCCTTTTGTCTCCGGGTCGATGGTAATGGCATAAACCGTTCCGTTGCGAATGTTAAGGTTAAAGAATACGTGTGGATTTTCCCCTTCGAGTAATTCGCGCACATCGCACTCCACGACAAACACTCCTGTATGTAGTTCAAGTTTGTCCGTTTCGGCCAATTCCAGCAGCCAGTGCTCTCGGGGTTCTAGGAGACTTCCGGCAGGGGCATTGCGAAGAGGAATGCGAGCAATAGTAAGTATCAGGAAATAAACACCAATAGCACAGAGAGCAAAAAGCCCGGCCACAATTAGCCCGACTTTATAGCCCGGCATCCCGTGAAACCAAGCAGAGTTGGCCGTGTACCACGCTAGCACGGAAACCCCCACAAGACTGGTAACGAAAACAATGAGTTTGAGAGCGAGGCTTTCGACGGTTCGACGGACGAAGGTTTTTTCCTTTTGAGGCATCGCGCAAGGCTATCACTAGCGGCCCAAAGATCGCTAATATTCTGGCCCAGCGGCCAGCAACACACTAACGGAGCATTACCGCCCTTTACCCAAGGCCGTTTTACTTTCCACCATGTGTCAGGGCAGAGCGCCGTGAGAGGAGCTTGGGGCCATTAGTAACTCGTAAAGTCGGCTCAAGTCCTTGCTGTCGTAAAACTCTATCTCTATTTTGCCGGCTTTCGTTTGCGCATTTTGAAGAATGCGAACCTTCGTGCCAAGCCACCGGCGCAGCTTGCTCTCAGCGGCAATAACGTTTGGGTCGACGACTTGAACAGGCGCATCCTTCCTGAGCTTCGCAGGGGCGGCTCTCCCTTGCACTAGGCGTTCGGTCGCTCTCACCGAAAGCTGTTCCGACGCTATCTTCTTTGCAAGTTCACGCTGCACCTCTTCGTCTTCAACTGCGAGCAAAGTGCGAGCGTGGCCGGTAGAAAGCTGGCCTCTTTGCACCATCACTTTAAGATCCTCGGGCAGACGTAGCAGCCTCAGGTAGTTTGTTATATAAGAGCGATCTCGGCCGACCCGTTTCGCAAGCACCTCCTGTGTCATCCCCACTGAGGAGATCAGTTTTTGATAAGCCCCTGCCTCCTCAATTGGGTTCAGCTCCTCTCGCTGAATGTTCTCGATCAGGGCTAGTTCAAGTAACTTCTCGTCCGCCACGTCGCGAATGACAACACTTACCTTCCTTAATCCAGCCAACTGTGCCGCGCGCCATCGACGCTCTCCGGCGATTAACTGAAACGTGGCTCCCTTCCGTCGAACAAGAAGGGGCTGCACCAGACCATTTGCCTCGATTGATTGAGCCAATTCCGCGAGCTTCGCTTCATCGAAATGCATTCGAGGTTGAAGGGGGTTTGGCTCGATCAAATCAGTTGCGACCAGATGGGATTCCTCAGTTGTCGAAGACGGCTCCGGCGACAGCAGTGCTGCCAATCCCCGGCCCAGTGCCTTTCGCGTCATTGGCAAGAATCTCCTTCGCTAACTTGAAATAGGCTTGCGCGCCTTTGGAATGAACGTCGTAAACGATTGCAGGCTTTCCAAAGCTTGGGGCCTCCGCAAGTCGCACGTTTCGCGGAATAGTCGTGTCAAAGACCAATTCTCCGTAGTGCTGCTTGAGGTCTGCAGCAACAGCTGAAGAGAGGTTCGTTCGTTCATCGTGCATGGTCAATAACAACCCACAGACCTTCAGCCGCGAGTTGTACAAGTCTCTTACTCTGTTAAGTGTGTCGAAGAGCTCGGCGACTCCCTCCAGGGCGAAGTACTCACATTGAACTGGAATTAGAACTGAATCTGCAGCGACCAGGTCGTTGACGGTTAGAAGGCCTAGGGAGGGCGGGCAATCGATGATGACGTACTCAAAATCCTCCACTATGGGCTGTATCATCTCCTGTAATCGGTATGCCCGACGATCAAGATCAATCAATTCTATCTCTGCGCCTGCGAGGTCCTTATTTGCAGGCGCGAGGGTGAGATTAGCAACTTCAGTGTCCAGCAACAGGGAGCCGATCGGCTCATTCAGGATAAGAGAGTGGTAGAGAGTCCGGCTAAAGCGGCCTCGCTCAAATCCGAGGGCGGAGGTTGCGTTTCCCTGGGGATCCGAATCAACCAACAAGACCCGGATTCCGGCCATAGCCAGGACGGCAGCGAGATTGACGGCGGTTGTGGTCTTCCCAACGCCGCCTTTTTGATTCGCGACCGCTATTATTTTTGCCATGAGATCAGCGGGCGTAACTTAGCATAAGGAGCGCCCTGGCAGAAGCGCTCTTAGTTTTATGTCTGGCGGAATGTTTCACGTGTCCCGCTCAACCACCCGCTTTAGCCCCGGCTGCTGCGCTGATGGACACCAGTAGGGTTGAGAGAGCCGCTGCTGTTAATCCGGGAATCCGCTTCGCCTCACCAAAGGTCCGAGGTCTCGCGCGCTCCAATCGTTCCACCATTTCATGCGACAGACCACTTAACGACCCAAAGGCAAGATCGATCGGAACTCGCAATGAATCATGACGTTCCAATCGTCCGCGATTCACCGCTTGAGCCTTGAGGTAGCCAGAATAGAGCGCGTCCGCCAACGCCGAATCGACGTCCGCGGCTGTCACCTCCGACTTGATTTGCTCAGGTAGCAGGGCCTCAATAAGGGACCGCGGAGCTCCCGGCCGTTTCGATACTCCCTCGAGTGTTATTGAGTCACCCAAGTCTGACACGCCGAGGTGTCCCGCAATGGCCGCGTATTCCTTGTCAGACCGGCGGATCTGTCTCTGGAGTGCACCCTTAACTCGACAAATCCGGCTCCTACGTGAATGGAAGCGCTCCCAGTCTGAATCACCTACCAATCCCAGCTCGCGACCAAGCGGACGCAATCTTTCATCCGCGTTGTCGTGTCTGAGTGCCAGCCGATGTTCAGACCGCGACGTGAACATTCGGTACGGCTCGTCCACTCCGTGCGAAATCAGATCCGTAGCAAGTACTCCGATGTAGGACTCGCTCCGCTCCAGTCTGAACGCGGCTCTTCCACTTACACTCAGAGCTGCGTTAATTCCTGCCAGCAACCCTTGGCAAGCGGCCTCCTCGTACCCGGTAGTTCCATTGATCTGGCCAGCGTGAAACAATCCTTTGATAGCTTGAGTTTGGAGGTCTGGTCTTAGCTCTCGGGGATCGACGAAGTCGTACTCGATGGCATATCCAGGCCTGATGATCCTAGCCTCCGCCAGTCCGGGAATCATTTGTACTAGCTCCCGCTGTAACTCTGCCGGCAGTGAGGTAGAAAACCCGTTAAGGTATACCTCATTAGTGGCGTGACCTTCTGGCTCAAGAAATAGTTGGTGCCGATTCTTGTCGCGAAACTTCACGACCTTGTCTTCGATTGATGGGCAATAACGAGGACCAACACCTCGAATCTTCCCGGAGTAGAGCGGCGACTCGCTCAAGTTCGCTAGGATCGTGTCGTGGACTCTCTCAGTCGTGTATCCGATGTAGCAATTTAACTGTTTCTGCTCGAGCCTGTCCGTAGAAAAGGAAAACGGAACCGGTGATTCATCAGGGGGCTGCGGCTCGAACCGATCCCAATCGATCGTGCGTCCATCGATTCTTGGCGGGGTGCCGGTCTTAAGACGACCCACTTTAAAACCGAGTCGTCTGAGCGCTGCAGCCAACTCTTGAGACGCAGGCTCCCCCGCTCTCCCGGCCGAATACTGCCGCCTCCCGGTGTGAATCAGTCCGTTGAGAAACGTACCTGTTGCGACAACTATGGCTCTTGCGCCAATGCGCCGGCCGTCCTGCATCTCAACTCCAATCACGGTAGAACCCTTGGTTATGATGTCCACCACCATGCCTTGGCGTAGGTGTAAGTTTGGCGTCGCCTCGAGCGTTGCTCGCATCTCTTTCCTATACAAAGACCGATCGGCCTGGGCCCTTGGAGACTGAACGGCTGGTCCTCGCGATCGGTTCAAGAGCCGGAACTGGATACCAGTACGGTCGATCACGCGACCCATAATTCCACCGAGCGCATCGATCTCTCTAACAAGGTGGCCCTTTGCGATTCCTCCGATTGCAGGATTGCACGACATCTGCCCGATCAGGTCGAGATTGATCGTGATCATTGCGGTCCTGGCCCCCAAGCGTGCCGATGCCGAAGCGGCCTCACAGCCGGCGTGCCCGCCCCCAATGACCACTACCTCAAATAGTTCGTCCATGTCTTACTTACCTATACAAAAGGTCCCGAAGATCTTGGAAAGAATGTCTTCAGCCGTCGTCTCCCCGGTAATTTCGCCCAGCAATCTCAGAGCGTCGTGCAAACCGACTAACACGATCTCCTCGCTCTCGATCCCAAGGAGCGCAACTGAAGACCTTACTAACGAAGTGGCGCGGGAAAGCAGTTCGTGATGACGAGCGTTCGTCACAAGCAGCCCGGCGCCGTCTGAAGTGGTAACCTCAAAGGGCGCGAGTATAGCAGTTCGGACCTCGTCGAGCCCTTCGCCTGTGAGGGCCGAGACCTTGATGCCCTGCTGGATCCGGCCGGCGCGACCCACCATCGGATTTCTGTACGATGGCAGGTCTGCTTTATTTATTACAACGGCACGGGTTGAGTTGGATACTGAGCGGAGCGTTTCCTCATCCTCGGAGGTCAGTTCGCAGGACCCGTCAAGTACGAGAATAACGATGTCCGCATCAGCCATCGCTGCACGCGTTCGCTCAATACCCAGCGTCTCGATCGGGTCGTAGGCAGCACGTAGACCAGCAGTGTCCGTCAGCGAAATGGGTATCTCACCAACACTTATCTGCTCGGCAATGCAGTCTCGCGTCGTTCCCGGAAGCTCGGTGACGATGGCGCGGTCCAGTCCGACTAACGCATTGAAGATACTAGACTTACCGACGTTGGGGCGGCCAACAATCGCCACCTTTAAACCTGAAGATAAAAGGTGTCCAGCTGAGAAAGTCGCCGCCAGCTTCTCGACTCCAGACCTCACGAGTTCCAGGCGTGCTCTTACATCATCGATTTGAACTGGGGGGAGGTCGTCCTCCTCGAACTCCAGCGCCGACTCCAAAACAACGATGGACTCCAGTAGACGCTCCTTGAGTGGAGCCAAGGCCGATGATAGTTCCCCGCTGAGTTGACGAACCGCTTGTTGCGCGGCGCTCTTCGACCGTGCCTCAACCAGGTCTCTTATTGCCTCAGCCTGGCTCAGATTCATCTTGCCATTAGCCAGGGCCCGCAGCGTGAACTCGCCTGGTTCCGCAAAGTCAGCACCCAAGTAAATTGTGAAATCGATTATCTGACGGATTACTATTGGCGACCCGTGACAGCTGATTTCAACGACGTCCTCGCCCGTGAAGGAATTAGGCGCGCGGAAGTAGGTCACTAGCGCTCGATCCAACAGCTCATTGCTCTTCGGGTCTCTCAGTGCCCGAAACACTACTGACCGGTGCTGTGGTTCAAAGTCCGCCCCTATCAGCCCGCGCGCAATAGATAGCGAGTCTGGACCGCTGAGTCTGATGATTCCAACGGCGCTACGACCGACCGTCGTGGCTGGTGCTACAATCGTGCTCATTAAGCCGCTATTTAAATATGTGAAGGAGAGAAAAGGAAGTCTGCGTGCCCAGGTTCATTTCCGCTTGAGGCTAACTCGAAGCTTTCGACCCAAGCCTTCGCCCACCGATTCCGTCAAAAGGTCCTCGGCATCGGCGAGCGTCAGATGGAGGATGCGTCGTTCGTTGGCGGGCATCGGGGCAAACACGAAATCCGTCCCGGTGCTGCGTACGCGTTCCGCTGCGTGATGGGCCATTGCTCTTAGCTCCGCTTCACGCGTCGCGCGGAAACTGTGCACGTCACACTGCAGTCTTTGTCCCTCAGGAAGCATACGACCGAATGCCTGATTGAGTATGTGCTGGAGCGCCTCGAGTAACTCCCCGCCTTCAGCCTGCAGCAGATCGGCGTCAGGTCCATCGATGTCAAAAATGCACTCCTGTGGCGTTTCCGTGACACTGGCTTTAAGTCGCAGTTTGCTGCCCTCAAAGATCGACTCTAAAAACTCGCTCGCTCCTGCGGTCGCTTCACTCATGTGTCCATCCTCAAATGGGTAATCCGTCCGTTCCTTCACGCTGCCGCGCGCGCTACTTTCTTCTTCGTATTCAGTGCGGCTGGGGGTTCGGGTTCATCATCGGACTTCGTCAGGTAATTAATCAGAAACTGCTGGCTGAAGCCCACAATGTTTCCGACCAGCCAATACAAAAGCAGTCCAGAGGGAGCCCCCCACAAAACATACAACATGAATATTGGCATCCCGATTGCCATCATCTTCCGTTGCAGTGGATCGGCCGAAGGCGCTGGGGTAATAAGTTGGAGAATGATCATTGTCCCGGCCATAGCCACCTCAAGCACGTGCCAGGGATCACCAGCAGATAGATCTGGAAGCCAAAGGAATGTCGCCTGGCGAAAGTCCAAAGAGATGGTGATGGCCCGATAGAGCGCGAACAGAAAAGGCATTTGGATGAGCAACGGAAGGCATCCGCCCAGAGGATTCCCTTCCTTCATCAACCGCAGCTGTTCCATTTGCAACTCTTTCAGCCGCGGATCGCTTTGTTTCAACCCTTTCATCTTTTCCTGCAACTCTTTCATCTTCGGCGCAAGCTTCTGCGCTTTCTTCATCGCTTTAGATGAGCGCCACTTCAGCGGAAAGAACAATGAATAGATTGCAATTGTGAAGAGAATGATGGCGATTCCATAACTGTTTGTCAGATTCTTCAGCCAACGAATGGCTTCAAGAATGGGTACAGCCAGCGGTTTTGACATCCAACGAAACCAACCATAGTCGATCAACGCTTCGAGATCGATTGGACGACCTACAGCTTCTGAAACGTGACTGCTGGCTCCGGTAAGTAAGTAGTGATCCTTGGGTCCTGTGTAAATGATGTTGCTGGAGCCATCGACTGGAATAGGGACGAATGCGCTGAGCAGATACCTCTTTTCCTTGGTGCCATTAATTTCATGGTCGTACTGCGTGGTTCGATACTCAAGGCCTTCCGTCCTCACCGGCGGTACTACAACCATGCCAAAATACGTGTCGCCAACGCCGGCCCATTCGATTGGGCCATTCAAGCGCAGCAAATCTGGGCTGTTCTTGTTCTCATTAATGCTCTGCGCGGGGTGCCGTTCGGCCCCCTCACCAATGTAGGCAACAGCCTCGGGCGCCACGGAGTAGAATGTGTAATGTGAAATGCCCTGGTCCCCGATGCTTGGTCCAATGCGCAGTCTCGTATTGGGGATAAGCTCTTCGTTGCGCTTTAATGAGACTCGGAGATCAACCTCGTAGCGCGCCCCATCTAAAACCAGCGTCTTTGTCACATCCAATCCAGCAGCCGGGTCGCGATATAGGAAACTGATCTCCCTTTTCTCATCATGAGCGAGGACCACTTCCACTGAGTCGTCGGAACTCTCAACACCTTCAACCGTGTAGCTAACCGAGGAGAGCAAATGGTCCAAGGTGGCGTCCCCGGTGAGAAGTTGGAGAGGAACCTGCCGAGGTTCTCGCTTCAGCCCTTCAGGGGAAACAAGCTGCAAGGGTAATGGGTTGTTCTTGCTGCCTCCGACTGAATGGATCGAACTCTCTGAATGTTTGTTCTTCTTTATTATCCAGCTCGTTGGCTCGGCTCCACGGGTTTCAAATGTCACCTCGTACAGAGGTGTCCTAACTATCACTCTTCGTTGCGGACCCTGCTGAGCCGGAGTTGTGACAAGCTCACTGGGCGATTGTTGCGGCGCCTTTTCGGGTGAAGTCGCTACTGGGGAAGCCTGCGGGCTTGCCTGCGGAATCGGAGTTTGTTCCTGGGGAGGCTGAACCCGAAAGAGGTAACTCCAAGCGACCAGAATAGCTGCGGAGATCACCAATGCCAGGAAGAGACGTTTCTGTTGCATCTGAGTTTAAGCTGCCTCTATCTCCTAGTTCGGCCGATCATTCAACGGGGTCGTAGCCACCCTGGCTGAAAGGGTGGCAGCGCAGTAATCTCCGAAGCGCAAGCGACGAACCGCGCAGGGCGCCGTGCCGAGTTATAGCTTCTATTGCGTACTCAGAACACGTCGGAACAAACCTGCAAGCGGGCGGAAGTAGCGGAGAAAGGGCTAGCTTATAAAATCGGAGTAGTGAAATCAGTACTGTCTTCACGCTGTCAGCAACCGACTATCCTCGGCTTCCCGTTGAGCAACACCTTGTATTATTCCTTCAAATTCAATGATCGCCTCCGCCGTATTGCTTGTTACCAAGCGCGAATTTGCGTTCAGGACCCAGTCGTAATGATTCCCGAGTTTAGATAGAGATGTTTTGCTTAATCTGAAGGTCTCTCGGAGCACTCTCTTCGCGCGATTCCTCTGAACCGCCTTACCAACTGCCTTTCGCGAAGCCGTTATTCCTAAACGGTGGTACGGCAAATCGTTGCTCAACACGAATGCCGTCATGCTCGACGTGTGATAGCGACTTCCATTGCGGTAGACCCTTTGGAATTCACGGGGACCGCGAAGAGATGCTTTCATCACGTCAGAGCGGATCAGTAGTGCATGGGTGTCAGCCGCTTACGACCTTTCGCACGTCGCCGCTTTAAAACCAACTGCCCCGCCTTGCTGCCCATTCTCGCCCGGAAGCCATGAGTCTTCGCTCTGCGACGATTGTTCGGTTGAAACGTTCGCTTAGACATGAAATTCTCCCTTAATGAAAACCGTAAGACTAACCGCCGTGCCGAGCCAATGTCAAGAAAACGCCCATGCCTCAGCACTGTCGTAGTCAGACATAGCCCCACCACCGAGGTAGCAGATCCCGTTCTGGGCCGCCAATTTAGCTACTTCTTCAATTGTCTAAGACTGCGGTTCATGCAGTTTTGCTGACTTAATACAGGACACATGCAACCTTGACTCTCGGTCAAAAGCGCGTCTTCGGAGGTGAGTCAAATCGCACCTGTTTTATGATCAACGTCAGCTTGATATCCCGCCTTCTCATATGCTAGTCTCCCGGTCGCCTCAGTGACTATGTCGGTAACTTATTGAAACACTTAGAATTAAAGCTTTACATTAACAAACGGGCAGTCTCTTTTCCACATGGCTGTGGAAAACCTGTGGAAAATATAGTCGCCGGATTGTGGCTTTTGAGCCCTTTCAAACGTCCCAAGTAAGCCATACCGAAATCTGACTGAGGTGTATCGTTCTGTGACAATCCAGGAGATGCAGTGTTTTTGTCCGGAAAGGTAGTCTAGTAGGGTCATGAGTGCAATGCCCGGAAGTGCTTTGTGGGATGGAATCATAGGTTCGCTTAAGGGCAAACTCAACGGTGAGACATTCGAGCGCTGGTTCAAAGCGATAACATTAGACTCGATCGATAGTTCGACCCGGCAGATAAAACTCAGAGCTCCTAATCGGCTTGTCAGAGATTGGGTCAGCAGCAACTATTCTGCCGTCGTCGATCAGTCTCTCTCCGATGTCCGCCTCCATGGCTATTCTGTTACCTGGGTCCTAGGCGACGAGTCAGATGATGTTTCTTCCAAAACAATGCTCCCTCCCGTTAACCAAGCCTCTGCTAAGGCGGATCCAAGTCACTGGGCCACTACTCAAAACCGATCACAAGTAGTTGAGCGCAGCGACATCGATGCCTCCCTTAGTTCAAAATACACATACGATAGCTTTGTAGTTGGTTCCTGCAATCAATTCGCCCATGCTGCCTCCGTGGCCGTCGCAGACGCTCCAGGCAAGACTTACAACCCTTTGTATCTTTACGGTGGTGTGGGTTTGGGAAAAACCCACCTTATGCATGCTTGTGGCAATGCCATCAAGCGACGCAATTCTCACCTGAGGCTTTGTTATCTGTCTTCCGAACGCTTTATGAACGAATTGATTAACGCTATTCGTTATGACAAGACGCAGAGTTTCCGCGAGAGGTACCGTTCAGTCGACGTTCTGCTAATTGACGACGTCCAGTTTATGGCCGGCAAGGAGCGTACCCAGGAAGAGTTTTTCCACACGTTCAATTCCCTTTACGAACAACAAAAACAGATTGTTATCAGTTCTGATTGTCCACCACGTGAGATTCCAACACTCGAAGAGCGCCTCCATTCACGGTTTGAATGGGGTTTAATCGCAGATATAGAACCTCCCGATCTTGAGACGAAGGTCGCTATTTTGAAACGAAAGGCTGAGATGTTGGGCGTTTCAGTGCCTGATGAGGTGGCGCTCTTTATCGCCAGCCGAGTAAAAAACAACATCCGTGAATTAGAAGGTTCTCTTGTCCGACTAGTGGCCATGTCCTCGCTGCGCGGACAAACTATTTCGAAGACTTTGGCCCAAGATGCGATTCGGACCATTGCTACGACCGAGGACACTGGCGTTATCACCATCCAACATATTCAGAAGGCTGTTGCCGCAGCTTATCGATTAACTGTTGATGAACTTATCTCAAAAAATAATGCTCGACCGGTTGCAGTGCCAAGACAGATTGCGATGTTTATATGCAAGCGGCTGACGAAACACAGTTATCCTGAGATCGGACGTGCCTTTAGTGGTAAACACCATACGACGGTAATGCACTCTTACGAGAAGATCGAGTCTTTGAGCAAGAGTGATCCTGAAGTGCAAAAGACCATCACCGATATTATTGAAACGCTGCAGAGGTGAGAACTGTGGTTTTCCAAAATTCCAGAAGGCTGCCCTGTGTATAGTCTGTGGAAAGCAGACTCAGCCTTTTATGAATTGAGTTATGAACAGAGTTCGGTAACAATCATATTCTTTCCCACAATCGAAAAAAGGCAGAAACTAGTAGTCAGCAGTTTGGTTTAGCGAGTTATCCACAGTTTCCACAGCACCTACTATTACTACTAGATAAATATAGGATGATTTTTCTTGAGCAGGAATAAGAGGTTGTTGACCGAAGATTATCGTGAGTGTTGAATGAAGGGGTGAGAAGATGGAATTTGTTGTAAGTAAACAGAACCTGCAAAAGGAGCTAGGCTTCGTTCAAGGTGTTGTGGAAAAGAAAAATACAATTCCTGTTCTTTCCAATATCCTGATCGAATCGATAGGCGAGAGCACGATCCGCATTACGGGAACGGATTTGGACGTCACGATTCGATGTGACATGGACGCGGAGTCTATTACGACTAGCGGTGCCATATGCGTGCAGGCCAGGAAGTTGTTTGAGATCGCTCGACTACTGCCGGATGCACCTGTGCATTTCAAGAGAGAAGAGAATGAATGGGTGACCGTTAAATGCGCGCGCTCAAAGTTCAAACTTGTAGGTGTTGCCAAAGATGCTTTTCCGGAGGTGCCGCAGTTTAAATCCGCTCCTACTAAGATTTCGGCTGAGATTCTTAAGAACTTCATAGACCGGACAATTTTTGCTATCACCCAGGAAGAATCGCGCTATACGTTATCGGGAGCAAAGTTTATTCTGGATAACACTGGGGCAAAGATGGTGACGACAGACGGTCACCGCCTTGCCTATGTCGAACGGAAGGAAGTAGTTAAGAACGGCAGACAAGAAAATATTGATACTCTGATTCCGAGAAAAACACTTGCCGAATTGAGCAAAGTAACCACGGGTTTCGAAGGCGAAATCAATCTTGGCATGGATGAAAACCATATCTACTTCGAAGTCGGACCAAGGCTCCTGATTTCCCGTATGTTGTACGGTCAGTTTCCTAATTATGAAATGGTGATGCCCAAGAATAACGACAAGTCGGTGGAGTTCGACGGCTCAGTGTTGAATCAAGCAATCCGCAGAGTAGCCTTAATGTCCGATGAGCGTTCGCGCGCGATTAGATTTCATCTTGAGCCAAATCAATTGGTTATTAGTTCTCAGAACGCCGAAGAGGGAGAAGCGAATGAGACTCTTCAGACAGAGTATGCGGGAGAGCAGGCAGATATAGGTTTCAATGCTCAGTATCTGCAAGAGTTTTTGAACGTGATTGGTGAGGGCAAGATCTCTTTTGAATTCAAGGATGGTAACTCGCAAGCTCAACTCCGACCGGCAAACGGTGGCGAATACGATTACAAATACATCGTGATGCCAATGAGGATTTGATTCGTCCCTTTCATAGCCGGAGTGGATCCACGAAATTACGCTAAACGACATTTAAGGGACCTCGAAGATCTAAGGCCAAAGCCCTTTAGTGTTAATGTGGTTTCGTGGATCGTTTCTCTTCCATTTTGCCAGACGGATCCACGAAATCACACTAAACGACACTAAAGGATCTCGAAAATCAAGGCCAAAGTCCTTTAAGGTGCCACTTGTGCTTTGTGGATCCGTTTTCCTTAATTGCCAGAGTGATCCTCGAAATCACCACTAAACGACACTAAACAGATCTCGAAAAATAACGTTTTAAAGTCCTTATAGTATTAGAATTTATTTTATGCTCCTCGATTTTGTTGAGGCCCACCATTTTCGCAACCTAAGCGGAAAGATCTCCTGTGGATCCGGACTCAACATCATCTACGGTAACAACGGACAGGGAAAAACAAACTGGTTGGAAGCGATCTACGTACTGTCTCGCACAAAGTCGTTTCGCACTCAACGACTGCAGGAAACAATCAAGTTTGGTCAGGATCTCGCCTTCATTAAAGGTCAAGTTACTTCCGGTGTGGATATAAAGCGTGAATTGGAGGTAACGCTCCAATCCAACACGAAGTCAATAGCTGTAAACAAAAAGCGCGAGCCACTTGCGCGCTACCTGGGACAACTACAGGTGTTTGCCTTTACAGCTGATGAGTTGGAGGTAGTGCGCGGGGGACCAGAAGAGCGTCGACGATTCCTGGATCGTGGAGTCACATCCTTGCGTCCACCCTACGTGCAAACACTGGGCGACTACAACAAGGTTGTGAGACAGCGGAACAGAATTCTGCAGGATGCATCAGAAGGAAACTGGTTAGCAGAACACGCCTCCGATTTGCTTTCGCCTTGGAACCAGCAACTGATCTCTCTGGCCGATGTCATTCATCATTCCCGAGTAGACTATGTTGAGCGCCTAAATGGTGCGCTTGAACGTAGGTTACTCGAACCACAGGAAGTTGCAATTCGCTATCTTTCGTCACTTCAGGGAAAAGGAGATCTTAGCCATTACTCTGAGTTTTTAGAAGAGCGACTCCGCGTTCGTCTACCTGCCGAGATTGCTTCAGGTCACACTCTTGTCGGTCCACATCGGGACGATTTAGAGATACTTTTTGGAGGCCGGGAAATGAGGGTTTATGGCAGTTCAGGTCAACAGCGTAGCGCATTGTTATTATTAGACTTAGCGGCGATTTCAGTATATAATTCATGGCATTCTGACCATCCAGTTTTTCTTATCGACGACGTCGACGCAGAGTTGGATGAAAAGAGGATTCGGCAGCTTTTGGAGCACCTTGACGGTCGCACTCAGACATTTATTACCACCTCAAAGCGGACCCACGTCAGGGAGTTTCTTTCCAAAGCAAACGTTTACGAAATCGAGGGCGGTGAAGTGCGGCCTCAAGTTGATTCAGGAGAGGAACTGAAAGTCGTCAGTCTATTCGAATCATGAGCGAGTTAGACGAGGAATCGGGCAAACGAAAGGCAAAGGAGAAGGAGGAGTTATTGTAAACGGCAGGCACCAGAATTTTGGATAAAAGGGGTCAGGCGTACGACTCATCATCCATCACCATCCTCGAAGGTCGCGAAGCTGTCCGCAAGCGACCCGCGATGTATATCGGATCAACTGGTGAGATTGGTCTTCACCACTTGGTCTATGAAGTAGTTGATAACTCTATTGATGAAGCGCTCGCGGGATACTGCGATTCCGTTGAAGTGACAATTCATCTCGACAACTCGATCACGGTGACAGACAACGGTCGTGGAATACCGGTGGATGAGATCAAAAAGGAACGCAGGTCTGCGGCTGAAGTCGTGATGACCAAACTTCACGCCGGAGGTAAATTCGACTCAAACGCTTACAAGGTATCAGGTGGTCTTCACGGAGTTGGCGTGTCATGCGTGAACTTCCTTTCGGAGAGTCTGCATCTTGAGATCTGGCGCGACGGTAAAACCTACGAACAGGAGTACGTTCGCGGAATCCCGACTGCGCGCTTGGAACAAACGGGAAAAACCCGTAAGCGCGGCACTAAGATCACTTTCAAGCCTGACTCGCAAATATTCGATACCAGTGAGTTCAGCTTCGACAAACTCTCCGAGCGTTTACGTGAGAAGGCTTTTCTCAATAAAGGAATCCGCATCACGATTAAAGATGAACGTGAAGAGCCGGAGCGCATGCATGAGTTCTATTACAAGGGTGGTATTGCTGAATTCGTCAAGCACCTCAATAAAAACAAGACTACGTTACACGACAAGCCGATCTACTTCGAAAAAGAGGGCGAAAATCTTTCAATAGAAGTTGCTATTCAATACAACGACGGCTATGACGAAAAGGTCTATTCATTTGCCAACAATATTAATACCGTGGACGGAGGGTCCCATCTCTCAGGATTCCGTTCGGCCTTCACTCGTACGATAAACGCCTATGCCCAAACATCTGGATTGGCAAAAAACTTCAAAGGATCGCTAACTGGAGACGACGTGCGTGAGGGCCTGGTTGCGGTGATATCCGTAAAACTGCCCCAACCGCAGTTTGAAGGACAAACCAAGGGCAAACTGAACTCCGATGTGAAAGGTGCAGTTGAATCCTTCCTGAACGAGCGGCTTACTGAGTTTTTGGAACAGAACCCCACGGTTGCCCGGAGGATAGTTGGAAAATCTCTCGATGCAGCGCGAGCCCGTGAAGCCGCACGTAAAGCACGTGAGATCGTTAGGAAGGGCGCTCTCGGGTCTACCATGTTGCCCGGAAAGCTGGCTGACTGTCAGGAGCGCGACCCAAAATTGTCCGAGATCTATATCGTTGAGGGAGATTCCGCCGGCGGTTCAGCAAAACAGGGACGGGACCGCCGCAACCAGGCAATCCTGCCAATCAAAGGCAAGATCCTTAACGTAGAGAAGGCGCGCCAGGACAAGGTTCTTTCTCACAACGAGATCAGATCATTGATTACCGCACTCGGTACCGGAATAGGAAAAGAGGATTTTGATCTAAGCAAACTGCGGTATCACAAGATCATTCTGATGACCGATGCGGACGTCGATGGTTCGCACATTCGCACGTTGCTGCTCACATTCTTTTTCAGGCAAATGCCTCAACTCGTCGAACAAGGGCACGTGTATATCGCGCAACCCCCTCTGTTCAAGGTGAAGAAAGGGAAGAAGGAGCAGTACATCAAAGATGAAGCCTCGATGATCAGTTATCTGATGAATCAGGCCACAAGCGATATGACCGTTGAGGCTGCGAATGGCCGAGATGCAGTTGCCGGCCCCGAATTGGCCAAGTGGCTTGAAAGAATGGTTGAGTTCAAGCGTTACTGCGAACGCACCGCGAGACGGTTGGCCGGGGACATTCACCTGCTTAACACTCTGCTGGAAGCATTTGCCGGAAAAAAAGGCGTGCTGCGAAAGGAGGGAGCAACGCTGCGACGGGTGTTTCAGGACGGCGACTTAATGGCAAAGGTCGAGGGCGTCCTCGCGAAAGCGAACTTCAAGACTGACCTGAGCACTGATGAAGAGCATGGCCTTTGGGAGATAGAAACTGTCAGCAACTCCGGGGTGCATCTGGTAATTGACTGGAACTTCGCTAGCCTCGTGGAATTTCAAAAGGCCGTCGAACTTTATCTAAAGCTGGAAGACAACCTGGCCCCACCGTTTGTTATCGGCGAGAACGGCACTAAAGAAGAAATTGCTACGCGTGACGCGCTGATCGATAAAGTCTTGACCGCGGCGAAGAAAGACCTTGCGATTCAGCGGTACAAAGGCCTCGGTGAGATGAACCCAGAGCAACTGTGGGAAACCACCATGAATCCCGAAAGGCGCACTCTGCTACAAGTGCGCATTGACGATACGTTCGAGACAGAAAACATCTTCACCGTCTTGATGGGAGATGCGGTTGAGCCGCGGCGCAAATTCATCGAGGACAACGCGCTGGACGTCAGAAACCTCGACGTATAACCTTACGCCTCGATCTCTCGAAATCGATCTACGGTAAAGCGAAGAAACGTGAGCGGGCTTCCCCTGGGGATGCCTGCTTTGCTCGCAGCAATGTCGACTTGCTGCAGAACGGTGTCCACACCGTCAATGTCAGGCAAAAGTAGCCCGCGACGAAGCCCCCCTTCATCCTCAACGATCACACCAAATACTTTTGGATTAAGGCCCGCAATTCCGGTAGGCTCCGGCTGTGACAAAACGTCCACCGAGTAACGAAGCCTTTCTAATTCACCAGGCTGAACCGGCAGAAAACGAGGGTCGCGAGTAGCAGCACCAATCGCATTATTTACGATTTCTTCACCCAGCGTTGCCTCCGACGGTTCAACGGTGCCGATGCAGCCTCGCAATTCTCCCTCACGGGTCTTGAGCGAAACGAAGCAAGCCGCTCGTTGTTGAAGGTATGGATGGTCGTCGACCGACTTCGCAATCTCTCCCAGATCGACGTACGCTTCGACCGCTTTGCGAGCGAGCCCGGGCAAGAGTTCATTCAAATCTGCTTTGGTTTGTGAATCCCCCGCATCGTCCAGCGAGGTACCGCCGTCCGCGACGGTCGTGAGTTGGGCAACGAGGTAGCCAACGCCAAAGGGCGCTTCGTAACTAAGAACCTCACAAGACGGAGGTAAATCGCGGGTGGCGCCCAACGCGACCAACATCGATCGATACCCACATTCGCCGGCCAGTCGCCGAAGGTCGGGGTTTATCTCAGAGATTCTCTGGGGCTCGTTGCTTTCGATAGCAGCAACCACTTCTTCGTCGAAACAGTGCGCTGATGGATTGAACCCGGCTGGCGCATCCGGCTTTAAACGGTGACTGAGGTCCCCGCTGGCAATGAAAGCAACAGGATAGTCTACATCTCTTGAGGCGTTGTGAATGCAACGGCCGAAGCGCAAATGGTCGGAGTTTGAGAGGAAAGAGTAGCCGAGTGCTACAACGGATCCGACCCACCCGTTCCGCTGCAGGAAATACAGTGGTACCGCTGTTCCGTGGTCCAAATCGAGGTGATCCAGCTTAACAATCGTGATTTGCTCAGTTGCAGCTTCGAGGGTGATGGCTTGGAGGAGTTTCTGATCAACGAGTGCTTCCACGGTGGCTTCGGGCGCGCGGAACTGTTTGAAGTCGCCATAAACCCGAGTTCCGTCATAAACCACGAAAGCATCTGGTTGGAGCGGGGCGTGAGGAGATATCAACACCAGCGACTCGGCGCCGCTATCAATCAGCCGCGCTGACAGTTCCTCCATCGCTTCGATTGAACGTCGAACATCGCGCGTAGCTTCTTGGCCAACCTCCGGCACCATTATGGGTGGGTGTGGCGCAATTCCAGAGAAGACTAAAGAGTTTCCCATATGACCTCACACTCCTTTGGCGACGGTGGGCTGGAGATGCACACTTTCGGGTCTACAAAGGTTTTCAGGGAACGCCACAATCTTAGTTGATCCCCTAGAAATGACCAACGCGCATACGCCTTTATCATCCCCGTCGTTGGTAATTCCATATCAGTTGTAATTATACCGTGTGTAAACTAGGAGAATTTGCTGTCTTTGATTATTCTGCGGTGCGCATGCAATCAACAGACATACTGATCGTCGGAGCTGGTCCTGCAGGGTCGTTTGCGGCCGAGCTTCTCGCAAAGTCAGGCCGGAGCGTTCTTCTTTTTGATGGACGACCTGAAGGCGAACCAAAGGCCTGTGGTGGAGGTGTCACATCAAAGGCGCTGAAGGCATGGCCACACCTGCTCCAAGCAATAGGTCGAACAGTAAACGAACTGGAATTGTATTCGCCCTCCGGAAAGCGGCTGCATCTACAGTTGGATGAGCCATTCGCCATCTACTCGAGGGTTGCTCTGGATTCTTATCTGCGTGACCGGGCGAAATATGCAGGAGCAGAAGTGGTGGCTACAAAGATCTCAATTCGAACGATTAAACGAGACAGGGGGGTTTGGTGGTTGAGCGACACAAAAGGGGGACTTTGGCGAGGAAACTTCCTGGTAGCCGCGGATGGTGCCAATAGTGGCATCGCAAAGAAACTAGCTGGGTCACTAGCGCCGTCTGATATGGAAGTTGCGTTTGGTTACCGCGCCCCTTTGCCAGTATCGGATACAGTACCAACTGTGGTCGCCTTTCTGCCGGGGTGGATCGGTTACGCGTGGGCTTTTCCGAGACCGGACCACATTTCGTTTGGAATCGCAACCACTCAGGACGCTTTCGAGCACAGGCCACTCGATGATCTGCTATGGCAATTCATGATTGGTTACTACCGCCAACGCGAAGATTCAAGAGCGAAGCTGTGGGCCAGTAGCAAAGTAGATGTTGACAGGGACCAAAGAATTCGCGGTGAATTGAAGCAGACAGCTGAGAGATATGCGGCCCGAATCCCAGGACTTGCTGATAAAACCTGGGAGACAAGGAGCGCATCGGGGAACGATTGGGCTTTAGTCGGTGATGCTGGCGGATTCGCCGATCCAGTGACCGGTGAAGGAATCTATTATGCATTGCGTTCAGCAGAGCTCTTTGCGCAATGCTATTTGTCAGGGAGCCCCACTGACTATGAAGATAGCTGGCGCAACGATTTCGGTGGCGAGCTCAAACGGGCTGCGCAGATGCGAAGACGCTTCTATGGGAACTTCTGGGGCGCGCCGTTTACTGAACGAATGATTGAATTCGCGCGCGGACACCGTGGCATTAAGCGGGTTCTCGGCAATCTCGTCGCCGGAGAACAGGGGTATGTGGATTTGAAAAGGAAGCTAGCGAAGAGCGCAATCCGACCCGTCTGAACTCAAGGCTGCGTCGCGGTAAATGGTGCCAGTCGTTGACGCAGCTGCTCGGGTATAGCAACCGTTTCAAAGGTGTGTTGTTTCACGGCGGCCAGCACAAAGTGGGCGTCGGCAATCAATTCATCCTGCCCCTTGCGACGCACTTCAAAGTCCAGCCGCATGGACTTATTTCCGAACCTACCAACGTAAACAGAGACCTCTAAAAGATCGTCAAGTTGCGCTGCTTGATGGAAGTCGCACTCCAGATGTACACGTGGTAGCCAAACACCAAGCTGGTCGAACATCACGCCATAAGGAAGCCCGACGGAACGAAAGAGCTCAGTTTCGGCAAACTCGAAGAAACGAATGTAAGCACCGTAGAAAATGATCCGCGCCGCATCAACGTCACCCCAGCGAACGCGTTCCTCAATCGTATACTTTTGGAAGGTCATTAAAGTCGAAGCGCGCTCGGTTAAACTTCTATTTCACTAAGAAAGCTCAGTAACGCCTTGTTGAACTGCTGAGGTCTTTCCAGATTCGAGACATGTCCCGCTCCTTGGATTATTTCCAGACGCGATCCCCCAATTTCCCGATGCATGAACTCCGAATCCTCAACCGGCGTGATCTGGTCCAGCCTTCCAACGAGCAACAAAGTAGGAGCAAGTATCCTCGAAACAAACGACCGAAAATCCTGGCGTCTGGCCATTCCACGGAGGGCTGCCGCCGCTCCTCTCGGACTCGTAGTTGTCATCATCTTTCTAATACGCTCAACGAGTTCCGGTCTATGAGACATCGTTTCTGGAGTAAGCAGCTTTGGTAGCATCGCATCTGCAATCGCTGCCATACCCTCGTGCAGTGCTTTCTCAATCCGCACTGCTCGATTGGCCTTCGCCTCTTCCGTGTCTGCTTGCGCGCGTGTGTCTGCGAGGATTACAGCGCGCACGCTGGTGGGGAAGATATGACAAAATTCCAGTGCGACATACCCACCCATCGAGAGGCCTGCAATTGCCACACGATTGATTCCCAACCGGTCCAAGAGAGCCTTAATGTCTCGCGCCATGTCCTCCATCGTGACGACGCCATCCGTCACTTCGCTCTCTCCGTGTCCCCGCAAGTCAACAGCCACTACACGATGCAGGCGCTTTAAGGCATCCACTTGCTCCCGCCACATCGTGCGATTGAATGGATACCCATGCAGAAGAAGGATCGCTGGACCCGATCCCTCATCATCGAAGGCAAGTTCGGCGCGAACTGTTGCTTCTCCAGCGGGGTCACTCTCTCGTTCGATCGTGAATTTGCTCATGATTGCCCGAGCCTCGCCTGTTGTTGCTTCTTGCAGCTTCAGCAACTGCTGCAATGAAATCCACAGGTTCTACCGGTTTGGTGACATAGTACTGGAACCCTGCCGCTAGGGCTCGTTGTCGATCCTCTTCCTTGGCGTATGCTGTAATCGCAACCGCCGTCAACCGTTCGGTGTTGGCGCGGTCGAAAGCCCTTACCCGCTTAAGCAGTTCATACCCATCAACCTCGGGCATAGCTATGTCAGAAATCAGGACGTCTGGCTGGAAAGACTCAAGAGCTGAAATGGCATCGTCAGCGGAAGACTCGGCGATTACATTTGCGCCAGCCTCTGTCAGTGCGACCCGCAACAAGTCGAGAGTGTCACGATCATCGTCTACAAGGAGAATTCGAACACCGTTTAGTACACCTGGAAACCCCGACTGCTCTGGCTCAGCCAGGAGGTCGTTTCGCCCCTGGCGTATTCTCGAGAGCGACGCCAGCATTGGAAGTCGCACCGTGAAGACCGCCCCACTACGGTTTGCACTGTTCGCTGCGATGATCGTACCTCCGTGTATTTCAACCAGATGTCGTGCGATTGCCAAGCCTAAGCCCAGTCCACCGTGCTGACGAGTAGTGGTACTGTCTGCCTGGCGAAAACGGTCAAACACAAAAGGTAGGAAACCGGGATCGACCCCCGGTCCCGTATCCGACACCCAGATCTCTACTTCCGAACTGCACTGCCTCAGCGCGACCTCTACCTTTCCCCCGGGAGACGTGAACTTAACCGCGTTGGAAAGAAGGTTCCAGATGACTTGTTGCAAGCGGTTCGCATCACCAGAAATGACAGCGGGACGCGCTTCGAATTGCACTTCAATACCAATTCCTTTGGCTTCGGCTGTCGGCCGCACCACATTGACGGCCGCTTCAATTACCGGCGCTACTTCGATCGGATGCAAATCAAGGTAGAGGTTTCCGGTGATGATGCGCGAGACGTCAAGGATGTCATCGATAATTTGTGCTTGAGATTTTGCGTTCCGGCGGATTGTCTGTATTGCGCGCTCGGCCTCTGGTTGGTCAAGGGTCCCGGCTTCCAGCATTCGGGACCACCCAAGGATGGCAGTTAGCGGCGTTCGCAGTTCGTGTGAAACGGTAGCCAGGAACTCGTCCTTTAAGCGGTTTGATTCTTCGGCACTCGCGCGAGCTGTGCTCTCTCGCTCGAGTAGTCGTACATTCTCAATCGCCACGGCCGTAAGGTTCGCAGCCATGCGTATCGCGGTAACATGTCCCTCATGGTATGCCGACTTCTCGTAGCTTTGAATCTCAATCGTGCCAACGATCCGTCCCATCACTGCCATCGGCGCCGCCAACGAGCTTTCGGGTCGCAGGCCATTTTCAGGACCCACAACGACGATTGGATGCCCGCGTTGAGCGCCCATGAAATCGTTCGTGATTATTACCTGCCCACTGCGAATCGCGCGGCTGTTTGGCCCAAGATTCGTCACGGGCATCGGCGGCAATCCGGACACATCAAACTCATGGCCATCGCCCCAGCCATAACAGGCAGTGCGCACGTCTCGGTGTGAGTCGTACAAAGAGACAAAGAGTCCGTCGCAAGGGGCAGACACTACACAGAAATCTCGCAATGCTCGAAAGATGCCTACGAGATCGTGTGCGGTTCCGAGTGCCTGCGATAATACTGCGATCCGCTCAAGTAGTTTTTCATACTCCTGAAGGGCCCGTTGATCTGCTTCGCGCAATGCTTCTTCAGTACGACGGCGATCAGTGATGTCACGGGCAACAGCCTGGACCCCGACTGGAGTCCCTTCTCGACTTATGAGGCGGCTACTGATTTCCACAGTGACAATTTTTCCGGACTTATTGCGCAGCTCAACTTCGTAATTAGTGCGCTCCTCTCCTTTCAGCTTGCGATTAAGCATCTGACGGGATACTTCGGCAGAACCTGGACTCAACAATTTGCTCAAGTCCATTCCTAAAAGCTCTTCGCGTGAATAGCCGGTTATCTGCTCACCCGCCTTGTTGACTGACGTTACTCTGTAGTCCAAATCCATTGTGCAGACAATGTCATTCGCGTTCTCCACCAATTGCCGGTATTTCTCCTCGCTCTCCCGCAAGGCCTCTTCGGCGCGTTGCTGGTCCGCCAATGTTTTTCTAATAGTCGCTTCTGACTTCCGGAGTTCAGTGGCTGACGCTTCAGCATCTGCACGGGCCTTTGCCTGCGCAAAGGTCGCAATGAATAGCAGGATGCTAATCAGGAACCCACCAGCCAGCGCGTACGATGGAGACCGTGTCGAACCTGTCTTTTCGAAGGATGGGCCCGAGAAGAATTGCAAGGCCCATCTCCGCCCGCCAATCATCAGACTCGAATCTGCTGAGAATTGAGGTGTGGGGGTATTGGGTGGTTTCCCTTCCAGGTTAGCCGAGTCGTAGAGTAGCTTCGCAGAGGGTGTTTGCTCGCCATCCCAAATCCGAAAATCGATGTCGTGGGACCTGCCTTGAAAAAGACGATCCAAAAAATCTCTGGCTCGAAACGGGCTGTAGACAAATCCCTCCAGAGCAGCTCGACGGCCCGCAACTGACGTCGTATCGCTGCCTTTGCGGTAAACCGGTACATAAATGAGAAAACCGGCTTGCTTCTTACCGGGTTCAATCTCTTGCACAAGTGTCACGGCGCCGCTGACTGCCGCCTGGCCCGAGTCTCGAGCTGTCTCCATCGCTGCGCGTCTGACCTCATCGGTGAACATGTCATAGCCGAGGGCCTGGCGGTTGCGCTCGTCTAATGGCTCAAGGAATACAATTGAGTGATATTCCTCTCGTGGCGATTCAGGCCAAATTTTGAAATCGGTATCACCTTGGCGGCGCCTCGCCTCGATGAATTGGTCCTTATCGGCCGCGGTTAATTTGACAGTGAATCCGATGCCTTGCACGCCAGGATAATGCTTATCAATTTCCAGGCGCTCTACGAATTGTTTAAGGTCATTTCCACTTACCTCATCGCTTGCAGCGTACAGGCCTGACGCCGCCCGCAAGAGCGCCTCATAAGTTTCGACTCGCCCTTCGATTGCGAAAATTATCTCTGCGACGGCAGCCCTAAAGCGGGCCTGATCCTCAACCTGCTTCATCTCGAAGAGGCTGTAAGCCAACGCCCCGCTAACGACCAGGCCAACGATCAGTATCAAGTAAGGAAAAAGAAGCCGGCGGGCCTTCAGTGGACCTAAAAGAGTCGCAAACTGCATTTTCGACCAGCTCCACATACTGGTTAAGTTTAAAGGTATGGAAGGTGCGGATACCGAAAGCCGTTAGCGTACACCACTGGTTCTGCGCCGCAGGAAATCGATCAGCACAAACTGCGAAAGGTTTTCGGGGTTTGCAAAATATGCTTTGCCATGTGTCATGGCAGTCATCTGTTTAACAAACTCGACCAGGTAGTAATCACTGGCCAACATAAACGTATTGATCATTATACCGGCTTTGCGACATGCCTGAACCTCGCGGAATGTCGCTTCCATAACGAACGGGTCCCCGCCCATAGAGTTCTTGTAAATCCTACGTCCCCCGGTTTGAGCCTCGGAAGAAAATTGCCAGCGGCGCGGAATTGTTTCCGAAGCACCCTCGATGAAACAGGCGGTCGGTTTACCGTCCGTCACCATTATGATTTGTTTCATCTCTTTGGGCTGAGACTGGAGCACACGGCGGGCGAGTCTCAGGCCTTCCGCCGTGTTTGTGTGGTATGGACCGACCTGAGTAGTTGCCAATTTGGCCAGAGGCAACTCTTCCGCCGAATCGTGAAACAGAACGATCTTTAAAGAGTCGCCAGGGTATTGAGTGCGAATCAGGTGGGCAAGTGCGAGCGCGACCTTCTTGGCTGGTGTGAAGCGATCTTCACCATACAAGATCATCGAGTGAGAGCAATCCAACATCACGACGGTCGCGCAGGACGACTGATAGTCGCATTGATGAACATGCAGATCCCTATATTCAAGGTTTAGAGGCACGGCGAGCCCTTCTCTTTGAATGGCACTAAGCAGCGTCGTGTTCACGTCCAGGTTTATCGTATCGCCAAACTCATAGGCTTTACTCACCGCTTCCGCTTCCACGCCCGTAGAAAGGTGAGCCGTGTCATGCCGGCCGAAGGAGCTTTTCCCAAGACTACCGAGTAAGTTTCGGAGTGTCTTATATCCAAGGAAGTCCAGACCTTTCTCCGTGACTTCGAACTTGATTTCGCGTGGGAGAGGCTCGGAGACCTCGGGTACTGCCTGACCGACCTGTTGGCGCGATTGAGGTGGCGTTTCTTGTTTAAGGTTCAGGTAACCCTCCTCGACCAATCTCTCAATGATCTGGTTGAGCATCTCTTCAAGCAAAGAGCCTTTGAACCTGCCGTCATTGTCGGCAAGCATTTCTGTAATCTGTTGCTGGTTTAATAAACCCTGATCGAGTAAGGCCTGCAACAAGGCTCGTCTGAGCGCGTCGAGTGAAGTGTCGGGCTGGCGCCGTTCTCGATTCCAGTAGTAATCATCGCTGTATCCCGAGTCGAGAAGCGATTCAGATAGAGCTTCCACCAGGTCGCCGAGGTTTAGCGAAGAGATGTCAAGACCTTTGAATTTCGAATAGCGAATGAACTTCATTAGAATAGGGCCACAGATCAAACGGATGACACAGATTCTAAAAATGTACCACCCGATTTTTGTTGCCCGTGAAAATCAGCCGATTGAGCCATGGCCTAGAGTCAACACAATTCAGCTGAGACCCCCGACTTCTACTGTGACCTGCGCGGTCTCGCACGGAAGAGTTTCCGTGGGTTGTCGAAGATCAAGCGCTTAAACTCTGGCTTCATTCCGAAATTCAACAGTAAACCAACCTCAATCGGAGTGGCTCGTAAATAATTGAGCAGTTGAGCAGCGTGAGATGAGTCCAAAGCCCTCGCACTCTTCAGTTCGAGCAGAACTTTATTCTCAACCAAAATGTCAGCCTCAAAATCGCCCACATTACAGCCACGGAATGTGACTGGAATCTGGACTTTAGTTACCGCCTTTAGACTCGCTGAGTTCAACGCGAACAGCAACGACCTGCTGTATCAGTCCAATCTGTGGCTAATATTAACTATATTTTCCTGTTTCTGTTAGGTCGTCGTAGATCATTCCGCGGCGGTCTTTCTTAGCCTTCGTTACTGCCGTATACCCCCCTTCCTCGTTGCGGCTGATCTTGTTCTGCGCATATAGCCCCTCAAGCACGAGCTCACACGCCGACACTGTGCGTGTCGCGTCGCTTCCCTCAAAATCGAACGGTATTAGGGCTGACTCGATTAGTTCGGGGATGGGTTCCAACAATCGCAGACATTCTGCTCCTCCGGCGGTGTCTGCCAACCGCAGATTGTTTCCAGCGTCAAACCACTGAATTGTCCGCTGAAAGTCTATCCCTACAAAGTAACCTTCGAAGATCTCACCCGCGGCTCGTTTGATCAGATCCCGGGCAATTCGACTGGCGCCGATCTGTTCGCCTTCGTACTCAAGCTCCATTTTCCCCGTCATGGATGGCGTGGCGGAGTAGATGTCCGAAATCCGAGGCACAATCAGCAACTCCTCCGTCAGAACCGCCCTACGTTCGGCGTTCGAGACAACAGATTCGAGCACGGTGATCGGCATTCGTTGCGAAACCCCGGAATGTTTATCGACCCGGGTATCGTCTCGTGCTTCAAAAGCGATCTGTTCCACCACTTCGCGAATGAATTCTGGGATGTACAGTCTTTCTGATAGACCATCCCGAGCTAACCACGCCTCTTGACCTGTAATGGCTACTGCCGTCTGCAACTCGGAAGGATAGTGAGTCGTGATCTCGGCGCCGATCCGATCCTTCAAAGGGGTTATGATCTTGCCACGAGCCGTGTAGTCTTCAGGATTAGCCGAGAAGACCAAAGCAACATCCAGCGGCAGACGGATCGGGTATCCCTTAATCTGAACGTCTCCCTCTTGCATGATGTTGAAGAGGCCTACCTGAATCTTACCGGCGAGGTCGGGTAGTTCATTGATCGCAAAGATGCCACGATTTGCGCGTGGTAACAGTCCGTAATGAATCGTTAACTCGTCGCTTAACAAGTGCCCACCCTTCGCCGCTTTTATTGGATCAACATCTCCAATGATGTCAGCGATAGTGACGTCGGGCGTTGCCAGCTTTTCAACAAACCGCGCATCACGTCCAATCCATTCGATCGCTGTGTGATCGCTGTGAAGCTCGACCGTCCGACGACCGTAAGCCGATATGGGATTGAAGGGATCATCGTTCACTTCCGAGCCGGCCACGATGGGCAGCTGCTCATCAAGAAGTTCGGTGAGTTGTCTGATGATCCTACTCTTCGCCTGACCGCGAAGGCCCAGCAGGATAATGTTGTGTCGTGAGAGAATCGCGTTGACCAGCTGGGGTATTACAGTCTCGTCATACCCAACTATTCCGGGAAACAGCCTCTCGTGGTTTCGCATCTTTCGCAGAAGATTGCGACGCAGCTCATCTTTTACCGACGTACTGGAGTAGCCGCTCGCTCTAAGCTCACCTAATGTTGCAGGCAGATTCATTGCAGACTGATCCTCTGTTCAGCGAGTTGTAATCGAGAGAATACGCGCGAAGCGCAAAAGGTTTAACCCGGGGGGAACAATGCATTCTACAGCAATAAGGGTGATAGAGGAGTGAAACTCGACGTCAACGAAAAGTCCCAAATTGATTTCTGTGTGAGACACCTCTCTTTCTCCGTGAACTCTGTGGTTATATTCGTGGGACAAATCAACCACCAAGCCGCAGAGGACGCAGAAATCCACATTAACTTGAATTTCAAGCGGGTTTCCAGGTTGTTTGATATGCACGAACTAATCCGTCCTCGGCAAGCTTCTCCAGATGAGCAAGGGTTGCTCGCTCTGCCAGCGGATGAAGCTTTGGCGAAACGTCCGTGTATACGTTCTGTACGATCGCTTCAGTCGTTTCTGCGCCCTTCCGAACGGCAATGAGTATTGCCTCTTCGCGTTGCAGTCGATGATCAATGTATTCATCCAGCTTATGGCGCGGGTTGGCGATTGCGGGACCGTGTCCACCGAGTATGAGTGATAGCTTTGGAAGAGCCGTCATGCGTTTCAACGATTCGAAGTAGTGACGCATGTTGCCTTCAGGTGGATCTATCAGCACCGACCCGAGCCCGACAACGTTATCCCCAGAAAGCAGCGTCCCCCTTTGCACATCGTAAAGGCATAGGTGTCCCCTGGCATGACCCGGTGTGTGCATTGCCTGCAAGGTTATTTGTGGCTCGCCTCGAAGCGTGATTTCATCGTTGTCCTCTATTAGTCGAGTTACCTCAACATCACCCGTTAAAGCCTCTGCTGTCAGACGGTGAGCAGCTACTTCGATGGTGGCACAAAGCTGTGATTTCAGGGCGTTTACTCCCGCAACGTGATCGGGATGGCGGTGGGTGACCACTATCTCCCGGACTTGCCGACCTTGCGAAACCAGATCCTTCACAGCTTTAGCAAGCGCAATCTGTTCATCTTCGTAAGGCGATCCAGGATCCACAATCAGGAGTTCTTCAGAGGTATAGATCAAATAGCAGTTGGTGTGTGTTGCAGGAGGTTTGGTGGGAGTTCGAACCGGAAAGCAGATATAGTTTGGTCGAAATTCTATTTGGCTGACGGACTGGCGATTTGCTTCCGGCACCGAAAGAAAACGAGTTGTCAGATCTGCTGTGATGCCGGTGGATAAGGTCCTTAACGCGTGAAGGATGGGTGGTACCGCGACAACTTCTCCGTTTTGCCATTTCCTCAATGCTCTTGACGCGCTGATCCATTCACCCGACTCCAACTCACTAGGCTTTACGACTGGTTCCTGTTTTGGCGGACAGCTGACCAGAAAGAACCATGTGTCGAATCTTCGAGCGCTGAAGGGTGGTGTCACCCACCGACCTACAAATGTGAAATCGCTGGCGTTGAGTTGCAACTCGTAGTGCCTGAGCAGTTGGGGCCAGGACATTCGTCCAGACTCGAGGTCATCCAGTATCGACAGGCGTTGACCCTTGGTAAGCTGCTCACCGCCACGTATAGCAAGCACACCGAGTTCTTCAAACAGCTCGCGTGCGGCACAGCTGATTGCTAACCGCGTTTCCGGGTCCTGGCAGTTCGAAACCTCGACTTCACTATCACACTTGTCTAATTGGCCTCCTGGGAAGGCGTGGAAACCTCCGAGAAAGGCCAGGGTCCGACTGCGTCGAACCCAAAAGACCTCGGGATCAAGTGGATTGGTTTTGTTGCGGAGAAGAATTATGGCGGAGGCGTCTTTGGGAGTTGCTACGGCTGTCATGACCACCTGAAACGTTCACCGTCGCCTCCTGACCAGGGGTTGCCGCGCATATGGTAACCACCCTGTTCCCAGAAACCGGCTTGATCGTTCTCCAGAAAACGAATTCCTTTAACCCATTTTGCAGACTTCCACGCGTAGAGCTGCGGGATAATCAGTCGCACTGGACCACCGTGTTCTGGTGGAATCGGCTGACCATCATGGGACCAGGCGAATAGAGAGTCTTCCTTGAGGAAGTACTCGAGCGGAACATTTGTGGTCCAACCGTAATCATAAGCGAGCGCCAGGACGAATTTCGCTTCCGGCCTAATACCAACTAGGTGAGCTATCTCGCGCGTTGAGACTCCACCCCAGATATTATCGAGACGTGACCAGCGCGTTACACAATGAAAGTCAGCGTACACCTTAATTGCAGGAAGCTGCATGAACTCATCCAAAGACCACTTCTGAGGTCTTTCAACGAGGCCGTCAATTTCGAATTCCCAACTGGCCAGATCAATTTCAGGCGTGCCATGTCCGTCCAGTACAGGCCATTTCTTGGTTCGCGACTGACCCGGCGGCATTCGGTTTTCGCGCCGAGTATCTGGACTGATGACGTCTGCCTCAGCGATTTCCTCCGGCTTGCGGGGCTCGCTTTGCTGATACTTTGGATCGCTAAAGAGGCTGTTTAGGAAACTCATATGGTGTTGCGCGTAGGGTTTTGGCCCTCATGTTGTGCGAATCCATATAGATAGTCCTGTAAAGAAACTTAACGCTTCGTCTGACGCTCGGCCAGGGCCATCAGTTCCTCTGGCATCCACTTACCTATGGCTTTCTGTGTCGGCTCTTCTATTCCGACTGCGCGGTCGTGCCAGTCATCGCGAGTGCCTTCTCCACCACGCTGCTTCTCGTAATTTTCGGTCTGTTCCAGGCTCAGCAGAATTCCATCGATGACCTCTTTCCAATCCTGCGACTGTATTCCACGTCGAACAATTGGCAATCCCGCCGACCAATCCTCTTCGGGTGCCCGAGCATCCTGCTCCGGGATGGTCAAATTATAAAGCGGAGGAAACGCTGCCCCTTTAAATTCCGAAAGCAGCAATTCTCCCACCCTTTCGTAAGACCAGTCCGGGTGTTCTCCCCTCACCGCCTCCGCCCTCCGAAAGATATCAGAGACACTTGGCTGTGCTTGAGCCATTAGCAAAAACCTCTCTTATGTCGGCTTGTCGTGGAAATACCTTACACGTGCGGAAGGACGTACAGCAAGCAAGCAGGTTCTACATGTTCGACAAGCTTTAGCTTGTCGCGTCGATTGACTCGTCCTTCGGTGGAAACTCGATCCGTCGAGCCAACCGTCCAAGAATCCCAGTCTCTTGAGGGTCACGATTATTGCAAAACGACAACTGAAGTTTATCGAACACGTCTTGCATGAACCACCATTCATTGTCATGATTAGCCGAATGTCTGAAGCACTCAACTCCAGCAAGCCCCTTTCCATTCCACCCGAGGGAAGCGAAAAAATTTGTCACATATGCGGGCGCTTGCAGGAGGCATTTGAGCTTAGTCGGCTGCCGGATGATCTTCGGTCGATTATCGTCGCAAACACCTCCGTAAAGGACGAGGCCCTGGTCTGTTCGCGATGCGTCGAGCTATTCAGCCGAGCGAAGAAGCAGATCGATTCCCACGCGGCAATCTTTGAGCAAGTGAGTTTTGTTCTGCCTACGCCGCTACGAATGAACGCAGACGAGCGTTTTACAGGTCGGGGTGTAACGATCGCATTTTTGGATTCAGGGTTCTATGCACATCCAGATCTTGTAAAACCGGAAAACCGAATCGTCGCCTATCACAGCATCTTTGAAAAGGACGGAGATCCGACGTCACTCCAAACCACTGACGTTGCGAGTTGGCACGGTATGATGACCTCCGTTGTTGCAGTAGGAAACGGGTACTTGTCAGACGGCTTTTACAAAGGGATTGCTCCCGACGCGAAAGCCGTTCTCGTTAAAATTGGCAAGACCGGACATATCCCAGAAGCAAACATCGATCGTGGTCTTAGGTGGGTACTTGAACACAGGGAGAAGTACGACATCCGGGTGGTCAATATCTCTGCCGGCGGGGATTTCGAACAGCCGTACGTCCACAACGCTCTTTGCCAAACAGTTGAGCTTGCGGTTCGAGAAGGCCTGATGGTGGTTTGTGCTGTAGGTAACGCGGGAATGGCTCCCGGCCATCCAGTGCTGCCGCCAGCGTCTTCGCCGGCCGCGATCTCAGTTGGCGGTCTCGACGATCAGAACTCTTTTGATCGGGCGCGTCGGGGAATGTATCGATCTTCGTATGGGCCGACAATTGATGGACTTCAGAAGCCAGAAGTTATCGCGCCGGGTATTTGGGTCGCCGCGCCAATCCTTCCCAACACTCCAACTGCGGACCAGGCCCATGTTTATTCGGAGTTAGAGGCGGCAGAGGATAACTACCTTCAATCGATCATTGAATCACACCTGGGTGTTGACAAAGACCTCGATGAAGCCCGAGACCTGCCTGTACCGCTCTTGCGACAATTAATCACGATAAAACTGCACGAAGGAAACGTTATAAACCAGCATTACAAGTTCGTTGATGGCACCTCCTTCGCTTCTCCAATCGTGGCTTCGACAGTTGCGTGCATGATGGAAGCCAATCCTTCACTAACGCCACAACAAGTGAAAAGGATTTTGATTGAGACAGCCGAGCGTGTTCCTGGTGTTGAGGTCGAGCGACAAGGCTGGGGAGTAGTTGCTCCACGTCGCGCCGTAGAATTGTCGCATGCATTGCGTGAGCGAACTTAAGAGTGACTGGATTAGATCAAGTAGACAGCCGAAAGTTGCTGTGCCACAATCCTTCGAAAAACTGACCGAAAAGTGGAGAGGAGTTTGTAAGCGTAATGTCAGAAAATGACCCTGGCACTGCGGCCGCTCCGGAAGACTCTAACGTGCCTGCGGACGCGAATGCCGAAGAGATCACTTATCACGCCGTCGAAAAAGATGGTGTAGTTACTGCGATTTGGGAGATGCAGGGACGCAAGCATCTGCGGACCATCGATCCGCGCTCCCGGCAAGGACAGGATATCCTTCGTCTCTACACAACCGAACATCACGACGATTCACAGAGCAGTTGATTAGACAGCCGCGCCGCCAATGGGCGCGGCTTTCTTGTCCTGTCGTTTGCCCTACACACAAAAGCGGTAGCGCGGTCCTTGCCACCTCAATCCATATCACACCACCCGATTTAGTTTCTTACCACGGACGAAAGCCTCCAGGTTCTTTTAGGCACTCCCCGGCGCTCGGCAATCAGTACGTTCATCCCGAGGGCCG
>Ga0209751_10000039_pt1 | contig 124451 bp, 116 predicted proteins | sample RifCSP13_1_FD_184019 | JGI IMG/M metagenome (GOLD analysis project Ga0209751, IMG submission 184019) | Soil microbial communities from Rifle, Colorado - Rifle CSP2_sed 13_1 (SPAdes) (version 2) | ecosystem: Environmental > Terrestrial > Deep subsurface > Rock core/Sediment | place: Rifle...
CCTTTCGGGTTCGTCCGCCGTATCATTAGATGATGCCCGAACCCACCGCTTCGCCGCCGCCTCGGCGGCGGCGCTACCGGCCGCCGGTCGGCGTCCCCGTGCCCCGGCAGAGTCGCGTGGCGAGCGTCTTCGCGTCGCTCGTGCTCCACGCGCTGATTCTGTTTCTCGTGCTGGGGCCGATCCTCGTGCACGACGCCCTGGTGGCCGCCGAAGGCGCCGGCGGCCGCGGGCCGACGGGCGGGGGCGGGGGCGGGCGGAACGCGAGTGGCGGACTCGTGAAGGAGAGCGTGCGTTTCCTCCAAGTGAAGCCGCCGCCGGCGCCGAAGCCGGCGGAAACACCGCTCGTTCCGCCACCGGAGGTACGGAAGCCGGAGCCCGAGCCGCCCAAGCCGCTGCCGCCGCTGCCGCCGCTGCCGCCGCTCGAGCCGCCGAAGGACGCGTCGCAGGCGACGGGCACGGGCGGCGGCACCGGGCGCGACGGCGGCGCCGGAACGGGCCCCGGCACCGGGGGCGGCGCGGGCTCCGGTGAGGGCACGGGGCGCGGCTCCGGCCGCGGGCCCGGCACCGGCGGCGGAGAGGGGCGCATCTATCCGCCAACGGTCACGAACCTCGCCATTCTTCCCATCCCGGTCCCCGCGAAGGTCAAGCCGTACAAGCTGACGGCCTGCTTCGAAGTGGACGAAACGGGAAAGGCCAGGCTCATCTCCTGGAATCCGTCGAAGGACGGCGACTACAACCGGCGGATCAAGGCGATGCTCGATGAGGTGCGCTTCCGTCCGGCGGTGCGGTGGGATGGAACACCGGTGAAGGTGACGGACTGCGCTCTCACGGCGGAGGCACCACTGTAACGGCGAATGCGGAATGCCGCATTGCGGTTCGGACTTTCCTAACCCTCGCCCCCACACTAACTTCCCCCGATTCTATCGCCGACAAAAACCTCGCCTCGTGACCTCCGCCGGCAAGCCCGAGTTCGTCAAGGCCATCACCTTGACCGACGCCACGATGCTCGTGGCGGGCTCGATGATCGGGTCCGGCATCTTCATCGTCTCGGCTGACATCGGTCGCACGGTCGGGGCGCCCGGCTGGCTGCTTGCCGCCTGGGTCCTCACCGGCGTGATGACGCTCCTCGGTGCGCTCGCCTACGGCGAGCTGGCCGCGATGTACCCACGCGCGGGCGGGATGTACACCTTCCTGCGAGAAGCGATGGGTCCGCTCATGGGCTTTCTGTACGGGTGGACCCTCTTCGTCGTCATCCAGACCGGCACCATCGCCGCGGTCGCCGTCGGGTTCGCCAAGTTCCTCGGCGTGCTCTGGCCCGCGGCGACGGCCGAGCGATTCGCGTGGTTCCCGCACCTGAACATCAGCACGCCCGGCGGCCTCATCGAGCTGGGACTCTCGCCGCAGCGACTCGTGGCGCTCGCCTCGATCGCCGTGCTCACCTGGATCAACCTGCGCGGCGTGCGCGAGGGGAAGTTCGTCCAGACGACGCTCACGGTCATCAAGACGGGCGCACTCGCGGCGCTCATTCTCCTCGCCGTCACCGTCGGCCGGAACGCGGAGGCCGTGGCGCAGAACTTCGGTGGCAACTTCTTCGCAGGCGCGCCCACGCTGGGTCCGCTCTTCGCCGTGACCTTCGGGTCGGCGCTCGTCGGCTCGCTCTTTTCGGCCGACGCCTGGCACGCGCCGACGTTCGCGGCGGCGGAGGTGCAGAACCCCGCGCGCAACCTCCCGCGCGCGATGCTCCTCGGCACGGGACTCGTGACGGTCCTCTACGTGATGGCCAACGTCGGGTATCTGAGCGTGTTGCCGATTCACGGCGCGGCCGACGGCGCCTCGGTCATCGCGCGCGGCATTGACCACGCCACGCAGGATCGCGTCGCGACGGCCGTGATGGAGCATATCTTCGGCGCGAACGGCGCGGCGATGATGGCCGTGGCCATCCTCATCTCGACGTTCGGCTGCAACAACGGGCTCATCCTCTCCGGCGCGCGCGTCTACTACGCGATGGCGAAGGACGGGCTTTTCTTCGCGCGCGCGGGCGCGCTCAACAGGAACGCGGTGCCCGGCTACGCGCTGGTCGCGCAGTCGGTGTGGACGGGGTTCCTCTGCCTCTCCGGCACGTACGGGCAGCTCCTCGACTACGTCATCTTCGCCGCGCTGCTCTTCTACGCGCTCACGACGATCGGGCTCTTCGTGCTCCGCGTGAAGCGCCCGGACGAGCCGCGCCCGTACCGCGCGATCGGGTATCCCGTGCTGCCCGCGCTCTACGTGCTCCTCGCCGGCGGCGTCGCGCTGACGCTGCTCGTGGCGGACAAGACGCGCGCGCAGGCGCTCTCGGGCCTCGTCCTCGTGCTCCTCGGCGTTCCGGTGTTCTACCTCTGGCGCCGTCGCGCCGCGCGGTAGCTGCCGTCTCTTCGCCCTTCGCTCGGCTCTTCGCTCTTCGCTCTGTCCCTTCGCTCTTCGCCCTGTCCCGTCGCTCTTCGCCCTGTCCCTTCACTCTTCGCCCTGTCCCTTCGCTCTTCGCCCTGTCCCTTCGCTCTTCGCCCTGTCCCTTCGCTCTTCGCCCTGTCCCTTCGCTCTTCGCCCTGTCCCTTCGCTCTTCGCCCTGTCCCTTCGCTCTTCGCCCTCGTGACTCAATCCTCCCTGTTGGTGCTCGTTCTCGGCCTGAGCGTCGGCGCTCTCGTCTTCGCCGTCGGCCTGGCGCGGTGGGTGCTCGCGCGCGGCGCCGGCACGCCCGAGATGCGCAAGATCTCCGACGCGATTCAGGAGGGCGCCGAGGCGTTCCTCGCGCGGCAGTACAAGACGATCGCGGTGCTCGCCGTGCTGGTCGCGCTTGCGCTCGCCACGGGGTACGGCGTGATCCGCGCGAGCGCCCCCACCGACCCGGTGAGTGACCGCTGGGTGCTCGCTTTCTACATCACGCTCTCGTTCCTCCTGGGCGCTCTGTCCTCGGGGATCGCGGGCTTCGTGGGGATGTGGGTTTCCATCCGCGCCAACATCCGCGTCGCCGCGGCGGCGACCACCTCGCTGAACGGGGCGCTCCAGACGGCGCTCCGGGGCGGCGCGGTCTCGGGGCTCTTCACCGTCGCGATGTCGCTCCTCGGCGTCGGCGGGCTCTTCGCCGCGCTCTCGGCCTTCGTCCCCGCGGGGGTGGACCCGGGCGCCTGGGCGCAGAAGATCCCCTTCCTCATCGTCGGCTACGGCTTCGGCGCGAGCTTCGTCGCGCTCTTCGCGCAGCTCGGCGGCGGGATCTACACCAAGGCCGCCGACGTCGGCGCCGACCTCGTCGGGAAGATCGAAGCCGGGATTCCCGAGGACGATCCGCGCAATCCGGCGGTCATCGCCGACCTCGTGGGCGACAACGTCGGCGACTGCGCGGGCCGTGGCGCCGACCTCTTCGAGAGCACCGCCGCCGAGACCATCGGCGCGATGATCCTGGGCGTGGTGCTCTACCAGGCATTCGGCGCCGCGGGGATCCTCTTCCCGCTCGTCGTCGGCTCGCTCGGGCTCGTCGCCTCGATCATCGGCGTCCTCTCGGTGCGCACGAAGGAGGACGCCGACCCGATGGACGCGCTCAACCGCGGCTACTACCTCACCGCCGTGCTCGTGTCGGTGGCGGTCTTCTTCGCGTGCAAATGGCTCCTCGTCACGCCCGACGCGCCCGACGCGTGGTGGCACTTCTTCCTCTGCGCGATGGTGGGCGTCGCGACGTCGGTCGCGTTCGTCTTCATCACGCAGTACTACACCGAGCACCGCTACCGCCCGGTGAGAGCGATCGCGGACGCGTCGAAGACGGGTCCCGCGACCAACATCATCATGGGACTCTCGGTGGGGATGGAGTCTACCGTGATGCCGGTGTTCACCATCTCGATCGCGCTCGTCTCGAGCTACCTGCTCGGACAGGCGAGCGGCATCACGATCAACGGCGAGCCCGCCGGCGGGCTCTTCGGCACCGCCGTCGCGACGATGGGGATGCTCGGCTCCGCGGGCTACATCCTCGCGATGGACGTCTTCGGGCCGATCACCGACAACGCCGGCGGCATCATCGAGATGTCGCACCAGCCGGAGAGCATCCGGGCGAAGACTGACCGGCTCGACGCAGTGGGGAACACGACCAAGGCGCTCACCAAGGGCTACGCGATCGGCTCGGCGGCGCTCGCGGCGTTCCTGCTCTTCTCGGCGTACCTCGACGAAGTACGGAACTACACGGCGGCGGAGATGCACGTGGATCTCTCCAAGCCGCCGGTGTTCGTCGCGGCGTTGATGGGCGCGATGCTGGTGTTCTGGTTCACGTCGCTCGCGCTCCGCGCCGTGTCGAAGGCGGCACAGTCCGTGATCACGGAAGTGCGCCGGCAGTTCAAGGAGCGGCCGGGGATCATGCAGGGTACGGAGCAGCCCGACTACGGCCGCTGCGTGGACATCGTCACGATCGGGGCGCTCAAGGCGATGGTGCTCCCGGGCGGCCTCGTGCTGGCGTTCCCCATCACGGTGGGCGTCGTGTTTCGCTTCCTGGCCCCCCGCGAAGCGCATCTGGGCGCGGAGGCCGTGGCCGGCTTCCTGATGATCGCCACCGTGGCCGGGATCCTGATGGCCGGGTTCCTGAACAACGGCGGCGGCGCGTGGGACAACGCCAAGAAGTGGATCGAGAGCGGCCAGTTGGGCGGGAAGAAGTCCGATGCGCACAAGGCGGCCGTGGTGGGCGACACGGTGGGCGATCCCTTCAAGGACACCGCGGGGCCGTCGCTGCACGTGCTGATCAAGCTGCTCTCGACGATCACGCTCGTGTTGGCGCCGTTGTTCATATGAAAAGCAGCCGACAGCCGTCACATGTCAGTGGGAAGCTGATGGCTGACAGCTGATAGCCGACGGCTGTCAGCTCTCAGTCATCAGTCATCAGTTCTTCAGGTTGGGAGCTTCCTTCGCATGAAGACTCTGTTCAGCCGCAAGCCCATCGCGGAGCTGGTGTCGGAGGGCGAGCAATCCGGCCTCCGTCGCGAGCTGGGCGTCCCGTCGCTTGTGATGCTCTCGATCGGCGCGGTGATCGGCGCGGGGATCTTCTCGTCCATCGGCACGGCGGCGGCGGGGCAGATGGCCGCGGACGGCACCACGGTGGTGCGCTACGGCGCCGGCCCGGCGCTCGTCGTCTCCTTCCTCCTCCTGGGTGCCGTGTGCGCGCTCGCCGCACTCTGCTACGCGGAACTCGCCGCGATGATTCCGCAGGCGGGGAGCGCGTACGCCTACTCGTACGCGACGCTGGGCGAGATCGTCGCCTGGATCATCGGCTGGGACCTGATCCTCGAGTACGCGGTGGGGAACGTCGCCGTGGCGATCTCGTGGAGCGGGTACTTCGTCTCGCTCCTCTCCGGGGTGGGGCTCGAGCTGCCCGGCTGGTTGGTGCACGGCTATCGCGAGGTGCTCCTCGCGGCGCCCGATTCGCCCCTCAAGCCGCTGATGCAGAGCGCGCCGCACGTGGCGGGCGTGCCGGTGCTCATCAATGTGCCGGCATTCGCGATCGTCGCCCTGATCACGTGGCTCCTCGTGCTCGGCGTCAAGGAAAGCGCGCGCGTGAACAACGCGATGGTGGTGGTGAAGCTGCTCGTGCTCGCGCTCTTCGTGATCGTCGGCGTGCAGCACGTGGACCCGGCGAACTATCGTCCCTTCGCGCCGAACGGGTTCCGCGGCATCCATCAGGGCGCGGCAATCGTCTTCTTCGCCTACATCGGGTTCGACGCCATCTCCACGGCGGCGGAGGAGACGAAGAACCCGCAGCGGAACATGCCCCGGGGGATCCTGCTCGGGCTCCTCGTCTGCACGGTCATCTACGTGATCGTGGGCGCGGTGGCGACGGGGCTCGTGCCGTACAGGCAGCTCCTCGCGAACGACCCGCTCTCCGCGGCGTTCACTCAGGCGGGGCTGCAGCGCTTCTCGTGGATCATCTCGCTGGGCGCGGTGGTCTCGATGAGCGCCGTGCTGCTCGTGTTCCAGTACGGGCAGCCGCGCATCTTCATGGCGATGGCGCGGGACGGGCTCCTGCCCCGGTTCGCGGCGAAGATCCACCCGAAGTTCCGCACGCCGCACGTCACCACGATGATCACGGGGCTCTGCGTGGCGTCGTGGGCCCTGATCGGGGACGCGGGCGAGACGTACGACCTCACCAACATCGGGACGCTCTTCGCCTTCGCGCTCGTCTGCGCGGGCGTGCTCGTGCTCCGGCACCTCGATGCGGCGCGACCGCGCCCCTTCCGCGTGCCCTTCGTCTGGCCCGTGACCATCGGCGGCGCGCTCGCCTGTGTCTACGTGATGGCGGGGCTCCCCGCCCAGGCGTGGGCGCGCTTCGGCATCTGGCTCGCGATCGGCCTGGCGCTCTATTTCCTGTACGGATACCGGAACTCCACACTGCGCGCGGGCTCACCGCGCGCCGAAGCGAGGGCGGAATGACAGAGTCCGTGGGCCACAGCGGCAAGGGGATGCAGCTCCACACGAAGATCCTCCTCGGGCTCGTCGTCGGCGCGACGCTCGGGGTTCTCGCGAACACGCAGCTGGGCGGGAATCACGCGGCCGTGGCCTGGACTCACCGGTATGTCACGGGTCCGGTGGGGCAGGTGTTTCTGCGGATGCTCTTCATGATCGTGATGCCGCTCGTCTTCGCGTCCATTTCGCTCGGTGTGGCCGGGCTGGGCGACCTGCGCCGCGTGGGCCGCGTGGGCACCAGGGCCCTCGGCTACTTCCTCGTCACGACGAGCCTCGCGGCGGCGACCGGGCTCGCGCTGGTCCTCCTCGTGGATCCGGGCGGCGCGCTCGATCCGGCCGTCAAGACCGAGCTGATGGCGACGTTCGCGCAGGACGCGTCGAGCAGAGTCCAGGCGTCGCAGGCGACCGGATTCGGCATCGAGACGTTCGTGAACATCGTCACGCGGAATCCGGTGAAGTCCGCCGCCGATTTCGACATGCTCGGGGTCATCTTCTTCGGGCTCGTCTTCGGGGCGGCCCTCACGCTCATCCCCGCGGCCACGGCCAAGCCGATGATCGCGGTGCTGGAAGCGCTGGAGGCCGTGGTCATCGCGATCGTCGGGATGGCGATGAAGCTCGCGCCGTACGGCGTGACGGCGCTGATCTTCGGCGTGACCTCGCGCTTCGGCTTCGCGCTGCTCAAGCCCCTCGGCGGCTACGTGGTCGTCGTGCTCGTCGCGCTCATACTGCACGTCGCGCTCAACTTGTCGCTGATCCTCCGCTTCCTCATCGGCGTTTCGCCGCTTACGTTCGTGTCGCGCGTCCGGTCGGCGATCATCACGGCGTTCTCCACGAGCTCGAGCTCGGCGACGTTGCCGACGTCGCTGAAGGTGTCGGAGGAGAGGCTGGGCCTTCCGCCGCAGATCGCCGGCTTCGTGCTCCCGCTCGGCGCTACCATGAACATGAATGGGACGGCGATCTTCGAAGGGATCACGGTCATCTTCCTCTGCCAGGTGTTCGGGATCACGCTCAGCCTGGGCCAGATGGTCATCCTGGTCGTGATGGCGGTGATCACGGCCGTCGGGGCCGCCGGCGTGCCGGGCGGTTCCATCCCGCTGCTCGTCGGCATCCTCACGATGTTCGGCGTGCCCGGGGAGGGAATCGCCATCGTGCTCGGGGTGGACCGCATCCTCGACATGTCCCGCACGACGCTGAATGTGTTCGGCGACATCACGGCGACGGCGTACGTCGCGAAGTCCGAGGGACTCTGGAACGCTTCGATGGTGCCGGGGGAGGAGAACTCGAGGGAGTAGGGGCGGCGGTCGCTGCTCACCACGGAGGCGCGGAGGTCGGCGGAGGGCCACGGAGGGAGCGCGATGTCCGGATCAATGGTGACGTTTCAGGCCAACGGCCGCACGGCCGACGGCTACCTCGTGCTCCCGCCCTCGGGCGCGGGCCCCGGCCTCCTGGTGATCCAGGAGTGGTGGGGGCTGGTGGACCACATCAAGTCGGTGGCCGAGCGCTTCGCGAAGGAGGGGTTCGTCGCGCTGGCGCCGGACATCTATCACGGCGAGCGCACGACGAGTCCCGATCAGGCGGGGAAGCTGCTGATGGCGCTCAACATCGCCGAGGCGGGGAAGGACCTGCGGGGCGCGGCGAGCTACCTGCGCTCGCACGCCGCGGTCACGCCGAAGAAGGTCGGCGCACTCGGCTTCTGCATGGGCGGGCAGCTCGCGCTCTTCGCGGCGCAGGAGCATCCCGACGTGATTGACGCGTCGGTGGTGTTCTACGGGATTCACCCGAAAGTGACGATCGAGCCCGCGCGCGTGAAGGTCCCGGTGCTCGGGCATTTCGCGCTGAAGGACACCAGCGTGCCGATCGCTTCCGCGCGTGCACTCAGCGACGCGGTGCAGAAGGCCGGCGGCTCGTTCGAGCTGCACGAGTACGACGCGGGGCACGCGTTCTTCAACGACACGCGAGTGCAGGTGTACGACCCCGCGTGCGCGAAGGTGGCGTGGGAACGGACGCTGGGGTTCCTGAGGGGGCGGCTCAGGTAGGGGAGGCATTGTGAGCAGACCTCCGCTGGCGAAGCAATCAGCCACCTCAGAGCCGACTCTCTCGGTCACGCTGTCCCGTCAGGTGCGCTCGGCGCTGCCGGGTCGTCTTCCACAGCTGCTCCAGCTCGCACTTCCGCTCGCGGTACAGTTCGCCTGGTTCGGCTGGTGGCGGAGTGCCGCCTGGGCGCTCGGCATCTCGGCGTTCGGATCCTGGGGATTGGCTGACCGCTGGCTCACGAGGGCCGCCAGTGCGGAAAGCTCCCGGCGCACGCTGGTTCGCGTGGTCCGCGTGGCGGCCGGTACGCTCGCGAGTGTGGTGCCTGCGGTGCTCCTGCTCGAGCTGTTCCTTCGCCTCCTCGGCGCTCCGCCCAAGCTCTAGCACACCGCGTGTTGAACGATCGGGGTTCACTGACCGGCGGATCGCGCGGCCGTGGCTGAGGAACTGCACGTGGTCACCGGGGCCTTCGGATACTCGGGGCAGTTCATCGCCACCCGGCTCCTCGGCGAAGGCCGCCGGGTCCGCACGCTCACGAACTCGATGGGGCGCATCAACCCGTTTGGCGATCGCGTCGAGGTGCATCCGCTCGCGTTCGACCAGCCCGAGCGCCTCGCCGACTCCCTGCGCGGTGTGTCCGTGCTGTACAACACCTACTGGGTGCGCTTCAACCACCGGTCGTTCACTCACGCGGACGCAGTCGCCAACACGCTGGTACTGTTCGACGCGGCCCGCCGGGCAGGCGTCGGCCGGGTCGTCCACGTGAGCATCACCAGGCCTTCCGAAGATTCTCCGCTCGAGTACTTCAAGGGAAAGGCGCGGCTGGAGCGCGCGCTCGTTGACTCCGGGATTCCCCACACGATCCTCCGGCCGGCCGTGCTCTTCGGCGGGCCCGACATCCTCGTCAACAACATCGCCTGGGCGCTTCGGCACCTCCCGGTATTCGGCGTCTTCGGCACGGGCAACTACCGCCTTCAGCCGATCCACGTCGAGGACTTCGCCGCGCTGGCGGTGCAGGAAGGCCGCCAGGAGCCGAATCGCGTCGTTGACGCCATCGGTCCGGAGACGTTCACCTACCGCGAACTCGTGGAGCGTCTGGGGGAGATCATCGGAAGCCGGCGGCCCATCGTGTCCGTGCCTCCGGCTCTCGGGTACGCGACGGCTGCGGTGCTCGGGCTTCTCGTCCGCGATGTGGTGCTGACCCGCGATGAGATTGCCGGCCTGATGGCCGACCTGCTGGCAACGGACTCGCCGCCGGCCGGCACGACGCGGCTGACCGACTGGGCCCGGGCTCACGCGGATCGGCTCGGCAGGCGCTATGCCAGCGAACTCGAGCGGCGTCGCAACCGGCAGGACTCGTACGACCGACTGTAGCGCCGCTCGGTCGCTCGCCCTGGTAGTCTCGCGCATGCGATCGTGAGCGGAGAGACCTTCGTCGCGGCTACGACTCCGGCGAGGAGGGAAGCTCGCGCCGCTTCCGCCGCGGCCGCAGCACGGCGAGGGCGACGCCGAGCAGCAGGAGTTTGGTGGCCACGTAGCCAAGCGGGATCGCGAACACGTCGGGGAGGGGGATGATGAGTACGACGAGGACGACCGCCAGCAGGACCGGCAGTCGCCACGAGACCCAGCTCGGGACGTGCTCGCTGAGGCGAACGACGTAGTTCTTCAACCAACTGATCATCCCGCGAGCGGTCACGGCATCACGATGGCAGAAGTCTCCCGGCGGCGCACAGCCGCCCACGAACACCGAATATCACTGGTGGATGCGTCGAACGGCAGTGGCATCCGCGAGCGCTCCCCGGCCTCTTGCACTCGCCGTCTGACCCCCGGCCTTCACGGCTCGCCTTCCTCTCAGCGAACGCGCGCTACATTCCAGCCCACCATCCTGTCGCTTGGAGCGCCAATGTTGCGTCGTTCCCTCGCCGTTGTCGCGTTGCTCGCCGCCCCCCTTGCCGCGCCGCTTGCCGCCCCGCTTGCCGCCACGCTCGCCGCGCAGGAGACCCCCACCGAGCGCGACGCCTTCCGCGAGGGCCTCAAGAAGATGACCGCACTCGAGCAGTCGCTCGACGTGCCTGGCCTCGTCGCGAAGCTCACCGGCCCCAATCCCGCTCGCGACGCCGTCGTCGCCCGCGCCAGGGAGTTGATGGACAGGGAACTCCTCGCCCTGGGCGACGACATCACGCGGCATCCGGAGATCGGCTTCGTCGAGTTCGAGTCGGTGCGCAAACTCACCGCGTATCTCGAGGCGCACGGCTTCGACGTGGAGATGGGCGTGGCCGGCCTCAAGACCGCCTTCGTCGCCCGCTACAACAGGAACCGTGGCGCGCCGACGCTCGGCATCATCCTCGAGTACGACGCGCTCCGCGGCACGAAGGGCGCGTTCCACGGCGACCAGCACTCCACGCAGGGGCCCATCGGCATCGCCGCCGCGGTCGCGATGGCCGAGTACCTCACGAAGAACAACCTCCCCGGGAGCGTGATCGTCTATGGCGCGCCGGGCGAGGAGATGATGCCGCCCAACGCGAAGACGCAGATGCACGAAGCCGGCGTCTTCGCCGGTGCCGATGTGCTCGTGCGCAGTCACGCCACGAGCGCTACCTCACGCCCGGCGCCGGGCTTCGGCACCTGCTGCATGAACATTGACGGCACCAACTACACGTTCAGCGGCGCGCCCGCGCACCAGCTCACCGCGTGGAACGGGCGGAACGCGCTCACCGCGGTGATCCACCTCTTCAACAACATTGACGCCATACGGAGCAACATCCGCCCCGAGTCGCGCGTGCAGGGGGTGATCACGGAGGGCGGCGCGGCGCCGAACGTCGTCCCCGACCGCACGGTCGCTGACTTCTACATCCGTTACCCCGACGCGATCTACCTCGAGCAGGTGACGAAGATGGTGGACGACGGCGCGCGTGCCGCCGCGCTCGCGACGGGCACGAAGGTGAAGATTGACCACTACGGCAAGACGCGCGACGGCATCTCGGTGGCGACGCTCGCGGAGGTCGGTTTCGCCTACATGAAGAAGTTCGGCGCCACGAACGTCGTGCCCGAGCCCGGAAAGCCGCAGGGCTACGAGGAGACCGGCAGCGTCTCGAGCGCCATCCCCGGCATCGGCTTCAGCGCGCAGTCGTCGAACGCGCCCAATCACACCTACGAGATGGAAGCCGACGCGCTCGCCGAGGTCGGGCACAAGGGATTCGTGATTGACGCGCAGGCGATGACGGCGCTGCTCTTCGACTTCGCCACGCGGCCGGACTATCGCGCGGCGGTGAAACGCGAGTTCGACGGCATCAAGGCGCTCTTCGGCGAGTACCAGGAGGCGCTCAGGAAGGTGTACGTGGTGCCGAAGGTGCCGGACCCCGAGTGAGGCGAGAGTGGTGAGCAGTTTCGTCCGTGCGGCCGCCTGATGGCGCCGGCGAAGCTCGGCGACTAGGTCTTCCCGACGAGCCGGAGCGCATTGCGCACGGCCCCCCGCGCGGGCACGACTTCCGCCGCGTGGAACACCGTGCCCGGCACGGCGCTCTTGAGCCGCTGCTCGACCAGCTTCCGGAGGAAACTCGCGGCGTCGAGCAGGCCGCCCGCGAGCGCCACCGGCACCGCCGCCCGCTCATCCGTGAAGAGTTGCCGCGCCAGCGTGCGCACGTGGAGCACCAGCTCCTCGCACGCGAGCGTGCAGAGCGACCTCGCGCGCTGGTCGCGCGAGCTCGCCACGGTCATCACGACGCTCGCGAGCTGCCCGAGCTGGCCCGGCGTCGCGCTCGCCGCCCACGGCACCAGCTCGTCGGCCGACTCCATCTCGAGGTGCGTGAGCAACACGCCGAGGAGCGCCGTCTCCGGCTCCCGCCCATCGGCGGTGCTCGTGACCACCGAGAGCGCCTTCCGGCCGATCCACGCGCCGCTCCCCTCGTCGCCGCACGTCGGGCCCCATCCGCCGCAGCGCGCCATCTTCCCCGTGGGCCCGCGCCCGTACGCCACCGACCCCGTGCCGGCGATGAGCACGATGCCGGCGTCGTCGCCGAAGGCGTCCTCCAGCGCCACGAAGAAGTCGGGAAGCACCACGACTTCCTCGGCGAGCGTCCGCTTCGAGAGCGCCGCCATCAACGCCGAGTACTCCGAGTCGCGCCCCACGCCGGCCACGCCGATGCAGCACGCCTCTGGCGTCTCGCCCTCGAGGTCACAGGCGGCGAGCGCCTCGCCGATCAGCTTCTCGATGACGTCGGCCGAACGCTGCGCCTCACCGGGGCGCACCGCGCTGGCGGAGCCCGTCACCGTCGCGAGCTCCTCGCCTTCGCCGTTTGCCACGATCACGCGCGTCTTGGTCGCGCCGCCGTCCACGCCCACGACAATCGGTGCCATCGCAGTTAGAAAAGAAACGGTCCGGTCCCCATCCGCGCAAACGCGCAGTTCGGCAGTTACGATCGAGAATCCGTCGCGATGCTCGACGCGCGCCCGGGACGCACGAGCGCCGAGCCCGACCCCACGAGCATCGTGATCGTCGTCCCGATCAGCACGTACCACGGCCACGCGACGTTCGCGAACGGCCCGAGCACGGCCCCGAGTGCCGGCACGGCCGCCACGATCGGCTTCGCGAACACCACGCCCGCCATCGCGACGATCCCCACCGACATCCCGAGGATCGCGTCGCGCTGCGCCGCGCGCCGGTTGAAGATCCCGAGGAAAAACCCGCCCAGTAGCGCGCCGTAGGTGAACGACGCGATCGAGAGCGCGATGACCACCACCGGCGTCCGTCCTTCCGGAAAGAGCATCGCCCCGAGCGTGAGCACGACGCCCCACGCGAGCGCGAAGCGGCGCCCCGCGCGAAAAGTCCGCGGGTCGTCCGCCGAACGGCGGGTGAGCGGCAGGTAGATGTCGTGCGTCGTCGAGGCGGCGAGCGAGTTGATCGCGCCCGAGTGCGTGCTCATCGTGGCGGCGAGGATCGCCGCGACGATGAGACCGAGCAGCCCGTGCGGCATCCGCTGGATGATGAACGTCGGGAAGATCGAGTCCGGCGCGTTGAACCCCGCGCCCTCGTAGAACGCCCAGAGCCCGAGCCCCACCGTGAGGAAGAGCGCGAACTGGAAGAACACCACGATCCCGCTCCCGATGATGGCGCGCTGCGCCTCGCGGAGCGACCGCGACGAGAGGAGCCGCTGCACGATCATCTGGTCGGCGCCGTGCGACGCCATCGCGAGGAAGGCGCCGCCCAGGAGCCCGGCAAAGAGCGTGTGCGGCTGGTCGAATCCGGTGTACAGACTGATCGCCGTGAGCTTGCCGCCCGCGCGTGCCGCGTCGAGGATCGCGCCCCACCCGCCGGTCACGGCCTGCCCCAGCAGCACCACGGCGCTCACGCCGCCCGTGAGGTAGATCGCCGCCTGGAGAATCTCCGTCCAGACGACGGCGCGCATCCCGCCCTTGTACGTGTACACGATCGTGAGCACGCCCAGAATGAGGATCGCCACCGGCATCAGGTACTGCCTGGGCAGCACCGGCCCGATGATGAGCGCGATCGGAATCGCCGTCGCGAAGACGCGCACCGAATCGGCCATCGCCCGCGTCACGAGGAACACGATCGAGGTGAAGCGCCGCGTCTCGAGCCCGAAGCGCTTCTCGAGGAGCGCGTACGCCGTCACCAGCTCGCCCTCGAAGTAGCGCGGCAGGAGCACCGTCGCGACGACCACGCGCCCCGCGATGTACCCCGCCGCCACCTGCAGGAAACCGAGGTTCCCGATGTACGCGAGCCCGGGGATGGAGATGAACGTGAGCGCGCTCGTCTCCGACGCCACGATGGAAAACATGACCGCCCACCACGGGAGTGAGCGGTCGGCGATGAAATAGTCTCGCGAGGTCTTCTGTCGGCGCCCGAGCCAGACGCCCAGCGCGGTGGTCCCGGCCAGATAGGCGACGAGGACCGCGAAGTCTACGACGCCGAATCGGCTGCCGGGCAGAACGAGAACGGCGCCTTACGCGGAGAAGGAGTTACCGCACCCGCAGCCGCCGGTGGCGTTCGGGTTCTTGAAGGTGAAGCCCGACCCCTGCATGGACGTCACATAGTCAATCGTGACGCCGCTCAGGTACTGCAGCGAGAAGGGGTCCACGAAGACGCGGAAGCCGTCCTTCTGGACGATCGTGTCGTCGTCCATCGGCTGGTCCTCGATGAGCAGACTATACTTGAACCCCGAGCATCCGCCGGGCTGGACGCTCACGCGCAGCCCGCCCGCCTCAGGGGAGACCTTCTCGGCTTCCATGAACTTCAACACTTCCACGCCTGCCGCCGCCGTCATCTCGAGGGCGACTTCCGGCTGATTGATCGTGCTCATTCCGTCCTCCGACTCCCGGGTCGCGCGCAAGTCCAGCGCACGAGACAATATAGGTGAATCGGGAGTGTCCTTCAAGGAAATGACGCCGCGGGGCCATGCGTAACGTCCCGAGGGACAGCATCGTGGGGTGGATCGCGGTGCTCGCGGTCACGGGCGCGCTGGGCTACTGGGTCTGGGGCACACTGACCACGCCGCCACGGCCCAAGCCGGTGCAGGCACTCCCCAGCGACCGGTCCGGGCCCGGCTACTTCGCGGTCGCCGGCGCGGCCGTGGACCTCGAGATCGTCGCCCCCGACGGGCGGCGTGCGACGACCGCCGCGCACAGCGACACCGCGGGCCGGATTCCCGGCTCGCACGGGAGCGTGGAGTGCGCCGGCTTCGGCGTGATGCGCGAATCGCAGGCGGCGTGCGCGGCCAGCCTCACGGTCTGGAACCCGGTCCATGGCGCCTATCGCGTGGTCGTCTTCGCCACCGACTCCGCGCGCGCCGAAACGCTCAACCTGGGCTACGGCGGCGCTACCTTCCGGCGCTCGGGGGGCTTCTCCGTGCGCGTGTCCGTCGCGCCCGGTCAGCCCGTGGAGTTCGGCGTCACCGTGAACCGGGACGGCGTGTCGCAGCGCTCGAGGGTGGTGCCGAGCCCGAGGTGACGGCCCGCACGACCTCGTCGGCCAGCGCCTGCCGCACGCGCGTGATCTTCGTGTTGGCGCGCGTGGGATTCACCCGATTCGTGAGCAGGAGGACGAAGAGGTCGCGCGCGGGGTCAATCCAGAGCGAAGTGCCGGTGAACCCGGTGTGGCCGAACGCCGGGCGCGTCATCAGGTGCCCGGCGGAGTTCTGCCCGGTGGGCGTCTCCCAGCCGAGCGCGCGGTGGGAGAACGTCGAGTCCTGCACGGTCGTGAAGAGCCGGATCGTCTCCGCCGCGAACACGCGGTCGCCGTCGAGGACACCGCCGCTCAGGTACATCCGGGCGAAGCGGGTAAGGTCGCGTGCGGTGCTGAACAGCCCGGCGTGCGCCGAGACGCCGCCCAGCGCGTACGCGTTCTCGTCGTGTACCTCGCCCCGCAGGTGGCGCTGGCGCCACGGGTCCACTTCCGTGGGCGCGATGCGGGCGCGGAGTGACGCGCCCGGCCGATAGAGCGTCTCGCGCATCCGGAGCGGTTCCGCGACGTGCTTCGCGAAATACGTGTCAATGCGCTCGCCGCTCACCGCGCGGACGATCTCGCCCATCAAGATCGCGCCCAGGTCGGAGTAGACCATTCGGGCGCGGGGCACGGTGTCGAGCGGCGTGGCGTAAACGCGGGCCATCGCGGAGTCGGGGTGGTCCGTCTCCTTGTAGATGGGGCGCCACGCCGGGAGACCCGAGGAGTGCGTCAGGAGGTTGCGAACGGAGACTTGTTCCTTGTCCCTGCCTGTCCAGGTCGGCAGATACCGCTGCACCGGCGCATCCAGCTCGATCTTCCCCTGCTCGACGAGCTGCATCATCGCCGAGGTGAGCGCGACGACCTTGGTGAGCGACGCGAGGTCCCAGAGGGTGCGCTCGGTGGGAGCGGGCGACGGCGCCCAGTCGAGATGCCCGGCGCCGTACTCCGCGAGCACGCGGTCGTGCCGCCCGACGACGGCGAACGCCGCGGGGAAGGCGCTGTCGGCGACGGCCTTGTCGAGCACCGTGCGCAGCGCGTCCGCGACGAGCTTCTCGAGCGGCTCGGCGACCGTGCGCCTGCCGTCCGCGCCGTCTACGCTGTCCGCCCGTCCCGCGCCGCCCGCGCCGCCCGCGCCGCCCGCGCCGTCCACGCCGCCCACAAACGGCCGCCGGAGCCCGTCGCCTCGCGCGAAGAAGCCCGGCAGCGAGATGGGCGCGCGGCCCACGACCGGGGCGCGCCCCGCGATCGCCCCCGCCGCCGCCTGCTCGAGCGCGGGACCGCGGCCGTACGTCACGAGATACGACCCCACGTGCGGCATCTCGCGGATCACGTAGGGATTGCCGTGCGCGGCGACGATCACGGGGTGGCTCGCCGCGAGCGAATCGAGCCACGCCGCGACGTGTGGCGCGACGGCGAATCGCCCCGGCGGCTCCACCGCGCGCACGTGCGTGCTGGCGATCACGCGGTCGCCGGGCCGGACAAGCGAGTCGAGCGCGCTCCGCGGCCAGCGTGGAGAGATCCGCACCACGCGCGCGCCGCGGAGCGCCGAGCGCAGCCCGGCGGCGAACGCGCGGCCCGCCTCGACGTCCGTCTCTCCCGCGTAGGTCACGACGAGCGTCGGCTGGTCGTCGTGCACGGGCACGAGCGATTGCTCGTCGCGGAGCAGGGTGACGGCCTCGCGCGCGATGCGCCGCGCCGTCTCGCGGTGGGTCGCGGCGCCCACGATCTCGCGCAGCGAGTCGAGGGGAACGATCGGCCGCCGCGCCGCGCCCACGCGCACCTTGAGTTCGAGCAGTCGCCGCACCGACGTATCCACGCGCGCGGCCGCGATCTCGCCGCGCTCGACCGCGGCCACCACGGCGTCAATCGCGCGGCGCGTGTCCGTCGGCATCAGGAGGATGTCGGCGCCGGCCTGCACCGCGAGCACCGTGCTCTGCTCGACGCTGTACCCCTTGCCGACCCCCTGCATGTCGAGCGCGTCGGTGATGGTGACGCCCCGGAAGCCGAGCGTGTCGCGCAGGAGGGCGCCGACGATTCCCCGGTTGAGCGTGGCGGGCACCGTGTCGTGCGCCACCGCGGGAAGCGCGACGTGCGCCGTCATCACACCCCACGCGCCTTCGGCGATCGCCGCCCGGAAGGGCACCAGCTCCACCGTGTCGAGCCGCGCCCGGTCGCTCGCGACGATCGGAAGCGCGAGATGGGAATCGGTGTCGGTGTCGCCGTGGCCGGGGAAGTGCTTCACCACGGCGACCACGCCCTCCTGCTGCGTGCCGCGCACGTACGCCGCCGTGAAGCGCGCCACCGTCGCGGCGTCCTCGCCGAACGCGCGCGTGTTGATCACCGGGTTGGACGGGTTGTTGTTCACGTCGGCCACGGGCGCGAAGTTCAGGTGAATGCCGATCGCCTTCGCTTCCCGCGCGCTGACCCGCCCCGCCTCCTCGGCGTTCGCCTCGTTGCCCGTCGCGCCGATGGCCATGGCGCTCGGAAAGACCGTGGCGCTGCCGGCGTTGAGGAGCGACGGGGTGAAACTCCCGCCCTCGAGACGGCCCAGCGCCGGCTCGAGGTCCGACGCCACGAGCAGCGGAACCCCGCCGGCCAGCGCGAGCCGCTGCAGATCATTCACTTTCGCCGCGACCTCGACCGGCGAGCCGAGGGACATCACGACGCCTCCGACCCCGTCCTCCGTGATCCAGCGCCGGGCCACGGCGAACGTCGAGTCGGTCGCGCTGGTATAATCCCCGAGGACCCAGACCATCACCATCTGCCCCACGCGCTGCCGCAGCGAGAGGCGTTCGAGGCTGCGCTCGATCCAGGCGCGGGCGTCGGCGTTGAGCGGCGCGGTGAGCGAGGGCGTGAACGCCGGTGGCGGGTAGCGCGTGATGAGTGATGGCGACGCCACACGGGAGGGCGCGCACGCCAGCGCGGCCACCGCGACCAACGGGAGGAGCGACCGGTGAACTGGCATCAGCAATCGGGAAGGCGTGGGCAACTGGCGGCGCTTGGCCTGACGCTCGCCCTCCACGGCGTTACGGCGCCGGCGGCGCGTGCGCAACGTGCCCCGACCCCGCGCGCCCCGGCGCCGGCCGCCGAGAGGGTGCGTCCCGGCATCACCGTGCTGATCGAGGAGCGCATCGGGCTGATTCGTGCCCGGCGCGTGGCGCTCATCACGAACCAGACCGGGATCAACGAGCGCGGCGAGTCGGACATTGACCTGCTCCGCGACGATCCACGCGCGCGCGCGGCGGGCGTGCAGCTCGTCCGCCTCTTCGCCCCCGAGCACGGCATCCGCGGCACCGAGGACCGGCAGTTCCTCCAGGCCGAAGTGGACGCGAAGAGCGGGCTCACGGTGCACGCGTTGTACCAGTCGCAGACCATCCCGCCTCCCGATTCACTGCTCCGTGACGTGCAGACGCTCCTCGTGGACCTGCAGGACATCGGAACCCGGACCTGGACGTACACCGGGCTGATGCTCTACGCCCTGCGCGCCGGTGGGCGCCTCGGGATTCCCGTGCTCGTGCTCGACCGCCCGAATCCGATCACCGGCTCGCACGTCGAAGGGCCGATGCTCGACTCGCTCATCGCGAACCCGAACGATCCCGCCCCCGGCGCGCCCGGCAAGGCGTACGCATTATATCCTGCGCCGCTCAGGCACGGAATGACGATGGGCGAGCTGGCGCAGCTCTTCAACGCGAAGCTCGGGCTCGGCGCCGACCTGACCGTCGTGCCCGTGCGCGGCTGGCGACGCTCGCAATGGTTCGACGAGACCAGGCTCCCCTGGGTGCGCCCGTCCCCCAACATGCCGTCGCTGACGAGCGCGCTGCTCTATCCGGGGCTGGTCGCCTTCGAGGCGACCAACCTCTCCGTGGGCCGGGGCACCGGCGAGGCGTTCCAGCGGCTCGGCGCGCCGTGGCTCCGGGCGAAGGAGGTCGTGGACCTCCTCGCCGACCGCGCGATGTCGGGCGTGAAGTTCGAGGCCGAGCGCTTCACGCCCGCGTCGCCGTCGGACGGGAAGTACGCGGGCCGGAGCGTGGCGGGCGTGCGGATCGTCGTGACGGACCGCGAGCGCGTGAACGCCGCGCGCGTGGGGGCCGCGCTCCTCTGGGCGATCGCCCGCACGTCGCCCGATTCGCTCCGGATTCGTGCCGCCGGCTTCGACGATCGCTTCGGCGCCGCCCGGCTGCGCGAAGCGCTGGTGCGCGGCGATGACCCCGACGCCGTACTCGACGCCGAACTGCCGGCGGTCGTGGCCTTCCGGGAGGCCGTAAGACCTTATCTGATCTATCGCTAGGCCCGTCGCGCTCGCGTTGCCCTCACTCTTCCGGCCGGGTAAACTTCGGTATGCCGAATCCCTGGGACGCGGTCAAAGCCGGTTACCTGCGACTGGTGGAGCCGGTGATCGCGTACCTCGTGCGCCGCGGCGCGAACCCGAACGTGATCACGACGATCGGCACCGGGTGCATGATCACCGCGGCGGTGATCTTCGCGTCCGGGCACATCCGCATCGCGGGGTGGGTGCTCGGCCTCACGGCGATCTTCGACGTGCTCGACGGCAACGTCGCGCGCCGCTCGGGTCGCCAGACGAAATTCGGCGCGTTCTACGACTCGTCGCTCGACCGCATCTCCGACGGCGCGCTGCTCGCCGGCCTGACCGTCTTCTACGCGACCGACACGTCGCGCCACAGCGTCGAGATGGTCGTCGTCTGCCTCGCGGCGATCCTCGGCACGTTCGTCACGTCGTACACGCGTGCGCGGGCCGAGGGGCTCGGCATTGATGCCAAAGTCGGGCTCATTCAGCGCGAGGAGCGCGTGGTGCTCCTCGCGGCGCCGCAGGCGTTATTCGGGCTGGCCTTCGACGGCTGGGTGCTCTCGACGATCATCACCCTGCTTGCGGTGACGTCGTGGATCACCGTGGTGCAGCGCATCCGCTTCGTGCATCGGGTGACGAGCGCGCGCGCGACGACCGCTCGCGCGGCGCTGCTGGAGAGCGCGCACGCGCCGTCCCCCGAGCCCACGCTCGCGGCGAAGCCGTCCGGCTCCACGGCCGACGGCGCGCCCACGCCCGTACACGCGCATTCACCCCGCTAGCGCGCTCCCCCCACTCCTTTCGGCGCCGAGTCCCTCCGCGTGAGCGCCCTCCGAACGTGACCGCAAGCGAAGAGGAGAAGCCGATCCGCCCGGCAACCGGCCGGCTGGGCATCCTGACGCCGGGGCTCGGCGCGGTCGCGACGACCTTCATCGCGGGCGTGGAGAGCATCCGGCGCGGCCTGAGCACGCCGGTGGGCTCGCTCACGCAGATGGCGACGATCCGCCTCGGCAAACGCACCGACCGCCGCTCGCCGCTCATCAAGGACCTCGTGCCGCTGGCCTCGCTCGACGACCTCGTCTTCGGCGCGTGGGACCCGATTCCCGACGACGCGCTGACCGCCGCGCGCAAGGCGAGCGTGCTCGAGGAGCGCGACCTGGGGCCGGTCGCGCCGTTCCTCGCGGGCATCACCCCAATGCCGGCCGTCTTCGAGAACAAGTACGTCACCCGCATCACGGGCACCAACGTCAAGCGCGGGAAGAACAAGCGCGACCTCGCCGAACAGCTCCGGCAGGACATTCGTGACTTCAAGGCGAAGCACCGGCTCGATCGAATGGTCGCCGTGTGGTGCGCCTCCACGGAGATCTACATCAAGGCGGGGCCCGCGCACGCGACGCTCGAGCAGTTCGAGAAGGCAATGGAGCGGAACGACGAGGCGATCGCCCCCTCGATGCTCTACGCGTGGGCGGCGCTGATGGAAGGCGTTCCCTACGCGAACGGCGCGCCGAACCTCGCGGTGGACACGCCGGCGCTCATCCAGCTCGCCAACGAGCGCGGCGTGCCGATCTCCGGCAAGGACTTCAAGACCGGGCAGACCTGGCTCAAGACCGTGATCGCGCCCGGCATCAAGGCACGGATGCTGGGCCTGAAGGGCTGGTACTCCACGAACATCCTCGGAAACCGCGACGGGGAGGTCCTCGACGACCCGGCGTCGTTCAAGACGAAGGAGGAATCGAAGCTCTCCGTGCTGCACACGATCCTGCAGCCGGAGCTGTACCCGCACCTCTACAAGGACTTCTCGCACGTCGTGCGGATCAACTACTACCCGCCGCGCGGGGACAACAAGGAGGGGTGGGACAACATTGATATCGTCGGGTGGCTGAACTATCCGATGCAGATCAAGGTGAACTTCCTCTGCCGCGACTCGATTCTCGCGGCGCCGATCGTGCTCGACCTGGCGCTCTTCAGTGACTTCGCCGCGCGCGCCGGGATGAAGGGGATTCAGGAGTGGTTAAGCTTCTATTACAAATCGCCGATGGCCGCTGCGGGACTCCAGCCGGAGCACGATCTTTTCATTCAGCAGACGAAGCTGAAGAACACGCTCCGCCACCTGATGGGGGAGGAGCAGATCACGCACCTCGGTCTGGAGTACTACACATGAACGCTCACGCAAACCCGAGCGTCCTCCGCGCGGCGCCGCACACGCTCGCCTCGCGCGTCCCATGGGGCCTCTCGCTTGCGGCCCTCGCCGCGCTGGCCTGCGGCCCCGTGCCGCGCTCGGCCCGCGACATCCGCCTGTGGACCACCGATTTCGAGATCCGCGTCTCGACCGACGTGCTCCCGCCGCGCGCGCTCGAGCAGTCGCGCTATACCGTCGTCGTCCGCGACCGGAAGACGCGCGAGCCGATCGCCGATGGGCAGGGTCGCATCTTTGCGACGAATGCCGATGGCAAGACGATCTGGGACGGATTCACCTACGGGCCCGAGGTCGGCACCTACCACGCGCGGCTGATGTTCCTGACTGCCGGCGAGTGGGCGATGAACGTGCAGTTCCGCCGCGACTCGACATCGGCGCTGCAGCGGCCGGAATACGATTGGCGGCAGGAAATCCGCGTCGGCGCCGAGCCGGGCGACACGTCCCGGCCCGGATGACCGGCGAGACGGAGCGGACGCGATGAAGCACTTTCACCGGACCCACGTTCCCCCCGACGCGGTGCTGGCCACGGCGGACGACTTCTTTCCCACGATCGGCCTCCGGCAGACCGCGGCGGGACCGCGCACGCGGACCTTCACCGGCGTGGTCGGGACGCCCGAGGAGCCGGTCACGCTCGCGCTCGCCGTGAGGATGGAGGGCGGCCACTACACCTTCGTCGAGGCGAGCACGTCGGCGCACGGGGAGAGCCGGCTCGACCGGAACGTGAAGAAGTTCTTCGTGCGGCTGCACCGCCAGATGGACGCGCGACACGCGCTCGGCGCCGCGTACTGAATGGCGGTCGCCCGCACGCGCGCGGCGGGAGGCGTGAAGCGGGGCTCCGCCGCCGCGCCCTCGGCGGCGCTGACCGCGGACCGGAAGCTCGAACTCTACTACTGGATGCGGCTCACGCGCTCGCTGGAGGAGCGGCTGGTGAGCCTGCACCGCCAGGGGAAGCTCGTCGGCGGGGTCTTCCGCTCGCTGGGCCAGGAGGCTGATTCCGTCGGCTCCGCCTATGCGCTCGAGCGGCGCGACGTGCTGTCGTCGCTCACGCGGAACCTCGGCTCGCTGCTCGTCAAGGGTGCGACGCCGCTCGAGATCCTGCGCCAGCACTTGGCCACGGCCGACTCCCCCACGGGCGGCCGCGACCTCGGGCTGCACATCGCGGACCTCCAGCGGGGGTTTCTCGGCCACATCTCGCCGCTGGGCGACATGGTGCCGGTGACTGCCGGGGTCGCGCTCTCCTTCCGGATGCGCGGCGAGGATCGCGTCGCGCTCGTCTACGTCGGCGACGGCGCCACGAGCACGGGCCCGTTCCACGAAGGACTCACCTTCGCCGCGGTGTTGCGCTGCCCGATGATCGTGATCGTCGAGAACAACGGCTACGCCTACTCGACGCCGGTGCACCAGCAGACCGCTGCGCGCCGTTTCGTGGACAAGGCGGCGGGCTACGGCATCGCCGGCGAGCAGGCCGACGGCAACGATGTGCTCGGCGTGTACGACGTCACACGGCGCGCCGTGGATCGCGCGCGCGCGGGCGGGGGCGTCACCCTCATCGAGTTGCTCACCTACCGTCGGCGAGGACACGCGGAGCACGACAATCAGCGTTACGTGCCCGCGGGCGAGGCCGAACGGTGGGCCGCCGAGAACGATCCGCTCGACCGCTACGTGCGGGTGCTCCTCGACCGCGAGAAGGTCGAGCAGGCCGCGCTCGACGCCGTGGACGCGCGCGTCGTGGCGGAGCTCGACGCCGCCACGGCGGAGGCCGAACGGTCGCGTCCGGCCCGGGCGACCGACGCGCTGCACGGCGTCTTCGCCGATCCGCCGGCCGTCGCCCCCCACTGGTACCGGGAGGCCGGGCACCGGACGCCGGAGCGGGGACCGTCGTGACCGCCGAGATCACCTACCTCGAGGCCATTCGCGAGGCGCTCTTCGAGGAGATGGAGCGCGACCCCGATGTGTTCTGCCTCGGCGAGGACATCGGGGTCTACGGCGGCGCGTTCAAGGTCACCGAGGGGCTGCGCGAGCGGTTCGGCGAGGCGCGTGTCATTGACACGCCGATCGCGGAGGCGGCCATCGTCGGCGCGGCCGCGGGCGCGGCCCACATGGGCATGCGCCCCGTCGCCGAGATGCAGTTCGCCGACTTCATCGCGAGCGCGTACGAGATCCTCACCAACTACGTCGCGACGGGGCGCAATCGCACCGGCCTCGCCTGCCCGATGGTCGTGCGCGGCCCGAGCGGCGGCTACGTGCGCGGGGGGCCCTTTCATTCGCAGAACCCCGAGAGCGCGTTCCTGCACACGCCGGGTCTCAAGATCGTGGCGCCCGCCACCGCCGAGGACGCCAAGGGCCTGCTCAAGGCCGCGATCCGCGACGACGACTGTGTGCTCTTCTTCGAGCACAAGTATCTCTACCGGCGCATCAAGGCCACGATGCCCGCGGGCGATCACCTCACCCCCATCGGCTGCGCACGCGTGGCGCGGGAAGGGAAGGACCTGTCGCTCATCACCTACGCGGCGACGGTGTGGAAGGCGCTCGAGGCGGCGGAGCGACTGGAGCGCGAGGACGGGCTCTCCGTCGAAGTGCTCGACCTGCGCACCCTCGCGCCGCTCGACGACGCGGCGATCGAGGCGACCGCGAAGAAGACCAATCGCGTGGTGATCGTCCACGAAGACACGCGCACCGGCGGGATCGCGGGGGAGGTCACCGCGCGGCTCAACGAGCGTTGCTTCGAGTGGCTCGATGCGCCCGTCCTGCGCGTGACCGCGCACGACGTGCCGCTGCCGTCGGCGCCGGCGCTGGAGGACTTTGTGCTGCCGCAGACGGACGACATCGTGAAGGCGGCGCGGCGGCTGGCGAGTTACTGACGTGGTGAAGGGTGAAGAGCGAATGGCGAAGGGTGAAGATTCCGTGAAGGGCGAGGAGTCCGTGAAGGGCGAAGGCGTGTCGCGGGCGCGGCGCGTCGGCATCGGCTGCTTCACGGCGTGGCTCGGGCTCGCGAGCGGAGCGATGGTGGCGGCGCTCGTCTCGCGGATCGTCGCCTACCTGACGCGCGCGGAAGCCTGCGCGGGCATTCCGTCGTGCAATTGGTACATTTATGCGATCATCGGCGGCGGTATCGGCGCGGTGACGCTGCCGGCACTCGTGCTCTGGGCCCTCGGCAAGTCGAAGGGCCCCGCGTCGCGCAACGACTGATCGAGGGTCTTCCCGTGGCTCGAGTTGACGTGATCATGCCCCAGATGGGTGAGTCGATCGCCGAGGGCACGGTGTCGCGTTGGCTCAAGCAGGTGGGCGACGACGTGAAGCGCGACGAGCCGATCTTCGAGATCTCGACGGACAAGGTGGACGCCGAGATCCCGTCGCCGTCGGCCGGCGTGCTCGCCGAGATCCTCGTGGGCGCGGGCAAGACCGTCGCCGTGCAGACCGTGGTCGCGCGGATCGAGACGGAAAAAGGCGCGGCGATCGCACCAGCCCCGAGCGCGCCGCTGTCCGAATCGCGCGCCGCGTCACCGGTGCCGGCGATGGCGGCGGCACCGGCGCCGGTGCCGTCTCGACCATTGGCGCCCTCGCCGCTCGCGTCGTACGCCTCGGGCGCGCCGGCGCCGAGCGCCGCGCCCGTCGGCCCGAACGGTTTGCTTGCGGAGCGCATCCGCACGAAGAGCTCGCCCCTCGTGCGCCGCCTCGCCGCCGAGCACGGCGTAGAGCTGTCGCGCCTCACGGGAACGGGCATCTCCGGGCGCGTGACCAAGCGCGATCTGCTCGGCTATCTCGAGAGCGGTGATCGTCGCGTCGCCGCGCCGGCGGGTCTTGCCGGGGCGGTGGCCGTGCCCGCGCTGACGGCCGCGCCCGCGCCGACCGCCGCGCCGTGGCCCGGCGACGTCGTCGAGCCGATGTCGAAGCTCCGCCGGCTCACCTCCGACCACATGGCGCTCGCGCGCCGCGTCGCGGCGCACGTGACGACCGTCCACGAGGTGGACCTGACGCGCGTCGGGCGCGTGCGCGCGGCGATGCGGGCCGAGTTCGAGGCGCAGTCGGGCCAGAAGCTCACCTTCCTGCCGTTCGTGCTGCAGGCGCTCGTGATGACGCTCAAGCGGCATCCGGTGCTGAACGCCGCCGTGAACGGCACCGACATCATCTATCGCAAGCGATACAACATCGGTATCGCCGTGGCGCTCGACCCGTCCGGACTCATCGTGCCGGTGATCAAGCACGCGGAGGATCTCTCGCTCTCGGGGCTCGCGAAGGCGTCGAGCGACCTGGCGGCGCGCGCGAGGGCGGGGAAGCTCGGGCCCGCCGACGCCGCGGACCTCACCTTCTCCGTCAGCAACTTCGGCGTCTTCGGCTCCGTGATCGGGACGCCGATCGTACCCGTCGGGACCACCGCGATCCTGGGTCTGGGCGCGATCGAGAAGCGCGCCAAGGTGATCGCCGGCGCCGACGGCGAGGACACGATCGCGATTCGCACGTGCAGTTACCTCTCGCTTTCGTTCGACCACCGCGTCGTGGACGGCGCGGATGCGGACCGCTTCATGGGGGACCTGAAGCGGACGCTCGAGACCATCCCGGAGAGCGGCTACTGATGGCGCGGGCGCTCTCCATCCAGCGTTCGATCATCCCCGCCGTGGATCGCGACCGGCACCTCGAGCGCCTTCGCGCGCGTCGCGACCACTATCAGCGCGCGAATTGCCGTTTCTGGGTGTTCGAGCAAGCCTCGCTGGCGGGGGCGTTCCTCGAGTTCATCGAGGCCTCCGACGCGGCGACGCTCGCGGCGGCGCACGCGGCGGCGCCCGAATCACCGCTCGACGCCGACCGCATCTACGTCGAGGTGGAGCTGACCTGACATGCCGAGCCGCAGCATCGTGATTGATGGGGTGCCCTGGAGCGTCTATCCCTCCGGCTACGTGACGCAGTACGACGCCGACGAGTACGGCCTGCTCTTCGTGCGCGGGACCGGCTCGGAGCGCGAGGTGCGCGTGACCCGCTACTCGCCGCCCGGCACGCGGTCGCGCGAGCAGGCGCTCGCGGCGATGGCCGAGGCCGACCTGCGCGCGCTCTTCGCGGCGTCGCAGCCGAGCTTTACGTCGCCCGAGGCCGGCTACGCGCCGTGACCGGCGTCGAGGGCGCGCGTGCGGCGGGTCCGGGCGCCGCGCCGAGTGGGCACGGTGGCGAGGTTGATCTGCACGTCCACTCGACCGCGTCGGACGGCGCGCTCGCGCCCGAGACCGTCGTCGAGGCGGCGGCGCGCGTGGGACTCTCCGCGCTCGCGCTCACTGATCACGACACCCTGGCCGGCGTGGCCGCCGCTCGCGAGGCGGGGAACCGGCTCCGGCTTCGCGTCGTCGCCGGCGTCGAGCTGAGCGTGCTGGACGGCGAGCAGGAGGTGCATCTCCTCGGACTCCACGTGGCGCGCGTGGACGCGCTCGAGCGCGACCTCGCTGCCCTGCGGGAAACGCGTCGCGCGCGCGCGGTGAAGATCGTCGAGCGCCTCAACGCGCTCGGCGTTCCCGTCACGGCCGATCAGGTTTTCGCCGAGTCGGGCGCGGGCGCGGTGGGGCGCCCGCACGTGGCACGCGCCCTGATCGCCGGCGGCTGGGTGCGCGACCTGCGGGAGGCGTTCGGCCGTTACCTGGGGACGGGCCGGCCGGCGAACGTCGAGAAGCAGCGCTTGAGCGCCGCCGACGGCATCCGGCGCATCCACGATGCGGGCGGGCTCGCCGTGTTCGCGCATCCCGGCGCCGACGGGACCCTCGAGCGCGTGGCGGCGCTCGCGGCGCTCGGGCTCGACGGCCTCGAGGTGCTCCACCCGAGTCACTCGCCGGCGGACGTCGCGCGTCTCACCGCGCTCACCGAGTCCCACGGCCTGGTGCCGAGCGGTGGCTCCGACTGGCACGGCACCGCGGATGGGCCGCGGGCGCTCGGTGCGATGCGCGTGCCGGCCGGGTGGCTCGCGTCGCAGGACGCACGGCTCGCGGCGAGGGCGTCGCGCGCCGCCGCGACGTTCGCCTGAGCGCCGGACGCGACCGGGAGCCGGTGCGGTGGCCGGAGGCGGCGGGGTCGCTCGAGCGCTCGACGGCCGGGTCGCGCTGGTCACGGGCGCCGGCCGGCGTCTGGGCCGCGCGATCGCGGTCGCCCTCGCGGCCGACGGGGCACGCGTCGCGGTGCACTACCACGTGTCCGCAGACGGTGCGCGCGAAACGCTCGCGACAATCGAGCGTGTGGGCGGGCGCGCGGCGGCCTATCGCGCCGACCTGCGCGACCCGGGCGCCTCCGAACGGCTCGTCGCCGACGTCGCGAAGGACGGTGCACGGCTCGACCTCCTCGTGAACTCCGCGGCGTCGTTCGTGCGCACGCCGCTCGGCACGGTGACGCCGGCGGAGTGGGACGAGATCTTCGCGCTCAACCTGCGCGCCCCCTTCTTCCTCTCGCTCGCGGCCGCGCGCGCGATGGGCGACTCTGGCGGCGCGATCGTGAACCTCTCCGATCACATGGGCTTCGAGTCGTGGCCCGCCTTCGCGCCACACGGCATCAGCAAGGCGGCCGTGAGCGCGATGACGCGCACGCTCGCCTCCGCGCTGGCGCCGAAAGTGCGCGTCAACGCCGTGGCCCCGGGTGCGGTGCTCCCGCCCGAGGACTGGCCCGAGGAGGAGCGCCGCCGCTTCGCCGAGCGGACGCCGCTCGGGCGCGTTGGCACGCCCGACGACGTCGCGCACGCGGTGCTCTTCCTCGCGACCGCCGAGTACGTCACCGGCGTCACGCTCTTCGTGGACGGCGGACGGCACGACGCGCCGTGAGACGTGGCCGTCCCGGAAGGCCGCGCCCGTACCGTTTTCCCGCCGTCCAGGCGAGATTTCGACAACTATTAAGAAAGGCAACGCCGTGGCCCTGTTCGAATACGACGTCGTCATCATCGGCGCCGGCCCCGCCGGCCTGTGCGCCGGTCTCTACGCCGGACGCGCGCTCCTCAAGGCCGTCATCCTCGAGCAGGGGCTCCCCGGCGGCGAGCTCCTCAACACCGAGGTCATCGAAGACTACATCGGCTTTGAGCACATTCTCGGCTGGGAGATGGCCGAGAAGTTCGCGGCGCACGCCGCCAGGTTCGGAGCCGAGATTCGCACGTCCACGCGCGTCGAGCGCGTGCGCAAGAGCGCGGACGGCCTCTTCGAGACGCTCGTCGAGAACGGCGACGTCTTCCGCGCTCCCGCGGTGATCATCACGGCGGGCGGCACACCCGTGAAGCTCGACGTCCCCGGGGAGATCGAATACGCGGGGAAAGGCGTGTCGTACTGCGCGGTCTGCGACGGCGCGTTCTTCAAGCAGCAGACGATTGCCGTCGTGGGCGGCGGCGACGCCGCCGTCGAGGAGGCCGACTTCCTCACGCGCTACGCATCGAAGGTGTACGTCATCCATCGCCGGAACGAGTTTCGCGCCTCCCGCCTCCTGCAGCAGCGTCTCCTCGCGAACGCCAAGGTCGAGGTACTCTGGGACACCGTCGTGGACGAGATCGCCGGCGCGAACGGGCTGATGACGCACGCGAAGATCCGGAGCGTCAAGACCGGGGCGACGCGCGACCTCAACGCGACGGGCATCTTCGTGTTCGTCGGCTTCAAGCCGAACACGGGGGTGATCGAGGGGCACGTCGAGCACGACGCCGCGGGGTACCTCCTCACCGACGCGAACATGGAGACGTCCATTCCGGGGCTCTTCGCGGCCGGTGACGTCCGCGTGCAGCTCACGCGCCAGGTCACGACCGCCGTCGGCGACGCGACGACCGCGGCGATCGCGGTCGAGAAATATCTCGCCGCGCGCCGGAGCGGACAGGCGGCGCCCGCGCCGATGCCGATGCTCGCGCGCGACGGGAAGACGGGTGCCGCGCCGAAGTCCGGCTCAGCGGTCCCCGCGGCCGGCGCCGCCGACGCCCGCTGACGGCGCGCGTCCCGATGCTGGTCACCTGCCTCACCGTCGGTCCGTTCGAGGAGAACTGCTACCTCGTCGTGGACTCGACGTCGCGCGACGCCGTGCTCATTGACCCCGGCGACGAGGGGGCGCGCCTCGTGCGTGCGGTCGAGAGTGCCGACGCGCGCCTCGGCGCCATCTGGCTCACGCACGCCCACGTGGACCACATCGGCGGCATCGCCGCCGTGCGCAAGGTGTGGAACGTGCCGATTCACCTGCATCCGCTCGACGAGCCCATCTACCGGACCGGCGCGATGCAGGCCGCGTTCTACGGCCTGGCGTTCGAGGAGCCGCCGAGCCCCGATCGCGCTCTCGCCGACGGCGACGTGCTCGCGATGGGCGCGATGCGGTTCACCGTGCTGCACGTCCCCGGGCACGCTCCCGGACACGTGGCGTTCCACGGCCACGGCGCTGTCTTCGGTGGCGATTGCCTCTTCGCCGGCTCGATCGGGCGCACCGACCTGCCGTTCGCGAATCCCGCGGATTTCGGGCGCTCGCTCGAACGGCTCTGCGCGCTCCCGGCGGCGACGACGGTGCACCCGGGTCACGGTCCGTCCACCACGATCGGCGCCGAGCAGGCGACGAATCCCTTCCTCACCGGCGTCGCGCGAGCGCCGGTCCGATGACCGTGCCCGTGCGGCACATCGCGGCCGCGCTCCTGCTGAGCGCGTGGATGGGCGGCGCGCTCCTCACGGTCGTCGTTGTGGCGCCCGGCGCCTTCGCGGTCCTGCCGTCGCGCACGCTGGCCGGCGTGCTGGTCGGCCGTGTGCTGCCGATCGTCTTCGGATCGGGGCTCGGCGTCGGCGTCGCGGTCGCGCTCCTCGCCGGCTGGCGCGCTCGCGCGCGCGAGGCAGCCGGCCCGGAACTCCTGGCCGGGCGGGGCGCGGCGGTCACGGCGCTCCTCGCCTCGGCCGCGTGCGCGCTCACGCAGTTCGGCATCAACCCCAGGCTCGTGCGGCTTCGCGCCGACATCGCGGGTCCCGTGGACATGCTCTCGCCCGACGACCCCCGCCGCGTGGCGTTCGGCCTCCTGCACGGGTATAGCGTGCTGGGGCTCGGCGTGGCGATGCTCGCCGCGGGAGTCTCGCTCGGCTTTCTGCTCTACGCGTTGCGGCCGCGCGGCTGACGCCGCACCTTCTCACGACCGGATCCCTCCATGCCACGTCGCGTTCTCTCCAGCCTCTCCTGCGCCGGCCTCGCCGCGCTCGCCGCCTGCAATGCCCTCACCGACACGTCGTTCTCGGGAACGCCGGTCGCCGTGGTCGTGCTCGACACGCGCGTGAAGGGCGCGGCGTTCACGACGTCGCCCACGGTGAATTTCTACAAGGCCCAGAACATCACCTTCAGCTCGACGACGGCGGCCACCGACAGCTGCCAGCTCCTGAGCTACTCGCCGACGCCCTCCTCCGGGGACGGGTCGGCGGAAGTGATCGGCGGCGGCGCGTTCGTGCTCGTGCAGCTCTCCGGGCGCACCGACTCCCTCAAGAAGACGACGGCGGGCGACCAGACCTACCGGCTCGCGGCCGCCGCGGGCCTCACCTTCACGCCGGGCGACTCCGTCTTCGTCACCATCCCTGGTGACGCCGCGGGCTTCCCGGCCGCCTCCTTCGCCGGCAAGACGGCCGAACCCTTCACCCTCGCGCCGCTCGTCGTGCCGCCCACGAACCAGAACATGACGGTGAGTTGGAGCGCGGCGACCGACGCGAACGCGGCGATGCTCCTCTCGTTCCGCTTCCACGAGGGCTCCGGCACCGGACTCAACCAGCAGCTGCTCTGCGACTTCCGCGACGATGGCACGGGCAGCGTGCAGGCCGCGCTGATTGCCAGATGGGTGGCCTCAGGCGATCGCGACGTCTTCGCGGAGCGGCTGCGCACCGCGATCGTACGCGTGCCAAGCGCGACCGACGCGTTCATCAACCTGGTTTCGACCTTCGACCTTCCGACGCCGGTCTCGCCCTGACGGGCGACGAACGGCGCACGGCGGGCGGCGGACGACGAGCAGCCGGACGGGGACCGTGACGAAGAAACGGGCGAAGACGGACCGGCGCAGGACTCGGACGGAACGCGACCCCCTCGGCGCGCTCGAGGTCCCGGCCGACGCGCTCTACGGCGTCCAGACGCTGCGCGCGGTGCGGAACTTCCCGATCAGCGGGCTCGCGCCCCTCCCCGCCTTCGTGGACGCGGTCGTGCAGATCAAGCGCGCGGCGGCGCTGACGCACCGGGCCACCGGCCGCCTCGAGGCGCGGCTCGCCCGCGCCATCGTGCGCGCCGCCGACGAGGTGCTCGAGGGCCGCCATCGCGCGCAGTTCGTCGTGGACGTCTACCAGGCCGGCGCGGGCACGTCGCACCACATGAACGTGAACGAGGTCCTCGCGAACCGCGCGAACGAACTGCTGGGCTCGCGGCGCGGCATGTACGCGCCGGTGCACCCGAACGATCACGTCAACATGGCGCAGTCCACGAACGACGTGATTCCCACGGCGATCCGGCTCGCCGTCCTCACGGAGCTCGGACCGCTGACGCACGCGCTCGACGGGCTCCGCGGTGCGCTTGTGCGCAAGGGCAAGGCCTTTGACAAGATCGTCAAAGCGGGCCGCACGCACCTGCAGGACGCGATGCCGATCCGGCTCGGCCAGGAGTTCTCCGCCTGGGCCGGGAGCATCGCGCGCGGCGCTCGCCGTCTGCGCGACGCGGCCGATGACCTGCGCGACCTGGGCATCGGCGGGAGCGCCGTCGGCACCGGCGTCAACGTCGAGCCGGAGTATCCGGCGCGGATGGTCGCCGAACTGAGCAGGAGCACGGGCGAGAAGCTCCGCGTCGGCGACGACCGCGTGCAGCTGATGCAGTCGCTGGGCGACGTCGCCGCCTTCAGCGCGGCGCTCCGCACGCTCGCGCTCGACCTCTCGAAGATCGCGAGCGACCTCCGCCTGCTCGCGAGCGGCCCGCGCACCGGGCTCGACGAGTTGGTGCTCCCGGCGGTGCAGCCCGGCTCGTCCATCATGCCCGGGAAGGTGAACCCGTCGGTCGCGGAGATGGTGAACCAGGTGTGCTTCCAGGTGCTCGGCAACGATCTCGCCGTGGCGGTGGCCACCGAGCACGGGCAGCTCGAACTGAACGTGATGATGCCGCTCGTCGCGCACAACGTGCTCTTTTCGATGCAGATCCTCGCGAACGCCGTGCGCGCGCTCGACGAGCGATGCGTGCGCGGCATCGCGGCCAACGAGGCGCAGTGCGCGTACTGGCTCGAGCGCTCCGCGGCGCTGGCCACCGCGCTCGCGCCGCGGATCGGTTACGCGCGAGCGGCGGAGCTGGCGAAGGAATCGGTGAAGACGGGGGAGTTGATCCGGGACCTGGCGGAGCGGAAGAAGATCCTGCCGCGGGCGGAGTTGGCGAGGGCGCTCGATCTGCGGAAGATGACGGACATTGGAGTGCCGGGAGGGCGAGGACAGGAAGCAAAGGGCAGAGGGAAAGGCAGAGGGAAAGGCAGGAACAAGGGGCGAGTGAGAGGGACAAGGGACAAGTAACCACGAAACGCTGGTGGACAGCGCGAAGGGCGCGGTGCACAGGCGTCGCGTCCTGAGCCCTGCTCGCTGAACACCGCACCCTGATCGAGGTGACTTGCCCCTTGTTCCCGTCACTTGTTCCTGGTCCCTGCCGTCCCGGTTTACAACCTCCCGTTTCGTCCGTATTGTGCTGACATGCGCATCACGACGTGGGCCGAGTACGGAGTGATCTGCGCGCTGCATCTCGCGAAGCGCGCGCCTGCGGGGCCCGTCACGGGGCGGGACATCGCCGCGCGCGAGAAGCTGCCGGCCGACTACGTCGAGCAGATCCTGCTCCGCCTCCGCCGCGCCGGAATCGTATCGAGCACGCGTGGCGCCAAGGGGGGCTACACGCTCTCGCGGCCCGCCGCCCGCATCACGGTTCGCGAGATCATCACCGCCGCCGAGTTGATGACCTTCGATCTGCACTGCGAGAGCCATCCCGTGGACGACGTGCGCTGCTCGGCGTCGCACGACTGCAGCATTCGCCCGGTCTGGGTGTTGCTGCGGCGCCGCATAGACGAGGTTCTCGACGGCGTGTGCCTCGCCGACCTGCTTGACGCCGAGGCGAAGGTGCGCCAGCGGGTGGGGCTTCCGGTCCTGCACTCCTGAGCGGGCCCGCGATGGGCGTGCTGCTCCCCTTCACACCCGAATGGCGGGCGGCCCGCGAGCGGCGCCGCAAGGCTGCGGCCTATCTCGCGGCCGCACGGCGGGAGCCCGAAGACACGGACGTGCGTTGGCTCGCCGACGCGGCCGCTAACGGCGACGAGGACCACGCGCGCTGGGAACTCCGCTTCGCGCGACTCGCGCTCGCGGTGCTGACGGCGCAACGCGATGCGCTCGACGACCGCACGGGCTCCGACGTCGTCGCCGCGCTCGCCGACGCGTTGCGCGAGGACCCGCGCGTGGCGCCCGGGATGCACGCGCTCGCCGAACGCCAGTTGAACGAGCGGCTCGCCGCGTATCGCGAGGCGCTGTCCGCGCGCGGCGGGCCCGTGGGAAGCGGGGAGCGGCTTGGCCGCGTGCTCCTCGCCTTCGCCTCCGACGGCGCTCGCAGCGCCGGCGCCCCGCTCCCGCGAGCCGTGGAGTTTCTCGGCGCGTGGATCGCCGAGGCCAACGAGGCGCTGCGGGCCGCCTACGGGACGGCGTCGCTGCCGGAGCATTTGCCGCCGTCCGAAGCAGTGGTGAGGGGTAAGGGGTGAGAGAGTGAGGGATCGGGTGAAGGGTGAAGGGCGAATGGTGAAGAGCGAAGGGGACGTGAAGGGTGAAGGGCTCGTGAAGAGCGAAAGGCGAATAGTGAAGAGCGAAGGGGTCGTGAACAGTGAAGGGATCGTGAAGAGCGAAAGGCGAATAGTGAAGAGTGAAGGGGTCGTGAACAGTGAAGGGATCGTGAACAGTGAAGGGCCTGTGAGACGTGAAGGGCGAAGAACGGCACGCACGCGGCCGCCTCTTCGCCCTTCACCATTCGCTCTTCACCCTTCACCATTCGCTCTTCACCCTTCACCATTCGCTCTTCACCCTTCACCATTCGCTCTTCACCCTTCACCATTCGCTCTTCACCCTTCACCCGACCCCTCACCCTTCACTCCTCACCCCTCACGAGTGCCGAAGGGGGGACTCGAACCCCCACGGGCTTGCGCCCACTGGCTCCTGAAGCCAGCGCGTCTACCAGTTCCACCACTTCGGCGTGGATCGGGAAGCTAACGTCTCCGTTCCCGATACCCAAGACCGCGCGCGCTCGTCTGTTGTCGAGGGGTGGTTTCACCTTAACTTGCCTTGCCGCGCTCCGTTGCCCGTGACCCCACAGCCTGCTGCCAAGCCCGACCGCGAGGAGGTCATCTCGATCGCGCGCAACAAGCGCGCGCGGTTCGACTATGAGATCCTGGACCAGTGGGAGGCCGGCCTGGTCCTCACCGGCACCGAGGTGAAGTCGCTTCGCGCGCGGAAGGCGAGCCTCTCCGACGCCTTCGGCGTCGTGAAGGACGGCGAGCTCTGGTTGCTCAACCTCCACATCGCGCCGTACGAGCAGGGGAACCGCTTCAACCACGACGCCACGCGCACGCGCAAGTTGCTGCTCCACGGCCGCGAGATCCGCCGCCTCATCGGCGCGGTGGAACGGCAGGGGCTCACGCTCGTTCCGCTCGAGCTCTACTTCAGACGAGGCCGCGCGAAGGTGCGCCTGGCGCTCGCGCGCGGAAAGAAGCTGCACGACAAGCGCGCTGCGCTGCGCGAGCGGGCCGACCAGCGGGACATCGCACGCGCGATCAGGGTGAGGCGATGACCGGCGCGCTGCTCGCCCTCGCGATTGCCGCCGCACAGGCCGGCGGCGTGGTGCGCTCGACGGACGCTGCCGGGCGCCGGACGCCGGCTGACTCCGTTCTTGTCCGTGGCGGCGTGCGTGACACGACGCTGGCGATCGTCGCGACGAGTGCGGGCTCCGCGCTCCGCGCCGACGCCGTCGCGGCGGCACTCGGGGGCGTGCTCCGCGTCGCGCGCCTCGGGCAGTGGACCATCGAGCTTGCCGGCGTCCTGTTCGACCTCGAGGAGGGCGTTCCCTTTGCCGGGAGTCGGGGCGCCGTGTATCCGCTCGCGGGGCCGCCGCTCGTGCGGGACGGCGCCCTGCTGATCCCGCTGCAGTTGGTTGCCGACCTCGCGCCGCGCGCCGGCGGAAACCTCACGTGGGACGCCGGGCGGCGTGAGCTGCGCCTGGGACGCGGAAACCCCGGCGTGGTGACGGCGTCCGCGGCGGCGCGCGCCGCGAGCACCACATCTCCCCCGGCCGGCGCGGGCACGGCTCCGGTCGCCCCGCCGCGGGCGGCGAAGCGATACACGGTCGTGGTGGACGCGGGACACGGCGGCCCGGACCCGGGGATGCGTGGCCCCATCGGCGGCAGCTTCACGATCTACGAGAAGGACGTCACGCTCGCCGTCGCGAAGCAGCTCGCCCGCGCCCTCGAGACGCGCGGCGTGGACGTCGTGATGACCCGCACGACCGACACCCTCATCGCGCTCTCCGACCGCGGCCGGATCGCCAACGAGCGCCGGGGCGACCTCTTCATCTCCGTGCACGTGAACGCGGCGCCGCGGAGCTGGAAGAACCCGGGTACCGCGCGCGGCTTCGAGACCTACTTCCTCGACGAGGCGAAGACCGAAGACGAGCGCCGCGTCGCCGAGATGGAGAACGACGCCGTGCGCTTCGAGACGGGGCCCGCGCTCCCGCGCGACGACGCCCTCGGCTTCATCCTCAGCGACATGAAGCAGAACGAGCACCTGCGCGAATCGAACGACCTGGCCGCCAAGGTGCAGGAGCACCTCAAGGACGTCCATCCGGGGCCCAGCCGGGGCGTGATGCAGGCGCCGTTCCGCGTGCTCGTGACGGCCTTCATGCCGGCCGTCCTCCTCGAGATCGGGTTCGGCACGAATCCGGTAGAGGCCGCCTGGATTGCCAGTGTGGGCGGCCAGCGAACGATCGCCCTCGCCGTCGCCGACGCGGCCATCGAGTACTTCGCCCACTACCAGCGCCGCGCGGGTGGCTCCGGCGGGGCGCCGGCGGGTCCGCGCGAGTGAGCGCGGCCGCACCCACGCCCTTCGCCGGCCCGCTCGCCGCCACCGCGGCCGGGCTCACCTTCCAGAACCCCGTCCTCCTCGCCGCGGGCACCGCGGCCTACGGCCGCGAGCTCGCCGACGTCGTCGCGCTCGACGCGCTCGGCGGCCTGGTCACCAAGGCGGTGAGCCTCGAGCCGCGCGCGGGGGCGAGCGCCCCACGCGTCGCCGACTTCGGCGACGGGATGATCAACGCCGTGGGGCTCGCCAATCCCGGTGTCGCCGAGGTCAAGGCGCACCACCTCCCGTGGCTCGCGGCCACGCTCACGCGCGCGCGGGTGCTCGTGAACGTCGTCGGGCGCGTGGTCGAGGAGTTCGGCGACGTCGTCGCCGCGCTCGAGGACGCGCCGGGCGTGCACGCCTTCGAGCTGAACGTGAGCTGCCCGAACACGCGCGCGGGAGGACTCGAGTTCGGCGCCGACCCCGCGTCGCTCGACGCGGTGGTGCGCCGCGCGCGCGCCGCCACGCGCCGCGCCCTCTTCGTGAAGCTCTCGCCCACGCTCCCCGACGTGGGGGACGCCGCCCGACGCGCCGTGGACGCCGGCGCGGACGGGATCACCGTCGTCAACACGATGCCCGGCCTCGTGATTGACGTCGCGACGCGGCGCCCCGTGCTGGGCTACGGCACCGGCGGCGTGAGCGGTCCCGGGCTCCGGCCCGTGGGCGTCCTCGCCACGTGGAGAGTGCGGCAGGCGGTGCGCGCGCCCATCATCGGCGCCGGTGGTGTCGCGACCGCGGAGGACGCGCTGCAGTACCTGCTGGCCGGCGCGACACTCGTCGCCATCGGGACCGCCGCGCTCGCGAATCCGCGCGCACCGGAACGCCTCGTGCGCGACCTGGCGCGCTGGTGCGCGAAACACCGGATCGCGCACCTCGCCGACCTGGTCGGTACCCTGGAGTGGCCGGCGTGACCGGCGCGAGCCTCTCCGGATTCGCGGCGCCGATCCCGATCGTCGCGCTCGACGTCGCCTCGCTCGACGATGCCCGGGCGCTCGTGAACGCGCTCGGGCCGCGCGCGGCCGCGTACAAGGTCGGGCTCCAGCTCTTCACCGCCGAGGGTCCGCGCGCGGTCGGGTGGCTGCGCGACGAGGGGAAGCGCGTCTTTCTCGACCTCAAGCTGCACGACATCCCGAGCACGGTGGCGCGCGCGGCCGAGGGCGCGCGGCGGCTGGGCGCCTCGCTCCTCACCGTGCACGGCCTCGGGGGCCGGATGATGGTCCGCGCCGCGGTGGACGCCGCGGGCGACGAGACGGGTGTCCTCGTCGTCACCGTCCTCACGTCGCTCGACATCGCCGCGGCGAGCGCGGCCGTGGGCCGGCCGCTCGAGAGCGTGCGTGAGGAAGTGCTCCGGCTCGCCGCGACTGCGCGTGCGGAAGGGGCGCACGGGGTGGTCTGCGCCGCGGCCGAGTGCGCGGCGGTGCGGAACGCGCACGGCGACCACCTGCGGCCGCTCGTGCCCGGCATTCGCCCGGCCGGAGCCGACGTCGGTGACCAGGCACGCGTGGCGACCGCCGCCGAGGCGGCTCGAGCCGGCGCGGCGTTCGTGGTCGTCGGGCGAGCGATCACCGGCGCGGCGGACCCGGCCGCCGCGTTCGACCGCGTGCTCGCCGAGCTGCGAACGCCGTAACCGGCGGCGTCGGCGGCGGCTTGCGAGGAACAGTCCGCCCCGCGCAGTATAGAATGAGTACAATCCCGACTGGAGCGAGTGCGATGGTCCGACCACTGATCTGTTGCGCGCTGCTCGCCGCGTGCGCGAAGAGTGGTGCGACGCCCGGTCCCGACGTCGCCGTCACACCGGTGAGCGCTCGCGTGGTGACCAGCACGGGCGGCGGTGTGGTGGATCTCTCCCGCTCGGCCGAGACCGTCGGAGTCCCGCTCGCGGTCAACGCCAGGCCCGACACCGTCTTCGCGGTGCTGGTCGCCGTCTACAAGGAGCTGAACATCGCCACGACGCGCCTGGTGCCGGAGCAACGCGTAGTCGGCAACGACCTCTTCCGCGCGCGCCGGCGGCTTGGCGGCGCCCCGATGCAGAGCGCCGTGGACTGTGGAGGGAATCCCGGGCAGCCGAACGCGGAGACCTTCGACATGGAGCTCAGCATCGTGAGCTATGTGAGTGCGACCGCCGCGGGGACCGCCACGATCACCACGATGCTCGCGGCGGTGGGAAACGATCCGATGTTCGGGAAGGACCGGCAGATGCGGTGCTCTTCCACCGGGGAGCTGGAACGGCGGATCGCGAGGATGGTCCGGGAGAGACTGGGGCTCAAGTAGAGTGAGGCTTGTGTCGGGGCCGCATCCCGACTATCCTTCAAGACTGCCCCGAAATGGGGGCGCAGCAACGAGTTCCGTCTCTTTGGAGTCCCGGTGAAAGTTCGCAGCAGCGTGAAGCCGATTTGCGAGCACTGCAAGGTGGTCACGCGCCGCGGCGTGACGCGCATCATCTGCAAGCGCAACCCCAAGCACAAGCAGCGGCAGGGCTAGCCCATGGCGCGCATTTCCGGCGTGGACCTTCCACGCGAGAAACGGGTCGAGATCGGCCTGACGTACATCTTCGGCATCGGCCGGCAGTCGGCGCGGCAGATCCTCGACGTCTCCGGCGTCAACCCCGACCAGCGCGTCAAGGACCTCACCGACGCCGACGTCAACCGACTCCGCCAGGAGATCGAGAAGGCGTACCGCGTCGAGGGCGCGCTGCGCACCGAGGTCGCGATGAACATCAAGCGGTTGATGGACATCGGCTCCTATCGCGGCCAGCGCCATCGCAAGGGACTTCCCGTCCGCGGTCAGCGGACGCACACCAACGCCCGCACCAAGAAGGGCCCGCGCCGCGCGATCGCCGGCAAGAAGAAGGTGACGAAGTAATGGCCATCGGGAAGAAGACCAAGCGCGTCGTCGAGGCCGAAGGCGTGGCCCACGTCGCCGCGACGTTCAACAACACGACGATCACGATCACCGATGCGCACGGGAACACCGTCGCGTGGGGCTCCTCCGGCAAGGCGGGCTTCAAGGGATCGAAGAAGTCCACCCCCTTCGCGGCCACGGTGGCCGCCGAGCAGTGCGCGCGCGAGGCGATGGCGCTGGGCGTCCGCCGCGTGCACGTGCGCGTGCAGGGGCCGGGCTCGGGGCGCGAGAGCGCGATCCAGGCGCTGGCCGCCGCGGGGCTGCAGGTCAAGTCCATCCGGGACGTGACGCCCATCCCGCACAACGGCTGTCGTCCCCCGAAGCGCCGGAGGGTCTGACCGGTGCGCTACACGGGACCGAGCTGCCGGCTCTGCCGGCGCGAAGGCACGAAGCTCTTCCTCAAGGGCACGAAGTGTTTCACGGAGAAGTGCCCGGTGGAACGCCGGCCGTACGCGCCGGGGCAGCACGGACAGAGCACGGCGCGCCGCCGCAAGCTCTCGGAGTACGCGAAGCAGCTCCGGGAGAAGCAGAAGATCAAGCGCATCTACGGCGTGAGCGAGCGGCAGTTCCGGAACACGTTCGAGCGCGTCGCGACGCTGCCGGGCGTCACCGGGCACAACCTGCTGGCCGCGCTCGAGAGCCGGCTCGACAACATGGTCTACCGCCTCGGATTCGCGGCGAGCCGGAAGGCGGCGCGCCAGCTCATCCGGCACCGGCACGTGGAGGTGAACGGGAAGGCGGTGGACGTGCCGAGCTTCCTCGTGCAGCCGGGGGAGGAGATCCGCGTGCGGCAGAAGTCGCGCGAGCTGGTGGTGGTGGCGGCCGCGCTCGAGCAGTCGTCGCGCGGCGCGACCCCGAACTGGCTCGCGGTGGACAAGGGGACGTTCACCGGGCGGATGCTCGAGCGGCCGCAGCGCGCGGCGATTCCGATCGCGGCGCAGGAGCAGCTGGTGGTGGAGTTGTATTCGAAGTAACGGGTCGGATCCCTGACATCCGAGCGGGCCTGCCGCGCGTCAGGGGCGGGGCAGGGCGTAGGCGATGCGCGCACCCACATCGCCTGACCTCATTCAGGATCTGTAGATCATGACACACGCGATTGACCTTCGCGGGCTCGTCCGGCCGCAGCTCGTCGAATCCACGAAGCGCGAGGACCACCCGAACGTCGCCGAGTTCCGCCTCCAGCCGCTCGAGCGCGGCTTCGGCCACACGCTCGGCAACGCCATGCGGCGGATGCTGCTCTCGTCGCTCCGCGGCTCGGCGGTCTGGGGCTTCCGGATTGACGGCGTGCTGCACGAGCACCAGACGATCCCCGGCGTCGTGGAGGACGTGCACCAGATCATCGGCAACCTCAAGACGCTCACGCTCTTGCTCGCCGACGACGTCGAGGACGTGATCCTGCGCATCGGCGTCTCGAAGGCGGGCGCCGTGACCGCCGGGCACATCGAGGCGCAGGGCGGCGTGCGCGTCATCGAGCCGTCGCACCACCTCTTCACGATGCAGGACGAGCGGGATCTCTCCGTCGAGCTGTACGTGAACAAGGGGCGTGGCTACGTCGAGGCCGAGCAGCACCCGGCCGACCGGTCGCTCCCGGTGGATCTCGTGCGGATCGACTCGATCTATTCGCCGGTGCGTCGCGTCAACTTCTCCGTGTCGGAGACGCGCGTGGGCCAGCGCACCGACTACGACCGCCTGGTGCTCACGGTGGAGACGAACGGCACGATCTCGCCCGAGGAGGCGGTGAGTTACGCGGCCGCGCTCGCGCAGACGCACTTCCAGTACTTCGCCGGGTTCGGCTCGCATGCCGCCGCCGCGACCGGCGCGGAGTTCGCCGGCTCCGACGCGGCGCGCCTCGCCCAGCTGCTCAAGACGCCCATTGACGATCTCGAGCTCTCGGTGCGGTCGGTGAACTCGCTCAAGAACTTCAACATCCGGTCGCTCGGCGACCTGGTGCGGCAGACCGAGACGGAGATTCTCGAGGTCAAGAACTTCGGCAAGAAGTCGCTGCAGGAAATCGCGGACCTGCTCGAGCGCGAGGGGTTGAACTTCGGGATGCGGTTCGAGGAAAACGGCGACGGCGTGCACGTCATTGACTGGGGCACGCCGGCCAGCCGCGCCGCGGCGAACGCGCCCGACGACCTTCCCGAGGAATAGCGCCATGCGTCACCGCAAGGCCGGCCGGAGCCTCCGGCGCACCAGCGAGCAGCGGCTCGCGCTCCTCCGGAGTCTCGCCACGTCGCTCATCGAGCAGGGCGCGCTCGAGACGACCGAGGCGAAGGCCAAGGAGCTGCGGCCGTTCGTCGAGAAGCTCATCACGAAAGCCCGCACCGGGACGCTGCACGCGCGCCGGCTTGCGGGACGGCACGTCCACAAGCGCGCGGCCGCCGACAAGCTGTTCCAGGAGATCGGCCCCAGGTTCGCGAAGCGCCCGGGCGGGTACACGCGCATCCTGAAGACCGGCCACCGCAAGGGCGACGGCGCCGAGATGGCGCGCATCGAACTGATCGAGAGCGCACGATGACCCGGACGAGAATCGAGCGGAACAAGTGTTACGCATGCGGCAAGGCGATCGCCTTCGGCAACAACGTCTCGCACGCGAACAACCGCACGCGCCGCACGTGGAAGCCGAACCTGCAGGTCGCGCGCGTCGTGCACGAGGGAAAGATCACCAAGGTGCGCGTCTGCACCCGGTGCCTGAGCGCGGGGAAGATCCGCCGCGCGCCGCGCGGGCCGGTGGTGGGCGTCGCGTGAGCGACCCTCGATCTGCAGGCCGGGAAGGGAGCCGCGGGCTCCCTTTTTTGCGTCCGTCCAGCGTTAGGATATAGCCATGCCCACCGCGCTCATCACCGGCATCACCGGCCAGGACGGCTCCTACCTCGCGGAGTTCCTCCTCGCCAAGGGCTACCGCGTCGTCGGCATCGTCCGCCGGAGCTCGACGACGCCCTACGACCGCATCGCGCACCTCGTGGACCGGATCGAGCTCGTCTCCGCCGACCTTCTCGACCAGACCTCGCTCGTGGATGCCATCGGCGATACGCGGCCCGCGGAGATCTACAACCTCGCCTCGCAGAGCTTCGTCGCCACCTCGTGGACGCAGCCCGTGCTCACCGGGGAGTTCACGGCGCTCGGGGTCACGCGGATGCTCGAGGCGATGAAGCGCGCCGCGCCCGAGGCCCGCTTCTACCAGGCGAGCTCGAGCGAGCAGTTCGGCAACGTCGTGGAGACGCCCCAGAACGAGATGACGCCCTTTTATCCCCGCTCGCCCTACGGCGTGGCCAAGGTCTACGCGCACTGGATCACCGTGAACTACCGCGAGTCCTTCGGGCTCTTCGCCGCGAGCGGCATCCTCTTCAATCATGAGAGCCCGCGGCGCGGGCTGGAGTTCGTGACGCGCAAGGTCACGGACGCGGTCGCACGCATCAAGCTCGGCCTCTCGACGGAGGTCCGTCTCGGCAACCTGGAGGCGCGCCGCGACTGGGGATACGCCGGCGACTACGTGGACGCGATGTGGCGGATGCTCCAGCAGCCGAAGGCCGACGACTACGTGGTGGGCACGGGCGAGAGCTGGTCGGTGGCGCAGCTCTGCGAGGAGGCGTTCTCGTACGCCGGGCTCGACTGGCGCGCGCACGTCCGGAGCGATGCGCGCTTCGTGCGTCCCGCCGAGGTGGATCTCCTCGTCGCCGACGCGTCGAAGGCGCGCCGCGCGCTCGGGTGGGCGCCGACGGTGCGGTTCCGCGAGCTGGTGCGGATGATGGTGGACGCCGACCTCGCGCGGCACCGCGCGGGGCCCCGTAGCGGCTGACGTGGGGCGCGGCTCGGCGCGGACCGCGCTGGTCACGGGAGCCGCGGGCTTCGCGGGCCAGTGGCTCTGTCGCGATCTCGTGCGGCACGGCTGGTCGGTCACGGGCTCGTCGCTCACGGGCGATCCGGGGCCCGGGATCCTCTCGCCGGAGGACCACGCGCCCGTCGTCTGGCGGCGCGAGGACCTGCGTGACGCCGGCGCCGTCCACGACGCGCTCGACGCGGCTCGGCCCGATGCCGTCTTCCATCTCGCCGGCGTCGCCTTCGTGCCGGCCGCGGGGGACGACCCGATGCTCGCGTTCGACGTCAACGTGGGATGCGCCGTGCGACTCCTCCGCGAGATCCGGGAGCGCCGCGCCGCCGGCACGCTCGATCCCGCCGTGCTGATCGTGGGGAGCGGCGAACAATACGGGCGTCACGACGTCGTCGCGATGCCGCTCGGCGAGGAGGCCGAGTGCCGGCCGTGCTCGCTCTACGCCGCGACCAAGCTGGCGCAGGAGGTCTTCGCGCTCGAAGCCTTTCGCGCCGACGGCGTCCGCGTCGTCTGCACGCGCTCGTTCAACCACAGCGGGCGCGGCCAGCACGCGAGCTTCCTCCTGCCGGCGCTCGTGGAACGGGCGCGCGCCGCGCGCGCCGGCGCTCGCGCGGGACGGCGCGCGAAGGACGTCGCCATCGGGAACACGGACACGGTGCGCGACTTCCTTCACGTCGAAGACGTGGTGCGCGCGTACGTCCTCCTCGCCGAGCGGGGGCTCGCGGGCGAGGTCTACAACGTCTGCAGCGGCGAGGGGGTCCCCGTCGGTGAGATCGCGCGCGAGGTGCTGACGGCCGCAGGCGTGGACGCGCCGCTCGTGGGCGACGACGCGCTCCGCCGCCCCGTGGACATCCCCGTCCTCGTGGGCCGCAACGACAAAGTGCGCGCGGATACCGGGTGGGCGCCGCGCCGCACCCGCGCGACCATCATCGCCGATCTGCTCCATGCCGCGGCGCCCTGATCTCCACCGCATCCTCCTCATCGGCTCGGGGCCCATCGTCATCGGGCAGGGCGCCGAGTTCGACTATTCGGGGACGCAGGCGGTCAAGGCGCTGAAGGAAGAGGGCTACGAGGTCATCCTCGTGAACTCGAACCCGGCGACCATCATGACCGACCCGGAGATCGCCGACCGCACCTACATCGAGCCGGTGACACCCGAGTTCGTCGAGTTGATCATCGCCCGTGAGAAGCCCGACGCGCTGCTGCCGACGATGGGTGGGCAGACGGCGCTCAACATCGCGATGGCGCTGCACCAGTCGGGCGCGCTGGCGCGGCACGGCGTCGAGCTGATCGGCGCGAACGCCCGCGCCATCGCGCTCGCGGAGGATCGCCGGCTCTTCGGCGAGGCGATGCGACAGATCGGCCTCAAGGTCCCGGAAGGGCGCATCGCCACCTCGTGGCCCGAAGCGGTCGCGATCAGTGCGTACACCGGCTTCCCGGCCGTCATCCGCCCGGCCTTCACGCTCGGCGGCTCGGGGGGCGGCGTCGCGCGCGACCGCGAGGAGTACGAGACGATCGTCACGCGCGGACTCGCCGAGTCGCCGATCTCGCAGGTGCTCATCGAGCGGTCCCTGCTCGGGTGGAAGGAGTTCGAGCTGGAGGTGATGCGCGACCGGGACGACAACGTGGTGGTCGTCTGCTCCATCGAGAACCTCGACGCGATGGGGATCCACACCGGCGACTCGATCACCGTCGCGCCCGCGATGACGCTCACCGACCGCGAGTACCAGGCGATGCGCGACGCGGCCATCGCCGTGATCCGCGAGATCGGGGTGGACGCCGGCGGCTGCAACATCCAGTTCGCCATCAACCCGGGGAACGGCGAGATGGTGGTGATCGAGATGAACCCGCGCGTCTCGCGCTCTTCGGCGCTGGCGTCGAAGGCGACGGGGTTCCCGATCGCGCGCATCGGCGCCAAGCTCGCGGTCGGCTACCGGCTCGACGAGATCCCGAACGACATCACGAAGCAGACGCCGTCGTGCTTCGAGCCGGTGCTCGACTACGTGGTGGTGAAGTGCCCGCGCTTCGCCTTCGAGAAGTTCCGCGGCGCGAACCCCACGCTGACGACGCAGATGAAGTCCGTGGGCGAGTCCATGGCGATCGGCCGCACCTTCAAGGAGGCGTTCCAGAAGGGGCTCCGCGCGCTGGAGAGCGGGCGGAGCGGCTGGGAGGTGGGGGAGCGGCTGCTGGACGACCGGGTCGCCGACGACTCGCCCGAGACGCTCCGGGTGGCGCTCGCCACGCCGACGCCGGAGCGGATCTTCCAGGTCAAGCGCGCGCTGCTCGCGGGGATGAGCTTGGCGGAGCTGCACGAGATCACCGCCATTGATCCCTGGTTCCTCGCGCAGCTCCGCGAGTTGGTGGAGGCGGAGCGCGAGTTCGCCGCGCTCGCCGAGGTGGACGCGCCGGCCCTCCGCGCGATGAAGCGCCTCGGCTTCGCCGACGCGCAGCTCGCACAGCTCCGGGGCGAACACGAGGACGACGTCCGTGCGCGCCGGTGGGCGATGGGGATTCGCCCCGTCTACAAGATGGTGGATACCTGCGCGGGGGAGTTCCCGTCGAACACGCCGTACCTCTACTCCACCTACGACGACGAGTCGGAAGCGCCGCGCTCGGGGCGCAAGTCCGTGGTGATCCTCGGGAGCGGGCCGAACCGGATCGGCCAGGGCGTCGAGTTCGACTACTGCTGCGTGCGCGCGGCCATCGCGCTGCGCGAGCGCGGGTACGAGACGATCATGGTGAACTCGAACCCCGAGACCGTCTCGACCGATTACGACACGAGCGACAAACTCTACTTCGAGCCGCTGACGCTCGAGCACGTGCTCGAGATCGTCGAGCGCGAGCAGCCGGTGGGTGTGATCGTGCAGCTCGGCGGGCAGACGCCGCTCAAGCTCACGCGGCCGCTCGAGGCGGCCGGCGTGAAGATCCTCGGCACCAGTCCCGACGCGATTGACATCGCGGAGGACCGGCGCCGCTTCGAGGCGATCGCGCGGCGGCTCGGCGTCGCCCAGCCGCCCAACGGGACGGCGACGAGCGTGGCCGAGGCGGTGGAGGCGGCCGCGCGCATCGGGTATCCCGTGCTCGTCCGCCCGAGCTACGTCCTCGGCGGCCGCGCGATGGAGATCGTCTACGACGAGCCCGCGCTCCGCGAGTATTTCGCGCGCGCGGCACGCGTCTCCGAGGACCGGCCGGTGCTCATTGACTCCTTCCTCGAGGACGCCTACGAGGCCGACGTGGACGCGATCAGCGACGGCACGCGCGTCGTGATCGGCGGCGTCATGCAGCACATCGAGGATGCCGGCATCCACTCCGGCGACTCGGCGTGCGTCCTCCCGCCCTCGCGTATCACGCCACAGGACGGCGCCATCATGCGCGCGCACACCGTCGCGTTCGCGCGGGCGCTGGGCGTCGTGGGGCTCATCAACGTGCAGTTCGCGATCAAGGACGGCACGGTGTACGTGCTCGAGGTGAACCCGCGCGCGAGCCGCACGGTACCGTTCGTCTCGAAGACGATCGGCGTCCCGCTCGCCTCGTACGCCGCGCGCGTGATGCTCGGCGAATCGCTCGAGGCGACGGGCTTCACGGAGGAGATCATCGCGCCCTACGTGGCGGTGAAGGAGGCGGTCTTCCCCTTCACGAAATTCCGCGAGTTCGACCCGATCCTCGGGCCGGAAATGCGCTCGACGGGCGAGGTGATGGGCGTGGCGGACGCGTTCGGCACGGCGTTCGCGAAGGCGCAGCTCGCCGCGGGCAACGGGCTTCCGCTTGCGGGCACGGTGTTCGTGACTGTGAACGATCGCGACAAGCCGAACGTGGTGGCGATCGCGCGGCGCTTCCTCGAGATGGGCTTCGCCCTGGTCGCCACGAACGGCACCGCGCACTACCTGCGCGAGCGCGGCGTGCCGTGCGCGATGGTGCACAAGGTGAGCGTGGCGCGCCCCAACGGCATGGACCTGATCCGCGACGGCCAGGTGCAGCTCCTGATCAACACCCCGCTCGGGAAACGGGCGCAGAAGGACGACTACACGCTCCGGCAGGCGGCGATCGGCCAGCGCGTGGCGTATACTACCACGCTCAGCGCGGCGTCGGCCGCGTGCGACGCCATCGCCTCCCTCAAGTCGGACGCGCCGACCGTGCGGTCCATCCAGGAGTGGCAGGATACCATCCGATGACGAAACCCTACATCCACGAAACCGCCGTCGTTGACAAGGGCGCGAAGATCGGTGCCGGCACCAAGGTCTGGCACTTCTGCCACGTGATGCCTGGCGCTGTCATCGGCAGGCGGTGCACGCTCGGCCAGAACGTCGTCGTGATGAACGGCACGACCATCGGCGACAACGTGAAGATCCAGAACAACGTGTCGGTGTACGAGGGCGTCACGCTCGAGGATGACGTCTTCTGCGGCCCCTCGATGGTGTTCACCAACGTCGTCAACCCGCGCAGCCACGTCTCCCGCAAGACGGAGTACCAGAAGACGCTGGTGCGGAAGGGCGCGACGATCGGCGCCAACGCGACGATTCTCTGCGGCGTGACGCTCGGGCCGTACGCGTTCGTCGGAGCCGGGGCCGTCGTCACGAAGGACGTTCCCGCGCACGCGCTGGTCACCGGCGTGCCGGCGACGCTCGCCGGCTGGATGTGCGAGTGCGGCGTGAAGCTCGAGGAGGGGCTGATGGAGCTGACGTGCCCCGCGTGCGGCAACCGCTACACGCGGCGCGGGGACAAGGTCACGCGCGAGACCTTCGAGGCCGAGTGACCGGCGCGAGTCCTGTGCGCGAGTTCCGCGTCGCGCTCGTCGGCTGCGGGCGCATCAGCCGGACCCACTTCGACGCGATTGCCGCCGTCGAGGGGCTTGCGGTCACCGGAGTCTGTGACGTGGTCGAGGCCCGCGCCCGTGAGGCGGGCGAGCGGCTGGGCGTGCCCTGGTTCACGGCGTACGAGACGATGCTCCGCGACGCGCCCGCGGACGCGGTGACGATCGCCACGCCGAGTGGGCTGCACGCGCGGCAGGGCGTGCTCGCGGCGCGCGCGGGGAAGCACGTGATCAGCGAAAAGCCGATGGCGATCACGCTCGCGTCGGCGGACGAGCTGGTACGCGCCTGCGACGAGGCCGGGGTGTACCTGTTCGTCGTCAAGCAGAACCGCCTGAACGCGCCGGTGCAACTCCTCCGCCGCGCGATCGAGAAGGGCCGGTTCGGGCGGATCTACCTCGCCAACACGACCGTGCGGTGGACGCGCCCGCAGTCGTACTACGACCAGGCGCCGTGGCGCGGCACGTGGGAGTTCGACGGCGGCGCCATCATGAACCAGGCGTCGCACTACGTGGACCTCCTGCAGTGGCTTGTGGGTCCGGTCGAGAGCGTGATGGCGAAGACGGCGACGCTCGCGCGCAAGATCGAGGCGGAAGACACGGGGATCGCCGTCCTCAGATTCCGCAACGGCGCGATCGGGTGCATCGAGGTGACCATGCTCACCTACCCGAAGAACCTCGAGGGCTCCCTCACGATCCTCGGCGAGAAGGGCACGGCGAAGATCGGCGGCATGGCGGTGAACGCCGTGGAGCACTGGGACTTCGCCGAGCCCGATGCCGACGACGCACTCGTCGCGGCGACCGGCGCGAACCCGCCCACCGTGTACGGCTACGGGCACCAGGGGTACTACCGGAACGTGCTCGCGGTGTTGCGAGGGGAGTCGAAGCCGGAAACGGACGGACGGGGCGGGCGCAAGTCGCTCGAGTTGATCCTCGGGATCTACGAATCGGCGCGCACCGGCCGGGAGGTATCGCTGCCGCTCAAAGCGTGAGGCGGCCGCGCCACGACCGAGGCACGGCTCTCACCACGGAAGCACCGCTTTCACCACGGAGGCACGGAGGTTTGCGGAGGGCCACGGAGGAGGACTTGGGGGAACGACAGCCCGAGGGCGGGCTTTTGTTCCCCGAAGAAGTCTCCGTGGCCCTCCGTGGATCTCCGCGCCTCCGTGGTGAAAGCGCTGTTTCCGTCGCGAACTCCCTCGATTCGTTGACTTCGCCTGAGCGCCCGGCGACTCTTAAAGGTTCTGCGGAAGGGCCCCGGCGGCCCTGCGGCGCCACCACCCCGAACCCTCAGCATGTCCGTACCGCTCCTCGACTTGCGTGCGCAATACGCGGCGATCAAGCCCGCCGTGGACGGCGCGATGCTTGAGGTCGTCCGCGATCAGGCGTTCATTCTCGGCGCGCCCGTCGCTCAGCTCGAGCGGGAGGTCGCCGCGCTCTCGCGCGCGAAGTTCGCGGTCGGGTGCGCGAGCGGCACGGACGCGCTGCTCCTCGCGTTGCGCGCGCTCGACATCGGCCGCGGCGACGAGGTCATCACCACGCCCTTCACCTTCTTCGCCACAGCCGGCACCATCCACAACGTGGGCGCCACCGCGGTCTTCGTGGACATTGACCCGAAGACGTACAACATCCGCCCCGATCTCGCGGCCGGCGCCGTGAACGCGAAGACGAAGGCCATCATCCCCGTGGACCTCTTCGGCCAGCTCGCCCCGATCGAGGAGATCCAGCGCCGCGCGCCGCGGATTCCCGTGATCGAGGACGCGGCGCAGTCCATCGGCGCCCGCCGGAGCATTGACGGGGAATGGCGGATGGCGGGCGAGATCGCGACGATCGGCGCCTTCTCGTTCTTCCCCTCGAAGAACCTCGGCGCCTGGGGCGACGGCGGGATGATGGTGACGCAGGACGAGGCGCTCGCCCAGCGCCTCCTGCGGCTCCGCACGCACGGCAGCGTCCGCACCTACTTCCACGAGGAAGTGGGCTACAACTCGCGCCTCGACGCGCTGCAGGCGGCGGTGCTTCGCGCGAAGCTCCCGTTCCTCGCCGCATGGAGCGCGAAACGCCGCGAGAACGCCGCGTACTATTCGGCCGCGTTCACCGACGTGCCGGAACTCGTGACGCCGTTCGTGGATCCGGCGAACGAGTCCATCTTCAACCAGTACACGATCCGCGTGCCGCGCCGCGACGCGCTCAAGGAACACCTCACGGCGAAACAGATCGGGCACTCGGTGTACTATCCGCTGCCGCTGCACCTCCAGCCGTGCTTCGCGTATCTCGGCTACCGGAAAGGGGCGTGTCCGGAGTCGGAGAAGGCCGCGAACGAGGTGATCTCGCTCCCGGTCTACCCCGAGCTCACGCGCGCGCAGGCCGACGAAGTCATCGCCGCCGTGCGCGGCTTCTTCGGCCGGTGAGGAAGGGATCGTGGGCAACGTCGCCGCGTCGGCCGTGAAGGCCCAGCTCCTCGCGAAGATCGCCGACCGGTCCGCCACGAGCGGCGTCCTCGGGCTGGGCTACGTCGGGCTTCCGCTGGCGATGGAATTCTGCGAGGCGGGCTTCCGCGTCATCGGCTTCGACACCAGCGCCACCGTCGTCGGGCGGCTCGCGCGCGGGGAGTCACACGTCCAGGACGTGCCGGCGGCGCAGGTCGCCCGCCACGTGACGGGCGGCCGCCTCCTCCCGACCACGGACGAGGCGACGCTCGCGCAGTGCGACGCCGTCTCGATCGCCGTGCCGACGCCGCTCGCCAAGACGCGCGACCCCGACATGTCCTACGTCATCGCGGCGGCGGAGGCGGTCGCGCGGCACGCGCACCCCGGGATGCTGATCGTGCTCGAGAGCACGACCTACCCCGGCACGACGCGCGACGTGATGCAGCCGCCGCTCGAGGCGAAGGGGCTCACGATCGGGACGGACGTCTTCCTCGCCTTCTCGCCCGAGCGCGTGGATCCCGGCAATCCCACCTGGCACACGAAGAACACGCCCAAGGTGCTCGGCGGCATCACGCCCGCGTGCACCGAGGTGGCCACCGCGCTCTACTCCACGTGCATTGATCGCCTCGTGCCCGTCTCGTCGCCCGAGGCCGCGGAGCTGACCAAGCTGCTCGAGAACACCTTTCGTTCGGTGAACATCGGGCTCGTGAACGAGATGGCGATCATCTGCGACCGGCTTGGCGTGGATGTGTGGGAGGTGATCGAGGCGGCGGCGACGAAGCCCTTCGGCTTCATGAAGTTCTCGCCCGGGCCGGGCATCGGCGGGCACTGCATCCCGCTCGATCCGCACTACCTCGCGTGGAAGATGCGCACGCTCAACTACAAGACGCGCTTCATTGACCTCGCCAGCGAGATCAACAGCGCGATGCCCGACGTCGTCGTGGAGAAGGTCGCGCGCGCGCTGAACGACGAGCGCAAGTCCGTGCGGGGGAGCCGCGTGCTCGTGCTCGGAGTCGCGTACAAGCGTAACGTGGACGACATGCGCGAGAGCCCGGCGCTCGACGTGATCCGGCTCATCCAGGAGCGCGGCGCCGACGTCGCCTACCACGACCCGCACGTACCGTGCTTCCGCGAGGACGGGCTCGAGCGCGCGAGCATCGCGCTCACCGACGCAGAGCTGGCCCGCGCCGACGCCGTGGTGATCATCACGGACCACGCGGCGGTGGACTACCAGCGGCTCGTGGACCACGCGCGCCTTGTCGTGGACACGCGCAACGCGCTGGCGGCGACGAAGCCGTCGCGCGCGCGGGTGGTCTCGCTGACGCCCTCCGCCGCCCGCCCCTCCGCCGCTCCGAAATAGATGCGCTCCGTTCATTCCGTATTCCGCATCCCCGCATTCCGCAGCGCCGTTCGATGAATATCACCGTCATCGGCACCGGGTACGTCGGCCTCGTCGCGGGCGCCTGTCTCGCAGAGACCGGCGGCCAGGTCGTGTGCGCGGACGTGGACCGCCGAAAGATCGACGGGCTCAAGCGGAACGAGCTGCCGATCTTCGAGCCGGGGCTCGAGGCGCTGGTGGCGCGCAACCAGGCGCAGGGACGCCTCACGTTCACCACCGACGTGGGGGCCGCTGTCGCCTCGGCCGAAGTGGTGTTCATCGCCGTCGGCACGCCGCCCGACGAGGACGGCTCCGCCGATCTCACGCACGTGCTCGAGGTGGCGGCGGTGATCGGCAGACACCAGAGCCGTGAGCTGGTCGTCGTCACGAAGTCCACGGTGCCGGTCGGGACCGCGGCGCGCGTCCACGCCGCCATCGCGACGCACGCGAAGTTGCCGTTCCACGTGGTCTCCAATCCGGAGTTTCTGAAGGAAGGCGCGGCGGTGGACGACTTCCTGAAGCCCGACCGCGTCGTGCTCGGCGTGGAGACCGACTACGCGCGCAGCGTGATGGCCGAGCTCTACGCGCCCTTCGTACGCACCGGCAAGCCGATCATCTTCATGGACCTGCCGTCGGCGGAGATGACGAAGTACGCGGCGAACGCGATGCTCGCCACGCGCATCTCGTTCATGAACGAAATCGCGAACCTGTGCGAGCAGCTCGGGGCGAACGTGGACCTCGTCCGCAAGGGGATCGGGAGCGACTCGCGCATCGGCCCGTCGTTCCTCTTCCCGGGCCCGGGGTACGGCGGATCGTGCTTCCCGAAGGACGTCAAGGCGCTGCTCCGCACGTCGGAGGAGGTCGGTTCGCCGCTGCGCGTGCTCGACGCCGTCGAGGAGGCGAACGAGCGGCAGAAGCGCCGGCTCTTCGCGCTGCTGCGCGACGTGCTGGGCGAGGGGTTGCGCGGCGCCACGGTGGCGCTCTGGGGGCTCGCCTTCAAGGCGCAGACGGATGACATGCGCGAGTCGCCCGCGCTCACGCTCATCGAGGAGCTGCTGGCGGCGGGCGCGAAGGTCATCGCGCACGATCCGGCCGCGATGCGCGAGGCCGGGCGCCGGCTCGGCCCGCGCATCGCCTGCGCGCCGTCGAACTACGACGCCCTGCCCGGCGCCGACGCGCTCGTCGTCGTCACCGACTGGAATGAATACCGGTTCCCCGACTTCGCGCGCATCAAGCGCGCGCTCGCGCGTCCCATCGTGATTGACGGCCGCAACCTCTACGACCCGGCGAAGATGCGGTTGCTCGGCTTCACCTATCGCTCCATCGGCCGAGGCCGCGAGTGAGGGTGCTGATTACCGGAGCCGCCGGGTTTCTCGGCTCCCACCTCTGCGACCGCTTCCTCGCCGACGGCCACACGGTCGTCGGGCTGGACAACTTCATCACGGGCCACGAGGACAACATCGCGCACCTGGCCGGGCACGAGCGCTTCTCGCTCGTGCGCCACAACATCTCGACCTTCACCTACGTGGACGGCGCGCTCGACGGCGTGCTGCACTTCGCGTCGCCCGCGAGTCCCGTGGATTACCTCGAGCTGCCGATCCAGACGCTCAAGGTGGGGTCGCTCGGCACGCACAACGCGCTCGGCATCGCGCTCGCCAAGAAGGCGCGCTTCTTCCTCGCGTCCACCAGCGAGATCTACGGCGACCCCCTCGTGCACCCGCAGCCGGAGCGCTACTGGGGGAACGTCAACCCCATCGGCCCGCGCGGGGTCTATGACGAGGCGAAGCGCTTCGCGGAGGCGATGACGATGGCGTACCACCGCACCCACGGCGTGGATACGCGCATCGTGCGCATCTTCAACACGTACGGGCCGCGCATGCGCCCGCGCGATGGGCGCGTGGTGTCGAACTTCATCGTGCAGGCCCTCAACGGTGAGCCCATCACGATCTACGGGGACGGGGCGCAGACCCGCTCGTTCTGCTATGTGGACGATGAGATCGAGGGGATCTACCGCCTCTTTCACCGGGGTGATGCCGACCCGGTGAACATCGGAAATCCCACCGAGCACACGGTGCAGCAGCTGGCCGAGCTGGTCGTGGAGCTCACCGGGACGGCCTCGGCGATCGTGCGCCAGCCGCTGCCCGAGGACGATCCGCGGGTGCGGCAGCCCGACATCGCGCGCGCCAGGGCGCTCCTTGGCTGGGAGCCCGCGATCGGGCTCCGCGACGGCATTCGCCGCACGATCGCCTATTTCCGGACGCTCGTCGGCTCCCCCCGGATGGCGCCGAGGCGGTGATGCGAACGGTCCCGTTGCGCCGGGGTACGAGGCACGTGCGTCTCCTTCCGGCCGCCGTGCTGCTCACCGCCTGCTTCCACGGCTTCCAGCCGAGGGATTACCACACGCAGGCCGACCTCTACAACGCATCGCTCAGGGAGTACGACCGGAAGAAGTGGGACAACGCCATCGCCGGCTTCGAGCGGCTGACGCTCGACCTGCCCGCGCGCGACACGCTCCTCCCGCGAGCGCACTGGTACCTCGCGATGGCGCACGAACGACGAGGCGACCACCTGCTCGCGGCCACGAGCTTCCTGCGCCTGGCCGACACCTTCCAGGACGACTCCCTCGCCGACGACGCGCTCCTGGCCGCGGGCGACGCCTACACGAAGCTCTGGCGCAATCCCGCGCTCGACCCGACGTACGGCGACCTGGGGCAGGTGCAGTACCGCCTCCTGGTCAACATCTTCCCCGACTCGCCGCTGCGCGAGCAGGCGGAGAAGGGGGTGCTGCGCATTGACGAGATGCACGCGACGAAGGACTATGAAAACGGACTCACGTACATGCGCCGCCGCGCGTTCGACTCCGCGCTCATCTACTTCAAGGACGTCGTGCGCCTCTATCCGAACACGGCGCGCGTGAGGGACGCGCTGATGCGGATGGTCGAGGTCTACCGCCGACGTGAAATGAACTACCAGGAGGAGGCCAGGGAGACCTGTACGACGCTCCGGGCGGCATACCCCACCGACGTGGCGGTCGCCAAGCTCTGCCCCGCCGCGACCGTCGCCGCCGATTCGGCGGCCAAATCCGTCAAGCCGGCCAAGCCGGCGCCGTGACGGCGCCGTTCCGGCTCCCGGCCAGCTACCCCGCGCGCCCGGCCTCCGATGCGGATCGGCATACTCGGCGGGACCTTCGATCCCCCACACGTCGGGCATCTCCTCGCCGCGAGCGACGCCGCCGAGGCGCTCGCGCTGGATCGTCTGCTTTTCGTTCCCGTGGCCGAGCAGCCGCTCAAGACGGGCGCGATGGTCGCGAGCGCCGCGCACCGGTTCGCGATGGTCGGCCTCCTCATCGGCAGCGACCCGCGCTTCGTCGCGGATCCGATCGAAATCGAACGCGGCGGCCTATCTTTCACCGTGGAGACGCTGCGTGTGCTTCGCGAGCGCTGGCGTGATGATCAGGCCCTGGCACTGTTCCTGCTGCTCGGAGAGGACGTCGTCGCGACGCTGTCGATGTGGCGTGAGCCGAACGCCGTCCGCGCGCTGGCCGAGATCGTTTGGCTGACGCGCGCGCCCGGGCCGGACGCGCCGCCGCCCGCGGGGCGCGTACTGGCGACGCGCCGCGTGGAGGTGTCTTCCACGGAGATCCGCGAGCGCGTGCGCGCGGGCCGGCCCATCCGGGGCTTCGTGCCGGAGGTGGTGGCCGAGTACATCGCTCGCCACGGACTGTATCGCTGAGGGAGTCAACGCGCGAATGCTGAAGGGCCTGCTGGGATCCGTCTTCGGGACGCGGCACGAGCGCGAGCGCCGGCGCGTGCAGCCGATCGTGGATGAGATCAACGCGCACGGCGTGCGGCTCCGCGAGCTGAGCGACGATGAGGTCAAGGCGCAGACCGCGAAGTTCCGCGCGACGATCGCCGAACGCACCGTCCAGCTGCGCGCCCAGATCGAGGCGCTCAAGGAACGGAAGAAGGTCGCCGAGGACCCCGCCGACCGCGAGAAGATTGACAACGAGCTCACCGGCGCCGACGGGCAGGGCGGGCTCGAGCGCGACTACCGCGTCGCGATCCGCGACGTCCTCGACGAGCTCCTCCCCGAGGCATTCGCCACCGTGCGGGAGGCGGACCGGCGTCTCCTCGGTTCAGAACTGCAGGTGACGGGGCAGGCAATCCGCTGGGACATGGTGCCCTACGACGTGCAGCTCATCGGCGGCATCGAGCTGCACCTCGGGCGCATCGCCGAGATGGCCACGGGCGAAGGGAAGACGCTGGTCGCGACGCTTCCGCTCTACCTGAACGCGCTTCCGGGCCGCGGCGCGCACCTCGTGACCGTGAACTCCTACCTCGCCCGCCGCGACTCGCAGTGGATGGGGCACGTCCTCACCTGGCTCGGCCTCGCCGTCGGCTGCATTGACGACACCGAACCGGGGACCGCGGAGCGGCGCGCGGCCTACGAGTGCGACATCACCTACGGCACGAACAACGAGTTCGGCTTCGACTACCTCCGCGACAACATGGTGGTCTCGCTCGAGCAGCGGGTGCAGCGCGGCCACGTGTTCGCCATCGTGGACGAGGTGGACTCCGTGCTGATTGACGAGGCCCGCACGCCGCTCATCATCTCGGGTCCGGTGGGGAACGAGAGTGACGCCGAGTATGCGCTGCACAACGCCGCGGTCGCCCGGCTCGTCCGCAAGCAGACCGAGCTGGCCAACGACCTCGTGGCGCAGGGTGAGAAGGCGCTCGAGGCGGGCGAGGAGCAGAACGCCGGGCTCGCTCTCTACAAGGCCCGGCTCGGGGCGCCGACGAACAAGCGCCTGATGAAGGCGCTGCAGGAACAGGGCGTGAAGATGCTCGTGCAGAAGATGGAGCTCGAGCACCTCGCCGACCGCAAGTTGCCGAGCCACAGGCAGGCCTACCGCGAGATCGAGGAAGACCTGCTCTTCGTGCTCGACGAGAAGGGGCACACCGTGCACCTCACGGACCGCGGCGTGGACTTCATGTCGCCCGGGGAACACGCCGCCTTCGTTCTTCCCGACATCGCCGGAGAGATCGGGCGCATCGAGAAGGACCACGAGATGAGCGCGGAGGAAAAGCTCAAGGCGCGCCGCGAGATCGAGCTCGAGTACGCGATGAAGAGCGAGAAGCTGAACATCGTGCACCAGCTCCTCAAGGCGCACGGGCTCTACGAGAAGGACGTGAACTACGTCGTGCAGGACGGCCAGGTCCTCATCGTGGACGAGTTCACGGGCCGCACGATGCACGGGCGCCGCTGGAGCGAGGGGCTCCACCAGGCCGTCGAGGCCAAGGAGGGCGTGCAGGTCAAGGGCGAGACGCAGACGCTCGCGACCATCACCATCCAGAACTACTTCCGGATGTACGAGAAGCTCGCCGGGATGACGGGCACGGCCGAGACGGAGGAGACGGAGTTCTTCCAGATCTACAAGCTCGAGGTCTCCGTCATCCCGACGAACGTGCCGATGATCCGCGACGACCGGCACGACCTCGTGTACAAGACCCGGCGCGAGAAATACAACGCCATCGTCGAGGAGACGCGGCGCCTCCACGAACTGGGAATGCCGGTGCTCGTCGGCACGACGAGTGTCGAGGCGAGCGAGACGCTCTCGCGGCTCTTCCAGCGTGGCGGTCTCACGCACAACGTGCTGAACGCGAAGTTCCACCAGCGCGAGGCCGAGATCGTGGCGCTCGCCGGCCAGCCGGGCACGGTGACGATCGCGACCAACATGGCCGGCCGCGGCACCGACATCAAACTCGGGCCGGGCGTGACGGAGTCGAAGCCGTCCACGGTCAAGGACCCCGACGGAAACCCGGTGGACATCACGGAGTGCGGCGGACTCCACATCGTCGGCTCCGAGCGGCACGAATCACGGCGCATTGACCGCCAGCTCCGCGGCCGCGCCGGGCGCCAGGGCGACCCGGGCGCGTCCCAGTTCTTCCTCTCGCTCGAGGACGACCTGATGCGCCTCTTCGGGTCGGATCGCATCGCCCGGTTGATGGACCGGATGGGCGCGCAGGAGGGCGAGGTGCTCACGCACCCGCTCATCACGCGCTCCATCGAGCAGGCGCAGAAGCGCGTCGAGCTACAGAACTTCCAGAGCCGCAAGCGCCTCCTCGACTACGACGACGTGATGAACCAGCAGCGCGAGGTCATCTACTCGCTCCGCTCGTTCGCGCTCGAGGGTGGTGAGGAGCTGAAGGGCGAGGCGGTGAAGATGGTGGAGCAGGCCGTGAGCCGGCGCATCGAGACCGCGCTCACCGGCATCGAGGACCCGCTCGACTGGGATGTCGAGCTGCTCCGGCAGGACCTGCTGATGCACTACCTGCTCAGCGTGCCCTGCTTCGAAGAGGACGGCAAGCGGCCGCCCGTCATGGCGGACGCGCAGGACGAGGGGATCGTGGCCGGCCGCGCCGCCTTTCACGCCAAGTTCAAGTCACTGGGCGACTTCGCGCCGCAGCTCCTCTCGCTCGTGATGCTCAACGTGCTGGACGAGAAGTGGAAGGACCACCTCTACGACCTCGACCAGCTGCGCAACGCGATCCACTATCGCTCGTGGGGGCAGAAGGACCCGCTGCTCGAATACAAGAGCGAAGCGTACACGATGTTCGTGGACCTGATGAACGACGTGCACCACACCTTCGCCGAGCGCTTTCTCCGGGTGCAGGTCGTGTTCGAGGGGGGCGACGGTGGGGGGGCGCCGGGCCGCGGGGCCGGTCCGTCGCGCGCGCCCGCGCGACGTTTCAACGCGCTCGGGGTGGCTGAGGAGACCGAGACGTCGGGCGATGGCGCCGTGCTCGACGTGGGGCCCGGGGAGCCGGGAGAGCGGGCCGCCGCCGTGCGGCCGGAGCCGACGATCGTCGGCGCGGGGCGGGGCGTCCGCTCGCTCCACGCCGGCGGCGGCAGGAGCGCCGACGTGGACTGGTCGAAGGTGGGACGTAACGACCCCTGCCCCTGCGGGAGCGGGCGCAAGTTCAAGAAGTGCCATGGCAAGAACGTGTGAGGCGGGCGCCTCATCCCGGGGTGGGTGCGGCCGGGCGGCTGGCGGGGAGAGCGCCCACCGGGACAGAGCGCGCCTCGGCGCGTGATTTCGGTGACGCAGCGGGAGTGCGCCGGGCGTAGACTCGGCGCATGCCCTCCTCATTCGAGTCCAGGCGTCCGGCACCCGACGGTTCCCGGCAGCCCGCACCGAGCGGCGCGCTTCGCCTGCGCGAGCTCCCCCGCGCCGAGCGACCGCGCGAGCGCCTGAAAGACCTCGGTGCGCACGCGCTCGCCGCGAGCGAGCTGCTGGCCATCCTCATCGGCTCCGGCACGCCGCGCCGCTCGGCGCTCGCGCTCGCGCAGGAGGTGCTCGCGCGCTCGGGCGGCTCGCTCCGGCGGCTGGCCACGCAGCCGGTCGCCGCGCTCACCGTGGTGCACGGCCTGGGCGCGGCGCGCGCCGTCGCCATTCACGCCGCGCTGGAGCTGGGGCGCCGCCTTGCGGCCGAGACGCGGGAGGAGGGCGCCCCGCTGCGCTCACCGCGCGACGTCTGGGCCGCCTATGCGCCCCGCCTCGAGGACCTCCCCGTCGAGGAGTTCCACGTCGCCGTCCTCGACGCGCAGCACCGCCTCGACCGCGACCTCACGATCAGTCGAGGCATCCTGAACTCGTCGCTCGTGCACCCGCGCGAGGTCTTCCGCGAGGCGATCGCCGAGCGTGCGGCGGCCATCGTGCTCGTCCACAACCACCCCTCCGGCGACCCGACGCCGAGTGCGGACGACCGCGCCATCACCGCACAGCTCGTGGCGGCCGGCCGCCTGCTGGACATCCCGGTGGCCGACCACGTGGTGATCGGGCGGGGACGGTACCTGAGCTTCGCGGAAGGGGGGATGCTCTGATTTCACCTTGACTTCACCCCCCGGTCCGGGCGATATAGCGGGTAGCAGCCCCACGACCCGTCCCGCATGGCCGCCACCGCGCTCGCCGACATCATCCCCGGCTGGGATCTCGGCAGCGAGGCGCTCGTCGAGCGCCTCGACGCCGACCTGCTGACGCGCGCCTACCGGTTCAGCGAGCGCGCGCACGCGGGCCAGACCCGGCAGAGCGGCGACCCCTTCGTCACGCACTGCGTCGAGGTCGCGAAGGTGCTCGCCGACCTCCAGCTCGACTCCGTCACGGTCGCGAGCGGGCTGATCCACGACGTGGTCGAGGACACGGCCGTCACCGTCGAGGAGGTCGAGCGCGAGTTCGGCCGCGAGATCGCGCAGATCGTGGACGGCCTGACGAAGATCGGGCACCTCCCGCTCACGAGCATGCAGGAGCGGCAGGTCGAGAACTACCGCAAGCTCCTCCTCTCGATCGCCAAGGACGCGCGCGTCATCCTCATCAAGCTCGCCGACCGCCTGCACAACATGCGGACGCTCGAGTTCATGCCGGAGGACAAGCGCGTCCGCATCGCGCAGGAGACGCGCGACCTCTACGCCCCACTCGCGCATCGCTTCGGCCTCGCGAAGATGAAGGCCGAGCTCGAGGACCTCGCCTTCAAGTTCCTCGAGCCCGACGAGTACCGGAGCCTCGCGAAGCTCATCGTCCAGAACAAGCAGGTGCGCGAGGCGCTCATCTCCGAAATGGCGGAACCGCTCCGCCAACGCCTCGTCGAGGCGGGCATCACCGTGCACGAGGTGAGCGGGCGGCCGAAGAACCTCTGGTCCATCTGGAAGAAGATGCAGAAGCGCGACAAGCCGTACGACGAGATCTACGACCTGCTCGCGATCCGCGTCCTCGTCGAGAGCGTCCAGGACTGCTACCACGCGCTCGGCGTCATCCACGGCGAGTGGACGCCGCTGCAGGAGCGCATCAAGGACTACATCGCGAGCCCGAAATCGAACGCGTACCAGTCGCTCCACACGACGATCTTCGGGCCGAGCCAGACGCTCTTCGAGATCCAGATCCGCACGCGCGACATGCACCGCACGGCGGAGTACGGCATCGCGGCGCATTGGCGCTACAAGAGCGGCGTCAAGGAGAAGGACGACCTCGACCGCGCGCTGCAGTGGTTCCGCCAGGTGCTCGAGCTGCAGCTCGACGCCGAGACGCCGGACCAGTTCCTCGAGTTCCTGAAGCTCGACCTCTACCAGGACGAGATCTTCGTCTTCACCCCGAACGGCGACGTGATCCAGCTCCCGCGCGGCGCGACGCCGCTCGACTTCGCCTTCGCGGTGCACACCGAGGTCGGCCTCCACACGCAGGGCGCGAAGGTCAACGGGCGCATCGTGCCGCTCTCGCGGGAGCTCAAGAACTCGGAGACCGTCGAGATCCTCCGTTCACCCAACGCGCGCCCGAGCCGCGACTGGCTCTCGCACGTCCGCACGGGACGCGCGCGGCACAAGATCCGGCAGTGGCTGCGCAACGAGGAGCACGCGACGTCGGTCCGCATCGGCGGGGAGATCCTCGAGCGCGAGCTCAAGCGCCGCCGGCACCCGAAGCTGACCGCCGCCCAGCTCGAGGAGGCGGCGCAGGTGCTGAAGCTGGGCGACAAGCACCACCTCTTCGCCTCGCTCGGGCAGGGCGACGTGAACGTCACGCAGGTGCTCCGCGCGCTCTATCCGGACTTCGACGAGCGCGACGACTCGGCGCTCAAGCCCAGCCCGCTGGAGCGGCTCCTCGACCGGATGAAGCGATCCGGCACGTCGAAGGGGATCCGCATCCAGGGCGTGGACGGGCTGATGGTGCGCTACGCGCAGTGCTGCCAGCCGGTGCCGGGCGACAAGGTCGTGGGCTACGTCACGCGCGGTCGGGGCGTGAGCATCCATCGGGGCGATTGTCCCAACCTCCTCTTCCTCGCGCACGAGCCGGAGCGCCGGCTCGAGATTGACTGGCAGGAAAGCGAGGGCGAGCGCTTCGTGATCCGGCTCGCCATCGAGGCGTCGGATCGGCGGGGGCTCTACGCCGACCTCGCGCAGGCGGTGAGCGAGACCGGCACCGACATCCGCTCGCTCGAGCTCAAGACCACCGACGGCCGCGTGAGCGGCGCCGCGCTCGTCGAGGTCGAGAACCTCGCGCACCTCGACAAGATCCTGAAGGCGGTGCGGCGCGTGAAGGGCGTATCGGACGTGGCGCGACGGGAGCGGATCACGTCGGAGGCATAGCAGGACGGCGGCGAGAAGCGAGATCGAGAGGCGAGAGGCGAGAGAAAGCGGCGAGACTCCGCACACCGGGCGCAGTCCCAGCCGCTCACATCTTCCCCTCGCCTCTCTCCGCTCGATCTCGCCGCTCCCCTCTCGCTCTCCCCTCTCGCCGCTTCAGTCAGTCTCCCCGAATAAACCCCGATACCTTACCTTTCGCTCGATGCCGAACGCCGCCTTCGACCTCCGAGCGCCTTTCGAACCCGCCGGCGACCAGCCCAAGGCCATCGCCGAGCTGACCGCCGGCCTCGAACGCGGCGATCGGTTCCAGACCCTCCTCGGCGTCACGGGCTCGGGCAAGACGATGACCGTCGCCAACGTCATCCGGAACTGGGGGCGGCCCACGCTGGTGCTCTCGCACAACAAGACACTGGCCGCGCAGCTCTACGGCGAGCTGAAGTCGTTCTTCCCCAACAACGCGGTCGAGTACTTCATCTCCTACTACGACTACTACCAGCCCGAGGCCTACGTCCCCGCGAGCGACACCTACATCGAGAAGGACGCCTCCATCAACGACGACATTGACCGGCTGCGGCTCCGCGCGACGTCGTCGCTGATGGAGCGCGATGACGTCATCATCGTCGCGACGGTCTCCGCGATCTACGGCCTCGGCGACCCCGTGACCTACCGCGAGACGATGGTCACGCTCGACAAGGGGCAGAAGATCGCGCGCGACGACATCCTGCGCGCGCTGGTGAAGATCCAGTACGCGCGCAACGACGTCGCGTTCGACCGCGGGACCTTCCGCGTGCGCGGCGACACCGTCGAGATCTTCCCCGCCTACGAGGAGCAGGCGGTGCGGCTCGAGTTGTGGGGCGACGAGATCGAGCGCGTCTCGAAGGTGAACCCGCTCACCGGCGAGACCATCGCGCCGCTCCAGCGCGCGGCGATCTACCCGGCGAAGCACTTCGTGACCACGCGGCCGTCGCTCGAGCGGGCGATGGGCGTGATCCGCGCCGAGCTGGCCGAGCGGCTCGCCGAGCTCCGCGCGGCGAACAAGCTGCTCGAGGCGCAGCGGCTCGAGTCGCGCACCAACTTCGATCTCGAGATGATGCTCGAGATCGGCACCTGTCCCGGCATCGAGAACTACTCGCGCCACCTCTCGGGGCGCGCGCAGGGTGAGCGGCCCGCGGTGCTCCTCGACTACTTCCCCGACGACTTCCTCCTCGTCGTGGACGAGTCGCACGTCACGCTCCCGCAGGTGGGCGGGATGTTCAACGGCGACCGCTCGCGCAAGCTCACGCTCGTGGAGTACGGATTCCGCCTCCCCAGCGCGCTCGACAACCGGCCGCTGATGTTCGATGAGTTCCTCGCGCTCACGCCGCGCGCGCTCAACATCTCGGCCACGCCCGGCGACCTGGAGCTGCAGCTCTCGCAGGGCGTCGTGGTGGAGCAGATCATCCGTCCCACGGGACTGGTGGACCCGGAGATTGACGTGCGGCCGGTGCGTGGCCAGGTGGACGACCTCCTGCACGAGATCCACGTGCGCGAACGAAAGGGGGAGCGCGTGCTCGTCACGACGCTCACCAAGCGGATGGCCGAGGATCTTGCCGACTACCTCCAGCAGGTCGGCGTGCGCGTGCGGTACATGCACTCCGACATTGACGCCATCGAGCGGATGGAGATCGTGCGGGGGCTCCGCCTCGGCGAGTTCGACGTGCTCATCGGGATCAACCTGCTGCGTGAGGGGCTCGACATGCCCGAGGTGTCGCTCGTGGCCATCCTCGACGCCGACCAGGAGGGCTTTCTGCGGAGCGACCGTTCGCTGATCCAGACGGTGGGCCGCGCGGCGCGACACGTGAACGGCCGGGCGATCTTCTACGCCGACCGCGTGACCGGCTCGATGCAGCGCGCGCTGGACGAGACGAACCGGCGGCGCACCCTGCAACGCGACTTCAACCTGGCACACGGCATCACACCGCGCGGCGTGGTGAAGAGCGTGGAGGAGGTCCGCTTCATCACGCGCGTGGCGGACGCGCGCGACGAGCGCGAGGCGCGCGAGGGTGATCGCGCCGCGCGGCGGCGCGAGAAGCGGGTCGCCGAAGCCGCGGCACACTACGGCACGGGCGACCTCCCCGGACTCGTCGCCCGCCTCGAGGAGGAGATGCGCGAGGCGGCGAAGGCGCTCGACTTCGAGACCGCCGCGCGGCTGCGGGACGAGCTGTTCGACATCCGCGCGAAGCTGGACGGAACGCGCCACGAACCGCGCCGCAGCCATGCCCGACGCTGAGTTGACGCTCACCGAGATGCAGGCGTGGGGCGAGGCGCTGGGCGCCCGGCTCGCCGCCCCAGCCGTCGTGACGCTCGAGGGCGACCTCGGGGCGGGGAAGACGACGCTGGCGCAGGCGATCTGCCGGGGGTACGGCGTGAAGGACGGCGTCACGAGCCCGAGCTTCGCGCTGGTGCACGAGTACCGGTCGCCGCGCTCGCCGGTGCTCCACCTCGACCTCTTCCGTCTCGCGGGGCCGCACGAGTTGGCGAACATCGGCTGGGAGGACGCGCTCGCCGCGCACGCCCTGGTGCTCATCGAGTGGCCGGAGCGCGCCGGCGGCGAAGCGCCGCGCGACGCGATGCGGCTCCGGCTCGCCCACGTGCCGGGCGCGCCCGACCGACGCCGGGTGAGCTGGTGAGCGCGCGGCGTGCCGGGGGCGGGTCGGAGCAACCGCCGGATGGAGCCGGCGGCGCCCCCCGCGCGCCCGTCACGCTGGCGCTCGACGCCTCGACGGCCGTCGGGACGGTCGCCGTGCTGCGCGGCGACGTGCTGGTCGGCGAGGGCGAGGCCGTGATGCGCGGCGAGCGCGAGGAGCGGCTGATGCCCGCCGTCGCGCGCACGCTCGGCGAGGCCGGCTGCTCGGTGCGCAACGTTACACGCGTCGTCTGCGGCGCGGGCCCGGGGAGCTTCACTTCGCTCCGCATCGCCGGCGCTGTCGCCAAGGGCATCGTGACGGGGAATGGCGGCGAGTTGTTCGCCGTCTCGTCCCTCGCGCTCCTCGTGGCCGGACACGGCACGCTCCTCGAGGCGGGGCGCTACCTCGCCCTCCTGGATGCGATGCGCGGCGAGCGCTACGCGGCGCTCTTCGAGATCGGCCCCGGGGGCGACGTGCGCGAGGTCGAGCGGCTCGGGCGCATCGCCGAGCGCGAGGTCGCCGCGACCTCGCTCCGGCTCGGCGCGCGCGCGATCGGGCCACGCGAGATGCTCGAGGCGGCGCCGCACGCGCGGGGCGTGGCGCGGCTCCTCACGGGCATCCTCGAGCGGGGGCCCGTGCCGCTCGACTCGTGGGAGCCCGATTACGGCCGCCTGGCCGAGGCGCAGGTGAAGTGGGAGGCGGCGCACGGCCGCGCGCTGCCGCCGCGATGACCCCTTCCGGCCCGGCGCCCGCCGGCGTGGGCGTGCGACCGGCGGAGGAGCGCGACCTCGAGCGCATCCACGCGATCGAGCGCGCGTCGTTCGGCGACCCCTGGGCGCTGGAGGGATTCCGCGACCTGCTCGAGCACGGCCGGGCGAAGCTCGAGGTGGCCGTCGGCGGCGACGACGAGGTCCTCGGCTACGCCGTCGCGTGGTTCGTGTCGGACGAGTCGGAGATCGCGAACCTCGCGGTGGCGCCCGGGCACCGAAGGAGGGGGATCGGGCTGCTGCTGCTCGATCGCATCCTCCAGGCCGCGGCATCCTTCGGCACGCGGTCGGTCTTCCTCGAGGTCCGCGAGTCGAACGTCGCGGCGCGCAAGCTCTACGAGTCGCGCGGCTTCGCGGTGGCCGGAAGCCGGAAACAGTACTACAGGAAGCCGGCGGAGGACGCGATCGTGATGAGGCGGGCGCTGTGAGGCGGAGCGCGGGATACGGCCCTCCGCATCCCGCATGCGGAGGATCGCTCCATCCCGCAACGGTTTGGTGACGCTTTTCGCGCGCGCTACATTCAGATTGTCCGCGTGATCCACATCCAGGAGGAGTCGTGAGCCGTAGCTTGAACAGAGTGACGCTGATCGGAAACCTCGGGAACGATCCCGAGATCCGGACCACGACCGGCGGCAACAAGGTGGCGCAGTTCTCGCTCGCCACCAGCCGGCAGTGGAACTCGGCGGCGGGCGAGAAGCAGGAGAAGACCGAGTGGCACAAGTGCGTCGCCTGGAACCAGGCGCAGCGCGGCACCGGCCTCGCGGACATCGTCGAGCGCTACGTGCGCAAGGGCGACAAGCTCTACGTCGAGGGGCGGATCGAGTACCGGCAGTACGAGGACAAGGAGAAGCAGACGCGCTACGTCACCGAGGTCAACGTGCGCGAGATCATCCTCCTGAGTCCGAAAGCCGGCGCCGGCGACGCGTTCGACGCGGCCCCCTCCCGCGCGCGCGCGGGCGCCGAGAAGGTCAAGAGCGGGGCGGCGGGCGAGTTCGAGGAGTTCCCGAACGCGCTCCAGGAGGAAGACGACGATCTGCCGTTCTGAGAAAACGACAACTGCAAGCTCACGGTAGACAGTGGACAGTAGACGGTGGACAGTTGACCGCTCGCGGCCGCCAAAGGGTGGCCGCAAGCGAGTACCGTGAACTGTCTACTGTCTACTGTCTACTGTCTACTCGCCGTTGCTGTTCTCATGTCAGAACAAGTAACCCAGCCCGAGGTAGAGCTGCGCCGCGGACTCCGACGAGCGCCCGACGTCGAGTGCGATGACGAAGTTCGTGCCGAGCACGAGCCGCGCGCCGCCGCCGTAGCCCAGGTGAAGGCCCTGGCCGAGCTCCGCGAGCCGCAGGCGATCGGGCCACACGCGGCCGGCGTCGAGGAAGGCGCTGAGCACGAGGCTCGACGCTTGGCCGCGCAGCGTGAAATCCGCGGTGCGCACGCGCACCTCGCTGTTCCACGCGGCGAGCCCCTTCCCGGCGAACCGGTTCTTGGGCAACCCCCGCAGCGTGCCCGCGCCGCCGAGCCCCTCGTCGTCCTTGAACGACCCCTGCACCGCGAAGAGTAGGTAGAAGGGGACGTCGCCGTCCACGTTCTGCACGATGAGCCGTGAGGCGAGCGTCGTCCGCGCACCCGGCGAGACATACCCGCGCGCGGTGAACGTGAGCCGTGTGAACGCGTGCGTCGCGCCGAGCGCCATCACGCCTCGCTGCGCGAGCGCCTCGACCCACGTGCCGTGGCGCGGGCCGACCTCCCGGTCGCGTGTGTCCCACACCAGGCCGGCGCGGGCGTAGGTGATCCTCCCGTCGGGCACGCCGGCCGCGCCGACAGTCTGCGCGAGCAGCGTGGTCCCGGAATCGAAGGGCGTCGGGTCAATGCGCCACGTGCGCGCGCCGACGCCGACGAGCACCCGGGCCGAGCGTCCGAGCGAACGCTGCACGTCCGCCGTCACCCGGATCCCGCGGCGCCCGAAGCGATAGTAGTACGGATTCGGCGCCTGCTCCTTCGCCGCCTCGTGGGGCGTGCTGTTCCCGATGCCGTAGTACGGTGTCGCGAGCTGCTGCTCGGAGGCGAGGAACGCGCCGACCCGCCATCCGGCCCTCAGCAGATGGGGCGCGTCGAAGAAGAGACTGACGTCGCGCCGGCCCCGCGTCGTCAGGAAGAGCGTCGGCTGCAGCGTGAATCGGTACGGGCTGGCGCCGGTGGCCCCGTAGTGGTACGCCTGCAGGACGACGCCGTAACCGAATCCCTCGTCGGAATTGAAGTTGAGCGCCGGGATCCCCTTCAGCTCCCAGCCCGTCGGAGCGACGCTTTGCCCCGGCGTCGGGGCCGGCGCCGCGGCGACGCCCGCGGAGAGGACAAGGACGGAGAACGGATTCCGGACGCGCATCGGAGGACTCTCGCGACGAGACAGACGGTGCGTGGGAATATGCATCCCGGCTCGCCCGCCCGGAGCGTCCGGTCGCCTCTCCCAGTACCTTGGAGCAGGCCTGTTTCCCGGGCCGGCCTCCGCTCGTCCTCATTCGTAGCGGCGCACTCCCTGCAGAGGGCGCGCCACGCCGGTCACAGCCACCACCACGCCGCCGTCCCATGCCTCGTTCCTCACTCCGAGTTCTCGCGATGCTCCTCGCCGGTCTCGTCGGCGTTGCCGCCGGGCCGCTCTCGTTGCGCGCGCAGGGAGGCGAGGCGCGCACCGTCACGGTGAAGAAAGGCGACACGCTCTGGGATCTCGCGAGGCAATACCTCGGCGACCCGTTCCTCTGGCCCGAGATCTACCGCCTGAACCCCGGCGTCATCGAGGATCCGCACTGGATCTATCCCGGGCAGGTCCTGAGGCTCTCCGGCGCCCCGGTGGCCGCGGCGCCTTCGGCGGCCGTTCCCGCGCCCGCCGAGCCGGCGCCGATGGCGCCCGCCGGTACCGGGCAGCGCCCCGCGCCGCGGATGACCGTCTTCAACCCCGAGCTGAACAAGGCCTCGGCATCTTCGCGCGAATCGCTCATCCTGCGTGCGCGCCAGACCGCCGTTCGGCCCGGCGAATTCCTGGCATCGCCGTTCATGTGGGTCGAGGGCGGTCCGCCCGACGGCGGCCTCCTCGGGACGACCGCCGAGCCGCACGGCATCGAGATGACCATCGAGCTGCGCCCGATTCAGTTCCGCGAGCAGGTGTTCGTCACGCTTCCCAGGGGCGTGCGCGGTGAGGTCGGAGAGCGGCTCCTGATCTATCGCCTCGGCGACGTGATCACGGGACAGGGGCAGGTCATCGTCCCGACCGGCATCGTGGGGCTGGTTTCGCCCGCTACCGATGGCCGCGCCCGGGCGGAACTGATGCAGAAGTTCGAGGACGTCTACACCGGTCAGCGGGCGACCGCGCTCGACACGCTCATCATGCCGGCAGGGAAGTTCCCGCAGCGCGTGGACTTCGGTCTGGCGACGACCGTGAGCTGGCTCTACAATCGGCCGGTGCTCGCGACCAACGGTCAGTACCTGATCCTCGCGGCCGGCGCCAAGGAAGGGCTCGTGACGGGCGACCAGCTGTCGCTCCGGCGCGATCGCGGAGTGGACGCGAGTGGCGCGGCGCTCCCCGACGAGGAGGTCGCGGTGGCACAGGTCACGCGGGTGACGCCGTGGGGCGCGACCGCGATCGTGATCAACCAGCAGCAGGTCGGGGTCGTCGAGGGGATGCGCGCGCGGGTGACGGCCAAGATGCCCTAGCGCGGCGACGCGGGATGCGGACTGCGGCATGCGGCGCGCCGACGGCCGCGAGAGCGGATTAGCTTTCCCGCGTGCCCTCTCCCCGCGCTCTGGTCACCGGCGGCGCCGGCTTCATCGGATCGCACGTCGCCGAAGCGCTTCTCGCCGCCGGGCACGACGTCGTCATCGTGGACGACCTCTCCACCGGCCGGCGCGAGAATGTGCCACGCGCGGCCCGGTTCGAGTGTCTCGACGTTCGGAGCCCTGAGGCGGCGGCCCTCGTGCGCGAGGGCGGCTTCGACGTGCTCTGCCATCTCGCGGCCCAGATTGACGTGCGGTTGAGCGTCTCGGATCCCGTCGCGGATTCGTCCCGCAACATCCTTGGCAGTCTGAACCTCCTGGAGGCGGCGCGGCACGCATCCCGCCGCCCGCGCGTGGTGTTCACCTCGACCGGCGGCGCCGTGTACGGGGACTTCGCCGTTCCGCCGAGCGCCGAAGAAGAGCCCAAGGATCCCGAATCACCGTACGGCATCGCGAAGCTCGGCGTGGAGTACTACCTCGCGTACCACGCGCGGGTACACGGGCTCGAAACCGTCGCGTTGCGCCTCGCGAACGTGTACGGGCCCCGGCAGGATCCGCACGGCGAGGCGGGCGTCGTCGCGATCTTCTGCCGGCGCCTGCTCGACGGCCGGCCTCTGACCGTCTTCGGCACGGGGGAGCAGACGCGGGACTTCGTCTACGTCGGCGACGTCGCCACCGCGCACGTGCTGGCGGCGCGCGCGGCCCTCCCGCCGGCCGGGCGCCTCGACGATCGGGCGTTCAACATCGGCACCGGGATCGCCACTTCCGTGCTCGACCTCGCCGCCACGCTCCAGCGCGCCGCGGGCACCGCGCAGCCCGTCGAGTTCGCGCCGGCGCGCGCGGGCGAACAGCAGCGCTCGTTCCTCCAAATCGCAAAGGCCGCGCGCGCGCTGGACTGGACGCCGCGTGTCCGCCTCGACCAGGGACTGGCCGAGACGTATCAATGGTTCAAGCGTCAACCTCGCAGATAGCGCCCCCCTTCGCTCGTTCCGCATTCCGCATTCCGCATTCCGTATGCCGCACTCCACGTTCCTGCAGGCAGGCTCCGCGATCCCGAGCACGCCGATCGAGCTCGTGCGGAGCGCCACGGTCCCGACCCAGATCGTTCTCGTGCTGCTCGTGCTGCTCTCGCTCACGAGCTGGGGGATCATGCTCGCGAAATGGCTCGAGTTCCGCCGGATGCACGCCGCGGCCGACGCGTTCCTGCGCGACTTCGGCAGGGCGTCGCGGCTCGAGCAGGCCGCCGCGCTCGCGAAGCGCGTGAAGCCCAGCCCGTACACGCGTGTCTTCGCGCGCGCGGTGCAGTTCGTGCAGGAGACGCGGCCCCTCGCGGTCGAAGGCGGCGGAGCGCCGCACGCGCCGCTCACGGCCGCGCAGGTCGAGGCGCTGCGTCTCGTGCTCGACGCCGAGACGAACGCCGAACGCGATCAGCTCGGCCGCGCGATCCCGGGTCTTGCCGTCATCGGCTCAGCGAGTCCGCTCCTCGGGCTCCTCGGCACGGTGCTGGGCGTGATCTCGGCGTTTCTCGGCGTCGCGACGAAGGGCTCGGGGAACCTCGGGGCCGTCGCGCCCGGCGTCGCGGAGGCGCTCATCGCGACCGCCGTCGCGCTTGCCGTGGCCATCCCCGCCGTCTTCGGGTACAACATCTTTGCGACGAAACTCAATCGGTTCGACGGCGAGCTGGAGGGATTCGGCTCCGAGGTGATCGCATTGATGGCGCGAGAGGGCAGGATCGTATGAGACCGCGGACTTCGGACGGCGCCCGGCGCGCGGCCCGGGCCCCGGGGGTTGCGGCCCGGCCATGAGGCGCCGCGCGCGTGGCGACCGCACGCCGCTCTACGCGGAGATCAACGTCGTCTCCCTGATTGACGTGATGATGCTCCTGATGGTGATCTTCATGATCACCGCGCCGATCATGCAGGGCGGCGTGGACGTTGCGCTCCCCAGGGCGCAGGCCACGCCGCTCGAGTCGAAGAGCGGGATGGTGGTCTCCATCACGCGCGATCGGCGCATCTTCGTGGACGAGGTGCGGCTGTCGCTCGCGGAGTTCCGCGCGAGCTTCAAGGCGCTCGCCTCGAAGCAGGCCAGAGAAGGCGTATACGTCCGTGCCGACCAGGGCGTGGACTGGGGGCTGGTCGTGCAGGTGCTGGCGATCATCCGCGGCGCGGGCGTCACCAACGTGGGCCTCGTCGCGGTGCCGGAAGAGGTCGTGAGGTGATCGCCGCGCGCCGGCCGCCCCGCTCGCTCGCGATGCCGATTGCGGTGTCGGCGCTGCTCCACGTCGCGGTGATCGCGCCGCTCGTGCTGCTGCACGCCGCCTCGCCGCCGCTGCTCCCTCCGATGTACCGGGTGGATCTGCTCGCGGCGCCACCGGGCCCGCGCGAGGCCGGCGTCGTGAGCGCCGCTCCGGCGCGCGTGGCGCCCGCGAAGGCGCTCCCCAGCGCGGCGGCCAAGGCCCCACCCACGAAGGCGCCGAGCCGGGCCAAGGCCACGAAGGCGCCGGTGCAGGTGACGCCGCTGCGGGAGCAGGCCGCCAAGGCGGCGGCGCCAAAGGCCGCCGGCGGCACCGAAGGCGCGCGCGGCGCGGACGTCGCGACCGTGCGCATCGAGGGAATCGAGTTCCCCTATCCGGGCTACCTCACCAACATCGTCCGGCAGATCGCGCTCAACTTCTCGCCGCGCGGCAACGTGGGCGCGCTTCGCGCGGAGGTCTTCTTCATGATCCGGCGCGACGGCTCCGTATCCGGCTTCCGGTTTCTCACGCGGAGCGGGAGCATGCCCTTCGATCTCGAGTGCCAAGGCGCGGTCGAGGCGGCCGCGCGGATCTTCGGTCCATTGCCTGCCGGGTTCACCGACGACGTACTCCCGGTGATCTTCTCCTTCGATCCGAGCAAACTCCGATGAAGCGGCTGCTCGCTGCGGCGTGCCTGCTGCCCGCGGCCGCGTTCTCGGCCGCGTTCTCGGCCGCGTTCTCGGCCGCGTTCGCGCAGGATACGACGCGCGTCCAGGGCGTCCGCATCGGGCTCACCTACGCGCCGGGTACGCGCCCCGGCGTGTTCATCGCTCCGATCGCCGGGACCGGTGCCGACGCCGACTCCGCGCGCACGATCCTCGCGCGCGACCTCGACTTCAGCGATCGCCTGACCGTCATTGCTCCCGACGGTGGCGACGCGCCGGCGGGGGCGCTGAACTATCTCCTCTACGCGCAGCTCGGTGCCGCGGCGGTCGTGCAAGCGAGCGTGACGCCCACCGGGTCGCTGCACGTCGCCGTGCACGACGTCGCGGGCGCGAAAGTGATCACCGTCGTGGACGTCCCGCTGCCGTCGCCGGCCCTGGGCGCCGAGTGGCGACGGGCGGTGCACGGCGTCTCCGACGAGGTGGAGCGCGCGATCACGGGTGAACGCGGCATCGCGGGCACGCGCATCCTGTTCGTCCGTGACGAAACGCTCTGGACCGTGGACTCCGATGGCGCCGTCGCCGTCCCGGTCTTGGGAGTCGGCAATGCGCGCTCGCCCGCGTGGCATCCGACGGGACGATTCATCGCCTATCAGCAGTTCGCCGAGAACGGCCACCACACGGTCGCCGTGCGCGATTTCGCCGGCGGGCCGGCGCGCCATTTCACGGGTCGCGGCTTTCTCAACGGTGCTCCCACCTTCTCCCCCGATGGCAGGACGCTCGTCTTCGGCTCGGGAGAGGACGGCATTGACCTGTACGCCGCAGACCCCTTCGGGACCGAGGCGCCTCGCCGGCTCACGGTGGGCCGGGGCACGCAGAGCTATCAGCCCACCTTCCGGCCCGACGGCCAGCGCATCGCCTACACCTCGAATCTCCCGGGGCACCCTGAGGTGTATATTACGGATGCCGACGGCACTAACGCCGACTTGCTGACCTCGAGCGGGATGGGTGAACAGTCCTACCGTTCGGACCCCGACTGGTCGCCCGATGGGCGCAAGGTGGCGTACCAGTCGATGACCAACGGCGGGTTCCAGATCATGACCATCAACGTGCGCGACCAGAGCGTGCAGGCGCTCACGAGCGAAGGGAGCAACGAGGAGCCGTCGTGGGCGCCGGACGGGCGCCATCTCGTCTTCACCTCCACGCGCTCGGGCGTCAAGCAGCTCTGGGTGCTCGACACGGAGTCGGGCCGCACGCGGCAGCTCACGCGGGGCGCACGCGCCCGGATGCCCTCGTGGTCCCCCCGACTCGACGCCGCGCGGTAGCGACGCCGCCCCGCCCGATCTCCCCGACCCCCCACCTCTCATCGGAGGCCGTCAATGCTCGCTTCTCGCCGCCCGCTGACCACGCTCGCGCTGGCGCTGATGGTCCTGACTGCGTGCCGGAGCAAGCCGGCACCGGTGCCCGCGCCGGCCCCGCCGCCGCCCACGCCCGCGGCCCCTGCACCGGCGCCACCGCGCGTGAACCAGGACTCGATTGATCGCGCTCGCGCCGCCGAAGCCGCCCGGCTCGCCGCGACCGCGACCGCCGCGGCCGCCGCACGTGCCCGTGCGACCCTCGGCGAGGAGATCTACTTCGACTTCGACCGGGACGAGATCCGCGACGACCAGCGTGCGACCCTGGACGCCAAGGTCCCGATTCTCTCCTCCAACCCCAACGTCCGCATCCGCATCGCCGGGCACTGCGACGAACGCGGCTCCGACCAGTACAACGAGGCTCTCGGCCAGCGCCGCGCCGCGTCCGCCAAGCGTTATCTCGTGTCGCGGGGCATCACCGAGTCGCGCATCGAGGTCGTGAGCTTCGGCGAGGAGCGCCCCGCGGTCCAGGGCGAGAACGAGGAGGCGTGGGCCCAGAATCGCCGCGACGAGTTCGAGATCATCGCCGGCGGAGACAACCTCCGGGCGCCGCGGTGAGTTGTCGCACGCGCCGCCTGCCGCGCTGGGCGCTCGCGCCGGCCGTCGCCCTCGTGGCCGGCGCGTGCTTCGCCACGCGCAACGACGTGCGGCTCCTGCAGGCCCAGCTCCAGGGCGACCTCGCCCGGCTGCGCGCGGAGGCGACGCGCGCCGACTCGGCGCACCGCGCGGAGATGCAGCGGGTGGCGCGCGACGTCGGCACCGTCGCGGACTCGCTGCGCGGCGTGAACGCGTTCCTCGTGCGCTTCTCCACGGACGTCTCGCGCTTCCAGGGCGACCTCACGCTCACGATGCATTCCTTCGGCCAGCAGCTCATCGCGGTGCAGGAACTGGCTGGGCAGAGCCAGAAGAAACTGCAGGAGCTGAGGGCCGACTTGGAGGCGCGGAGCAGCGAGCTCTCGGCGGCGGCCGTGCCGCGGGGCGCGCCCGGCGCGCCGGGCGCGGCCGCCGCCGGAGCGGCGGCCGCGGGGGCGCCGGGGCCCAACCAGTTGCTGCAGCTCGCGCAGGAGCAGTTCGAAGGCAACCGCCCCGCCGCGGCGCGCGCGGCGTTCCAGGATCTCCTCGCGCAGTATCCGGCGAGCGACCTCGTGCCCGAGGCGTTGTACGGCATCGCGCGGACCTACGACTTCGAGCACAATGCGGCTGCGGCCGACTCGGCGTACCAGGTGGTCGTGGATCGCTTTCCCAAGAGCGACCGCGCCCCGAGCGCGCTCTTCAAGCGGGCGATGATCCAGATCGAGGCCGGCCAGGTCGCGAAGGCGCGCGCGCTCTTCCAGCAGATCGTGGACAAGTACCCGGGCTCGACCGAGGCCGAGGTCGCGAAGGACCGCCTGCGGGCGCCGGCCTAGCGGCCCCAGCGCCGGCGCGGAGCGGCGCGGGGCGGCGAGAAGACGCGTGGCGAAGACCTCCAACTCCAGTGAGATGCCCTTCCTCGATCACCTCGAGGAACTGCGCTGGCGCATTCTCAAGAGCCTCGTCGCGCTGATCGTCGGCTTCTCGATCGCGTTCTGGCTCTGCTGGAACCACGACGTCATCGCGCTCCTCACCAAACCGATTGCCGCGGTCCTGCCCAACGGGAAGCTGAACTACACGCACCCGATGGACCCGTTCACGATCCTGATGCAGATCTCCGGGGTACTGGGACTCGTGCTGGCGAGTCCCGTGGTCGGCTACCAGGTCTGGGCGTTCCTCTCCCCGGCGCTCACGCAGCGAGAACGCCGGGTGATCGTCCCCGTCCTGGCGTTCGCGGCGATCCTCTTTCTCGCCGGCGTGGCGCTCGCCGTGTTCGTGTTCGTGCCGGTCACGCTCAAGCTCATGCAGGGCATCCAGACGACCGCGCTGCAGCCCCTGATCACGGCGGGCGACTACTTCGGGTTCATCATCTTCATCTCGCTCGCGTTCGGGGCGGTGTTCGAGCTTCCGATCCTCGTGCTGGTACTCACCGCGCTGGGACTGGTCACACCGCAGGCGCTCGCGCGCGTGCGGCGCTGGGCGATCGTCATCTCGCTCGTGGTGTGCGAGATCATCACGCCGGGCGACCTCGTGATCTCGACGCTCATGCTCTGGGTTCCGGTGTACGGCCTCTACGAGCTCAGCATCGTCGTCTCGTGGGTCGTCTACCGCGCGCGCGAGAAGCGGCAAGGGCGCTCGGGCGACGTCGCGGCCACCGCCGGGGCGGCGTGAGGCGCCTCGCGCCGGTGCGCGCGGCGCTGGTGGGCGCGGCGCTGCTGCTCGTGGCCGCGCTCGCGCCGGGTGCGCGCGCGCAAGGCGGCGCCGGCGGCGCCGGCGGCGCCCGGCCGCGACCGGTGACGACCCCGCCGGCCCCCCGCACGCGCGACGATTCGCTCAAGGCGCGTCGCGATTCGCTCAAGAACCTGCCCCTCGTGACGTGGGAGCCCTTCGACTCGGTCGCGCTTTCCCTCGTGCAGCGGAAGGGCTATCAGGTGGTGCGCTACCGGGCCGACAGCGTCAACTTCGCCGCAACGGAGCGGCTGATCTCGATCGTCGGGAAGCCGGGCGCGCGCGCGGCCGTGCAGCGCGAACCCACGGTGCTCGTCGCCGACACCATCGCGTACAACGACAGCGCGAGCACCGTCGCGGCGCGGGGCGACTCCATCGTGATGCGCGATGCCTCCAAGGCCGAGGACATCTTCGCGCAGCACAACATGGCCTACGACCTGCGCACCAAGGAGGGGAGAGCGTCGGAGATCGCGGGCGCCAACACGAGCGGGGGGCAAAAGTGGTACGTGGAGGCCCACACGGGCGCCTTCGCCGGCGACACCACGTCGGGGCAGCGCAACGCCTTCTTCGGCCTGCGCGGGAGCATCACGAGCTGCGACGACTCCGTCCCGCACTACCACTTCGGGGCGCGCGAGATCAAGCGCGTCGCCGGGGACATCGTGGTGGCGCGCCCCGCCGTGCTCTACATCCTCGACGTCCCGGTGATGTGGTTCCCCTTCATCTTCCAGGACGCGCGCGAGGGGCGACGGAGCGGGATGCTCACGCCCCGCTTCGGCATCACCGAGCTCGTGCGCAACAGCCCGACCTACCGCCGCACCGTCGAAAACCTCGGCTACTACCTCGCGCTGAGCGACTACTACGACTTCTCGGCTTCGATGGACTGGCGCAGCAACGCGAACGCCACGGACCAGGACCCGGGATGGGTGCGCTTCAACGGCGAGGTCCGCTACCGCTGGCTCGGCCGCTTTCTCTCGGGCCGGATCGCGATGTCGCGGCACACGCTGAGCAGCGGAAGCGCCAACACCTCCATCTCCTGGTCGCACCAGCAGGACTTCTCGATCCGGTCGCACCTCACCGCGAACCTCAACTACGTCACGAGCACGACGGTGCAGCGCCAGACCGTGCTCAATCCGCTCGCGGCGGTCGCGACGATTGCCTCGCAGCTCAACTACCAGCGCGACCTGGGGGCGGTCTCCATGAGCCTGGGCGGCACGCGCCGGCAGTATCCCGGCCGCTCGCAGGTGGATCAGGACCTTCCGAGCCTCAACCTCACGGCGAAGCCGCTCAACCTCGCGCGCTGGCTCGTCTGGACGCCGACCTTTTCCCTGAGCTCCTCCGAGAGCCGGCACATGGACTCGCAGGGCGACTTCTCGAAGCGCTACGTGACGCGCGCGGACGGCTCGCTCGACAGCGTGAAGGTGGACCGCGGCACGCGCACCACGCAGATGACCTTCAACACCCCGTTCAAGGTCTTCGACTTCCAGGTCACCATGGCCGTGCGCGCGCAGGACCGCGAGAACGACTTCCCGGAGCTCCGCACGATCGTGGATCCGGTGGATACGGCGAAGAAGAGCACGCGCGTCTATTCGCGCACCTACCTGAGCACGGTGGATTTCGACCTCAACGTGAACCTGCCCACCATCCGGCTCGACCGGTTCAACCTCGACAAGCTGAACCTCGTGCCGAGTGTCTCCATCGCGAACGTGGACCCCGGCGCGTACTTCGCGCGCAGCGAGCGCACCGGCACGCGCTGGGTGTCGCAGAGCAAGCGGCTCTCCTACGGGGTCTCGATGTCGCCGACGTTCTTCGGCCTCTTCCCGGGGCTCGGGCCGGTGGAGAAGTTCCGCCACTCGATCACGCCCAGCTTCAGCTACGCGTACTCGCCCGCGGCGGCCGTCAGCGACGAGTACCTCGCCGCGCTCGGCCGGACGAGCGCGGGCTATCTCGGCTCGCTCGCGCAGAACCGGGTGACGTTCTCCCTCGCGCAGAACGTGGAGGCCAAGCTCCGCCTGCACGGCGACTCGGCGCTCACCTCGCCTGAGGCGGCACGGAAGGTCAAGGTGCTCTCGCTCCAGTTCACGCCGCTGACGTGGGACTTCGAGCGCGCGCGAAAGACCGGCAAGTCGGGCTTCGCCACGGACAACTTCGGCTACACGCTGCGCTCCGACCTCCTGCCCGGCTTCGACTTCGGCGCCGACTACTCGCTCTTCCAGGGGAGCGTGCTCTCCGACAGCGCGACGTTCAGTCCCTACCTCACCTCCATTCGCGCGAGCCTGAATCTCGACGCGCGGAACCCGCTCGTGCAGTTCGTCACGCGGCTCCTCGGCGTCCGGAGCGTGCCGGCCTCGCGCGACACGGCGGTCGCGTCCGCGGCGCGCGGGGCCCCCGACCAGCCCGGCTCGCGCCTGGGCGGCACGACCAGCGTGGCGGGGCAGGCGATCCGGGGCGGCGTGGAGCTTCCGTCGGGCCGCGGCTTCGACGCCCAGCTCTCGTTCAGCAAGTCGCAGCAGCGCCCGCCCGTGGGCGGCCACGTCATCCAGTACGATCCCGCCCTGCAGTGCGCGCCGCTCAAGGACCTCAACCCGCTCCAGTACGACCTCTGCGTCCGGAGCGCGCTCGCCGCGCCGCCGCAGGACGTCTCGAACACGCAGACGACCGCGGGCGGCTCCTTCATCCGGTACCCGCCGCAGACCAACATCCAGGGGCGGACGAACTTCAACCTCACCGAGCGCTGGTCGGCGTCGTGGTCCACCAACTACGACCTGGAACGGAAGGAGTTCGGCTCGCAGACCGTTTCGCTGCAGCGCGACCTGCACGACTGGCGCGCCGCCTTCGGCTTCACGCAGGCGCCGAACGGCAATTTCGCCTTTACATTCTTCATCTCGCTGAAGGCGGAGCCCGATGTGAAGTTCGACTACAACCGCACGAGCTACCGCCAGGGCGGCGCCCTCCCGTGATGACGGGCGACGCCGTCCGGCTCGACGGCCACTCCCTCACGCTCGCGGCGGTGCGCGCGGTCGCCGACGGCGGGGCGCGCGTCGCCATCGCGGACGCCGTGCGTGAACGGATGGCGGCGACGCGTCGCGTGGTGGACGCTCTCGTGGCCCGAGGCGCCGTCACGTACGGCGTGACCACGGGCTTCGGCAAGCTCGCCGACGTCGCGATTCCGCGCGACAAGCTCGCCGAGCTGCAGGTGAACCTCGTGCGCAGCCACGCGTCGGGAGTGGGGCCGCTCCTCCCCAGACGCGAGGTGCGCGCGATGATGCTCCTGCGCGCGAACGTGCTCGCGAAGGGGCTGAGCGGCGCGCGCGCCGCGGTCCCGGAGCTGCTCTGCGCGATGCTCAACGCGGACCTCTGGCCGCCGGTGCCGGAGCAGGGATCGGTGGGCGCGAGCGGCGACCTGGCCCCGCTCGCGCACCTGGCGCTCGCGCTCATCGGCGAGGGCGACCTCTTTCGCGCCGACGCGCGCGGGCGCGCGGCGGAGCTGCTCGCAGCCGCGCGCCTGTCCCCGCTCGTCCTGGCCCCGAAGGAAGGGATCACGCTGATCAACGGCACGCAGGCGCACACCGGCGTGGGCGCGCTCGCCGTCGGCGACGCGCGCACGCTCTGGCACGCCGCGCACGTCGCGGGCGCCGCGTCACTCGAGGCGCTCCTCGGCACGCCCGCCGCGTTCGACGCGCGCATCCAGGCGGCGCGCGGTCAGGCCGGCCAGACCGAGTCCGCCGCGCTCCTTCGCGCCCTCCTCGAGGGAAGCGAGATCCGGGAGTCGCACCGCACCAACGACTCGCGCGTGCAGGACGCGTACGCGCTCCGCTGCATGCCGCAGGTCCACGGCCCCGTGCTCGACGCGATCCGCTTCGCCGAGGAGGTCATCGGCCGCGAGCTCAACGCCGCCACGGACAACCCGCTCGTCTTCGAGGATGGCGCGATGCTCCTCGGCGGGAACTTCCACGGCCTGTCGGTCGCGATGGTGCTCGACCTGCTCGCGATCGCGCTGACCAACCTCGCCACCATCTCCGAGCGCCGCATTGACCGGCTCGTCAACCCCGACCTCAACGAGGGGTTGCCGCCATTCCTTGCCCGCGAGGCCGGGCTGCACTCGGGCTTCATGATCGCCCAGGTCGCGGCGGCGTCGCTCGCGAGCGAGTGCAAGGTCCTCTCGCACCCGGCGAGCGTGGACACGATTCCCACCGACGGCGGCAAGGAAGACGTGGTCCCGATGGCGATGGGCGCCGCGTGGAAGCTCCGGCGCGTGGTGCGCAACGTGCAGCACGTGCTCGGCATCGAGCTGATGTGCGCGATGCAGGGCATCGAGTACCGGCGGCCGCTCAAGGCCGGCCACGGCGTGGAGGAGGCGTTCGGCCGCGTGCGGCGACTCGTGCCGCCGCTGGGTGACGACCGTGCGCTCTCGGGCGACATCACCGCGCTCGCGGACGCCATCGCGCGGCGTGAGTTCGGGCCGGGCGGCGAACGTTAGATTCCACCACGGAGCCGCGGCTCTTCTTCACCACGGAGGCACTCTTTTTCACCACGGAGGCACGGTGACTCACGGAGGGCCACGAAGACTTCCTGGGGGAACAAAAGCCCGCGTTCCGGCTGTCGTTCCCCCAGTCATTCCTCCGTGGCCCTCCGTGGATCTCCGCGCCTCCGTGGTGAGCAGTTGTCCTTCCACTGCCTCCGTGGTGAGCCGTTGCGGCTTCCTCGTCTTGCTTTCCCCCGACTGATGACCACCACCGCCGAGCCCGAAACGAGAGTCGTCCGCGCCCCGCGCGGCCGTGCCATCAGCTGCAAGGGCTGGCAGCAGGAAGCCGCCCTGCGCATGCTGATGAACAACCTCGATCCCGACGTGGCCGAACGGCCGGGCGAGCTCATCGTCTACGGCGGCACGGGCAAGGCCGCGCGCAACTGGGAGTGCTTCGACGCGATTGTCGCGGCGCTCCGCGCCCTCGAGAACGACGAGACGCTGCTGATCCAGAGCGGCAAGCCCGTCGCCGTGTTCCGGACGCACGCGCACGCCCCGCGCGTCCTCATCGCCAACGCGAATCTCGTCGGCCGCTGGGCCACGTGGGAGCACTTCCGCGAGCTGGAGCGCGCCGGGCTCATCATGTTCGGCCAGATGACCGCGGGCTCGTGGATCTACATCGGGTCGCAGGGCATCGTGCAGGGCACGTACGAGACGCTTGGCAGCCTGGCACGCAAGCACTTCGGCGGCTCGCTCGCGGGGCGATTCGTCCTCACCGCCGGGCTCGGCGGGATGGGCGGCGCGCAACCGCTGGCCGCCACGATGCAGGGCGCGGCGTTCCTCGGCGTGGAGGTGGACCGCGCGCGCATCGAGAAGCGCCTCGCCACCGCCTACTGCGACCGGGTGACGGCGTCGCTCGACGAAGCGCTGGCGTGGGTGAGCGCGGCCCGGCGCGACAAGCGCGCGCTCTCCGTCGGGCTCGTCGGCAATGCCGCCGACGTGGTCCCCGAGCTCGTCCGGCGCGGCATCACCCCCGACGTCGTCACCGACCAGACCAGCGCGCACGACATGCTGAACGGCTACGTGCCCACGGGCCTCTCCCTCGACGACGCGGCGGCGCTCCGCGGGCGCGACCCGCGGGAGTACGTACGTCGCTCCACCGCGAGCGCGGTCGAGCACGTGCGTGCGATGCGCGCGATGCAGGACCGGGGCGCCGTCGCCTTCGACTACGGTAACAACATCCGCACCGTCGCCTTCGACGCCGGGCTCACCGACGCCTTCACCATTCCCGGCTTCGTCCCCGAGTACATCCGGCCGCTCTTCTGCGAGGGGAAGGGCCCGTTCCGCTGGGCGGCGCTCTCCGGCGAACCCGCCGACATCGCGCGCACCGATCGCCTCGTCCTCGATCTCTTCCCGCACGACCGCCACCTCCGCACCTGGATCGAGCAGGCGCGGGAGAAGGTCCGCTTCCAGGGGCTTCCCGCGCGCATCTGCTGGCTGGGGCAGGGGGACCGCGCGAAGTTCGGCGTCGCGCTCAACGACCTCGTCGCGAACGGCGAGCTGTCCGCGCCGATCGTGATCGGCCGTGACCACCTCGACACGGGGAGCGTCGCGTCTCCCTTCCGCGAGACCGAGGGTATGAAGGACGGGAGCGACGCGATCGCCGATTGGCCGATCCTCAACGCGCTGCTCAACGTCGCGAGCGGCGCGAGCTGGGTGAGCTTCCACCACGGCGGCGGCGTGGGCATCGGCAACGCGCTCCACGCCGGCCAGGTGATCGTCGCCGACGGCACGCCGGAAATGCGGCTCCGCCTCGAGCGCGTGCTCACCAACGATCCGGGTCTGGGCGTCGCGCGGCACGCGGACGCGGGGTACGAGGCGGCGGTCGAGACGGCAACTCGCACCGGGATCAGGATCCCGATGCGGCCGTGAACCGTAACGGCGCGTAGGCAGCCGTCAGCCGTCGGCCGACAGCCGCTCCCACGGCGAAACTGCTGACAGCTGATGACTGACAGCTGTCTACTCGCTTCTCAAGGCGCCTGTATGCTCTCGAAGAAGTACCGCCCCTGGCACCTCCTCCCCTTCACGTCCAGGTACGTGAAGCTCCGGCTCGCGCGTCGCCCCGTCCTCGTGCACTTCGAGGTCACGATGCGCTGCAACGCCGCCTGCGACTTCTGCGACTACTGGAGGACCGACCCCGGCGCGAAGGCGCGCGAGCTGCGGTCCTTCGCCGACGCGGCCCGCCGCTTCGCTCCGATGATGATCACCTTCACCGGCGGCGAACCGCTCCTCCGCGCCGACGTTGAGGCGATCGTCGCGGAAGTGCGGCACGCGGTGCCGGGCACCTATCTCACGCTCATCACGCACGGCGGGATGCTCACGCTCGAGCGCGCGCGCGCGCTGTGGGACGCGGGCCTCGACCAGCTCAGCGTGTCGCTGGACTATCCCGACTCGCGGCACGATCGCGCGCGCGGCATCCCGGGGCTCGCCGCGAAGATCCTCCGCACCGTCCCCGAGATCGCCGCGCGCGGGATGACGGTGCGCTACAACACCGTCATCAAGCGTGACAACCTCGACGCCATCCTGCCGATCGTGTATCAGGCGGCGTCGGTCGGCGCCGGCGTCAACCTCTCGGTCTACACCGACTTCAAGAACGGCAACACGGACCACTGCATCAGCGCCGCGCAGGCGGAGGCGGTGGAGGCGCTCGTCGCCGAGCTGCTCGCGTTCAAGCGCCATCACCGTGGCGTGATCAGCAGCTCCGACTGGTACCTCGCCCAGATTCCGCGCTTCGTGCGGGGCGAGATGCGCAAACCCTGCCGCTCGGGCGAGACGACGATTCACATCGGCCCGACCGGCCACGTCCGCCGCTGCCCCGACTTCCCGCCCGACGGGCACTGGACCACGCACGAGCGCTACGTCCCCGTCGCCTGCAACCGCTGCTACTACGCGTGCCGCGGTGAGGCGCAGGCGCCGCTCACGCTCTCGCGGTTCCGGGACCTGCTGGCGAGCACCTAGGAGGAGTGTCGCTCGTCTCGCGCCCTGGTGAAACCGCGCGACCCGAGCCCGCGTACGGAAGTCACGATGATCCACGCGGCCACCGCCAGCCAGGCCCAGTCGCGACCCGCCGCGGCGCCGGGCGTCGCCGCCCCGTCAGAAGGGGCCGGCGGGACCGCGATCACCGAGGCGTACGTCGCCGGCTTGCGTGCCAGGGCCGAGGAGTTGCGCGACCAGCGCCAGACCGCTGTCAACCTGAAGTCGAACGTCGCGAGTCAGTTGCGGAACGCGTCCGCGGCCGAAGCGCCGGGGCTCCAGGGCCGCATCAAGCTCCTGGACGATCGGATTCTCCTGCTCGAACAGCAGATCACCGACAACGGAAAGGAGCTGGCGTCCATGCCGGGCGAGCTCCTCGCCAGCACGTCCCATTCACCGCCGCCTTCGAACGAGCCTTCCGCCGGCCAGATCACCGCCTTCTCCATCGTCTTCACGGTGGTCGTGCTGATGCCGCTCTCGATCGCCTTCGCCCGCATGCTCTGGCGGCGTGCCACGCACGCGTCCAGACCCCTCCCGCCCGCGCCCGAGGTCACCGACCGCCTCGAGCGCATGGAGCGGGGGATCGAGGCGATCGCCATCGAGGTGGAGCGAATCTCCGAGGGCCAGCGTTTCGTCGTCAACCTCGTCGGCGAGAGCGCGCAGCGCGCGCTCGGCCCGGGTGAGCGCCCGGCCGAGCCGATCAAGATGAGGGTGCCCGAGGCCGCCCGCGTGCGCGACTGAGGACACCGCGGCCGGCCGGCGTTCGGAGCCACGAACGAACAGCAACTTCAACAGCTCTCACCACGGAGACACCGAGTTCCACGGAGTTCCACGGAGTTCCACGGAGGGCCACGAAGGAATGCCTGGGGGAACGACAGCCCGCGTGCGGGCTTTTGTTCCCCCAAGATGACTCCGTGGCCCTCCGTGGAACTCCGTGTCTCCGTGGTGAGAGCGGTTGCCGTACGGCCGTGGTGAGAGCCGTTGCCGCGTTTAACCTCGCCCGACGCACCCCCTAGATTCACGCACGATGCCCACGCTCCTCGTCAACGCGGCTCAGGTCGTCACCTGCGCCGGCCCGCCGCGTGCCCGCCGCGGCGCGGAGCTCCTCGACGCGAAGATCCTCACCGACGCCGCCGTCGCCATCGAGAGTGACCGCATCGCCGCCGTTGGGCCGCAGCCGGAGCTCGAGCGGCAGTTCCGGGACGCCGCGCGCGTGGACTGCGATCGCGGGGTCCTCACCCCCGGCCTCGTGGACTCGCACACCCACGCCATCTTCGGCAAGCCCCGGCACGAGGAACAGGAACTCCGCGCCTCGGGCCTGGGCTACCTCGACATCGCGAAGCAGGGCGGGGGGATCCACGCCTCCGTGCGCGACCTCCGCGCGCGCGACGAGGACGACCTTCTCGCGCTCGCCCTCCCGCGCCTCCGCCGCCTCGCCGCGCACGGCACCACCACCGTGGAAGTGAAGAGCGGCTACGGGCTCTCGCTCGACGACGAGCTCAAGTCGCTGCGCGTGATCCGCCGACTTCAGGCCGCGCTCCCGATGCGGATCGTCCCCACGTTCCTCGGCGCGCACGAGATCCCCCTCGAGTACCGCGCCGCGCCGCGCACCCGCGACGACTACGTCGCACTCCTCGTTCACGAGATGATCCCGCGCGTCGCGGCCGACGGGCTCGCCGAGTTCGCCGACGTCTTCTGCGAGCCCGGCGTCTATACGCTCGACGAGACGCGCCGCATCCTCGGCGCCGCACGCGCGAACGGCCTGAAACTCAAGCTCCACGCCGACGAGCTCGAGCCCGGCGGCGCCGCCGAGCTGGCCGCCGAGCTGCGCGCGACCAGCGCCGACCACCTCGCCGCCGTTTCCGACGCCGGCATCAGTGCGCTCGCCGCGTGCGACACCGTCGCCACGCTTCTCCCCGGGACGATGCTCTTCCTCGGCCGGCCGAAGCAGGCGCCGGCACGCGCCCTGATCGCCGCGGGCGCGGCGGTCGCGCTCGCCACCGACTTCAATCCCGGCACGTCACCGACTGTCAACTTTCCACTCATCCTCACACTGGCCGTGAGCCAGCTCCGCCTGAGTGTCGCGGAGGCCATCGTCGCCGCGACCGTCAACGGGGCCTCCGCCCTCGGATTGGCGCCCGAAACCGGGCAGCTCGCGACCGGATTCTCCGCTGACATCGCCCTCTTCGACATCGGCGACATCAGGGAGCTGCCCTACTGGTACGGCGATCAGCGCTGCCGCCGGTCCTGGTCGCGGGGAAAAGCTTGTCACGGCTAGGGTTTACGGCGTAACTTTGCAGACTCGGGGCGCTCCGCCGAAACGCTCGACGCGCCCTCACGCCGTTCGGTTCTTTCAGTGTCCGCCATGGCCAATGTTGCCACGCTGAAAAAGAAGGCCACAGAGTTCGAGCAGAAGAAGCAGCTCGACAAGGCCATCGCCGCGTATCGCGAGATTCTCGACGTCTACGACGCCGGGGACGAAGAGAACGTGGACGTCGGCCTGTACAATCGCGTGGGTGACCTCCTCGTCCGCCAGGGCAACACCCCCGATGCGGTGACGCTCTACGAGCGCGCGGTGGACCTCTACACCGAAGGCGGCTTCTTCAACAACGCGATCGCGCTCTGCAACAAGGTGCTCCGCACGTCGCCCGGGCGCGCCTCGGTCTATTACAAGCTTGGCAAGATCAGCGCGGCGAAGGGCTTCAAGGCCGACGCGAAGCAGAACTTCCTCGAGTACGCCGATCGGATGCAGAAGTCCGGCCACGTCACGGAGGCGTTCCGCGCGCTGAAGGAGTTTGCGGACCTCTGTCCCGATCAGGATGATATCCGCCTGATGCTCGCGGAGCAGCTCACGAAGGCCGACAAGAAGCCCGAGGCGCTCGAGCAGCTGCAGCTCCTGTACGCTCGCTACGAGTCGGAGGGACGCGGCGCGGAAGCGCAGGCCACCGTCGAGCGCATGAAGGCGATTGACCCGAAGGCCGAGGTGAAGTCCGCGGGGACGACGGCCAAGGCGAAGCACGACGACGACCTGATCTTCATTGACCTCAACCAGCCGGTGACGCGCCAGACGCGGCGCACCAAGGCGGTCAAGTTCGAGCCGCCCCTGCCGCAGGTGGAGATCGTGCCGACCGTCGAGGCCGCCGCGCCGGTGAGCGAGCCACCCGCGGCCGGCGGGATGCTCGGCCTCGAGCCCACGGCACTGGGCGAGGCGCCCAGTGCGGAACCCGCCCCGCTCCCGGCGAGCGAGTTCGCCGAGATGGACCTGAGCGCGATCCCCGAGGCGGAGACGCCGGCGCTGCGCACCTCGGAGCGCGACCTCGCGCTTCCCGGCGACCTCCCGCTGCTGGGCACGGTCGAGACCGGCGAGCCGCCGCGCGCCTCGCTCGCGCTCGACGCCGTGGAAACGGTCGGCGGGGGCGCGCTTGGCGGCCTCTCGTTCGTGGAGGACATCGGCGCCGCGCCTGAAGGCCCGCTCCTCGACCTCGAGCCGACGGCGGTCGGCGAAGAGGGCACCGGGGCCGAAGCGGCGCTGCTCGACCTCCCGCCGCTCGAAGAAGCGCGGGAAACGGCTGCGGAGCACGTCGAGGAGTTGATCGGAGCGGCGCCCGAGACGCCGATCGCATTCGGCGCCGTGCCGCTCGAGCAGGTCGAGGAGCCGCCGCCGGTGCGCCGCACGTCGTCGCTGCTCGCGGACTCCGTGGCGCTGCTCAGCGTGAAGGTCGAGGAGGAGCCCGCGAACTGGCCTCTGCGTCGCCAGTACGCCGAGGCGCTGCTCGACGAGGGCAACCGCGACGAGGGGCTCAGGCAGCTCGAGCAGACGCTCGTCGGCCTCGAGAAGGCGGACGACCTCGAGAGCGCGCGTTCCGTCGCGGACGAGGTCATCCGGCTCAACCCCGGCTCGGTGCGCCATCACCAGAAGCGCGTCGAGTACGCCTTCCGTTCCAACGACAAGCCGCGCCTCGCCGAGGCGTACATCGAGCTCGCCAACGCGCTCTTCCGCGACGGCCAGGCCGACAAGGCCAAGGTGGTCTACCATCGCGTGCTCGAGATCGCGCCGGACGACGCGCGCGCGAAGGCGGCGCTCGAGGCCTTCGGTCCGGAACCCGTGAAGGCGCGCGAGCCCGAGCCCGTCCGCACGACGCAGCCGCCGAAGAGCAAGCGCTACACGGCCACGATGGAGTCCGCGCAGATCGAGAAGGCCGCGCCCGCGCCGGCCGCCGGCGAGGAGGGCTTCGTCTCGCTCGGCGACTGGCTCCGCGACCAGGAAGGCCCGAAGTCCACGCGCATGGTCGTCGAGGAGGAGGAACCGACCGGCGACGAGCAGGCGGACTTCGCCGACATGCTGAAGAAGTTCAAGCAGGGCGTCGCCGAAAACGTCGAGGAGGAGGACCACGAGTCGCACTACGACCTCGGCGTCGCGTTCAAGGAGATGGGCCTCGTGGACGAGGCGATCGTCGAGTTCCAGAAGGCGCTCCGCGGGACGCAGCACCGCGTGCGCACCTGTGAGGCGCTCGGCCACTGCTTCCTCGAGAAGAAGCAGCTTCCGATGGCTGTCACCGTGCTCAAGCGCGCGCTCGGCGAGCCCGGCGTCTCCGACGACCAGCTCGTCGGCGTGCTCTATTTGCTCGGGTACGCGGCCGAGGCGCAGTCGAAGCACGCCGACGCAAAGGAGTACTACGAGCGCGTCTTCGCCGTGGACATCCAGTTCCGTGATGTGGGCGACCGGCTCGAGGCCGTGGAAAAGGCGCTCAAGTGACCCTCGACGCGCGCCTGCGCGTGCCCGTCGCGGCTCAGCTCCGCGACGTTCAGTCACCGGTGCGCGCGCCGCTCGACCGCGTGCCCGAGGAGATCTGGCGCATCGTCAGGGCCGACGCGCCCATCATCGCCGCGGTCAACGCGCACCTGATGGGGATGAAGGGGAAGATGTTCCGGCCCACGCTCCTCCTCCTGTCGGCGGCGCTGGAAGAGCGGATGAGCGAGCACGCCACGGCGATGGCCGCCGTCGCGGAGCTGGTGCATCTGGCGAGCGTCGTACACGACGACTCGGTGGATCATTCCAACGTGCGGCGGGGCCAGCCCACGATCAACGCGCTCTTCTCGCACCAGATCGCGGTGATCATGGGGGATTATCTCTACTCGAAGGCGCTCGCCGAGCTGGTGCGCATCGGCGAGCTCGAACCGCTGCGGGCCTTCACGGCCGCGTCGAACGACATGACGCTGGGGGAAATGCGTCAACTCGCCGCCTACGACGCGCTGAGCTTCAGCGAAGCGGACTACTTCGCGCTCAACCGCGCGAAGACGGCCTCGCTCCTGAGCGCCGCGTGTGAGGTGGGCGCGCTCTGCGGCGCGCCGCGCCATCGCGCGGCACTCCGGCGCTATGGCGAGCAGCTCGGGATGGCGTTCCAGGTCGCCGACGACCTCCTCGATTACACCGAAGGAGAGGACGTCACCGGCAAGCCGGGCGGGAGCGACCTGCGCGAGCACAAGGTGACGCTCCCGCTCATCGCCGCGCTGCCGCAGATGTCGGCGGCCCAGCGCGCGCCCGTAGACGCCCTTTTCGCCAACTCCGGGCCGGACGACACCGAGATCGCCGAGGTCATCGCGATCGTCACGGAGTGCGGCGGGCTCGAGTACGCGCGCGGGAAGGGCGAGGAGTTCGGCGCCGCGGCCGAGGAGGCGCTCGAGGCCCTCCCCGAGTCGGAGGCGCGCCAGGCGCTCGCCGACGCCATCGTCTACGTGCTCGACCGCCGCTCGTAACGATGCCGCCCAAGGGATCGTCCAAGTTCCGGCCGGGGTTCCACGCCCTGGTGCTGGCGATCGGCTTCGTCGTGGGCGGGCTCTTCACGCAACTCGCGCGCGCCTGGCTGCCCGCGGGGGCAGTGAAGGAGTTCCTCACGACCGGGGTGCAGTTCTCGATCGGCCCGCTCCCGCTCGATTTGGTTATCTTGAAGTTCGGGATCCCCGCGATCGCGATTGACGTCTCATTGATGGCGGTGCTCGGGGTCCTGGTCGCCTATCTCATCGCCCGGTCGCTGTTCTAGGAGGGGCATATGTTCGGCATGGGTCCCACCGAGATGTTTCTGGCGCTGGTGGTCGTGCTGCTGCTGTTCGGCGCCAAGCGGATCCCCGAGATCGCCGGGTCGTTCGGGAAGGGAATTCGCGAGTTCAAGAAGAACATGAGTGACGTGCAGCGGGAGATTCAGGAGCCGCCGCGCTCCGAGTCGCTCCCGCCGGCCTCCACGCCGGTGCGCGAGGAGCAGGCCGAGTCGCGCGAGCCGAAGCGTCTGATGTAGCTCCGGAGTCCGGGAACTGCTCTCAACACGGAGGCACGGAGTTCCACGGAGTTCCACGGAGGGCCACGGAGAATGCTTTGGGGGAACGACAGCCTGAAGGCGGGCTGTCGTTCCCCCAAGTATTCCTCCGTGGCCCTCCGTGCTCCTCAGTGTCTCCGTGGTGAAGAAAACCGTGTCTCCGTGGTGAAGAAAACCGTGTCTCCGTGGTGAGGGCCGTTCAGGAGACCGCGCGCCGCTGCGATGCCTGGATGTCCTTGCGGCGGTCGTCAATCTTCGCCGTCTTCCGCAAGCCCTCCATGAAGAGCCGGATGCGTTGGTCGCGCATGCCCCGCGTGACCTGCGTGCGCTGCGCGGCGAGCTGCACCTCCCACGCTTTCCGGTCGGCGTTCACGCGCCTGTCGGTCCGTAGCACGTAGACCGCGGCGTCGGTGCGAATCGGCGCGCTCACCGTGCCCGGTGGCACGCTGAACGCGGCGCCGATCGCCTCACTCACGAAGCCCAGTGACGCGACCGTCGTGCTCCGCGCGAATGGGCCCTCCTTCTGCACCTTGACGCCTTGCGCGGCGGCGGCCGCCTCCAGCGTACTCCGCGCCGCCGCGTCCGTGAGCGAACGGGCCCGCACGACGAGTGAGTCCAGCGCCTGCTCCCGCGCCACCGCTTCGCGCACATCGTTCTCGACCGCCGAGAGCGGCTGCACGCCGCCCTCCAGCAGCGAGTCGAGCCGGACGAGGTAGTACCCCTGCTCGTCGTCGAAGAGGTCGCTCGATTCGCCCACGCGCGCGCCGCTGAACGCCCACGCGCTCGCGCTCGGGACGACGCGCCCCAGATACTCCGCCGGCGCGCCCTCGCTCGCCTCGATGCGCGAAACCAGCAGCGAGAGCTTCGTCGCCGCCGTGTCGAACTTGCCGGGAGACTCTGCGCTCGCCGCGTCGCGCGCGAGCGAGTCGGCGAGACGGTCGGTCGCCGTGGCGGCGGAGTCACCCTGGCGGATGATTTTCAGAATGTGCCGCACGGCGATCGTGTCGCCCTTCCGCTCATCCACGCGCAACAGATGCCAGCCGAACTGCGTCGGCACCGGTTGCGAGAGCTCACCCACCTTGAGCCGGAACGCGACGTCCTCGAAGGCCTTCACGAAGCGCCCCTTCGGGCCGCGCTGCAGGTCGCCGCCGTCCTTCCCCGAGACCGAGTCGTCCGACTCGCGCCGGGCCACCTCCTCGAACTTCGCGCCCTTCACGATCTCCCCTCGGAGCGCCTCGACATTTCTCCGCGTCTCCAGCGAGTCGGCAGCCGTGGGACGGCGCGAAATCTCGACGATGGACAACACGGCCCGGCCGCGCCGGTCATACTCCTGCCGGTGCGCGGTGTAGTACCGCTGCAGCTCCGCGGCGCTCACCGCCGCCCTCGCCTCCTTCGTCACGCTCGGACGGAAGGCGACCAACGAGACCGTCGCCGAGTCGTGGCCGTCGCGCCAGATCTGCCAGAGCCGCGTGTCCGAGACGTACACGTCGCCGGCGACCTGCGTGAAGAGCTTCTCCTTCGGGATCTCGGCGCGGTAGTACCCTTCGAGCTGGGCGAGCAACCCCTGCTGGCGAGCGCCGGGACTCGTGAGGAAACGCTGGTACTTTGCGGGATCGAACTGGCCGTCGGTCTGCAGCTCCGGCGCCTGCAAGAACTGCGGCGGCGGCGCGTAGCGCGCCGCCTCGATGATCTCCGCGTTCGTGACCCGGATGCGCCGCCTCTTGTATTCCTGCTGGAGCAGTCGCTCGTTCACCATCTCATCGAAGGCCTGCTCGTCAATCTGGCGCCGCTCGTCCATCGTGAGCCCGCGACCGCTACGCTGCTCCTGCTGCTGCGCCAGCGAGGCGGCCGTGTTCTGCCAGGCGAGATAGGAAATCTCGTCGCCGTTCACCTTCGCGACCGCCGTAGACGTCGAGACGGGCGAGCGCCCCAGCAGGCCTGAGGTCTCCGCGAGGAGGAAGCCGCCGACGAAGGCGACGAACATCAGGAGCCAGATGTACTTCGCGGCGCTCCGCATCTGTTGCAGCACGGGGCGATACTCCCTTGCACAGTTCCAGAGGTGTTCAAACGCGCGACAGAGCCATAAAAACTATCGGCGCGAATGCGCTAAAATCAAGGGACAGTGGCACTTCTGATTGACTTGGCGAGCCAGCGCATGGTATCTTCGCACGAGACCTGCGCGTGCAGGCTCCGACTTCGCGAGGCCGTCCAGTAAATGAGCGCCGCCGCCGCCCGCATCGAGGAACTCAGGAAGCGTTACGACGAGAACCCGCGTCGGTTCTTCGCGCCGCTCGCCAACGAGTACCGCAAGGCGGGCGACCTCGAGCAGGCGATCACGCTCTGCCAGCAGCATCTCGCCGAGCAGCCGGGCAACATGAACGGCCACGTCGTCTACGGTCAGGCGCTCTTCGAGGCGGGCAGAGCCGAGGAAGCCAAGGGCACGTTCGAGACGGCACTCTCGCTCGATCCCGAGAATCTCATCGCGCTGCGCCACCTGGGCGAAATCGCGCGCGGGAACGGGGACAACGAGAAAGCGCGCGAGTGGTACACGCGCGTGCTCGACGCGGACCCGCGCAACGAAGAGATCATCGCGTTCATCGCGGAACTTGACGCGGCCTTCCTCGCGGCGCCGGCCGCGCCTGCGGCCCCGGCACCCGAGCCGACGGCCGTGGCGCGCACCGAGCCGCTCGGCGAGGCCGTCACGGTGCAGGTCGAGGCGCAGCGGCCGCCCGAGGCTGTCGCCGGCGCGAGCACGCCGGAGCCCGCCCCGCCCGCCGCACCGGTCGAGAGCGCTGCGCGCGACACGCCGATCGTGCCCATCGAGAGCATCGCGACGCCGGTCTCCCCGCAGCCGGCGGCTCTTCCTCCGGAACCGCCGCCGGCCGCCCCGCGCCGGTCGTTCGGGCTTATGGATCTCTCGATTGACTTGGGCGCTACGGTCGAGTCGGGTCAGGATACGGCTGCCCCCTTCGCGGAGTTGGAGAGCGCCGCCGCCGTCCCCGATGACGACCTCGAGACGTTCGGCGAGATCACCTTCGGGGAGGCACCCGAGCCGCCCAGCGCGCTCGGCCTCGACCCCGAGGCGTCCCCCACGGACGCCACGAGGCTGGAATTCGATTTGCCTGATCTCTCGGTTCCGGTCGCGGGCGCCGCCGGCGCGGAGCCCACGGCCGCCGAGTCCGCGTTGGAGAGCGGTGTCCTCGAGCTCGACGCGGTTGCCATCGAGCCCGAGCCGACGGACGCGCCCGGAGCCGCGCCGAGCGTCACCGTCACGCCGCCCTTCGTCACGGAGACGATGGCTGAGCTGTACCTCCAGCAGGGATTCCGCGACGAGGCGCTCGCCGTGTACCGGCAGCTCGCGTCGCAAAGCCCGGACGACGCGGGATTGCAGGACCGCGTGCGGCTGCTCGAGAGTGGAGGGCGTGCGAGTCTGCCTCTCGAACCCCCGGGGGCGGTCGCCGCCGACGAGGCCCCCGCGGCCCCGGAGGCCAGCGCGGCTGTCGAAGCGCCGGATGCCGGGTTGGTGGCCGCGGAGCCACCGCCGGCCGCCGAAGCGCCGGCCGCCGAAGCGCCGGCCGCCGCCGTGCGCACCGCCCGCGACTTCTTCTCCTCGCTCGCTTCGCGGCGCGCCCTGCGAAGAGACGGGACGCCGCCCTTGGGGATCGCCGCGGCCGACGTCATCTCGGCGGCGCCCCCCATCGCACTCGCGGCGGCCGTCGCCGCCGGTGGCACGCTGGACCATCTCTTCGGCGCCGCCGCGGTGGCGGCCGCCGACGAGAACATCGCCCTCGCGTTCGCGCGCATCGCCGAAGCCGTCGAGCCCACACCCGGTGTCAAGGGGAAACCCACGCAGCCCGCGCAGGACGAACTCTCGCTCGACGCCGTGTTCCGCGAGACGCCGACGCGCCAGAGCAAAGTCGTGCCGCGTCAATCGGAGAAGCTCCGCTTCGACCAGTTCTTCACACCCGCGCCGGAGGAAAGCGCGAGCGCGCCCGCGAGCGCGCCGGCGAGCGCGCCGTCCGCGCCGGCCGGCGAGCCGGGCAGTCCCGCCGAGCTCGAGGAGTTCCAGGACTGGCTCCAGAGGTTGAAGAAGCCGTGAGACTCGCCGTCCTCAACGGGCCGAACCTGAACCTCCTGGGGACGCGTGAACCGGAGCTTTACGGCACCACGACGCTCGCCGAGGTCGAAGCCCGGCTCCACGAGGTCGCGCAAGAGCTGGGCGTGAAGCTCGCCTTCGCGCAGTTCAATCACGAGGGCGACATGATTGACGCGATCCACGCCCTGGGAGGCCGGCACGCCGCGCCCGGCGTGGCGCCGGAGCTGCGGGAGAAGGCCGACGGCGCCCTCGTGAACGCGGGCGCCTGGACGCACACGAGCCTCGCGCTCCGCGACGCGTTCAGTGCCGTCGCCCTGCCGTACGCGGAAGTGCACCTGACCAACATCTTCGCGCGCGAGCCGGAGCGCCGGGTCTCGGTGCTCGCCGCGGGCGCGCAGGCGGTGCTCTGCGGGTTCGGGTCGCGCGGCTACGAGCTCGCGCTGCGCGGGCTCGTCGCGGTGCTTCGCGAGCGGCGCAAGTGAATCGCGCGGATCGCCGCCCCGCGCGCCCGTGAGCGACCCGCGGGAGCGCCGGCTCTCGGCGCTCCGCGCGTCGCTCGCCGCCGAGGGGCTCGACGCGCTCCTCGTCACGTCGCTGGCGAACGTCCGTTACCTCAGCGGCTTCTCCGGGTCCAGCGCGCTGCTCGTCGTGAACGCCTCGGACGCACTCCTCCTCACCGACTTCCGCTACGCGGTGCAGGCGCGCGCCGAGGCCGGCGACGCGGCCCGCGTGCTCGTCGAGACCACCTCGCTCTGGGCGCGCCTCTGGGCCGCGCTCCCGCAGCTCGGCACGCTCGACGTGGTCGGCTTCGAGAGCGCCTCGCTGATGCACGCCGACTTCCAGCGCTTCGCGGACGCCGCCAAGGACGGGGCGCGCGTCGGGTGGCGGCCCACGACGAACCTCGTCGAGGCGCTCCGCGAGCGGAAGGACGCGCAGGAGGTCGCCTGCATCAGGGACGCGGTACGCATCGCCGAGCTGGCGCTGGCCGGAACGCTCGAGTCCGTGCGGGCGGGGGTGACGGAACTCGAGATCTGCGGCACGCTCGAGGCGCGCCTCCGCGCCGAGGGAAGCGAGGCGCATCCCTTCGACGCGATCGTGGCGAGCGGGGAGCGCTCGGCGCTCCCGCACGCGAGGAGCAGCGCGCGAGTGCTCGCGCGCGGCGAACTGCTGCTCGTGGACTTCGGCGCGGTCTCGGGCGGCTACTGCTCCGATCTGACGCGCACCTTCGTGGTGGGCGGTGCGACCGTGGAACAGCGCGACACGTTCGCGATCGTTCGCGAAAGTAACGCGACGGCTTCGGCCTCCGTTCGGGCAGGAATGCGCGGAAAGGATGCCGATGCGCTCGCGCGGGGCTACATTGAGCGCCGCGGATTCGGGGAGGCGTTCGGCCATTCGCTGGGGCACGGCATCGGCCTCGAAGTGCACGAAGCGCCCCGCCTCGCCAGGTCCGCCGATGCCCTCCTCCCGGTGGGCGCGGTCGTGACGATCGAGCCGGGAATCTACCGCCAGGGGTGGGGCGGGATTCGCATCGAGGATGACGTGCTGCTGACGGCAGATGGACCGCAGGTGCTGACGGGCTTCTCGCGGGAGTTGATCGAACTGTAGGCCGCATCGTCGTGAGGAGGGAGGCGGACCACGGTGAGGCCCTCACCTCTCCCCCTTCCCCCTTCTGGCTCCCCTTCGTCCGCCGATGATTGACCTTCGCTACGTCAAGAAGCTGGTGGAACTCCTCGATCAGTCGAGCGTGGACTCCATCGAGATCTCCTCCGACAAGGGGATGAAGATCCGCATCAACAAGACGCCGGCACAGCGCGGCGCGGCGTCCGCCGCGGCGCTGCAGGCGATGCCTGGAGCCGTCCCGGATGCCCGTGCCACTCCGGCGGCCGGCATCCCGGCGGTGAGCGACGCGGACCTCGCCGCGAAGGCCGAAGCGTCCAGGCCGCAGTACCTCGAGGTCAAGTCCCCGATGGTCGGCACCTTCTACGGAGCCCCCGAGCCGGGAGCCAAGCCCTACGTCTCGGTCGGCTCGAAGATCCGGAAGGGGCAGATTCTCTGCATCATCGAGGCAATGAAGATCATGAACGAGATCGAGTCCGAGTTCGCGGGCGTCGTGAAGGAAGTCGGCGTTCAGGACGCGCATCCGGTAGAGTACGGTCAGGTGCTTTTCAGGATTGATCCCAATGGCTGAGTCTCCTCCTCCTCCTCCTCCTCCGCGAGCGTCGCAGGTCGCCTCGGCGACGGGCGCCGCCGGGCCCGGCGCGCCGCCGGGACCCGCCTACAACTACAAGGCCATCCTGCAGGCGATGGTCCAGCAGAACGCGTCGGACCTGCACCTCAAGGTCGGGCGCCCCCCCACGCTGCGCGTGGACGGCGACCTGCGGCCGCTCGAACTGCCGGCGATGAAGCCCGAGGACCTCCGCTCGGTGGGCGAGCAGATCCTCCCACCCAAGCAGCGCCGCGAGTTCGAGACGGAGAAGGAGGCCGACTTCGCCATCGGCGTGCCGGGGATCGGGCGCTTCCGCGTGAACATGTATCAGCAACGCGGCTCCATCGCGTACGCGTTCCGCGCGATCGCGTTCCAGGCGCTCTCGATCAAGGAGCTGAACCTGCCGCCGGTGCTCGAGGAGATCGCGCTGAAGCCGCGCGGGCTGGTGCTCGTCACCGGCATCACCGGATCGGGCAAGTCCACCGCGCTGGCCTCGATGATCCAGCACATCAACGAGAACCGGCACGCGAACATCATCACGATCGAGGACCCGATCGAGTTCCTCCATCGCGACATCAACTGCAACATCAATCAGCGCGAAATCGGCACGGACACGGGCTCCTTCGGGCAGGCGCTGCGCCGCGTGCTCCGGCAGGACCCGGACATCGTGCTCATCGGCGAAGTGCGCGACCTCGAGACGCTCGAGATCGGGCTCAAGGCGGCCGACACGGGGCACCTCGTCTTTTCCACGCTGCACACCACCGACGCGACGAACACGATCAACCGCGTCCTCTCGTTCTATCCGCCGCATCAGCAGGCCGACGTGCGCTTCGCGCTCTCGAGCGCGCTGCAGGCGGTGATCTCGCTGCGACTCGTGCCGCGCGCCGACCGCGCCGGGCGCGTTCCGGCGACCGAGGTGCTGATCAACACCGCCGCTGTGCGCGACAACATCCGCGACATGACGAGGTCGCTCAGCATCCCCGATCTCATCAAAGAGGGCACGGTGCAGTACGGGATGCAGAGCTTCGACCAGTCGCTGATGAACTGGTACTCGAAGGGCGTGGTCTCGTACGAGAGCGCGCTCTTCTACGCCACGAGCCCGAGCGAGTTCGCGCTGCACGTGCAGGGGATCGCGGGCGCGAGCGACACGACGTTCGGCGGATTGCAGCACGATGTGAGCTAGTCGTTGTTCAAGAAGATTCTCATCGCCAATCGCGGCGAGATCGCGCTGCGCATCGTGCGCGCCGCGCGCGAGCTGGGCATCGCGACCGTGGCCGTGTACAGCGAGGCCGACCGCGAGTCGCTGCACGTGCGCTTCGCCGACGACGACGTCTGCCTGGGCCCGCCGCCCGCCCGCGACAGCTACCTCAAGATCCCGCGCATCATCGCCGCCGCCGAGATCACCGGCGCTGATGCCATCCATCCCGGCTACGGCTTCCTCGCCGAGAACGCCGAGTTCGCCGAGACGTGCGCCGCGTCGAAGATCGCGTTCATCGGCCCGACGCCGGAGCAGATCCGGCTGATGGGCGACAAGGCGGTCGCGCGCAAGACGATGGCCGCGACCGGCGTCCCCGTGATCCCCGGCACGCCGGGTCCCGTGGAGGACGTGGACGAGGCGTGCGCGGCGGCCGGGACGATCGGCTTCCCCGTCATCATCAAGGCGGCCGCGGGTGGCGGCGGCAAGGGCATGCGCGTCGCGCGCGACGCCGACGACTTCGCGCGCAGCTTCCAGCTCGCCCGCTCCGAGGCGCTCTCGGCGTTCGGCAACGGCGAGGTCTACGTCGAGAAGTACCTCGATCGTCCCCGCCACGTCGAGTTCCAGGTGCTCGGCGACACGCACGGGAACGTCATCCACCTCGGCGAGCGCGACTGCTCCGTGCAGCGCCGCCACCAGAAGCTCATCGAGGAGGCGCCGAGCCCCGCCCTGACCCCCGCGCTGCGCGAGCGGATGGGCGAAGCGGCGGTCGCGGGCGCCAAGGCCATCAACTACGTCGGCGCCGGCACGGTCGAGATGCTCCTCGACGAGGACGGCGCCTTCTACTTCATGGAGATGAACACGCGCATCCAGGTGGAGCACCCGGTGACGGAGATGCTCACGGGCGTGGATCTCGTGAAGGAGCAGATTCGCGTCGCCGCGGGGCTCGAGATGCTGCAGAAGGAAACGCCGCCGCTCCGCGGCCACGCGATCGAGTGCCGCATCAACGCGGAGGACCCGTCCCGCGGCTTCCAGCCCTCTCCGGGAAAGATCGACGTCTTCCATCCGCCCGGCGGCAACGGCGTGCGCGTGGATACGCACGCCTACGCGGGCTACGTCGTGCCGCCGTTCTACGATTCGATGATCGCGAAGCTCATCGTCCACGGCCGTGACCGCGAGGAGGCGATCGCGAAGATGCGCCTCGCGCTCGACACCTTCGTCGTCGAGGGCGTGGCGACGACGATCGGGTTCCTCGGCCGGGTGATGCTCGACGAGCAGTTCGTGGCGGGGAAGGTGCACACGAAGTTCCTGGAGCAGGAGGGGGCGTACCTTCTCAAGGAACCGGGGTGACGGCGGGGCGGGGGCGGGGGAGGGGATGGTGCGGGGTGAGGGGTACAGGTGCTGCGTGCTGCGTGCTGCGTGCTGGGGCTCGGTGAAGGGGAATGGGATCGGGGAGGGGGCGAGCCGCAGCGGGACCGGAGCTCAGGGCGTGAACAAGCGGCCGCTGGAACGATGCGTGGCCTTGAGCATGCCGAGGGTGATCTTGCGCAGGCGGGAGAGCAGCTCGATGCGATCGAGCACCGTGGTCTCGCCCAGCGCATCGCTGAGCGACGAGTACCACACGATGGCTTCACGAACAGAGCCGAGTGAGTAGGCGAAGAAGCGGGCGCGGTCCGGACCCGTCGGCCGGCTGTAGCCCTCTGCGATGTTCGAGCTGACAGAGGCGACGGCGCTCAGCAGCTGATCGCGCGCCTGCTTCGGTGCGCGCGCCGGGGCCGCCCTGAGGTCCTCACGAGCGCGATCGAGCGCCAGGCGCGACAGGCGGTACGCCACCAGCCCCCACAGCGGATCCCCCCGCTCGCACGCCGCCTGTTTCCGCTCCCACTCCGCGAGCGCTGCATCGGTCTTTTCGTCCATGCGCCCAGTGTAGCTGCTCGCCCCACGTTTGCCATCACCATTCGCACGCGCCGCGCATCCCCCCACTCCGCGAACCCGTCCCCCTTCACCGAGCCCCAGCACCCTTCACCTGCACCCATTCCCCCGCACCAGCCCCTCACCCGTGACCGCCGCCCTCTCATAAGAGTCAAAGCATCGGCATTCCTGTCTCCATCTCCTCCTGGCCGATGCCCAAGAAGCCGCGCGAAAAAGCGGGATCTCCCGCCGTCTCCTCACCTGAACCCGCGACGCTCGCCAGAATGGCCCGCCGCGCGCATCTCCGTCGCGAGCTCGGGGGCATCGCGCTGGCCCTCGGCGCCGTGTTCATCGCGGGCGCACTCCTGGCGGACGGCGTCCCGAGCGGGGCGAGTTGCACCGCCGCGGGCGGCATCTTCGGGCCGGTGGGTGCCTGCCTCCGCTCGGGCGTGCTGCTCACGATGGGTGCGCTCGCCGCCGTCGTCGTGCCGTTCATTCCCGCGGTGCACGCGCTGCGCCTGCTCGGCCGCATCGAGGAGAACGAGGACCGGCGTTGGCTCTTCTTCACCATCGGTCTTGCTGCGATCGTCCCCGTCGCCGTCGCGCTCGCGCGCACGGGCGCCGTGGAGGCGGGCACGACGGACCCGCTCGCGGGCGTCGTCGGCGGCTTCGTCGCGTTCTACCTGACCAGGGCACTCGGCCAGGGTGGCGCGTGGGTCGCCGTGGCGCTCGCCACGAGCGCCTTGATGGCCGGCACGCTCGCGTGGAACCCGATCCGGCTCCTCATCGGCGGGTCGGCGCGGCCCGCACTGAAGAGCGACGACAGCCTGGCCTTGGAGGCACACCGGCCGGCGGCGACGCTCGGCACTGCGACCTCGGTTCCCGGGCTGCTCGCGTCGCCGGCCGCCGATGGGCTCACGCGCGCCGAGCGCCTCGAGCCACACTCGGCGGAGATGCCCCAGCTCGACCTCGGCCTCATGGACACGGACGGGGGCGAGGAAGCGGATGCCGGTGAGGAGGCCGGCGCCGGGGCGAGCCGCACGACCGAGGCGTCGCTCCGCGGCAGGAGGCGAAAGCTCACGAAGGCGGAGCGACAGGCGCGGCACGCCGATGCCGTCGCCGAGGCGATCCGCACCGGCGCCGATCCGCTCGACGCGCTCGCCGACGAACTGCCCTCACCCGAGCTGCTGACCGCCCCGCCGGCGAAGAACGTCGAGCAGAGCCGTGCGCAGCTCGACGCGATGGGACTGAAGCTGATGGAGGCGCTCCGCACCTTCCGCGTGGAGGGCCAGCTCGTCGGCCGGACCACGGGCCCGACGGTGACGCAGTTCGAGATCGAGCCGTCGCCCGGCGTGAAAGTCCGCCAGTTCGCCAACCTCGCCAACGACCTGGCGCTCGCGATGCGCGCCCAGTCCATTCGCATCGTCGCGCCCATCCCGGGCAAGGGCGCCGTCGGCGTCGAGGTGCCAAACCCCGCGAGCGAGCTGGTCTTCTGCCGCGACATGATCGAGTCACGCGACTACCAGGCGATGCCGCGTGCGCTCCCCATCGCCCTCGGCAAGGACCTCGAGGGCCGTCCCGTCATCGCCGACCTGGCGAAGATGCCGCACCTGCTCATCGCCGGCGCGACGGGGAGCGGGAAGTCCATCTGCGTGAACACCCTGATCACGTCGCTCATCTACCGGCACACGCCGAAGACGCTCCGGTTCCTGATGGTGGACCCGAAGATGGTCGAGCTGAGCGTCTACAACGTGCTCCCGCACCAGCGGCACAGGGTCGTCACCGACAACCGCGACGCGGCCGCGCTCCTGAAGTGGGCGGTGATCGAAATGCAGGAGCGCTACGAGCTGCTGGCGGCGAACAGCGCGCGCAACATCCAGGACTTCAATCAGAAGGTGCGTGACGGCCACGCGATGCTGAAGCCGAAGGACCCGAACGTGGCGTTCGAGGAGCGCGCGTGGAGGAATGGCGTGCTCCCCTACATCGTCGTGGTGATTGACGAGTTGGCGGACCTGATCATGACGTGCGCCGCCGAAGTGGAGACGCCGCTCGCCCTGCTCGCACAGAAGGCGCGGGCGATCGGGATCCACCTGATCCTCGCGACCCAGCGGCCGAGCGTGAACGTGATCACCGGGCTCATCAAGGCGAACTTCCCGAGCCGGATCGCCTTCCGCGTGGCCTCGCAGATTGACTCGCGCACCATCCTCGACCAGAACGGGGCCGAGGCGCTGCTCGGCAACGGCGACATGCTGTTCATCCCGCCGGGGAAGGCGGAGCCCGCGCGGCTGCAGGGCGCGTTCATCTCGAATGAGGACACGGAGCGCCTCCTCAAGTGGTTCGTGGAGCGGCGCGAGGCGCGGAAGGCCGCCACCGAGGCGCACGGGCTGATGAGCGTCGAGGAGACCGCGCGCGAGGAGGACATCCTCGAGAAAGTCCGGGCCCAGGAAGCGCTGGAGGCCGGCGCGGGGCAGGAGGGCGACGCCGAGGACGGCGATCGCGACAAGCTCTTCCGGGAGGCGGCGGAGTGCTGCATCCAGAACCAGGGCGGGAGCACGTCGCTCCTGCAGCGGCGACTCAAGATCGGCTACGGCCGCGCCGCGCGGATCATTGACCAGCTCCACCTGGCGGGAATCCTCGGGCCGCCCGACGGATCGAAACCGCGGGACGTGCTGATGGGGCTCGACGATCTCGACCGGATCGCAGGGGAGAGATCGACCGCCGCGGCGTGACGGCGGGGCGTGGGAAGGGGAACGGAGGGTACAGGGCTCGTTCTGGGTGCGGGGTGCAGGTGCTGCGTGCTGGGGGCGCTCCTGCGGCGTGCGGGGCGTAGGGCACCCCACCCCGAGTCCCGGACGCCGCCCCCCTCACCGAGCCCCAGCACCCAGCACCTGCACCCTTCACCCAACACCGAGCCCCTCCCCCCGCACCCGTCCCATCCCCGCGCTTTTCCGCTCCACCCCGCACTGGATTGGTGACACATTTCTGAAAGTGGCGCCCTACTTTGGCGCCCATGACGAAACTCACCAACCAATTCGGCGAGCTGGGCGAGCGCATCGCCGCCCGCTGGCTCGAGCGCACGGGCTGGAAGATCCTCGCCCGTCGCTTCCGCAACGGCCGCCGCGACATTGACGTCGTCGCCGAGCGCGACGGAACGGTCGCCTTCGTCGAGGTCAAGGCCCGCTCGGGCGAGGAGTTCGGCGACCCCGTCGAGGCCGTCCACCGCCGGAAGCAGCGGGAGCTGACCAAGTCCGCGCAGTCGTGGATTGACCGACACGGGCGTTCCGGGGAGACCTACCGGTTCGATGTCTTCGGCGTGCTGATCCGTGACAAGCGGGTCTTCATCCGGCACGTCCCCGGCGCCTTTCAAATGAACTAACCCTGGTCCGGGCCGCCGGATCAGCGGTCGGCCCGCCGAATCAACCGCAGAGCACACAGAACACGCAGATGGCCTTTGTTCCCAATGACTTGCGGCTCGTGTGCAAAGCGACGCTTCGAAAGCTTTGTGATGCGCCTTCTCCGTGTTCTGCGTGTTCTGCGGCCGACGAGTTTCTGGCTTGCACTTTCGAAGACGCTTCGTATTTTGTTCGGTATCCGATTCGACCTGGTTTCCGCCCTACCGGCGGGATTAGCTCCCCTTCCTCCCGCAGGTAGATTTCCCACCACGGGCGCCGCCTGAAAGCCGGCTCTCCCGCACAGGCAGTCCCCTTCGAGGCACCGATGGCCGTCACCGCCGTAAACGACGAGAAGAAGAAGGCGCTGAACCTCGCGATCGCGCAGATCGAGAAGGCGTACGGCCGAGGCGCCATCATGAAGATGGGCCCCGACGCGCCCAGGGTGCGCGTCGAGGTCATCCCCACGGGCGCGATCAACCTCGACGCCGCGATCGGCGTCGGCGGCATCCCCCGTGGGCGGGTCACCGAGGTCTTCGGCCCCGAAGCGAGCGGCAAGACCACGCTCGCGCTCCACGTCGTCGCCAACGCGCAGAAGGCGGGTGGCACGGCGGCCTTCATTGACGCCGAGCACGCGCTCGACACCGACTACGCCACGAAGCTCGGCGTGGACGTCGAGAAGCTCCTCGTCTCCCAACCCGACACCGGCGAGCAGGCGCTCGAGATCTGCGAGATCCTCGTGCGCTCGGGCGCGGTGGACGTCGTCGTGATTGACTCCGTCGCCGCGCTCGTGCCCAGGGCCGAGATCGAGGGCGAGATGGGCGACTCGCACGTCGGTCTCCAGGCGCGGCTGATGAGCCAGGCGCTTCGCAAGCTCACCGGGGCCATCGCGCGATCCAAGACGAGCGTGATCTTCATCAACCAGCTGCGTGAGAAGATCGGCGTGATGTTCGGCAACCCGGAGACGACCACCGGGGGTAGGGCGCTCAAGTTCTACGCCTCGCTCCGCCTCGACATCCGGCGCATCGGGCCGGTGAAGGAGAAGGAGGACGTGATCGGTTCGCACGTCCGCGTGAAGGTCGTGAAAAACAAGGTGGCACCGCCGTTCAAGCAGGCGGAGTTCGACATCATGTACGCCGAGGGGATCTCGCACGCGTCGCTCCTCGTGGACATCGGCGCGGAGAGCGGGATCATCGAGAAGAGCGGCGCCTGGTACAGCTACAACGGCCAGCGCATCGGGCAGGGGCGGGAGAACGCGAAGCTCTTCCTGAAGGACAATCCGGCGGTGATGGCGGAGCTCGAGGAGAAGGTCAAGGGCGTGCTCGGCATCAACAAGCCGGCCCCGCTCGCGGACGGGGAGGTCGTCGAGGAGTCGGGTGAAGGGTGAAGGGGGTGAGGGGTAAGGCGGGTGGTGAAGCGCGAAGAGCGAATGGCGAAGCGCGAAGGGTAGGCGAAGCGCGAAGGGTAGGCGAAGCGCGAAGGGTAGGCGAAGCGCGAAGGGTAGGCGAAGCGCGAAGGGTAGTCTGTTGGGGCCGGGTGGATGAGCTTGGATGTGGCGGAGGCCCGGAATCCTCCAAACCATCCCGGTTCTCCACCCGGTTCCTTTTTCCGTCTGGCCCGCACTGCGGCACCGGGCGCTCCCTCGCTGTCCGCGCTCGTTCATTCCCTCGCTCCCTCGCTCCCTCGCTCCCTCCTACCTTCCCTCCCTCCTACCTTCCTGCCCTATCTCTCTCCTGGCCTGCGTGAGCTGACCGTCCGATGAGCGCTGACGAGCCGGCGTGGCGCGCGACGTATGCGAAGGCGCTCGACGCGCTCGCCCGGCGCGCGCGGTCGAGCGCCGAGCTCACGCGCTGGCTCGCGCAGCGCGACCATTCACCGGAGCACGTCGCGCGGACCATCGAGCGGCTCACGGCGGTCGGATTGCTGGACGATGCCGCGTACGCCCGCTCCTTTGCTCGCTCGCGGGCGACCGGCCGAGGGATGAGCCGCCGCCGCATCCAGGCGGAGCTGGCGCGGCGCGGGGTCGCCCGCGCGCAGGTGGATGCCGCGATCGCGGAAGTGATGGCCGACGAGGACGTGGACGAGCGGGCGCTGGTCGAGGCCGCGGCCGCGAAGAAGCTGCGCGCGCTCGCGACGCTCGCACCCGACGTTCGGCGGCGCCGGCTGTACGGCTTTCTCACGCGCCGCGGGTACGCGCAGGATCTCGTGCGCGAAACGGTCGCGAAGCTGACCGCGAGCGAGCGTTGAGCGCGGGGCGGGCCCGCCCGGGCGCGTCGCGCTGAGACCGGCCGTGTCCGGCCGTCGGTCGGGCCGTCGGTCGGGCCGTCGGTCGGGCCGTCGGTCGGGCCGTCGGTCGGGCCGTCGGTCGGGCCGTCGGTCGGGTGTGTAACTTTTCGTCGTGCAAAACGACGTCGCGGTGATCGGCGGCGGGCTCGTCGGCCTCGGCACCGCGCACGCGTTGCTCCGGTGCCATCCGCGGCTCCGCGTCGTCGTCCTCGAGAAGGAGCCCGCTCCCGGTGCGCACCAGAGCACGCACAACTCCGGTGTGCTGCACGCGGGACTGCACTACGCGTCGGGCTCGGCGAAGGCGCGGCTCGCGGTGAGCGGCATTCGCGCGATGACGGCGTTCTGCCACGAGCACGGCATAGCGCACGAGATCTGCGGCAACCTCGTCGTGGCGGTGACTCCCGACGAGATTCCGCGGCTCCGCGCACTGCACGAGCGCGGGACCGCGAACGGGCTCCGCGGGCTCGAATTGCTCTCGCCGGAGCGCGCGCAGGCGGTGGAACCGCACGTGCGATGCGTGGCGGCGCTGTGCGTCCCGGAGGAGGGGATCGTGGACTTCGCGGCGGTCGTGTCCACGCTCCGCCGGCTCATCGAGCACGCCGGCGGCGAAGTGCGAACGAGCACCGCGGTCCGGTCGCTCGCGCGCACGCCGGCCGGCTGGCGCGTCGGCTCGGGACTCACCGCCCGCTTCATCGTGAACTGCGCCGGACTCCACGCCGACCGCGTGGCCACGATGGCGGGGGAGCGCCCGACCTGCCGCGTCGTCCCCTTCCGCGGCGAGTACTACGTCCTGCGGCCCGAACGCGCGGGCCTCGTGCGCAACCTCGTCTATCCGGTGCCGGACCCCGCCTTCCCGTTCCTCGGCCTCCATTTCACGCGAATGATCAGCGGTGGCATCGAGTGCGGCCCCAACGCCGTGCTCGCCCTCGCGCGCGAGGGGTATCGCCGCACGACCGTGAGCGCGCGCGACGCCATCGAAGCGCTCGCCTTTCCCGGCCTCTGGCGCTTCCTCGCCCGCTACCCGCGGATGGCGTGGTTCGAGGTTGCCCGCTCGCTCAGCAAGCCGCTTTTCACACGCTCGCTCCGGCGCCTCATCCCCGAGCTCCGCGAAGGCGACCTCCTCCCCGGAGGCACGGGCGTCCGCGCGCAGGCCATGCGCCCCGACGGCACCCTCGTCGAGGACTTCCTCTTCGTGGAGCGGAAGGATGCGCTCCACGTCCTCAACGCCCCGAGCCCGGCCGCGACCGCCTGTCTCGTCATCGGCGAGGAGATCGCGAGGAAAGTCGAGCTGGCGCTCTCCGCGTAGCGCTGCCGGCCGCGGGGCGGGCGCGACCGACCGGCAAAGGGCGCAGCTCCCGCGCCCCCGCACCCCGTGCGCGTAACCCGCTGCGAGCGCTACCTTTGACGGCGTATGCGATCCGCCGAAATCCGCCGCCGCTTCCTCGACTACTTCGTTCGTCGGGGCCACGCCGAACGCCCCAGCTCGTCCCTCGTCCCGAGTGACGACCCGACGCTCCTGTTCACCAACGCCGGGATGGTGCAGTTCAAGCGCGTCTTCCTCGGCGCGCAGGAGCCGCCCGACGGCAGTCGCCGCGCGACCACGAGCCAGAAGTGCGTCCGCGCCGGCGGCAAGCACAACGACCTCGAGCAGGTGGGGCACACCGCGCGCCACCACACGTTCTTCGAGATGCTCGGCAACTTCTCCTTCGGCGACTACTTCAAGGAGGAGGCGATCCGCTTCGCCTGGGAGTTCATCACGGGCGACGTCGCGAAGGGAAACCTCGGCCTGCCGAAGGACGTCATCCGCGTCTCCGTGTTCCACGAAGACCAGGAGGCGCGCGCGCTCTGGCGCGAGGTCGCCGGCCTTCCCGACTCCCGCATCTACGGCCTCGGCGCCGCCGACAACTTCTGGCAGATGGCCGACACGGGCCCGTGCGGGCCGTGCAGCGAGATCTACGTGGACCTCGCGCGACTGGCCGACGACTGGGTGATGCCGGCCGAGGCCGCCCTCGTCGGCCGCGAGTGGACGCGCACCGACGCCACGGAGTTCTCACTCGAGGCGTTCGTCGAGGGCGCCGAAGCGGACCGCTTTCTCGAGGTCTGGAACCTCGTCTTCATGCAGTTCGACCGGCAGGCCGACGGCAAGCTGGTGCCGCTCCCCAGGCCGAGCGTGGACACGGGCGCCGGGCTCGAGCGCCTCGCCGCGGTGATGCAGCGCGTGTCGAACGACTTCCACACCGATCTCTTTCTTCCGCTCATTCGCGAGGTCGAGCGCGTGGTCGGACGGAAGTACGAGCAGGCGACCGCCGGCGCCCCCGCCGAGACCCCCGAGTCGCGACGCGCGGCGTCCTTCCGCGTCCTCGCCGACCACGCGCGCGCGGTGGCCTTCCTCCTCGCCGACGGCGTCTTCCCGAGCAACGACGGCCGCGGCTACGTCGTGCGGCGCATCCTGCGCCGCGCCGTGCGCCACGCCTGGCTCCTCGGCCGGCGCGCGCCCACGCTCGTCCACGCCGTCGAGCGGGTCATCGAGACGATGCGCGACGTGTATCCCGAACTGCACGTGCGCAAGACGCACATCGTGGACACCACGCGCGCCGAGGAGGAACGCTTCCTCCAGACGATTGACGGCGGAATGACGCGCTTCGACGAGCTGGCGCCGGTGGCGAGCACGCAGGGCTCGAGCGCGATCCACGGCACCATCGCCGGCGATGACGCCTTCCGCCTGTACGACACCTACGGCTTCCCCATTGATCTCACCGAGCTGATGGCGCGCGAGCGCGGCTATCTGGTGGACATCGCGGGATTCGAGGCGGCGCTCGCGCGGCAGCGCGCGCTCTCGCAGGAGGAGCGCAAGTCGAAGCGGATCTCGATGGTCACCGACGACCTGGGCGACGCGGAAAAGTGGGAGCAGACGGCCGAGCACGGGGCGGTGCAGCGCTTCGTCGGCTACGACACCGTGGAGATCGAGACGATCGTCACCGCCGTGCGCCACCTCGGCGACGGCCGCGTGGCCGTGATGCTGCGCGAGACGCCGTTCTACGCGGAGAGCGGCGGGCAGATCTCGGATCGCGGCGAGATCCTGGGCGACGGCTGGCGCGTGGACGTGGACGAGGTGAAGAACGTCGAGGGGAAGATCGCCGCGATCGGCGCGCTCACCGGCAAGGTGGAGTTCGACCTCGCCGTCGCGCGCGTGCCGGCGGAACGCCGCCGCGACACCGAGCGCAATCACACCGCCACGCACCTGCTGCACGCCGCGTTGCGCGAGGTGCTCGGCGAGCACGTGCACCAGGCGGGCTCGGTCGTGGAGCCCGATCGCCTGCGTTTCGACTTCACGCATCACGGCCCGCTCAAGCCCGCGCAGCTCGAGACGATCGAGCGCCGGGTGAACGACGCTGTCTGGCGCGGTGTCGAGGTGAAGTTCTCGGAGAAGAAGTACGCCGACGCCGTGAAGGCGGGCGCGATGGCGCTCTTCGGCGAGAAGTACGGGGACGTGGTGCGCGTGGTGGAGATTCCGGGGCTCTCGACGGAACTCTGCGGCGGCTGCCACGTGCGGAACACGGGGCTCATCGGCGGCTTCCGGATCCTCTCCGAGAGCGGCGTCTCGGCCGGCGTGCGGCGCATCGTCGCGGCGACGGGGCCCCGGGCGTTCGAGGCGATGCGCGCGCGCGAGCGGACGCTCGAGGCGCTCGCCGAGCGGCTCAAGGTGAACGTGCACGCCGTCCCGGGCGACGTGCTCGAGAAGAAGCTCGACGCGCTGATCGGCGAACGGAAGGCGCTCGAGAAGCAGGTCGCCGAGCTGCGGAAGAGCGGCGGCTCGGCCTCGGTCGTGGCGCAGCTCGCCCCCGGAGGCGACGCGCCGCCCGGCGTGCCGGGCGGCGGCCGCACCAGCGCGGGCGCGTTCGAGCCCGTGGGTGCACACCGGCTCGTCGCCACGCGCGTGCGGGCCGAGAACGTGAAGCAGTTGCAGGCCATCGGCGACAGCGTGCGCGAGCAGATGGGGAGCGTGGTGGGGGTGCTGGGCGCCGCGTTCGCGGACGGCAAGGCGGCGCTCCTCGTGGTGGTGAGCGACGCCCTGCGCGAGAAGGGCGTCTCGGCGAGCGACCTCGTGAAGGCGTTCGCGAAGCAGACCGGCGCGCGGGGCGGCGGCAAACCGCACATGGCGCAGGCGGGGCTCGAGAGCGAGGCGCTCGACGAGGCGGTGCTGGCCGCCGCCGAGCTCGCGCGCGCGGCGCTCCGGAAGGTGGAATGACCCACGCCCAGTGGCTGCGCGCGCGCACGCCCGCGGCGCCTCCGGCGCTCGTCGCGTGCATCGCGGAGCTGCTCGCCGCGCACCCCGAGTGGGAATCGCTGCCGGGCGCCGAGGCGTTCGTCGCCGCGTCCGAGGAGCTGCTCCGCCGCGTGCTGAACGGGAGCGCGATGGAACGCGCGAGTGCGCTCGACCTGCTGGCCGCCGACGCGTGCGTGACGTACGCGTTCGAGGCGGCCGCCGACGAACCGCAGAGCATCGGCGACCGGGCCGCGCACGCCAAGCGCCGCATCGCGGCGATCGCCGCCGAGTTCTCCACCGTCTCGCGCCCCTGAGCGTCCGCCCATGCCCGATCCCGTCTCGCATCTGAGCGACCTGGCCGCCGCCGCCGCCGCCGCGGCGAGAGTCCTCGGCCCGGCCATCGCGGAGGCTGGCGAGCTGGTCCGCGCCACCGTGCGGCGAGGCGGCACGCTCTTTTTCTGCGGGAACGGCGGGAGCGCCGCCGACGCGCAGCACCTCGCCACCGAGTACGTGGTGCGCTACAAACGCGAGCGCCGCGCCATCGCGGCCGTCGCGCTCACCACCGACTCGAGCCTCCTCACCGCCGCGGCGAACGACTACGCGTTCGACCAGGTCTTCGCCCGCCAGGTCGAGGCGCTCTGCCGGCCGGGCGACTTGCTGATCCTGCACACCACGAGCGGCAACTCGCCGAACCTCCTGAGGGCGGTCGAGGCCGCGAAGAAGAAGGGCGTCGCGACGCTCGCGCTCTCGGCCAAGGGGGGCGGGAAGATCGCGGCGATGGCGGATCAGTGCATCGTCGTGCCGACCGACCGCACCGACCGCGCGCAGGAACTCCAGCTCGCCATCGGGCACGCGATCTGCGAGCTGGTGGATGAGGACACGGCGAACAACAGTAGACCGTAGACGGTAGACCGTAGACGGCAGACCGCAGAGCTTGAGCTCGACGCTCACCGTCCACTGTCAACCGTCCACTGTCAACCGTCCACTGTCAACCGTCCACTGTCAACCGTCCACTGTAGTTGCCGTTCTCTCCTTACGCCGTCGCCGGCACCCCCGCCGGCACCGCGTGTTCCGCCGTCACGTGCAGCGGCGGGGCCAGCAGCCGGTACATCACCGGCGTCACCAGCCGCGCGATGAGCGTGCTCGAGACCAGCCCGCCGATGATCACCCACGCGAGCGGCGAGTAGAGACTCGACCCCTGGAGCGCCAGCGGCAGCAGCCCGCCGATCGCCGTCAACGACGTCAGCACGATCGGCACGAAGCGCACCTCGCCCGCGCGCTGGATCGCCTCGTCCAGCGAGTGCCCCTCCAGGCGCAGCTCCTCCGTGAAATCCACCAGCAGGATGGAGGTCTTGATCTCGATCCCGATCAGGGCCACGAAGCCGATCATCGCCGTGAAGCTGAGCGTGTTCCCGGTGAGGAGGAGCGCCGTGATCCCGCCCACAACGCCGAGCGGAATCACCGACGCCACCACCAGCGTGCTCCGGAAATTGCGGAACTCCAGCACCAGGATCGCGAGGATCCCGAAGGTCGCGATGATTACGGCCGAACCGACCCCGCCGAAACTCTCCTGTCGGCTCTCGATTTCGCCCGCGGGGATGAGGCGATACCCCGCCGGGAGCCGCACGCTCCCGAGCTTCGCGAGCGCGTCCTTCGTCACGCGATCCGTGTTGAAGCCCGTGCGCACCCAGGCCGTCACGGTCACCTCGCGCTGTTCGTCACGGTGGCGGATGCGCGTCGCCGAGGAGCGGAAGCCGAGCGTCGCGAGCTGCCGGAGCGGCACCATCGCCCCGGTGGTGCTCGCCACCTGCACGCGGTCCAGGATCGCGGGCGTGGGCCGGCCCTCGCGCGGCACGCGGAGGACGATCGGGTACTCCCGGCCGTCCGGGGCGCGGAACTTCCCCGCCTCGAGCCCCGTCGTCGCGAGCCGGACCGTCCGGTCCAGCTCGGCGGTCGCCACGCCCACGAGCCCGGCCTTCTGCCGGTCCGTGACGAGCGCGAGGTCGGTGCGCGCGAGCGCGACGGGATTGCGCACGTACTGCGTTCCCGGCGTGGCGGCGAGCACGGCTTCCACGCGCTCGGCGATCGCGCCGAGCGAGTCCAGGCGCGGACCCTCGATCCGGAGCGCGATCGGCGCGTCAATCGGCGGGCCGTTCTCGAACTCCCGCACTTCGATGCGCGCCCCCGGATACTGCGCGACTTCCGTGCGTAGTGTGTCGAGCATCGCAGGGGTGCGAGACGGATCGTATGCGTGGATCAGCACGAAGAGCTGCGCCCGGTTCGCCCCCTCCGCGCGCGGCCCCACGTTGTAGTACACGAACGGATTGTCCTTGCCCACGTTGGTGAACACGCCGCGCACCGCGGGCCGCCTGGCCAGCGTGCGCTCGGCGAACCGCGCCGCGCTGTCGGTCATCGCCAGCGTCGCCCCTTCCGGGGTCTCGATCTCCACGAGGAACTGCGGCGTGCCCGCCTTCGGGAAGAGCGAGAAGCCGACCACCGGCACCAGCGCGGCCGACGCGACGATGAGCGCGCCGCTGACTGCCAGGGTGTGCCACGGCCGCGCGAGCGCGCGGTGCAGCAGGGGCGCATAGCTCCGGCGAATCCCCTCCTTCATCAGCCGGAGGAAGCGGTTCCCCTCGCGCGCCTCGCGGCGCGGCAGGATCGTGGACGCGAGCCACGGCACGATCGTGAGCGACACGAAGAGCGACGCCAGCACGGCGTACACCACCGCCAGCGGCAGCGACCGGATGTAGCGCCCGGCGAGCCCCGGCAGCGTCAGCAGCGGCACGAACGCGAACACGAGCGTCGCCGTGCACCCGAGGACCGCCACCGCGATCTGCCGCGTGGCGAGCATCGCGGCGTCGCGGCGCGAGTGCCCCTCGCGCAGGAAGCGCGTGATGTTCTCCACGACCACGATGGAGTCGTCCACGAGCAGGCCGAGCGCGATCACGAAGCCGACGATCGAGAGCTGGTTGATCGAGTAGCCCGTGACGTCGAGCAGGGTCACGCCGATCGCGAGCGAGAGCGGAATGGAGACCATCACCACCAGCGACGCGCGCAGGCCGAGCGGGAGCAGCGTGAGGAGCACCAGCCCGAGCGCGATCGCGAAATCCTCGCCGAGCCGCGAGAGCCGGCGGCTCACGTTCGTCGCCTGGTCGAACCCGCGCGCGAGCGTCACGCCCCCGGGCAGGGCGCGCTCGAAGCGGTCCAGCTCGGGCCACGTCCGCGCGCGAACGTCGGCGATGTTGAACCCCTCCTGCATCGCCGCCGTCACGAACACGGCGCGATGGCCGTTCCATCGCCCGATGTGCGTCGCGTCGCCGTATCCCCAGCCCACGTCGGCGACGTCGGCGAGGCGCACGAGGCCGGCCGGTGAGCCGCCGACCACCGTGCGCTGTACTTCGTCCGGCGTCCGGTAGCGCCCCTGCGGGGTGAGGTTGAACCGCCGGTCGCCGGCATCCACGCTCCCGCCGGGGATCGAGGAGTTGTCGCTGGCGACCGCCTGAAAGAGCTGGCCCGGCGCCATCCCGAGGCGCGCGAGTCGCTCGAGGTCCACGTTCACGTGGAGCTGGCGCTCCGGCGCCGCCCACCGCTCGGCCTTCTTGATCCCCTGGAGCCGGCCGAGCGCGTCCTCCAGGCGCTTCGCGAGCGAGTCGAGCTGCGCGTACGGCGCGACGTCGCTCACGATCGCCACCTGCAGGATGTTCACGTTCGTGGACGAGGCCCGCATCACGCTCAGCCGCGCGAGCCCCGACGGCAAGTCGGGGCGCAGCGAGTTCATCTCGCGCAGCACCTCGTCCTCCTTGCGGTCGGCGTCCACGTCGGGCTCGAACTCGATCTCCACGACCGCCACCCCGTCCTCGGCCCCCGAGGTCAGGCGCTTCACGCGCTCGAGCGCGCGCAGCTTGTCCTCGATCTTGTCCACGACGAGCTGTTCCATGTCCTCCGGCGTCGCGCCGGGATACACGGCGACGATGCTGACGATCGGAATCGGGAAGACCGGATCCTCGGAGCGGGGAATCCGGCGCCAGCTCGTGACGCCCAGCGCCGTGAGCATCAGGAAGAGGATGACGGTGAACTGCCATCGCTTGACCGCGAAGTCGGAGATCTTCACGGCTTCACCTCCACGCGCGCGGAGTCCTTGAGCCAGGCCGCCCCCGCCGTGATCACCTGCGTGGCGCCCGCGAGCCCGCGCACCAGCACGCGGTCGCCGTCCATCCCGACGAGCGTCACGGAGCGGCGCACCGCGCGCTGGCGCGACGCGTCCAGCGTGAAGACCGTGCCGCGCGTGCCGTTGCCGTCCACGAGCGCGTCGGCCGGCACGGAGGTCACGCCGGGGGGCGCCGTCGCCCCGCGCGCCCCGCGCGGGCCGCTCGGGCGGTTGGGGCCGCGCGCGGTGATCCGCACGCGCGCGACGAGCCCGCTCGGCAGCCCCGACACGTCGTCCACCGCCACCTCCACCGGGAAGGTCCCGGTGCGGGCGTCGGCCGACGCGCCCACCTGCCGCACGCGCCCCGTGAACTCGCGATCCGGATACGCGTCGAAGACCACGGTCGCCGCGTCGCCCGGGCGCACGCGCAGCACGTCGCGGTCGGCGAGGCCCACGCGCACCACGCTGCCGCGGCCGGCGGAGCCGAAGAGCAGCACCGGCGCGCCCGAGGCGATCTGCGCGCCCGCGTTCACGTTCCGGCGGAGCACGACGCCCGCCCCGGGCGCGGTGATCACCGCGTACTCGCGGTTCACGCGTGCCGCGCGGAGATCGGCCTCGGCGGCCTCGCGCGCTGTCTGCGCGTCCTGCCATTGCGCGAGCGTCGCCACCGAGTCGTGGTAGAGGCGCTCCACGCGCGCGGCGTCGCGCCGCGCCTTCTCGGCGCCCAGCGTCGCCTTCGCGACCCCCGCGTCAATCTCACGCAGGTCGAGCTCGGCCAGGAGGTCGCCGGCGCGCGCGCGCGCGCCCTCGTCCACGAGCACGCGCGCCACCACGCCGCCGATCTTGAACCCGAGCGGAATCTCGTCCTTGGCGCCGAGCGTGCCCGTCGCGGCGACCGTGAGCGCGCCCGGCTCGCTCACGGGGGCGACGCGCACCGGCACCGTGACGTCGGTGGATGGGTTCGCGTCCGCCGAGGCGCCGGAGCACCCGGCGAGCGCGAGGGAGCCGGCAAGGAGCAGCGAGGCGCCGATGGGCGCCGGACGTCGCAAGGTGTGCATCGTCGTCTTCCGGATCAGTTGAAGGTGACCGTGCGGAGCGCGGCGGCCCGCTCGAGATTCACGACGCGCGCCGCGAGCGCGTAGCGCGAGAGCGCCACGTTCAGCTCCGCCGCGGTGAGCCTGGCGCGCGCGTCGGACCACTCGAGGTGCGGCGCGAAGCCCTCGGTGAATCGCCGGTCCACGAGGGTGAACGCGGCGCGTGCGGCGCCGAGACGTTCGGTGCTCGCGGCGAGGGCTTCGCGCGCGACCGCCACGGCGTCCCACGCCATGCGCACGTCGAGCGCCACCTGACGTTCGACCTCAGTGCGCTGCAGCTCGGCGCCGCGCTCGGCCGCGGCCGCCGCGCCCCGCCGCGCCGCGTCCTGCGCGCCGTTGAACAGGTTCCACGAGAGCACGACCGTTCCCATCGCCACGTCGTGGCTCCGGTCGAACTGGTACGCGTTGCCCTGGATGCCGTACTCCGCCGCGAGCGACACGGACGGGAGATACGCGCTGGTCGCCGCGCGCCCCTGCGCGCGCGCGCCGTCCACCGCGGCTCCGGCCATCGCGAACTCCTCCCGCCGGCGGGACGCGGCGAGCGCGTCGGCCAGCGTCACGACCGGCAGCGGCGGGAGGGCGTCGTCGCCGAACGCGGGAACGGGTGCGTCAGGCGCGCGATCGAGGAGGAGGTTGAGCGCGCCCCGGGCCGCATCCCGGAGGCGCGCCGCGTCGCCCCGCAGCTGGCGCGCCTCGGCCAGGTCGGCGCGCGCGCGCAGCACCGCGTCGGGCGTGGCGCTCCCCGCGTCCACGAGGCGCTGCGCCGCGCGCGCGTTCTCCGCAATCACGGGGAGCGCGGCGTCCAGGATCTCCACCGCGCGAGCCGCGCGCGCCCAGTCAAGCCAGGCGATCCGCACGTCCGCGTCGAGCCGGCGCACCGCCGCGGCGCGCTCGGCGCCGCGGAGCGACCGCATCGAGCGGGCCGCCGCGAGGTTCGCGAAGAGCGCGCCGTTGAAGAGCGGCACCGTGCCGCGCAGCTTCGACTCCTGCCGGAACGGAAGCGTCGCGTCAATGTTCGTCGGAAAGGCCTCGCGCCCGATCAGCTCGTTGAGCGTGGCGTAGGCGGGATTGATGAAGTCGCCGATGTTCACCACCCCGTCGAACCGGGAGTAGCGCGCCTCTACGCCGAGGGCCGGGAGGAAGAGCCCGCGGGCCTGCGAGACCGCGGCGTCGGCCTGACGCTCGCTTTCGGCGGCGCGCCGTACGGCGAGGTTTCGCGCGATGGCGACGCGCGCGAGGGAGTCGAGCGCCGATCCCGGCTGTTGGGCCTGGAGCGTCGCAGCGGCTGAGAGCAGGAGTGTGAGGAACATCGGTATCTCGTGTAACGGTGTTATGTCTACGGACAAAAGAAAAAGGAAGTTTCACGGGGCCTGGAGGAGTCCCTGCATCAGGGCATCGCAGCAGACATCGGCCGTCTCCAACGGATCGCGAAGGTCGAGCCACTTGTGCCCCACTTCGGGCGTGTTCACGTGGATGGTCGCGATCCCGTGCACGGCCGCCCAGAGCGATTGCGCCACGACGTCGGGGTCCCGGAACTCCGGGCGGAAGCGCCCCTGGGCCATCGCTTCCCGCACGGAGCCGAGCAGGAACTGGTAGCCGTCCTCTCCCGGGTCGAGGCGATGGACCTCCTCGGGCCCGGGCATCGGCCGCTCGATGAGGAACATGAAGCGGAACTGCTCGGGGTGCTCCAGAGCGAACCGGACGTACGCGCGGCCCATCTGGCGGATGCGTTCGATCGGGTCGGCGACGCGGCCGATGGAGGTGAGCGCCCGGCCGAGTTCGCGGAAGTCGCCGGCGCACAGCTCGAGCATCAGCGACTCCTTGTCCGCGAAGTGATGATAGATGGCGGTGGCGGTGTAGCCGATGCGGTCCGCGATGCGCCGCATGGTGGTGTTGTGGTACCCGCCGCGGGTAAACAGCGCGCGCGCGGTGCCGAGGATGAGCCGGCGCGTCTCCGCTTTCTCGCGCTCGCGTCGGGCGAGCGAGGGCGTGGCGGAACGGGCGTCGGCTGCGGCGTTGGCTTTTCTCATGGTGTCGGCCAACCTAACAGCGTTAGGTGGGAATGTCAAGAGGCCCGGCGGGGGTGCGCTTTCGTGCCGCCCGGTCACACGGCATACTATGGTCCAGTCAACAGTGTCCCCTCCCTTCAGTCTCCACGGCCATCGCGCCCTCGTCACCGGGGGCACGCGCGGCATCGGCGCCGCCGTCGCGCGGCTCCTCGCGCGGTGCGGCGCGGACGTGTGCGTGGGGTACCGCGCGCGCCACGACGAGGCGAACGCGATGCGCATCGAGCTGTCCAGGCACGGCGTCAAGGGCGCCTCGTTCGCCGGCGACGTGGGCACCGTCGCCGGCGCCGAGGCGCTGGTCGCGCACGCGGTGCGCGAGCTGGGCGGGCTCGACATCTGCGTCCACTCCGCCGGCATCTGGCCCGCGGAGGACGTTCCCGCGAGCGATCTCACCGACGAGCGCTGGGCACGCACCATCCGGGAAAACCTCGACGCGACCTTCTTCGTCTCGCGCGCCGCGGCGCGGGCGATGCTGGCCCAGCGGGCGAAGTTCCTGGGCCAGGGCGGCCCGATGCGGGCGAGCGGCGAAACGCCCGCCGCGTGGCGTGGGGGGCGCATCGTGCTCGTCTCGAGCACGGCCGGCCAGCGCGGCGAGCCGATGCACGCCGACTACGCCGCGAGCAAGGGCGCGATGATCGCGTTCGTGAAGTCGTTCGCCGTGGAACTGGCGCCGCACGGCATCACGGTCAATTCCGTCGCCCCCGGCTGGGTGGACACGGAGATGTGCGCGGATCCCTTCGCCGGCGGCGGCAAGGAGCGCATCGCACGGACGATCCCGGTCGGCCGCGTGGCCACGCCCGACGACGTCGCGTTCCCGATCGTCTCGCTCTGCTTCGAGGGCGCGCGGCACGTCACGGGCGAGATCGTGAACGTCAATGGTGGCAGCGTGCTGTGTGGTTGAGCTGACGGCTGATGACTGACAGCCGAGAGCTGTCTACTGGCATGAAGTATCCGCGCGCGCTCCTGACCGGCGCGACCGGATTCCTCGGCGGCCATCTCGCGCGCCGCCTCGCCGCCGATGGGTGGGAGGTGCACGCGGTCGTGCGCCGTCCCGACGGCGACCCCCTCGTGCGCGCGCTCGCGGCGCGCGCGCGCACGCACCGGCACGACGGCTCGACCGACGGGCTCGCGCGCATCGTCGCCGACGCCGGGCCCGCGATCGTGTTCCACCTCGCGTCGCGCTTCGTCGCGGAGCATGGGGATGCCGACGTCGAGCCGCTGGTGCGCGACAACGTCGTCTTCGGCGCGCAGCTCCTCGACGCGATGCGCGCGGCCGGCGCCACGCGCCTCGTGCACGCGGGCTCGGCGTGGCGCCACTTCGCCGACCGCGCGTACTCGCCCGTGAACCTCTACGCGGCGACGAAACAGGCGTTCCTCGACCTGCTCGCGTACTACGTCGAGGGGCACGCGTTCCGCGCGGTCACGCTCGACCTCACCGACAGCTACGGCACGGGCGACCCGCGCCCGAAACTGATTCCGGCCCTGCTCGCCGCGGAGCGGGACGGCCGCGCGCTCTCGATGGTGCGCGCCGACCGGCCGTTGGACCTCGTCCACGTGAACGACGCCACCGGCGCGTTCGTGATCGCGGCGCGCCGCGTGCTCGAGATGAGCGGCGCGGGGCACGAGGTCTTCGCCGTGCGCTCCGGCGCGCCGATCACGATGCGGGAGCTCTTCGCTGCGTGGGAGCGCGCCCGCGGCGTCGTCCTGACCGCGAAGTGGGGCGAACGCCCCCTCCGGGCGCGCGAGGCCGCCGCGCCGTGGACCGAGGGGACGCCGCTTCCCGGCTGGGCGCCGTCGGTGTCGCTCGAGGCCGGACTGCGTTCCCTCGAGGCAGCCGCCGCGGAATCCGGGGACCGACCTCCGACGACCGACAACCGCCCACGCCCGTGAAGCATTCTCGTTCGCTCAAGAGCCTCGACCCCCCCGACACCGTCCGCGAGATCGTCGCGCGCCTCGAGCGCGAGGGCTTCGAGACCTGGTGCGTGGGCGGCGCCGTCCGCGACGCGCTCCTCGGCCACACGCACCTCGACTGGGACCTCGCCACCGCCGCCACGCCCGACCAGGTGATGAAGCTCTTCAAGCGTACCGTCCCCGTGGGCGTCGAGTTCGGCACCGTCGGCGTGCTCGACAGGAACCGGGTGATGCACGAAGTGACCACGTTCCGCCGCGACGTGCGCACCGACGGCCGGCACGCGGAGGTCGAGTTCGGCGCCTCGCTCGACGACGACCTCGCGCGGCGCGACTTCACGATCAACGCCATCGCGTACCATCCGAAGTCCGAGGAGATCCGCGACCCGTTCGACGGCCGGCTCGATCTCCAGCGCGGCGTCGTGCGGGCCGTGGGCACACCCGACGACCGGATGCGCGAGGACCGCCTGCGCGCGCTCCGCGCGATCCGCTTCGCCGCACGCTTCGGCTTCCACATCGAGCCGGAGACGTGGAAGGCGATCGCGGCGAGCGCTCCGCACCTGGGCCGCCTCTCGCCGGAGCGCGTCAGGCAGGAGCTGGAGAAGACGATGGAGCAGGTGGAGAGGCCGAGCGTGGCGCTGGAGTGGTGGAGGACGTCGGGCGCGCTCGCGAAGCTGGTGCCGGCGATTGCGGAGGCGCCGATCGAGAGGTTTCTGGCGGTGGATTATTTGCCGGGGGTGAGGGGTGACGAGTCTGTGAAGGGTGAAGGGCGAATGGTGAAGGGCGAAGGGTTGGCGAAGGGCGAAGGGTTGGCGAAGGGCGAAGGGTTGGCGAAGGGCGAAGGGTTGGCGAAGGGCGAAGAGAAAGGCGCGACGCTGAACCGGTTGGCGATGCTCTTCTTTGGGGAAGCCGGGAAGACCGCGGAGGCGGCGACGAGGGCGCTGCGCTTCTCCAACGCGGACGTCAGCTGGATCACTCGGCTCGCCGCGACGCGCCACGCGATCGGCCACGCGATGGATGGCGCGCTCTGGGCGGCGGATCCCGCCGACGCCGCGGTGCGCCGCTGGGTGGCGGCGGCCGGCAGGACGCGCACGGATGCCTTCATTTCGCTTTCTGAAGCCCTTTGGCGCGCAAAGCTGGCTCAGGAGCCCAACCCGGCGGTCGAAGCCCGCCTCGCGCCCCTTGCGGCGCGCGCGCGGCAGATCGCCTTTCGCGACCCGATCGAACTCGCCGACCTCGCGGTGGACGGGGAAGACCTCCGCGCGGTGGGAATCCAGCCGGGACGGCGGCTCGGCCGCATGCTCGCCCTCCTGCTCGATCGCGTGATCGAGGATCCCGCGCAGAACACCCGCGAGCGGCTACTCGAGCTGGCGCGAGAGACCACGGTGGCGGGGTAGCGCCGCGTCAACGCGCACTGAGCCGTGACCCCCCTCGCCTACGCCCTGATCGCCGCCGCCGCGAACGTCGCGGGAGCGGCGGCCGTCACCACGCGGCGCCGCTGGAGCGACCAGTCGCTCGAGCTGCTCATCGCGCTCTCGGCGGGCTTCATGCTGTCGGTGTCGCTCGGGGAGATCGTCCCGCAGGCGATCGCCGCCGACGTCGAAGGCGCCGCGCTCGTGATCCTCGCCGGGTTCGTCCTCGTCCACCTCACGCAGCACGCGCTGGTGGGGCACTTCCACTTCGGCCCGGAGACGCACGCCGTCTCGCGTGCGGTGAGCGCGTCGGCGCTCGTCGGGCTCCTCCTCCACACCTTCGTGGACGGCGTCGCGATCGCGAGCGCGTTCGCCGTGAGCCAGGGGCTCGGGCTCCTCGTCTTCGGCGCCATCTTCCTGCACAAGCTCCCCGAGGGGCTGGCCATCTCCTCACTCACGCTCGCCGCCGGCGGCTCGCGCGGCGCGGCCCTGGGCGCCGCCTCCCTGCTCGGCGCGGCGACCATCGCGGGCGTCGCGCTCACGGGCGCCGTCCAGCCGCTCGCCAGGTGGGGACTCGCGCTCGCCGGCGGCGTCACGCTCTACGTGGGCGCGTCGAACCTGATCCCGGAGTTCCAGGGAAAGCCCGGATGGCGGCACAACCTCGCCTTCTTCGCCGGGTGCGCGCTCTACCTGCTCGCGCGGACCGTAGCCCGCGCTTGACACGGAATCGTGCCCTCCTTACCCTGAGTAAGGAAACGAGAGCGAGGTAAGGATGTCGGAATCCACGATGACGAGCAAGGGCCAGATTACGATCCCCAAGGCGGTCCGCGAAACGCTGCATCTGCGTCAGGGCGACCGCGTGCACTTCGAAGTGCGTCCGGACGGCACGGTCGTGCTGCGGGCGCGCAACAAGCCGATTCTCCGACTCGCCGGGATTCTCAAGGGCAAGGGCGCCTTCCGGAAGCCGCTCACCATCGAGGAGATGAACCCGGGCTCAGACCCGGACTTTGATCCCGGTGGTCTCCGGTGATCGCCCTCGACACGAACGCGCTCCTGCGGTTCCTGCTCCGAGACGACGAAGCGCGGTTCACGACGGTGAATCGCGTGGTGCGACACGCGCGGCGGGACGCCGTCCCACTCTATGTGGCGGATGTTGTGCTCTGCGAGGTCGGCTGGGTACTCGCGTCGCGCGGCAAGATGGCGCGGGAGGCCATCGCCGAGTTGCTCGGCGAGCTGCTCGAGTCTGAGCTGGTCGAGTTCGAGGACGAGCCTGCCGTAGAGCGTGCGCTGCGCCGGTACTCCGCCGGCCGGGGAGACTTCCCGGATTACCTGCTGCGCGAGCGGGCGCTGGCCGCTGGCGCGACCGAGGTCGTCACCTTCGATCGCGACCTGCGGGGCGAGGCCGGCTTCCGGGTGCTCGGCGGCTGAACCAGGGGAACGTGCGCGCGGGGGATCGAAAAAGTAGCTTTGGAGCAATGCCCCGTACAAAGGCCGAAAAACCGGCCCCCTCGGTCTTCGCGTCGCTCGCAAGGCACGAACCACTGGCCGCGCGGATGCGCCCGCGCACGCTCGACGAGGTGGCCGGCCAGCAGCACCTGCTCGACAAGGGCCGCGCGCTCCGCGAGTCCATCGAGCGCGGCGACACGGGTTCGATCCTCCTCTGGGGCCCACCCGGGAGCGGGAAGACGACGATCGCCCGGCTCGTCGCGCGCTACGCGAAGGCCGAGTTCGTCGCGTTCAGCGCCGTCACCGAGGGGGTGCAGCGCATCCGCGAGATCGTGGCCGACGCGGAGAAGCGGCTCGCGATCGGCACGCGCACGATCCTCTTCATAGACGAGATCCACCGCTGGAACCGCGCGCAGCAGGACGCGCTCCTCCCGCACGTCGAGGCGGGGACGGTGACGCTCATCGGCGCGACGACGGAGAATCCGAGCTTCGAGCTGGTGGGCGCGCTCCTTTCTCGACTGCGCGTGTTCGTGCTGGAGCCCCTCACGACGGACGATCTGAAAGAGGTGGTCAAGCGCGCGCTCGGCGACGCTGACCGCGGGCTGGGCGCCGGGAAGATCGGGATTGACGACGGGGCGCTCGAGATGCTGGTGGAGGAGTCGGATGGGGATGCGCGGCGGGCGCTGACGGTGCTGGAGGCGGCCGCTTCGCTGAGCGCGGCAACACCAGCTCACGCGGGAACGGAAACACCAGCTTACAGTGAACAGTTGACAGTTAACAGTTCACTGTTAACGGCGGGCGTCATTCGGGAGGCGTTGCAGCTTCGCATCGCGCGGTACGACAAATCCGGCGAGGAGCACTACAACCTGATCTCCGCGTATCACAAGGCGCTGCGCGGGTCGGATCCGCAGGGGGCGCTCTACTGGCTCGCGCGGATGCTCCAGGGCGGGGAAGACCCGCTCTACATCGTGCGCCGGATGGTGCGCTTCGCCACCGAGGATATCGGGCTCGCCGATCCGCGCGCGCTGCAGATCACCGTCGCCGCGCGCGACGCGTACCACTTCCTCGGCTCGCCCGAGGGCGAGCTAGCGATCGCCGAGGCGTGCGTTTATCTGGCCACGGCGCCAAAGAGCAATCGCGTGTACGAGGCGTTCGGCGCGGCGCGCGAGGCGGCGGCAAAGACACCGATCGCGCCCGTGCCGCTCCACATCCGGAACGCGCCCACGAAGCTGATGAAGGAGCTGGGCTATGGGAAAGGGTACCAGTACGCGCACAGCGTGCCGGAGGCGTTCATCCCGCAGGAGTACCTGCCGGACGAGGTGCGGGGGGCGGAGTACTACGCGCCCGGCGAAATGGGATTCGAGAAGGAGATCGCGAAGCGGATGGCGTGGTGGAAGGCGATCAGGGAACGCGTGGGTCAGCGGGACCAGGGTTCGACGTGAAGGCCGGGGATCTTCCGGAAGTCGGCGGTGTCGAGGGTAACGACGGCGGCGTCGAGGGCGAGCGCGTGAGCGCCGATCAAGAGGTCCATCGCTCCGATCATTCGGCCCTTCCCCTTGAGTTTCGCGCGGACTTCGCCGTAACGCTCCGCCGCGGCCTCGCCGAATGGCTCCACAGTCAGGGACCGCACCAGGCGATCGAGTTTTTCGCGCTCCGCCGCGCGGTTCGTGGCGCTCGCCGGCCCTTCCAGCAGTTCCGCGAGCACGATGGAAGAGATGGAGAGGTGCGCAGCGTCCGCGGCGTCGAGCGATGCGTTCGAAGGGTGCGCCGGGGCGCGCAGCATCTCGATGCAGACGCTCGTGTCGAGCATGAGACGTGCCGGCTTCACCACTTCACATCCCGTGGCGGCTGTTGGCGATCTTCCTCCTGCGCCTCTCGTATTGCCGTCACGAACGAGTCGTCCACGCGTGCGTGTCTGGCAAGCAGGTCAATGATGTCACCCAGCGTCTTCGGAATCGGCGTGAGCACGAGGTCGCTCCCCTCCCAGTGGACGTGCACCTCGTCTCCCGGCAGACGGAACTCCTTGGGGAGACGAACCGCCTGGCTTCGACCGTTGTAGAATAGTTTGGCCCGGCCCTTCGCCATCAGAACATCCTGTTGGTATATACCGACAGGATATATCATACACTCACTCCGGTCAACGACTCGGAACGATGCAATCCTGCGCACACGAAACCACCACCATTTCATTGCGCCGCGGCGTGTTCCAACGCGGCGCCTGCATTCTCGCGCTCGCCGCGGCCACGCTCGCCGCGACCGCCTGTGCCCGCTTCATCCGCCACGAGTTCGGAAACCCGGTGGTGGAACTCAGAGACGTCCGCCTCAAAGGGCTCGGCGTGCAGGGCGGCTCCCTCGACCTCGTGCTCGACGTGTACAACCCCAACAACTACCGGCTCGACGCCTCGCGCGTGACCTACCGGCTCCTCGTGGACACCACGCAGGTCGCGATGGGCGAGGTCAACAAGCTCGTGACGCTCGAGACGAAGAAGAAGAGCGAGGTGATCCTGCCTGTGACCTTCACCACGCGCGAACTGCTCGGCGCGGCCGCCGCGATCACGCGCACGGGGAGCGTGGAGTACACGGTGAAGGGGGAACTCACCGTGGCGACGCCGTGGGGGAACTTCACGCGGCCGTATGAAGGGAAGGGGAGATTCGACTCGCTCCGGCCGTTTTAGGTGCAGGGGGTGGGGTGAGGGGCTCGGTGCGGGGTGAGGGGCGCAGGTGCTGCGTGCTGGGGCTCTGGTGCGGGGGGCGGCGCGAGGGGTAGCACCCCTCACGCGCACCCCTCACCCTTCACCGAGCCCCAGCACCCTTCACCGAGCCCCAGCACCCTTCACCTGCACCCTTCCCCCAGAACCAACCCCTCCCCCCTCCCCCCTCCCC
>Ga0209751_10000041_pt1 | contig 119791 bp, 101 predicted proteins | sample RifCSP13_1_FD_184019 | JGI IMG/M metagenome (GOLD analysis project Ga0209751, IMG submission 184019) | Soil microbial communities from Rifle, Colorado - Rifle CSP2_sed 13_1 (SPAdes) (version 2) | ecosystem: Environmental > Terrestrial > Deep subsurface > Rock core/Sediment | place: Rifle...
CTCCGCGGTCGGGGCGGTGGGGGCGGTGGGGGCGGTGGAGGCGGTGCCGGACGCGGAGCCCCGGTCGGGCGCGGCGCCGCGGCCGATCCCCTCCGAAGCTCGCCCGGGCTCTTCCGCGCGACGTTCGTCGGGGGCCACACACTCTCCTTCATGGTCGCCGACGTCGCGACGCTGGAGGCGAAGGAGTTCTGGCACAACCAGCCGCGTGACTCGGTATTCAACAACATCGCGAACATCGCCTGGGCCGGCGACCACGTCATCTTCACCGCCCAGGTGCCCGGCGACGAGTTCGACCGCTGGTTCTCGGTCAGCATTGCGGGCTCGACGCCGCAGCCGGTAAAGCTGACCACGACGGACGGCCTCATCGAAGGCGCGACGTCGGTCGCGCTCTCGGCCGACGGCAAGACGCTCTTCTACTGCACGAACGCGCTCGACATCGAGCGCCGGCACATCTGGGCGGTGCCGACGTCGGGTGGCACGCCGACGCAGATCTCGACCGGCGACGGTATCGAGACGAATCCGCAGCCGCTCGCGTCGGGGAAGCGGCTCGCCGTGCTCTACTTCAACGTGGCGCAGCCCGCGTCGGTGGGGATCGTCCCCGCGGAGGGCGGCGCGCCGAAGGTCGTCTTCCCGACCTTGCCGAAGGAGTTCCCGGTCGCCGCGCACGTGACGCCCGAGATCGTGCACACGAAGGCGGCGGACGGCCTCGACATCAGCAACACGCTCTTCCTGCCGAAGGACCTGAAGCCCGGTGAGCGACGGCCCGCGATGGTGTTCGTGCACGGCGGACCGCCACGGCAGATGCTCCCCGGCTACCACTACATGCAGTTCTACCACTGGGCGTACGCGATCAACCAGTGGCTGGCAAGCGAAGGCTACGTGGTGCTCTCGATCAACTATCGGAGCGGCATCGGGTACGGGCGGTCGTTCCGGAACCCGCCGAACACGAACGCGCGCGGCAACTCCGAGTATCAGGACGTCGTGGCGGGCGGGAAGTACCTGCAATCGCGTCCCGACGTGGACCCCGCGCGCGTCGGGATCTGGGGGCTCTCGTACGGCGGGCTCCTCACGTCGCAGGCGCTGGCGCGGAACTCCGACATCTTCGTCGCCGGCGCCGACCTGGCCGGCGTGCACCTCTACGGCAACGTCATCGCCGACACCGCGCTCTCGTACAAGTCGTCGGCGATCTCGGAGATTGACAAGTGGAAGTCGCCGGTCTTCCTCGTGCACGGCGACGACGACCGGAACGTGGACTTCGCGCAGACGGTCGGGCTCGTGCAGCTGCTCCGCGCGCGAAACATCTACTACGAGCTGATCGTGGTTCCCGACGACCTGCACGAATCCATGATAGACAGCCGCTGGATCTACACGTGGAACCGGATGGGCGAGTTCCTCAGGCGGTTCGTGTGGGAGAAGCAGGCGACGAACGCGAGCGGCAGCGGGAAGTAGCGCCGCTGGCGGCCGTCGTCCCCGTGCTCATTCGATAAGCATCCACTCGCGAGGTCACGTATGAAGCGCCATTCGCTCGGACTCGTCCTCTCGCTGCTGCTCGCCCTGCCGCTCGTGGCGGCGTCGGCGCAGAACGGGAGGGTGGACCCCTCGATCCTCAAGCCCGGCCGCGATCCGAAGCAGCCGATTGACGAGGAGTACACGAAGAAAATCAAGGAATACACGACGGAAACGTTCTTCCTCTCGCCGCTCGTGGACTACCTCCCGGCGTCGAAGACGGTGCCGACGCCCAAGGCCGTGCTCGGCGACATCGCCGGCGCACCGACCAAGCTCCCGTACTCGAAGGAGGTCTACGAGTACATGCGGCTCCTCGCGAAGTCGAGCCCGCGCGTGAAGGTCTTCTCGATCGGAACCACCGAGGAGGGACGCGAGCACGTCGCGGTCGCCGTCGCGAGCGAGAAGCTGATGGCGAAGCTCGACGAGAACAAGGCGAAGACGGCGAAGCTCGCCGACCCGCGCACGATCAACTTCAGCGACGCGGAAGCGGCGAAACTCGTCACCGAGATCGCGCCGGTCTACTACGTCACCGGCACGATCCACTCCGGCGAGGCCGGGGCACCCACGGCGCTGATGGAGATGGCGTACCGGCTCGCCGTGGACGAGAGCCCGTACATCCGGAACATCCGCGACAACGTCATCACGCTCATCACGCCGATCGTGGAGGTGGACGGGCGCGACCGGATGGTGGACCTCTATGAGTGGCGCAAGGCGCACCCCGGCCAGGCGGTGCCCAACCTGATCTACTGGGGCAAGTACGTCGCGCACGACAACAACCGCGACGCGATGGGGATGACGCTCAAGCTCTCGCAGAACGTCCTCAACGCCTACCTGGACTGGAAGGCGCTCGTGCTGCACGACCTGCACGAGTCCGTCCCGTACCTCTATGACAACACTATCGGCGACGGCCCCTACAACGCGTGGCTCGATCCGCTCCTCACGAACGAGTGGCAGATGATCGGCTGGAACAACGTGCAGGAGATGACGCGTTTCGGCATGCCCGGCGTGTTCGCGTTCGGCTCGTTCGACACGTGGTCTCCCGGATACCTGATGTTCATGGCGGCGACGCACAACGGGATCAGCCGCCTGTACGAGACGTTCGGCAACGGCGGCACGGCCGAGACGGTCGAGCGCACGCTGGACGCGGGCGCGACCTCACGCACGTGGTACCGGCAGAACCCGCCGCTCCCGCGCGTGCGCTGGTCGTTGCGCAACAACAACAACTACGAGCAGACGGGGATCCTCGTCTCGCTCGCCTACATCGCGAACAACCGGAAGGTCTTCCTGCAGAACTTCTGGGAGAAGAGCAAGCGGTCCGTGACGAAGCCGAAGGTCGAGGGACCGGCGGCGTACGTCTTCCCGGCGAACGACCCGCGGCCGGGGGCGCAAGCCGAGTTGCTGCAGGTGCTCCAGCGCCAGCACGTGGAGATCTCGCGGGCTCCGGCGGCGTTCACGGTGCAGGTGCTCGTGCGGCGCGCGGCGGGTCCGGGCGGGCGAGGCGGTCGCGGCGGCCGCGGCGCGGCCGGCGGCGACTCGGCCGTGACGGCCGGGCGCGGTGCCGGCGCGACCGCCGCCGACGTGACGCCGCAGCCGGCACAGGCGGCTCAGACCGAAGCCCGCGAGTTCCCTGCGGGGAGCTACGTCGTCCGGATGGACCAGCCCTACTCGCGCATCGCAGACGCGCTCCTCGACTACCAGTACTGGAGCCCGACCGAGCCGCAGCGCAACCCGTACGACGATACCGGCTGGACGTTCCCCGAGGGATTTGGCGTGCAGGCGATTCGCGTCACGGACCTGAAGGTGCTCGACGTCCCCGTGGAGAGGGTGACGGGGAAGATCACAGCGCCCGGCGGCGTCTCGGGAAGCGGGAGCGTTTTCGTCATCAACGCCAACGGTGACAACGCGCTCGCCGCGCTGCGCTACCGGCTCAAGGACGCCGACATGCAGGCGGCCGAGGAGCCGTTCGAGGCCGGTGGCACGCGGTTCGCCCGCGGCTCCTGCGTGATCCGCGGCGTGTCGCAGGCGGCGCTCGATGCGGCCACGCGCGAGCTGGGGCTCCGCGCGCACGCGCTGGCGAGCGCCCCGTCGGTCCCGATGCATCCGCTGCGCGCCGCGCGCGTCGCGGTGATGCACACGTGGCAGAGCACGCAGACGGAAGGATGGTGGCGCCAGGCACTCGATTTCAGCGGGATTCCGTACGAGTACATCAGCACGCAGGAGCCGAAGAAGATCGGCAACCTGAACGCGCGTTTCGACGTGATCATCTTCGGTCCCGGCGGTGGCAGCGGAATCGGCGTCATCGAGGGGATGCCGATGTGGCGAAACCCGCTGCCCTGGAAGAACACGCCGGAGACGCCGAACATCGGGACGTGGGCCCAGACTGACGACATGCGTCCGGGGCTGGGCTGGGACGGGCTGGTCGCGCTGAAGAACTTCGTGAAGAACGGCGGCGTGCTGATCACGAGCGGGTCGAGCGCGGACTTCGCGCTGCAGTTCGGACTCGTCAACGGCGTCTCGTCGAGCACGCCGCAGCGCGGCACCGTGGACGGCTCGCTCCTGCGCACGCGGATCGTGGACGACGCGAGTCCGCTCGTGTACGGCGTGAAGGACAGTCTGGCGGTCTACAGCGCGAGCGGGGAGACGTTCGGCGTGAGCGCGACGGCCGGCGGCGGGCGCGGGGGCGGTGGTGGTGGCGGGCGCGGCGGCGGCAGTGGGAGCCGTGAGACCGGCCGCGGCACGCCCGACGATCGCGATCAGGTGCAGGGCTTCGCGCAGCTCGATCCGCGGTTCCTTCCGCCCACGCGACCGACGGTGCAGCCGTGGCAGTATGCGATCCCGACCGAGGAGCAGTTCCGCAATCCGCTCGGGATCATCCCGCCGGACCAGCGGCCGCGCGTGGCCCTGCGCTATGAGGCTCAGAATGCGCTCCTGGTTTCGGGGCTCCTGAGCGGCGGCGGCGACGTGGCGCAGCGGCCGGTGGTCGTGGACGCGCCTCTCGAGCGGGGGCACGTGATCCTCTTCGCGAACAATCCGCTGTACCGCGGCTCGACGATCGGCAGCTACACGCTCGTCTTCAACACGATCCTGAACTTCGACAACCTGAACGCGGGTCGCAAACTCGACACGCGATGAGGAGACCGTTCACCGTTTGCCTGGGAGAGACCCGGATGCATTCGACGCACGCACGTCGTCACTTCGCTGTCCTCGTCGCCGGCGCTCTGCTCGGCGCGGTCGCCGTGCTCACGCCGGGCGCGGGCGCAGGGGCCCAGGCCTCGCCCAAGCAGGCGGTCGTTCCGTCCGGCGCTACCCGATCGCCGATGCTGACTCCGGGAATCCGCGTCGGCGACCTGCTCTTCCTCTCGGGCCAGCTCGGCGGCCGCGACAGCACGATCGAAGGGCAGACGAAGCAGGCGCTCGAGAACATGAAACCGGTACTCGACGCGGCTGGGACCACGGTGGACAACATCGTGAAGTGCACCGTGTTTCTGACTGACGTCAACGACTTCGCCAGGATGAACGAGGCATACCGCGCCTTCTTTTCGGCGGCCAAGGACCCGCCGGCACGCTCGACCGTGGTGGTGGCGGCGCTGGTGCGTGCCGGGGCGAAGGTCGAGATCGAGTGCATCGCGGCGATCCCGAAGTGAGTGCGCGGCCGGTCGCTGCCGCCGCGTGAGGTGAGGCCGTCGGACGCGGCGAGCCCCGCCGCGACGCTCGCTACGGTGCGGACGTTCCTCCTCGCGCTGCTCGTGGGCGGCGCGCTGGGGACGCTCGCGGACCTGCTCCTCTCGAAACACTGGGAGGACGAGTGGCAGTTCGTGCCGCTCGTGCTGCTCGCCCTCGGCGCGCTGGTGCCGGGTGTGTACGCCCTCACCCGTGCGCGCGCCGTCCTCCGCGCGCTGCGGCTCCTGATGGGGCTCTTCATCGCGAGCGGCTTCGTCGGGATGTACCTTCATTACTCCGCGAAGACCGAGTTCGCGCTGGAGCGCCATCCCGACTTCGCCGGGCTCGCGCTCTTTCGCGAGGCCATCAAGGGCTCGTCGCCGCCGATCCTGGGGCCCGGCGCGATGATCGTGCTGGGACTCATCGGCCTCGCGTGGACGTGGCGGCACCCGCTCCTCGAAGTGAAGACGGGCGCACCAGGACATTCAACCGGAGCAGAGTGATGAACCGAACGACATCCGTTGCCTGGCGCGCGGTGGCCGGCGCGTTCCTCGCGGCCGGCCTCGCGGCCCCGGCTCCCGCGCAGGTAGGGAAGAGCGCGACGATCGTGGACGCGAACACGGCGACCGAAGCGCAACTCACCGCGGTGCCGGGGCTCACGAGCGCGATCGTGAAGGACCTGGTCGCGAAGCGGCCCTTCGCGGGGATCCGGGAGCTGGACGCGTTCCTCCGGGGCTCGCTCAACGCCGAGCAGACGGCGGCGGCCTACACGAAGATCTTCATCCACGTGAACCTGAACACGGGCACGCGCGAGGAGATCCTGCTGATTCCAGGTGCCGGCCCGCGGATGGTGCGGGAGTTCAACGAATACCGGCCGTGGAAGAGCTTCGAGCAGTTCGACCGCGAGATCGGGAAGTACGTGGACAAGGCCGAGGTCGAGCGGCTCAAGCAGTACGTCTTCATTCCGGTGGATCTGAACACGGCGACCGACGAGGACATCCTGAGCATCCCGGGCGCCGGGCGGCGGATGGTGCGCGAGTTCAAGGAGTACCGCCCGTGGAAGACGCAGGAGCAGTTCCAGCGCGAGATCGGGAAGTACGTGGGGGAGAAGGAGACGGCGCGGCTCTGGCGGTACGTGGTGATCAACCCGTAGGGCGATGACAGCCGGGCGCATCTCTCTCGCGCGTCGCGATCCTCGCCGATGCGCCGGCTCATCCCGATGAGCAAGCCCGTCATTCTCGCCGTGGACGACGATCCGGAGGTGCTGAACGCGGTGGACCGCGACCTGCGGCAGCACTTCCGCGCGGACTATCGCGTGGTGAAGGCCGGGTCGGGGCCGCAGGCGCTCGAGACGACGCGGCAACTCAAGCAGCGCGGCGCCGCGGTGGCCCTGTTCCTCGTGGACGAGCGCATGCCGGAGATGACGGGAACGCAGTTCCTCATCGAGGCGCTCAAGCTCTATCCCGACGCGCGGCGCGTGCTGCTCACCGCCTATGCCGATACCGAGACCGCGATCGCGGCGATCAATCGCGTCGGACTCGACCACTATCTTCTGAAACCGTGGGAGCCGCCGCAGGAACGGCTCTATCCGGTGCTCGACGACCTGCTGGCCGACTGGATGGCGCGTGCGCGCCCGTCGTTCGACGGGGTACGTGTGGCCGGCACCGAGTTCTCGCCGTCGAGCTTCGCGGTGAAGGACTTCCTCTCGACGAACCAGGTGCCGTACCAGTGGCTCGACCTCGATCGCGACGCGCCGGCGCGTGCGCTGGTCGAGGGGCTCGCCGACGGCATGACGCGCCTCCCGGTCGTCTTCTTCCCCGACGGCTCGACGCTCGTGCAGCCCACTTCGCGCGAGCTCGCGGACAAGCTCGCGATGCAGACGCGACCCCGGCGGCCGTTCTACGACCTGGTGATCGTCGGCGGCGGGCCGGCGGGACTCGCCGCCGCGGTGTACGGCGCATCGGAAGGGCTGCGCACGATCCTGGTCGAGCGGAGCGCGCCGGGCGGGCAGGCCGGCACCAGCTCGCAGATCGAGAACTACCTCGGCTTTCCGGGCGGCGTGAGCGGCGCCGACCTCGCGCGCCGCGCCGCGACGCAGGCGAAGCGATTCGGAGCGGAGATCATCACCGCCCAGGACGTCGTGGAACTCCGGCGCGACGACCCGTACCGGACCGTGAAACTCGCCGACGGCTCCGAGCTGAGCGCCTACGTGGTGCTCATCGCTTCCGGAATGGAGGTCCGGCGGCTGGAGGCGCCCGGCGTCGAGCCACTCGTGGGCGCCGGCGTGTACTACGGGGCGGCGCTCACGGAGGCGGCCGCGTACCGGAACCGGGACGTCTACGTCGTCGGTGGCGCGAACTCGGCGGGCCAGGGGGCGCTCTTCTTCTCGCGGCACGCGCGCCGGGTGACGATGCTGATCCGCGGCGAGTCGCTCGCCGCCGGCATGTCGCAGTATCTCGTGGACCGCATCGCGGAGACGAAGAACGTCGAGGTGCTCACGAAGACGGTCGTGCACAGCGTGCGCGGCGACGGCCGGCTCGAAGCGATCACGCTGGCCGACGCCGCGACCGGCGCGATGCGCGAGGTGAACGCCGCGGCGATGTTCGTGTTCATCGGAACGGCGCCGCGGACGGAGATCGTCGCGGGATTCGTGGAACGCGATCCGCAGGGCTTCATCGTCACGGGGCGCGACCTGCTGGTGGACGGACGGCGGCCGAAGGGGTGGACGGCGGACCGCGACCCGTTCCTGTACGAGACGAGCGTGCCGGGGGTGTTCGCCGCTGGCGACGCGCGCCACGGCTCAGGAAAGCGCGTGGCGTCGGCGGTCGGCGAAGGGTCCGGCACGGTGGGCATGGTCCACCAGTACCTGCAGACCGTCTGAGGTGACGCGAATGTGGCTCTCGGGAAGGTGCAGATGATGGACGCCGGTCTCGTTGATCGCGTTGCCGCGCACCAGACCCTCGCGGCCGCGCCTCGCGAAGAGCTCGCCTGGCTGGTCGCGCACGGCACGCTCGAGCGATTTGCCGCCGGCGAGATCGTCTCGCACAAGGGGCAACCAGTGGACGAGCTCTACATCGTCCTCTCCGGGGCGATCGCGCATCACCTTGATCGTGGCGGCGGCCGGAAGAAAGTGATGGATTGGCGTGCTGGCGACGTCACCGGTCTGCTGCCCTACTCGCGCCTGCGCACCGCACCGGGAGACTCGATCGTCGAGCAGCCGGCCGAGGTGCTCTCGGTCCACCGCAAGCACATCCCGGAGATGATCCGCGAGTGCCCGAACGTCACCGCGGCGCTCGTCCACGTCATGCTCGACCGCGCACGCGTGTTCAATGCGAGCGACCTCCACGATGAGAAGATGGTGTCGCTCGGCCGGCTGGCGGCGGGCCTGGCGCACGAGTTGAACAATCCGGCGTCGGCGGCGGTACGGAGCGCCAAGCTGCTGCCGGACGCATTGGCCGAGGCCGACGAGGCCGCGCGCGCGCTCGGCGCAGCGGCGCTCACCGCCACGCAGCGCGCCGCGCTCGACCGCGTGCGCGCGCTCTGCCTCGCATCCCCGGTCACCTCCGTCCTGTCACCGATCGAGCGTGCCGACCGGGAGGACACGATCACGACCTGGCTCGAAGGGCACGGCGGCGACCAGGACGCGGCGGCGCCGCTCGCCGAGACGCCGCTGACGCTCGACGCACTCGAGGCGCTCGCCCGGGAGCTCGACGGTGACGCGCTCCACGCGGCGTTGCGCTGGCTGGGCGCCGGCTGCGCCGCGCGCGCGCTCGCGTCGGACGTCGAGCGCGGCGCCGGCCGCATTCACGACCTCGTGTCGGCGGTGAAACGCTTCACGTACATGGACCAGGCGACGGTGAAGGAACCGGTGGACGTCGGCCAGGGGCTGGCCGACACGCTGGCGGTGCTCGCGTCGAAGGCACGCGCGAAATCGGTCGCGGTCTCCGTGGTCGTGCCGCCGGACCTCCCGCGCGTCCCCGGCTTCGGCGGCGAGCTCAATCAGGTCTGGGTGAACCTCGTTGACAATGCGCTCGACGCCGTGGGCACGGCGGGTCGCGTCGAGGTGTCGGCGCGCGTCGAAGGAGGCGAGGTCGTCGTGCGGGTCACCGATAACGGACCCGGGATCCCCGCGGAGCACAGGAGCCGCATCTTCGATCCGTTCTTCACCACCAAGCCGGTCGGTCAGGGCACGGGACTCGGCCTCGACATCGTGCAGAAGCTCGTGCGACGGCACGACGGCGAGATTGACGTCGAGTCGGAGGCGGGCCGCACGCGGTTCAGCGTCCGTCTCCCCGTCGCGGCGGAGCGGCCTGCCGCCGGGACGCGGTGATCCGGCGCGTCCACGAGGACGCGCCCGGCGTTGCCAAGTCGTCACGTTGCCAAGTCGTCACGTTCTCAGGCCGTCACGTCGGCCACGCACCCAGGAGCCGTCGCACGATCACGATCTGACCCACGTGGTAGGCGCAGTGATCCACGGCCACCAGCACGGTTCTCAGGTACGTCTGTCCCGTGCCGTGCGGAATCTTCGCCGTGAGGTCGCGCCCCGCCTCGGTCGTGAAACGCGCGAAGTCCGCGCGATCGCGCCGAATGGCGGCCACGCACTCGTCCCACGCGGTGTCGCTCGGCGGCTCCGGATTCCCCGGCCAGTAGTCGTCCGGCCATTTGGGTTCGTGGTACGAAGGATTGCGGCAGAACTCGAGCAGGTCGTATTGCGTGCGCCGGACGTGGTCGAGGATCTCCCAGGCCGACCACGGCAGAGTAGCCGGCCGCTGTCCGCGCAACTCGGGCCGGAGTCCGTTCACCGCCTTTTCCAGCGTGACGTGCGCCTGCTCCCAGTCGAGCGCAGACGCGACGATGCTCTGCCAGCTAGCGTTGGCGTTCACCCGTACCCTCCGCGGTTGCGGCGCCCGTCACACTCGGCGCGCCGTGAGAAAGGCGACCCAGAATCGCGCCTGGCTGTCGGACCAGAGACGTGCGATCGAGAACCCGGCCGCCGACACGAGCCCCTCGAGACGGCGCCGATCGTACTTGTACGACGACTCCGTCCAGATCGTCTCGCCGTGCGTGAAGCTCACCGGTGTGTCGCCCACGACGACGACCTGACGCACCGTGCTCTCGAGGTGCATCTCGATGCGGCTGGCGTCGCGATTGAAGAATGCGCGGTGCACGAATCGCGTGAGCTCGAAGTCGGCGCCCAGCTCCCGGTTGATGCGCGAGAGCACGTTCAGGTTGAACGCCGCGGTCACGCCGGCTGCGTCGTTGTACGCAGCGTGGAGCACGCGCGGGTCCTTGCGGCGATCCACGCCGAGCACGAGGGCGCCCTCGGGCCCGACGGTGCGCCGTATCCGGCCGAGGAATGCGGTCGCCTCCGCCGGATGGAAGTTGCCGATGGTGGAGCCCGGAAAGAACGCGACGCAACGGCCGCGGGCTGGGCGCGAGTCCAGGCGCAGGGGTTCCGTGTAGTCGGCGCAGATGGGATGCACCCGCACGCCCGGGTAGGCCGACGCAAGCTCCGACGCCACGCGATCGAGCTGCGTCCGGGAGATGTCAATCGGCACATATGCCGCCGGCTGGTCGAGCGCGTCGAGCAATGTTCGCGCCTTGACCCCCGCGCCGCTCCCGTACTCGACGAGCGCGCATCGCGGCCCCGCGAGCGCCGCGATCTCGCCGGCGCGCTCGCGCAGGATCTCGAGCTCGGCGCGCGTCAGATAATACTCGTCGAGCGTGCAGATCCGCTCGAACAGGCGCGCGCCGGTCTCGTCATAGAAGAGCTTTGCCGGCAGCGTCTTCGGCGCGCCGAGGAGGCCGCCGAGCACCTCACGCCGGAGCGTACTGACGTCCCCGGGCGCAGGGCGGGCTCCGGCGCGCGGAGCAGGCGAGCGGAGCGGCGCACTCACGGCGCCGCGGCCAGACGAATGCCGCTGAACTGCCAGCGCGCGTCCGACGGGAAGAAGTTGCGGTAAGTGCGGCGCGCGTGTGACCGCGGAGTCGCGCACGAGGCGCCACGCAACACCCACTGGTCGCACATCCACTTGCCGTTGTATTCGCCGACCGCGCCCGGCTGCGGCACGAAGCCCGGGTACGCGACGTACGCGCTCTGCGTCCACTGCCACGCGTCGCCGTAGAGTTGCGACGGCGCGTGCCCGCCGTCGTCCCGTGCCTGGGCGGGGTGGAGCTCGCCCGCCTCGACGAACGGCCCTTCGATCGGGGCCTCCGTGGCGGCGACCTCCCATTCCGCCTCAGTGGGGAGGCGGAAGCCCGCCCACCGCGCATACGCGTCCGCCTCGTAGTAGCTGACGTGACACACCGGCCGTTCCGGCGCCACGGGCTCGTCTCCCGCGAGCGTGAACTCGCGCCAGCCGTCGCCGTACTTCTCCCAGTAGAGCGGGGCTTCCCAGCGGCGGTCATTCACGGTGGCCCAGCCGTTGGACAGCCAGAGCTCCGCGCGGCGATACCCGCCGTCCTGGATGAAGGCGAGGAACTCCCCGTTCGTGGCGAGGCGCGACGCGATGCGAAACTCCTGCACGAACGTGCGATGCGCGGGACGTTCGTTGTCGAACGCGAAGCCGTCGCCTCCGTGCCCGATGCAGTAAACGCCTTCGCGCACCGGATGCCAGCGGAGCTCGGCGCCGCCCGCATCCTGTGTGCGCGCGCGTGGCGCGTACGCCGGCCGGAGCGGATTCATCCAGAAGACGTGCTTGATGTCGGTGAGGAGCAGTTCCTGGTGCTGCTGCTCGTGGTTCAACCCCAGCTCGATGAGCGCGGCCGCGGGATGTTCGGCGTCCCCGCCGATCTCGTCGAGCAGCGCCAGCATGTGCTCGTCCACGTGCGCTCGATACGCGAACACCTCCTCGACGGTCGGACGCGTCACGAGCCCACGCTGGGCGCGGCAATGCCGCTCGCCGGCCTGCACGTAGTACGAGTTGAACAGGAACGCGTACTTCGGATTCGGCGGCGCATAGCCCTTCGTGAACGGCGCGAGCACGAAGGTCTCGAAGAACCAGCTCGTATGGGCCAGGTGCCACTTCGTCGGACTGACGTCGGTCATCGTGCTGACGACGAAGTCCTCGGTCTCGAGCGGCGCGCAGAGCGCCTCCGTCTGCGCGCGGACGGCGCGATATCGCTCGACTGTTGAACTGGTCATCACGCCCTTCTCCATCCGGAGTGCAACGCGGCAGCGGCCGCGAAAGTTCCCTCAGCGGTGGCGTTGCGGCCGCCCTGCCGCCAGCTTGGGAGGCATCGCCTTCCGAGCCCGCCCCGCCGTGTCCGAGCCGAGAAACATTCCGAGTTCTCTCTCCGCGCGCAACGTCACGCACCGCTTTGGTGCCGTGCGCGCGCTGGTGGACGTGAGCATTGACGTCCCGGCGGCGCGCGCGGTCGCCCTCGTGGGGGAGAGCGGCTCGGGGAAGACGACGCTGCTGCGCTGCTTCAACCGGATGGTCCAGCCGGAGAGCGGCGTGGTCGAGATGGATAGCGTGGATGTCACGACGCAGCCCGCGGTCCTGCTGCGACGCCGGCTCGGCTACGTGCCGCAGCAGGGCGGCCTGCTTCCACACTGGCGCGTGCTCCGAAACGTCGCCCTCGTGCCTGCGCTTCTCGGTCTTCCGGATCCGGACGCGGCGGCGGCGCGTGCGCTCGAGCTCGTCGGTCTCGCGCCGAGCGAGTTCGGGCTGCGCTTCCCGCACGAGCTGTCGGGCGGCCAGCGCCAGCGGGTATCGCTCGCGCGCGCGCTCGCGGCCCGGCCCGGCGTGATCCTGCTTGACGAGCCCTTCGGCGCGCTCGACGCCATCACGCGCGCCGATCTGCAGGAGGCGTTCGACGCCGCCCGGCGCGAGACCGGCGTGACGATGCTCCTCGTAACGCACGACCTCGGCGAAGCGGCGCGCCTGGCCGACGAGATCGTGGTGATGCGAGCCGGCCGGATCGAGCAGCAGGGGCCGATGGCGACGCTCGCCGCCACGCCCGCGACGGCGTACGTCGCCACCCTCCTGGAGCGCGCGCGCTCGGCGTCGGCGCGCCTCGTGTCCGCCTGATGCGCGCCGCGCCGGCCCTCCTTCTGGCCGCGGCGTTCGGCGGCGCGGCCACCGCGGCGGGGCAGGGAGCGACGCGCACCGCGGGCGGCGACGCGGAGGCGCGGGGACCGACCCGCACCGCTCAGAGCGACGCGGCGCGCCCCGCCGTTGTCGTCGCCTCGAAGCCCTTCGGCGAGTCGTACCTCCTCTGCGAGCTGTTCGCGCAACTGCTCGAGTCGCGCGGCCTTCGCGTCGAACGGCGGCCCGGGCTCGGCTCCACGGAGGTCGCGTTCGGCGCGCTCCGGTCCAACGCGATTGACGTCTACCCGGAGTACACCGGCACCGGCCTGCTCGCCATCCTCCACGACTCGGTCACCGAGGCGATGGCCGCCGACCCGCGGGCCGTGTACGCGCACGTCGCGCGCCGGTTCGGGGACCGATACGGCGCGCGCTGGCTTCCGCCGCTCGGCTTCCAGAACACGTACGCGATTGCGGTCACGCGAGCGACCGCGGCGCGGCTCGGCCTTCGCTCGCTCACCGATCTCGCGCGCGTGGGCGGAACGCTCGTGGCCGGGTTCACCGCGGATTTCATCGGGCGGCCTGACGGACTCGTCGGGCTCGCCCGCGTGTACGGGCTCCGTCCGCGCGAAGTGCGGCCCCTCGCGCCGGCGGTCAAGTACCAGGCGCTCGCCGCGGGCGCGGTGGACGTCATAGACGGCTATTCGACCGACGGGCTCCTCGCGCGCTACGACCTCGTCACGCTCGTGGACGACCGCCACTTCTTCCCGCCTTACGAGGCCGCGGCGCTCGCCGGTCCGCGGCTCGCGCGCGAGCGGCCGGACGCGATCGCGGTGCTCTCGCTGCTGAGCGGCCGTCTCGATGAGGCGCGGATGCGCGCGCTCAACCGCCGCGTCGAGGTGGACGGCGAGGATGTGCACCGCGTGGCGGCCGACGCGCTGCGCGGCCTCGGACTGATCGGCGCGGGCGGCGCGGTGAGCGCGACCGGCGCGACCGGCGTGGGCGGCGCGGGCGGCGCGGTGAGCGCGACCGGCGCGACCGGCGTGGGCGGCGTGGGCGGCGTGGGCGAACCAGGCCCGCAGGCGAGCGCGACGCCCGTGCGTGCCGGATTCTGGCGGTACCTCTGGGAGCGCCGGGCCGACGTCGCAAGGCTCGCGGGCCGCCATCTGTTCCTCGTCGCGATCGCGCTCGCCGCGGCCGTGCTCGTCGCCCTTCCGCTCGGTCTCGTGCTCGAGCGCTTACGCCGCGCAGCCGAGCCCACGATCGGCGCCCTCGGCGTGCTGCAGACCGTGCCGAGCATCGCGCTCCTCGCGTTCATGATTCCGCTGCTGGGCGTCGGCGTCGCGCCCGCGCTTGTCGCGCTCTGGCTGTACGCGCTCTATCCCATCGCGCGCAGCACGTACACGGGCGTCCGCGACGCGGACCCCGACGCGGTGGAGGCCGCCGAAGCGCTCGGCACGACGGACTGGCAGCGGTTGTTGCTCGTCCGGCTGCCGCTGGCGGCGCCGGTGATCATGGCGGGCGTCCGCACGTCGGCGGTGATCACGGTGGGCGCGGCGACGCTCGCCGCGTTCATCGGCGCGGGGGGACTCGGCGAGCCGATCGTCGCCGGCCTCGCGCTCGCGGACACGCGAATGATCCTCTCGGGCGCCCTGCCCGCGGCGGCGCTGGCGTTGCTGGTGGACGGCCTGCTCGCGCTCGTCGAGCGCGCGGTCGCGCCGGCCCACCTGCGCCGCCGCGCCGCCGCTGCCCCTACGGCACCGCCGTCCGGTACTCCGCCCCCGCCCGGTAGTAATCCCCGATCAGGTGCTCCGCGAAGTACTCCATCAGCATCCGCGTGAAGTACGGCTGGTAGTCCCCGTACCCGTGCGGCTTCCCGGGCATCAGCATGAAATCGAACCGCTTGTTCGCCTTGATGAGCGCGTTCGCGAGCCGGATGGTGTTCCCCGGATGGACGTTGTTGTCCATGTCGCCCGTGGTGAGCAGGAGCCGCCCCTTCAGGTTCGCGGCCAGCTCGATGTTGGTCGGCACCTTGATCTCGTACCGCAGGGTGTCGTCCACGAAGCCGGTGTCGGCCGCGGTCACGGGGTTGGCGCTGTTGGCGCCGCCCGTCCCGCCCGCCGCCCGCCGCGCGCGCGTGCTGTCCGCCGCGCGCCTCGCCACCGTCCGCAACCCGTGGTACTGCTCGCTCCAGTTCTGGTTGTAGATGTTGTTGTCGTGATTCCCCGAGGAGCTCACGCCCACCTTGAAGAAGTCGTTGTACGGCGGCTGGAGCATCGCCGCGCCCGTGAGAAAACCGCCACCCGAGTGACCGTAGATGCCGACGCGCTCGAGATCAATCCACTTGTGGCGCGCCGCGAGCTGCTCGATCCCCGCCTTCTTGTCGGCGAGCGCGTAGTCGCGGAGGTTGTAGTAGCTGAAGCTCTGGTACGCGTTCGAGCGCAGCGGGCTCCCGCCGCGGTTCCCGATCTGGATGACGATGAAGCCGAGCTGCGCGAGCTGCTGCGGCACGCCGCCCGCCGAGAACGGGATGTTCACCGTCTCCGTCTGCGGGCCGGGATAGACGTGCGCGATGATCGGGTACTTCCTCGTCGAATCGAAGTCGAACGGCTTCCAGATGTTGCCGTAGATGTCGGTGATGCCGTCGGCCGCCTTCACCTGGAACTGTTCCGGCGGCTTCCAGCCGAGTGTCTTGAGCGAGGAGAGATCCATCTCCTCGAGGTCCATCACGACCTTGCCGGTGGCGTCGCGCAGCACGGCCTTCGGCGCCTGCTCAATGCGCGAGAAGTTGTCCACGAAATACTTCTTCGTGGGCGACATCGTCGGCCCGTGGTTCGCGTTCCCCGGGTCGAGGAGCGCGAAAAGCGAGCCGTCCGCGTTGACGCGGTAGGTGTGCCGGTAGTAGACGTTCTCCCCCGGCTCGCGTCCGACGCCGCTCAGGTACACGATCCCCGCGATGGAATCCACCTCGACGATCTGATCCGCGCGCCAAGCGCCCTCGGTGAGCGGTTTCTTGAACGCGCCGTTGTGGTCGTAGAGGTAGTAGTGTCCCCAGCCGGTGCGCTCCGACCACCAGATGATGTCGCCGCCCGGCTTGGTGTAGCGCACCTGCGGCGGCTCGAGGTTCGCGTTCTCGACCGACTCGGTGAGGAGCGTCCTGATCGCGCCGGTGGCGAGCGTGATCTCGACGAGCTCGAGGTTGCGTTGCGGGCGGTCGCGGCGCACGAGGCGGAGCTTGTCGGAGCCCGTCGTCCAGTGGACGTTGAGCAGCCGCTGGTCGCGCCACTTCTTGACGTTGACCGCCGAGACCTTGGGATCGCCCTTCTTCCAGGTATGGAGCTCGATCTGCGCGACGTTCTCCTCGCCCGGCATCGCGTACGTGTAGCTCGAGAGCGTGGGCCTCGGCTCCGCGAGCACGTTCACCAGATACAGCTCCTTCACCTTCCGCTGGTCCTGTCGCGTGATGGTGAAGGCCTTCGAGTCGGGCGACCAGGTGACGTTCGCGCGCACGCGCGGGTCGCGATTGCCGCCCCGCCCGCCGCCGCGGCCGCCCTGGATCTGCTCCTCCGTCGTGTCCTGCACCGCGCTCGTGTCGCGGAAGCCGAACGAGTGGTTCCGCTCGCCGTCGGTGGAGAGCTTCACCGTGTCGGCCTTCCCCTTCTCCACGAGGAAGAGATTGTGGTCGCGCGCGAAGACGAACATCGAGCTGTCGGGCGACCAGTTGCGGAAGTCCTCGCCCGTGGCGCCACCCCGGCCGCCGCCGCCCCCGCCGCCGCGGCCGCCCCGGCCGCCGCCTTCCTCACGCTCCTCATCCGGCGGAATCGAGTCGGCGCGCAGCGGGCGCCCAAGTTTCGTGATCGTCTCCGCGGCGAGGTTCCACTCGTAGCGCGAGGCGAGCGCGCCCGTGTCCACGTTGAAGCGGAACTTCTTGTGGTCCTTCGTGAAGATGAGCGTCGTGAAGGGCAGGTTGTTCGGGTCGTACGGCTTCTTGTGCGCTGTGGCGAGCGCCGCGGCGAGCCTGGTGTGGTCGAAGAGCGGCTTCTTGGTCTTCGTCGGCGGGAAGATGAGGAAGAACGTGGAGCCGTTCCGGTCCTTCCAGTTGTACCAGAGCGAGTCCGTCTTGCCGATGAAGTGTGGCTGGACGTTCGCGGTGTAGGTGACCCGCCGCAGCGCCTCGGTACTGAACTTGTTCGCGAGTTCCCAGTTGGCTCTGGTGACGCGGGCGGGCGGCGGATTCGCCTGGGCGAACGCGGCCGGCGCGGAGGCGGCGAGGAGCGAAGCGGCGCTAACCGTCAGGACGGTACGATGCGAGCGACGAATGGCGGACATGCTGGACTCTCCGGGAAGGGGCGTACGCCTTCCAAGATGAAGCGGCTTGGCGGTCTGCGCGAGAGCGGGCGGCCGCGAGCGCTCGCTCGATCCGCGCTGTTGCGCACCGTTTTGCGCCAGGGGCTTGCGTTCAAAGCGGGGAAGCGGGGTATTGTGGCAGAGCACACCTCTCCGTGCAATGCGCGTTCTTGCAGTTTCTCGCGGACCTGACAGATGGCCGATCGTTGGGAGTATTGGCGACCCCGACATTCTTCATCAATGGCCAGCGCTGGACAGGCGACGACCCTGAGGCGGAGCTGCCGACGTTCGTCCGCACGCTGCTCCGGCCCTCTACGTCGAAGTAGCGGAAGCCTGCGCGCCCGAAGGGTGCGCCGATGTGCGCGGATTGGCGTCTGCGCCAGTCTCGCGCTGCTCGCACCGGCTCCGCTGAGTGCGCAGGTCAGGCGCGACAGTGCGCGCGTGCGCATCGTGGAGAACACTACTCCGGCGTGGCTCCCGGGGTGTGCTTGGACGGTCGATCCACGCCCGGTTGTCGAAATCGGACGCGGGCGCGATGAGCACGATCTTCTTGCATACGTCAGCGGGGCAGTGATCCTGCCGACGGGCCGTGTGCTTGTCGGCAACAATGGAACGCAGTCCGTGCTGGCGTTCGATCTGGATGGCCGATTCGCCGGGCAGTGGGGCCGGCCGGGGAACGGGCCGGGCGAGTTTCGGGCAGTCGGCATCGTTCAGCTTCTCGGCCGGGACTCGGTCCTGATCGAGGATCGTGAACCGGGCGGCGGGATACGCGGGCTGACGATCTGGACGACATCCGGAAGATTCGTGCGCCGCTTCGCTGTGCCGTCGAGGGGCCCGAAGGCCGCGCAGCGCATGCTCGAAGCGTTGGGGCGGATGAAGTCCGGGGCATTCGTTGGCATTCTGCGAAGCGGGGGGATCTTCCAGCTTGAAAGCCAGCGCCTTGCGCAGCGACCCTGGTGGCTCGCGATCGTCGGTGCCGACCAGAAGATCAGTGCGACCGTCGGACCGCTGACGTCGCAGGATATCTTCGAGATGATGGTGGACATCTATCCAGAATCCCGACCCGCACCCTACTCTGCCCCCGTAACAGCGCGCGTCTTCGGCGATCGCATCTACTACACGGCGGCAAAGGCGTTCGAGATTCAGCTGTTCGACGCCAGCGGCGCGCTCCGCGAGACTTTCCGTCGCTCGATCAATCCGAAGCGTGTTGACGAGGCAGCCAAGACGGCCTTCCGGAGGTCATTCACCGCCGCGGTTGAGCTGGAAGCACAACAAATAGCGCTGAAGGGTCACGCGAAGAGCGCCCGCCTCCAGCGGCACAACCTCGGAGTGTGGCTGAGAAACGCACCATTCCCCGCCTCGGCGCCCGCCATCTCCAACTTCGTGGTTGACCAGCAGGGTTACCTGTGGGTCGAGGACTATGCGCTCTTCTCCGACACCGTAGCGACCTGGAGCATCCTCGACCCGCGAGGCCGCTATCTTGGCTCGATCCGTCGGCCGCTCGACGTCGAGACGATGTTCGTGAGCGACACGCTCGTCCTCGGCCGTGCGACGGATGCGGATGGTGTCGAGACGATGCGTGTATACCGAGTGCGCGGGCGGTTCTCCTCGCGAACGCAGCAGCGTCCCGGACAGTCCTCGTCGTCGGCAAAGCCGTGCCCGCCCAGTCTGTGATCGTCCGGGCCACCGCCCCATCGAATCGTCTCGGCGCCCCCAGCGCGCTCCCTCGGCGTCCTTCCTCTTCGCCCGGCCCGCGACGCCTCAGCGGCCCCCGCTCGTGAAGGCGTACAGCGCCGCGAGCGCCGTGGCCCAGAAGCCGAAGGACCACCCGAGCAGGCGGCCATACTGGCGCTCGATGAGTCGCTCCATCTGCGCGAACCGGGTGTCCACCTGAGCGAACCGCGCGTCAAGGCGCGCGTCGTTCTCGCGGAACAGGCTCTCGATTCTCGCGAACATGAGCTCGTTCAGCTCGCGCAGCTCGGTGCGGCTGGCGTCCACGGTCTGCATCCAGGTCACGAGGTCGCCGCCGGCGTCTTCACCGAGGGCGTCGTGCAGGCGATGGGAAAGTCGGGCGGTGACGGGCATCGGCGGAATCCCGGCGAGGAGTTCCGCCGAGTGTAATGGTAAGCTCGGCCGGATGCGTCATCAATCGGTTGCGTGACGGAGCATTTCGCCCGGCCGGCAGGCCAGCGACCCGGCTGTCGCGCGTCGTCTGCGCCTGGAGCGCGCCGTACGCGGTCGCCTGCGCCGCCGAGAGCGCGGCCAAACCCATCCGGAGGACTCTTGCGCATCGTCGCGGCAGGTCGGTGATTTGGAGACGAACCACCGGATCCGCAAGACCAACGGAGCGAACCCTGATGCGAAGGCTCGCCGGTGCGGCGCTCACGATCGTATCTCTCGCGTGGTCATCCGTGGGAGCACAGCAGCGGTACACCGACCCGTCCGGCCACCTCCGCATCGCCCTCTCCAAACAGCCGTTCGTCCCCAACGGCACCTCCCGCGGTCCCACCACGATGGCCGAGGGCGGCATCCAGGAGATCCTCGCCCGCCTCGGCGCCGTCGTCCGCGTGGACGAATCGAAGCTCACGCCCGCGCAAGACACCGAGTACGGCGGCTGGAAGCGACTCGGCTGGGCGCTCGGTCACTTCGCGAACATCGTCGAGAAGAACGAGCGCGAGGGCTGGTTCACCGTCGGCCTGTTGGGCACCTGCCCCTCGATGCCCGGACTCGTCGCGGGACTCCAGCATTCGGGGCCGTCGAGGAAGCCGATCCGGATCGGGATGCTCTGGCTCGACGCGCACCCGGACTTCAACACGCCCGAGACCACGCGCAGCGGCTCGCTCGGCGGAATGCCCGTCGCCGTCGCCACCGGCCGTGCACTGCGGCAAATGCGCCTCGACGCCACGCTCGACCCGCCGCTCGCCGACCGCGACGTCGTGATGGGCGGCGTGCGGCTCACCGATCCGCTCGAGCAGGAGCTGCTCGACCGCTCGAACATCGAGCACGTCAGCGTGGACGACCTGCGCAACGCGACGCCAGCGGTCTTCGCGCAGCTCGACCGGCTCAGCCGGAACGTGGACAAGATCTACATCCATATGGATATGGACGTGCTCGATCCGCGCGAGGTGATGGGGCACGGGAACAAGGTCCCGAACGGGCCGTCGAGCGAGCAGCTCGCCGCGCTGTTCGAGCGGATCTTCAGCCGCTACCCGAAGGCGTCGGCGATCGGCTTCGCGACGATCCCCGCGCAGGACGAAGGTGGGCTCTCGCTCGCGGCGCTGAACCGGATGATCGAGGGGGCGGTGAAGGGGGTGAAGGCGCGGGAGACCAGGCCGTAGCTCGCTCGGGGGAGGGGACGCGCTGATGCGACTGCACGCGCAACTCGCCGACATCACGACACTGAAAGTTGACGCGATCGTGAACGCGGCCAATGAGTCGCTCGCCCCGTATCGCAACGCCGGCATCACCGGCTGACGCCGTGCTCTACTCGATCCTCGCCGACCTGGTGCTCGTGGCGCACCTCGCGTTCCTGCTCTTCGTGGTGCTCGGCGGGCTGCTGGTCCTTCGCTGGCCACGTGTGGTGTGGCTGCACGTGCCGTGTGCGGTCTGGGGCGTGCTCACCGAGTTCGCGAACATCGTCTGCCCGCTCACGCCGCTCGAGATCGTGCTCCGCCAGAAGGCCGGCGGCGCCGGCTACGCAGGCGACTTTATCGGCCACTACATCACGGCCGCGCTCTATCCCGCCGGGCTCACGCGCGGCGTGCAGCTCGCGCTCGGCGCGTTCGCGGTCCTGGTCAACGTCCTCGTGTACTGGCGCGTGCTCGCGCGGCGGGCCCGGCGCCGCGCGCGTCAACTCGAGTAGTACGCCGCGTTCTCCTCGATGTAGCCCTTGGTGAGGTCACAGCCGAAGGCGGTCGCCTTCTCGCGGCCCGCGCCGAGCGCGACCTCGAGGTTCACCACCTCGACGCCGAGCGCGGCGCGCACGGCGGCCTCGTCGAAGTCGAGCCGCGCGCCGCCCTTCACGACCGCGTGACCGTTGATCCACGCGTCCGTGGCGCCGGGCGCGATCGTGCAGTCCACGCACTTGCCCACCGCCATCAGGATGCGCCCGACGTTCGGGTCGGCGCCGTGCACCATCGTCTTGATGAGCGGCGAGTTCACGAGCGACTTGGCCACGCGGCGCGCGTCGGCTTCGCTCGCGGCGCCGCGTACCGTCGCGCGGACGAGGTGCGTCGCGCCCTCGCCGTCACGCGCGAGGATCTCCGCCATCCGGATGCATCCCGCCGTGAGCGCGTCCTGGAATGCACGCGCGTCCACCGCGCCCACCACGCCGTTGGCGAGCATCGCGCAGGTGTCGGACGTGCTCGTGTCGGTGTCCACCGAGAGCATGTTGAACGAGTAATGCACGGCCTCGCGCAACATCTTGTCGAGCGCGGCCGCGACGAACGCCGCATCGGTGAAGATGTAGACGAGCATCGTCGCCAGGTTCGGCTCGATCATCCCCGAGCCCTTCGCGACCCAAGTGATCGTTGCCTTCCCCACGCCGGTGGAGAGCGCTTTGGGGTGCGTGTCGGTGGTCATGATCCCTTCGGCGCCGACGAGCGGGTCGGTCTGCAGCGCGGCCGCCATCCCGCGGATGCCGCGCTCGATCGTCTCGATCGGGAGCTGCACGCCGATCACGCCGGTCGAGCTCACGAGCACACGGTCGGGAGTCGTCGCGAACTCCGCGGCAGCGGCTGCGGCCATCCGACGTGCGTTGTCGAGGCCCTGGGCGCCGGTCGCGACGTTGCTGCACTTGCTGTTGGCGACGATCACGCGCAGCCGCCCGCCCTGGATCGTCTCGCGGCCCAGGATCACCGGCGCGCCCGGAAACTGGTTGCGCGTGAAGAGGGCGGCCGCCGCGGCGTCCTCGTCGCTCACGAACGCGGTGAGGTCCTTCGCCTGCGGTTTGAGGCCGCAGTTCACGCTCGCGCAGCGGAAGCCGCGGGGCAGGACGGGCCGATCGTGGAATTGCATTCTCTGACATTAACCATAGACTCTGGAGCAGGAGAACCCCGATGCCCCACGGACGCGTGCTCCGCTTCATTGCCCTGGCCGTTCTGGTCCTCGCCGCCGCCTGCGGCCGCGTCTGGTCCATCCATCCGCTCTTCCAGAAGGAGCAGCTCGTCGTCGAGCGAGCGCTCGTCGGTGCCTGGGCCGACTCCGCGAAGCCGCGCGGCGACCGGTGGGTCGTGCTTCCCGGAGATGAACCCTCGCACGCCTGGCTCCTCGCGATCGCCGACAGCGCGCTCGCGCGCCGGCTCGAGGCCGTGGATTTCGTGCTGCTCTCGGCGTCGGACAGCGCGTTCAACGCGCGTGCCCGACGGGATCCGGCGCTGCGTACGCGGCGCGCGCGCGACAGCGCCGCCGTGCGGCGGCTCGAGAGCGACGCCGGCGGACCGCGCGTCTTCGAACTCAGGCTCGGCCGCCTCGACGGCGTGCTCTTCGCCGACATCTCGCCGGCCTCGCTCGACGACGCCCCGCCGCACCTCGGCCGCACGCTACTCATCCCCGCGCACTGGTTCTGGCGCGTGTCGCTCGAGGGTGAGCGCGTGCGCGTGACGCCGCTCAATGAGGAGTGGCTCGTCGCGAAGATCGATTCGGGCCGCGTGGGGATCGCCCACGAGAAGGAGAACGACGACCTCGTTCTCACCGGGACGACCAGCGAGCTGCAGGCGCTCGTGAGCAAGTACGCCCGCGACTCGGCCGCGTTCCCGAGGAAGACGGAGATCGTCCTCACGCGCGCCGCCCGCTGAGACTCGCGGCGCGTGCCGGCGGCCGCGATGCAGTGCGCTGCGCCGCACGACGCCGTTGACAGCCGGCGCGGGACGCAACCATGTTAGAACGCCTCAGCCACAGTCCGGGATGGACGCGCGAGCTGGGGATCGCGATGCGTGGCAGACGCATTCTCGAACGACCGGCTGCGGCCGGTGGGAGGATGGCCAGTGCAGAGCATCGACGTCCGCTCGTCCGGCGGTGGTGTGCTCGAAGTGGACGAGGCGAGCGCCCCCGGGGTCGAGTTCCTCAAGGGCGATGTGATGACGATTCTGTGGGATCGCGGCGAGCGCGAGATCGTGGCCGCGGCGAAGAAGAAGGGAAAGCCGAGCAGGAAGGCGCCCTGCCCGAAAACGTCCGTGACGAGAAGGAAAAAGAAGAAGAAGTGATCCGGCCGCGGCCTGCGTGAGCGGGCTCCGGTCGCCTCCGGCCTGAGTGTGCGCCACCGTCGCCGACGGCATCGCGAGGAGAGACGACCTCGATGGCGGCCGACGGATTCGCCATGACGCCGGAGGGCGCGATCCGGTACCTGCTCGACCAGCAACTGCTCGACGTTCGCGACCTCGTCGAGGGTGAGGTCCGGGCCGAGGAGCTCTGGGGCCGCAACGAGAATCTCCGTGTCGTCTCCCGTGGTGCGCGAAGCTATTTCGTGAAGCAGGCGCGCCCGGGAGACGAGGACGGCTCCGCGGCGATCGCCACCGAAGCGGAGTTGTACGCGCGCGTGCACGCGGTGGCACGCGCGTGGCCGCTGCGCACTCACCTGCCGCGACTCGTCCGCCACGACCCCGCGAGGGCACTCCTGACGCTCGAGCTGGTGGTCGGCGCCCGCGGCGCGGATGAGATCGCCCGGTCGGACGCGTCTCCCGGAGTTCCGCCCATCGGCGCTGCCCTCGGAAGCGCACTCGCCGCGTGCCACGCGACGCTTCGCCCAGACGGTGAGATTGCCGCCGGTGCCGGCTTCCTGGAGTCGTCGCCGCCGACGGCGCTGGAGATCGCGCGCCCCTCTCCCGACGACCTGCGGGACATCTCCCCGGCGCAGATCGAGCTGCTCCAGCTCGTCCAGCAGCGACCGCACGTCTTCACTGCGTTCGACGACATGCGCGACGGCTGGTCGGCGAGCTCCCTGATTCACGGCGACGTCAAGTGGTCGAATGTCCTGGTGAGCGTCGAGACAACCTCCACCGGGCCGGTGAACGTCTGGCTCGTGGATTGGGAGTCTGCCTCGTGGGGAGATCCGGCATGGGACGTGGGCTCCGCGTTCCACAGCTTCCTGCTCGATTGCGTGCACGCGGCGTCCGATGAAGCGCAGGAGACCCCCGCGGCGGCGGCCACCGTGTTCGCGTCCGTGCTCCCCGCGGCAGAGCGGCAAGTGCGAATGCTGTGGGAGAACTACCTGCGCCGGACCGCGATGGAGACGGCTCTCTCGCACGCGTTTCTGAATCGGGCCGTTCGCTACGGCGCGGCGCGGCTCGTCCAGTCGGCGTACGAATGGAGCGCCGGCGAGGCGCACATGCCGCGCAGCGCGGTGGGTGCCGCACAACTCAGCGTGAATATCCTCGAGCAACCCGCGATCGCGTGCAGCGTTCTGCTGGGCATCGCCGGCGAGGCCACGGCGGCGTAGGTGAACGCGATGCGGGACGCGCTCCTCGAGGTCGCCGAGTCGCTGCGCGTACACGACGAGCGCGCGTTCTCGCTCTTCGGCGAGCGTCATGAGGCCCGGGCCTCGCACGGAGCGATAGCCGCGGATTCGGTCCTGACTCCGGAGGCGACCACGCTGCTCGGCCAGACACTGTACTCGGCGCTGCACTGTCGCCTGCCAGGTGACGCTCCGCCGAACCCGGCGAGATCGGGTGACCGGAAGGGAGCGCTCGATTTCGCCCAGCGGCTGTCGGACGCGAACTGCGGAACCGGGACGTGGCAGTCGGGATGGACCGTGCGCTCGATCGCAGCGGACGGGCAGGTCGTGGCGGAGATCTTCGACCTTTCCTTCTGGGTGAGCCCCTCGGACGTTCGCGCGGCCTCAGGTCCCGTCGAGGCGGGTTGCCCGGTGCAGGTGCGCGTCCCGAAGGAGTACCGTCAGCTGCACTCCGGCTTCTACACGGCCCTCGGCGATGCGGACGAGGATCTGGAATCCTCCCCCTCCGTCCGCGTGTACTGGAACGTCCACCCGGGGGGCGCTGTCGCGCTGACCGCGCAATTGACGGCGGCGCTCAACGAGTCGCGCGTGCCGTTTCTGCTCAAGGTGGCTGACGACCCGGGGTCGTTCGCGCGCTGCGACAGCGCCGTGCTCTATCTCCCGCGAGCGCGTTACCGCGCGACCGTTCCGCTGCTCGCGGCGACGCATCGGCGGCTGCGAGAGTTCATGAGGGCCCCGCTCTCCGCGTTCGTGAAGCGGCTCGCGCACGGCCTCGGCGCCGCGGACGACCCCGGCGACGGGTCGAGCTTCGGCGAGCACCGCTGCCGGCTCGTGGCGGCGACGCTGGCCCGTCCGGAGGCCGCGCTCGCCACGTCGGTGGGCGAGCGGCTCGATGCCGTGCGCACCGCGCTGCGCCGGGACGGGTACGACCCCGCGGCGCTCTTTCTCAATCCGGGCTCCGCCGACGACTTCGAGCCCTTCGACGACCGAGCGCCGAATGCGCATTGATGCGGCCGCCTCGCTCGACGTTGCCGCGTCCATCGCCCGTCATCTCTGCGACACGGCGTTCGAGTACGGTGGGCGCCACGCGTGGGTGGGCGCCACGCAGGACGCCGATGAGGACTCCGGCGCTCTCACGTTTGCGTGTGCGACGCTCGGACCGGATCTCTCCCGTGGCACGAGCGGCATTGCGCTCTTTCTCTGCGAGATGTGGGCTCGCTCGGGCGATCCGCGCTTTCGCGATGCGGCCGAGGGCGGGGTCCGCCACGCGCTGTCGCGACTCGGAAAGGTGCCACGCCCCGTCCGGTTCGGGTTCTACTCCGGGCATGTGGGAATCGCGTATGCGGCGGCGCGCATTGGCCGGCTGCTCGATCGAGCCGATCTCGTGGCGCGAGCGAGTGAGCTGCTCGCCGATCTCGCCAACGATACCGAGGAACCACTTCGTCTCGATGTGCTCGACGGCGCCGCCGGCGCCGCACCCGCACTGCTCGTGCTGGCGGAGCAGATGGCGCAGCCGCGCCTCGCGAGCCTGGCAGAGACTCTCGGTGATCGGATGCTCGGCGCGGCAACCAGGCAGAGCGAAGGGCTGTCGTGGGGCGAAGCGGAGCCGGCTGATGGAGCGGCCCCGCACCTGACCGGCCTCGCCCACGGAGCGGCCGGATTTGGCTGGTCGTTGTTCGAACTGTACGCCGCGACCGGCGAGAAGCGATTCCGCGATGGTGCCGAGGAGGCGTTCCGGTGGGAGAACCACTGGTTCCGCGTGGATCGGGAGAACTGGCCGGATTTCCGCGATTTCGACGGTGAGACTGCACAAGCGCCGTGCCGGGTGGCGTGGTGTGATGGCGCCCCGGGAATCGGTCTCACTCGCCTGCGTGCGCTCGAGATTCACCCGGACGCGCAACATCGCCGGGACGCCGAAGCCGCCGTCAGGACGGCGAAGCGAGCGCTGCGCGATGAGAGCCTCGCGCCCGGCAGTGACTTCTCGCCCTGCCGTGGACTGACGGGAACAGGCGAGTTCCTCCTGCGCGCCGCCGATGTGCTCAGTGACGACGAGGCCCGGGCGATGGTGCTGGAGGCAGCCGCCCTGGGCGCGGCGCGCTACGCGCACACACCGGAGACGTGGCCCTGCGGAGTGGCGCGGGGGAGCACGCCATCGTTCATGCCGGGACTCGCCGGCATCGGCTATTTCTACCTCAGGCTCGCGGTCCCCGGACTTCCCTCACTGTTGCTGCTGAGGCCCGGGCCGGGACACTCCGGCTGAACGTGGGAGGGGCGGGTGTTCGGCGCTGCCGCGGCAGGTGCGGGAGCGCTGGCTCCGGCTTCGCATTCCCCATACGTTAGAGGCTCCGACATCCCGGATGCCGCCGATGGACCTGCGGGACCAGCTTCAGGCTACCCTCGGCGCCGCCTACACACTTGAGCGTGAGCTTGGCGGCGGCATGGCGCGGGTATTCGTCGCCCGGGAGACCGCGCTCGACCGCAAGGTCGTGATGAAGGTGCTCCCGCCCGAGCTGGCGGCGAGCGTCTCGACGGAGCGGTTCCGGCGTGAGATCATGCTCGCGGCGCGACTCCAGCACGCGCACATCGTGCCCTTGCTCGCCGCGGGCGAGAGCGGGGCGTTGCCGTACTTCACGATGCCGTTCGTCGAAGGCGAGTCGCTGCGCGTGCGCCTCGCGCGGCACGGCGAGCTCCCGGTGGCCGAGGCGGTGCGGATTCTGCGCGAGATCGCGAGTGCGCTCGCCTACGCGCACGAGCACGGCGTCGTGCACCGCGACATCAAGCCGGACAACGTGCTCCTGTCGGCCGGGGCCGCGATGGTGAGCGACTTCGGCGTGGCGAAGGCGCTCACGGAATCGTCCACCGTCGCGTACGGCCGCGCGACCTCCGCCGGCCTCGCGCTCGGCACACCGGCGTATATGGCGCCGGAGCAGGCGAGCGCGGACCCGGCGATTGACCACCGCGCGGACATCTACGCCTTCGGCGTCCTGGCGTATGAAGCGCTCACCGGCCAACCGCCGTTCACCGGCCGCACCCCACAGGGCCTTCTCGCCGCGCAGCTCGCGGAACCGCCCGAGCCGATCACCAGCCGTCGCGCCAACATTCCCTCCGCCCTCGCCGCACTGGTGATGCACTGCCTGGAGAAGCGGCCGGCCGACCGGCCGCAGACGGCGGGCGAGATCGTGCACATTCTCGACGACGTGAAGACGCCGAGCGGCGGGATGCAGCCTCAGGACGCAACGGGGGCATCGGGCGCGCGCGCGGCGCTCACGTTCGGGCGCAGGGACGTGCTCATCGGCCTCGCCGCCGTCGTGCTCGTGGGCGCGACCGCCACCGCGATATTGTTGCGCGACCGCACGACGCCGACGGCGTCGGACCGTTCCGGCGCGAACGCGTCGCTCGCGCGCGACGCGAGGGAGATCGCCGTGATCCCGTTCGTGAACGTCGGAGGCGACGCGAACGAGTACTTCGCCGACGGGCTGACCGACGAACTCGCGGACGCGCTCGCACGCCTTCCCGGCGTGCGCGTCGCCGCGCGGAGCTCCGCGTATTCGTTCAAGGGGAAGAACGTGGACGCCAGCGACGTCGGGCGGACGCTGCACGTCGGCTCGCTCGTGCAGGGGAGCGTGCGGCACGCGCCCGGCCGCGTGAGGGTGACGGCCGCACTGGTGAATGCGTCCGACGGTCTCACCCTCTGGTCCCGGAGTTACGACAAGGGCCTCAGGGACGTCCTCGCGCTGCAGAACGAAATCGCGCAGGCGATTGCCGGCGCGCTCAACGTGACGCTGGGCGGCGGGGCGCGCGCGCTGGTCACCGTAGGCACCGAGAGCGTCGAGGCCCACGACCTCTACCTGCAGGGCAACTTCCACCTGCAGAGATACACGGAGAGCGACATCCGGAAGTCTCTGGCGCTCTTCGCGCGCGCGATCGGCACCGATTCGACGTACGCCGCGCCGTGGGCGGGAACCGCGCGTGCGTGGATCAACCTCGCGGACGACTGGCTCCCTCCGCGCGACGCGTATCCGAAGGCGAGGCAGGCGGCGCGGCGCGCGCTGGCGCTCGATTCGACCAGTGCCGACGCGCACGCGCGACTCGCCCTCATCGAGATGGGCTATCAGTGGAACTTCGCGGCCGCGGAGCGGGAGCTCCGGCGCGCGCTGGCGCTCGAGCCGCGAAGCATCGAGGCGCGCGGCTGGTTGGCGGACGTCCTGTGGAGACGCGGCATGCGCGACTCGGCGCTGGCCCTGGCGCGCAGCGCGGTCGAGGTGGATCCGGCATCGCTCGACGCGCCGAGAGGGCTTGCGTATCGGCTGATCCGCGCGAAGCAACTGGACAGCGCCGAAGCGTGGCTCGACAGAGCGCGCGAGCTCGATCCCCAACACAGTCGCCTCCCCGGTGATTTCGCCCAGTTGCGGATGGCGCAGGGCCGGTGGGCCGACGCGCTGCGGGAACTCGAGGCCAGTTCTGCCTTCGTGCCGCTCCCCCTGTCTCAGCGCGCGGTCTGCGAGGCCCGTCTCGGGCGTTCCGCCAACGCGCGGCGGCTCCTGGCCACGCTCGAGGCCGAACGGTCGAAGCGCTACGTGGCTGCCGACCTGGTCGCGAACGGATACGCGGCACTCGGCGATCGCGATGCGGCGTTCCGGTGGCTGGATCTGGCATTCGCGGAGCGGTCATCCGGCCTGATCAACCTGACCGATCCCAACTGGGATCCGATCCGCGACGATCCGCGTTTTCGCGCGCTGCAGCGGCGGATCGAGTCCAGTCGCGGTACGCCCTGAAGCGATGCCGCCCGCCGACCCTCGCGGCGCGCGCCGGGGTCGAAGGACTCGTCAGGCACGCGCAGCGTCCCAAGTGGACGCCCGGCAACGGCGGTCCCTGCCTGCACACCATCGTCCCGGACCCCGTCAATCGCCAACGCATGCTCGTCGCGATGTCCGCCGCCGGCTGCTATCGCACCGAGGATGGCGGCAAGAGCTGGAAGGCGCGCAACACCGGCGTGCGGGCCGAGTTCCAGCCGGAGAAGTATCCCGAGTTCGGGCAGTGCGTGCACAAGGTCGTGCATCATCCGTCGAAGCCCGAGCGGCTCTTCATGCAGAACCACGGCGGACTCTTCCGGAGCGACAACTGGGGCGACAACTGGAAGGAAATCCCCAACGAGCCGAAGAAGGAATACTCCGACTTCTGGTTCGCGATGCAGATGCATCCGCGCGACCCGGACACGGTCTACATCGTGCCGCTCGACTCCGTCATCCGCTGCTCGCCGAAAGCGCGGCTCCGTGTCTATCGCACGAAGAACGCGGGTGCGTCGTGGGAGGCGCTCGAGAAGGGGCTGCCGCAGCGACGCGCGTACGAAACGGTGCTGCGCGACGCGCTCACCGCCGACACGCACGATCCTGTGGGCCTCTACTTCGGCACGCGCAGCGGAAAGCTCTTCGCCTCGGCCGACGAGGGGGCGTCGTGGAAGCCGGTTCCAGCCGCGCTCCCGCCGATTGTCTGCGTGAAGGCCGCCGTCATCGGGCGCAGCCCCTCCTCGTAGTCGGCCGGGCGACGAGACGACGGGGCGACGGGGGCGACGGAGGCAACGACGTTGGCGATCTCGATCGCACTGCCGAACGCACTGCAGCCGCACGCGCGCGGCATGGGCGTGGTGCAGGTTGATGCGCGGTGCGACACGCTCCGCGACGCGCTCGCGGCGCTGCGCGATCGGTACCCGGGCGTCGTCGAGCGGGTGCTCACCGAGCAGGGCATCGTGCGCGAGCACGTGAATCTCTTCGTCGGCGAGGAAAACTCGCGCTTCCTCGGAGGGCTCGCCGCGCCGGTGACGGACGGCGACACGATCGAGATCGTCCCGGCGGTGAGCGGCGGGTAGGGAGGACGATCCCGCGAACACGCTCGCATTCGAGCGAAGTGACCCGGAGAGGTATCAGTCTCCTGTCTCAAAAGCGTCTTCAGCGCAGGTGGCCAGTTTTTTCTTCGCTGCTTGCATTACTGACGAATTCGTGTCTGCGCTGTCCTGATTGTGCGCGAGACGCCACGAATGCGAGACCAAATCCTGCAATTCGTAGACGTCGACGCTGTCGATTGCTGTACAGAAACTGCGTATTGAACAGTGTGCTCGGGCAACGCATCGTGTGCGAGTTGGGGACCACCTTTATGAAGCGACGGGCGTCGAGCGCGCGGGCTCTGCCCTTCTTACTCCGGACATCGAGGTAGAGCGGACATTCTCGAGGCGGGCGTCGGTGCGGGTGCTCGCAGTGCTCAGACCGCGACGATCGTGCAGATCCATCTGTGAAGTCGCCGCAGACTGGAGTTGTGACCCATCTTGCTGTTCCGACGAAGGCGCCCAGCGCGGTGCCGACAGGCGCCGGGCCTGTTCGCGATTCGTGTGCGGGGTTGATGCGGCGACGTCGCAATCCGTTTCATTACCCTTCCAGCAAGGAGTCGAGTATGACACGGCGCAAACTCACGTTCCTCGCGAGCACGGTAGCGCTATCCGGAATGTTGCACCTTTCGTCACCGCCCGGCGCCGCCGCGCGCACGACCGCTTCAGATTGCATCGTCTGCGGGATGTGGTTTGAGTGCCCCGACGTGGCTGAGCAAACCTATGTCTGCCAGGAGTACTGCGACTCGTATCCCGCCGGTTATTGCGAGTGGGATCCGCGGTGCGGAACGGGGATCGCTGTGGTTTGCGCCTAGCACGGCGTTCCTAGCGAGCGACTCCGTATGTCCGCGAGGGAACCTCGCAGGTGGCTCGAGCAATTGGCTACGGTCGTCATAGTGCTTGCTGCGGTGACCGTGGCGGCTGCTAGCCTTCACCGTGAATTCGTCGGGTCAAAAGGCGCGCGCCCGGCCGGTCCGTCCTTTGGTCCACCTACATTCGTTGCGAACTGGGAATCCATCGCGACGAGCGGAACGCCCATTGGAAACCCCGCTGTGAAAGTGAGGATTATTGAATTTGCCGACTTGGAGTGTCCGTTCTGTCGAGCGTTCCACCTCCGGGTTGACTCGCTGCCCTCGCACGTTAGGCGAGACGTCGCACTGGTATTCATCCACTATCCGCTTCCTTACCATCGTTTCGCCCTGCCGAGCGCACGCGCGCTCGAGTGCGCGGGAGCCCAAGGCAGGTTCGGGGAGTTCTTGGATGCGGTATACGCCCGCCAGGATTCGCTTGGTCTCAAGACGTGGACGGCCTTCGCGATGGCAGCAGGAGTGTCTGACCAGTCCGCCTTCTCGCGATGCGCATCCGACACGGCCGAAATCGTGAAGGTCAAAGTGGGGCGCGACGTTGGTGACCGCCTTGGTGTGCGAGGTACGCCGACGGTCATTGTAAACGGGTGGCGGTTCCCGACGGCGCCCGACCTTCCACACCTTGCAGACGCGATTGAACGCTTGCTTGCGGGCCGTAGTCCAGCTCAGGTACGATAGAGGCGTGCGGGTCCGCAGCGCGGCCGGTCAGGAGTCGAAGCGGCTGGACAGATCTTGCGGGTCGCCTCGGTGTGCGCAGCTGTGGCAACGCTCCCCGCACAAGGGGGTGGGCTGATGGGTTGCCCATTTGCGGTTGTTCGCAGGGGCCGATCGCGCTTGCTGGTCCGGTGGGCCGGGGCCGCACTGTGCATCGCGGTCGTGGCGGCGGGAGCACAGGACCCGGTCGTGGCGCGGCCCCGTGGAGTTGTCCTCAGGGTAGTTGACGGCGCCTCCGGTGCTGGAATAGACGCGGCAGAGGTGACCGCGGTCGGCACCGGCGACGTCGCTCGCACGACGCCCGACGGGTTGGTCACGCTGCCGAACCGTGACCGACTTGGGGGTATGGAGGTGCGTGTCCGCAAGCTCGGGTTCACGGTGCTCGACACGTTGTTGCAGCTCAGTGAACGCGACACCGTCCCCATCGTCCTCCGGCTCGTGCGCCTGGCCCAACTCACCGCGGTCACCATCCGGGACACAGCTCCCGGCTTCCTCTCGCCGGCGATGCAGGGGTTCGAGGCGAGGCGCAAGGCCGGGATCGGCCGCTTTTTCCCGCCCGACGTCCTTCGCAAGATGGAAGACCGGGGCCTGTTCAGACTTCGATCCGCGCTCCAGGCACTTGGCTACGTACAGCGCCCCAACCCCCTTCGTCCGAGGTGCCGACCGCAGTACATTCTTGACGGTCGGCGCGTTGCGGACCTCCCGGACAGATTTGACGACACAGAGACGCGGTACTATCAGGCCATCGAGTACTACCCGAGTGAGCTTACGACACCCGTTCAATGGGCCGGACCATCGGCACGCTGCGGCACGCTCGTGTTCTGGTCGCGCGAGCGCTGAGTGTGCGCGAAACCAGACTGTGCACCGTGCTCAGGAGATGCCGGGCGGTCACTTCTGATGAAGCGCGAGGAGCTCGGCGAGATGACGCCTTGCGGAGTCAGTCACTGCGCACGCGCTGTCTTGGTGACCGCTTGCTCGGCGCTTCTCGCCACCTGGCAGCAGGGCGCGCGGGGACCGACCGTCGCCGCCATTGATGGATGCGGCGGTGTTATGGTGGACGGAGCGGCCGCCGCGCAGGGCCCTACAGGAGCTGCAACCTGAGGTGATGGTGTGGCGGTTGGTGGCGTCGCGGCGTCCACTCCGTCAGGCGAGACAGCGGAGGGTAATGTCGAAGATCTCGCCTGTATTGGGCTCGCTCCTTGTCGCAGTGCCATTAGCGGCCGGCGTTCCGCAGTCAATCCCGGTCAGTGCACTGAAACCGGCGAACGCGACGATCAAGGAAGAGTTCACCTCCGTCGTCTCCGTACGTGAACTCGCGGATCGCCGGGTGCTCGTCGTCGTCGACCGGGACCAGCGCGTAGTGGTCGCAGACCTGCGATCGGGTACGGTAACTCAAGTCGGGCGGCAGGGAAACGGACCGGAGGAGTACCGCTTCCCGCTGTGGCTGCTGGCGGTCGCGAGAGCCGAGCCGTATTGCGTGGACTGGCGCGGCGCAGATGGCCGAGCGATCATCGGCACGCCGCTACGCATCACGCTGAAGAAACTGACCGAGCGTGACAAGTAGGTGATCATGGACTCGTTTCCACGGCGCCCCAACCGAATGCCGGACTTTGACTTCACTGCGTTTCCGGCGAGCGTGCCGCCCTTCCAGCGACCAGCGCTCATTGCAGCGACAGACGGGAACCTCGTCATCGCGCGCACGAGGACTGCGAGTGAACGTGTTTCGCGTTACGACGTGATAGATCGCCGCGGCCGTCTCGTGCGTGAGATCACCATTCCACCAAGTGAGAGGATCGTCGGCTTCGGCACTGGCTCGGTGTATGTGGTCTCGACGGACGCCGACGGCATCCAGCGGGTGCGCAGACACCCTTGGCCCTGAAGCGCGGGTCTTTTGATCGCGCGCCTTCTGATCGTGGGCCTTCAAGCGCGGCCGGTCAGCGACCCTCCACCTCGCGCAGCGCCTGCTCGAGCGTCGCGACCAGCAGATCGGCGTCCTCCTCGTTGAAGGGCATCGGCGGCCGGATCTTCACGACGTTGTGATGCGGTCCGTCCGTGCCGAGCAGGATGCCCCGCTCGCGCATCCGGTTGGCGACGAACTGCGCCTCGTCACCGGCCGGCTCCAGAGTCTCGCGATTGCGGACGAGTTCCACGCCGAGGAAGAACCCCGATCCGCGTACGTCTCCCACGAGGGCGAACTGCTCGACGAACGGCCGCAGCCCGGCGAGCATCCGCTCGCCCACGCGGAGCGCGTGCGCCTGCAACCCCTCGTCGCGCAGCACGTCCAGGACGGCGATGCCGATCGCGCACGAGACGGTGTTCCCGCCGAAGGTGCTGAAGAACTCCATCCCGTTGTCGAACGAGGCGGCGATCTCCGCGGTCGTCACCACCGCGCCGATGGGGTGCCCGTTGCCGAGCGGCTTCCCCATCACGACGATGTCGGGGACGACGCCCTGTGCCTCGAAGGCCCAGAAGTGCGTCCCCATCCTGCCGAGCCCGGTCTGCACCTCGTCGGCGATGCAGACGCCGCCGGCCCCGCGCACGTGCCGGTACGCCTCGGCGAGATAGCCGGTGGGGAAGATGATCTGTCCGCCGACGCTCGGGCACGTCTCGGCGATGAATCCCGCGAGCCCGCACCCGTCCGCGCGCAGGCGCGCGACGATCTCCGCGACGTGCCGCGCGTACTTGGGGCCCGCCTCGCGGTCGCCGCGCCTGTGCGCCCCGCGGTAGACGTCGGGCACCGGCGCGACGTGCACCCACTCCGGCGCGCCGCCGCCCCCGGGCCCCGCGTGCTTGTATGGGCTCAACTCGATCAGCGCCGTCGTATTCCCGTGATACCCGGCTTCGAGCACGATCATGTCGCGCTGCCCTGTGTGCGCGCGCGCGAGCCGGAGCGCCAGCTCATTCGCCTCGCTCGCCGAGTTGACGAAGAAGCAGACGCGGAGCGGTTCCGGGAGCGTCGAGGAAAGGCGCTCAGCGTATTCGGGAAGGAGATCGCTCAGGTAGCGCGTGTTGGTGTTGAGCAGCGCCATCTGCTCGGCGCCCGCCCGCACGACGCGCGGATGGCAGTGCCCGACGTGCGCGACGTTGTTGTACGCGTCCAGGTACCGCCGTCCCTCGTCGTCGAACAGGTACTGTTTCCAGCCGCGCACGATCCTGACCGGGTTGCTGTAGGAGATGCCGAGATTCCGGCCGATGTGCCGCGCGCGCGCCGCGAGCGTCTCCGCCTTTGTGGGCGCGCGCTCCGAAACGCTCGCGCCGGCCGGCGCCGGCCCGCACGCCTGGCGAAACACCGCCTCCGCGAGATCGAAGGGAATCGCGGCGAGCCTGGGCAGCGCGCGCTGGATCGGTTCCTGGCTGATCCCGAGATACGCGTTGTCCGGCCGCGCGCGCTGCTGCGAGGCGGCGATGCAGACGCTGGCACAGAGTCGCATCGCGACGAGCCCTTGGAGCGCGCCCAGCTCGGCGTCCTCCAGCGGACGCATCGCGTGATAGCCGCGCACGACGTGCGCAGCGGCGGCCAGCAGATCCGGCGCATCGAGAATCGCGTACGCGACGGCGACGGCCAGCTCGGCCACCGCGTACCCGAAGACCATGTCCCCGAAGTCCACGATGCCGCTCACGCGGAGGCCGCGCCCCCCACCGCCGTCGTCCACCAGCACGTTGAAGTCGTTGAGGTCGTCGTGCAGCGCGGACCGGCGGAGGCCGGAGAGAAGCGGCGCCGCGTGTCGGTCGAACCCGCGCGTGAGCGCCTCCACGGCCGTTCCGATCTCGCGACCACCGATCGCCGAGCGGTGCTCGTCAGTGAGGCGGCGCGCGTGGGTGAGATCCCAGTAGAACTCGCGGTGGATCGCGTCGTGGTCGAAATCCGCGAGTCCGCGACTCACGGCGCCCGCAGCGCGCCCCAGATCCTCGAGCAGCGCGGCCGGGCGTGGCGAGACCGTTCCCAGCGGCACTCCCGGGAGCCACGTGATCGCCCAGACTGAGTGGCGCCGGTCGTGCGGCCCGGGCACTTCGATGATGCTCGCGCCGCTCGCGGCCGGCACCACGCGCGGCACGATGCTCAGGGTCCGCGAGAGGTGCGCCATCGCCCGCTGCTGCGCATCGAGCATCGCGCGGTCTTCCGACGCGTTGGCGATCTTCAGCACGAGGCGATCGCCGGACGTCGCTTGGAGCACGAAGTTCTGGTCGCGCTCGCTGGGCAGCGCGCTCGCCGTCACGTCGAGCGCCCAGTGTGCGCGCGCCAGCGCGCGGGCGTCGTCGGGGCTGAAGCGGGGAGCCTCGTCGAGCCGGGGGAATGGCAGGAGGCGGTCGCTGCCGGGGCGGCCCATGGCGGCCAATCTAGTTATTCAGCGCTCGAACGCGCACAATTGCCGGGCTGGCACAACCGTTCAACCAGGGAAGTCCACCATGTCCACGTTCACCGCTCGCCTTCTGCGCGTCGTCGCCGGCGTCTCGTTGATCCTTCCGCTGTCGCTCCTCGCGCAGCGCGGCGGCCCGCAGCCGCCCCGCGACCCGATGCAGGAAGGGCTCCCGCTCAAGCCGAGCCGGACCATCAACTTCACCACGAAAGTCGGCCACTGGATGTCGGTGGACGTCAGCCCCGATGGCCAGACGCTCGTGTTCGACCTCTTGGGCGATCTCTACACGATGCCGATCACGGGCGGCAAGGCCACGCCGCTCACGCGCGGGATGGGGATGGACGGCCAGCCGCGCTTCTCCCCCGACGGCAGGAAGGTCGTGTTCGTGAGCGACAAGGACGGCGGGTGGAACGTCTGGACGCTCTCGCTCGACAAGAAGGACACCGTCCAGGTCACGCGCGGCAAGACGAACTCGTACGAGTCGCCGGAGTTCACGCCCGACGGGAAGTATGTGATCGTCTCGCGTGGCACCAAGCTCTGGATGTTCCACACCGAGGGCGGGCAGGGGCAGCAGGTGATTCGCCCGGCCGCGGAGCCCGCGGCCGCGGGGCGCGGCGGCGGCGGCGCCGACGTGATCCGCGAGATGGGCGCCGCGTTCGGACGCGAGGCGCGCTACGTCTGGTTCGCGCAGCGGCGCGGCAGCTGGATCTACAACACGCCGATGAGCGACTACGACCTCGCCGTCTACGACCGCGAATCGGGCACGACGAACGTGCGGGAGAACCGTTGGGGCTCGGCGTTCCGGCCGACGCTCTCGCCGGACGGGCGATGGCTCGTCTACGGCACGCGCCACATTGACGAGACGCGGCTCCGCCTTCGCGACCTTCGCTCGAGCGAAGAGCGTTGGCTGGTCTACCCCGTACAGCGCGACGACCAGGAGTCGCGCGCGTCGCTCGACGTCTACCCGGGGATGAGCTTCACGCCGGACTCGCGCTACCTCATCGCGACGTGGAACGGCAGGCTCTGGAAGGTGCCGGTGGCGGAGGCCGGCGCGCCGGCGGAGATCCCGTTCGAGGCCGACGTGGTGCAGGCCCTGGGCCCGGCGGTGCGCTTCCAGTACCCGATGAGCGACTCCGCGACCTTCGTGGCGAAGCAGATTCGCGATGCGGTGGCGTCGCCTGACGGACGAAGGCTCGCCTTCGTGGCGCTCGATCAGCTCTACCTGATGGACTACCCGAACGGGACGCCGCGCCGCGCAACCGACGCCGCGGTGGGCGAGTACCAGCCGGCGTGGAGCCCCGACGGCCAGTGGATCGCGTACACGACGTGGAGCAATGAAGAGGGTGGCGCGCTCTATCGCGTGCGCGCCGACGGAAGCGCACGCCCGCAGCGGCTCACGACGGCGTCGGCGTTCTGGCAGGAACCGGTGTTCTCACCCGACGGCCAGCGCGTGGTCGCGATCCGTGGGCCGGCCCGCGCGTTCCGCGAATCACTCGGCGCCGGCGGACGTGGCGGCGGCGCGGAAGACCTCGTGTGGGTCCCGGCCGCGGGCGGCGAGGCGACCTTCATCGCGCCCTCGAGCGGCATCTCCAGCCCGCACTTTACGAAGGACGGCGACCGCGTCTACGCCTATGGCGGCGGGCGAGGGCTCGTCTCGATGCGGTGGGATGGCACCGACGTGAAATCGCACGTCCGCGTCACGGGCGGCGGTGGTGCGGGCGGCGGACGGGGCGGCGGCGCGAGCTGGCTCAAGATCTCACCCAACGGGGAACAGGCGCTAGCGCAGATCCAGAGCGACCTCTACCTCGTGACCATTCCGTGGGTCGGCGGCACCGAGCCGACGGTCAGCATCGGCGCGACGCCGGACCAGTCCACCTTCCCCACGAAGAAGCTCACCGACATCGGCGCGCAGTTCCCGTCGTGGGGCGCCGACGGAAAGACCGTGCACTGGTCCATCGGCAACGCGCACGTGGTCTACGACATTGACCGCGGCAGGGCGTTCGACGATTCGGTGCGGCGCGCCAACGCGGGCCGCGGCGCCGGCGGGGGCGGTGACACATCCGGCGCGCCGGGCGCGGGTGGCCGCGGCGGCGGCCGCGGCGGCGCGCAGCTTCCGCAGTTCACGCCCGCAGAGACGCGCATCCGGATCACGGCGCCGCGCGACATCCCCTCCGGGTCCGCCGTGCTCAAGGGCGCGCGCGTCGTCACGATGAAAGGGAAAGAAGTCCTCGAGAACGCCGACATCGTCATCACGAACAACAGGATCAGCGCGGTCGGCCGGAGCGGGAGCGTGCGGATCCCCGCGGGCGCGCGGGTGGTGGACGTGAAGGGCAAGACGATCGTCCCCGGCTTCGTGGACACGCACGCGCACCTGCGCCTCGCCGCCGGCGTCCACCGCGAGCCCGTGTGGAGCTACGTCGTGAACCTCGCCTACGGCGTGACCACGGCGCGCGACCCGCAGACGGGCTCCACGGACGTGCTCTCCTACGAGGACCAGGTGACCGCCGGCAAGTTCGTCGGGCCGCGCATCTACTCCACCGGCCCGGGCGTGTTCGGCGCCGAGAACATCCGCGACCTCGAGCACGCGCGAAAGGTGCTCAGGCGCTACAGCGACTACTACGACACCAAGACGCTCAAGCAGTACGTCGCCGGGAACCGCGAGCAGCGGCAGTGGATCATCCAGGCGGCGAACGAGCTCAAGCTGATGCCCACGACCGAGGGCTCGCTCGACATCAAGATGAACGTGACCGAGATGATTGACGGCTACAGCGGCCACGAGCACACCATCCCGACCTTCCCGCTCCAGCCCGATCTCATCCGGTTGCTGAAGGAATCGGGGATCGCCTACACGCCCACGATCATCGTCGCCTACGGCGGGCCGTGGGCGGAGAACTACTGGTATGAGAAGGAAGACCTGCTGAACGACGCGAAGCTGAAGCGCTTCACGCCGTGGGCCGACCTCGAGGGGAAGATCCTGCGCCGCGGCGGTTCGGCGGGCGCGGTGACCACGGGCGCGAGCGCCGGCTGGTTCCACGACAACCAGTACATCATGAAGCACGTCGGAATCGACATGAAGAACATCGTCGAGGCGGGCGGCATCGTGGGCGTCGGCTCGCACGGGCAGCTCCAGGGGCTTGGCTTCCACTGGGAGCTGTGGAACATCGCGATGGGCGGGATGTCGAATCACGACGCGCTGCGCGTGGCGACGATCATCGGCGCGCAGGCGATCGGGCTGGAGAAGGACGTCGGCTCGGTGGAGGTCGGGAAGATGGCGGACCTGCTGGTGCTCGACCGGAACCCGCTGCAGAACCTCCGCAACACGACGGCCATCCGCTACGTGATGAAGAACGGACGGCTCTACGATGGGAACTCGCTCGATGAGATCTGGCCGCGGCAGAAAAAGGCGGGGCCGTTCTACTGGCAGGAGGAAGAGCCGGGGACGAAGTCGAGCAAGCACTGAGTGCTGTCGCGGGTTCGGAGTCGGCGGCGGAGCGGTGGGGAACATTGGGGAGCGGACAACTGGAGAGCGATCTGATGTCTGAAATAACGATGGCGCCTGGCCTGGCGGACCTCGAGTCGTACTTGACCGAGGAGGAGATCTCGAGCGAGATGGACCGCCGCCGCTTCCTCCTGCTCGCCGCCACCGCGGCGGCCGCCGCGGGCACGTTCGGCGTCGGTGCCTCCGCGGCATCCGCGCAAGCGCCCACGCCGAACCCGCAGCAGCAGCCGCCGCCGCTCCCGCCGCTCGGCCAGGGCGAACCGCCCGCGATGCAGTTTCAGGCGTATCCCGGCGGTACGGGCGCGTTCCTGGAGAAGCTCGCGAAGGAGCGCGGGCGGGCGAGCTTCGAGCGATCGAAGTTCAGGGTCGAGAAGTGGAGCGGAGCCGTTCCCGCGAGCGAAGAGGAGATCGCGTTCCTCCCGGTGCATCGCCTCGCCGCGCTCATCGAGGCGAAGAAGCTCTCGCCCGTCACGCTCACGAACATCTATCTCACCCGGCTCAAGCGCTTCAACCCCACGCTGCTCTGCGCGGTCACGATCCTCGAGGGCCCCGCGCGCGAGGCCGCGCAGCAAGCGGAGAACGAGATCAGGGCCGGCCGCTACCGCGGGCCGCTCCACGGCATTCCGTGGGGCGTGAAGGATCTCTTCGCCGTGAAGGGCTACCCGACCACCTGGGGCTCGAAGGACTTCGAGAACCAGGTCATTGACGTGGACTCCGAGCTCGTCGTGCGCATGCGCGACGCAGGGGCGATCCTCATCGCGAAGCTCGCGACCGGCCTCTTCGCGAACAACGACCGCTGGTTCCGCGGGCAGACGAAGAATCCCTGGTTCACGGCGCAGGGATCGAGCGGCTCCTCCGCCGGCCCCGCGTCGGCCACCGCCGCCGGCTGCGTCGCCTTCGCGATCGGCACCGAGACGCAGGGCTCGATCGTCTCGCCCACGATCCGCTGCGGGCTCTCCGCGCTCCGGCCGACATTCGGACGCGTGAGCCGCCACGGCGGAATGGTGCTCGCGTGGAGCATGGACAAGGCGGGACCCATCTGCCGGACGATCGAGGACTGCGCGCTCGTGTTCAACGCGATTCACGGCGCCGACGAGAAGGACCCCGCGACCGTGACCGCACCCTTCCAGTTCGACCGCAACGCGGATCTCTCGAAGCTCCGCATCGGCTTCGACGATCGCGCGCCGAAGGAGTTCGTGGACAAGCTCCGCGAGCTGGGCGCGAACCCGAAGTCCGTGGGCGCGCGGCCGGCCGTCGCCGGTGGCGGTGGTGGCGGGCTCGGCGTGGAGTCCGCCGCCGCGTTCGACTACTACGTGACGAAGAAGGCACAGGAGATGAGCATTGACCTCAAGGTGCTCACCGACTCGCTCGCCGCGGCGGGCGGTCGTGGAGGCGGACGCGGGGGCGGGCGCGGTGGTGGCGGCGGTGGTGGGCGGGGCGCGCCCGGCGACAGCACGGCGGCGGGACGTGGTGGGCGCGGTGGTGGCGGCGGTGGTGGCGCAGGTCGCGGCGCGGGCGAACCTCTCGTCGATCCCGGCCCCGCGGTGGAAGGCACGAACAACGTCAACCGCTTCGCGCGCGGGCGGACGGCGACCGCGCTCGATTTCATCCAGGGACAGCGCCGCCGGCTGATCCTGATGCGCGAGATGGCCGAGTTCATGAAGGACCTCGACCTGTACGTGAGCGGCACGGGCGACGTCGGACTCACGAACCAGACCGGCCACCCGGCCGCGGTCGTGCCCTACGCGTGGCGTGACGACGAACACCCGCAGCCGCTCTGCACGACCGTCATCGGCGCGCTCTTCGCCGACGACAAGATCCTCTCAGTCGCGCACCGGTATCAGGTGGCGACGGGCTGGCACCTGCGCCATCCGAAGCTGGGCTGAGTGAATCGACGCCGGTCGGCGCGCCGCAACCGATCGGCGCACACGGTTTCGCGCCACAGCACCTCGGTGCCGACCGGTCGCGCCGCGTACGCCGAAACCCGGCGGTGGCTTCTGGCGCGACACGGGCCGGTGTGCGCGTACTGTGGGGTCAAGTGGACTCCCCGCAGTCTCACACTCGATCACGTCACGCCGCGTCGCGGACAAACGGCATACGACAGGCGCGACAACCTGGTCCTGGCGTGCAAACGCTGCAACGCCGCCAAAGCCGACAAGCCATTCCTCGCGTATCTACTCTCGCAGCGGGCGCGCGCGGTGAACTTGTTGCGCTATGGCGAGCACCTGAGCGACGGCATTCTCGACCTGTGTCGCCAATTGGCCGGCGATGCCCCGCCGACCGTCTCTTCAAGGAAGGCCGCAGCGCCTCGCATCGTATATGGTGACGACAGCGATGATGGATCACCCTACTCAGACTCGCCGTACCGGACCGGCAAGTAGCCGATGACGGGCCGCGACGCGTGTTGCGGTCGTGATCGCGCTGCCGCAAAACCCACTTTCTCACGCACGTCTCATGCAGACGGTTCTCTCATCCGGAGGTTGCCCCGGTTCACCGGGGGGATTACGGCGTCCTCGGGGTACGTGCTCGCGATCAGCCAGCGGCAGCCGGATGGCTCGCTCAAGACCGTCGCGCAGATCAGCATTCCGGACCCGCCGGCCAGGTAACTACTGTCGCGAGATCCGGATGACGTCGCAGTAGTACTGCACGCGCCCGTCCTGAAACGCCTTCACCTGCTCGATCATCGAGGAGAGGAGCTGGATGGAGCGCGACCACTGGCTCTGCTGCCGGAACGCGGCGCCGCAGCCGCCCCCGCCCTGCGAGAGCGAGCGGATGAACGTGCTCGACGAATCGAGCGGAAGCGTCGCGACGTTCCTGTGCCAGCGGCTCCACTCGTCGTTCTGCTGGAACAGGTACTGCTCGACGTTCGACGTGTAGAACGTCGTCACGGTGGCGCCACGCTCCCGCACCCATTCTCCGACGGCGCGCACGGCCTTGTCGCCGGCGAAGTTCCCTGTGAGCGGCACGACGAGGTTCCGCGTCTCGAGATCCCTGAGCACGCGGTAGTTCGCCTCGCTCGCGAGATACGCGCGGTTCACGCCCTGGCCGTCCGACTCCATCATCAGCTGCTCGTACGACGGCATCCCGCGGCCGAACCCCCCACCGTATCCTCCGCGGCCTTGGCCGAAGTTGTAGGTGAGGGCGGGCCCGGCGCTGTAGAACGCATCGAATACGTACTCGAGCAACCGCAGCTCCTCGTCCGTGAGCGCGAAGTTGTGCCCCTTCATCAGACGGTCCTTCATCGCGGCCAGAGTCTTCCGGTAGAGCGTGCTGTCCGGCGCGACGGGCGCGAACGCCTGGAAGAGCGCCTCGGCGGTGGACGACGAGTCGAGCCCCCTGGGGCGCGCGCGCGAGAAGAGCCGAGAGACGAAGTCCGCGCGATCCGCCGACAGCTCGAAGAGCGCCTTGTACATCAGGTGCTGGATCGCGTTCTGGTGCCGGATGTCCACGATGAACGCGATCTTCGGCCGGAGCGCCACGAGGTAGGTGAAGTTCTGGTCGGGCGCGACGCCCAGGTACACGCCGCCTCGCTTGACGACGCGCTGCAGCTCGGGGATCACCCACTGGAACGACGCCTCGTTCGAGATGAAGTTGTCGGACCGGAAGTAGCCGCCGGGCTCCGACATCTCCGTCATCATCCGCCAGAAGGTGGAGTCGGCGAGGCGGTCCGGGATGCCCTGCGCGGCGGAGAGCCGTGTGGCGCACGCCAGGGCGAGGGCCGCGATCGACGCGATCGCCGCGACGCCGAGTGCGCGAGTCGCGCGAGTGGCGCGAGTGGCGCGGACGGCGCGGACGGCGCGGACGGCGAGGATGCGGCGGACTGCGCAAATGGTCATTGTTGAGTGCTCCGGCCGCGTCCGCGGCGAGGGTATCCTTAGACTATGCACCCGAGGCCCGTTCTGCGGAACCCCGCGACTTCCACCGTGTTCCGCGCGTGACGTCCGAAGCGCGATGAGTCTGCCGCGCACTGGCCCTCCCCACGCGGAGCGGCGATCTTGAACGTCAGCGCGCCCGGAAGGTCATCGCGCGCCTGGAGGAATCCCCCGATGCCGAGTCACTCACGCCTTGCGCGCGGCGCGTTCGCCGTGCTCGCTCTCCCCGCGGTGCTGTGCGCCCAGCGGGCGACCCCGCGCCCCCCGACCGTCGCCGGCCCCGTGGACACCGCGTTCTTCGGCGTCCAGTGGCGCAACATCGGCCCCAACAGCACGAGCCGGATGGTCGCCGTCGCCGGCTCCGTCGCGCGGCCGAAGGAGTACTGGTTCGGTACCACCGGCGGCGGCGTCTGGAAAACGACCGACGGCGGCACGACCGTCGTGCCCGTCACCGACAAGTATTTCGGCGGCACCATCGGCGCGATCGCGGTGAGCGAGTCGAACCCCGACGTCGTCTACGTCGGCGGCGGCGAGACGCCGATCCGAGGAAACGTCTCCCACGGCGACGGCGTCTGGAAGACCACCGATGCCGGCAAGACGTGGACGTACGTCGGCCTGAAGGAGACGCAGTACATCTCGCGCGTGCGCATCCATCCCACGAACCCCGACATCGTGTACGTCGGCGCGCTCGGGCACGTCTTCGGCCCCAACGCCGAGCGCGGCGTCTTCAAGACCACCGACGGCGGCCGCACCTGGCGCAAGGTGCTCTTCCGCAACGACTCCACCGGCATCGCGGATCTCATCGTGGAGCCGGGGAACCCGAACGTGCTCTACGCGGCGTTCTGGCAGGCGTGGCGAAGGCCGTGGCAGCTCTGGAGCGGCGGGCCCGGGAGCGGGATCTTCAAGACGACCGACGGCGGCGAGCACTGGACGGAGATCACGCGGAATCCGGGACTTCCCGCCACCGGCGTGCTCGGCCGCATCGGCGTCGCGGTCTCCCCGGCGAAGCCGAGCCGGGTGTGGGCCATCATCGAGCACGAGCCGGCGGGCGGCGTGTACCGCTCCGACGACGGCGGCGCGAACTGGACGTTTCTCAATGGCGACCGCAATCTGCGCCAGCGGGCCTGGTACTACACGAACATCTACGCGGATCCCAAAGACACCAACGTCGTCGTCGCCCCCCAGGTGGGCCAGCTCTGGTCCCGGGACGGCGGGAAGTCGTTCGGTCGCGGCTTCGGTGGCGGCGACAACCACGACATCTGGTGGGCGAGCGACGATCCGAAGCGGCTCGCCGTCGCTCACGACAACGGCGCGATCCTCACGACGGACGGCGGCACGACCGCCGTCCGCGTCCAGATCCCGACCGGGCAGTACTACCACGTCCATCTCACGAACCACTACCCGTATCACGTCTGCGGCGCCAAGCAGGACGCCGGCACCTCGTGCGGGCCGGTGCGCGTGGCCGGTGGCGGTGGGCGCGGCGGCGGTGGGGGTGGTGGTGGGCGCGGCGGCGGCGCGGCGCCCTCTCCCTTTTCCGAGTTCTACGGCGTGGCGGGTGGCGAGTCCGGGTACGTCGCGTCGAATCCGCTCGACCCCGACATCACCTACGGCGGCAACTACAGCGGCGTCCTCCAGCGGCAGGATCGCCGCACCGGGCTCTCCGAGCGACTCGACCCGTGGCCGCTCAACCCGATGGGCCACGACGCGCAGGACGCGAAGTACCGCTTCCAGTGGACCTATCCGATCATGAACTCGCCGCACGATCCGCACGTGCTGTACGTGGGCGCGAACGTGCTCTTCAAGTCGAGCGACGACGGCAGGACGTGGCAGGTGATCTCGCCCGACCTCACGCGGCACGACCCGCGGACGCTCGGGTCGAGCGGCGGGCCCATCACCAAGGACCAGACGTCGGTCGAGTACTACGCGACGATCTTCGCCGCGGCCGAGTCGCCGGTGACGCCGGGGCTCATCTGGGCCGGATCCGACGACGGGTTGATCCACGTCACGCGCGACGGCGGGAAGACGTGGAGGAACGTCACGCCGAGGGGATTCCCGGAGTGGACGCGCGTCTCGATCATTGATCCGTCGCCGCATCACGCGGGCACGGCGTACGTCGCCGCGAACCGCTTCCAGATGGACGACTTCGCGCCTTATCTCTACCGCACCACGGACTACGGCGCGACGTGGACGAAGATCACCGACGGCATCACGGGGACCGAGTTCACCCGGGCGATCCGCGAGGATCTCGTGCGGCCGGGCCTGCTCTACGCGGCGACCGAGCGCGGCGTCTGGCTCTCGTACGACGCCGGAGGGCACTGGCAGAGTCTCCAGCGCAACCTCCCGCCCGTTCCCGTGCACGACATCGCGCTCAAGCACGACGACCTGGTGATCGCGACGCACGGGCGCGCCTTCTGGGTGATGGAGAACCTGACGCCGCTGCGTGAGGCGCCCGAGGTCGCACTCGCGGCGGGGAAGAACTACTTCTACCGGCCGGCGCCGGTGATCCGCGCCGGCGGCGCGCCGGCGACGGTGATGTACCGCCTCGCGCAGGCGAACCAGCCGGTGACGATCGAGTTCCTCGACGCCGCCGGGAAACTCATCAGGAAGTTCGCGTCCACCGACTCCCAGCCCGGCGCGGCGGGTGGCCGCGGCGGGGGCGAGGGTGCCGCCGCAGGCGGCGGGCGCGGCGGTTTCGGCGGCGCGCCCACGGTCACCACGCGCGCCGGCGTCAACAGCTATCAGTGGAACCTGCGCTATCCCGACGCGTCGAGCTTCCAGGGGATGATCTTCTGGGCGGGTGGGGTGCAGGGCCCGCTCGCCGCGCCGGGGACGTACACCGTGCGGCTCACCGTCGGCGCCGAGAAGCCGATCACACAGCCACTCGTCATCAAGCGCGACCCGCGCGCGAAGGCCACGGACGCCGACCTCGTCGCGCAGCACCAGCTGGCCATCAAGGTGCGCGACCGCGTGACCGAGGCGAACGACGCGGTGAAGACGATGCGGAGCGTCTATCGGCAGCTCGACGACCGCACGCCGAAGATGACCGCGACGAGCGAGTTCGCGCCGCTCGCGAAGACCCTTGCCGACTCCCTCCACGCGGTGGAGGACTCGGTCTACCAGACGAAGAACCGGAGCGGCCAGGACCCGCTCAACTTCCCGGTGCGCCTCAACAACCAGCTCGCCGCGCTGCTGGGGTTCATCGGGAGCGGCGACCGTCGCCCGCCGCCGCAGGCGTACGAGGTGTTCAACGCGCTCTCGCCCCGGCTCGAGGGGCAGCTCGTGCGGATGAAGAAGTCGCTGGACACGATGCTCCCGAAGCTCAACGCGCTGCTGAGGGCGGCGGGGCAGCCGCCGATCGTGCCGACAAAGGACGAGCCGCCGGCGCGGCCGAACGTCGCGATGTGAGCGAGGGCGAGGCGTCGCAGGCGGGGCGGGGTGCTCCGCCGCCGCTCCGCCGGCTCGCCGGCGGCGGACGTTCCAGTTATCTTAGAACTAAGATGACATCGTCTTCAGGTGTGACGGCGAAGACGCGGCGGCGCGCGGCGCTCGGCGCGCCGTCCGTCGCGGACCCCCCGACCGCCGCGGCCCTCAAGCTCTGGGTCGTGCTCGCCCGCGCGTTCTCCGCGGTGAGCGAGGTCTCGAAGGCCGACGTCGAGCGCCACGGGCTCACCGGCGCCGAGTTCGCGATCCTCGAGGCGCTCTACCACAAGGGCCCGCTCCTCCTGGGCGAGGTGCAGAAGCGGATCCTCGTCTCGAGCGGGGGCATCACCTTTCTCGTGGACCGGCTGGCGTCGCGCGGGCTGGTGGAGCGGCTCGCCTGCCCGTCGGACCGGCGCGCCCGCTATGCCGCGCTCACGAAGCGGGGGGCGAAGCTGATGCGCGAGATCTTTCCGGCGCACGCGGCGGCGCTGCACGACGCGATGGCGGGGCTCACGCGCGCCGAGCAGCGCGCCGCGACCGGGCTGCTCAAGCGGCTCGGCAAGGCGGCTGCCCGGCGGCCGGCCTCGGGGGCTTGACAGTTCTTGTCTCATATTCTAGAATCTTAGTACTGAGATAGTAGTGCAACCGTGAACCGTACACCGTCTGCTCGCTGTTGCAGTTCCCGGCAGAAGGAGCGCATCCGATGAAGTGGACCCTCGACCCCAGCCACAGCACCGCCGGCTTCGCGGTGAGGCACCTGATGATCTCGACCGTACGCGGTCGCTTCTCGCAGTTCACCGGCACGGGCGAGACCAACCCCGACGGCACCCTCAAGTCGGTGGAGATGACGCTCGACGTCGCGAGCATCGACACGAATGCGGCGCCGCGCGACGAGCACCTGCGTTCGGCGGACTTCTTCGACGCGGCCACGCATCCGAAGATCACCTTCCGCTCGACGCAGATCGCGGCGCAGGGCGCTGATGTGACGATCCGCGGCGACCTCACGATCCGCGGCGTCACGAGGCCGGTGACGCTCACGGGCGAGTTCACCGCGCCGATGACCGACCCGTGGGGGAGCACGCGCGCCGCGCTCGCCGCGAGTGCGAAGCTCAGCCGCAAGGAGTGGGGGCTCACGTGGAACGTCGCGCTCGAGACCGGCGGCTTCGTCGTCGGCGACGACGTCAGGATCACCGTCGAAGTGGAAGCCGTCGCGGTCCCGGAGACCGTCCCCGCGGCGACGTAGGCTCGGCCCGGCTCCGCGGGGACGCGGCGCCGCCGCGGGCGCGCGCTGTCGGGGCGCTAGTTCGCCGGCTTCGCCCGCAACGCCTTCTTGAGCATCGCGATCTGTCCGAGGTGGTACACGTCGTGCTCGGCCAGCCCCGAGACCGTCTCGGCGCGCGTGTACTTCTTGGGGTCCGGTGCCCCGGGCGACGTGGGCACCTGCAGGTAGAAATCCTCCTCGTGTGATTTGTCGACCACGTCGAGGAGCGCGTAGCGGGCGGCGCGCAGCGCGTCGGTCGTGGCGGTCCACGCCTCGGCGCTCGTCGCAGTCACGGCCGGCCAGTCGCCGCGCTCGGGCATCTTCGCGGCGTTTCCTCTGAGCCGGCTCGCGACCTCCTCGGTCCACGCAACCATGTGCAGGGTTGCCTCCCAGATGGACTGCGCGCCCGCGAGCGGATGCGCACTCGCCTCCGCGGCCGTGACGTCCTCGAGAATCTTCTTGCTCGGGGAGCCGTACCAGGGTTCGCCCGCCCAGATGGTGAGGAGGTGGTCGCGGAGAGTGGCGCGGAGACTCATCGTCGGTGCTCGCAGCAGTGTATGACGTGCATCATATTCCGCGGAGGAGGAAAACGCTATGCGCTTCGCCACCGTGAGGACCATCGGTACGGTCGCCGTGCTGGGCGGCCTGCTCGGCCCCGAGGCCATCATCGCTCAGGGCGAGCCCGCCGCCCCTGCGCCCTGCCACGACCGGCCGTGCGTGCTGGTCTTCGATTGGGGGCCGGGGAAGACGTCGTCGAACTACGGCCCCGACCGCCGCTACGGCTCGGGCGACGATTTCGAGGCGAAGGTGCGCGCGGCGCTGCGCGAGCACGGGATTCGCACGACGGATGCACCGGCCGGCGGGGCACTCACACTGACGCTCCGCATGCGGATGAAGGAGAAGGCGATGTGCGACCAGATGCCGGGCACGAACACCGACTTCAGTTGTACCGCGATGCAGGAGCTCGCGGTGACGTACACGAGCGGCGATCCGGCGACGAAGCCCCCCGGCGCGATCCGCATCTCGAACCGCTGCGGCTCGAACGACCTCTTCATGACGATGCAGGCGTTCGGCCAGTACTGCGCGGACATGATCTGGTATTCGCTCGAGGGCGAGAAGGCCAAGGCGAGGAAGCCGGTCGCGCGCTGCTGAGGGCGCGGCACGCCGCGAGTGGTGCGCACCCCGTGATGGGCCCGCGGCGCGCCGCGTGATTGCGCTGCGTCCTCCGGCCGCGGCGCGCGCCCGGCCCCACGCTCACGCCGCGCGCGCGAACACCTCGAAGATCCCCGCCGCGCCCATCCCGCCGCCGACGCACATCGTGACCATCCCGAGTCCGCCGCCCCGGCGGCCCAGTTCGTGCACGAGTTGCGTCGTGAGCTTCGAGCCCGTCGCGCCGAGGGGGTGACCGAGAGCGATCGCGCCGCCGTTCACGTTCACGCGGCTCGCGTCCATCTCGAGATCCCTGATGACGGCGAGCGCCTGCGCCGCGAACGCTTCGTTCAACTCGATCATCCGGACGTCGCCGAGCGCGACGCCGGCGCGCGTGAGCGCCTTCGGCACCGCCTTGACCGGCCCGATCCCCATCACGTCCGGCGCGACGCCGGCGGTGGCGAAGGCGACGAACCGAGCAAGCGGCGTGAGGCCGAGTGCCTTCGCGCGCTCGGCGCTCATCAGAAGCACCGCGGCCGCGCCGTCGGAGTAGGGGCTCGCGTTCCCGGCGGTCACCGTGCCGCCGGGCTTGAACGCGGCCGGCAGCTTCGCGAGCCCCTCGAGCGTCGTGTTCGCGCGCACGAGCTCGTCCGTCGCGAACGCGATCTCCTCGACGGTCTTCTGCGCCCCGCTCCACGTCACGCGCCGTACGGGGATCGGCACGATCTCGGCCGCGAACGCGCCCCGCTGCTGCGCGGCCTTCGCCTTCTGCTGCGAACCGAGTGCGAACTGGTCCTGCATCTCCCGCGTGATCCCCCAGCGCTGCGCTACGCGTTCGGCGGTGAAGCCCATCCCGATGTAGTCCTCGGTGATCGCCGGGTCGAGCCGCGTGTGGTAGCCCGACATCGGCACCTGGCTCATCATCTCCACGCCGCCGGCGAGGACGACGTCGTTCATCCCGGTCATGATCGCCTGCGCGCCCATCGCGATGGTCTGGAGCCCCGAGGAGCAGAAGCGGTTGATGGTCGCCGCGCTCACGTCCACGGGGAGTCCCGCGCGCAGCATGCAGAGCCGCGCGGTGTTGAGGCCCTGCGACGCCTCGGGCATCGCACAGCCCCACAGCACGTCGTCGAGGAGTTTCGGATCGAGCTTCACGCGCTCGACCGCGGCGCGCATCACGAGCGCGGAGACCTCGACGGGGTGCTCGGCGGCGAGCGAGCCGTCCCTCTTTCCGCGGCCGACGGCGGAACGGACGGCACTGACGATCACGACATCCCTGGTTTGCATCGTAGCGATCTCCCGGTTGTCACGGCCTCCCTGCCCTCAGTCGCCTCAGCACGGCTCCGAGCAAACCAGGGACGCGCCCGTACTCCGCCCAGTTGCCCGCGCGTTGCGCGGCCAACGCGCGGTCGTAGTGCTGCTGCGCTTGCACGAGCAGTGCGGACACGCCGCTCGGCGTCGCACCGCCCGCCGCCGCGCCACCCGCCGCGCCACCCGCCGCGCCACCCGCCGCGCCACCCGCCGCGACGACCGTGTCACGCGCCGCGCCGCCCGCGCGCGCCACCGCGCCGCCGCCGAACAGCACCGCCAAGCCCCGCTCCAGCGTCTCCTCCATCACCACCTGGTTCTCGTGCGCGACCACCACGCGCTTCAGCTCCGGAATCGTTCCGCCCACCGCGCGCAGGTAGATCGGCTGCACGTAGATCAGCGACTCCTCGATCGGAATCACCAGCAGCTCGCCGCGGATCACCTTCGAGCCGCTCTGGTCCCAGAGCGTGATCTGTCGCGAGACTTCCGTGTCCTGGTTGATCCGGTTCGTGATCTGCGACGGGCCGAAGACGAGACTCTGCTCCGGGAACCGGTACACCATGAGCTGCCCGTAGTGCTCGCCGTCCATCCGCGCCACCATCCACGCCGAGAGGTTGTCCTTTCCGCGCGGCGTGAACGGCATCATGTAGATGAACTCCGGAGCCGGTTCGCCCGGCAACCGCAGGATGATGTGGCGCATGAACGCCGTGGCGCTCTGCGGTTGTCCCGCCAGCGCCGGGAACTGCCACTGGTCCTCGCGATGGTAGAACGTCGGCGGCTGCACCATGTGGTAGGTCGCGTAGAACGCCGTCTGCGCGCGGAAGAGATCACCCGGATAACGGATGTGCCTCCGGATGTCGGCGGGCATCGCCTCGAGCGGCTTGAAGATCCCGCCGAAGATGCGCGCGTACGTCCGCACGACGGGATCGGCCGGATCCGCGATGTAGGCGTCCACGTTGCCGTCGTAGGCGTCAATCACGACCTTGACGCTGTTCCGCATGTAGTTCGTGCCGGCCGTCGTGCGCTGTGCGTACGGGTAGCGATTGCTCGAGGTGTACGCGTCGAGGATCCACTTCAGCTCGCCCGCGTCCGTCACCATCAGGTAGGGCTCGGAGTCGAAGTCCAGGAACGGCAGCGCCGTCTTGGCGCGCTCGGCGACGTTCCGGCGATAGAGGACGCGCGCGTTGCCCTTGATGTCGTCCGACAGGATCATGTTGAGCGACCGGAGCTGCCAGGCGAAGAGCACGCGTGAGAAGAACGAGCCGATGGGGACGCCGCCCTTGCCCGTGTAGTTGCTGTAGACGTCCGATTCACCCGCGGGATAGTCGAACTCCTTGTTCCCGGTGCCCGTGAAGACGTAGCTGCTCGTGAGCTGGCCGTAGTAGACCTGCGGGCGCGTGACCTTCAGGGACACGCTCGAGGCGGGCGGCAGGTCCTTGATGAAGAGCACCGGGAGCCCTTCCGGCGTGACCTCGTTCACGGGCGCCAGCGTGATGCCCATGCCGTGCGTGAACGTCAGCCGCTCGTTGATGAAGGTGCGCGTCGGGAGCGACGACGTGTTCAGCTCGCGCGCGGCGAGGTGCACCTGCCGGTACTTGCCGTCAATCATGTAGCGGTCGTCGTGCACCGCGCGGAAATCGTAGTACGTGCGGATCTCCTGGAGCTGCGAGAACGTCTGCTGCAGGAGCTCGCGCTCCCAGAGGCGCACGTTGCCGATGGTGGCGGCGTTCGCGCGGATGTCGGCCATCGTGAGCTGCACGTCGCCGTCGAGGTCGCGCGTCGCGACGCTGTCGAGCCGCCACGCCCGGCGCGTCGCCGTGATGTGGGCCTCGAGGTAGGGCCGCTCACGGGTCAGCTCGTTCGGTGAGACGACGAGCTTCTGCACCGCCCTCGGCACCAGCTCGCGCGCCAGCAGACTCAGGCCGGCATACGAGACCGCGGCGATCAGCGCGAAGCGCACGAGCGTACCACGCCACGTCCCGTACGCCACCGTCGCCGCGGCGAGCAGCGCGACAATCGCCGAGAGGCGGATGCCGGGCAGGCGCACGTGCACGTCCGTGTAGCTCGCGCCCACCAGCGGGCCCGTGGTGGAATAGAGCAGGTCCGCGCTGCCCGCGAACCAGAGGCGGAGTGCAGTGAGGACGAAGAAGAGCGCGAGCAGCGCGCCCGCGTGCCGCGCGGCACCGGGCCCGGCGGACACGCGCCGCGGCGGCAGCACCAGCTCTCCGCGCAGCGCGTACAGCGCGATGGTCGCGATGAGCGACAGCGTGGTGAGCGCGAGGAGCGTGTTGAGCGCCGCCGTGATGGCGGGGAGACGGAAGAGGTAGAAGCCGACATCGCGCCCGAAGAGGGGATCGGTGACGCCGGCGCTCACGCCGTGGAGCCCCTTGAGCGCGGTCATCCAGAGCGAGGCGATCGAAACGCCGAACACGAACGCCACGAAGAGCGTGGCCGCGAGGAGGAGCCTCGGGAAGACGCGCGACAGGTCGAAGCGCCGGCCGTCGGTACCGGTCACCACGAGCGCCGGGAAAGCCCGTGGGCCGCCGAGCGCCCGCCGGACGTTGAAGTGCAGGACCGCGAAGGCGAGAGTGCCGCCCACCACGAAGAGCAGGCCGCGCCAGAGGAGCGAGGTGAAGAAGACGCGCTCGAAGCCGATCTCCCTGAACCAGAGCCAGTCGGTCGCGAAGCCCGTCAGCACGGGCAGCCCGAACAGCGCGACGAACAGCGCGGCGAGAACGGCGAGGATGATCCGGCGTCCGCCACCGCGGAACGGCGGGAAGAGCGCGGGACCGGGAGGCTCGAAAGGGAGGGTCATGGCTCGGAATGGACGATCGCGGTTGGTGTTGTCAGTTCCTCAGCGGTTTCCCCATCTCCAGCATGTACTTGATCCTCGCCTGCGTTTCCGCGGTTCCGAGCAGCTTGAGGAAGGCCTCGCGTTCGAGGTCGAGGATGTCCTGCTCGCTCACGTCGCGGGGCGGCCCGTCGCCGCCCGCCAACACGTACGCGATTTCCTGCCCGATGCGCACGTCGTGCGCGCTCGCCTGGCCCGCTTCCTGGAACGCGAAAAGCGCGTACTTGAGATTCCCCAGCGTCTCGGCGCCGAGCGCGCGGATGGTGCGGAGCGGCGGCGCGACGTAGTCGGTCGCGAGATTCAGCACCTGCGCCTTCGCGTCGGCGATGAGGAAGTCACGGTTCATCGTGATGCGGTCGGCCACGGGGCGGAGGAATCCGATCTTCCGCGCCTCGTGCGCGCTGGTGCTCGTCTGCGCGAGCGCGATGAGCTTGAACGCGCGCCGCGCGGCGTCGAACGGGTCGGCGTCCTCATACGGGGCGAGCGCGCTCGTGAACCGGAAGAGCAGCTCCTTCGTTCCCCCGCCGCTCGGCAGGATGCCGACGCCGACCTCGACCAGTCCCATGTAGAGCTCGGCGTGCGCCTGAATGCGGTCGGCGTGGAGCGAAAACTCCGTGCCGCCGCCGAAGGTGACGCCGAACGGCGCGGCGACGACGGGGAAGGGCGCGGTGCGGACGCTCATCACCGACCGCTGGAACTCGCGGCACGCGCGCTCGAGCGTCGCCCAGTCGCCCGCGGCCGCGAGCTGCGCCACGCCGCCGAGGTTGGCGCCCGCGGTGAAGGTGCGCGGATCGTCGTTGCCGAGGACGAGGCCGGCGAGGTTGTCCCTCGCGACGCGGTCCATCGCGCGCGCGAGCAGCTCGAGCACGCCCTGGCCGAGCGTGTTCATCTTGCCGCAGAACTCGAGGCAGAGCACGCCGTCGCCCACGTCGCGGAGCCGGGCTTCGGCGTTCTCGTCGAGGACGGGCGTCTCCGCGAGCACGATCTGCCCCGGGATCTTCGGGAGCGGCACGCGCGCCGGCGCGCGCGCAGCCGACGAGAGCGCGGCGATCTCCGACGGCGGCGCGAGCGTCGTGAACGCCGCGAGCGACGGAATCATCACGCCCTTCTTCATCTCCTTGTAGAAGGCATTGCCCGCGGCCTCGAAGAGTGGTGGCGCGTCCCTGCCCGCGGCGGTGAACTCGTTCCGCAGCCACGAGATCCCGAGCGCGTCCATCACCTTGAAGGGACCGATCTCCCAGGCGAACCCCCATTCCATCGCGCGGTCCACGCTCGCGATGTCGTACGCCAGCTCGGGCGCCCTGGTGGCGGCGTAGTGTGACGTCTCGACGAAGAGCTTGCGCAGGAAGTCGCCGTACTTGCCGCGGATGCCGCGCGCCTTCCGGATCCGCTCGGCGGCGGGGAGCTTGAGCGCCTCCTCGATGGCGGGAGTGGTGAGCCGCTTCTGCGGCTCGTAGTCGCCGGTCTTCCAGTCGAGGGTGAAGATGTTCTTCCCGTCCTTCCTGTAGAACCCGGCGCCGGTCTTGTCGCCGAGCCGGCCGGACTTCACGAGGTCGCCGACCCACGAGGGCAGCGCGAAGTCCTCACCGGTCGCGTGCGAGAGCCCGGCGGTGACGTGCGCGAGCGTGTCGAGTCCCGAGAGGTCGCCGGTGCGGAAGGTGGCGCTGCGCGCGCGCGCGAGCAGCGCGCCGGTGAGGCCGTCCACTTCGTCAATGGTGAGGTCGAACTCCATCATCAGGCGCATCACCGCGGCCCAGCCGCCGATGCCGAGCCGGTTGGCCACGAAGCCGGGGACGTCCTTGCAGAGGACGATGCCCTTGCCGAGGAGGCGTTCCTGGAGGTGGCGGACGCTCTCGATCACCGCGCTCGCCGTGTGCGGCGAAGGGATGATCTCGAGCAGGTGCATGTAGCGCACCGGATTGAAGTAGTGCGTGCCGAGAAAGCGCTCCTTGAACGAGGCGGATCGGCCCTCGAGAAGCGTGGCCATCGGGATGCCGCTGGTGTTGCTCGAGATGATGGCGTTGGGGGCGAGCGGCTCGAGCTTCGCGAACAACTCCTGCTTCGGTTTGGGCTGTTCGATGATGGCTTCGCAGATCCAGTCGCAGTCCTTGAGGAGGTCGAGATGGTCCGCGGTGTTGCCTGTAGTGATGAGCGCGGCGGCCGCGGTGTCGAAGAAGGGACTGGGCCTGGCCTTGAGGCCCTTGGCGAGCGCGTTCTTCGCGGGGGCGTTCCGGTCCGGAGACCTGGGATCGTCCGAGCCCGGGATGTCGAGGAGGACGACGGGGATGCCGGTGGAGGCCGCGAGGGCGGCGATGCCGTGGCCCATGATGCCGGCGCCGATGATGCCGACTTTGCGGATGCGCATTGGGGAGGGCAGCCGAGGAGCGAAGAGGCGGAGCAACGATTGTTGGTCGGAATCTAGTGCGGAGGGGAGGAGAGTGGCGTTCGCGGGGTTCGCGGCGCTCGGCGCGCGAACGGTCTCATGCTAACCGGGTACGCAGCCCAATTCGGGACACTGCGCTCGAAGCGTGCAGGATCAGGCCACTTTGCGGGAGCGGCTTGCGTGGGCGGCAGGCCGGAGCGAAGATCGGGATTCCGCAGGTGAGCGTTCGCATCAGATGTCGCTGTCAAGCTGTGAAGGCCGCTGTAGAATCCTGGTTAGCAGGTTGCTGAAAAATGGTCGCAAAGACGTGAAGTTGGCACCGGCGCGCCGAGATCCGTGAAGTCTGTGCTCTGCACAACGCTGCAGGCATGCGTTCCGCACCGCTCGATGGTTCGTGGCGGCGCTCGTGGCGGTGCGCGACCGGTGCGCGCTCATGCCGGAGCCGGCGCGAGCAGGCTGCGCAGCCGCACCAGATTGTACGCCGCACTGGTGAACGCGAAGATCCAACTGACTTTGTCGCGCCCTCGGTGATGCAGCTTCCGGAGCAGCCCGACGCACTTCTGCCAGCCAAAGCCTTCCTCCACCAGCTTCCGTTTCCGTTGACTGCACTCGTAGGTCACATGCCGTGTCGTGCGGCCATCGACGGCGCTCCGTCCGCCGCGATAGCGGATGGGGTTGGGACTCACGTGCGGCGTGAAGCCCAGGGCGCGGACGTCGGCGATGAAGCCGGGCGTATCGTAGCCCTTGTCCGCGCCCAGCGTGCGCTGGCGTCGCGTCGGTTCGAGCAGGGTGAGCATCTCCAGGGCCGCGTCGCGTTCGGCGTGATGTTCGGGCGCGCGCACGTCGGTCTGCACGATCAGGCCGTGCCGGTTTTCCGTGAGCACGCTCGCTTGATAGCCGAGGAACGCGGCCCCGTGGTGCGTCTTCCGCACGAGCCGCGCGTCGGGATCCGTCACCGAGCGATGCGTCGTGTTCGAGCGTTTCTCGCCGCGGAAGTTCACGCTCGGATTGCTCGGGTCGCCATCCGACGGCGGCGGGGAGGGATCCTCCATCGGCCGAAAGCTCTTATGACTGGCCCACGCCTCGAGCAGCGTCCCATCCACGGTGAAATGCTCGTGCGACAGCAGCTGCTGCGCGTTCGCCATGTTCAGGACCGCGTCGAAGAACGCCTCCGCGATGTTGCCCGCGAGGAGGCGGTCGCGATTCTTCGTGAACACCGTCGGATCCCACACCGCGTCATCCGGGGTGAGGCCGACGAACCAGCGGTAGAGCAGATTGTAGTCCAACTGCTCCATCAACTGGCGCTCGCTCCGAATCGTGTAGAGTACCTGCACCAGGAGCGCGCGCAGCAGTTGTTCCGGCGGGATCGACGGCCGACCGATGGAGGAATAGAGCGCTTGAAACCGTGGCGAGAGCTCCACCAGCAGGGGGTCCACCAGGCGGCGCATCGCGCGGAGCGGGTGGTCCGCAGGAATCCGCTCTTCGATCGACCGGTAGCTGAACAACACGGCCTGCCGCTCGTCCGCACCACGCATCGGGCACTCGCTGTGAAGGTCGCGCCACGATACTTAAATGATCGCGCGAATACAATTCCCGAAACGCTGCCTTTTTCAGCAACCTGCTAGGCGGGCGCGACGATGTGGGGTCTAGCGGGCGGGCTGTTCGAAGACCGTCGCGGTGGAATCGAGCGCGATCACGCGCCGCACGCCCTTCCATTGAAGGCCGCCCGGCGGACGGTAGCGCTCGACCGGCGTCTCGACGACGCGGCGGAACGCGCTGGACGCGTGGATCATGAATCCGTCGCCGACGTAGATCGCGACGTGAGAGATGCGCTTGCCACGGCCGAACACGAGCAGGTCGCCCGGCAGCATCTCGGCGGTGTCCTTCGTGACGGAGCCGCCGAGCTTCGCGAGCGCACGCGACGAGTGCGGCAGCTCGACGCCGAGCTTGGCGAAGACGTACTTCACGATCCCGCTGCAGTCGAGCCCTCGCTCCGGCCGCTCGCCCGCCCACTTGTAGCGTGTGCCGAGCAGCGAGCGCGTGTGCTCGATGATCGAGTCGCGCTGCACGGCGCTCAGCTTCGCGAACGGCCCCCTGGGATTCGCCCCGCGCGCGGCGATCGCCTCGACCGGCGCCTTCGCCGGCGCCCTCCGCGCCTTCGCGGGCGCGCTCGACTGCGCCGCCGCGGAACTCGCGGAGACGAGGGCGATGGCGCCGAGCACGGTGGACGCGCGAAGGAGGGTCATGGGGCGGCTGCGGGAACGGAAGTCGCTCAATATACGCGCGAGCCCCCGCCGGCGGAACCTCTTCGGGTCGAGCGGTTTCTCCGCGCGCCGCGCCAACTCGCGCCCGCGCATCCGGATGCGCGGCGCGTCACCTCGCCCGGCCGCAGCCGGGATCGACCGGATGCGGGGCGTTGCCGAAGGAGCGCACCGGGACCTCCGGCGAGAAGACGTCGCAGCGGAGCTTCGCGACGCCGTCCGTCACCGTGATGGTGAACCCGCCCGTCTTCGGCAGGTCGAGCTTCACGGTGGCGCCCTTCGGCGTTTCGAGGTTGAGGTCCGCGACGGCGCCGGGGTACTCGCCGGCCTGTGTGCGGTACGTTTCCATCGCCTGGTACGCGTCCTTCAGGTACATCGTCATCGCTTCGGCGCCGACGAACGGCAGGCGGCCGGTCCGATAGGTGACCTTGCTCTCCTTCTGGCACGCGGCGACGAACGCCAGCACTCCGGCGCACGCCAGCGCGAACGAGCGCGATCTCATCGAGTTCCTCCTGGTGCGGCCCGGGGTGCCGACGCTCATCGGATGCCGAGCAACTTGTGCGTCTGCAACGACAGTCGCCAGCGGGGGTGCGCGAGACAGTACTCCCGCGCACGCCTGGTGTTCACCGCGAGGTCGGGCCCGTCCATCGGCTGGAGGAAGAAGTGCGTGAAGTCGAGGCGCTCGTAGCGCTCCGGCTCGCCGCCGTCCTGCGGGAACACGAGCTTGAGCTCGTCGCCGCTCTCGAGCACCAGCGGGGCGTCGGCCTTGGGGCTCACGGTGAGCCAGTCCACGCCGCGCGGCGCCGGCCGGGTTCCGTTGGTTTCGACCGCCACCTCGAAGCCGCGGGCGTGGAGCGCGTCCAAAGTGGGCGTGTCGAGCTGGAGGAGCGGCTCGCCGCCCGTACAGACGACGAAGCGGCGGCTCCCGGTCTCGGTGCGCGCGGGCCAGCACGAGGCGACCGCGTCCGCGAGCGCGCCGGCGGTCGTGAACTTCCCGCCCTCGGGCCCCGCCCCCACGAACTCGGTGTCGCAAAACCGGCACACCGCCGACGCTCGATCCGCTTCGAGTCCGGTCCACAGGTTGCATCCTGCGAAGCGCAGGAATACCGCGGGGCGGCCGGCGTGAAAGCCCTCGCCCTGGAGCGTGTAGAAGCGCTCGTGGACCGTGTACGTCACGAGGCGCGCCCCGCCGGGTCGCGCACGCCGGCCTCGCGGAATCCCTTCGCACGGAGCCGGCACGCGTCGCAACGCCCGCACGCGGTGCCGTCGCTCGCGGGGTCGTAGCAGGACAGCGTGAGTGCGTAGTCCACGCCGAGCGAGAGGCCGAGCTCGATGATCTGGCGCTTGCCGAGCGCGAGGAGCGGCGTGTGCACGGTGAAGCGCCCCGCGCCCTCGACGCCGGCCTTCGTGGCGAGATTCGCCATCGCCTCGAAGGCGCGGACGTACTCGGGCCGGCAATCCGGGTAGCCGCTGTAGTCGAGCGCGTTGACGCCGATGAAGAGGTCGAAGGCGCCGAGGACTTCGGCCCACGCGAGCGCGTAGGCGAGGAAGATCGTGTTGCGTGCGGGCACGTACGTGGAGGGAATGCCGCGCCCGATCTCGCGCGCCGGGCGGTCCTTCGGCACGGCGAGGTCGGCGGTGAGCGCCGAACCGCCGAAGGGCCGGAGGTTCATCTCGGCGACGACGTGGCGCGCGACGCCGAAGGACTCGGCGATGCGCCGCGCACGCTCGACTTCGAGCCCGTGCCGCTGCCCGTAGCGAAAGGTCAGCGCGTGGACGGCCCAGCCCTGGCTGGTCGCGAGCGCCAGGAGGGTGGTGGAGTCGAGGCCGCCGCTCAAGAGGAGCACGGCGGGCTTCATTTCGTCCGGAGCCCCGACACGATTTCCTTGAGCCGGCTCGCCCCCTGGAGGAGCGACGTCGCGGCCGCACTCATCTGCTCGCACGCCGCGCTCTGCTCCTGCGTGGACGCGCTCACTTCCTCGGCCGCGGCGGCGTGGCTCTCCGCCGTGCGCGCGGCCTGCGCGATCCCCTCGCTCGCGCCGAGCACCGCGTTCACGTTCTCGTCCGCCGCGACGGTCACGTCGCCCGCCGCCACCAGCGTGCGCTCCGCGGCGTCGGTGATCGTCGAGAGCGCCGCGTCAATGTCGCGCGAGAGGCGCTCGATCTCGCCCACGCGCGACGCGCCGGTCTGCATCGCCTGCGTGGTGCTCCCGACGCGCGCGGTCACCACGGCGGTGAGCGCCACCACGTCGTCCGCCGCCGTCTGCGCCTGCTCGGCGAGCTTGCGCACCTCGTCGGCGACCACGGCGAATCCACGCCCCGCGGCACCCGCGCGCGCGGCCTCGATGGCGGCGTTCAGCGCGAGGAGGTTCGTCTGCTCGGCGATGCGGCTCACGATGGCGACGAACCGGTTGATGCTTTCCGCGGTCTCGTTGAGTTCGCGCACCTCGCGCGACGCGTGCTCCACGCTCGCGCGCACTTCCGTGAGGATGCCCAGCGCCTGATCAATCTCCGCGCGCTTCTCACGCGCGGAGCGCTCGATCCCTTCGGCCAGCTCGCGCACCTGGCTCGCGCCGGTGCGGACGGCGTCGGCGCGCGTGCGCATCACGTGGAGCGCGTCGTCCACCGAGCGGAGCGCGCTCACCTGCCGCTCGGCGCCCTCGGTGACCTCCGACATCGCCGTCGCGGTCTGCCCCGCGGCCAGCGAGATCTGATCCGCCGCCGAGACGAGCTGGTGCGCCGAGGTACTCACGTCGCCGGCTGTTTCGGTCGCGACCGCGACGACCCGCGAGAGGGAGTCCGCGGTGCTGTTCATCGCCGCGGCGAGGTCGCGGAACTCGCCGGGCATCGCGCCGCCCGTGCGCGCGTCGAGCCGCCCGGCGCTCAGTGCCTGGGCGTGCGAGCGCAGCTCCGAGAGCGGCGTCACGATCGAGCGCACCGTGCTGGTCACGATGCCCACGCCGAGCAGGATCGCCGCGCCGATCGCCGCGATGACGATGCCCGAGCGCCGATCGGCCTCCTCGCGCAGCGCCCGCGAGGTCGCCTCCATCCGGCGGGCGCGCCGCGCGCCGAGCTGCTGCACGTCGGAGAGGAGCTCGGCTTCGATCAGCCGCGCCGACTCCGCGGCCACGACGGACTCCGTGTCACGCCTCAGGTCCCGGAGCCGGTGCGCGACGGCGAGCGCGATCTCGAGCGCGGCGAGGCGCTGGTCCGTCGAGAAAATGAGCGCGAGGTCCTCGGCGTCCATCCCCGTGCCCGCGGCAAGCTGCTGCTGCGCGCGGTGCGCCGCCCAGCCGTGGAGGCGGAACGACGTCTCGCTCGCGGTGTCCCGCCGCTCCCGATAGCGCTCGCCCGCGGCGAGTTCCTGCGCGACGTTCGCGATGATCCCGGTGGTGAGCTGCGCCTCCTGCCGGGCCGACGCGAGCGAGGTCGCGATCTGCTCGGAGATGGACTTCAGCGACGCCCGGCCCACGAGGCCCCCCACCGCGAGGAGGGCGATCACCGTCCCGAATCCGGCGAGCAGCCGGAGCCGGATGGTGCCGGGCACGAGCGGCAACGGGCTCACGGCGTGCCGTCCGCGAGACCCAGCATCCCGTCCCTTCGCACGCGCGTCATGATGATCCCCCCGCCGGCGGGATCGCCCGTCGGAAGGAAGCGGATCGGCCCCGTGACGCCGGCGAAGTCGCTCGTCAGGCCGGCGAGCCAGTCGCGGATCCGCGCGCGGTCCTCACCGACGGCGCCGAGCGCCGCGGCCAGGAGCTTCGTCGCGTCGTACCCCAGCGCCGCGTTGCCGTCCGGCTCCAGCCCCCGGTTCGCCGCCTTGAACGCCGTGACGAACCGCTGCGCCGAGGGGCGCCGGTCCGCGCTCGTGAAGGGCGCACCGACGTACGCGCCTTCGGCGACGTCCGCGTGCTGCGCGAGAGGCGTCCAGCCGGCGCCTCCCATGAAGTCGGCGCGGACCCCCTGCCGCTTCGCCTCCGTCAGGAGCGCAACACCCGATGCTTCCAGCCCGGCGACGAAGACGAGATCGGGCTGCCCCTGCCTGAGCCAGGACACGAAGATCTCGGCGTGCCGCCCGTCGGCGGCGATCGGGTCGGTGTTCACGATCTCTCCCGGGAAGCTCCGGCGAAACGCGTCGGCGAGGCCGCGTCCGTGGCTGTCGTTCTCGTAGAGGATCGCGGCGCGCCGGTGGCCCGTCTGCGCGGCGAACTTCGCCATCGCCGCGCCGGTTACCGAGTCGCTTGCGATGATCCGGAACGCCCAGCGCGAGATTCCGCTCAACTCGGGTGCGCTGGCGGCCGTGGCCACGGCCGCGAGGCGCCCGTCGTAGATCCGCGCCGCGGCGACCATCGCCGCGGACGTCACGTGGCCGACGACGGCCGCGATCGCGGGATCGTCCGCGAGCTGCTGCGCGACCGCCGCGGCGCGGGCGCCGTCGGCCTGGTCGTCGGCTTCCCTGACGATCAGCGGGTGTCCGTTGATGCCGCCGGCGTCGTTGATCTCTTTCGCCGCGAGCGCGATGCCGAGCCGCGTGTTGCGCCCGCTGGTCAGCTGCCACGGCCCCGCCGCGGCGATGGTGTACGGCGACGGGCCTGACGAGCAGGCCGCCAGGCCGAGGGACAGCAGGACGACGCGGAGGTTCACGGCGAGACCGGGAGGTGCCGCGGAGCGGCGAACGCGACCGGCGCTCACGGCGCGCGGCCTCTCCCAATGTGCATCGCGGGCTGCTGCTGCGTGAGGCAGTGCAGCGTGCCGAGGCCCCAGACGAGATCCACCGCGTGGATCCCCACGACCTCGTGCCGGGGCATGAGCCTGGCCAGCGTGGCGAGGGCGGCGCGGTCGTTCGGGTCGTTGAAGGTGGGGACGAGGACCACGCCGTTCGCGATGTAGAAGTTTGCGTAACTCGCGGGGAGGCGCTCGCCGTCCATCGTGACGGGGCGCGGAAACGGGAGCGTCAGCACGCGAATCGGCGCGCCGCGCGCGTCGGTCGCGCCCTTCAATCGCCGGAGGTTGTCGAGCGACCGTCGGTGATTCTCCTCGGCCGGATCCTCCTCGTGCGCGAGCACGACCACGCCCGGTGCGACGAAGCGCGCGACGTCGTCCACGTGCCCGTGCGTGTCGTCGCCGGCACATCCCTGGCCGAGCCAGATGGTCCTGGTGACACCGAGCGCGTCGCGAAGGGCGCGCTCGTAGCCGTCCCGGTCCAGCCCGGGATTGCGAACCTGCGCCTCCGAGAGGAGCCACTCCTCGGTCACGAGGAGCGTGCCGCGGCCGTCGGTGTCGAGGCCGCCGCCCTCGAGGACCAGCCGCCCCTTCCCGTCGGGGCGCGCCGGTTCGTGCCGCGGGAGCCCGGTCACGCGCGCGAGGAAGGCGCCCACGCGGGCGTCGTGCGCGTAGTTCTCGTACTTGGCCCAGGCGTTGAACCCCCAGTTCACCCATTCCACGCGGCGGCCGGGCCCCCGCACGGCGGTGGGCGCGGAGTCGCGCAGCCAGACGCGGTCAGTGGGGCAGAGGTGCAGGCGATAGCGCGACTGCTTCACGCCGTGCGACTGGAGGCGGTGCCACGCGTCGTCGCGCACGCGCTCATCCTGGCAGAGGATCTCCACGCGCTCGTGCCGGTGGAGCACCCGCACGATCTCGGCCCAGGCCCAGCGCACGGCGTCGAGCTTTCCCGGCCAGTCGGGCTCGTGGTGCGGCCACGCGATCCAGGTGGCCTCGTGCGGCTCCCATTCCGCGGGCCATCGCCGGCCGCGCGGCGCGCGGGCGCTCGAGGCGCGCCGCGCGTCGCTGGCGCGAACGCTGGCGCGAACGCTGGTGCGAACGCTGGCGCGAGCGGCGCCGCGCGCGCCGCGCGTCACCCCAGCCATCGGTTGAGGATCGGGCCGTAGGCGTCAATGCGCCGGTCGCGCAGGAACGGCCAGGCGCGGCGCGTGCTCTCGATCAGCTCGAGGTCGCAGCGCGCCACGAGGATCGCCGGCGCGCCCTCGGCCTCCGCCACCGGCCGGCCGAAGGGATCGCACACGAACGAGCGGCCGAAGAACTCGAGGCCGTGCGTCCCGGGCTCCGGCTCGAAGCCCACGCGATTGGGCACCGCGACGAAGACGCCGTTGGCGATGGCGTGCGCGCGCTGTGCCGTGCGCCACGCGTCCACCTGCGCCGCGCCCCACTCCGCCTTCTCCGCGGGATGCCATCCGATGGCCGTCGGGAAGAACAGAATCTCGGCGCCCAGCAGCGACGTGATGCGCGCCGCCTCGGGATACCACTGGTCCCAGCAGATCAGGACGCCGATCGTCGCGTGGCGCGTCTTCCACGCCTTGAAGCCGCTCGCGGTGCCCGGGCCGTCGCTCACGGCGTCGCCGGGCGCGAAGTAGTACTTCTCCTCGAAGAGCGGGTCGTGGGGGAGGTGCATCTTGCGGTACACGCCGAGCAACGCGCCGTCGGCGTCAATGACCGCGGCCGAATTGCGGTAGACCCCCGCCGCCTCGCGCTCGTACATCGGCACGACGAGCACCACGCCGAGTTCCGCGGCGAGCACTCCGAGCGCGTCGGTCGTGGGACCGGGGATCGGCTCCGCCAGATTGAAGTACTCCTGCTTCAGCGATTTGCAGAAGTAGGGCGCGTTGAAGAGCTCCTTGAGGCAGATGATCTCCGCGCCCTGCGCGGCTGCCTCCCGGATCCGCGTGATCGTCGCCGCGAGCACTGCCGTCGGCTCGCCCTCGACGGCGTCCTGAATCAGGCCGATGGTGACCGGAGCGCGTGCGGGCATGCGTGAATAGTCGCAGGTGCCCGCGCGCGCTGGAAGTGAGGCGGCGCTACGGCTTGCCCGCCCCCTTCATCGCCCTTGCCACCGCGTCTCCCAACTCGACGTACGCCGTGTCCGTCAGCTCGCGGAATGGGCGCATCACGTGCGCCACCTTGCCGTCGGGCCCGATCACGAAGACCACGCGCCGGCGCGCGTTCACCGCCGGATAGTTCACGTCATACGCGGTGCCGGCGACCTTGTCGGGGTCGCTGGCGAAATACACCGGGAATCCCTTCTCCTTCGCCCAGTTGAACTGCACCGTGTCGTCATCGGCGCTGATGCCGATCACCGCCACGTCTTTCCCGCCGTTGAAGAGCTTGGCGTACTGATCACGGTACGCCTCCATTTGCACCGTTCAGCCCTTGGTGCGCGCCTTCGGGAAGAACGCGAGCACGACGGTCTGGCCGCGGAAGTCCGCGAGGTGAATCGGCTGCGTGCGGAGACCGTCCTTCGTCGAGCCCCTGAGCGAGAAGTCCGGCGCGACGTCGCCAACCTTGGGCCCGCCCTCCTGCGCGAGGGCGCGAGCCGAGACGACCGCGACGAGCACCGCGGCAGTCACGAGCGCGGCGACCGTGAGTGTCACGTTTCGATGCAGCATGGAACTGCTCCGCGTGAGTGGGAAAGAAGACGTGGAAGTTTGCGTGTCGCGGTCTGGCGCGCAACTTTAGAGAACACGGCAGCTTCGACGGAGCGGCAGATGGACGCGAACGCGATTGATCCGATACTCGACCGGCTCGCGAAGGACGTTGAGGCGGCGGTGCACGCGCTCTATCGTGGCGAGATGCGCCAGGCGACGGCGAAGGTGCGCACCGGGCATCTCGTGCAGGAAGCCCACGCGGCGGTGGCCGCCGCGCTCGCCGGAGCGGGCGCCGCGGCGACCGCACCGGTGATGGTCTCGCCGCGGCCCTCGGTCGCGGCGCCGGCGCTCGCGGGCGCGGCGTTCGGCTGGTCCCAGGAGGACTCCGACGCCGTGCTCAGGTGCATCATGGCGTGGCTGCCGATGGGCGGCCCGTCGTCCACCGCGCCCGACACGAAGTGCATCGCGGCGGGGAAGGTGCTCGTTCCGACCTGGGGCGAGCGCGAGCGCGCGCGCGAGGCCGTGAAGAAGAGCCAGTAGCGCATGAGCGACGACGCGCGCCAATCGCACGAAGCTGTCACCACGCCGGTCGGCGCGGCGACGATCTGCCCGCAGTGCGGCGTCGTCCTCGACGCGCTCACGACCACCTGCGGCGCCTGCGGCGCGGTGATCACGGCCGGCGGACCCGACAGCTCGCGCGCCGAGCGCGTGCGCTCCAAGCTGCAGGACGCCATCGGCGACGCGTTCGTGCTGGGCGAGCTGCTCGGCCGCGGCGGGATGGGGATCGTCTTCCGCGCGCGCGAGAAGGCGCTGGACCGCGACGTCGCCCTCAAGGTGCTCGCCTTCGATCCGATCCTGAACCCCGAGGCGTACGCGCGGTTCGAGCGCGAGGCGAAGCTCGCGGCAAAGCTCGACCATCCGAACATCGTGCCGATCTTCTCCGTCGGGCAGCGCAACGGCGTCGCGTTCTACACGATGCGGATGGTGAAGGGGGGGAGCGTCGAGCAGATGATCACGCCGGGGCGCGGGCTCGACGTCGCGCACGCGCTCAACATTCTCCGGGACGTGGCCTCCGCGCTCGACTACGCGCACGCGAACGGGGTGGTGCACCGCGACATCAAGCCGGCGAACATCCTGATCGGCGACAGCGGCCACGCGCTGGTGGCGGACTTCGGCATCGCGCGCGCGTTCGGCGGCGACGCCGCCGGCGCCACCACGACCGCGACCGGGACCGGCGTCGTCGGCTCGCCCGCGTACATGAGTCCCGAACAGTGGCGTGGCGAGAAGGTGGACGGCCGCGCCGACCAGTACGCGCTCGGCGTCCTCGGCTTCGAGCTGCTCTCCGGGAAGCGTCCCTTCGCCGACGCGTCCATGCAGGAGCTTCTCCGCATGCACCTCGCGGAGGACCCACCCGACATCATCTCCTTCCGGCAGGACCTCCCCTCGCACGTCACCGACGCCATCTGGCGCGCGATGGCGAAGGAGCCGGGGGAGCGCCATCCGACGGCGATGGCGTTCGTGCACGCGCTCGAGGGCGATGCGCGCGCGGCGACCGCGTCGCGCGCCCCGCTCGGGCCCGCCGCGTCCGCGCCGGCCGCGGCCAAGGCCACGACGCCGCTCCCCGGCCTCGCGAGGGCCGCGACGCCGCCGCCCGCGCCGCGGACCGTGCGCACGGGGACGCGGAGCGGCGCGCCGGCAGGCGCGATCCGGCCCGCGCCGCCGCCCGCCGTGCCCGCCGCCTCACATCGCTCCACGTGGCTCGTGGCGGCGCTCCTCCTGCTCGTCGGCGGCCTCGGCGGCGTGATCTTCGTCGAGCGCGGAAGGCTCAGGTCGCAGGCTGCGCTGCCCGCCGCGGCGAACGCGGATTCGCTCGCCGCCGCTCAACGGGCGCAGGCCGAGGAGAATCAGCGGCTGCAGAGGGAAGTCGAGGACGCCAAGCGCATCGCACTGGCGGCGGAGCACAAGCTGGAGCAGTTGGCGGCGGCGCAGGCGGCCGCGAAGGGCGCGAAGCCGCCGCCCGCCGAGGAACTGCACGCGCACCTCTTCGTGATGGCGCAGGGCGGCACGCCCGCCGTGTTCGTGGACGGCGCGCCGCTCGCCGTCCGGGCGCCGGCGGTGATCGAAGTGAAACCCGGGCGCCACATCGTGAGCGTCGCGGGCGGCGGCACGGAGTTCTTCCCCGCCGACTACAGCATCGAACTGGTGGCGGGCGACACGCAGCAGGTGGTGTTCATGTCGCGGCAGCTCGCGCAACGGCGGGCGCAGCAGCAACGGCTGTTTCAGCTGCAGCAACAGCGCGGCGGCGGGGCCGGAGGGGCCGGCGGGGGTGCCGCGGGCGCCGCCGGCGGGAGCGGCGGAGCGGCCCAGCCGCCGCCGCAACCGGGGACGCATCCGGGGACGCAACTGGCGACGCCGCCGCAGCCCGCGTCGCCCGGAGGCGCTCGCACGGGGAACCCGCCGGAGGCGCCGACCACTCCCGGCGCGACACGCGGGCGCGGGGCGCTCGATCCGTCTGCGATGACGCCGGAGCAGCGTCAGCGCTTCCAGGAGGCCCTGAAGAAGAAGATGGAGGACGCGCAGAAGCGGCTGCGGAAGAAGCCGTAACCCTCACCGCGTCTCGCCGCTCTTGCCCGGCGAAGCCGCACGCCCGATATTCGCGCCGTTGCCCGGGCACCGCCGCGTCGCCGAGGCGCGTCGGACCCCGACGGTCCTGCAGACACAGCTTGCCTCTCTCTCACCTCGCCCCAGGAGGGTAAGACCTGCATGCGCAACTCAATGCGGTGGATATCGGTGGTCGTACTCGGCTCGTGTCTCGCCGCGCGGCCCGCGGCGGCACAGATCGAGAAGGGAGACAAGTCGCTGGCGTTGCAGTCCCTGGCGTGGTTCGCGACCGGCGACGAGAGCTTCACGTTCGGCTTGGGCGCGATCGGGTTCAACTACTTCCAGACGCGGAGCTTCGCCTGGCGGGTGGGCGCCGTGGTGGTGGCCTTCGAGGTCGGAGATGCTTCGGCAACCGTGACCGGACTGACCGGGGGGCTCGAGTGGAACTTCGGCCAACAGGGCGCGAAGACGGTGCCCTTCATCGCGGTTGATGTGTCGCAGCTCATCGGCGAGAACATGAACTCCACCGGCATCGCGCCGAGCGCCGGATGGCGGACGTTCATCAGTCGCAGCACGTCCTTCGACGTCGTGGGGGCGTACAGCACGAACCTCACGAAGGATGATTCCGGCTCGAGTGGCGGACTGATCACGGCTCGCCTCGGCTTCTCCTTCTACTTCGGCAAGGACAGCCGACGTTAGGGCAGCGGTCCGAGTCGCTGGTGAAGCAGCGGATGAGAATGCAGAACCGGAGAACAGCATCCGCTCGTTGGTCTCACCCATCCGATTGAGGAGAAGACCAGAATGCGCAACGCGGTTCGATTGCTGTCGGCAGTCGCGCTGGCCTCGGGCCTCGCGGCCGGGCCCGCGATGGCCCAGATCGAGGCGGGCGACAAGTCGCTGATGCTTCATGTGTTCGGGCAGTCCACGACCGGCACCGACGACAAGCAGACGATGGTGATGGCGCTCGTCGGGGTGAACTTCTTCCAGACGCGGAACTTCGCGTGGCGTCTCAGCGTCACCGGGATCGGAGGCGAGTCGGGAGGCGATTCCTCCAACGGAGCGCTTCTCGGCGCGGGTGTCGAGTGGAACTTCAACTCGGAAGGCGCGAAGGCGATACCCTTCGTGGCGGTTGACGCCTCGCAGTTCATGTTCCCGGATGCCAACGCGAGCATGGTTTCGCCGAGCGCCGGGCTCCGTTCCTTCGTGAGCCGGAGCACATCGTTCGACGTCGCGGGGTCGTACAATCTGTTGATCGCCGGGGGGGAAGACGGCGGGACGTTCGGGTTCTTCCAGCTGCGGCTCGGCTTCTCGTACTTCCTCGGCAAGGACGCCCGGAGGTAGGCAAGCACTGATGCGCGCGCGTCGCGGGGTCCCGCGCGCCGTTGGCGCGGCGGCGGCGGCCGTTCTCGCGCTGTCCGGCGCAGTCCGGCTGCCAGCGCAGTCGGAACTGCTTTCGGTCGAGCCCGTGCGCCGGATTGCGCTCGGCGGGGGGGCGGTCGTGGCCGTGGCGTTTTCTTCACGCGGCGACTCCGCGTTGGTGCTGACGCAGAGCGGCCGCGTCTTTTCCGTGCACGCCGCCTCCGGTGGGCTCGGAAGCGAGATCCGGGTAACCGGACGGCCCGTTGCGCTCGCGCGGAGCCGCGACGACACGCGGGTGGCGATCGGTGCGGGGAGCGAGGTGACCCTCGTTGACGCGGACGGGGCGCGCCGCACCGTCAGGGTGGCCGACGACGTGACTTCGCTCGCGCTGAGCCCGACGGGCGCGCTCGCCGCCGTCGGGACGAAGGGCGGGACGGTCGTGGTGGTGAGCGCGGCTACCGGCGAGGTCGCGGGCCGGCTGCGCGACGGTCACGGCCGCGCCGTGGTGCACGTGGCGTTCACCGGCGGCGGCGAAACGCTGCTCTCCGTCGGTGAGGACCGCGGCATCGTCTACTGGGACGTGAAGCAGCTCGCGCGACTCCGGCAGGTGACGGAGTCGGAGCCGAAGATCCTCAGCGCCGCGGGCACGCCGGCGGGCGACCTGCTCTTCGTCGGCACGGAGGCGGCGCTCCGGATGAGCGCGGCCGGCATGGACCCGATGCGCGACATCAAGTACGTGAACGGCGTGCGCGTGTATGACGTGGCGAACGCGGCGCCGCAGAAGAACCTCGACCTGCTCGGTCGCGCCCCGATCGCGCTCGCGGTGGCGCCCGACTGCAAGTACGTGGGCGCCGCGGTGCGCAGCGTCCGCGGTTCCGCGCTCGCGGTCTTCGATCTGGAGCGCGGCGCGAGCGTGCTCGACCTCCCGCTCGAGGGGCGCGTCGCCGCCGTCGGCTTCTCGCCCGACGGCCGCACGCTGGTGCTCGGCAACGACGCGGGGGAGATTGCGCTCTACCGGGTGACGGGCGTCCAGCCCCGCCCGCGCTGTGTCGCCGACCTGCGCGGCACCAAGTTCGCCGTCACGGGACCGCGCACGCCGCTCGTGAAGCCCTCGCGCCGGATGCGCTTCGCCGTGCTCGACCTCGATGACAACGGCGTCGGCCCGGCCGTGAGCCGCGCGATCGCCGACCAGCTCACGAACCGGCTCGCGCTGAACCCCGGGATCCGGCTGGTCGAGCGGCGGCGCATCGCCGCGATCCTCCAGGAGCAGAACTTCCAGCAGTCGGGCCGCACGGACGCACAGAGCGCGATCCAGCTCGCGCGCATCCTGAACGTGCAGAAGGTGCTGATGGGCGCCGTGGCCAAGCTCGGCACGACGATGACCATCACGGTGCAGATGGTGGACGTCGAGACGGCGGCCATTGACGGCTCGCGCGAGGTGCAGTGCCGCGCCTGCGAGCTCGAAGACCTCACGCAGGCGATGTCAGAGCTCGCGCAGACCGTGGTGGCGGAGCCGGAGGCCGCGGTGCTCGGCTATCCGGAGCCGCCGGAGATCCGGCTCGACTATCCGCGCGAGGGCGTGGAGGTGAGCGGGCAGAGCGTCATCGTGCGCGGCTCGATCCTCTACAGCAAGCCGCTCGAGGGCGTGGAGCTGCTGGTGAACGGACGGCCCTTCGACGCCTCGCGCCTCCTGGACCGCGCCGGCGGCAAGGCCACGCGCCTCGCCGACGGGACGCTCTCGGTGCCGTTCGTGCAGGAGGTGCCGCTCGAGCAGGCCAACACGCTGATCGCCGTGCGCGCGGTGGGCGCCGACGGGAACGACGAGCAGCGCTACGTCTCGGTGCGCCGCGCCGCGTCTCCGGCGCCGGGCGCGCCGGGCGCGGCCGTTGCCGCGCCGGCCGCGAGCCAGGCGCCCGGCATTTCGCTCGACGAGCTTTCGAGCGCGCTCAAGAATCGCGTGCCCGCGGCGCGCATCGGGAACCTCGTCTCGCGCTTCGGTGTGTCGTTCGACGTGGGCGCGACGGAAAGCCGCCTCCGCGAAGCCGGCGCCGACGACGCGCTCCTGAGGGCCCTGCGCGCCGCAAGGCGCACCGCCGCTCCTCCTCCGGCGTAGCTCACAGGGCTGGCGATGGATCGCTGCCCATCGTGCTTCGAACCGAGCGCGGGCGGCGCGCTCTGCGCCGGGTGTTCCGCCCGCTCGCGCGCCGAAACGGCGCTCCCGCTGGGACACTCGCTCCGCGAGGGCCGCTACCGCATCGGCCGCACGCTCGGCGATCCCGGCGGATTCGGCATCACCTACCTGGGCTGGGACGACCGCCTCGAGCGGCGCGTCGCGATCAAGGAGTTCTTCCCGCGCCACTGCGTCTCGCGAACGCCGGGCACCACGAACGCGCAGTCGCTCGGCGCGAGCGCGGACCAGGACTTCCGCCTTGGCCTCGAGGGGTTTCTGAACGAGGCGCGACGTCTCGCGAAGCTCGATCACCCGAACATCGTGAAGGTGCACGACTACTGCGAGGCGCACGGCACGGGCTACCTCGTGATGAACTACTACGAGGGGCGCGACCTCTCCGAGTACGCGAAGACGCAGGGCGGGCGGCTCGGCTGGCAGGAGGCGATGAAGCTGTCCGTGCCATTGCTCGACGGACTCGCCGAAGTGCATCGCGCGGGGCTCATCCACCGCGACATCAAGCCCGCGAACGTCTATCTCGCGGCGTCGCCGGACGGGAAGGGGAGGCCCATTCTGATTGACTTCGGCGCGGCGCGCTGGGCGGCGACGTCGCACGAGCTGACGGCGATCCTCACCGAGGGGTTCGCGCCGCTCGAGCAGTACCCGGGGTGCGGCCCGCAGGGACCGTGGACCGACATCTACGCGGTCGCGGCGACGATCTACGCGCTCATCGCCGGGCAGGTGCCGCCGAGCGCGCCGTCGCGGCTCGCGGGCGCGTACGTGTCGCACCTCACCGATCTCGTGGCCGGCGTGCCGCGGCGGCTGGGGGACGCGCTCGAGTTCGGGCTCGCGATCCAGTCGGAGGAGCGGCCGCGGAGCGCGGAGGAGTTCGCGCGGCTGCTGCGCAGCGCCGAGGCGCCGGTGACCTCGCGCGTGGCGGGGCCGCCGGGGCCGCCGGGGCCGCCGGGGCCGCCGGTTCCGCCGGGGCCGCCGGGGCCGCCGTCGCGGCAGGGCGACGGAGTCGCGTCGGGTCGGGACGCGCTGACGCAGCCGGTGGGCGCCTCGGCCGACGCCGTAGCGAAGGAGCCCGGACCCACGCGCGTGAGCGGCGCCGATCTCCGGCCGGCCGCACGGCGCCTGAACTCCCGCGCCCTCGCGTGGGGCGTCGCGGCGCTGGCGCTCGTGGGAGTTGGTGTGTCGTACGCGGTGTGGTCGAGCGGGGACTCCCCATCAGGGCCGGTTACGGCGACCGATAGCGCGAAAGGCGCCGCACCAGGCGCGGAGAACTCCGGACGCGGACCGGGCCCGAGCCCCACCGGCAGCACGCCCCAACGCGGCGCTCAGGATCCCGCCGCGGACGCGCGCGCGCTCATTGCGCGCGCAACGCAGGACATGAACCAGGGCCAGTACACCGAGGCGATGAGCAAGCTTGCGCGCGCGCGGGTGCTCTTCGGTGAGGCGGGCGTCGTTCGCGAAACGAGGCTTGCGGGCCTGCAGCGCGTGGACAGCATCGCCGGAGTGATCGAGAGCGCCTGTCCTGCGGATCGCGCGATCGCCGTCAAATTCGGCGAGAAGCGCCCGCCGTGCCCCGTGCGCTCCTGGTGACGAAAGCCCGGCCGGCTATCGCGCCAGATTCCTCAGCACGTAGTGCAGAATCCCGCCGTGTTTGTAGTAGTTCAGCTCCTCCGGCGTGTCCACGCGGCTCCGCACCTTGAACGTCTTCGTGGCGCCGCCGTCGCCGGCGGCCTTCACCGTGAGCAGCGCCCGCGGCGCCATCGCGTCGGACAGCCCTTCGACGGAGTAGACCTCGAACCCGGTGAGGCCGAGCGACTGCCGGGTGGCGCCATCGGTGAACTCGAGCGGCAGCACGCCCATGCCGACGAGGTTCGAGCGGTGGATCCGCTCGAAGCTCTCGGCGATCACCGCGCGCACGCCAAGCAGCGCCACGCCTTTCGCCGCCCAGTCGCGCGATGAGCCGGTGCCGTACTCCTTGCCCGCGAGGACGAGGAGCGGCGTGCCGCGCTGCTGATACGCCATCGCCGCCTCGTAGAACGACGTCGGGTCCGCGCCCGGCGCGGTGCGCGTCCACCATCCCTCCATTCCCGGCGTCAGCTCGTTCTTGAGCCGGATGTTCGCGAACGTCCCGCGCATCATCACTTCGTGATTGCCGCGCCGCGCGCCGTAGGAGTTGAAGTCCCGCTTCGCGACGCCGAGCGAGAGGAGCCACTGGCCCGCCGGCCCTTTCTCCGCGATCGAGCCCGCGGGCGAGATGTGGTCGGTGGTGATCGAGTCGCCGAACATCCCGAGCACGCGCGCGCCGGCGATGGGTTGCACGCCGGGCGCCGTCATCGTCATCCCCGCGAAGTACGGAGGATGCTTCACGTACGTGCTCTTCTCGTCCCAGCCGTAGCGGTCGCCCCCGGGCACCCGGATCGCGCGCCAGCTCTCGTCTCCGTCGAAGACGGCGGCGTACTGTTTCTCGAACTGCTCGCGCTTCACCGACGTGAGGATCAGTTCCTCGACCTCCTTCGGGCTCGGCCAGACATCGCGCAGAAAGACCGGACCGTCCTTCCCGATGCCGAGCGGCTCCTTCTCGAGGTCAATGTCCATCCGCCCGGCGAGCGCGTACGCCACCACGAGCGGCGGCGACGCGAGGTAGTTGAACCGCGTCTGGGGGTTGATGCGCCCCTCGAAGTTGCGGTTCCCGGAGAGCACCGAGGCCACGACCAGCTTGTGCTCCTCGATCGCCCGCGAGATGGATTCGGGGAGCGGGCCCGAGTTGCCGATGCACGTCGTGCAGCCGAAGCCCACGACGTTGAACCCCAGGGCGTCGAGCGCCGGCTGCACGCCGGCCTTGCGGTAGTATTCCGTGACGACCTTCGAACCCGGCGCGAGCGACGTCTTGACCCACGGCTTCGTCGTGAGCCCCTTCGCGACCGCCTTCTGCGCGAGGAGCCCCGCGGCCAGCATCACGCTCGGGTTGCTCGTGTTGGTGCAGCTCGTGATCGCCGCGATGACCACCGCGCCGTGCCGGAGCTCGAACGTCGCGCCGTGGTAGCTGCACATCACGCCCGCTTCGTGCACGGGCGCCTCCTGCTCCATCACCGCCACCGCGCGCTGCGGCGACGGCGTGGCCGAACCGGCGAGCTGCGCGGCGAGCGCCTCCTGGTACGCCTGCTTCGAGCGGGCGAGCGGGATGCGGTCCTGCGGACGCTTCGGGCCGGCGAGACTGGGCACGACCGTCCCCAGGTCGAGCTCGAGGGTGTCGGTGAACAGGGGATCGCTCGTCGCGTCCGTGCGAAAGAGGCCCTGCGCCCGGGTGTACGCCTCGACGAGCTGCATGTGATGTTCGCTGCGCCCGGTGAGGCGCAGGTACTTCAGCGTCTCGTCGTCGCAGGGGAAGAACCCCATCGTCGCGCCGTACTCGGGGCTCATGTTCGCGATCGTCGCGCGGTCGGCGACCGCCAGCGACGACAGCCCCTTGCCGTAGAACTCCACGAACTTGCCGACGACTTTCTTCTTGCGGAGCATCTCCGTGCAGGTGAGCACGAGGTCCGTCGCGGTCGCGCCTGGAGGCAACCTGCCGTGGAGCTTGAATCCGACCACTTCAGGAATCAGCATCGAGACCGGCTGGCCGAGCATCGCCGCCTCGGCCTCGATTCCGCCCACGCCCCAGCCGAGCACGCCGAGCCCGTTGATCATCGTGGTGTGCGAGTCCGTGCCGACCACCGCGTCGCAGTACGCCACCTTCCGCGGTCCGCCGTCCGCCGTCTCCTCGCCCACGAACACCACCTGCCCCAGGTACTCCAGGTTCACCTGATGGCAGATCCCGGTCCCCGGCGGCACGACGCGGAAGTTGCGGAACGCATTCTGCCCCCAGCGCAGGAACTGGTATCGCTCCAGGTTTCGCGTGTACTCCATCCGGGTGTTGAGGAGCAACGCCGCTTCGGTGCCGTACTCGTCCACCTGCACCGAGTGGTCAATGACCAGGTCCACGGGTTGCAGCGGATTGATGCGCGACGGGCTGCCGCCGAGTCCGGCGATCGCATCGCGCATCGCGGCGAGATCCACGACGCACGGCACGCCGGTGAAGTCCTGCAGGAGGACGCGCGACGTGCGGAAGGCGATCTCCTTGTCCACGGGCGCTCGGACGTTCCACGTGGCCATCGCCTTGACGTCGGCGGCCTTCACGAACGCACCGTCCTCGTTCCTGAGGAGGTTCTCGAGCAGGATCTTGAGCGAAAACGGGAGCGTGGCGACCGTGCTGCCCGCGAGCGACGAGAGGGAGTCGAGGCGGTAGATGACGTAGGGCTGGCTGTCTACCGTGAGCGTCGAACGGGCGCCAAAGCTGTTCTTTGAGGCCATGCTTCAATCTACTGTGCCGGGACAGTCGAAAGTCCCCGGTCCCTGTGGTTATGGCACCCGCCTGTCCATCGCCGCCGCGGTCGTCCGCGCTTCGAGCGTCTTCAGCAGTTCCTTCCACTCGAACTTCGTGTCCTTCCCGCGCACCCAGTGCTCCATCCAGGCGAACTCCGCCATGGACTTCGTGTACTGGTCGCGGGGCTCCGGGATACCGTGTGTGTTGCCGGGATAGACGAAGAACTCCGTCGGCACGCCGAGCTTCTTCAGGGCCATGTGCAGCTCCGCGCTCTGCGGGCTCGGGACCCGCGGGTCGCCCTGCACGACGTGGATCATCGTCGGCGTCTTCGCGTTCCGGATGTACTTGATCGGCGACTGCGCGAACCAGCGGTCGAAGTCGTCGTACGGGAGCTTGTCGCCCATGTACCACTGGCGCACCCGCTGCACGTCGCTCTGCGCGTACATCGAGAGCCAGTTCATCGTGCCCGCGCCGGTCGAGATCGCCTTGAAGCGCGTCGTGTGCGTGAGGATCCAGTTCGACCAGTGCCCACCCGCGCTCCAGCCGAGCGCGCCCATCTGGTTGCCGTCCACGATCCCCTGCGCGATCAGGTAATCCACGCCGGTCATGATGTCGTTGTAGCCCTTCGTGAAGTAGTCGCCCTGGCTCTCGGTCTTGAACTTCTCGCCGTAGTTGGTCGAGTTGCGATAGTTCGGCTTGAGCACGGCGTAGCCCGCGCCGGCGTAGATCTGCGACCCGTAGCCGCCGTTGAACCCGAGCACATCGGCGGAAGCCGGGCCGCCGTGGATGGCCACGATCAGCGGGTAGCGCCTGCCCGGCTCGTAGCCGACGGGTCTGGCCAGGACACCGCACGCGGTCACGCCGTCGGTGCTCTTCCAGCACACTTCGCTCTCCTCTCCGAGCGCGAAGTGGTCCACCTGCGGGTTGGCCTTGGTGAGGCGCGTCCACTTGGACGGGTCGGCCACCTGGTCCAGCGACGCGACCGAATAGACCGACGACGGCGTGGTGGGGTCGGCGAAGGTGATGAGGATGGCGCCGGTCGCGTCGTCGCGACTCACCGTGAGCGACGCCTTCAGGTTGGTGAGCTGCGTGACCTTCCCGCTCGCGACGTCGAGGGAGAAGAGCTGATTCGTCGCGCGCCACCCTGCGTTGAAGTAGATGGTCTTTCCGTCCGCGCTCCACCACCCGACGCTGGCGTCGCCGTCGAACTCCGCGCCGAGCTTGCGCCACGGCCCGCCGCCGATGGGACGCAGGTAGATCCTGCTGTTGCGCATCATCTTGAAGTCGTCGGGCGCGCTGAACGCGATGAGCGACGCGTCGGGCGAGAAGCTCAGGTTGCCCTCGCCCAGGTCCCAGTTGTTCGTGAGGCGCTCGATCTTCCCCGAGGCGACCTCGAGCAGGTACAGCTCGCTCGCGATGCGCTCCTCGGTCGTGCCACGGAAGTACCGGTCGTCCCGGGTTGCGTTGAATCCGACCCACCTCGCGTCGTCGGAGAGCGCGATGGTCGTGACGCTGTAGGTCGTGTCGTTCGTGAGCCGCTTCGTGACGCGCGACGCGAGGTCGAGCGACCAGAGGTGCACCCGGGGCTGCGGCGCGTTCCGGATCATCACGCCGAACCTGGCCTGCGTGCGGCGCTGTTCGTCCGCGAGCACCGTGTCCGGCGAGAGAAAGAACGCCGACCGGCCGTCCTTCGCGAGCTGCCACTGCTGCACGGGCGTCGGGTGCCGCGTGAGCGGCACGGGATTCCCCCCGAGGAGCGCGTTGCCGGGGACCGCGTAGAGCTGCTGCTGCTCGCCGCGACCGGCGCTGTAGACAAGCCAGCGCCCGTCGCGCGTGAACTGGAACTGTCCGACGCCGGGCCCCTCGGTGATGCGCTGTGCCTCGCCGCCGTCGGGTCGCATGTAGTAGAGCTGGTTCCCGGCGCCGCCCGCGGCCGCGGGCCCGCCGCCGCCCCGTCCGCCGCCCGCGCGCCCGCCGCCCGCCTCCGCGCCCGCGGGCGCCGCGGGCGCGTCGCGGTCCGACGCGAAGACGAACCCGCCGTCCGACGCCCAGCGCGCGGGTCCCTCGTTCTTCTCCTTCGTGAACGTGAGCTGGCGCGTGGACGTGAGTCCCGCCGACATCGAGACGAGATAGAGGTCCGATTGGCGCCGGTCCGCCCTCCAGTCCGGCGTCGAAACGGAGTAGAGGCCCCAGCGCCCGTCCAGGCTCACCGCAGGCGGCGTCGCGGTTCGCATCTCCTGCACGTCGAGGAAAGTCATCGGACGTTTCGTCTGCTGGGCCGCGAGCGGCGTCGCCAGCAGCACAAGCGACCATCGAAGAACACGCGCGATCATGGAACCTCCTTGTCCCTTGTCTTTCAGTCTGATTCAATCTTGTGTTCCATCGTCTGCCGGCGCACGCCGTGCTCGACGACTTCCACTCGAATGGCGTCGGTGGGGCACTGGTGCACGAAATCCCCGTCGGCGCGTGACCATTCGACGCGCGGGCTGATCGGCCGCGCCTTGCCGGTCGGGTCCATCTCCATCACGTCGGGCGCGAGCGTCGCGCAGAGGCGGCAGCCGGTGCATCGCTCGCGGATCACCGTGAGGTCGATCGCGCGGCGCGGGTAGACGCCGCCGGTGGAGCAGAGGGCGTCGCCGGCGCTGTCGAGCGCGGCCAGCCCCGCCTCGTAGCCGGCCTGGATCATCCGCCGCGTGTGCGCGAAGCTGAACCAGTTGAAGTGCCAGACCGGGGGGCGGATGAGGAGGAGCGGCGGCCCCGCCCACGCCGCGAGCTGTGCCGCCTGCAGCGCCTTCATCATCGTTTGCGCCGCGCGCATGTAGATCGCGGCGAATCCCTTGTCCTTGATGCGGCGCGCCGTCGCGAGGTTCGTGCTTCCGACTTCGACGCCGATCACCGCCTCCATTCCCTGCGCGGCGATGGACACGGGGAGATTGTCCATCACGCCGCCGTCCACGCAGGTGCGGCCCTGGATGACCCGCGGCGGAAAGAACCCCGGCAGTGCGCACGAGGCGTACACGGCGTCGGCGATCGGCACGTCCTGGAGCCCGGGGAGCCCCCAGATGACCTGCGCGCCCCGCTCGAGGTCCACCGTGTTCACGAGCAGCGGCGTGTCGAGTTGGCGGAACGTCATCGCGGGCACGATGTCCTGGCAGAGCGCGTCGAGCGGATGCGCGAGGTAGAGCGACGGCGCGAGCATCCGCTTCGTGACCATGTGGAGGTGGTCAATGCGGAAGAGGTCCTTCTTGCCGAGCGCGAGGGCACGGCGCTCCATCTCGTCCACCGTCATCCCGCCACAGTAGGCGGCGGCGATGAGCGAGCCGATGCTCGTGCCGGCCACGAGCGAGGGTCGGACGCCACGCTCCTCGAACGCCCGCAGCAGTCCGATGTGGGCGAAGCCCTTCAGGCCGCCGCCGCCGAGGACGAGCGCGAAGCGTTCGGGAAGCGTCAGGTCGGTCATCGGTGCGGCGTGCGTTTGCGGCGTGCGTTCGCGGCGTGCCCGGCGGGCGGCGTGCGCCGGCGGCCTACTGGAGGAACTTGTAGAGTCCGTACAGGCCCACCGCCGCGCCGGCGACCATGATGAGCGTGCCGGCGTCGCCCCCGATGATCGCGCCGACGAGCAGTCCCGCGCCGCCCACGATCATCAGCGCCTTGTTCTCCGCCGTGTCTCCCTTGCCCCGCTCCTTGGGCGCGGGGACCGGATCCCGCGTGGGAGGCGCGGTCGGCTCGCGCACACCGGCGGCCAGCCGTTCGGTGCGCGGCGCGAGCGAGACGGGCGCTGCGGCGACCGGGGCGTCCCGGCCTGGCGCGGCGGAGGCCGCGGCCGCGCTCGGCGCCGAGCGAAGGGAGTTCGCCGCGCTCTGCGCGTGCGCGTGCGCGGGGACGGCGGCGGCCGCGGTGGCGGACAGCACGAGTGCGACGGCGGCGAGGCGGGCGACGAGTGACATCGGATGACCTCCACGATTCAGAAACGAGCGCCGATCCTGCTGTGCGAAAAAGCTAGCTTCACGATACCTTTTCCGCCCACCGTCCACCACGCGAGGCCGCCGGATGTCCACCGCTGACTCCCCTCGGGCGCCGACGAACGCGGGCGCCACGGAGCGCGGCCTCGAGCGCTCGATCGGGGTGCGCGCGCTCGCCGCGAGCATCGTCAACATCACGGTGGGCGGGGGGATCTTCCTCATCCCGGCGATCGTCGCGGGCAGCCTGGGCGCGGCGTCCTGGCTGGCGTACGTGGTGGCCGCGATCGCGTTCGCGTTGATCGTCATCTGCTTTGCCGAGGCCGGGAGCCGCGTCGCGATGACCGGCGGGCCGTACGCGTACGTGGAAACGGCGTTCGGTCCGTTCGCCGGCTACCTGACCGGCGCGCTCGTCCTGCTCTTCGGGACGATCGCGCACGCCGCCGTCGCAAGCGGATTCACGCAGGCGGTGAACGCGCTCGTGCCCGGCGCGGGGGTGGGCGCGCCCCGCGCGGCGCTCCTCGTGCTCGTCTTCGCGCTCTTCACGGCCATCAACGTGCGCGGCGTGCGGCAGGGTGCCCGGATGGTAGAGGTCGGCACCGTTGCCAAGCTCGTCCCCCTCTGCTTCCTTCTCGTGTTCGGGCTCTTCGCCGTCACGGGCGCCAACCTCGCGTGGCCGGGGATGCCCGACGCCAGCGCGCTGACGCGCGCCGCCATGATGCTCATGTTCGCGTTCTTCGGTCTCGAGACGGCGCTCCTTCCGAGCGGCGAGGTGCGGGACCCCGCGCGCACGGTCCCGCGCGCGATTGCGCTCGCCATCACGACGGTGACGATCCTGTACGTGGGCGTGCAGGTGGCGGCGCAGGGGATTCTCGGCGCCGATCTCCCGCGGTATCCGGACGCGCCGCTGGCCGCGGCGGCGGGGAAGGCCTTCGGGTCCGCGGGCGGGGCACTCCTTCTCACCGGGGCCGCCATCTCGATGATGGCGCACACCTCGGGGATGATGCTCGCGATGCCGCGCTCCCTCTTCGCGTTCGCGCGCGACGGCTACCTGCCCCGCATCCTCGCGGCGGTGCACCCGAAGACGCACGTGCCGACGGCGGCGATCATCACCTACGGCGCCGTCGCCTGCGCGCTCGCGATCAGCGGCACCTTCTCGTCGCTCCTCGTCCTCGGAAACATCACCGCGCTGCTCATGTACCTGCTCTGCTGCCTCGCGGTGCTCGGCCTCCGGCGCAAGAACATCCGCAGCACCGGGGAGCCGTTCTCCCTGCCCGGCGGAACCGTGGTGCCCTGGCTCGCGTCGGGCGCGATCCTGGTGCTGCTCTCCACGATCACGGGGGAGGAGTTCCTCGCGGTCGCCGTGGCCCTCGCGATCGCGATCGTGCTGTACGTCGTGCGCCGACGCACGGCGCCTCGCCCGCTCCCCACGCCCTGATGGCTCCCGATCCCCTCCTGGCCTTCCGTCCCGAGTTCCCGATCCTCGAGCGGACGACGTATCTGGTCTCGCACTCGCTCGGCGCGATGCCACGTGCGGTGCCGGACCGGCTCGCGGAGTACGCGGCGCAGTGGGCGCGGCTCGGCGTGCGCGCGTGGGCCGAAGGGTGGTGGGAGATGCCGCGCACGGTGGGCGACGAGGTGGCGCCGCTCCTCGGCGCCGGCGCGGCGGAAGTCGTGATGGTGCCGACGGTGAGCTTCGCGCAGGCCGTCATTCTCTCGGCGCTCGACTACACCCGACCGCGCGACACGATCGTGATGACCGCGCTCGATTTCCCGAGCGTGCGCTATGTCTACGAGCGGCTCGCGCCGCGGCTCGGGGCGCGCATCGTCGTGGTGCCGAGCGAAGACGGGGTCCGCGTGGACGAGGACCAGCTCTGCGCCGCCATTGACGAACGCACGCGGCTCGTCGCGATCTCGCACGTGCTCTTCCGCTCGGCGTACATCGTGGACGCCGCGCGCGTCATCGCGCACGCGCACCGGATGGGGGCGCTCGTCTCGCTCGACGCGTACCACTCGGTGGGCGTCGTCCCGGTGGACGTGCGCGCCCTCGGCGCCGACTTCCTGACCGGCGGCGTGCTCAAGTGGCTCTGCGGCGGCCCCGGCGGGAGCTTCCTGTACGCCGCGCCGGAAATGACCGCCCGACACGCGCCGGCCCTCACCGGGTGGCAGGCGCACGCGGACCCGTTCGCGTTCGCGGGCGAGATGGAGTACGCCCCCGACGTCGCGCGGTGGCTGGGCGGCACGCCCGTGATTCCGGCGCTCTTCGCCAGCGTCGAAGGGCCCCGCCTCGTGAAGCGCGCGGGGGTGGAGGCGATCCGCGCGAAGTCGGTGCGGCAAACGGCGCGCCTCATCGCCCTCGCCGAGGCACGCGGCTGGCGGGTGAGCGCGCCGCGCGACCCCGGGCGCCGCGGCGGCACCGTGGCGTTCGACGTCCCGCACGGCGCCGAGGTCGCGCAGGCGCTGCTCGCGCGCGACGTCCTCGTGGATTACCGCCCCGGCGCGGGGATCCGCGTGGCGCCCCACTTCTACACGACGGACGACGAAGTGGAACGTGTAGTGGGCGAGATCGCCGACATCCTCGCGTCTGATGCGTGGCGGCCCTTCGCCGCTCGCCGGCCGGCAGTGACCTGAGGGGCGAATCAGGGTCGAATCCGGAGCGAACCAGGAGCGAACCAGGGGCGAACCACTGGCACGCCCGCGCGCCGCGCGATAGCTTCGCCCCGTCTCCCACTACGCACCGCCGATGCCGCCGACCCCGAAGAGACTGCGGAAACAGTTCGTCAACACCCAGTATCCGAACGTCGTGCTCCGCTTCGAGGATGGTCACGAGATCGTCGTGAAGCGCGGGGTCGGGAAGACGTTCGACATCTACGCCGGCGAGACGGTGCGCGTGCTCGCGGTCTTCGATCCGGATGCCCGCGAGCGTGAGCTGGTGATGACGCGGAAGGCGGACGAGTTCGACGACGCCTGACCGCGAGGCGTTGACGAGGGCGCCGGCCGCGCCGCCCTTGCATCTCCATCCCGACGTCGCTGCAGCGCTCCGTGACGGCCGCGCCGTCGTCGCCCTCGAGAGCTCGGTGTTCGCGCAGGGGCTCCCCGCGCCGGCCAACCGCGCGGCCGCCGATGCAATGGAGGGCGCCCTCCGCCGGCACGGCGCAGTGCCCGCGGTCACGGCGGTCGTGCGGGGCGTCCCCACCCTCGGGCTCGACGCCGCCGACCGCGAGCGGTTTCTCGGCCGCGACGGGATCCTGAAGCTGTCCGCGCGCGACCTGCCTTGGGCGGTCGCGACGGGCGCCGACGGCGCGACGACGGTCGCCGCGGCGCTCGCCCTTTCGGTCCTCGGCGGCCTCGCGGTGCTCGCCACGGGCGGAATCGGCGGCGTGCATCGCGACGCCCGGGCCGACGAGTCGGCCGACCTGCTCGAGCTCGCGCGCTCGCCCGTCGTCGTCGTGTGCGCCGGCGCCAAGGCGGTGCTGGATCTCCCCGCCACCGTGGAGCGGCTGGAGTCGCTCGGCGTCGGCGTCCTCGGCTATCGCACGGACGAGTTCCCGGGGTTCTTCACGGCACGCACGGGGCTTCGCGTGGGAGCCGTGGCGGAGGCACCGCGCGAGGTGGCCGACGCGTTTCGCGCGCTGCGCGCGCTCCGGCGACCGGGGGCGCTCCTCGTCGTGCAACCGCCGCCCGCGCCGGCGGCACTCGAGCCGGACGAGGTCGAGGCCGCCGTCGCGAGGGCGCTGGAGGAAGCGCGGGGCGCCGGCGTCACGGGCGGCGCGCTCACGCCCTTCCTGCTTTCGGCCGTGGACCGCGCGACGGACGGCCGGTCGCTCGCGGCGAACCTGGCTCTGCTCGAGGCGAACGCCACACTCGCGGCGGAGATCGCGGGGGCGCTCCGTGCGTGAGCACTCCGCGCTTCGCCCTTCGCGCTTCGCGCTTCGCCGCCACTATTGATGCACCCGCGCCTTCCGTATTACGTTCTCGCCGAGCCCCCGCCCCGGAGGTCTGCCGAACGATGCCCTCTCCGTTCCTGAGTTCCGAGGAGTACGACGAGCGCGCGCACCAGCTCTACAACGAGGGGAACTACGACGAGGCCCTGGCCACGCTCCGCGAGGGACTCGCGCTCTACCCGAACGCGGTGGAACTGCACGTCGGAGTGGGTTACGCGCGGGTCGCCCGCGAGGAATTCGTCTGGGCGCGGAAGAGCTTCGAGGAAGCGCTGGTGCTCGACCCCGACCACGAGGACGCGCTGGCCGGGCTCGGCGAGACGCTGCTCAGGTTCGGCCAGACGGCCGCCGCGCGCAGGACGTTTCGCCGCATCCTCGAACTCGGCTACCAGGACGACGTCGAGTTGATGCTCCAGGTGGGCCGCGCCCTGTTCCGCGACGGGCTGATGGCGGACGCGAAAGAGTACTTCGACACGGCCGTGCAGCAGGTGCCCGACAACGCCGAGGCCGTCGCGATGGTCGGCTATGCCGAGCACCGGCTGGGCAAGGACGACGCCGCGATCGCGACGCTCCGGCGCGCGCTCCAGCTCGATCCCGACCACGCCGAGGCGCGCATCTACCTGGGCAATGTCCTCTACGACCGGGGCGAGTACGAAGCCGCGCTCTACCATCTCGACCGCACGAGCCCCGACGACCACTGGGACGAGCTCGGGATCTGGCGGCTCATTGAGCTCAAGAAGAGCACGTACCGGCTGAGCGATGACGACCCGGCGCTCCACCCGTGGGACGCACGGCTGAACGAGCTGGGCGGCGATACCGACTCGATTGACGCGCTCCTCGGGGAGATCGAGCAGGCGGCCAACACCGAGGCGCGGCAGGAGGGGAAGGGCCAGCTCGAGCTCTTCGGCGCGCTCCTGGCCGATCTGGGGGAACAGAAGGCCGCCGCGCACAATGTGATCGGCCGCGACGGCCGCCCCTACGACGGCACGTGGGACGAGATTGTGGGCCAGATGCGCGACCTGAGCGCGCTCGCCACGAAGTCGGTGACCGAGTTCATGCAGAGCGAGGCGCGGCGCGGCTTCTCGCTCACGGGCATCCTCATCTCCACCGCGGACGCCGAGAGCTTCATTCGCGGCAGCGCGGACGCCGGGCTCCTGCGCATCGTGCGCTGACCGGCGCGCCCGGCGGCGCCACCGCGCTGATCCCCTTCGACCCGAGGACCGGGCCCTTGATCGCCTTGCGTGGTGTTTCCAAGACCTACCGGCCGATGCTCGGGCGCAGCGTGCGCGCGGTGGAGGACGTCACGCTCGACGTCGGCGCCGGCGAAGTGCTCGGCATTGCCGGCCCGAACGGCGCGGGCAAGACCACGATCCTCGCGCTCCTGCTCGGCTTCCTGCGCCCCACGCGCGGCACGCTCGCGATTGACGGGATGGAGCCGCGCGCCTACGTCGAGCGCCACGGCGTTTCCTACGTCCCGGAGCTGATGGCGCTTCCCATGCACTGGACGGCGCAGAGCGCGCTCACCCGGCTCGCGGTGCTCGCCGGCGTCCCGGGCGACCGCGTGAAGGCGGAGGTGGATCGCGTCGTGGAGACGCTCGCGATCGGCGAGCACCGGCGGAAGCGGCTCAAGGCGCTCTCGAAGGGGAACTTTCAGCGCCTCGGACTCGCGCAGGCGCTGCTCACCGAGACGCGCGTCGTCATCTTCGACGAGCCCACGCACGGCCTCGACCCCGTCTGGACGCTGAGGTTCCGCGACATCGTGGCGCGGCTCAAGCGCGCGGACCGCGCGATCGTCATCGCGTCGCACAACCTCGACGAGCTCGAGCGGCTCGCCGACCGCGTCGCGATCATGGACAAGGGGCGCATCCAGCGCGTGGTGTCGGTGGGCGTCGCGCCCGCCGCGGCCGCCGTGGCGTACCGGATCCGCGCGGCCGCGGGCGCCGACGCGCTCCTCGCGCGTTTCCCGGGCGCGACCGTCACGGCGAACGGCGAGCTCGACGTGCCGCCCGTGGACCTGCCGACGCTCAACGCCGCGCTCGCGGCCGCGATCGGCGCGGGCGCGCTCGTCTCCGCGGTGCTCCCGCGCGAGAGCGCGCTCGAGCACGCGTTCCATTCGGCGGTGGGAGGCGTCCAGTGAGTCGCGGGCGGGTGACGGCGTACTCGCGCTGGCGGCTCACGGACTATCTCCTGCAGCGCGCGGCGATCCCGCTGGTGCTGGTCGTCCTCTTCGCGGGGCTGCCCGTCTACGGCACGTTGCGGTCGCGCCCCGACCTCTTCGACGGACCGCAGGGGGCGATGTTCGCGCGCCAGCTCTTCACCAACTCGATCGTGCTCTTTCTGCCGATCGGCGTGTTCCTCGCCGCGACCGGCGTCATCTCGACCGACCGCCAGCAGGGCCACTTCCGCTTCTACTTCTCGAAGCCGGTCAACGTCGTCGCCCACTACGTCCAGACGTACCTCCTGCACGGCCTCGTGTACGTCGCGCTCTTCGGGGCGATCACGTGGGCCTACGGCGCGATCACGGCGCCCCAGTCCGTCGCTGCCGCGATGGAGGCGGCGGCGCTCACGTTCGTGCTCGTGGGCGGCCTCGGGTTTCTGCTCGGCGCGCTCACGCGGTTCGACGGCGCACTCCTCGTGCTCGTCTACGTGCTCTCCATGGCGGCGCAACAGCTCGTCGCGCAGTCCACCCCGGAGCTGCCGCCGCCGGCGTGGCTCACGCAGCTGGCGCGGCTCCTGCCGCCCGTCCATACGCTGGACCAGCTGCGCAATCACTTCTACGCCGCCGAGGCGGTGGAGGCGTCGCAACTCTGGCACGTGCTGGGCTACGGCGCGGGCGCGTTCGGGCTCGGCATGGTGCTCCTCCGCCGCCTCCCGCTCGCGCGATGACCGCCGTTTCCGTCGCCGGGCTGCTCGACGTCGTGATCCCGCCGGAGTCCGTCGTGCGGACGCGCCTCGCGAACGGGCTCCGCGTCCTCGTCCGCCGCGATGCGAGCGCGCCGGTCGTCGCGATCATGACGTACGTCAAGGCCGGCTATTTCGACGAGCCCGATGACGTGGTCGGCATCGCGCACGTGCTCGAGCACATGTACTTCAAGGGGACGCCCGCCCGCGGCGTCGGCGAGATCGCGCGCGAGACGAAGGCGAGCGGCGGCTACCTCAATGCCGGCACGATCTACGACCACACGCACTACTACGCCGTGCTCCCCTCGAGCGGCTTCGCCGCCGGGCTCGCGATCCAGGCGGACGCCTACGCGCACTCGCTGATTGACGCGGGGGAGCTCGCGCGCGAGCTCGAGGTGATCGTCGAGGAGGCGAAGCGGAAGGCGGACAGCCCGGACGCGCTCGCGACCGAGACGCTCTATGCGCTGCTGCACGACCGGCACCGCATCCGGCGCTGGCGGATCGGCCGCGAGGCCGGACTCCGCGCGCTCACGCGGGAGCGTGTGGCGCAGTTCTACGGCAACTTCTACCGTCCCTCGAACACGGTGCTCGCCGTCGTCGGCGACGTCGAGCCGGCGGCGGCGCTCAAGCTGGTCAAGCGACACTACGGGTCCATCCCGGACGCGGCGGTCGAGCGCGTGCGCGGGCCGGCCGAGCCGGAACACGAGGACAGGGCGCCCCGCTACCAGGAGCTCGCGGGCGACATCCAGCAGACCGAGCTCGTCTTCGGCTGGCGCACGCCCGCGATCACCCACGACGACGCGCCCGCGCTCGAGCTGCTCTCGGCGGTGCTCGCGACGGGCCGCGCGTCGCGGCTCTACCGCGCGGTGCGCGAGCGGCGGCTCGCCTCGTTCGTCACGGCCTACGCCTACGCGCTCGACGACCTCGGCGTGTTCGTGGTGCACGCCGTGGCGCGGCCGGAACGCTCGCGGAGCGCGGTGCGCGCTGCGTGGGACGAGGTGGGCCGCGCCGGAGAAGGCGACATCACGGAGATCGAAGTGGACCGCGCGCGCCGCGTGCTCGAGGCCCATTGGCTCCGGCGCTTCGAGACGATGGAAGGGCAGGCCCACCATCTCGCGAGCTGGGAACTGCTGGGCGACTGGCGACTCGGCGGCGCCTACGTGGACAAGCTGCTGGCGCCCGACGCGGCCCGCCTCGCGGACGTCGCCGCGCGCTGGCTCGCGCCCGAGCGCGCGGGACTCGTCGCCTATCGGCCGTCGAGCGCGCCGGCGTTCGCGAGCGGTCCCGCCGGGCTCCGCGACGTGCTCGACGGCGACCTCACCGAGCCGCTCGCGCCCCTCACGCGCCCCAGGCGGCCGAGCCCGCTGCCGGGCTCGCGGGCCTGGCGTCTCGAGCACGAGGAAGCCGGGGTACAGGTCTACCGGACGTCCGCGGGCACTCCGGTCCTCGTGCAGAGGCGCTCCGGGCCGATCGCGCATCTCGGCTGGTTCGTGCGCGGCGGCGCGGTGGACGAATCCGCCGCGCACGCCGGCACGACCACGCTGATGACGCGGACCGCGCTCAAGGGGACCGAGCGCCGCACCGCGCAGCGCATCGCCGAGGACACCGAGTTCCTCGGCGGCGTGCTCTCGTCGGCCGCGAACGCCGACGGCTTCCAGTGGACGGTCTCCGTCCCGGTGCGACGACTCGACGACGCGGCCGAGCTGCTGGGCGACGTGGTGCAACGGCCGTCCTTCCCCGAAGACGCGCTCGAAGTGGAACGCGCCGTGGCGCTCGCCAATCTCGCGTCGCTCCGCGACGACATGTATCGCTGGCCGCTCCGGCTCGCGACCGAGGCGGCGTGGGCCGCTCACCCGTACGGGCAATCGGTGCTCGGCACGGAGGAGACGCTCGCGACGATCACCGCCGGGGCGCTCCGCCTCTGGCACGAGCGCCGGGCGCTCTCGGCGCCGGGGGTGCTCGTGTGCGTCGGTGACGTGGAGCCCGACGCCGCGGCCGGGCTCGCCGCGCGCCACTTCGGTGCGCTGCACGCCGTCGAGCGCGCCCTTGTGGCGCCGCCGGAATGGCCCGCGGTGAAAGTCGAGCGCGTGGACACGCGCGAGAAGGCGCAGAGCGCATTGGCGATGCTCTTTCCGGCTCCCGCGCGCAGCGACGACGCCCGCTTCGCCGCCGCGCTGATCGGCGCCGTGACGAGCGGCCTCGGCGGCCGGTTCTTCGACGAGCTGCGCGACCGCCAGTCGCTCGCCTACACGGTGCTCGCTTCGCCGATCGTGCGGCTGCGGGCCGGCGCGTTCGGCGCGTACATCGCGATGTCGCCCGAGAAGGAAGCCGCCGCCCGGCGCGGCCTCCTCGCGGAGTTCGCGCGGCTCCGCACCGCGCCCGTGAGCGCGCGCGAGCTCGCGCAGGCGAAGACCTTCGCGCTCGGCTCGTGGGCGATCCGCCGCGAGTCGGCGGGCACCGTGATGGGCGACATCGCCGACGCGTGGCTGTTCGGCACGTCGCTGCGCGAACTCGCCGAGTACGAGGAACGGGTGCGCGCGGTCACGGCGACGGAGATGCTGGCGCTCGCGAAACGGTACTTCGAGCCGGGGCGGCGAGTGGAGGGCATCGTGCGGGGAACCGGGAAGTCCGTGTAGCGCCGGACGGTGGGCAGGGCGGGGTGAGGCCCGGCCGTCACCGCCTCGTCGCCGGCAGGTACCCCAGCGCCCGGTTCAGCCACCGGCACATCGGGACCATCAGCGCGAAGTCCCTCATCGCCCGCTCCGGGAGCTTTGGCGAGAGGATTTCCGCGTCCGAGTAGGACCGGTGCGCCGTGAAGGAGTTGTACCGCAGCCACCGCTCCGCCGGATGCCCTTCCGCGTACCCGCGCGGCAGGCGCTTGAGGAGGATTCCCGGCTCGTCATCCGTCAGCTTGCCGAAGCGCCGCGTGAACGCGCTCGAGTGCATCGCGCGCTCCCATCCCGCGAGATCCCGCTCGAAGCGCGCGCGCACCTTGGCGAGTGACGGTCGCGGGGGCATCCAGAGCCCGCCGGCCACGAGCGAGCCGCCCGGCTCGACGTGCAGGTAGAAGCCCGCGCCGCCGTCAATCTCCTTCCCCACGCCGCGCCCCGGCGCGCGATGGAAGATCCAGAGCGCGGCGTGCGTCTTGTACGGCGACTTGTCCCGCGAGAAGCGCACGTCGCGATAGATGCGGAAGAGCGAGCGCTTGGGGTCGCCGACGAACTCCGGCGCGAGTCCGGCGAAGCGCACGTCGAGCTCCTCGACAAGCGCCTGCATCGGCTGGAGCAGCTCTCGCACGTACGTGGGGCGCCGGGCCTCGAACCACTCCCGGCGGTTGTTCCGCTTCAGCCCGCGGAGGAAGGTGAGTGCCTCGGCGCGGAATCCCCGGAAGGCCGTCACCCGCGGTCGAGCCGCCCGCTCCGGGCCGCGTCCGTGCCGAGCTTGCGCGTGAAGACGTCCACCGCCTTCTGCGGATCCCGACCGGCGGGCACGAGCAGGTCCACGAGCAGCAGCTCGCGCGCCGGCATCGTGTGCACCACCACGTGACCGAGGTCGAGGAGAAGGACCACGGCAAGCCCGTCCCTCGGGAGCGCGTGCACGACGGGAGGCTGCGCGGTCGAGAGTCCGGCCGCGCCCGCGGCGGAGAGGAGGAGCCCCGCGAGCGCGGCGCCGTCGCGAAGGAGCGGCGAGGTGACGCCGCGAAAGTCCGCCGTGCGATGGACGAGCGGCGGCGGGCCGTGCCCGGTGACGCGGTCGCCCATCGTGCTAGGGGAGGACGTCAGGCCGCTTCCGCATTCCGCAGTGCGGATTCCGCATCGCCCCTCTAGAACATGGACATCGCGAGGAACGACCTGAGCGAGTCGTTCGTCGAGCGCAGCCGGCCCGAGAGCAGCCGCACGCACGACCAGAGCACCTTGTACGCCAGCTCGCGATTGAAGTCGAGGAGCAGCTCGAAGTCGGAGCGCGAGATCGTCAGGCACTTCGTCCCGCCGTTCGAGATCGCGTCCGTCGAGCGCTCACTCCGGTCGAAGACCGACATCTCGCCGAACAACGAGCCCGGCTTGAGTACCGCGAGCGCTTCCTCTCCGCTCCCTGGGATTGTGCGGCTGATGCGCACCTCGCCCTCGACGATCAGGTAGAGCCGGTTCCCGGGCTCCCCTTCCTTGAAGACGTACTCGCCCGATACGAACTCCTGCGTGCGGGTCACTTCGGCCACGCGCGATAGCTCGCCGTCGTCGAGATCCTTGAAGATGGCAACCTGCCGCAGCAGTTCCGTGGCGTCCGCCATGGGGACCCGTTCCTTCGCGAAAGAGGGGCGCTTGGCGAAGCTAGATCGCCTCCCGTCCGCTGGCAAGCGTCTGAGGGGCCGTCTAGCTTTGCCGGATGGCGCGCGACTCACTGGCGACCTTGCCCAATCTGATCTCGCTCTCCCGCGTCGGCCTGGCGGCCGCGTTCGCCGTCTTGAAGGACGGCGAGGTGCGCCTGCTCCTGATCGCCGCCGCCGGCATCACCGACTATCTCGACGGTTACTTCGCGCGCACGCGCGGCGTCGTCTCCCGCTGGGGCGCGCTCGTGGACCCCATCGCCGACCGCTTGTTCATCCTCATCGCCGTCTCGGCGCTCCTCTTCGACGGCGTCCTCGCGACGTGGCAGTACGCGGTGCTGATTTCACGCGACTTCATGACGGCCGTGGGGTTCCTGACGGCACGCGTCGTGCCGTGGCTCCGATCCGCCACGTTCAAGTCCCGCTTCGCGGGCAAGGTCGTCACGGTGATGCAGCTCGCGACGCTCGCCCTCGTCTTCATCGTCCCGCGATGGCTCGATCCCGTGGTCGTGCTCGTGGGCATCGTCTCCGCGTACTCGATTGGCGACTACACGTGGGCCCTGTGGCGCGCGCGCGCTCGTGCGTAGGCCCGCGACGCTGAGCGCGGCGATGCGCCGTCTCGCGCATGCCGCGCTTCCCGCGCTTCCCGCGCTTCCGCTGCTCACGCCGGTGCCGCTCGTCGCGCAGGAGGTCGTTCTCTCGCCGCGCGCGCAGTGGGAGGTGCGTGCCGACGCCCGCGTCGGGGCGCCCAGCGCGATCCAGCTCGGGGCCGGCGCCAACGTCCCCGCGGGCGCCTACGTGCGCCTGGGCGCCGCGGTCGCGATCGGCCCCACGTGGCGCGAGGGCCGCTCCGTGACGAGCGCGCGCGTGGACGCCGTGGCGCGCTACCTGCTCGACCCCTTTCGCGAGATCCGTTGGGCGCCGTACGGCGGCGCGGGCTTCACGGCGGGTGCGGACGGCTCGGATCCGTGGCGCGCGTACGTGCTCGTGCTCGTCGGCCTCGAGGGGCCCGTGCGCAACGGATGGAGGACGGCGCTGGAACTCTCGCTCGGTGGCGGCACGAGAGCCGCCATCGTGATGCGCCGCGCGCGCGTGAACGGCCGCTGACGGCCCGCGCGCCCGAATACGCAGCGAGGGGCCTCGATTCGCTCGGGGCCCCCGGCCGGCCTACGCCGACACCGCCTGCGATTTCGCCGGTTTCGCGAATCGCTCGCCGAGCGTACGAAGGTCGGCGAGCTCCACCGGAGTCAGCTCGGAGTACCGATCGGCCATGTAGGCGATCGTCTCGTCGAACCACTCCTTCTGGTGGTCGGGGTGTGACCCGGGCACTTCACACGAGATGATGTGCTGGAACAGCTCGTCACGCGCCTGTTCGAACGGCGTCGGTTCCGCGACGACCCTGCGCGATCTGGGTTTCCTATGGCTCATTGACGCGGGTTGGAAGGTGATGTGCGTGTGAAGAAAACTAGTCGGAGGCGGCGACAGATCCTAGGCACGGTACGGCCGTGCGCGCACGTTCGTTGACGGCGGGGAGGGCGCGACCGGCCGAGCGGAAGACGCACCTGTGCATCCTGCCCTCGAGGCCTCCGAGCCGCTAACTTGCGTGAGATGGCCGCGTCGGCCGCCGCTCAGGTGGTCCGCCGGCAGGACAGGAGGGCATCCGTGGCGAAAAGAGTGGTCCAGCCGAAGAATCCGAAGAAACAGTTTCTCGGCGTGTTGGTGGTCATCGCCGTCGTGGGGATCGCCGTGATCGGCTACCTGCTCTCGGGCTCCGCGGCGAAGGCGATCACCGTGGACCCGACCATCCCGGCCGGCGCCGCCGAGGGCTACCTGCTGGGGCGCGAGGACGCGCCCGTGCAAGCGATGGAGTTCGGCGACTTCGAGTGCGGCGCGTGCGGCGAGTTCGCCGTGGTCACCGAGCCGGACATCCGCGCGCGCCTCGTGAACACCGGACTGGTCGCGTTCCGCTTCTTCGACTTCCCCCTCGAGCAACACCGGAACACCTGGGCCGCGCACCTCGCCGCGTCGTGTGCCGAGGACGAGAAGAAGTTCTGGGGGATGCACGACCGGCTCTATGGCGGGCAGCACGAGTGGAACGGTGAGGTCACGAACAATCCGATGCGGGTCTTCCGGCGCTACGCCTCGGAACTCGGCCTCGACGTCGGCAAGTGGGAGGCGTGCGTCACCGCGCAGACACACGCGGGGCGCATCAAGGGAAACCAGGCCGAGGGGACGCGCCGCAACATCGGGCAGACGCCGACCTTCATCGTCGGGAGCCGGCAGGTGCCGGGGAACATGGGCTACGACGATTTCAAGGCGCTCGTGGACAGCGCGCTCGCCACGGCGGCGGCCGATTCGGCGAAGGGGGGCGCGAAACGCGCCGGAGTGAAGAAGAGCGCCTCTCAAGAAGAACCGTGACGAAGCGGATGGTCATCGCGGCGCTCTCCCTGGCCGGCGTCTTTCTCGCGCTCTACCTCACACTCTACAAGCTCGGCTACATCGGCACGCTCGCCTGCGGCGCCGGCGAGTGCGAGACGGTGCAGACGAGCAAGTGGTCCACCTTCCTCGGCGTCCCGGTCGCGCTCTGGGGCGTCGGCTTTTATCTGGCGATGTTCGCCCTGGCCGTGGCCGGGACGGTGGGCGCGCTGACGGCGTCCCGCGCGATCAGCGTGTGGCTCGTGGCGATCAGCGGCTGGGGCGTGCTCTACTCCGGGTGGCTCACCTGGCTCGAGATCGCGGAGATCCACGCCATCTGCCGCTACTGCGTCGTCAGCGCGGCGCTGGTGGTGGTGCTCTTCGGACTCAGCGTGGCGGACCTGAGAGGCGACAGGTCACCACGGAGACACGAAGATCCACGGAGGGCCACGGAGGAATGATCGGGGAACTGCAACGACATCTGGATACGGGCTGTCGTTCCCCCAGGACGTCCTCCGTGGCCCTCCGTGCTGCCCCGTGCCTCCGTGGTGGTGTTCGCCGCGACGCTAGGGCGGGCGGCGGAGCGCGAAGAAGAGCGCCAGGGCCGTCGCGAGCGCCGCGATCGCCCACGGCACCCAGACCGGAACGCGCGCGAGCAGCGAGCCCGCTGGCGCGGTCCTCGTGCCGGCCGCGGGCGTGTGGCCGATCGCCTGCACGATGTCCCCCGCGCGCGCCGGGCGGTCGGACGGCCGCTTCGCGAGGCAGCGCATCACGATCGCGCGGAGCTCCGTCGGCACGTCGCCGCGACGGCGCTCGATCGGCTCGGGGTCCTGCTTCGCGTGCGCCGCCATCACGGCCTGCGGACTCTTGCCGGTGAACGGCTGGTGGCCCGTCAGCATCTCGTAGGCCACGACGCCCAGGGCGTAGAGGTCGGTGCGATGGTCGAGGTCGGGGTCACCCGATGCCTGCTCCGGCGAGATGTAGGCGGGCGTACCGAGGCTCATCCCGCTCTGCGTGATGCGACCGTGCACGTCGTCCTCGGCGCGCACCGACGCGCTCAGCGCCTTGCCGATGCCGAAGTCGAGCACGACGGCGCGCTCGTGGAAGAACATCACGTTCTCGGGCTTGATGTCGCGATGGATGATGCCTTCGCTGTGCGCGTAGTCGAGGGCGCCCGCGACTTCCTCGAGGATGCGCGCGACGTCGAGCGCGGGCATGAGCCGCTGGCGCGCCATTCGCTCGCGCAGTGATTCGCCGTCCACCCACGGCATTGTGTAGTAGAGGTATCCCCCCGCGACGCCGGCGTTGAGGAGCGGGACGATGTGCGGATGCTGGAGGCGCGCCGCGAGCGAGATCTCGCGCTTGAACCGCTCCGTACTGAGCGTGGCGGCGACGTCGGGCGAGAGGACCTTGAGGACGACGTGCCGGTGGAGCGCGTTCTCGAGCGCGAGGAACACGCGCGACATGCCGCCGCGCGGGAGCTCGCGCTCGATGGCGTAGGCGTCACCCAGAGCGGCCTGGAGGCGCTGCTGGAGCTGCTCGCGACTCATCGGTGACGAGAGGGCATCTCGGCGGGGGGAAGGAACCGACGCTCGAATGTACGCGCCGCGGGTCGGGGACGCACGCGTCGCGCGCGGTGCTGGCGGGCCGCGGAGCGGGCGCGATTGACAGCCGGCTGTCCCGCGGCGCATCGTCCCGGCGGCAGCCCCGCCTCACGACCTCCACCTCTCCTCCGATGCGACGTATTCTCATCTCCTTCCTCGCGGCGCCCGCCCTCGCACTGGCCCAGCCGAGCCCCCGCGTGGATTACTCGAAGGCCGACCTCATCCGCACGTCCGGCGCCTTCGTGCTCAACGTCTCGGTGAACCCCACCTGGTTCCAGGACAGCACGCGATTCTGGTACCGCTCGGCCTCGCCGCGCGGCGAAACCGTCGTGTATGTCGTGGATCCGGCGAAGCGGTTGCGCACGCCGCTCTTCGACAACGTGCGCCTCGCGACCGCGATGTCGCTCGCCGGCGACACGATCTTCGATCCGGCGAAGATCCCGCCCGGGTTCCGCCTCACCGAGGACGAGAAGGCGCTGCGCTGGACCATCGGCAAGCGCCGGTTCGAGTGCGCGCTCGGCAGCTACGCCTGCACGGTGACGGACACCGCGAAAGTGGAGAAGCCCGACACCCCCACCTGGGCCGTGCTCTCGCCGGACAAGCGGTGGGAGGCGTTCGTCCACAACTACAACATCTACGTCCGCAGGGCGGGGCTTCTCGAGCACCGGCGCACGCCGCCGGACACGAGCGCCGCGGGTCGCGCCGGCGGGGCGGGAACGGGCGCGGCCGGTGGCGCCGGGCGGGGCGCCGCGCGCGCCGACTCGCTCACGCTCCCCGACAGCTCGATCCAGCTCACCACCGACGGCATCGCCGAGTGGGCGTACGGCATCGGCTCGCCCAGCACGCTCCCGCCGGAACGTCCCACGCGGCAGCGCCCGCAGCTCATCTGGTCGCCCGACTCGAAGAAGCTCGCCGTCATCCGCATTGACGAGCGCGGCGTGCGCAAGTACCCGCTCTATTCGTCCACGCGGAATCAGCCGCGCTACGTGCTCTATCCCTATGCCGCCACCGGCGACTCGCTCCTCATCCGGTACGACACGCACGTGCTCGACATCGAGGCGAAGTCCAACGTGCACGTGGACAGCATCAAGCCGCCGACGATCGTGCACGGCATGAGCGGCCTCGCCGCGCTCAGATGGTCGAAGAAGTCCGACAAGCTCTATCTCCTCGACGCGCTCCGCGGCGCGAAGCGCGTGACGATGCTCGTCACCGACCTGAAGTCGGGAAAGACCACACCGATCACGCGCGACTCGATGGCCACGTTCGTCGAGCTCGTGCACGGCGGTGGCTCGGGGAACTGGGAGATCGCGACCAACGGTGACGACATCTTCTTCCCCTCGCAGAAGGACGGCTGGCTCCACCTCTATCGCTACGACGCCGCGGGCAAGCTCCGGAATCAGGTCGAAAGCGGCCCGTACACCGTCGAGCGCATCGCGCACGTCGCCGACAGCGCGAAGAAGCTCTACTTCACGGCGTGGGGGAAGGAGCCGGGCGTGCCGTACTACGCGCACCTCTACCGCATCGGGTTCGACGGCAGCGGCACGACGCTGATGACGCCCGAGGACGGCAACCACCGCGTCATCTTCGTCCCCACCGGCGGCTATTTCCTCGACACCCATTCGCGCGTGGACCTCCCGCCGGTGACCACGTTGCGGTCGGCGGCGGACGGCAGCGTGCTCATGACCCTCGAGAAGGCCGACGTTGATCTGCTCAGGAACATCGGCTGGACGCCCGCCGAAGTGTTCACCGTGAAGGCGCGCGACAACGTGACGACGCTCTACGGCCTGATGTACCGGCCGGGCGACTTCGACCCGAAGAAGAAGTACCCGGTCATCTCGCACATCTACCCGGGCCCGCAGGTGGGGAGCGTGGCGGACTGGGGGTTCAGCACGGGCAGCTCGGGACAGGCGCGCTCGCTCGCCGAGCTGGGCTTCATCGTCATCCAGCTCGACCACATGGGAACGCCCAAGCGGTCGAAGGCGTTCCACGATTTCTACTACGGCAACATGGGCGACAACGGGATACCGGATCACATCACGGCAATTCGGCAGCTCGCGGCGCGGCACGACTACGTGGACATCGGCAGGGTGGGGATCTACGGCTTCTCGGGCGGCGGGTTCGCGAGCACCGACGCGATCCTGCGCTATCCCGAGTTCTTCAAGGTCGCCGTGTCGGGGTCAGGCAACCACGACAACCGCACGTACGGCTTCTTCTGGGGGGAGAAATACCAGGGGTTGTACAAGGCGGCAGGCGCGAGCGACAACTTCGAGAGCGCGGCCAACTACACGCTGGCGAAGAACCTGAAGGGGAAGCTCCTGCTCACGACGGGCGACATGGACAACAACGTGCATCCGTCGAACACGCTGCGCGTGGTGGACGCGCTCATCAAGGCGAACAAGGACTTCGACATGCTGGTGACGCCCGATGTGGGGCACGGGCTGCCGCCGTACGGGATTCGCAGAATGTGGGACTACTTCGTGCGCCACCTGATGGGGGCGGAGCCGCCGGCAGGGTACGAGATGATCGGGGGGCCGACGATTCCGGCGCCGCCGAATCCCGACGATCCGGAGCCGCGGCCGCCGGCGCGTTGACGGGCGGGGCGGGCGGGGCGGGCGGCGACGGCGGCGAACGCGGCGCGGGCCGCGCGCCCTGCGTTCACCCCTCCTTCTCCTCGTACTTCTCCTTGAGGGCCGCGACGACGGTCGGGTCGGCGAGCGTCGTGGTGTCGCCGAGCGCCCGTCCCTCCGCGATGTCGCGGAGCAGCCGCCGCATGATCTTTCCGCTCCGGGTCTTTGGCAGATCGGCGCTGAACAGGATGTCGTCCGGCCGCGCGAGGGCGCCGATCTTCTGGGCCACGAATTCCTTCAGCTCGTCGCGCAGCGCGGGGGTCGTCGTGATCCCCTCGCGCACCGTCACGAACGCAGCGATCGCCTGGCCCTTGAGCTCGTGCGTCTTCCCGACCACCGCCGCCTCCGCCACCGCCGGGTGCTCCACGAGCGCGCTCTCGACCTCCATCGTGCCGATGCGGTGTCCCGCGACGTTCAGCACGTCGTCCACGCGGCCCAGGATCCAGAAATAGCCGTCCGCGTCGCGCTTCGCGCCGTCGCCCGGGAAATAGAGGTCCTTGCGCCCGTCCCACTTCGAGAAATAGGTCTGGACGTAGCGCGCGTCGTCGCCCCAGATCGTCCGGAGCATCGCGGGCCACGGCCGCGTGAGCGCGAGGAGCCCGCCGCCCACCGCGATCGGCTTCCCCGCGGCGTCGAGCAGCTCCGCGAAAAACCCGGGCAACGGGTGCGTGGCGCTGCCCGGCTTGGTCGTCGTCACGCCCGGGAGCGGCGAAATCACGATGGAGCCGGTCTCCGTCTGCCACCAGGTGTCCACGATCGGGCAGCGCTTCCCGCCGATGTGCTCGTGGTACCACATCCACGCCTCGGGGTTGATCGGCTCGCCGACCGTGCCGATGAGCCGCAGCCGCGAGAGGTCGTGCTTCGCCGGGTGCTCCGCGCCCCACTTCATGAACGCGCGGATCGCCGTGGGGGCCGTGTAGAGGATTGTCACGCCGTGCCGCTCGCAGAGGTCCCAGAAGCGGTCGCGCTCCGGCCAGTCGGGCGCGCCCTCGTACATCACGCACGTGGCGCCGTTCGCGAGCGGGCCGTACACGAGATACGAATGCCCCGTCACCCACCCCACGTCGGCGGTGCACCAGAAGACGTCGCCGTCCCTGAGATCGAAGACGAGCTTCGTCGTGGCCGTCACGCCCGTGAGGTAGCCGCCCGTGGTGTGCACGACCCCCTTCGGCTTCCCCGTCGTGCCCGAGGTGTAGAGAATGAAGAGCACGTCCTCGGCGTCCATCGCCTCCGGCTCGCAGGTTGCCCTGGCGTGCTGCATCAGCCGGTGATACCAGTGGTCGCGCCCCTCCTGCATCTCCGCGTGCGCCTCGCCGATGGGCCCGCTCGCGCGCCGCTGCACGACGACGACGTGCTGCACGCTGGGCGCGCCCTCGAGCGCCTTGTCGGTGTTCCGCTTGAGCGGCACGATCTGCCCGCGGCGATACCCGCCGTCGGCCGTGATCACCACCTTCGCCTGCGCGTCGTTCATCCGGTCGCGCAGCGACTCGGGCGAGAAGCCGCCGAAGACGACGGAGTGAATGGCGCCGATCCGCGTGCACGCGAGCATCGCGATGGCCACTTCGGGGATCAGGGGCAGATAGATCCCGACCCGGTCTCCGCGGCCGACGCCGAGCGACTTGAGGACGTTCGCGAACTTCTGGACGTCGCGATGCAGGTCCCAGTAGGTGAGCGTGCGCTGGTCGCCCGGCTCGCCTTCCCAGATGAGCGCCGCGGTGTTGCGCGCGGGCCCGCGCACGTGCCGGTCCACGCAATTGACGCTCACGTTCAGCCGGCCGCCCGTGAACCACTTCGCGTGGGGCGGCGACCACTCGAGCACGTTCTTCCACGGCGCGATCCACTCGAGGTTGCGGGCCATCTTCGCCCAGAACGCATCGGGATCGCGCGCGGCCTCCTCCGCGAATGCGGCGCTCCGCACGTGCGCCTGCGCGCGGAACGCGTCGGGGGGCACGAAGGTGCGGGTCTCGTTCAGGAGAACGTCAATGTCGGTCATGGGCGGGGCTGGAAGTTCGAAGTACGGAGTTTACCGCGCGCGGGTCCGGGCGACGAGGGGAGGAGCGGATACCGTCTCGCAAGGTGCGTCGTGCGTGGCGGAACGCGCTGCCCTCGCGGTCCGTCACACTGTGATGATCGCGTAAGACACGGTTCACCAATGCCTTAGGACGCCACGTCACCCGGCACGGCGCTCGCCGTCCATACAGGCAGGAACCGGAGGAGGGCACACGTGCTGATCGCCGAGGATGACCTCCAGGTACTCGCTGCTCCAAGCCGTCTCGATGTCGAGACGCGACTCGCCTTCCGCCAGGCCGTGCTCGCGCATCTCGAGCGCGCGGTCGAGCAGGGCGAGGCGCGCGTGATCCTCGACCTGCGCCACACGTCCGCCATTGACGCCAACGGGCTCGGCATTCTCGTGCTCCTGCAGAAGCGGGCGCGCGCGCAGGGGCTGGCCACGCGGCTGCTCCACGCGCCGCCGGTGGTAACGGAGCTGCTCCAGCTGACGAAGCTGATCCACCTGTTCGAGCTGGAGCCGTGAGGCCGGCCTCGACCGGCGCGTTCACCGTGCCGGCCGCGGCGCCGCCCGGGCTCACCCGGCCCGGCGTCCCTCCAGTCGCCGGCGCCGGCGCGCGTCCTTCGCCGACTCGCCTTCGAATCGCGCCTCGACGGTGACCGTCGCCATCACCGCGGTGCCGTGAACGCGCACGAGCGGCGCGACGGGATCGCCGGCGCCGCTCGAATGGTACTCCTGGAACTCCCCCAGGATCGCCAGCCCGTCGCACGAGACGCGGAGTCCCGGCGGGACGATCACCGTCACTTCCGCCATCAGCGCCTTGACGTCGAACTCGATCTCGCCGCTCGACAGCAGCGCCTCGCGGAGATCGAGCGTGACCGACGCCATGATCGCGCGGACGACATTCCGCCGCGCAGGGATCCATTCCCCGCGCCGCACGAGCTCGGACATCAGCGCGAGCGACCGCTTCTCGCGGGGCACTTCGCCCTCCGTCGCCGCGGGGAGCGGCGGCGCCGGGCGCGCGGGCACGCTCACCGCGGCACCCGCCAGCGCCGGGAGATTCGACACGAGCGCCGCGAGCTCCGAGGCGCTCGTCGCCTTGTACGCGCGGTCGAACCGCGCCTCCAGCTCCTCGGTGCTCAGGTGGTCGTTGGCGTAGTGAGCGCAGAGCTGCTGGATGACGCGCTCGCGGTCCACTTCGAGGGAGGACATCAACGGCGGGTGAACGGTTCTCGGTGCTCGGTGGTCGGTGTGCGGATGCGTGACCAAATATGATCGCCGCGAGCCGCGTCTGCGCGTTCGACGACCGAGCACCGACGACCGAGCACCGACGACCGAGCACCGACGACCGAGCACCGTCTACTCGCCGTTGCCGTGCCTCACCCCGGTCTGCGCAGCACCAGCACCGCGTTGATCCCCCCGAACCCGAACGAGTTGCTCATCACGTGCTCCACGCGCCCCGGACGGCCGGTGCGCGGCACATAGTCGAGGTCGCACGCCGGGTCGGGCGTGTCGAGGTTCACGGTCGGCGGGATCCACTCCTCGCCGAACGCCATCGCGCAGATGGCCGCCTCGAACGCCCCGCTCGCGCCGAGGGCGTGCCCGTAGTAGCCCTTCGTCCCGCTCACCGGGATCCGGTGCGCGTGGCCGTCGAAGACCTCCTTGATGGCGCGCGTTTCGCTCGGGTCGTTGAGCGGCGTGGAACTGCCGTGCGCGTTGATGTAGCCGATCTCCGCCGGGGCGATCGCGGCATCGGCGAGCGCGAGTCGCATCGCGCGCGCGGCCTGCGCGCCGGTCGGGAGCGGCGCGGTCATGTGGTGGCCGTCGTTGGTCGTGCCGTAGCCGCAGACTTCGGCGTAGATGCGGGCGCCGCGCGCGACCGCGCGGTCCCACGCCTCGAGCACGAGCACCACGGCGCCCTCGCCCATCACGAAGCCGTCGCGGTCCCGGTCGAACGGGCGCGAGGCGCGCGCGGGGTCGTCGTTCCGCGCGCTCATCGCACGGATCAGCGCGAAGGCGCCGTAGCAGAGCGGGAACAGGGGCGCCTCGACGCCGCCGGCGAGCATCACGTCGGCGTAGCCGTGGCGGATCTGCCGCATCGCCTCGCCGATCGCCATCGTGCCGCTCGCGCAGCTCATCGCGTTCGTCGAGTTGGGGCCGCTCACGCCGAACTCGATCGCGATGTTGCAGCTCGCCGCGCCGCCGAAGACGGCGAGCGCGAGCGTCGCGTCCACCGCGCGGAGCCCCTGCGCGAGATAGCGGGCGAGCTGCTCCTCCGCGTAGCCGACGCCGCCCAGCGCGGTGCCCATCATGGCGCCGACGCGCTCGGGGTCCTCCGCCGCGAGCCGGGTGCCCGCGTCGGCGAGCGCGAGCCGTGCGGCGGCGACCGAGAACTGCGCGAAGCGATCGAGTCGTTTCGCGCGCCGGGCCTCGAGATGATCGGCGGCGTGGAAGTCGTCCACCTGGGCGGCGACCCGCGAACGGAACGGCGACGGGTCGAACCGCGTGAGCGTGCGCACGGCGCTGCGCTCGGCGCGGATGCCGGCCCAGAGCGCGTCCCGCCCGATGCCGATCGGCGTGATGGCGCCGATGCCGGTCAGAGCGACGCGACGGCGGCGGTCAGGCATGAGGAGGCGACTTCATTACCGCAGTTGGGAGGTTTCACGCCGTTCTCGCCTCGCGATCCGCGACCCGCGCCAGTCCCGCCAGGGTCCGTGACGCGATTCCGTGCACGAACACCGGCCCGATGATCGCCGTCGCCGCGACGACGCCGATGAGGGGCCAGCCCGGGCCGTCCCACGCGTGCACGAGCGTCACGCGCGTCGCGCCCTCGCGCGGTGTGAGCCGCCACTCAACCTCCATACCCTGCGTGACGCCGCCGATGTGACGGAAGCGCACCGACGCCTCCCGGCCCTCGTCGAGCACCTGCATCTGCGAGAGCCACCACGTGGGCCAGTTGAGCGGGCCGAAGGGCCGGTTCGCCGCCATCTCGACGATGCCGCCGCCGTCCGACGCGCGCTGGCGGAACCGTACCCACCGGTAGTGGGGGAGCCGCTCCGGCCACCGCTCGACGTCGCGCACCACGGCGAGCATCGCGGGGACGCTCGCGCGCACGAGCGCCTCGTCCACGGTGAGCATCGCGCGGCGGAGCGGCATCGGCCCGAGCTTGAACACCTTCCGGAACGCAGGCCGCTCGCCGCTCGGGCGCGCCCCCGTGCCCTCGCTCACGGTGATGGGCTCCAGCTCGCGGTGACGCGGAAGCCCGGTCGGTCACTCACCACCGCACGGTGGCCCGTCGCGGCGCGCACGAGGGACGCGAGCTCGCCCGCGCGGAAGCCGCGCAGCACCGACACGACGCCGTCGTGGCGGCTCACCGGGTGGAAGCCGAGCGCCCAGCTCGCCACCCAGACGCCACCCGCGGCCGCCCACGTCCGGCGGATCTCGGCGACGATCACGCGGACGCGCGCCACGCGGTCCAGCTCGGCGAGAAGCACCCGCGCGGCCGGCTCCTCGAAGTGGTGCAGCAGCTGTGAGCAAACGACGACGTCCACGCTGCGGTCGGCGAAGGGGAGCGCGCGCGCGTCGGCGGCGAGGGCGTGGCCGCACTGCGCGCGGCACGCGCCCGCGAGCGCGACGTTGACGTCCAGGCCGATCGTGCCGACGCGGACGCCGGACGCCTCCGCCTCGCGCCGCGCGCGCGCCGGGATGTCGCCCGCGCCCGTGCCGACGTCGAGCAGCGTGAGCGGGGCGCGCCGCCGCCGCGCGGCGGCGAGCACCGGGCGCAGCTCGGCGATCACCGCGCTCGCGCCGCCGAAGAGGCGGTTGCATCGCGCGACGTCCTGCAGCGAGCGCGTTGCGACGGCCGGGTCGAGGCGCGGGTCGTCGAGGAACTCCGTCCCCCGCGCGCGAGGCGGGTGCCAGGCGAGCGCGAAGGTCATCGGGCGAAGCGACCGTAGTCGCCCCGGAAATGGACCAGCGGCTCACCCTCCAGCGCGGATGCGGCGAGCACCTCGCCGACGACGATCGTGTGATCGCCGCCCTCGTGCCGGGCGGTCGCGCGGCACTCGAGGTGCGCGAGCGCGCCACGCACGAGCGCGACGCCGGACGCGCCGCGCGAGAGCGGGACGGCGTCGAAGCGGTCGGCGTTCGGGTCGGCGAAGCGGCGGGCGAGCGGCTCCTGATGCGCCGCGAGCACACTCACGCCGAAGTGCGAGGCCGCAGCCACCGCGCCCGCGATCGTCGCGTCGCGGGCGACGCACACGAGCACGAGGGGCGGCTCGAGGCTGAGCGCGGCGAAGGCGCTCACCGTCATCCCGCGGTCGCGGCCCTCCGCGTCGCGGGTCGTGAGGACCGTGACGCCCGTGGCGAAGCGGCCCAGCACGTCGCGGAACGCGTCGGGGGTGATCGGCCCGCTCGGCATCAGCGCGCGCTCACGAGGAGTTGTCCCAGCACGCAGGGGCGGAGCAGCTCGCGCGGCGGCACGAAATCGCCGGTGACGCCGACGAACAGGTCGGCGAGATGCGTGCGGCGCCGGAACGCGCGCGCCACCCGGTTCAGGAGCGGCGGCCACGCGACCGCGAGCGCGACGAGCCGCTCCACGCGCCACTTCCCGGCGAACTCGCGGCGCCGCCGCCGGTCGTACGCCGCGAGGACGCGGTCGGCGTCGCGCGGCGTTCGCGCCCGGAGCGCCTCGCCGAGGAATGGCGCGAGGAGCTCGCCGCCGCGCAGCGCCGCGTAGATCCCCTCGCCGGTGAAGGGGTCCCAGAAGTCCGCGGCGTCACCCACGAGCGCGGCGCCCGGGGCCCACGCGCGCCTGGCGTGCGAGGCGAACGGTCCGGTCACGCGCACGGGCGAGACGCGCCCCGCGCGCGCGAAGCGCGGGGCGAGCGCGGGGTCCGCGGCGAGGCGCCGCTCGAAGAATCCCGTGGAGTCGCCGCGCGCACCGGCGGCCAGCGCGTGGGGCACGACGAGCGCGACGTTCGTCACGCCGCCGCCTACGTCCGCCAGGCCGCAGTAACCCTCGCGCGACACGTGCATCTCGCCGCAGTCGCCGATCCCCTCGACGCCACGATAGTGCGTGACGAACGCGATGCGGCACGGCCACCGCGCGGCGCGCGCGAGGGCGAGCCGGCGCGCGACGACGGACCGGAGCCCGTCCGCGCCGACCACGAACCGGGCGGCGACGTCGCGCTCCGTGGCGCCCCCGGCCCCTTCCCCGTTCCCCGCTCGCCCGTGCACGCGAACGCCGAGGGCGCGCCCCGCGCCGTCCGTGAGCACGCTGGCCACGCGGGCGTCCTCCACGACGCGCGCACCCGCCGCGCGCGCGCAGTCGAGCAGAATCGCGTCGAGCAGCTCGCGACGGAGCGCGAACCCGCGATCGCGGAAGCCGCGAAACCCGTGCGACGCGGCGAAGCGGCCCTCGAACGTGACGCCGTTGGGAGCCCGCACCCTCATCCCGACCAGCTCCGCCCCACCGGCGCGCTCCACGGCGTCGAGCGCGCCCATCTCGGCGAGGAGGCGCGACGCCTGCGGGCTGAGATACTCCGCGCACGGCTTTGCCCGCGGGAAGCGGGCGCGCTCGCAGACGAGCACGTCCACCCCGGCGCGCGCCAGCGCCCACGCCGTCGCCGCGCCCGCGGGCCCTCCGCCGACGACCACCACGTCCGCCGCGCTCCGCGTGAGCGCCGTCACCCGGTCTCGACTCCGTCGCGTGGATTGCGACATCCCCCGATCGGTCTCACGGCGTCCACGCCCGGCCGATGGCGATCGCCACGAGCGCGCCGATCGCCGTCGCGCTGACGTTGACGAGATCGTTCGTCACCCAATGCAGGCCCGCCCGGTGCTTCGTGCGGTAACCGCACGGATGCACCCGGCGTTCCGTCCATTCACCGCACCGGTCGCAGTAGCGCTTCGATTGCAGCGCGCCGCCGACCAGGGAGTCGCCGACGCACCCGGCGAAGCCGCCGGCGAGCACCGCCACGCCGGCGTTCAGCGGCGCCGAGAAGAGCAGGACGGCGCCGGGCGCCGCGATGAACAGCGCGCCCGCGAGCGCGGCGAGAAACCCGACCACGGTCACGCCGCCCGACATCCCGAGCGGGAGCGCGCGCGCCGACCAGATCGAGCGCGGCGTTCCGCCGAACAGCATCCCGACCTCCGTGGACCAGGTGTCGGCCGACGCGGCGGCGAGCGCGCCCAGGGCGCCGAGCGCCCAGCGCGGATGACCGCTCCGCTGGAAGAGCAGCGCGAGCAGCACGAACGCGCCGCCGTTGGCGAGCACCTGGAGTGCCCCGCGCGCCGTGATCCGCGGAAGGATGCGCTCGGTGCGCCGGAGTTTCTCCTCCACGCGCCACGCGGTGAGCGCGGTGGACGAGAGAAAGAACGCGACGAGCAGTCCCGCCCACGCCCAGCCCGCGGCGGCGGAGAGGACGCCGAGGAAGAAGCCGGCCCACTGTCCGGAGGCCGCGAGCACGCCCCGCGCCCGCGCGAGTCCCGTGATGGCGCCGGCGGCGATCGCGGCGAGCAGGGCGCGGATGATCAGCGCCTGCATGCGTACTCCCGGTCGGGCGGCCGGCGCGGGGCGGTGAAGCGGGCGGTCACGGCTGGTGTGAAGCGCGTATGTCGGGAAGCTGCGGCAGGTGACGAAGGAAGCGCAAGGCGCGGTGTCTGTACGTCGGCCCGACGCCCGCTTACCTTGCTCGCACCTGACCGCCCCGTCCTCCCGGTTCTCGCGCCCGACGCCCCGATGATCGCCACCGTGGATCCGCTCCTGCCGCTCAGCCTGCTCGAGGCGGTGCGGTCCGTGGACCTGCCCGGCGGCGAGCTGGAGACCGAGTTCGTGCAGGAGTTGCGCAACAAGCGCTTCGGCCTGAGCGACACGGTCGTCGCGCAGATCCGGCGGTACACCGATGCGGTCCGGCGCAACCAGCGCCCGCCGATGGACGAGGCCGTCGCCCTCGCGCGGCTCATCGGGCGCCGTCCGGACGCGGAAGCGGTGTTCCGCGAGGCGGGGCGCGCGCTCGCACGCGCCGCGTACCGGACGATCTCGCCGGTGACGCGCCGGCTGATGCTCTCGCTCCCCGCGCTCTTCTCGCGCCCCATCGCGCTCCGGCACGCGCGCCGCCTCACGCGCCGCTACACGGCGGGCACGGTCCGGCGCATCGGCGCGACCATCCTGCTCGACGTGCCGGTCTCGGTGACACTCGATGCGTCCCCGCGGCTCGGCGGCTGCACGTACTACGAGTCCGCGCTGCGCGAACTCCTGCAGCTGCTCGTGGGGGGCGTGGGCGCCGTGGAGCACGTGCGCTGCGCGAGCCGCGGCGAGAGCACGTGCGAGTGGCGCGCGGAGTGGCGGCCGATCGGCACCGAGGTGCGCGCGTGACGCGCGCCGCGCCCGCCGGCGGATGCTGAGCCCCCGCTCGCTGCCCGCGGTGCAGGAGGCGCTCGCCGAGGCGGGCGTGGATGGCTGGCTGCTCTACGACTTCCGCGGCCTGAATCCCATCGCGCATGCGATGCTCCGGCTGGAAGGGATGGTCTCGCGCCGGGTCCTCGCGTGGGTGCCCTCGCACGGCACGCCCGTGGCGCTCACGCACGCGATCGAGGAGGGACCCTGGGCGCGCTGGCCGCGCGAATGGGAGCGCCGCGTCTACCTCTCGTGGCGGTCGCTCGAGGAGGAAGTCGCGCGCCTCGTCCGGGGCAAGCGCGTGATGATGGAGTACTCCCCGGGCGACGCCGTGCCGGTCGTGGATCGCGTTCCCGCGGGCGTGCTCGAGCTGGTGCGCGCGAGCGGCGCGACCGTTGTCACCTCCGGCGACCTCGTCTCGCGTTTCTTCGCGGTCTGGGATGACGCGCAGCTCGCCTCGCACCGCCGCGTCGCGGAACAGCTGGCGCGGGTCGCGAAGGAAGCGATCGCCCGGGCGGGCGCGCTCGTCCGGCGCGGCACGGCGATCGCCGAGCACGAGCTGATGGCGTGGATCCGCGGCCGGTTCGACGCGATGCGCCTGACGACCGACCACGGGCCCAACGTCTCGGCGGGCGAGAACGCCGCCAACCCGCACTACGAGCCGTCGCCGGGGGCGCCGCGCCTGTTGCGCGACGGCGACGTCGTGCTCGTGGACCTCTGGGCGACGGAGCCCGGCGGCATGTGGGCCGACCAGACGTGGATGGGCTCGATCGGCGCGCCGTCGCCGAAACTCGCGGCGGTCTGGACCGTCGTCCGCGGCGCGCGCGACGCGGCGATCGCGCTCCTCCGCGAGCGCGCGGCGGTCGGGACCGCCGTGCGGGGCGCCGAGGTGGACCGGGCGGCGCGCCGCGTGATCGAAGCGGCGGGATACGGCGCGCACTTCACGCACCGCACCGGCCACTCGATGGACGCGCGCGCGCTCCACGGCTCCGGGCCCAACCTCGACGATCTGGAAACGCGGGAAGAACGCGTGCTCGTCCCCGGCGTGGGCTTCTCGATCGAGCCGGGCGTCTACCTTCCGGGGGAGTTCGGCGTGCGGAGCGAAGTGAACGCGTACCTCGGCGTGCGCGAGCTGGTGGTGACCCCGGCGGAGATCCAGCAGGACCTGATGGTGGTCTGACCGCCCGGGAGGCGGAAGGCGGACCGCGGAGGGGCGTGTGGCGGAACGGACACTGCGACGGGAGCTCGGCCTCTTCTCGGCCGCGTTGCTCGTGGTCGGCGGGATCATCGGGAGCGGGATCTTCTTCACGCCGGCCGAGACGGCGCGGGCCCTGCCGAGCGCGCCGTGGGTGCTCGGCGTGTGGGCGCTGGGCGGCGTCGTCGCGCTCGCGGGCGCGCTCACGTACGCCGAGCTGGGCGCGATGCTCCCCGAGGCGGGCGGCGGCTACGTGTACGTGCGCGAAGCGTTCGGCCCGCTGCCCGCGTTCCTGCTCGGGTGGATGACGTGGCTGATGATCGCGAGCGGCGCCATCGCCGCCGTCGCGATGGGCTTCGCGGGCTACCTGGAGCGGTTCGTGCCGGTGGGCGTCGTGGGTGGCCGCATCGGCGTTGCCGCGGCCACGATCATCGTGCTGACCGCGACGAACTACCTCGGCGTCAAGCCGGGCACGATCACGGCCAACGTCTTCACCCTGGCGAAGATCGCCGCGCTCGGCGCGCTGATCGTGGTCGGGCTCGTCCTGCGCGGGAGCGCGTCGGCGCCGCTTGCCGCGGTTGCCGCCACGGCGCCCGCGCCACCGGCGCTCGGCCTCGGCGTCGCCCAGGCGTTCGTCGCGGTGCTCTTCACGATCGGCGGGTGGCAGCAGACGAACATGGTGGCGGGCGAGATCAGAGATCCCGCGCGCACGCTCCCGAGGGCGCTCGCCGTGGGCATCGGGATCGTGATCGCGATCTATCTGGGCGCGAACGTCGTGTACCTCGAGGCGCTCGGGCGGGACGGGCTCGCCGCGAGCGGCGCCGTCGCCGCCGACACGGCCGCGCGGCTCGTCGGCCCGTGGGGGGCGACGGCGATCACGGTCGCGGCGATGCTCTCGATCTTCGGGTTCGTGAACGTCGCCCTCCTCACGAACGCGCGGGTGCTCTTCGCGCTCGGGGAGGACGGCGCCTTTCTGCCGCACGCCGGGCGCGTGCATCCGCGCTTCGGCTCACCGCACGTGGCGCTCGTGATGCTCGGCGCGTGGGCGCTCGTGCTGCTCTTCGCGACGCGGGGCCGGATCGGCACGCTCCTCGACGGCGTCGTCTTCGCGGACTGGATCTTCTTCGGGCTGGCTGCGGCGAGCGTCTTCGCGCTGCGCCGGACGCGCCCCGCGCTCGCGCGGCCGTACCGCGTGCCCGGCTACCCCTGGCTGCCCGCGTTCTTCGTGTTGTGCGCGGCGGCGGGCGTCACGGCCGCGTACGTCTCGCACTTCACGATGTCGCTCGTCGGGACGGGGATGCTCGCCGCGGGCGCGGTGCTCTACAAGTGGCGGTCCACCACCATCGCGACGAAGAGCAGGGCCAGGTAGAGCAGCGAGTACTTGTAGACCCACCACGACGGCGCCGACCACGCCCCGGTCGTCGCGGCCGCGCGCACGCGCGCCACGCCGCGAAGCAGGATCGCGCCGAGGAGGAGCGCCAACGCGAGGTAGGGGAGCCCGAGCACGCCGACGCACGCCGGAAGCACCGTGAGCGCGACGAGCAGGACGCTGTACCAGAACATCTGGTCCATCGTCTCGCGCTCGCCCCACACGAGCGGCGCCATCGGCACGCCGGCCCGGCCGTAGTCGCTCTGCCGGTTCAGCGCGAGCGCCCAGAAGTGCGGCGGCGTCCAGTAGAAGATGATGAGGAAGAGAAAGACCGAGGCGAGCTCCACGCGGCCCGTGACCGCCGCCCAGCCGACGAGCGGCGGGAAGGCGCCCGCGGCACCGCCGATGACGATGTTCTGCGGCGACGTCCGCTTGAGCCAGCGCGTGTACACGAACACGTAGAAGTAGAACCCGGCGAGCGCGAGCGCGGACGTCAGCAGGTTGACGAAGTGCGCGAGGAGATACGTCGCGGCGGTCGCGAGCGCGATGCCGAACGCGATCACCGCTCGCGGCGCGATGCGGCCGCTCGGGATGGGCCGGAGCCGGGTGCGCGTCATCACGTCGTCAATGTCGCGGTCGAAGTACATGTTGACCGCGTTCGCGCCGCCGGCCATCAGGTACCCGCCCAGCGTCACCCAGAGCACGGCGGTCCAGTGCGGCGTGCCCGCGACGAACATCGGCGCGATGGTCGTCACGAGCAGGAGCAGAATGATCCGCGGCTTGGTGAGCGCGATGAGGTCGGCGGCGAGGGTGCGCAGGGCGCCCGCGGACGCGGCGACTTCGGTCACGTCGCGCGCCGCACGGCGCTCGGCGGCGCCTCGAAACGGATCACCGACGGGTGCATCGTCCGCCACGTGAGGGCGAGGACGGCCACGAGCGCGAGCGCCGGGATCAGCGCGTAGCTCCACTCGAGCGCCCACGCGGCGCCGCGCGGGCGCTGGCCCATGCCGCGCCGTGTGGAACGGAGGATCATCAGCTGGGCGATCGCGATGCCGACCGTCGCGAGCCAGAAGAGGAGGTCGGCGAGGGGGGTGGCCATGAGACTCGAAAGGTCGCGGGGTGGGGGACGACGGGGAAGTGGCGCGCGCGCCGCCGCTCGCGCCCGGTCGTCGGGAGCGGTAGCGTATCCGGATGTCCGCGACTCCCAAACCGGTACTCGCGCGCCAACTCGGGCTCTGGAGTGCCGTCGCGGTGGTGATCGGCTCGACGATCGGCTCGGGCATCTTCCGCTCGCCCGCCGGCATCGCCGACAAGCTCCCGGGCCCGCTCCCGATGATGACGGTCTGGGTCGCGGGCGGCATCTTCGCGCTCTGCGGCGCCCTCACGATGGCCGAGGTGGCGAGCGCGCTCCCCCAGACCGGCGGCCTCTACGTCTTCCTCCGCGAGGGATGGGGGCGGCTGGCCGGCTTCCTCTTCGGCTGGGGCCAGTTCGTCATGATCCGCGCCGCGTCGCTGGGCGCCATCTCCATCACCTTCGCCGAGTACTTCTACCGTGTCCTGGGCGTGGACCCGCTCGCGCCGGACCACGTGATGACCGTGCGCTGGACGGCCGCGGCGGCCATCGCGCTCACCGGCGCGTTCAACTACGTCGGCGTGCGCTTCGCGTCGTCGGTCATCACCGGAACCGTCGTGGCGAAGTACGGCGGCCTGCTGTTCATCGTCTTCATCGCGTTCGCGCTCGGCATGCCGGCGACGGGTGGACACTTCACCCCCGCGGCGCCTGTCGGGAGCTTCACGATGAGCGCCTTCGGACTCGCGCTCGTCTCCACGCTCTGGGCGTTCGACGGCTGGGCGGACCTCTCCTACAACGCGGGCGAGGTGAAAGACCCCGCCCGGAACCTGCCGCGCGCGCTGATCGGCGGCACGCTGGCCGTGCTCGTGATCTATCTGGCCGCGAACCTCGCCTACATGGCGGTGCTGCCCATTGACGAGATCCGCGTGTCCAAGCTCGTGGCCGCCGATGTGGCGGAGCGCGTCATCGGACCCGCCGGTGTCGCGTTCGTGTCGGTCACGGTGATGATCTCCACCTTCGGGACGCTCAACACCGTGCTCTTCACGAGCCCCCGCGTGTTCTTCGCGATGGCGGACGACGGGCTCTTCTTCCGGCCGGTCGGGCGCGTGCACCCGCGGTTCGGGACGCCCTACGTCGCGATCGCGATGGTGGCGGCGCTCGGGATGGCCTTCGTGCTGCTCCGCACCTTCGAGCAGCTCGCCGACGCCTTCGTCACGGCCTTCCTGCCGTTCTACCTGTTCGCCGTCGCGTCGGTCTTCCGGCTCCGCCGCCGGCCCGGCTACGCGCCCTCGTTCCGCGCCCCGCTCTACCCCGTCGTGCCGACGCTCTTCATCGTGTCGGTGCTCTACCTGCTGGGGAACGCGATCGTGCAGGAGTCGAGCCGCGTAAGCACGCTGGCCGTCCTCGGGGTCTGCGCCGCGGGAATTCCCGTCTATTACCTCACCGTCGGCCGTCGCGTCACGCCGCGTCCCCCCGCGTGACGTCGCGTGTCGCATCCGTGACGATTCTTCGACGTTTTTTCGTTGTGGATTCGCAAGCGGGACCCTACATTATCGGCGTCGGACGACCATTCCTCAATCCTCCTGTGAGGTTCCACCCCATGCTCAACCTTCGTTGGAGGGCGCTTGGCGCGATCGGCATCCTCGTCCTGGCGGCCTCTGCGCTCGGCGCGCAGGGCATCACGACCGGCGCGATCGGCGGCACCGTGATGGACGCGACGGGCAAGCCCGTGCCGAACGCACAGGTCGAGGTGCGGAACGCCTCGACCGGCTTCATCACCGGTGGGATCACGCGCGACAACGGCCGCTACCTGGTGCAGGGACTCGAGGTCGGCGCGGGCTACATGGTGACGGTACGCCGCATCGGCTTCGCGCCGCAGCGGCAGCCCGACGTCGTGGTGACGCTCTCGCAGACGACGACGCTCGACTTCAAGCTCGACCTGCAGGTGACTCAGCTCGTGGCCATCTCGATCACCGCCTACCAGCTCGGCTTCGAGGCCTCGAACACGGGCACGAAGGCGACCGTCAACGACACGGTGCTCCAGCGCCAGCCGACGCAGAACCGCAACCTCACGGACTTCATCCGGCTCGTGCCCCAGGTGTCGGTGTCGGGGCCGGGCTACTCGGCGGGCGGGATGTCGAACCGGATGAACAACGTGCAGATTGACGGCGCCACGGAGCGCGACATCTTCGGCCTGGGCTCCACGGGCCAGCCGGGCGGCCAGATCAGCGCGAAGTCCATCTCGATTGACGCCGTGAAGGAGTTGCAGGTGCTCCTCGCGCCGTTCGACGTGCGGCAGGGGAACTTCGGCGGCCTCCTGCTCAACGCGGTCACGAAGAGCGGCAGCAACGAGTTCCACGGGAGCGTCTTCAGCGACTACCGCAACGAGCGCTACGGCCGGAACACGCCGGTGCTCCGTTCGACGAAGTTCGACCGCGGACAGTACGTCGCGAGTCTTGGCGGGCCGATCATCCAGGACAAGCTCCACTTCTTCGTCAACACCGAGGTGAGGCAGGAGAACGCCCCGCTGTTCGGCCCGTACCTGGGCCAGCCCGCGAACGCGACGTCGCCGCTCGGGGTCGCGACCGCCGACCTCACGCGGTACGAGCAGATCATGACGTCTACCTACGGCCGCACCGACATCGGCACCGCGGCCCAGGTGAACACGCCGCGGCCGCAGACCAACGCGTTCGGCCGGATTGACTGGAAGGTGAACGACGTGCACCGCGTGGTGTTCCGGTACAACTACGGGTCCGCCGAACATCAGTACCGCACGCAGAACGACCGCTCCTCGAGCCGGATGGTGTACACCGACAACGAGCACACCATCAAGCACTCGAAGAACGCGCCGGTCGTGCAGATCTACTCGAACTTCGCGAACGGCGGGTACAACGAGCTCTTCATCGGGTACACGACGGTGAAGGACCGCCGCACTCCCTTCACGCTCTTCCCGCAGGTGACCACCACGGTGCCGCGCGTCGGCGGCGGCAGTGCCACCATCATCGGTGGGGCCGACCAGTTCTCACAGACCAACGAGATCGACGTGAACACGCTGGAGCTCACGGAGAACTACAGCAGGAATGTCGGCGCGCACACCCTCACGTTCGGCACCAGAAACGAGTACGTGAAGCTGCGCAACCTGTTCAACCAGTCGTCGTTCGGCGTCTGGAGCTTCCGGACGCTCGATTCCCTGCAGGCGGGGAACGCGAACTCGTTCCGCAAGGCGATCATCCTGCGCGAGGGCGGCAACGTTCACTACGAGGCGGCGCAGTCGGCGTGGTACGTGCAGGACCAGTGGGCGGTGACGCCGCGCTTCTCGCTGACCGGCGGCCTCCGCGCCGACGTCACGATCGTCCCCAAGCAGCCGGTGTACAACGCGGCCATTGACAGCGCGTACGGGCGGCGCACGAGCGACGCGCCGAGCACCACGATCCAGTGGTCGCCGCGCCTCGGCTTCAACTGGGACCTCACGGGGGACCAGATCAACCAGCTGCGCGGCGGCCTCGGGCTCTTCGTCGGCACGCCGCCCTACGTCTGGCTCGAGAACGCCTACGTGAACTCGGGCAACATTATCACCTTCCTCAACTGCAACACCGCCGGGGGCTTGGCGCCCGCGCCCGCGTTCAACCCCGACCCGAGCGGCCTCAACACCTGCCGCGACGGCAGCGGCACCAAGCCGATCGGCGACGTCAACTTCATTGACAAGAACCTGAAGTTCCCGCAGCCCTTCCGCGCGTCGCTGGCCTTCGACCGCCGGATCGCCCGCGACTGGGTCTTCACGGTGGAGGGACTCTATTCCCGCACGTTCAACCAGCTCTTCTTCGTCAATCGCAACCTGCGCGACGTGCGCGGCACCGACCCGCACGGCCGCGTGCTCTTCGGCGACACGATCCTCACGACCACCGGGGCCGCGCTCCCGAAGCTCCCCGTCGCGGTGATCGCCAACGGCGGGTCGAGCCGCTTCTCCACCGCCATTGACCTCACGAACCAGAACAAGGACTACGCCTACAGCCTCACCTTCCAGCTCCTCAAGCGGTACCGGAACGACTGGCAGGCGCAGGTGGCGTACACGTATGCGAGAGCGCGCGACATCCAGTCGTTCACGTCGTCCACGGCGATCTCGAACTGGACCTTCGGCCGCACGCTCGCCTCGGACCAGTTCGAGCCGGGCACGCCCACGGTCTCACTCTTCGACCAGCCGCACAGCATCGTCGCCGGCGCGACGTACACTGTGCACTGGTGGAACAAGCAGCTCGCCACCGACTTCACCGTCTTCTACAAAGCCAACTCGGGGAGTCCGCACGACTACGTGTACGGGGCGGGCGCCAGCGGGTCGGGCGACCTCAACGCCGATGCACGGTCGGGGAACGACCTGATCTACGTCCCGAAGAGCGCGCTCGATCCGACGGAGATTCAGTTCAGCGCGTCGGGCAGCATCACGGCCGCCACGCAGGCGCAGGCGTTCGAGAACTTCATCAACAGCAGCCCGTGCCTCAAGAAGTACCGCGGCCAGATCCTCCCGCGCAACGCGTGCCGCGTGCCGTGGCAGGAGCAGATGGACCTGACCATCCGCCAGGGGCTCCCCGAGGTGCTCGGAGGCCACCGCGCCGCGCTCGTCTTTGAAGTCTACAACGTGATGAACCTCATCAACACCGACTGGGGCAAGAGCAAGCAGACGGACGGCACCACCTTCAACAACGTTTCGATCCTGACGCACGTCGGCATGACGAACGTGGACCCGAAGGTCGCCGTCCCGATCTTCAGGTTCAACACCAACCAGCGCACGTACATCAAGGGAAACGGGACGAGCGACAACTGGCAGTTCCAGGCGGGGTTCAGGTACTCGTTCTAGACGTCAGACATCAGACATCAGACGTCAGACGGCCCGGGTCGCGGACGCGATCCGGGCCGTCGTCACGTGGCCGGGCGCACTCAGAATATCGACAGCTTGATGTACTTCCGCGGGTTCTTCTTGAAATCCGCGATGAGCGAGTCGAGCCGCGTCGTGAGGCTCCGCACGTCGTGGTAGAGCGTCGAGTCGTTCATCAGCTTCGCCATCGTGCCGCTCCCCTCGTTCACCTTGGCGAGCGTCACGTTGAGCCGGGCCGTCGTCTCCTTCAGGTCCGCGGCGAGTGTCTTCACGTTCGTCCCCGCGTCCTTGAGTGACCGGATCGTCGAGTCCACCTGCGCCGAGTCCACGGCGTTGGCGACGCGCCGGAGCGCGGCCTGCGTCCGCGCGAGCTCGGCGTCCTGGTGCGCCACGACCTCCTTGAGCTCCTCCAGCAGCGCGCTGGCGTTGCGCACGGTCGTGCGCAGCTCGGTGAACCCGCCCGTCTGCACCAGCTCCTTCCGGAGCGCCCCCATCAGTACCGACAGGTGCGACGCGATCGTGTCAACGCGCGAGAGCACGTCGCCGACCGAAGGCGTCGGGCGACCAGACTCGATGGTGTCGCCCGCGACGAAGAACTTGGGGTTCGGCCCGTGGGGTTTGAGCGCCACGAGCTGGTCGCCGAAGAACCCGTTCGGCTCGATGGTGGCCGTCGTCCCGCGCGGCACCTGGTAGTTCTTGCGCACGCTGAGCCGCACGATCAGTATGCCGTCCGGGAGCAGGTACACGCCGTCCACGTGCCCGACGCTGACGCCGGAGAGCAGCACCGGCTGCCCCTGCTTGAGCCCCGCGCCCCACGTGAAGCGCGCGAACAGCGGATACCCGGGCCTGAGCCCGCCGCGGGCGAGCCAGAGCGCGCCCAACACGCCGGCGATCATCGCCAGCGTCGCCGTGATCCCCACGAGCACTTCGTCGCGTCGCTTCATCCTTATCCTTGCAAATAGGGTGCGAGGAGGAGTGCCGTCACCGCGTCGAGCACCAGGATCCAGATCGAGGAGATGACGACCGCCTTCGCGGTCGCCTTGCCCACGCCCTCCGCGCCGGCTTCGGCCACGTACCCCTCGAACGTGCACAGAAACGCGATCGCCGCCCCGAACAATGTCGCCTTGATGAGGCTGTACGTCACCTGGAAGTTCGCGAAACCGAGCCGCACGCCCTCGACGAACTGCGTGACCTGCACGTCCGTCAGGAAGATCGCCGCCAGCATGCCCGACACGACGCCGAAGCAGTTGGCGATGATCACGAGAATCGGCAGCATCAGGATGGCGGCAATCAGCCGCGGCACCACGAGGAACGCCACCGGGTCGTACGCCAGGGTCTCGAGCGCGTCAATCTGCTCGGTGACGCGCATCGTGCCGATCTCCGCGGTCATCTTCGCGCCCGCCCGGCCGGCGAGGACGATCCCGGTGAGGAGCGGTCCGGTCTCGAGGATCACGATCTGCCGCACGGAAAGGCCGACGATCGAGAGCTGGATGCCGGGGAAGAGCTGGTAGCGCATCTGCAGCGCGATGACGCCCCCCAGGAACGACGCGACCATGATGGTGAGCGGCACCGAGTCCACGCCGATGGCGCGCATCTGCGGGATGACCAGCGGGAGGTACGTGCGCGGCTCCGTGAAGGCCCGCCGGATCTCGAACGCGAAAAGCACCCGCTTGCCGAGACCGCCCAGCGTCCCGAGCGTCGCGCGCGACATCCGCCGGAAGAACCGGATGGTGGCGCGCTGGGGGAGGGGGAAGGTGTCGGTGTGGTGGTGCACGGCCGCGCTCAGGTTCGCACGCGCACCAACAAGATGGCGCCGATCGTGCCGAACAGCATCCCCGGCAGCCACGCCGCCAGCTCGGGAAGCACGATGCCCTTGTCGCCGATCGCCTGCGTGAGCTGCACCAGCATCAGGAAGACGATGGTCGTGGCGAGGCTCACCCCGACCCCGTAGGCCGCCCCACCGCGCTGGTTGCTCGTCGCGAGCGGCGCGCCGAACAGCATGATGATGACGCAGGTCGCCGGGATCGCCAGCTTGAGCATCCGCGCGGTGCGCAGCTTGTTCACGTCGGTCCCGGAGCGCTCCATCGCGGCGATGAAGTCGCCCAGGTCCTTGAACCCCATCTCGTCCGGCGCCTTCGGATTCGCCATCAGGTGCGCCGGCGCCTCGCGGAAGTGCCGGTCCCGGAGCGAGTCGAAGCTGATCGTGAGGTTGGACGAGTCCCCCGTCATCAGGTGCACGACGCCGCTCTTGAGGAGCCAGCTCTTCCGCTCCTGCGCGTACGTCGCCCCGCGCGTCCAGATCAGATAGCTCGGATACTCCGGCCCGCGCCCCCGCCGGTCAATCTCCACGTTGTCCAGCGTGCCGCGGGCGACGTCCGCGGCGCCGATCTTGTACACGCGACCATCCTCGGACGCGAACGTGAAGTTCCACCGGCTGCGGAGCATCTCCCGCAGGCCTCGCTCCTGCAGCTTCTCGTCGCGCCGGGCGTTGGCCGCCGGGTAGACCATCGCGAGCACGAGGCCCGCCAGCGTCGCGATGAGCGCGCCGCCGGCGATCGGGGCGATGAAGCGGTGGAAGCTCACGCCGCTCGCCTTCGCCGCCGTGATCTCCGAGTGGCGCGTGAAGCCGCCGATCGCGAAGACCGTCGCGAAGAGCACGGCCGCCGGGAGCACCAGGAACATCGTCTCCGGCACGCCGAAGACGTACGCCTGCGCGATGTCGAGCGGCTTGAGGTTCCGCGCCAGGTACCGGTCGAGATTCTCGGTGACGTCCATGATCACCACGAGGATCGGAAACCCGAGCGCCGTCGCGGCGAGGATCTTCAGGAACTCGCTGAGGACGTAGCGATCGAGGGGATGCAGGAAGCGGCGCTTCACGGGGCCGCCCCGCGCCGCCCGAGAAACGGCGCGAGCCGTTCGCGCACGCGGTGGAGGCGCTCCAGGGTCTCGCTGCCGCGCGTCGTCGTGCCTTCGGTCCCGAGGCGCACGGTGAGCCACGCGCCGATCGCGAGCAGGAGGAAGTTCGCCCCCCACATGCTCCAGAAGGGGGAGAGCATGCTCCGCTTCGCCAGCGCCTCGCCCGCGATGAGGGCCACGTAATAGAGGCCGAAGACGCCGAGGCTCACCCCGATCGTCATCCCCACGCCGGCCCGCGGGAAGCGCAGGGCGATCGGCGCCCCGAGGAGCGCGAAGACGAGACACGCCGCGGCGATCGCGAACTTCTTCTCGATCTCCACCTCGTCGCCGTCAATGATGCGTTGCGCCTCGCCGAGTTGGAGCTTGACCCCCTCGGCGAGCACGGCCCGCCCGGCCGTGTCGGGCGGCGTGGGCTCCGGCACGAGCGTCCGTGGCTTCGTCGGCTCGCGCGGCGGCGCCTGCGCGGGGATCTGCGCCGGCGCCTGCGCGAGCGC